>OBZG01000003.1_pt1 | contig 422565 bp, 414 predicted proteins | sample 1550701 | NCBI WGS metagenome assembly OBZG01 (sample SAMEA2580229, study PRJEB22360) | human gut metagenome | biome: human gut; feature: human-associated habitat; material: faeces | place: Denmark | collected 2008/2010
TCAGTTTAGTTGATTATTCTCCTTTTAAATACAAACCCTCAATTCCTCCTAAAGTTAAACAATTTCTCTTGCCGCCGATCTAAACATCATGAGCAGCATTTCTGATACAGGTCTCTTTCTGTTTTGTCTTACTGCTTTTTTTACAGATTTTAGATCATACCAATCGCCTCGGTAATTTTTTTGCCCAGGAACGTATACGCCTACTTTATACGGTATTTCATTTTTCACCTGCTCATAAACGCCTTCCGGCATAATGTAATAGTTGAAGTCGCCCAGAAAATTATGTCCGTTTTTTGAATGAAAATCTTCTACGGAAGATTTAATTTCATAACAATAAAAATCCCCTTTCTCAATCCCTGAGACAGTATTGTTCAGTGGCTTAAACCGCATGAAATCCACTCGAACCGCAGCACTTGTACCATAGTCGAATGTAACTTCGGCAGCCATATAGACCCTTGGATCATTGCGTTGATTTATATGTTTTCTAATAGCTAAAGATAACATTTTTGTTATCTCTGGTCGCTTACTCATTCTGTACCTCCTTAAATCTTAATTTCATCTGCTATACGCTCCTTTACTTTCGTGCTATAATTAAGAAAACTTTTACAAAGGAGGTTTGCCATGAAACACATTAACTATTCTTTTTCTGATTCTGATATTGAAGCTATAACCTTTGCACTTACTATTCTTCCTTCGCTTGGAATCGAGGAAACAGAAGCACAAGCAGCTATTAACTATCAATGTTGTTGCTCTGCTGGTGAAAAGCTTATTAAACATAGTAACGATATAGCACCTAATGAATTTCGCGTTATTCTTGCTTCCCTTCATGCCGTCCAGTTAATTAACCAGAACGAACTTAAAGTAGATGCGGAAACAAAGAAAGAATGTAGTAATTACCTATTTACTGTTAATAAGCTTGTTTCTGTTTTTGATAAGCAAATGTCGTAACTTACATCAACTTTTAGCTCTTTATCTGTATAATTTGTGTTCGCAAGCTGCCGTAATTTTTCGGCAGCTTCTTTTTTATCGCTCATTTTCCCCCTCCTATCATCCCTAAAATTCTAATAGTCATCATCATTCGGAACCATTATTTTCGCATCTTCCCATTCTGCTCCTCCTCCGTAAATTCAGCTCTGCATTCACCGTTTGAAACAATCTCCATGTCTTTTCCTCCTTCCTTACGTGATGCGCATAATTTATTTTCCCATTTTTATTAGTTTAATCATGTACTTTGCTATTGCTGTATCTTTTGCTTCTTCGTCTCCTTTTTTTGCTGCTGCTATCACTTTTGTCAGTTCATCCGCGGCTCCTCTTAGATTTCTTTGCATTTCTCGTATCTCTCTAATACTCGGATCATGCTCTTCTAGCTCCCCTTGATCATATTCCTCAGAGAGTTTATCAATTGCTCCGCCCAATAAAATTTCGCAATATCCTTTTAAATTTTCTTCTGAAGGATGTGAATTATTATTTCTAATCTCTCCATATCTTTCAAGCGTCTTTAGATCATCGTTATCCAATTCTATTTTTATCTGTAATTCATAAATCCCTTTTTCTTTTTCTATCATGATTTTCCTTTCTACATTTTTGCAATCAATATAAGAAGGATTGCTTTTTGAAAATGTTCAAATCGCTTTATTTTGTCCCCTCTCCATTCACTTATAAATCCTGCCGTTATTTCAATCACAGTAATGATCATTAATATAATTTCAGATAATAACTTGAACGTCATTTCAGCCACCTTGCTATCTCTTCCGCTGGAAATGTAAATGCTTCATCATTATCAGTTACAGTTAAAGTTTTTCCTGTCTTATCATTCGTCATCATAATCTTCAGTTGTTTTACTTTGAACCCTTTTACTCCTTTGGTCATTTTCAATCCATTTACGAATATTTCTCTATTTTTACACTGCATTCTTTTTTTCTCCTTTCCGCCCCTCTTCGGAGGGGCCTACTCGCATTAGTTTCTTTAGTCGTAGTTAATAGTTTCTTTGTGATATATGTTACATGTTTGGATATGGGACAATTCCTCTGTGCCCGCATTCCTTGCATTTATAGCCATCCGTGAGTCCGTATTCTATCTCTACTGCTCTCTCTTCAATCTTGAAGTTCCTGCTGCCGCATTCCGGACAGCTCCACCACGGCTCAAATTCTTCATGCATCTTTTACCCCCAGGATGCAGTAGCCCTCCTTTAGACCTTCAAATCCTTCCAGAACGTATGTAATCTCCTTCCGTATAATTTCACCGGTCCACTCTCCATCCTTGTATACCCGCATCTTTAATAAATCTCCTGCTTTATAGTCCCGATCATTTTTCCGGAGTTCAAATGGTTTTGTTCCTTTTTTTGAATCTTCGGAAAATACGTTTGAGATTTTTACATCATGCTCAACTCTCCTATCGTGGATCTCCCCGTCTGAATCTACTGTCTGCGATTCCGGCCGATTCATGAAGTGCGCCTCCTGTAACTCACGTTCTGACATAGCGCCGGGAGTATTTTTGTTTTTGAAATCAATACAGTAGTCTACGGCTTCGCCCTTTTCGCTGCACTTTTCCCAATTCAAGCAAGAATAACATTTAGAGATGATCTTCTCCGGACTCGGATCGAATGGCTCGCTTTCCGGGACAACTCCCTTATAATCTCCTATATTTTTCTGCCCTGGGATCTGTTCTTCCAGTTTGGTTTCTTCTTCCTGTTGCGATGTCGCAACAGATTCTTGCTTTTTCTCCTTTTTTTCATCCTTTGGCTTCTCTTCCGGATTCTCTGCGCCGTATGCTTCTGTCCACGGATCTTCCGCATTAAAATCAAAGACTGCTGCCATCTCTTTTAAGAAGTCTTCCCAAGACAACTCCTGTTTTCCTTTTACTCCAAGCTGGCGAATAGTTATTTTCTCCTTCGCAAACTTTACAGCTAATACACCTTTTTTCATCAACCTGCTACCTTTTCCAATTACCTCCGCTTTTATGTCTTTCATAGCTGTCGCTTTACAGATTGCATTTAGTTCATCCTTCTTCCCCGGATCCCGATACTCTTCATAAAATACTTCCTGAAGACTTGTCCTTTCTTCTCCCGTCGCTACTTTTGCAGTCCGTTTAATATCTCTAATCTCAGCCACAGGGGTGTTTTCATCCACAAGACAATAATCCTCCGGATCCATAGTCAGCATTTCTGACAACCTGCTACTTCCCAAACCGATAAACTCTTCTCTCAAGTTCTGACCATTTCCTCCTACGGAATACATATCATTTATACTCATGAATCGACTGGCAACTGGCGTTGATAATCCATATTCTTGTTTAGCGAAGTCAAATATACTTTTATACCCATCTTGCTTATATGCTTCTGTATCCCGGATCCTTTTTAGAAACCATCCTATTTTTACAAACCTATCAGCCACAAAGTTCATCTGTCTTTTTAAAGCCTCTTTAGCATTTAGGTATTCATCCAATGTCATTTGGTTCGGATCTCTTATTTTTCTGGCCATCTATTTCCCTCCCGTCCGGATCAGTCCCAGGAAAATATCTTTGTTTAAGAAGCATTCCCGGTACTTCCCCTTCTTTTTTTCAATTTCAACTAAAACATAATAGGGATAAGTTTTAATTACTTTCCCTCGAATTTTTTGGATATGATACTCTTTTCCCTTTCCTTCCGGTTGTAAAAAATTAATCCTACTGCCCGGTTTGAGTTTTAATGTTTCCCTCATCATCTGCTCTGTATATGCATAGTTCAAAAAAGTCTCCCTCCCATTAAGGTCCTGATAATATCTTCAGGCTTATATTCTCCTGCAATGTTCTTTGTCTTTTCCATTTGCCTACGAATTTTTTCACGACTTCTTTTATTTTCCGGCTGAAGAATGGTCAGGATAGCATCAATATCATATGTATCAAACTCCTGGAACGCCGCAAATAATTCTTTCTGCATAGCCTCTTTCAAAGCCTTATCCGTTTTTTTGTTTAAGTGCGGTCCCCTGTTTCCTTTGTGGAATCCAGCAGGGAGAGCTATCTTTGAATAAAAATGATCTGCTCCTCCATGAGACCGGTAAACAATGTGGTGCATTTCGATTGGTCCTGCTGCCTCCTCGTCGTTGTAACGCCCTAATTCTTTCTGCACGTCAAAATTAATCATTCTAATCTCCCTTCCAAAATTGTTTTACAATTATATTTGTCTAAATTAAGGTCTGCCCTTAATTTGTGCAGCGTTGCGAAGACATAAATCTGTTTCCACAAGTCTGCATTTTTTATGTTCTGTTTATTTGCTTTCTGCCAGTCTGCGCCCGCATACCGGTTTAAATCTTTTAGAATCCTTATGAAGTATTCAGACTCCGTGTGGATCGTGATTTCCATGCGCTCCCCTTTCTTGATCCTGTGCAGTGCCCGGAGAGCAGCCTCTACCACGGCCCGATTTTTTGTCGTATCCTCTATTTTCCCCTCATCAATCAGGAGATTTGTTTTTACGGTTACATACTCCAAGATTGCCCGGTATACTGCCGGTCCGGTCTTTCTCGCATGGCAAGCTGTGTATATGTAAATATCTATGCGTTTCATGGAATCTCCCTTCTTTTCCGCATCCTGGCCCGAATGTAAAACATCCCGTTAAAATCGTTGTAATATACCTGCGACTCCGTAAAAAGATACTCCGGGAACCATTCTTTCATTTGCCACTCAAGATATGACCGGTCTTTGACCATTTCCTTTACATAACTTTCCATTTTTTTATATTTCCCGGACTGATCCTTTTTTGAATGAATCTTTCGGACCCGGAACTGCTTTAAGTTTGTGCTGCTATTCCATCTTTTCTTTCCCTTTGGCTCCTTGGTTATGTAATTCGCCAGACCAGTAAGACCATACTCATCTTTTTCCAAGCGGCGTGTTTCATTTCTTTGGCCTTTTTTCCAAGTCTTTTCCACAAGGTCCATATCAAGCAGCCCATCCATTACTAAATGATGGTGCCACCTTATCTTTGTTCCTGGTGAAAACTCTGTTACATAGACATACTTTGCGTTTAGAAGACCGCGCTTTTTCCGCTGGTAATTAATCCTCCTGATGTAGTTCTGCATGTTCTTGATCGCCTCATCCATATCGGCCGGCTCCTGCCCTTTTCCGTATGTAAGAGTGATCCAGATATCTCGATCCGTGAAATTATGCTCAATGAGCCTATTCACATATTTTCTTGCGTTCTTATCGTTCAGGCTCTTTTGTGCCTTTGAGTTATCCCTTTTGAGTCTTGCCCCTTCCGGTATCTCTGACAGCTTTGAGAACTCTGGATAGATCTCTATTTCAAGCTGTTCTCCTGCCCTTACCTCTTTACAGGCATATACTGCTTTGAATCGGAACTTTAGCATCTGTTCTATGAAATATTCATGCAGCGTTTCTATCTGCTGATTAAACGCCTCCTCATAGTCATATGGGATGTAGGTCATCCCTCTCTTCTTCTTTCTTGTCACCTACGCACCACCTACTTTTCGTTGAGTTGTTAATATAAATTACAAGGCCGATATAAGCCGCTCGGCTCCTTGCATTTCAGGCAGGTGCATGGTAAAATGAATGTAAGGATTTATTTGTTACCATGCAAATACCTTGGCGTTAGATTCTCCCAAAATCTAACGCCTTTTTTCTTTTAATTCTCTAAGTTCCTCGACCGTTCCCAAGTCTTCATATTGTCCGAGCTTGTCCACGATCTGGCCAAACAGACAATAATTTTCTTCTCTAACTTCTGATATTTGAGAAGCTCTATATGTCCCTGACTTGCCATTATGCATTGTCAGTCTATCCCTGGCATATTGCATAGTATCGCCTCGCTTCTTCTGCTTTTCCCCGTTTTACGCACTGGCAATATGTATATAGTCCGTTCCATTCATGGATAATCTTCCTGTCGTCCCTACTTGCGACAGTTACTTCTGGATAGCGAAATCCTAAGACCTCTTCTACAACGTCCCTAGCTTGTCCTGTTTTCTCTGCCGCATCAGAAACAGCCTTTGCAACGGTTTCTTTCTGAAGTAATTTGAAGAATGTTCTTCTCACTTTATACGGATTTATTTCCTTTATTAGCGCAGTCTCCCATTCGGCGATAGCTCTCTCTGCATCCATAACCTTAATTTCCTTGTTTCCTGCAATGTCTTCTATCGATATCCCGCTCAGATACATTGCATAAATTTCTTCTTTTACTTTCTTTTTTATGTACATGATTCCTCCTGCATTTCTTCCAAATTCATTAACTGCTGTTTGGCCTTGTTTCCTGCTTGTTATTTCCATGTTTCTCCTTTATAATTTTAGTACAGGCTCCCGCCAGAGCCGAGTATCAGAAGAAAGGAGATCTCTATGACTAAAAACGATTTTTCATTGCTTTTTGATTCTTCCTATCAAAAGGCCCTAGAGAAATACGCAAACAAAAATGCCATGGAAACTATGCTATTAAAATATGCAGATGAAAATGGTAAAATTGATTCTGGTTCTCTTTCCGTAATGGCTATTATGACATCACTTGAAATGAACAAAGTTGTTCTTAAAACCGTTCTGTCAGAAGTCCTTGAATTTGATGAGTAATTCGTTCACTCATTTTGTCAACGCTTTCACTCTCCCCCAAAATATTTTTTATGTTTTGGGGTTCTTCTTCTGTCGCATTCAAGATTTCTTTTATCATTTCACCGCTTTTCTTCATTGATATTTCAAAGACTCTTTTGGTATCTTCTATAAATCCCTCAATAAATTTTGTATCATCTGGAAAGAAAACAGGCGATCCCTCTTCGCAGTTCATCAGGGCTTCAACATGTATTCTATTGATTAGTTCTGGAAGTTCTGCATAAATAGCATTTTGAAGATTTGTGTAGTGATTTATTACATTGATTGCCTTTATGTCTTTTGTCACTTTCTCACCTCTATTCTTATACTTGTCCTTCCACAGCCGCTTAACGCAGCTGTGGCTAGATAGCTTTTCTTTTTCTGCTTTTCATCACAATTTGTGCCGCATCTTTTAAAATGTTTTGAATATCATCTTCGGTCTTATTCCTGCAAAAATTATCTGCTATTTTTACCTTTGTTTCTCCAATATTAAATTCCTGGACAATGTGCGGCTCCTCATTTTTCATAGTGTCACCTCCATCCTTTTTTACATTTTATGTATACCTGATTGTCCTTGTTTCCTGCTTGTTACTTCCATGTTCTTCCTATATAATTTAAGTACAAGCTTTTGCCAGAGCTGAGTACATAAGAAAGGAGAGTCCATGAGAAGTATTAAGAAAACGCTATCTGTTTGTGGGTATTGCAGCTATATAGATGAGGAACGTACTATTGATATGGATTTCAAGCAGGTTAAACAGCTTGGTGATCCAATTGTTTGGGCCGCTCCATATAGGTATGCCTGTCCAGATCAATATGACTGCAATCTTAACGACCAGTGCACCATCTATTTATCAGAGATCAAAAATGGTCGTCATTGGTAATTGTAAACGGATAGTCCTTATTATCCGGGTTGTATCCCAATCCAAGATACAGCCCGGTTTTGTTTTGTAATTTTTCCCGTACCTTATAAATATGCATCATTGGTTTTTTCTCTGAAAATTGTTTCATACATTCTTCAGAATATTCGCAGAATTTGCACCCATAAAAAATATCTCCATCATCTGCGTAAAAGCAACTTTGTAATATCCTTGTTATGCAAACGACATCTTTTTTTGGTAACTCAATTGTCTCTTCCACTTATGCCTCCTTATTCCTTATGCTGGCTGTTTCTCCTCCTGTTGCTTCCGCTGCTCCTGCTTCTTCATTTCCTTATAAAGACATAACGCATCAGCATTACTTTTCATGAGCATCAGACTTTGTTTATCCATCTTGAGAAGATTTCTGATTGTAGCTTCTCTTAACTGTTCTTCGCTCATTTTTTTCAGATCCATTTTATCACCCCCTCCTCTGTTGATTACACTTACATTATAGTTTGTTAAATTTACATTGTCAACTCTTTTTTGTTGACTAAACTAACTTTTTTTGTTATCATTCAATTATGGAGGTGATAATTTGGAAATAGAATTTAAAGAAATCGGCCAAAGGTTAAAAAAAATAAGATTGTATTATGATTTAAGCCAAGAGGAATTTGGAAAAAGAATACATATAACTAAGTCCTCTGTCAGCTTGCTTGAATCAGGTAAAAACAAGCCATCGGATCAAACAAAAGCGCTTACTTGTTCAGAATTTAACATTAGAATGGAATGGTTAGAAAAGGGAATTGGTGAAATGTTCATCCCTCCGGAGGACGAAACAGCCGAGTTTGTATCTATGTTCTTAGAAGAAAGCAATCCATTTTTTGATTTGATTCTTGAGACGATGCGGTCATACGCAAAATTAGACCGTGCAGGAAAAGAAGCACTTCATAAAATGAGCGCTGATATTATTGAAAACATACAAAAAAAAGGAAGCGATTAACTCGCCCCCTTCTTTTGTATATGGTTTCTTATTAGTATGTAAATTTGTTTGATAAATTGTTCGTCTGATACATCCAGTTTTTCAAGCATTTCAATAATTTGTTTTATATATGGGATGTGTTTCATGGCATTATCCCCCTTTTCATATGTGAATTAATTAAGTTATAAAAATTTTACCATAATTTCTTATGTTTGTGTTAGATATACATACGATTTCCGGTATTTCGGAAATCGTACATTGAACCATCTCAACCATGTAGAATTATGATATAATTTACTTATATTCGCTTATAAAAAGGTCGGTAATCCGTACATTTAAAGCAATTGCAATTTTTTCTAATTGGTCCAATGTAGGGGACCTTTTACCATTTTCAATGTCATTCAGCATTGTTTTGTTAATTCCTGTTAGATCTTGCAACTGCTTGAGGGTTATATTTTTATTGTGCCGTGCATGCCATGTTCTTATTTCCATAAATCACATTATAAATAAAAGTTAGATATGAATCTTTGGTAAGATTTACCACAACAATACACTTAAGAGGGATGTTGCTAAATTACTACAATAAGGAGGATTTTATGGAAACTCAAAAATTTTATGCAAGTACCTGGTTTACTATTTTAATGCTTATTATCTTTTTCCCGGTTGGATTGATACTTATGTGGAAATATGGAAAGTTTAATAAGGTCGTTCGAATCGTTATTACCACGCTTCTTTGTCTTGGTTTGCTATTTGCCTTATTCGGAGAAGAAAAATCAGATTTCGAATCAACCACATCTTCATCGTCCACTGAAAAGAAATTGACTGCTGCCGAAAAATTCGCTAAAGATCAGAAGCTTTCTTCTAAAAGAGGAATCAATTTTTATAATTCTCTAAAAAGCATCGGAATAGAACCGTCTAAAATTGATGTACAGAAAAAGGCTGAAAATGGTATGTCTTTTGATTATTCTGATTATTCTTTCGAAGTTTATTTCGATAACGATAAAGTAAAGAATTTGAATAGTGGGACTGTAAAATTTATATCAAATTTTAAAAAGGTTGATTCTGTCAAATATCGTTTACTTTCTTCTGAAGAGCGTACCTGGTTAATTTCAGCAACAAAAGAAAAAGTAAAGGCTGTATTGAAAGCACCGAAAACCGCAGATTTCCCTGGTGCAATTCTCCATTCTGAAGACTGGTCTATCTCTAAGGACAAAAATAAATACACAGTTTCTTCTTATGTAGATGCTCAAAATAGTTTTGGTGCACAGACAAGAAGTGAATATACACTTATTTTTAAATGGAATGGTGATACAGACATAGAACCAGACTTAACATCCTTTGTTTTTGATGGAAAAAAAATTTTATAAATAAAAACCGCTCGGCGGCAACCGAGCGGAATTAAATAGACTATTGCCGGATATCTCCGGATGTATCTACCTCACAGATAGATTATATCACTTTGAAGAGACACCTTGCAATAGGTGTTATTTTTGTACTCATTTTTAATACAATACAAATCATAAAATAAAATGGAGGTATAATATTATGCTAAAGGCAGACGGAAAATACTGCATCTACTTGAGGAAATCTAGGGCTGATCGTGACACTCAATTATATAATGGTAGTAAACAAGATGTATTGAAAAGACATCGTGAAATACTTCTCTCTACATCAAAAAACTTAGGTATTCATATTTCTAAAATTTTTGAAGAGGTTGTTTCCGGTGATACCATTGCAGCAAGACCGGAAGTCCAAAAACTTCTTGGTGAAGTTGAAAATAATATATGGGATGGCGTTCTTGTTGTTGAAGTAGAGCGTCTTGCTCGTGGCGATACAAAAGACCAGGGCACAATCGCAGACACTTTTAAATATTCTGATACACTAATTATCACCCCTCAGAAAATTTATGATCCCAGCAGCGAATTTGACGAAGAATATTTTGAGTTTGGTTTGTTCATGAGCCGCCGCGAGTACAAAACGATCAACCGCCGCCTAAATCGTGGACGAATAAAATCTGTGAAAGAAGGGAAATGGATTGCATCGGAAGCTCCATACGGATACAGAAAAGTTAAAATTAAAGGTGATAAAGGATATACTCTTTCATTTCTTGAGGGTGAAATTGACGTTGTCCGAATGATATTTAATTGGTTTCGTGTTGGTGAGTTACAGGAAAACGGCACATACAAGACACTTAGTCCAGACAATATTGGTGTACGTCTTGATTCAATGGGGATTAAGCCTCGTAAGGCGGAAAAATGGAGTAGGGCTACAATAAGAGATATTCTTACAAACCCAACCTATGCTGGTATGGTTCGTTGGGGCTATAAAAAAGAAGAAAAAAGAATGGTTGGTGGTATTCTTTCTACTGAAAGAATACGTTCTAAAGATTTTCATTTGTATGATGGCATACATCCAGCTATTATTACAAAAGAAGATCACTATTCTATTTTAAGAAAATTGACTGCCAATGCCAAATCTTCTTCTGTAAATAACAATAATAAGCTGAAGAATCCTTTATCTGGATTAGTCTATTGTGAAAACTGTGGTCATCTTACAACCAGGCTTGGGCAAAACTCAAAAAACAAATATGAGACAATCAAGTGTCCAAATAGGAATTGTGATAACGTTTCTGCACCTTTGTTTTTGGTTGAAGAAAAAATCTTAGCTTCATTAAGTGACTGGCTTTCTAAATATAAATTAGAGTGTGACAATAAGGATTTTGCGGCAGAAGAGTTACATCTAAAGCAAGCATTAATTAGTAATTTATACAAAGAAAAAGAAAAGGTCAAAAGACAGTTAGATAAAACATACACTTTACTTGAACAGGAAGTATATACAACTGAGATCTTTGTGCAACGAAATAAGGCATTAACAGATCAACTACAAGCTATAAACAACAATATTATTGATCTGGAAACAGATTATAACGCAGAACTTAATACAAAATATGAGTATGAAGAATTGATTCCCAAAATGGAAAATATCATTGATATATATTTTAAAATTGAAGATATACAAACTAGAAATGAATTATTAAAATCAGTTTTAGAAAAAGTCTTATACAAAAAAACAGAGCGGAACAAAAAAGGTAATGCACTAAACGCAAACTTTGAAATTACAATTTATCCTAAACTACCTAAAAAGAAATAGGTTTTTCTTTTACCTTTTACCATAGACGTTATGGTCCTTATGTATAGCCCCATTCATACGTCATTAAAAATACGGAATCTGCATTAGCACCCAAAAGTCCGTAGTCCATTCCTTCATATAACAGGCCCGGCTGATCTGCGGAAATTTTAGGCGCTAAAGCGACAGACACCTTATATCCTAAGGGATTCATCCGCTCTCTTAAGTTCCCTACGAAGGCTGCATATCCCTCCCGGTCCTCCGGAAGGATGTATTCAAAATCCACATCCACTCCGGCATACTGCTTTTCCTGAACTGTCTGAACCAGATTCTCAATCAGAACCTGCTGCATCTGAAGATCTTCCGATACAGCCTTCACCAGCTGATTATTAAAACTCCCGGTCTCCGCAAACGGTGTCAGCACAAGCATAGGATCAACCCCAAACTCCAATGCCTGTTCAATCAGAGGTTCTTCCATCGCCGGCGGTATGAGCGTTCCTTCGGTTGTAAAGCCATAAGAAAAGATCAGAAGTTCATCTAAATATAAGAGAACTTCTCTTAAAATCTCCGTGCTGATATATGGATATGCATAACCCGTTACATTGAGGTTCCCCAGCTGCTCCTGCCGATAGCGGATCGTCAGCACATCTCCCGGCATCAGATTTGATTCGTTCAGCAGATATGGATTTTTTCTGACAATCGAAGAAACCGAAGTGCCGTACTGCTGTGCAATCGATGTCAGCGTATCCCCTTCCTGTACCGTATGGACGTCAGAAGGCTCCAGAATCAGCAGCGCCTGACCGGTCACAACGCGTCCGGCATAAAGCTGGTTGTCATAGATCAGCCTGCTCCTTGAAACTCCAAACTGGGCAGCGATAGAATCAATCGTATCCCCTTCATTTACTACATATATCATAGTTCATTCCTTTTTGCAGTCTTTTTCTAAATATATGCACCCGTCAAAAAAGGAATTCCTGGGCTTATTCTTTTAATGCCCCTTCAAAAACTTTCTTTATTTTTTCTTTTGTGGGAACCCCCTCATGAAGTTTCTTTCCGTCCACATAAAAAGTGGGAACATACCAGTAGTCGAGAGGCTCTGAAAGTTCAGTGTCCTCATCCTCATTGACCATTTTTACAGGAATGTTTTTATACTCCGGCTGTTCCCGTTTGAGTTCTTCCATCATATCCAGCGCCTGATGGCAGTATGGACAGCTTTCCAGTTTCATCATTAGAACTTCTTTCATTTTATCTCCTATCTTCCTCTGTGTCTTTGTTTCTTCTTCTCCTGTTTTATCAAAAACTGCTGCCGCTTCCGTTCTTCCCGCAGATCTCTCCTGCGCTCTTTCCTTCCGGCTTTTTGTTCTTCTCTCTGGGCAGCCAGCGCCTGCTGGGATTTTGTTCCCATCCCTGCGTCTCTGTGCCTTCTAAGGCTCCTCTGCATCCGTTTGGGATTCAGGTTTTTCACCTCTTTCACCGAAACATCCACAGGAGGACTGAAACGAAGTTCTCCATGACGCTCCATAAGAAATGCCAGAACTTCATAGTCTTTTGGTTCTGCCCCGAACGTTATTTTGGACACTTCCAACTCACCGTCCAGAACACGTTCATAGATTCCGACCCAAAAGGGTTCATCAAAATATACTGTCAGCCTGTTCTCAATTTTTTGCATAAAAAACACTCCTCGCTTTTGGCAGCAAAGAATGGACAACCGAGGAGGCAGGTTACTGACAGATTCTATCTCTGTGCCCGGACTACCGGCCGGGACTGTGTTTTTATCTTTGCACGATTTAATTTTACATGTTTCATTTTAATCCATTCTCCCGCGGTTTTCAAGGGATGACTGTGTCGATGAATTTACACTGAAAGGTTTTTTTATTCTCCCATATTTCTTTTTCTGTTCAGCAGGACCCTTCCTGCACATTTTTCGGCATCGATCCTCCACTGGCATTCTTTGCAGTGCAGACATCTGCCGGTATCTCTTCCTTCTTTCGCATCGATGGCCCAGTTATAGTTGACCAGCACACCCCTGCCGATATCCGCCATATCCACACCGGTGCGCTCTAAAATGTCTTCTGCCATCCGGGCATCCGTTATGCTGTTGACCGCAAAAACAGGAACCGATACATGCTTTTTGATCTCCCCCGCGGCATGGATCACATCTTTGTATGGAAAATCTTTTGGAGCACCAGGCTCATCTTCCCCGGAAAATCCATAGGAAATATCCAAAAAATCAATCCCGTGTTCCTCCAGAAGTTTGGCATGACGGATACCGTCTGCAAGAGCGGGTTCAAAGGCTCCCAGCCGGATTCCCACAATAAACTCCTTCGGCACTGCCTCTTTGATCTTTTCCAGAATCTCCACTGCAAACCTCTCCGGATACTGTCCATATTCATCGGTCCTTTTGTTGACCCTGGAATTGAAAAATTCACACATCAGATAACTGTGGCACCCGTGCAGTTCCACCCCGTCATAGCCGGCCTGATAAGCTCTCACCGCAGCTTTCACAAACTGATCCTGCACCTTCTGTATCTGTTCTTTCGTCATTTCATGACCGATTCTTTTTTCTCCGTCTTTATCCATCTCATAATCACTCGGACAAAGCAGGTACTCACCGGAGCCGTTCACCCCTGCATGATGGATCTGCAAAAATATCGGGCAGTCTTCTTCATGCACCGCATCTACGATCTCTTTCAGCCCATCGATCTGTCCATCCTCCCAGATGCCCAGCTGATCTTTGGAAAGTTTCCCTTCCGGATCCACACAGGTAGCCTCCTGAATGATCAGGCCGGCACCGCCCCTGGCAATGGCTCTGTAATGATCAATATTTCTCTGAACTACATAGCCGTCTTCCTCCACCCAGTTATAGCACACCATCGGCGGCACACAGATACGGTTCTTTATTTTTAAATTCTTTAAATTCATAGCTTCAAACAACTTGTTCATGCATTCCTCCTATCTTCCCCTGTCTTATTATACATCAGACGAAAACAGGATACTACTCTTTGGTGTGAAGCATATACTAAAATTAAATGCCTGATTAAGGAGATGTTCTCCATGTGTACCGCACTCACAACACAGAATTCTGCGGGCGATGTATATTTTGGCCGCACGATGGATTTTTCCTACCCCCTTGACCCTGAATTTTATATCGTACCAAAAGGATATCAATGGAAAAATCTGCTGAATACTCACAGAATTAAAAATCAATATAGTTTTATGGGAATCGGCCAAAATCTCTCTCCGGTCACTTTAGCGGACGGTGTCAATGAAATGGGATTTGCAGCCGCTGTGCTGTATTTTCCAGGTTACGCCTTATATGATCCCCCGGCGCCTTCTGGCTCCAGGCAGATCGCAGTGGCTTCCACCGAGCTTGTGAAATTTCTTCTAAGCCAATGTGCATCCACTGATCAGGCGGCTTCTTTGCTGCGCGCCGTCCGGATCACAGGAGTCAAAGATCCGGTCACAGAAATCATTGCTCCTCTCCACTGGATTATGGCAGACTCATCCGGAAAATGTATGGTGATCGAAACAACCTCAGAAGGTCTTAAGATCATGGAAAATCCTATTGGTGTCTTCTCCAACAGCCCTGACTTCCCATGGCATATGGCAAACCTCCGGAATTACATGAATATGAGTCCGTCTCAGCACACAGAACAAAACTGGGGGGCTTTTCCTTTGAAACCTTTCGGGCAAGGCGCCGGCACTTTTGGACTGCCCGGTGATTTCACACCTCCGGCCAGATTTGTCAGAACTGCTTACCTAAAGAGTCACACTCCGATACCGGACAACAGAGAGCAGGCAGTAAACACCTGCTTTCATCTATTAGAAGGAGTCTCTATCCCAAAAGGTGCAGTGGTAACCGACAGAGGAACCTCTGACTATACCCAGTACACCGCCTGCATAAGCCTTACCGGAAAAGAATATTTCTTTAAGACATATGATAACAGCCATATCGTCTCTGTGAAACTTCCTGAAAACTGTGGACCTGATATACGGCTGCTCGGAAAGCTATCAAAGCCTGTCCGATTCCAAGAATGGAAATAAATATATGCAGCAAAAGAGAGCTGTCCGCTAAAACTTTAGCAGCACAGCTCTCTTTCAGTCAGCAGGTGTCCAGTGTTTTATCATAAACATCTCCAGCTGATCCTCAGGCATTGGTTTTGCATAATAGAATCCCTGGATCTGGTCAATTCCAAAATTGGCAATCAAACGGCTCTGTTCTTCAGTCTCCACTCCTTCTGCGATAACGGTCATTCCCAGCTCCTGAAATGTACGCGACAGATTTTTCACGGTAAGCGCAGACTTTTTGTTCTCGACAGAACCCCATACCAGACTCTTGTCCAGCTTGACTGTGCCAAAGGGAATATTGATAACGGTTGCTATGTTGGAGTAGCCTGTTCCGAAGTCATCCAGGCCCATTTTGATTCCGTGCTTTTCCATCTCCACAGCAAACTTTGATACGACCTGTGTGTTCTCCGCCAAAGTACTCTCTGTAAACTCAATCTTAATGGCAGACATGGGAGTATGGTTCCGCCGGATGATCTCCAGAACCTTCTCCATGAGATCGTTCTGTGAAAACTGGACAGCAGAAAAATTAACATGAATTGCCTGAATCGGAATCCCTCTTTGTAACAGCCTGCTGATAAACCTGCAGACTTTATCCAGCATGATATAAGTTATGTCAATGATCAGTCCGGTCTCCTCCGCGATCGGAATAAACTCAGACGGGTAAATCGGACCGATCGGAGACTCCGGTATCCGCATCAGTGATTCAGCATAGCAGAATTCTCCGTCGGCTACGGAATAAATAGGCTGATAATACATCTCAAAACTGCGGTCCGCGATTTTTTCTTTCAGGATCATGATGACTTTTCGTCTTCGCTCCAGTCCATCCAGCATTTCTTTATCGCAGTAGCAGATCTCACCGCTTTTCCCTGATTTCGCCCGAAAAACCGCATATTCCACGGCATTGATGACCTCTTCCAGGGTTTCCCCGTCACCGGAATGCCATATGATCCCCATCACAACAGAGAGCAGAAAACGGTAATCCCCTATCTGCCATGGTTTTTCCATACGCTGCCGGATATCCGTAATACACTTTTTGATCTCTGTTTCATCGCTGTGTGTAAACAAAAGTGCAAATTCATCTCCGCTAAAGCGGTATACATGATTCTTCGGCCCGATCTCATAGAGAAAATCACAGACATTTTTCAGAAATTCATCACCCTTCTGCTGCCCGCATGTATTATTTACCTGACGGAAGTCCCTAAGAGAGACAACGACAAGCACAAACTGCTTCTCAGGTGACTTTTTGATCATCAGCCCCAGCATATTGAGAAGTTCTTTCCGGTTGGGCACATTGGTCAGATAATCCATCGAGATCTGTTTATTCTGCAGGTGCAGATAAATGATCAGCAGGGCACAGGTCGCCGCAGATCCGGACAGAATCACATTCGGATACATCTGCTGAACCAAAATAACCAGTACTGCCAGAATCGGAAAGGCCGCAAGGATGTGGTATATATTTCTGTCAATCCTTTTTTTATTCAATACTGTGACCACAATGCTGGCAGCACAGTAAGCATAAAAGATCAAATATGTGGACACAATCCAAGGTCCCCTCACATACCCCTGCACCAGGCTGATGTCAAACAAATTTTTCGTCAATGGATTGATCAGAACGAGCACACCATACACCAGAGCAGGCATGACTCCAAAGCCTATGACCTTCCTCAGTTCCTTCCTCTCTGTATAGACTATAGAAACGGTATAAAGGAAATACGCGAACCCCATCAGCGGTGTCAGAACATAGTAAACCATTGTCACAGACCAGGTCATCCACATTGGAAACTCATCAAGACGATAAATCATAATCGTAGATAAGATATTTGTCAAAATAGCCCCGGCTGTAACAAGGAGGCATCCCTGAAAAATTCTGTTTTTTAATGTAGGGAGATGACTCCCTTTCCTTGAATATACCCATATAATCCCCAGCATTACAAAAGAAATAGCCTCAGCGGCAATATTCCACTTCACTGTTCTTCACCTGCCAATCCCCTTATTGTTTCACATTTTCTATATGATTATTATCCCTCAAAAACTGCATCAGCTTTTCCTCCGGCAGAGGTTTCGAATAATAGAATCCCTGAATATAAGAAGCACTGGTTGAAGCCAGCATCTTCCATTCTTCTTTCGTTTCTACCCCCTCTGCCACCACATCCATTTGGCTGATATCCGCCATTTGAATCATTGCTTTCAGCAATGCATATTGTTTTTCCGAATCCACACTCTTTTTGGTCATGGACCGGTCAAACTTCAGGACATTGACCGGAAGATTCAGCAGATAATTCAGGCTGCTGTATCCGATGCCGAAATCGTCCAGAGCTATGCGGACACCGTATGACGAAAGTTCATCTAAAATCCCTTTTGCAAGTTCTATCGACTGGATCAGGACCGTCTCTGTAATCTCAAATGTAATACATTTCGGATCAAGACCTGTCTTTTTTATATGGCCTATGATTGAAGGAACACTATTTTCCACAAGAAGCTGCTGTACTGACAGGTTGATTCCCATAGATTCAATCCCAAGTTTTTTCCCCTTTTCCATCATGAAAGTACAGGCTCTGTGTATCACGTACTCCCCTACCTGTCCGACCAGACCATTCTTCTCCGCAATCTCGATAACCTGTCCTGCCGGAACATATCCGCCGTTTCCGTGGGGCAGCCTCACCAGTGCTTCTGTACCTGTAAACCGTTCTCTTTTAAGATGATAAAGAGGCTGGTACCAAACCTCCAGAGTTTTTTCTTTAAGACTCGTTTCCAGCAGCCTGACAATCCTCGCTTCTTCCCGGCGCACTTCCAGCAGCTTATCATCGTATAAAATGACGTTATTGGCCATACCCGCTCCTGAAGTTTTAGCATAATTGACTGCCATCTGGACGCTTTCCAGCAATTTTTCCGATGTTTTTGCATGAAGAGGATAATCACATATGCCGATCAGAACATCCAGGGTAAAGGTGGAATCTTCTACCACAATCGGACTCTGAAAGGCATTCCGGATCCTGCCGACTTTATGATCTTTGTCCTTATCCGCTTCAAAAGAAATTCCTATGAAAACGTCTCCGTTAATCCTGTATAAGTTATTGCCGAAGATATGTTCAAGTCTCCTGGTTATCTCCATCAGCAGGGCATCTCCCGTTGAAACGCTGAATAATTCATTGTATTTGCTGAAAGAACGAATATCCATACTGTAAACTCTAAAATACCTCTTGGCATCATAAGATATCAGCATATCCACATCTTTTAAATACTTCATTCGGTTTCCTATATGATATACCGGGTCAAAGTAGGCAATCTGTTCCACACTTTTTCTGTACTGATTCAGTGCTTTAGAAAGTTCCGTCAGCTGATAATCCGCATACTCACTGAACTCCACATCTGTCCTTCCTGCGGCAAGCAGGCGGCACTTTTCCGTCAAGTCTTCTGCGGGGGATTCCACATAAAGTCTCATATAGTGGTCTGTGATCAGCTTATTTAAAAGATCCTCCGCGCTGTTGCCGTCCTTCGGGTAAACCGCAGTCTGATAATTTGCACTTAAAAAAAGTTTCTCCCCGCGAATCCGGATCTTCCACATAAGTTTCAAAGAAAGACCTTTGGCAAAATCCAGTCTTTCCTCATCTGTCATTTCTTCTTTTACCGCTACCGCAAATTTCCCCCCTGCGATCCGGCCCGACACATAAGGGCTTTTTATGTATTCGTCTAAAACAGCCGGAACACTCGCCAAATATTCATTCTCTTTTAAAAACCCTGCCATTAATTCCACTCGGCTGTACTCCTCGATGGAAAAATAAAACATGGAAAAAACACAGGGTTCAGACACCATCCACCGCTGGACTTCCCTGATGAATCCCTCCCTGTTATACAGTCCTGTCTTTTCGTCATAAATACTGAGATTTTTAAAATATCTGACGCGAAGTGCAAGGACAAACACGCTCATAAATAATACAGACAGCAGCACTCCAAGAAAAACTGATGTTCCCATGATGCCGGTCTCCGTTTTCTTTGAAATCCATCCGTCTTTCGGCATAATGCTCAGTGTCCATCGGGTCGGCAGATAAATCTCTATTTTAGACGCGTAGGAATAATCGAGGTTCCTGTCGGAATAGGCCACTACATCCTTGCTTCCGTCCTGACTGTTCACTTTCCACAGGTGATACTCATAGCCCAGATCACACAGACGTTTTAAATTTAGTCTGCGGATGACAAACTCTTTATCCAGGACAGCCACAACTTCTCCCTCATAAACTTGTCCTTTCAGCAAAGGCTGGATAAACAAAAAAACTTCCTTTTCCCCATCTTTGTTTAATTTAACAGGTCCTTCCACCACCGGTTCTTTCACAACTTTAGCCATCGTATAAATATATGAAAAGTCCCTCAGATCTTTTCCTTTATCTTTCTCATTTCCATCCGCAGAAAAAGAACTCAGAACCTTATCTCCTTTAAATAAAAGGATCTTTTCTACTCCCTCCTGCTCTGCAAGATTTTTGGCACGTCTCTGAAACCACGCTTCATGATTTAAAATATCCGGCTCCGCCTTCACTGTTTCTGCAGCATAATTCAGCTGATCCCGAATAACCAGTGTCAAATTATCCTTATACATTTTCAGAAGACGGCTGACTTCTTTTTTTCTCTGCCCGGAATAATGATCCTGTATGATCCTTCCTGTTCCCACCGAAAGCATTAGGATACACAAAACTGTCACGGTGCAGAACAGAAGCGTCTTTTTTTTCATAACTTTCATACGTTTCCTCAATCCTGATAAATTTTATAATATCCTTTGCCATTTTGTTTTACAAAATACAGCGCCTCATCTGCATTGGCTATCATCTGTTCCAAACTGCTTCCCTGCTGTCTCACTGCCACGCCTACGCTGCATTGGATCGGCAGAGACTCTCCCTTCGTTCCGATATCTGAGTGAAGTCTGAGAACAAGAGATTCAAATACACTTCTAAGCTCATCTTCATCGTCGATATCTGTAAGGAGCATTACAAATTCATCTCCTCCATACCGCCCCACGACACCGTCATATTTCTTCTCATATTCGCGCAGGATGTACCCTATACTCTTTAATGCCGTATCCCCTGTTTTATGTCCGTAGGTGTCATTTAATTTCTTTAGATTATCCAAATCCACAAAGCATAAAATTGTGATTTTGTCCCCGGGAATCTTATCAAGCTGGGCCTGTGCCTGCTTTAAAAATACACTTCTCGTGACAACGCCGGTAAGTCCGTCGGAAAGGCCGTTGCTGGTAAGCCGTATGATCTCCCTGAAATCCATATTATCCGGACGCTCATCCTGGTAGATCTTTTCCTCCAGTTCCTGAATAGACTGCACGAGCATATCCACCACTTCTTTTTGTTTGCTGATAAAACGCTTCACCAAGAAAAATATGACAGAACAGAGTACCGCCATCAGCGCTACAATCACTAAAAATCCTGAAATAATTGTCCTGTATATAGACCAGAAGTCGATGGTAGTGAGAATATCCCAATCGGTATTTTCTATGTTATTATACATCGTGTAATATAGATTCCCGTCTCTGTAACTCCAGTAAGTTCCCGGCGTTTTGGCAAGCAGTTCTGTTTCCAGCTGGTCTGCCGTCACACCGATATTATGGGCTTCTCTCACATAATCCATATACGGTTCTCCATACTGCAGATTACTCGTAGAAGACATGATCTGTCCTTTGGAGCCGATCAGGACCGCCTGAGCGTCACTGGTCTCCACAGCCTTCTTAAGGATATCCACGACATCGTCAAAATAGATGGCGCAAAAAAGGCATCCGGTTATTTTATTCCCTTTTTTCAGCGGATACGCCACCGTATAATTCAGCGTGACCCCGTCTGCACCGGCTAAAAAGCTGTCTGTCACCTGTGGTTTCCCTGTTGAAAACAACTGCTGCATGTAATCCCTGCTGGCCAGGCTGGCCGGCTCCTCACCTATCGTGTAAACGTTCATATCAGCGTCTACATAACAGATCATCATATATCCATACTTTTCTGTAATTCTGTCCAGCTTTTCAACCTTTTTCAGAGGAGGGAGCGAGGGATCATAATATTCCGGCTGTACTGCCAGTGATTCCAGCAGTTTCAAAGACTCATTCACTCTGTTGGTAACCTGAGTCTCCACGCTCTTATGCGCGGCTCTGGCATCTTTTTTCATCCTCTGTGCGGATATAAAGATACCTCCCACCAAGACTATAAACATAGCTGCAGTAAAAAGATCATCATATACTTTAGAATCGGAGAATAAGTCAGTACATCTTCTCTCTGGACTCTCTGATTTCTTTTGGCACTCATAATCGGATCCCCCCTTTCCGGATAATTTTATTTCCTTGATCTAACCCCATAAAAATAAACATACTTTTACTACATTTTAACAGAAAGCTCACCAAAAGAAAATGACATAGCCTATGAAATATTTATTTCATTCTTCTTTTTAATACTGCCTGCAGAAATTTATAAGGATTCAGACTGTATTCCCCATATTTTGTGTCTTTCCGATATATGCCAAGGTGCAGATGTACCGGGAATTTTCCCACGGTTCCTTCTTTCTCTCCATACCCTGAATCTCCCATATATCCAATCACATCTCCCGCACGGATCTTTGTTCCCCGTCTGATTCCGGGAGCATAACTGTAAAGATGCGCATAATAAAAATAAACACCTTTCGGAGAACGGATACCGACACGATAGCCCCCAAGCTTCAGCCACCCAATCTGCTCAACGACTCCGTCAGACATACTGAGCACAGGTATTTCCCCTCTCTTCTTTGAAACCGTACCGGACATAATATCCGTGCCCTCGTGGTGCCTGTCTCCGCCAAAATTCCTCGCCTCATTCCAGGAATCCGAATAATTTACAAACGGTATATATTCATCCGGCACCGGAGCTCCCTTGATCTCCCCTTGTATCAGCGGATCCGGTCTTCCGTTTTTACATCCGGTATTTCGGTATTCCTGATATGCCTTTTCTTCTGCGATGGCTTCGTTCCGCCTTAGAATCCTTTCAACAGCCAAACTCTCGGCTGTGACCAAGAGCCCAAGGAAAAATAATGTGCAAACCAGCCAAAAACTTCTTTTTGCTTTGTTCATCCGCTTCATCCTCTATTCTTGTCTGCACTATGTATATGCAGAAAAGAATAGGGTTACAACCTAAGGATTACCCAGAAGGTATTCATACAGCATCTGTTCAAACGCTTTCACGTCGATCGGTTTCGCAAAATGCCGGTCCATGCCTGCCCGCTTTGCATTTCTCACATCCTCTTCAAACGCGTCCGCGGTCATTGCAATAATAGGCAGAGATGTTACATCTTCCCGGTCCAGTGCACGAATTGCCCTGGATGCTTCATAACCGTTCATCACAGGCATCTGGATATCCATTAGAATCAGATCATAATAACCTTCCGGGGACTGCGCGACTTTCTTTACAGCCTCCCCGCCGTCAACCGCTTCCTCCGCCTGTATTCCCATTTCTGTGACCATAGTTCTGGATATTTCTCTGTTCAGGTCGTTATCCTCTGCAATCAGGATTCTCTTTCCGGTATAATCGGGCTTATCACCAAAACGTTTCTGCTCCAAAGGTTCTGCGTCACCGTCCAGTTCTTTCAGCAGATAACAGATCTTAGAACAATAAAATGGTTTGGACAAAAAGGCTGTGACTCCTGCTACCCTGGCCTCACTTTCGATGTCCGTCCAGTCATAGGCAGTCAAAATAATCACCGGGATATCCGGTCCTGTCTCCTTCCGGATGCGGCGGGCTGTTTCCACACCGTCCATCCCGGGCATTTTCCAGTCAATGAGTGCAAGTTCAACCGGGTCAGAGGTATCCTTTGCCTCTGCAGCATACTTGACGGCTGTCTCTCCGTCAGTGACAAATGAGGCCCTGAGTCCCATGCTCTCAAGAAGCTGTGCAGCGTTCTCACATATCTCCCTGTCATCGTCCACCACAAGGCTGTGAATCCCAATCCATTTTAGCGGAGTTTCATCCTGAGACACATCCTGCAGTTTCAGCGGAAGAGTCACTGTGAAGACCGATCCCTTTCCGGGACTGCTCTCTACCTGTATGTCACCGCTCATTAAGTCTATGATATTTTTTGTAATGGCCATTCCGAGACCCGTTCCGGTCATTTTGCTGCTCGTAGAATCCGATGCCCTCTCAAAAGGATGAAACAGCTTTTTGAGAAACTGCCTGTCCATACCGATTCCTGTATCTGAACAGCAGAAGATAAAATTTTGATACTCTCTGCGGACACTGTCCTCCTGCCGGACCTGAATATCAATTTTTCCTCCTTCAGGCGTATATTTGACAGCATTGCTTAAAATATTAATGCAGACCTGCCGGATACGAAGAGGATCTCCGATTACATTTTCATTTTTAAGAGATCTCAGCCGGACCTTCACTCTGATCCTTCTGGAATCCGCCTGCGGCCGGATCAGCTCGACCGTATCCGTAATCAGCTCAGCCAAATTAAACGGTTCTTTCCTGAGAGACAGTTTTCCGCTCTCGATCTTAGACATGTCCAAAATATCATTGATCAGACTTAAAAGATGCTTCCCTGAAAGATTGATCTTTCCAAGACATTCCATGATCCGCTCACGGTCGTCTAAGTGTGCCGATGCTATCGCCGACATTCCTATGATGGCATTCATCGGCGTACGGATATCATGGCTCATGTTGGATAAAAATTGTCCCTTGGCTTTATTCGCCGCATTTGCATTGTCCAAAGCAGTCTGGAGGGCCTGGCGCTGCTGTTCTTCCTCATAGCGCTGTTCATCTGTGCGCCGCGAAATAAGAATTGCCAGCTTATCATTTGAATATGGATTATCCACATTGATAATCTGAGTCGAGATCCAGTGATATCTGCCGTCTGTGAGTTTCTGCCTGACTTCAAGAAAAACTTCATCCTTTTCATGCCCCAGCGTTTCTGTAAGATACTCCGTTCCAAAACGATGCCGAAACTCATCAGCATGTTCCGGGTGTACCGTCAGAGCCATGTCCTGAAACAGTCTGCTGTAAGATTTCTGCTGCCCCAGGCCAATCATCAGGCCCGGTTTTACGTAAATAAAATTCAGTGTATCCTCTGTCAGATTGATGCTGATGATCACCGGATAGGCGTTGGAAATTGCGCCTACCAGTGTGATGCGTTCCTGCAGTATTTCCCTCTCTGCTTCCTGTTCTGCCAGCTTTTCCTCTGTAACATCATGAAAAGCGGCAACAAAAACCGGTTCTCCATTTTCATCAAATGTTCTTTCCAGAATACCGGAAACCCAGAAATATTCTCCTCCCGCCCTTTGAACGCGGAACTCAAATGTACTTTTCCGGCCATCTGTATCGGCAGTTTCAATCATCTTCACAAGCCTGTCATAATCGTCCGGATGAATCAGATTCTCTATCGGCTCACCGAGAACTGTGTCCTCAACATCACCTTCCGGATACTTCAAAAGCTGCATTCCCTGCCGGTTCAGCTGCAGAAACCGATATGGTTTGTCTACAGATATAAGTGCAATTCCTTCCGGAACGGCATTATATAAATGTCCTATGTAATCTGCCTGGTTTGAAAGTTTTTTATTTGTTTTATTTGCGTACCAGTAATAAGAAAATACTAAGAGAAAGATACCTGCCAGGATACTTCCGATCAATTCCATGGAACGTCTCAGAATGACTCCGGTCTGGGCAGTCACCACGTCCTTCGGAATAATAGACATAACATACCAGTCTGTCTCAAGCTTCAGAGGAGCATAACAAAAAACCGTATCCTTTCCCTGATAATTTAAAACTGCCCACCCCGTCTTCTGCTGTTTCAGTGAATCGGCAAAGCGCTTAAGACTCTCCGAATCGTTTTGCGCTTTTGGCAGCATATCAAAGAGATTTTTCATCGTTTTGTTGCTGTTTATATGAGGAGACCGGATCAGGACATCCCCGTTCTTATGGACCACGTAGGAAAAACCGGTATCATGATAAAAAGACAGGCTGAAACTGTCGGCAATATTCTCCACCTCATATTCTTTGACCAAATAGCCCGCGGTGCCGTCCTTTAATTCCACTCTCACAAACAGGTGAAATACATTGACACCGGTCACACTGCTGATATGAGGTTCAATGATACCGTTTCTTTTTGTCGTCTTATCCAGCACTTTTTGTACGTGCGCATCCGGTTCTGTTTCTGTGGAAAAACAGCTCCCGTCGGGGAGATACAGGCTGATTCCTTTATCCGCGCGTGCATAGCTTTCCAGCGCCTCCCTCAGTTTCCCCTTCTCCGTCTTTGAAAACTTCTTTAAATAGCCTGTCATCGTGCTCATAGAATCATACTCATTGCGCAGCTGTACTTCCAGAGTATTTAATCCTTGCTGAGTACTCTCTCTTATAGTGCTGATGGACTGTTCCCACAGCTGCTTTTTTACTCCCCTTACAAAAAAGAATGTCAAAAAGCTTAAAATGATGCCAATGATAACTGCGGCAAGAGCAATCTTCCTCTTTATATTTCCGGAGTATCTTTTTTTCATCACTGTACTTTCCTCTCTTTTTCTGTCTGCAGGTCCATACGGTTCATGACGGATCTCACCGGCTTTCCTGAAAGAATCTGTTTCGATGCCTCCGCTGTCAGGTTCCAAATCGGCAGTTTGAGCATACTGTCTGTACCGATCACTGTTTTACCGTCCTTATAGCAGGACAGCAGGGGACGTATTTCTTCTACGGAAGACGATTTTCCCCCTTTCAGCGGGCTGAATGAGCACTGCTGGTCCGAAAATTTTTGGATATTTTCAGCCTGAGTAAAGTATTCCACGAACATTTCAGCAGCTTTTACATGACGGCTGTCTGCATTCACACTTAAACGCGTGTCTGCGTTTACGACCAGCATCGAGCCATTTTCCAGCAGAGGAAGAGGGCTGACACTGAATTTCAGATCCGGGTTCATCGTCTTTACTCTTCCTGCTGCCCATGCGCCTGTGAGCATAAACGGAGATTTCCCTTTGGCAAATTCCTCAAGATCATCTGAAGTTTTTTCAGTCTTCAGAGACTTGTCAGGATCTATATACCCCTGTTGGATCAGGCTCTGCGCCAGATCAAATCCCGGAGTCAGATATCGGCTCAGCTTCTCTTTCCCATTATTCAGGTTTTCAAACACCTGTTTCTGGTTATTTTGCTGATAGACGGAATAGAAGCCTCTGCCGACAGCCAGCGTTTTTAAAGAGATATCATTGTTACAGATGACCGGAGTGATCCCCTTTTTCGTAAAATAGCTGCACACACTTTCCCATTCTTTTAAATTTCCCGGGGTCTTTTGCTTATGTTTTTTCAAAAGATCTTCATTGCAGTAGAGCCCAAATGCAGATACCGTAGTCGGAACCCAATAGATCTTTCCTTCATCTTTCATTTGAGTCAGCATTTGATCTGTATAGTCCGGAATCGTGCGAAGGCCTGACAGGTCTGCAGCCTGTCCTTTCGACTTCAGTTTCAGAAGGATATCATGATTGACCATGAAAACATCGTCGCCCTTCCCTGTTTCCATCCGCTTTTCCAGGGCTTCAAAGTATTGTGTCCCTTTCAGGCTCTCATATGATACTCTGATATCAGGATTTTCCTTCATAAAGCCTGAAATAATCTCCTCGATCACTTTGACATTTTCAGGCTCATATTTGGTTCCGAAAAACGTAATCGTCGTGACATCTTCAGAATCTGCTTCTTCATTCATGACCGTATGCTTGCTGCTGCACCCGCACAGTACCAGCATACAGATAAGCACCGCCGCACAGCACCTTTTCATCTTCCTTCTCTTCATTGCACCTATCCCCTTTTCTGTGTAAATAATGATTTTTTACCTCTGAGGATCATCGGGAAGGGGCATCATCCCGTCCAGACATTCCAAAACTTCTTTGTTGACACGGTCACTCTGCATGATCTCTCTTCTGCCGGACAACAGGCCGCCCTGATATTCTCCGCAGATATCGGCCCCTAAGATGTTTCTGTCCTGCGCAATCATAGTACATATTCTGCATACCTGCCCTGTGGTCATGCTGCCCTGGTCCCAGTTTGTAGACAACTCGCTCAGGCTCAGCACATCCTTGTCCAAAGACAGATAGACATCCGTCCGGATCTCTCTCTGAAGCCATGTCTTCCAGTCAAAATCCGGGGATACAGCTTCTTCCTCCGGCACTGCCGCCATGTGATTTCTGTATCTCGGCTCCACCTCCCGCAGATATGCGGCCGAAGTACCGATCAGGATTACTTTTTTCAGATGTTCCATCTCATCCATGGCCCTCCGCACCCAGCATCCGCAGGATAAAAGTTCAGGAAACAGCGGCTTCTGAAGATCCGTGTGGCAGTCAAACAGCACCAGCGTAAAATCCCTGCATATCTCTTTCTGCAGAAGAAAGGAGACATAGTGGTAATTTCCCGAACCGAGAAAATAAATATGAGATGGCTTTCCTGCCCTGATTCTCTCTCTGATCGTCTCCGCCGCAGTATCCTCACAATATCCGTTGGTCCCCGGAACTTCTCTCAGGTTGATCCGCTGATGAGGAGCTGATTGATAAAACTCTTCCTTATCGTACAGATCGTCAAAGTCCAGGACTGTAATCATCTGCTGCACATCTCTCACTCCTTTTCGGACTGTTAAAGATAAGTCTTAATAAATTCCTCCGGCGGGACCGGCCTGCCGTAATAATAACCCTGGAAGACTTTGCATCCCATTTCTTTCAGCAAGTCTCTCTGTTCCTCTGTCTCTACAAATTCTGCGACTACATGAAACTTCAGCGTCTGTGCCATATCCACGATTCCGGAGACAATATTTCTGGATCTCTCATTGTCCACAAGCTGTCTGACAAGTCTGCCGTCCAGCTTCACTTCCTCGAAAAAATAGTCCTGAAGATATACCATAGACCCATGTCCCATGCCGAAATCGTCCATGCTGATTTCGATGCCGTTTCGCCTGATATTTTCCAGTTCTCCGGTCACCTTTTCTGAGTGGTCCAAAAATACCCGTTCCGTGAATTCAAAGACCATCTGTTTTTTCCCAAAGTCATAGTGTGACAAGAGATCCAGCACATGTCTGCTCCAGTCCTTCTGCTCCAGCTGGCTCGGGGAGATGTTGACTGAAACCCTCAGACTCTGGTCCGACACACGGTTCATTTTTTGTATATCCGTACAGGCTTTTTCCAGAATAAAATTCCCCAAAGCCTGAAGCTGACCGCTCTCTGAAGCCAGCTGGATAATCAGGGGCGGAGCAATATATCCTGCCACCGGGTGATTCCATCGAAGCAGGGCCTCCGCGCCATAGATGCCCCCGTCAGCCGACATCTGCACCTGATAGTGAAGGGTAAGGCATCCTCTCTCCAGTTCATTCTTCAGATCGTATGCCAGAGTTTTTGCGGCATAGCTGTGGATGTAATCATCGGAAAGGAGGATCGGTCTGCGGCCTGACTCATCTCCCTGATCCATATCCTCTGTCATTTGCCGGACTTCCTCTTTAAAATTTCTCGTCTGCTTCTCTTCACTGTATCTGATAAACGGAATATAGATCAATGTGCCGATCAGCAGATTCACAATCTGCAGAACACTTCCTGCTACAGATCCCGTTGCCTCATAGCCGCTGAAAATAACGGGTACTGTCCATTCTACCGATCTGGTCACATAGGGCACCAGTCCCATCGTCATCGCAAAAGTACTTGTAAGCACAAACACAAGAGGCGTCAGAATAAACGGCACAAACATAACCGGATTAAAAATCACCGGAAATCCAAAAATAGCGATCTCACTGATATTAAAGAGGACGGAAATCCCCGCGACCTTACCGAGCTTACGATTATGACTCTTTTTCGCCGCTATAAGGAGTGCCGTAATAAGACAGAGAGCTGCCCCGCATCCGCCGATAAACACAAAAATATCCATAAAAGACTTGGAGTAGATCTCCGTAGGCATTTTCCCCGCTGCGATCAGCGTCTGATTGACAGATACTCCAGGTTCAAACAGTCTCTTTGCCACTGCATCCAGAGTATTCGTCCCATGGATTCCAAAAAACCAGAGAACATGAGAAAAGAAAACATACAGCAGGGCCCCTGACAGGTTCCCTGACAAATGACGAAATGCCTTCATAGACAAAAACGAACCGAAATTTGTAATATTGCTTGCTCCCGTCCACTCCCTCAGCAGTACGCCGGCTCCAGCGAACAAAAGGGTAATTATAACGATCGGCAGCAGATTCAGGATGGATAAGTTGAACAAATACTCTGCTCCCACCGTATGCATCGCCTCAAACTTCCTTGCCGCCCTGACACTCAGCCGGAACAGCGCACAGGACAGCATCGTGATACACATAGCCGTAAAAACCCATTCAGGCCCGAAAATATACTCTTCATTCTCCATGATACCCCCGCAGAAGGCCATATAGGATACCAAGGCCGTAACTGCATAGTAAAATGCCTCATTGGACTCCGACATTCTGCCGAAAGACAGGCTGATCGTCACAGTGAGAAGCAGAGCAAGGGAACCAAGCGTAATCGTATATACTGCATCCAAAATATTCAAAATCCGCCCTCCCAGGAAAGCGGTTATAAATTCCTGATACGGCGGATATGGAAAACTCTTAAATAAAAGTGCAAAGGAACCCAGGATTAAAAAGGGGATGACTAATGTCAGCCCCTGCTTAACCGATAAAATCGCTGTCGATTTCCCAAGATCCCTATAATAGTTTCTGATTTTCATTGCATAACTCCCCAGATTCGATCACTGCCCGGACATTTCTTCATGTTCATCCCTGAGATTCTCATATAGAGTCATAGAGTCCCAAGTCTGGTTTGTATCCGTCAGAACGGCCTTTAAATTTATCTTTTTAAGCTTCTCTTTTCGAAAACTCATAATCATCTCATCAATCTGGCGGCCTGTGAAGCCTTTCATGACAAGCATCTCTTCTGTGAATCCCGGACCGTCATAGCAGCTGCCGCCCGGTTCGATGCCGGGAACTCCTGCCAGTGCCCCGATCGGTTTCAGATAATCTTCTTTTTTTATATTTTTTATCCGTACACCCATGCGGACCAGGATAAACTTTATCTTTCTTGCCCGCTCGGAACCGTCTAAATTATACAGCAATACAGCTGCACCGCTGTTTTTTCTTTGATTCATTTTCATGTCCTGCCTTTTCATTATAGTAGTTTTATTATACCTTATTGGGCGGAGCGCGTCCACCCGAAGGGTATTACATTTTCCACATGATTGGAGTGAGACATTCTAAGAGCCGAACGGAAATCGTGTAGAAAATGGACGTAATATCTACTGGATAAATACTTATCAAACGATCGTTGGATAGCTTTTTTTGTTCAGAGAATACTTATCCATCAGACATTATGTCCATTTTTACCAGTTCGGAGGCATTGCATTTGAAGAAAGGTTCGTTTACTTCTTTCAGAAAAGGTTCAGAGGCAAGGAGGGGAGGTTCGATTCACCAAATTTGCACTTCGCCTGCGGCTCCTGCTCATTAAGTTCCTTCGAACGGGCCGCTGGAGAGACTTTGCTGAAAGTTGGAAAATCTTACCTTCCTGAGACAGCAAGCCGCAGAACTGGTAAAAATGTCATGACATACAGAAAAATACCCTGGCAGTTAAACATTGACTACTTTTCTGTGCCTAACTATCAAGGTATATCTTATTTCTGTTACTGTTTATCTGGCTGTAATGAAACGGTTTGATCTTGCAATCAAATTTCAATACAACTCTTGTTACTGTTTATCCAAATTCCCTCAATTTGTAATATAATAATACAAACATTTCAATACAACTCTTGTTACTGTTTATCCATTCATGGATAATCTTCCTGTCGTCCTTACTTGATTTCAATACAACTCTTGTTACTGTTTATCGCACTCGTCAAATTATAAATGCTGTGATAACTATATTTCAATACAACTCTTGTTACTGTTTATCGATCGAAGATGATCTTGGGCATTTCCTTGTCAACTTATTTCAATACAACTCTTGTTACTGTTTATCCACCTGACCACTTTCCTGCATTTCCGGAAGAACCATTTCAATACAACTCTTGTTACTGTTTATCCAACGCTTTTAAGCCATTCTTCCATTTCATTATAGCCAGTTTTCCTGATAAAATCAACGTTTCTCTAAATATTTCCCAACCGTCATCAATTTTCTCACATTTTTCTCCAATACACCTTCAAATGGCTATTTCCCGCGGTTTGTATGCAATTATCAATTTTATAGGTTGGGAAATCAGTATACCTTATCGCGCAGAGCGCGCCACCCGAAGAGTATAAAATACGGTGTGCCCTTTGGTATGACATTTTGACCAGTTTTCCGGCTTGCTGTCTCAGAGATGTAAGATTTTCTAACTTTCAGTAAAGTCTCTGCGGTGGCCCGCTCGGAACTCGCTGGCGCGGGGGGCGGCCTCACTGTGCTTTGCACACCACCTCCGAGCCTTTTCTGAAAGAAGAAAAACTAACATCTCTTCGAATGCAAGGCCTCCAAACTGGTCAAAATGGACGTAATATCTACTGGATAAGTATCCACCAAACAAATGAAACCGTCCAACGATAGTTTTTTAGCACTATTGGAGAAACGCATTTCAAAGCGTGACGGAAATAGTGGAGAAAAACTATCGCAGGTGGCACCTTTGATTTCTAAGCAGCCTGCTCCAGCAGATAATATGTCCATTTTCTACACGATTGGAGTGAGGCATTCTAAAAGCTGAACGGAAATCGTATAGAAAATGTCATACTATATCTGAATGAAATCTTACAAATATGCAGACGATAAAATGAAGCTATTTTATGAAAATACAGAAAGCGTACAGCAATATGCCTGATCATCTTTTAACAGAAACTGTGATGCTCTGCATTCACCTCCTGGAACTTTTCGGGATCTTTGTCATCGTCTTTGGCTGTATCAAAGCTTTTCTCCAGTATCTCCGGGCAGGATTTACCACGGAGGGAAGGGAGATCAAACTGGAATTGGCCAAAATTCTGGCTTTTGCCCTGGAGTTTAAGCTGGGAGGTGAAATACTCAGGACCGTCATCACGAAAAACATGAACGAACTTTATATGCTTGGAGCTGTCATCCTTTTGAGATCTTTTCTGACTCTGGTGATCCACTATGAAATCAAATTCGAGTCAGATTAATAGCTCTCCATCAGTCTGCCGAGCCGGCGGATGCCCTCCCGGATCACCTCCGGCTCTGAATTCGTATAATTTAAGCGGAATGTAGGCACCGGCTTCTGATCATCCACATAAAATGGATTGCCCGGCACAAAAGCAACCTTCTCTTTCATCGCACGGTCGAACAATTCGAGGGATGACTCGCCTTCCGGAAGAGATCCCCATACAAACATGCCTCCCTTCGGCATGGTGTAGGTAACAGTGTCCGGAAAGAAATCTTTCATCGCCTGAAGCATGGCATCGCTCTGCTCTTTATAAAGGGTTTTGATTTTGCCGATGTGTTCATTTAATTCATGGTTCATGAGATAATCGTACACTGCATACTGAGCAAAAATATTGCTGTGCAGATCAGCTGCCTGCTTTGCGGTCACAAGATGCTGCATCAGTTCTCTGTCTTTCGTGCAGATCCATCCAAGTCTCATTCCCGGTGTGATAATCTTTGAGATCGTCCCGAAGAGCACACTCTTTTTCAGGCCAAACGATCCGATATAGGGATACACTTCTCCCTCAAACTTCAGCTGTCCATACGGATCATCCTCGATCAAATAGGCAGAATAACGGTTTAAAAGAGCACACAGTGCTTTTCTTTTCTCCACAGAATATGTAAGTCCGGTTGGATTCTGAAAATTTGGAACCGTATATAAAAGTTTTACATTCCTCTCCTCCAGGATCTGCTCCAGCCTGTCCAGATCGATCCCGTCGTCCAATAGAGGCACCGGACAGAAATCTGGTTCAAATACGGTAAACGCCTGAATCGCCCCCAAATACCCAGGTTCTTCGATCGCAAGCGCGTCACCGGGATTGATCAGCACCTTTCCCATCAGATCCAACGCCTGCTGCGACCCTGTCGTAATCAGCACATCGTCTGCCTGTACATCCATCCCGTATTCGTCCCGGTATCTCTCTGCCACCCATTCCCTGAGCGGCCGATAGCCTTCCGTGCTGGAATACTGGAAAACCTCGTCACCAAATTGGTCTATAACCCGTTCCATAGACTGTTTAAGTTCTTTCTTCGGAAAGGAAACCGGATTAGGCAGTCCTCCTGCAAAGGAGATGATGTCATCCTGCTGGATAACTTTTAATATTTCTCTGATAAAGGATGCCGGGGTGTTTAAGATTCTCTCTGAAAACTGTGTCATACTTTTGTACCTCTTCTTTCTGCGGTGATGTAAGAAAAGCCCTAAACCGGCTGTCCGGCTTAGAGCGCCCTAATAAATTAATTTTGCTTATTATATGCCTTTCTCTCCTGTCTGTCAAGAAACCGAAAGGATACCTACTTTATCTTCACCTGTTCTATGTTTTTAATGATGATCGTGCTTCCTCCGCCCTGTTCTTCCAGGATCTCTACATTGTCTTTTGTAATATATTCTTCCATTGGGATCTTGATCTCGATCCCCGCGTCGGTCTCAAGAATCTGATATTCCAGCTTCTTCACGGTATTTTCTTTGGCCACCGTAAAGGTGTCATACTGGAGATCATATCTCTCGATGCGGTCGTCAAACTCCTGTTTCTTCTCCGTGCTGTCCCCAAAAATTCTGTCACCGATCTCGTTGATCCGAAACTCATTTTTTTCCGCAAATTCTTCTCTCAGCTTACTCCTGGCATCCAGTCGGTTTCTCAGCGGTTCATTCTCGTACCGGTTATTGATATCCGTGATCACCTTGTTTAAGATCTGGAATTTCTTTTTGGGAGCCATATCTGCGTGGCACTGGAGAAAGCGCTCAGAAATATAGTTTATCTTGTCGCCTGTCAGCATCTCAAACTTCTTCTCCACCAGCTGGACTTTATACTCCAGAAGATCCACAATTACAGCCTCCGTGAGCTTTGCCCCGTCCATAGGCATCACCCGCTGCTTTACAATGTCGTTGACTTCATTTTCTTCCTCTTTATGTATGTAAGTCTCCTTATAATTCATTTTCAGAAGCGCCAGATGTACAACGCTGTATAACTGGAAACTGACCACGATCAGATCTGCCGCCGGAATTGTCACACTGTCGCACATAATATCAAAAAGACTCTCCGACAGTACACGGCTGGCTTCCACAAAGCTTTCATCCTCCTTTTCATCCATCGATTCCAAAAGGCTTAAGACCGGTGAAAGGCTTCCGTCAAACTGGCATTTTTTTGTGTCATCGCTCTCCAGGATCTTAAATATATGGCCCCTGATAAATTCCATCAAGTCCGGTCCCAAATCCAGCAGGTCGTTGGACAGTCCAAGATACCCGTTGTGGCTGTCCAGAATATGGATAATCCCTTTTCTTATGATAATATCATCTCTCTGTATCTGCATGTTCATCCTACTTTCTATTAAATTTTCTTTGACCATTATACTAGAAAAAATCCGTCCGGACAACTCCGAACGGATCTCTATAACCCCTTCACCTTACATATCTGCAAGGACATTTTTGACATATTCATAAGCTCTTGGGCAATGGCTCTTTAAAGAAGCTCTGTTCATAGAATACTCTTTAAATACCTCTGCAAAAAACTCTTTGTTGTTTGATACTGCATAAGCTCTGTTGTCGCCGGCAAAATTGTTCTTTTCTGCATTATAGATCGCCCTGAACTCTGCTGTGGAATCAGCTCTGTTGTTTACATATGCTACGAAGTGTCCTACCTCGTGAACCAAAACTCTGTTGACATTGTTCTTTATCACAATCTTCTTCTGAGATGGGCTGAATACTCCGTCTGCCCCTTTCAGCAAAGAAGAATTTGGATTTGTCTCGATGGTCATTCCCACTCTGTTGAATTCGCTGATTACCTTGTCATCGACAATACCCTTCAGCTGGCTGATATTTGCGTTTCCTGCCTGTGCAAGATTTGTTGTTTTGATGACCTTCTTAATGGTTGTTGTTGTTTTGACCGTTTTTTTCTTTGCTTTTTTTGTTGTCTTTACAACAATATCCGTCTGAACTGTCTCTTCTACTTTTTTAGATACGCTTGTGATCACTTTTTTAGAAGTTTTTTTCGTTTTTTTGGTTGTGACTTTTTTGCGTTTTACTTTTTTCTTTAATTTATATGTCTTTGTTTTAACTTTTTTGGATGTACTTGTTTTGACTGTTACTTTACTGCTGGCTGCCTTCACAGGTGCTGCTGCGGCCGGAGCTGTGAATCCGACAACAAGCAAAACTGCCAATGCACTTACTAAAACTTTTTTGATTGCTTTTTTCATGATCATGCGCCTCCTATATTTCATAGACACAAGCCAGTGACCATCCTGATCTCTGGTACGAAAAAAGCACTCTGCTTATTTCATAACACATGAGCTTCCCCATGCGGCAACCGGCTATCGTAATCTCTTAGAGATCTTAGACCCTTGGCTTTGTGTCACTACCTTTCGATAGTTTTACTAAATATTAAATTACTGATTAATTAACTTATCATTTCTGATGTGATTCTGTGCAGAATATTAATTAATCCAGCTTTATGAAATTCGGAGCATCTATCTGGAAGTAAGCCCTCCAAATAAAAAACCATCTGCAAAATATTCTTTACAGACGGCTGCGCTTATAATCATATAAGATAGATAATTATTATCCATACACATTAATATATAATGTGGCAACCGGCTGTCATAATCCCCGTTCTGAGGACCTTAGACCCTTGGCTTTGTGTCACTATCTTTCAATAGTTTTACCGATGAATAATTCAATTGTATGATAAGGCCTAGTCATCTATCCTTATCTTAATTTTATTATATGCCCGCTAACAAAAGATGTCAATAGCTTTCCAAAAACTTTTCATATTAATTTACTCTGAAAAGACAAATGATACAATGAATGTTCTTTCATCAGAAGCCTAAGTTATCTTTTATACACCGACGACAAAAATGTGGTATGATAGGATTAAAATCAAGGAGGTATCATACATGATTCAAGGTGTAATTTTTGATATGGACGGGCTGATGCTGGACACGGAGACCCTGGCTATCCCCGCATGGCTTAAGGCCGGAAAAACTTATGGATTTCCCATCACAGAGGAGCAGGTAGCACATACTTTCGGCTTTTCTGTTCAAGGTATGCAGGAATACTTTATGTCTTTGTTCGGAGATAAATTCCCTTTTGAAAAAGCACTTCAAATAAGAAAAGATTACGTAAATGAATGGATTGATGAACACGGAGTCCCATTTAAACCCGGTCTGCTTGAACTTCTGCCGTTTTTAAAAGACAACGGCTACAAGATCGCCGTTGCCACATCCTGTGACCTGGAGCGTGTTACCCGCTACTTTCATCAGGGCGGGATCATGGATTTCTTTGACGCCGTGGTAACCGGGGAGATGGTCCCAAGAAGCAAACCACACCCTGACATTTTCCTGAAAGCATGTAAAGAACTAGGACTCGATCCGTCCGTATGCCTAGGGCTGGAAGACTCCCCTGCGGGATTGGAATCTATCTTCAGGGCCGGAATGACCGCCGTGATGATTCCTGATAAAATTCCTTATTCAGATCAACTCAAGGAATTTACCGGCACTGTGCTCGGTGATCTGTCCGAGGTAATCACTTATCTTGAAAATGAAAGCAGGACCAGATAATTCCTGTCTGTTTACCCGCATGTCTGTCATACTGCTGATCTGTTTTTTATCGGTCAGCAGTATTTTCATTGTTTATCTCAAGAATTCTGCCCACATGATCTGTTTCAAAAAACATTTCTTTGTTTGCCAGGACGATCCCGACTGCAGCCGCTGTAATGACAATGGTCTCTATACACTTTGTCTGGGGCGTCATAGCGATTTTTTCCTGAAAGAAATTTACGACGATATGAAAAAAGATGCTCGCCATCATACTCCGGTTATTCTTTACGTACACCCACGTCGTAATAAATCCCAGAGGGATTACACTGATAAAGAAATTTATTGCATAGCCGGTACCAAGCTGCAGAAGTCCAGCCTGATAAGACCCTTCGATGAAAAACAGGGGGATATGCCAGGCAGACCAGATGAAACCAAACAGGACTGATTCCCAAAACCAGCTTCCGTACTGGGCAATGGCGTCTTCACCATACCCTCTCCACCCCAGCTCCTCTATAACAGAGGCAAGCAGTATCGTGAGAAGGGCTGAACTGCCCTTTATGGAAAAAGAAAATCCCTCAGCAAACGAAAACTGATCCAGACTCTGACCAAAAAATACAGACAGAAGAATTGAAACTGCAACAATACATACAAACAGGGTAAAAGCAGAAAACAGATTTACAGAATGTACGCGGTAAAATCCAATCAGCTTTCGCTTCAGGTCCGATTTAAGCGCCTTACTTTTGGACAGGAGAACCGTCAGTACTGCCGTTCCTGCCGGAACACACAATCCCAGGAACATCCATGTCATTGCCGCCTGATTATCTTTACAGACTGCTGCTGCCGTCCAGAAAGCCCATGTAAGTCCAAAGACAATCAGGTAAAACCGAATTGGGCGGTATTGATATTGGTTCATATCTCACACCTCAAATTCTGGTTCAGGGACCGCTTCGATGATCAGTTCGCTTTTCATACCATTCAGCTCGATCATATTGGTACTGTCATCAATTTCTTCCTCTTTCACAGAAAAATCTTCTGCGGTACCGCCTTCTTTTTCGTAGTAAATATGATTGCCGATCCCTTTCTTTACGGCAAAGAACTCCATATTTTCGGGCACTGTAAGCCTCGAGGTCGATGAAAGCTGATTGATATCCAGGCGTCCGCAAAGCCCGGCACAGACAATGTTCATATCTTCATTGCTGTTGATCTCCACATGTCCTGTCACATCATGCACAAGTACTCTCTCTGTCTTTCCTGAAAACTCGATATTCTTTGCCCCCATACGCGTAAGTTCCAGCACAGAAGTATTGCCGGAAATCTCCGCCTCGCCAGTATACTGCTGCGGAATCCAGATGAACACATCCAGTTCCTTTTTCGCCCTGGCTTCCGTCATGTTTCCAAACCGACGGACATCAATATCAATCTTTTTCCTTACGTCATCGATCCGGACTTTAAAGACGGACTGAATCTCCTCAATCTGGTCCGACGCAAGGCACACCCGGATCTTCTCACCTTTATATCCGCAGAGGGATACTTTCTTTGCTCCCGAAAAAGTAATATCGTAATTTTTCCCGCAGTCGATGTCATATTCCGTTGTACTGTCATATAGATAGTCACCTTTTTGTCTGCTTCTTTCTTCACTTTCAAGCAGCTCATCAATGGAAATGTCAAACAGAGACGCAATCGCTTTTACGTTCTCTATGTCCGGCACTCCCGCTCCGGTTTCCCATTTTGTCACCGCCTGCCGGGATACCCGAAGCTTTTCAGCCATCTTTTCCTGAGACATCTTTGCCTGCCTGCGCAGGTCTTTTAATTTTGTTGAAAACATTTTATGTTCCTCCTCTGTTTGGATGGTGAAAGTATAGCAGTCAAAGTTTTTCCCAACAAGCAACTGTTGTTTACATATGAGTTTTTTATGCTACTTTCCGTAGCAAAAGAGGTCCTGCACGGATGCAGGACCTCTTTTGTGAGTTTTATTGATGTTTGTGATTATTTTACAACAGCTTTTAACTGTTCTGTCAGCATCGGAACGATCTTATTTAAATCTCCGACAATACCGTAGTCAGCCACGTCAAAGATTGGCGCTGTGTCATCTTTGTTGATTGCTACAATGATGTCTGCTTCTTCCATACCTGCTACGTGCTGGATAGCTCCGGAAATACCGATTGCAAAGTATACGTTCGGACGTACTGTCTTACCAGTCTGTCCAACCTGAATATCTCTCGGTTTCCATCCTGCATCTACGACTGCACGGGAGCAGCTTACTTCTCCGCCTAAAACTTCTGCTAAATCTTCTAAGATCTTGAAGTTTTCTGGACTTCCTACTCCACGTCCTCCGGATACAAGGATGTTGGCATCCATGATATCTACCACATCTGTCACAGATTTTACAACTTCCATGATCTCAACATATTTGTTGTCCGGTGTGAATCCAGGATTGAATTCGATGACCTCGGCTTTTGCACCTTCGATCTTATCGATCGCCTGCATAACACCAGGACGTACCGTAGCCATCTGAGGACGGTTGTCCGGGCAGGCAATAGTAGCGATCGTGTTTCCACCGAATGCAGGACGTGTCATCAGTAACTGATTGTGTTTCTGCTCTCTTCCAGGGATTGCAACTAATGGGAAATCACCGATTTCAAGGACTGTACAGTCAGCAGTAAGACCTGTTGCAACTCTCGCAGACACACGAGGTCCTAAGTCTCTGCCGATTGCTGTCGCACCAACCAGCATGATTTCCGGTTTGTATTCATTGATCACAGATGCAAGTGCATGAGTATAAGGCTCTGTTCTGTATTCTTTCAGTTCAGGATCATCAACGACGATTACCTTGTCCGCACCGTAAGCTGCAAGTTCATCTGCAAGGTCTTTCACTTCAGATCCAATTAATACAGCTGTTACATCAGTATCTAAATCTTTTGCAAGGTCTTTGGCTTTTCCAAGTAATTCAAAAGCGATGCCGCTTAATTCATTGTCTACCTGCTGTGCAAAGACATAAACTCCTTTATATTCTTCTAAACCCATTTTATTCACCACTTTTCCTTTTTAAATTAGATTACATGTTTTTCTTTTAATTTGTCCATGATATATGCTACGGATTCTTCAGGATCTAAGGTTACCTTTTCTCCTGCACCCTTACGAACCTTATCAGATGCTTTCGCGATCTTTGTAGGTGATCCGGCAAGTCCGATGTTTGCATCATCGACATCTTTTAAGTCTTTTCTTCCCCAAACAGTAACTTCTGCATCGTATGCATCGAAGATTCCGCCCGGTGTCATGTAACGCGGCTCGTTTAATTCAGAAAGTGCTGTGATCAGGCAAGGCATTTTTGCCTTTACAACATGATATCTGTCTTCATACTGACGTTCAACAACAACATTGTCTCCGTCAATCTTGATATCCTGAGCGTAAGAAATAACCGGAATATCCAGATGCTCTGAAATCTGAGGACCTACCTGTGCGGTATCTCCATCGATTGCCTGACGTCCTGTGATGATCAGGTCGTAGTCAAGATTTCGGATGGCACCTGCAAGCGTTGTAGAAGTAGCCCATGTATCTGCTCCTCCGAGAACTCTGTCTGTGACAAGGACTCCCTTATCTGCACCCATTGCCATAGCCTCACGTAAAACTTCGTCCGCTTTCGGAAGTCCCATTGTAAGAACTGTCACTTCTGCATCATATTCATCTTTTAATTTCAATGCTGCTTCCAATCCAGCTTTATCATCTGGATTCATGATAGTCAGCATCGCACCTCTATCCAAAGTACCATCCGGGTTAAATTTAACTCCGCCTTTAGTATCTGGTACCTGTTTTACACATACAACGATTTTCACAGTAAAGTACCTCCCTTATTTTAACAGATTTCCAGAAATAACCATACGCTGAACTTCAGATGTTCCTTCATAGATCTCAGTGATCTTAGCATCGCGCATCATACGTTCTACATCGTATTCTCTGATATATCCGTAACCACCGTGTAACTGAACAGCCTTTGTTGTCACTTCCATTGCAACTTCTGCTGCATATAACTTCGCCATAGCTGCTTCTACGCTGTATACCTTCTGTGTAGCTTTAGCCATCGCCGCTTTATAAACTAACAGTTTTGCTGCCTCAACTTTTGTTGCCATATCAGCCAACTGGAACTGAGTGTTCTGGAACTGTCCGATGGTACGTCCAAACTGTTTTCTCTCTTTTACATATTCGATGGTTGCTTCTAAAGCACCTTCTGCCAGACCAAGAGCCTGAGAAGCGATTCCGATACGTCCACCATCAAGTGTATGCATAGCGATTCCGAATCCCTTGCCCTGTTTTCCTAATAAGTTTTCTTTCGGAATGCGGCAGTCTTCGAAGATCAGCTCATAAGTAGAAGATCCGCGGATACCCATTTTCTTTTCCTTTGTTCCAAAGGAGAAGCCTGGTGTTCCTTTATCAACGATAAATGCGGAAATCTCTTTTAATTTTCTTCCGCGTTTTTCGATGATGCCTGTAACAGCAATCACGATATAAACGTCTGCTTCTTTACCGTTTGTGATGAAGCATTTGGAACCGTTTAATACCCACTCGTCTCCGTCTAAGACAGCTTTTGTCTGCTGACCCTGAGCGTCTGTACCGGCTCCCGGCTCTGTAAGACCGAATGCGCCTAATTTTTTACCGGATGCAAGGTCCGGAAGATATTTTTTCTTCTGTTCTTCTGTTCCGTAAGTCATGATCGGATCACAGCACAGAGAGGTATGTGCAGATACGATAACACTTGTAGTACCGCAAACTTTTGCTAATTCTTCCACACACATAACGTATGTAAGAGGATCACAGCCCTGTCCGCCGTACTCTTTCGGGATCGGGATACCAAGAAAACCGTTCTTAGCCATCTTCTCAGCAGTTTCTTTCGGGAACTGTTCTGTTTCATCCACGTCCTGTGCAAGAGGCTTTACTTCATTTTCGGCGAACTCTTTGAACAGAGTTCTTGCCATTTCGTGTTTCTTACTTAATGCGAAATCCATTTCTTATTCCTCCATTTAATTATTTACTATAATCGTAGAATCCTTTACCGGTCTTCTGACCTAACATACCGCCGCGTACCATTTTTCTCAGCAATGGGTGAGGACGATATTTGGTATCTCCAAACTCGTTGTAAAGTACTTCCATGATAGCAAGGCAAACATCTAATCCGATCAGGTCACCTAACGCCAACGGTCCCATCGGGTGATTAGCTCCTAATTTCATTGCTGTATCGATACCTTCCACAGATGCCACTCCGTCTGCATAGATTCCGATTGCTTCGTTGATCATCGGGATAAGGATTCTGTTTACAACGAAACCAGCTGCTTCTTCTACCTGAACCGGTGTTTTTCCGATTTCTTTAGAGATCTCGATGATTTTGTCAACGATCTCCTGAGGAGTATTGATTCCTGCGATTACTTCAACAAGCTTCATAACCGGAGCCGGATTGAAGAAATGCATACCGATCATCGGGCGGTCAAGTCCTGCTCCGATTTCAGTAATAGAAAGGGAAGATGTATTGGTAGCGAAGATTGCTTCCGGTTTGCAGATATCCTGTAATTCTTTGAATGTCTGCTTTTTGATCTCCATGTTTTCGATTGCTGCTTCCACAACAAGGTCACAGTCAGTGCAGATATCTTTTACGCCTGTTGTGATCTTTGCTAAAATGGCATCCGCTTTTTCCTGGTCCATTTTGCCTTTTGCAACTCTTTTTTCAAATCCTTTTGCGATTCTTGCTTTTCCGTTTGCTGCGAACTCTTCATTGATGTCGCAAAGGCAAACTTCATAACCTTCTGTCTGCGCAAATGCCTGGGCAATTCCGCTGCCCATTGTTCCAGCACCGATAACTCCAACTTTCATTATGATTCCTCCTGTATTTAAACTCTAATTGTTGCCTGCCAATGATTATTTATTTTTGAATCCGTCGACTTTCGTCTTGTTTAAGAATGCTTCCATGCCTGCTCTCTGGTCTTCACTCTCAAAGCAGCTTCCGAATGCTTTTTCTTCCACGACGATAGCCTGATCCATGTCCACATCCAGACCTTCATTGATGGCTTTCTTTGAAGCGCGGACTGCGATCGGAGCGTTCTTAGCGATCTTTGCAGCCATCTTCTTTGCTGCGTCTAAGAGCTCTGCCTGCGGATATACCGCATTAACGAGTCCGATTCTGTATGCTTCATCTGCCTTGATGTTGAATGCAGTGTAGATCATTTCTTTTGCTTTTCCAGCGCCTACGAGACGGGCAAGCCTCTGTGTTCCGCCGAATCCAGGAGTGATCCCAAGACCTACTTCCGGCTGTCCGAACACTGCATTTTCTGCACAGAGACGGATGTCACAGCTCATAGAGATCTCGCATCCTCCGCCCAGTGCAAATCCATTCACTGCAGCGATGGTCGGGATAGGAAATGTCTCTAACTTGCGGAATACGTCATTTCCTTTTTTACCGAACGCTTCTCCCTCTGCCTTTGTCAATGTACTCATCTCTGCGATGTCTGCTCCGGCTACGAAAGATTTGTCTCCTGCTCCGGTGAGGATTAAGGCTCTTGTATTTTCGAGATCAACAGCATCCAAAACTTCGTCAATCTCTCCAAGCACCTGGCTGTTCAGCGCGTTTAATGCTTTTGGACGGTTAATAGTGAGGATTCCTACAAAACCTTCTGTTTCATATGTGATGAATTCCATGGATTCATTCTCCTTTCAAATTAAATTAGTCCATTTCAACGATGGTAGAGCATCCCATACCGCCGCCGATGCAAAGTGTTGCAAGACCTTTCTTAGCTCCCCTGTCTTTCATTGCGTGAAGCAGAGTTACGAAGATACGGCATCCTGAAGCTCCAACCGGATGTCCGATCGCGATTGCTCCGCCGTTTACATTTAATTTGCTTAAGTCGAATCCTAAGTCTTTTCCTACTGCCACAGACTGAGCTGCGAATGCTTCGTTTGCCTCGATCAGATCGAAGTCATCGATGCTCATTCCTGTTCTTTCCATAACTTTTCTTGTGGAAGCGACCGGTCCGATACCCATGATCTTAGGATCTACACCGCCGAGTGCTCCGGCAACCCATGTAGCCATCGGTGTAACACCTAATTCTTTTGCTTTTTCTTCACTCATAACGACAACTGCTGCCGCACCGTCATTGATTCCTGAAGAGTTCGCTGCAGTTACCATTCCATCTTTTTTGAATGCCGGTCTTAATCCTGAGATGCCTTCTGCTGTTGTTCCAGGACGAGGTCCTTCGTCTTTATTCACGATGATGGTTTCTTTTTTCTTCTTTACTTCTACCGGCACGATCTCTTCATCGAACTTTCCGGCTTCCTGAGCTGCAACTGCCTTCTGCTGGCTTGCTGCTGCAAACTCATCTAATTCTTCACGGGTAAGTCCCCACTGGTCACAGATGTTCTCTGCTGTCATACCCATGTGATAGTCGTTGAATGCACACCATAATGCATCATTGACCATAGCATCTTTCAACACGCCGTTGTTCATACGGTATCCGAAACGCGCCTGATCTAATACATATGGAGCCATTGACATGTTCTCGCATCCACCTGCTACGACAACGTCAGCGTCACCGCTTCTGATCATGTCTGCAGCCATGTTTACCGCTTTCAGTCCGGAACCGCATACAACGTTGATCGTTGTTGCCGGAACTTCGATCGGAAGACCTGCCTTGATGGATGCCTGACGAGCAACGTTCTGTCCTAAACCAGCCTGGATAACACATCCCATGTATACTTCATCTACCTGCTCTGGCTTAACATTGGCTCTGTTCAGAGCTTCTTTGATAACGATTGATCCTAAGTCAGCAGCCGGAGTTGTGCTCAATGCTCCGCCCATCTTACCTACTGCTGTACGACAAGCACTTGCAATAACTACTTTTCTTGACATATCAATTCCTCCATAATAATTCTGTGTTATATAGTGTTTGGCAGTTTCCCGCCGATATGTTAATAGTATCACAATCACTTTTTCATTTCAATTACAAATTTGTTTCAGGCCTTGATACAGGCTTCATATCATCTTAAAAACTGCGTATTTAAGCCGTTTGTTTCGGTCTTTTGTATGCAGTATAGATTGTACTTTTTTAAATACAGCCATATGTTCGTTTTTTTATTTAGAAAACTTTTATATATTTTTAGACATTGTATCCCCTAAAATCAACTTAATATCGTCACAATTTTAACAATATGATCTGTCTTTTTTCTCAGGAAACTAAAAAAAGATGGGCTGAAAGACCATCTTATAACCGGAGTTCCCATGAATTGGAGAACTATATATGAAGACTTATCAAAACATCTGTGTGTGTTTCCTTTTTTCTTTTGTTTTTACCTTAAAAGAGGCAGACTCCCGGTTAATTTATTCACCATCTTTTTAGGTCCGCAAAGAGCCACTCCAAGGTAATTGAGCTGTTCCCCCGGCGTCTTTGACATCTTTTCCGCGAACTCGTCATAAATCATACAGCTTTGTGCCAGATCCGAAAAATCTGCAGCGATGAGTTCGCTGAATTCGGGCTGGTTCACTTTTTCTCTTAGTTCTTTTAATACTTTCCGGCTGCCTTTTAAAACAGGAACGGGAAAAGTTATGATCCCCATATGTTCGTTTCCTCCGCTGTCCATGACATCCGTGCCTATAGCCCCCGGCATATGTTTCCCCATGGTCATACCAAGGATCACCCCTGTATTTACCGCAATCCCGGCAGGAAGCTCACCGTCGATGACAACCACACATTTTTCATTCGCAATATCCATTTGATTCCTCCATTTGTGAACAGATTTTTTGACAGGCTCTATTGTAACCTGTACGGCAAGAAATTTCTTGTATGATATTGCTGTGTACAACCCGCAGAGCGTTATTTCATAGGAAAGATCGTAGAGCTTTCCTATGAAATAACAATACCGGGATGCCTTTTCAGCACCCCGGTCAAATCTTTCAGCGTTATCCTTCTATTGAAATGAACTCCTCTGACGGTACTTCTTTTCTTTCCTCAGCCTTTGGAAATCTCAGCACCAGTTCGCCATTGTCAAACTTCGCCCTGATATCTTCCTGTTTCAGTTCTTTTCCGACGTAGAAGCTTCTGCTGCACTTTCCGGAATAACGCTCTTTCCGTATATAGTTTCCCTCTTTGTCTTTCTCGTCTTTTACTTCGTTCTTTGCCGCACTGATAGTCAGATAACCGTCTCTCAGCTGGGCGGAAATGTCCTCCTTGCTGAAACCGGGAAGTTCCATACTTAATTCATATCCGTCTTCAGTATCTTTAATATCTGTCTTCATGCCGCGTTCAAAATCTCCAAAGCCAAAACGGTCAGCAGGAAATGCATTTTTAAACGCCCGGTCCATCCATCCGTCAAAAAGATTTTCTCCAAAAATACTTGGCATCAACATAAGTCATTCCTCCTATTCTATCTTCTGTGCGGGAATCCCGCACTGTTATATGTTGTTTATTTGTTCTATATGTAATATAACAATTATTTTTCTGTCTGTCAACTCATCAAATAAATGTTCACAGTTTTTTCACAAAATAAGAATGCCCACAGGGCACACCGTATTTCATACCCTTCGCACGATAAGGTATGCTGTAAACAAGCAAAGGCTCAGGAGCCTGTCTGCCCCTAAGCCTTTGCATGTATATAACCTTTTATTCCTGCCGCAGGATGGTGCCTTCTATTTAGACCCTATCTACTCCGGCAGATATTATATCCATTTTCTGCATGATTGGAGTGAGGCATTCTAAGAGCCGAACGGAAATCATGTAGAAAATGTCTTCTTATCTGTCCTGCATACTGATAGAATCGATCGCGACGCTTCCGCCCCGCACAACCTCAATGCTGGAAAATCTCTTCTTAAAAACTTTTAATATCGAATTGTTCTTTGCTTCTGTCCGCACAGATTCGATCAAAATACTGTCTTTCCCCATATCCTTCACACGGAATTTGAAAACCTGTGCCATCTGGAACACTTCATTTCTGTCCTTCTGGGTGCAGCCTTTCACCTTGATAAACATGATCTCTTTCATGCGGATCGACATGTTTGTGTAATCCATAACTTTGATCACTTCCACGCTGCGGTTCAGCTGCTTTTTGATCTGCTCAAAGGTGGCGTCATCGCTTTCTACGCTTATCGTCATTCTGGACACCGTCTCATCTTCTGTCGTTCCCACCGTGAGACTCTGCAGATTGTAGGATTTTCCTGAGAACAGACCCGCAATCCTCGCCAGCACTCCCACACGGTTTTCAACATATAAGGATAACCATCTTTTTTCCATAGAAAAACCTCCTATCGATCCATAATCATTTCGTTGATGGAACCGCCTGTCTTCATCATCGGGAATACCAGCTGCTCGCTGTCAATAATGAATTCGATCAATGTCGGTCCGTCAGTCTTTTCTTTTGCCTTCTCAAATGCCGCATCAATCTCTTCCGGCCTGGTCACACGGATACCCTGAGCTCCATAGCTCTCCGCAAGTTTCACGAAATCCGGTGTATACGGAGGGCACGGATGGTTCTCCGGCGTACAGTTGCCTTTGCAGCTCTTTCTATATTTCAGACATGTGCTTGCGAACCTTCTATTATAGAAGAGATCCTGCCATTGTCTCACCATGCCCAGATATCCGTTGTTGAAAATACAGAATACCACAGGAAGTTCCTGCACAACTGCTGTCGCCATTTCCTGGATGTTCATCTGGGCTCCGCCGTCTCCGCTGATGCATACGACTTCCCTTCCGGGATTTCCGATACATGCACCCAAAGCCGCCGGGAATCCGTATCCCATCGTACCCAGCCCTCCTGATGTCAGCAGCTGGCGGTTTCCATGGAGTTCTACATACTGTGTCGCCCACATCTGATTCTGCCCTACGTCTGTGACAACGATCGGTTCTTTAAAATCTTGGTTGATGGCCTCTATGATCATCTGAGGAGTCAGATTTCCCTCGGCATCCTCCATCTTGATCGGATGGGATTTCTGCCAGCTCTCCATCATGGAGATCCAGCGCCCCACATTCAGAGCCGGTTCTTTTTGTGCCAATTCTAGAATATCTAAAATCGCTTCCTTTGCATCTGCAACGATCGGAATATCCACGGTTACATTTTTAGAAATGGCCGCCGTGTCGATATCAATATGTATGATCTTTGCCTTGGACGCAAACGTACCAAGTTTTCCCGTGATCCGGTCATTAAATCTCGTCCCGATGGAAAACAGGACATCACAGTTTGCAATAGCTTCATTTGCCGCAAAGTTTCCGTGCATGCCGATGTTGCCAAAGTAGAGCGGATGGTCCGTTGGCAGTACTCCGCGTCCCATAATCGTAGACACCACAGGTACCTTCAATATTTCCGCAAGCTTTGTCATCTCTTTGTGGGCTCCGGCAATCTTTGTTCCTCCGCCGATCAAAAATAGTGGTTTTTTAGACTTGTGAAGAGCTTTCATGGCTCTCATCACCTGTCCGTGATGTACTTTTGTGTTCGGTTTGTATCCTCTGATATTTACGCTGTCCGGATACTCCTCGCTGCCGAAGGTGCCCATCACGTCTTTTGGCAGATCGATCAGCACCGGCCCCGGTTTCCCGGTCCTTGCAATGTAAAAGGCTTCTTTGATAATACGTCCCAGATCTGCCCTGTCCCTTACAACGATCACAAATTTGGCGACATTTCTTGTCACGCCCACAATATCAACTTCCTGGAACGTATCATTTCCGATCAGCGGAAGCGCCACCTGCCCGGTGAAGCACACAAGCGGTACACTGTCATAATTCGCCGTAGCGATTCCCGTCACCAGGTTTGTCGCCCCCGGCCCGCTGGTCGCAAGACAGACCCCCACTTTACCGGTAGACCTTGCATACCCGTCTGCCGCATGGATCAGTCCCTGTTCGTGTCTCGGAAGGATCACGTCGATCGTGTCATCTTTGTATAACTCATCAAAAATATCGATGACGCAGGCCCCCGGATACCCAAAGACGGTATCTACGCCTTCTTCTTTCAATGCCTTTACCAAAAGCTGGTTTCCTGTAATTTTTCCCATATGCTGTCCTCCCTTAATTTTGTTCCAGTTCCTCTAATGCATATTTTACTTCCTCCTGAGCTTCTTGTTTAAAGTCCTCTACCTTATCCTGTTCAATTTCAGGAAGCTCTTTTATGGATCCCACTCCAAAACAGCGCAAGAATTCTTCCGTCGTTCTGAATAATATCGGTCGTCCGACGGCGTCTAAACGCCCGGCCTCCCGGATTAAGTTGTACTCTAATAACTTATTGACCGGATGGTCGCATTTGACCCCTCGGATGGCTTCTATCTCTTGTTTTGTCACCGGCTGCTTATATGCGATGATCGATAAAGTCTCCATCATGACATCGGTAAGCTTCGGTTTTTTCGGCTGGTTTACAATTTTAATTAATTGATCATAGTATTCCGGCCTGGTGCACAGCTGGTAAGAACCGTCCAGCTCAAGAAGCCGGATTCCGCTGTCTTTTCTGTTGTATTTTCTTTTCAGCTGATCAATTAAGTAAAAAAATAAATCCTCCGGGATATCCAGAGCCGCCATCAGCTGTTTCTTCGAGACGCTCTCTCCCATGGAAAATAAAATTGCCTCAATCACTGCCTGTTTCTGTCTCATGCCTCTCCAACACCTCTATTATAATTTCCTGTCCGATCTTTTCCTGGACAGCCCGTATCTTTCCAACCTTCATCAGTTCCAAAACTGAAAGAAATGTGACCACGACTTTTTCTTTGGTCATCTGTCCTTCCAGCAGCTGTCTGAATGACATGCGTCTCCTGGAAGAGATCAGATATTCCACTTCTTCCATCTTATCTTCCAGCCGGACTTCCTCCTGTTTGATCTCTCCAAACTTGCTCCTGATGGGATCGATCTTATCTTCCCTCTTGCGCATGACAAATTGGAAAATCCTGTTCAGATCCTCCATGGTGACATCCCTTGTGATCTCCCGGACGTCAACCGGACGGCGGTATCTGAGCACCTCTTCCGGCACGGCCCTTTCTTTAAAAAAGATCTTCTCCGCCTCGTACTCTCTGGCTTTCAGTTCTTTGGACGCGTACTTGTATATTTTGTACTCCAGAAGCCTTAAAACCAATTCCTCCCTCGGATCGCCTTCTTCCTCATCATCTTCTTTGGCCGGAAGAAGCATTTTGGCTTTGATCCTGAGCAGTGTCGCCGCCATCACAAGAAAATCACTCATCACATCCAGATCTTCCTCCTCCATCTCACGGATATAGGCAAGATACTGTTCCGTGATCTCAGAGATAGGAATGTCATAGATATCCACCTTATTTTTCTCAATCAGATGGAGCAAAAGATCCAAGGGTCCCTCAAAAACATTTAATTTTATATCAATCGCTGCCATATTAAAATGTCCTACTTTTTCTTTAATGTAATACACGATACCTCAGGCCTGTTTAACAGCCTGATCTTAATTGAATGATTTCCCAAACCGCGGCTCAAGATCATGATCGATGTACCGATCTGATATTCTCCCGCATCATACTTCGGAAACAGCTGAAACTGAGGCGATATCACACCGCCGATCTTCGGAAGTCTGACCATTCCTCCATGGAAATGCCCGGATAAGACCAAATCACACCCCCACTTGGAATACTGCCTGAAATAATTTGGATTGTGGGCCAGAAGTACCTGAAAAAATTCCGGATCTGCATCTCCGAGCGCATCCGACATCTCCTCCAGCGAAGGCGGAGCAGGATGAAACTTGCGGTACTGTTTTTCTTCCATATCATAAGCCGTCAGACAGATGGCAGAAATACCGCTGTCGACCATGATACTCTCGTTGGACAGATGAACGACTCCGCATTCTTTGAGCTGGTGAACGTATTCTTTATAGGCCACTCCATAGACTTCCTCATTTCTCTTGAGCCTCATTTCATGGTTCCCGTCCGCATAATAGATACGGTATCTCCGGGAGAGTTCTCTCATCAAATCCAGCGCGACTTCATAAGACGAGTCCACCCTGCTCACAAGCATATCCCCGCCCACAAAAACGGCATCGGGACTGCAGCCGTCGATCATGTCGATCAGCGCCTTATTCTGGTAATCAAATTCATTGCAGTGGAGGTCTGTCAGGAACACGATTTTAAAGCCGTCAAATTCCTCCGGCAGTTTTGCAGAAACAACCGTATATTCTTCCAACGACAAGTTTTGATTTTCATTCATACTCGCAAAACATACAGCCGCCCCCAATATTACAGCTGCAGTTAAAATTATAAACAACATACTCTCTCACTTTCCCGGTATTTGGAAGTCCTGTTTCTTTTAAAGGCCATTCCCGTACCTTTCTTGACAGTCCGGGTACACCTTTCCCTATTTTACTAAATAATTTGAAAAAAAACAAGAGGGACGGATGCCGCATACGGGCTTCCGTCCCCCATTGTCCATTGTTATGAAACATAATATTTATTCTGTGATAGAAATTGTGCTTCCCACTTTTAATGTCGGCACATCTGTTTTTTCTACACAGATGCTTCCCGGAAGGCATTCCCCGCTTCCGTTGAATGAGTATGTTACGTGGCCTAAGTTGTTCAGGTTTTCTCTGGCAACATCTCCAACCATGGTAATCTTGTATTCCTGTCCGTCGATCACAAGCTTACTGCCCGGCTTGATCTCTCCCTGAACCGGAGTCACTTCTACAGAGTAGCAGAAATCTTTTAAAGTATCCGGAGCGTTGTCCCCAAATGTTACGAAGATCCCCTCTCCGACAAATGCTTCTACCTGATCTCCCATTCCTTTGATTGTTGTCTGATAAATCATGTTCTTCTTCCTTTCCTGCTAAAACTGAATTATTTGTATAATCCGATACTTGCTACGAATGCTACAAGCACACGCGGCACACCTATGATGAACCTTGAGTATAGCACAGAAGGCACACCGACTTCAACTGTTTCCGGATCTGCTTCTGCAAGTCCCAGACCTACCGGAATAAAGTCACAGGCACACTGTGTGTTGATGGCAAACAATGCCGGCAGTGCAAGTCCTGGAGCAATGTTTCCTTTTCCGATTTCCACACCGATCAGAGTACCGATGATCTGAGCGATAACGGCTCCAGGCCCTAACAGACAGGACAGGAACGGGATAGAACAGATCAGTCCTAAGATCACAAGTCCCACGATATTTCCGCAGAGTGGTTTTAACATCTGTGCAAACCAGTTTCCGAAACCGGAGCCCTGGATAATACCGATCAGCAGTGACACGAATCCCATGAACGGGAGAATCGTATGTAATACGGTGTTGACGGATTCTTTCGCAGCCGCGTTGAATGTCGCTACGACTTTCCCTGCGCCCATACCAATCTTCTGGATGAAGCTGGATTTCTTTCCGCCGTTTCCGCCCATCTGCTCGGAAACTTTCTTGTCTGCACTGTATTTGAATTCTCTTTCTTCTGTCTTAGGCGCCTCTGATCTGATCGGAGCCGCAGATCCGTCTGCTGCGCTGATCTGGTTCATGCCGACACCGGATACATAGATGTCTTCTGTGATGTACTTCGCCATCGGTCCGGATTTTCCGACCGGGTTTACATTGATGGTAGGAATTCTTTTCTGAGGATAGATACCGCAGCGAAGAGTTCCTCCACAGTCGATGATGACTAGGAAAATTTCCTTTTCCGGTACAGTTGTCTTAAATCCGTTTACCGCACGGCATCCGGTGAGGTCTACGATCTTCTGAACGATATCAGGTTCTGCTCCTCCTCCGGTGATGAATAATAAAACGTCTTTTCCTTCTTCCGGTTTTACGGTTAAAGGTCCGCCGAATCCGCCGCTTCCTTTTTCAATTTTAATTGCTCTGTATTCTGCCATGATGAATCCTCCTTTTCTCTCTTTATTGATCCTCTAACTTAATCTCGTTGCTCAGTTCGATTCCCTGCTGTTTCATAACGATCTTTGTCGTAAAGTCAGTTACCCATCCGGCAAAGAAGTTCATGACAAGACCGACTAACAGATAACGAAGTGCAAGGTCTGTTTCGTTTAAGCCGAGTTTCTGGATTCCAGCTGCAATTCCCATGTAGATGAAGATTTCACCCGGGTTGATATGCGGGAAAATACCGCTGTTTGTGTGGCAGTGATAAGCTGCTGATGCATAGTAGCTTGGTTTCTGGCGTTCCGGCAGGAATTTACCCATAGAAAGCGCCATTGGGTTACCTAACATGAATGCCGCGATAAATGGCAGCACCCCATAAGCCAAAATAACATTTTTAGAGCACACCTTCGCAAATTTGTTGATCCTGTCCTGTCCAACCAATGCGATGATGGTGTTCATTAAAATAAGTAACAGTAATACTTTCGGTACAATTCCTGACACCCATCCGATAAAAGTCTGGGCACCAGTGTCAAATAATCCCATAAATCCTGACGCAAATTTTACAATAACGTTCATATATATTTCTCCTTCCTATTTGCAGGCTTTTCTGGATTTGCCGAGAAGCATGTCCGCAATTCTCGTCAAGAGTCCCGGCGTCTCCACTACTTCGCCTCCGTCCATGATCGTGTTGTAGTTGGAGGCTGCATTCAAAACGGATCGTCTCAAAGAATATTCCATGCCTTTGCAGTCTTCTTTCGTAATCAGTCCCACATTCTTTCCGTTGAAATCATCAAACTTCTTAAATCGTGCAAAGATTGTAAATCCCCGCATGAAACATCCTTCTTTGATCATGCCACGTTTATCAATTGCAAACATCACCATAGCTCCGGCATGAAAACCGCCTTTGCTTTTTCCGATTGCCACTCTTCCGATTTTTCTCATTCTTCCGTAGTGGACGTTAAAGCCCTTCATCTGAACCATTGAAAACAGAAACTGCAGTATAAATGCCGTCAGCAGCGCTCCTGCAATCAATAAATAGTATGACATACGCATCCTCCTTAACCTTATTTAAAAATATTGTTCTCTTCCACAAAATACAGAAGTAATTCCCTGTAACTCTTCATCTGCCGAAGCTTCTTCACCACGTCTGGCTCATGGGCGATCGCCAGCATGTTGTCATAGAGCTGAATCAGCACGGAATCATTTTTCATTTCTTCCGGGATGGCCAGCAAAAACACCAGCTGAACTTCGTCCTCTCCCTTTGCCTTCTCTTCTTCCGGAAATACACCGAAGGCAAGGGTCAGCTTCTGCAGTTTATTCGTCGTATGAGGAAAAGCAATATTTTTTTCAAATATCATTGTCGATTCCTGTTCCCGAATGCGGATTCTCTCCTCAAAGCCTTCGTCCACAAGTCCCTGTTTATACAGTTCTTCGGTCATCATGTCCACATTCTCTTCATAGCCAAGTTCCGGCCTAAGCACAAAGAACCGTTCCTCGTCCAGCATGTTCAGGAACACTGAATCAATTCCCCGGCGAATCGGTATTCCCATCTCCGCCATGTTTTTTACACTTTCTACTTTACTTTTCAGCAGATTCTTGTCGAACACCTCATCAATATCAATAATCGGTGTCGGCCCTTTTGTCTTTAAATTTGTTGTCGTAATAATCAAGTCGTAGGAATCTTCTTTTTCCGCCTCAAAATCTCCATTAAAATAATAATCGATAGCCGGTTCCACCTCAAAAATATTTTTCAGCTGGCTGGCGATCAGTCTTCCGATGATCTTTCCTGAGCCGCATACAATGGCAATTCTGTACTGCTTCTGTTCCGGCGCCTGTTCTAAAAGAAACACGCCGAAATACATTGCCAGAAACCCCAGCTCGTCCTTCGTCACCTCGACTCCGGTCCTCGTTTCGATGACATCTTTGGCTATGCCGGCCATCGTGTAGGCAACGGAGTATTCATCTTTTACTTCTTCCACCAAAGCATTCCGGATATGAAATCCATATTTCAGCCGGTTGATCATAAAAAATACATGATAGACAAAATCATCAAACAGTTCATTTACGATCACTGTAACACCGATCTCATCCCGGATGCGGTCTAAAATCTCAATAATCAGATCTGCCGCCTCTTCTGAAATCTGGATATAGTTCTCTATCCCTTCCGTATTAACAGGAGTCCTCATCCCTGCAATAGGCAGACAGAGGAAGATCCTCTCTGGTTTTGGTATTTTGAACGGAACAGCCTCTTCCACTTTGTCCGCAAATTCGTCCGCAATCTCGTATACTTTGCTGTCATAAAGCTCCAGATACCTGTGGTCCAGAGATTCAATCGTATGTCCGTTCCCAAGGCGGTCGATCATGACTACAAATGCCCTGAAAAATTGTCCGAATCCCAAGGCATCCAGAGAATATTCTGTCTGCATATCATACAAAAGCTGCCTTAACCGGCTGCCCAGCGGATAGTTGAGATAAATCTGCTCATAGACATTTTCCAGAAGAAACAGGCGGATCTTAATCTCTTCCCCGCAAAGGGAGAGCCCTGTGTTTGCCTTTCCTTCCACTGTCAGATCATACTTTTTTATCTGTTCCCGGATACGATTTAAATCTCCGACGGTTGTCGTTCTCCCTACCTTCATCTCCTCCGACAGGTCATCGATCAGATACGGCTTTTTGGCATCCATCAGCTGCCAGAAAATATACGCCATCCTTGTCTGAGGGGAATTAAAATATTCTTCCTGTTCGTAGATCTTATCTCGAATCTCCTCATAACCCTTCTGATCGAATACAATAAGCTTATACTGTCCTTTTTTATTGCTGATGACTGCATATCCGCCCATCAGGCAGTTCAGCTCTTTTACATCGTTCCGCACAGTCTTTGTGGAAACGCTGAGCTTCGCCGCAATGCGTTCTACGTCGGAGGAATCCTGTACCTCCACGTTCCTCAACAGAGCAGCCATTCTGTTTTCATCATTAAAAAGTTTCATAAGCTTACCTAATACCACCTTTTCTCCGTATGGAGCCTAACCTCTTGTTTTTCCGCCGGCTACATTGATGGTCACACCATGTACATAAGAAGATCTCTGGCTTGCCAGATAGACACACATATCTGCCACTTCGGAGAGTTTTCCAGATCTTCCGAGCGGTGTTGTGGATGTCTTGCTGTAACCCGCTCTTAAATCATCCACTGTGATCCCTCTTGTATACGCCAGCGCTGATTCATACGCTAACGTTCTTAATCCTGTCGCTTCCATGATGCCCGGTGCCACGCCTACTACGCGCACTCCCTGTTTCCCTAATTCTTTTGCCCAGCTTCTGGTCAGGGAATTCACTGCGTTCTTTGTCGCCGCGTACACGCTCTGTCCCTCGGAGCCTTCCAGCCCGCTCTCTGAAGACATATTGATGATGACTCCTTCTCCTTTTTCCACAAGGATTCTGCCCACTGCCTGTGCACAGAAGAACACTCCCTTTAAGTTGACGCCGCACACTTTATCCCAGACTGCTTCGTCCAGTTCGTACTGTCCTTTCGGCTCTTTCGGGTCCACCAGGAGTCTCGGGATATTGATCCCTGCGTTGTTCACCAGTACATCTACGGTTCCGAATGTGTCCACCACTTCTTTTACCATGGCATCCACATCTTCTGCACTGGTCACGTCGGTCTTCACGTAATGGAACCTGCCGGCTGCAGTGTCAAACTCCGGCGCTTCCGGCGCCATGTCAGAAACAACTACATTGCACCCGACATTTAAAAATTCCTGGGCAACTGCTTTCCCGATTCCGGATGCCCCGCCGGTTACGATGACTGTCTTGCCTTCAAGGCCCAACCATGATTCGCTCATAAATAATCCTCCTAACATGTGACTTGTTTACTTGATGATTTCATTATAAAGTCAATGCTGAAGAAATTTAATTCTGTCTTTTTCCATGCCGATGAAAAGAAGTGTCTTATTTATGAAATAAACGGAAATTATACTTTATATATTATTCAGATTTGTTTATAGAATGTTTATATCTGAGGTATTTTATTATAACTTATCAAGAAATGATAATCTACTATTTTTGTTAACTTTCACTTAAAAATATCGCTCAGCCAATCGTGTCAGACTGGTAAGGAAGTTCATTTTCTCTACGCTCTCTGTGGCTTTTACCGGTTTTTTCAGAAGGACTTCATCTCCTCTTTTATATATAATATATCCCAATACCTGACCCTTTTTCACAGGGGCTTTCACCTGGCCGATACGGATCTGCTTCTTCACATCATTTTTACTGCCCTTCACCAGGACAATCTTCGCAGGAATATCCTCTTGATAGGAGACGGTCTCTTTCTTTCCTTTTGTCACCGCAATCTTTCCGATATCCTTTGCTTTCGTGTGGTCCTCCATGACCTGGCAGTGAGAAAATCCATAGTCCAGCAAAGCACTGGCATCTTTCACCCTTGTCTTGGAATCGTCGCTGGCCATGACAACAGCAATCAGACTGACCCCGTTTCTCGTAGCCGTGGCACTCAGACAGAACTTTGCGGTGCTGGTGCTTCCTGTCTTCAGGCCGGTACATCCGTTATACTGCTTTAACAGTTTATTTGTATTGCTCAGACCGAATTCCTTCGTTCCCTTTTTCGTCTCATGGGTAAATTTGTCCATCCATATTTTTGTATATTTAAAAATATCCGGGTGTTTTGTCGTCAGTTCTCTTGACATCAGGGCAATATCATAGGCTGAAGTCTCATGTCCTTTGATATCCAGTCCGCAGCTGTTTTTAAATGTGGTATTTTTCATGCCAAGCTGCTTCGCCTTTTCATTCATCCGCTTTACAAAAGCGCCCTCGCTTCCCGCGATATGTTCCGCCATGGATACAACCGCATCGTTGGCACTGGAGATCACGATACATTTAAGCATCGTGTCCACCGTCTGGCTTTCTCCAGGTTCTAAGAACACCTGGGACCCTCCCATCGAAGCCGCGTGCTCGCTGACTGTCACTTTATCTGAATACTTAAGATTTCCTTTGTCCAGTTCTTCAAAGATCAAAAGAAGAGACATGACTTTTGTCACACTGGCCGGAGGCAGTTTCATGTCTTTGTCCTTTTGATACAGTATGGTGCCGCTCCCCGCCTCCATCACAACTGCAGATTTTGCAGTCAAGTCAAGCCCTTCTCCGTCCTGAGCCACTGTAAGCAATGTTTCCGGTTCTGTGGCACACACCATGGTTCCGGATGAAATGCATAACAGTAACGAAAGAATAAAAATTGCTGCTTTTTTCATAAAATAAACCTTTCACCTCTTATGTTACAGTTTAATAAGGAACAAGCCGATTTATTACAAAAAAAAGAACTGTAAATGGATTTACCCATCTACAATTCTTTTTTCATCTTCTTTGCCTGATTCCCCATTGATTTTTGGATTTTAGCTTTTTGTATTCTTCGTATGCTTCCTTTAAAATCTCTTTTTCATTCGGGAACTTTAACAAGTGGTAGGCTTCGTGAAATTTGTAGTACCCAGAGTCAACGAAAAACTCTTCTTTCTGCGGTTTTGAATGATACCCTTCTGCCTCCATCAAATACCAGTGAACGCTTTTTACGATCTGCTCATGGAAAGAGTAAAAGGAATACTCGCTCTTTCCGACATATTTGATAATTCGGGCATTGGCATCTGTCTCTTCTTTTACTTCACGCAAAGCGGTTTGTTCGTGCGTTTCCCCTTTTTCAACTGTACCTTTCGGAAGTACCCAGCCGTCATATCTGTTCTTATAACTTTTGTACAACAGCAATATCTTCCCTCTGTAAATTACGACACCTCCACAGCTTGTTGCCTCTGTCATCGCGGCCTCCAATCATCCTGCCTCAACGCTATTTTGGGTCTCTCTAGAAATTATTATAACGTTAATGGATATGCATTTCAACATTGGATTTTGCTTTCCCATTCCTTACCTGAAATAAGCGTCAAAGACATTTTTTGCAATCGGAGCTGCCACGCGGCCTCCGGATCCGCCGCCTTCCACGATCACGCTTACGACGATCTTTCTGCCGTTATGCTCCGCACAGCCGATAAACCATGCGTGGGAATCCTTATCATCGTTATACTCGGCAGAGCCGGTTTTTCCATAAACTTTATATCTTGAAGAGTAGGCTGATGTACCCGTTCCGTTTGTCACAACTTTCCTGAGCATTTTTCTGAGTTTTTTACACTCTTCGGCGCTGAGCGGGCTGGCGGTCTCTTTCGCCTTCGTCTCTTTGATCACCCCTCCGTTTATATTTTTCACCTTGTCCACAAGATAGGGCTCCATCATGACTCCGTCATTGGCGATGGTACTCATGACTGCCGCATTCTGAAGCGGCGTAATCAGTGTACTTCCCTGTCCTATTGCGATCTGGGGAACCTGACTGTCTTTGGAACTTCCGTCAAATGTAAACCGGCTGGATACCGCTGCCAGGTTAATCGGAATTCTGGAGTTAAACATCATATCCTCTGCGAGGGAAGCAAATTTACCTTTATTCAGCTGGGAAGCCATATGGACAAAAGCGGTATTGCACGATTTTTCCACTGCTCCTTCCAGATCCACAGTTCCATGGGCGGTTCCCCCATAGCAGCGGATTTTTACATTGTTGATGGTCGTAGATCCGGTACAGTGATAGGTAAAGTTTTTATAATCTTTGTGTTCTCTCATAAACTCCAGGGCAGTGATCACCTTAAAGGTAGACCCCGGAGGATACAGCCCCTGTGTGGCCCTGTTGATCAAAAGTGCATCTTCATCCGTATTCAGTTCTTTCCAGTTTTCCTTTACCAGAGCCGGACGGAAATCCGGTTTTGAAACCATGGCGATCACTTTTCCGGTTTCCGGGTCCATGGCCACCACCGCTCCTTTTTCTCCGCTCAGCGCATCATACGCTGCCTTTTGTACCCTTGTATCAAGCGTAGTGTAAACATTATCCCCGATGCTCTTTTCCCCTTTCAGATTACTCTCGATCTGGGATAAAAGATTTGCATTGGATTTCAGCAGATCAAAATTACATTTGGATTCCAGGCCGGATTTTCCTTTGGCGTTGTACCCTACCACATGGGCGAACATCCGTCCATACGGATAATCCCTTGTCTCGCTGTCTCCATCGCTGACGGTCTGGGCCAGGACTTTTCCGTTTGCACTGATGATTTTTCCTCTCACCACATATTTCTCTAATTCCTGAAGTCTTAAATTATGGGAATCGGTGATTACATTCTGACTGTCTCTGACGACAAAATGTATGATATAACCGATCAGCACAAGAAACAGTCCCACAAAGATATATGTAATCTGAAGGATCTGTCTATTGGCGTGCTTTTTCTTTCTTCCCGCGCTTCGTTCTGTTTTTGGAGAGGGAGATTTCTTTGGTATCTCCGTTTCCGCTTTCTTTCTGCGTTTGAATAAGCTCATTTTCTTCTTCCTCACTATTTGCTAACATGTGCAGTCCCTGAATGACACTTAAAATAATCAAAGTACTCAGCACCGATGTTCCCCCGTAGCTTACAAGAGGGATGGTAACACCTGTGGACGGTATGAACTTGGTCACTCCGCCGATACTTAAAAACACCTGAAAAATAAAACAAACACCAAAGCCAAGACAAAGCAGCTTGTTGAACAGTGTACGGCTTCTGGTGGAAATGTCCATAAACAAGATAAAACAGCTGATCAGTACGAAGATCAGACAGATCCCGAAGATCACACCGAATTCCTCACTGATCACGGAAAAAATAAAATCTGATTCCCGGACCGGGATATCAAACGGCCTTCCCTGGGTAAGGCCCATCCCAAACCAGCCGCCGGTGCCGATGGCAAACAGAGACTGGCATACCTGTGCGCCTCTCCCCTCGATCATGGAAAACGGGTCCTGCCAGACAGCTACCCGGACCTGTACATGAGAGAATAAATGATAGGCGATCACTGCCGCAAAGGCTCCTGCCCCCAATCCGCCCAGAAGATAACTCGGCTTGGCAGTCGCAACGTACAGCATCATCAGATAAATCATAAAATAGAGGAGCGCTCCTCCCAGATCCTTTTCCACCACAAGAACCAGGACATAGAGACCTGCGATCACCGTGATCTTTACCAGATCCCTAAATTCTTTTGCCTTGCTCAGCATAGCCGCAGCAAAAAACACAAAGATGATCTTGACAAATTCAGACGGCTGGAATGCCAGGCTTCCGAACTGGACCCAGTTATAAGCACCATTTTTCATGACCCCGAAAACAAATACGGAGGAAAGCAGCGCAAAGCCGCCGATGGCATAGACCCATCCCAGCTTACTCCAGAACGACAGTTTGTGCATCATCAGGGGAATCAGTCCTGTGACAAGCACTCCGATGGCTACAATGGCAAACTGCTTCATGGCCAGTTCAAAAGAAAGCCTTGTGAGAATCACAAATCCGGTTCCCAAAAGAAAACACATATTGTTGATCAGAAGCCTGGATGACCTCTTATAAATTTTCGGATATAAGATCATGACGATTTCAAAAAATACGATCTGTGCCGCAAAAAATATCAGAACTTTCAGTTCCAGTGTCTTTAAAAACAAGACCAGATTGCACAGAAACAAAAATATAAACATATAAATGACCTGATTGTCAAGCAGTGCCTCCTGCCGTTTTTTATTTTTCGGCCGGAACATGGTAAAACAAGAAAATGTATAGACCAGACACATGATCAGTATCAGGTATTTTGCAGCCACTGCAATGATTTGAATCATATTACCACCTATAATATTCCTCTCTTAAAGTGTCCTTTTGTAAAATTCGGGAATGGAAGCTCTGCCGGCTTTCCCTCAAGTATTTCACAGGAAGCCCTGTAGACTGCAGAAGCTTCCTCTCTTGTCTCTTTCGTGAAATGAAGGCGCAGATTCCCCGGGGCCAGCCTGCGAACTTTTCGGATCTCAGATCCAAGCCACAGAGGCTCTCCGTTGTAGATTTCATTAAAACATCCTTTACATTGATTTTTGACATAAAAATCTTTTCCATACCGGTCTTTTAATGTCATCCAGGAGTTCTTCCGGTCACAGCCTGTGCTGTTTTTTCTCTGGCACTGCGCCGAAACCATGAGGGGCAGATGTCCGTAAAACAGAAAATCTGCATCTGTATACGACAGGTCCCTCAGTTCGTCAAAATTCAGTTCCGCGGGCATTGTCATGCGGATATCCTGTCCATATATCTGTTTCAGCGTCCGGTATGCCTCCCGGTTGTAACAATAGACCATATAATCGGCCAGTACATTCTTCCTGCATTGCTTTTCTCTGAGCCATATGAGTTCCTCTAAACTGCGGACGCAGATTTCATCCACATCCGGACCGGACAGCAGCTCCCAGGACTGTTCCAAGAACCGAAGCTCCGGTTCCCTCACAATCTGAGGCAGCATAACCGTGACCTGCTTTCCTGCCCTTCTGCACCGTGATAAAATCTCCGGTTCCTCCGCCGCTTCATAAAGAGACAGATAGATCTTCTCTGCTCTGTCCCATGTGAGGACTTCAGGAAGCAGCGACCGGTCTTCCAGTGAAACGGTTAAAGCGGGAGTTTCAATTCCATGTATCTCTGGTTTTACCTGCAAATCAGGAATTAAATATGCGGCTGGTTTCCTGCGGCTTTTTTTCAGGATCTCCTCTGTAAGTTTTTCAAAGGCATCTCTTCTCAGCTGCTTCAATGCCGCTACCGGGAGAAAGATATCTCCATGGATTTCTGCCTCAAGCTCTGTAAAGATAAAATCACTCTCTCCGGTTTTGGTTATATGCTTTATGATATCCTCTTTGGAGAGGGGACGTTTCCTGGCCGGTTCTGCCAAGGCACCCGGGACCTCCACTTCCAGTTCTCCTGAAGTTATCAAAAGTTTAGCACACTTTCCAGGAGAAATTATAATTTTTCCCTTAATATTTTCTTTCGATTTCTTTTTCAGACTCTCTGCCGCCCTGTCCTTTAAGGACTGGTTCTTCGTCCGGAAGATACGCATGCCCGGTTTCAAATGTTTCAGCTTCTGTCCGTTTAAGCAGACTTTGTCCCCCTTTTTCCAGATATCCGGGCTGGTAAGCTCCACCTTTTCTCCTCTTTCCAGAGAAATCTCCAGCACATCTCCTTTTCCCAGATCCTCTGCTGCCTGAAACATAATATGCCGGCCCTGAACAGACTGGACTTTCCCAACGAAAATCCCCTGATGATTCGGCCTGTATAGCGACATCATATCCCTGCCGTTATGCTTTTTATAGTAGCCGGACGTAAATCCGCCCCGGTTAAATAGTTCCAGCAGTTCCTTCTCATCTTCTTCATCTACCTGATACAGCTGTCCGCTTTCATACAGATCCACATATTTTCTGTAAATCCTCGTGACAGTTCCCACGTACTCCGGCTGTTTCATCCTGCCCTCGATCTTCAGTGAATCTACGCCGTGTCCGATCAGTTCAGGCAGTTCCCTGATTGTGCAGAGATCCTTTGGACTGAGCAGGTAATTCTGTCCTCTTTGGTTTAACTTTGTGCCGTTCTCATACAAATCAAAGGGCAGACGGCAGGTTCCGGCACAGCGTCCCCGGTTGCCGCTCCTGCCTCCCAGCATGCTGCTCATCAGGCATTGTCCGGAATAACAATAACAAAGGGCTCCATGGACAAAACACTCCATATCCAGCCCTGTATCTTTTTTTATCTTTTGAATTTCTGTAAGCGAAAGCTCTCTGGCAGGGACGACTCTGCTTCCTCCAAGCTCTTTTACCAATCTCGCCCCATGGATGCCGGTCACGGTCATCTGCGTGCTGGCGTGAATCTCCATGCCGGGAAAGCAGCGGCGGATTACACTCAAGGCTCCTAAGTCCTGAACAATGACCCCGTCTAGCCCCCTCTCATAATAAGGTTCTAAAAACCCTGCAAGTCCCGAAATCTCCTCCTGCTTCATCAGGGTATTGACTGCCAGATAAACCTTCCGTCCAAAAAGATGAGCATAATCTATAGCCCACAACAGCTGTTTCTGATCAAAATTATCTGCATAAGCTCTCGCCCCATAGCAGCTCCCGCCCAGATAGACGGCGTCCGCTCCGTTTAAGACGGCAGCCTTCAGGCTCTCGGGAGAACCTGCGGGGGCCAGTACTTCTGTTGACTTCATATGATTACCGTTCCTTTTTTGCAACTGATGCCTCTTCCAGTACCCGAATCCTTTCCCGGTACTCTGTCAGCTGTTTTTCCAGTGATTCATTCTTGATCTGGAGTTCTACCAGTTCATTTTTCATACGGTACAATTCCGTATCCTGTAATTCCATGTCTTCCCGGCTTTTCTCCAGTGTATTTTTCATGCACATATATTCATCGGCCACACTCAGTGCCAGATGAAAACTCTGCATGTCCGGCGGCAGTTTCAGATAATGCTCCGAAGCTTTCAGGTCGCGGATCTTTGCATTCAGATAAGATGCGATCTGGTGCATAAACTCTTCTGGTTCTTCTCCGCCAAGATAATATAACTTTCCGTCTATGACTACTTCTACGACGTTTTTTTTCATAAGTAAGCCCTCCTATTCCGGGATTGGCAGTCCAAAATGCTGATAGGCAGCGCCGGTGACAATTCGTCCTCTCGGCGTCCTCTGGATCAGTCCGTTTTGAATCAAATACGGCTCATAGACATCCTCGATGGTTCCGGAATCTTCACCTACGGCTGCAGCCAGTGTGTCGAGTCCTACCGGACTGCCGTGAAAGACCTCGATCATCGTCTTGAGCAGAGTCCGGTCAATCTGGTCGAGTCCCAGGGTATCTACCTCCAAATGGTTTAAGGCAGACATCGCCACTTCTTTTGTAATGACTCCATCGTACTTTACTTCCGCGAAATCTCTGACCCTCTTTAAAAGGCGGTTGGCCAGCCTCGGTGTCCCCCTGGATCTTCTGGCAATCTCCCTCGCTCCTTCTTCTTCAATCGGAATGCCTAGCACCGCCGCTGAATTAATGACAATGGTCATGAGTTCCTCTGTCTCATAAAAATTCAGCCGGTTGACGACACCAAAACGGTCTCTTAACGGAGCCGTCAGCATCCCTGCCCTGGTCGTGGCACCCACTAAAGTAAATTTCGGAAGTTCCAGCCGGATAGACCTGGCGGCCTGTCCTTTCCCCACCAGGATATCAATAGCAAAATCTTCCATGGCAGGGTACAACACTTCTTCCACCTGACGGTTCAGCCGGTGGATCTCGTCGATAAACAGCACGTCCCCTTCCTGGAGATTGTTAAGCAGCGCGGCTATTTCCCCGGGCTTTTCAATGGCAGGTCCGCTTGTGACCTTTAAGTGTACTTCCATCTCATTGGCGACGATGCCAGCCAGCGTAGTCTTTCCAAGTCCCGGCGGTCCGTAAAGAAGAACATGGTCCAGGGACTCGCCTCTGCTCTTTGCCGCCTCGATGAAAATTCTCAGATTCTGCTTTACCTTTTCCTGTCCGATGTAATCGTCCAGGTTCTGAGGTCTTAGATTATTTTCTATTGTAATGTCTTCTTCCACCAGTTCCGTGGAAATCATTCTATCTAACATAATGTTCCTCTATATCAGCTTTGTCAGCGCCTTTTTCAGTAACTGCTCAGGGCTGTACTCTGCTGCATTTTCTACTTTCTTAATGGCCATCATCGCTTCAGACCTGGAGTAGCCAAGGCTTACAAGCCCCTGTGCCGTAACAGCCACAGAATCTTCTGCCGGTAAATCTCCTGCAAAGTCCATCGGCTCAGCCTGCTCAAATTCTTCAAAGTCCAGTTTGTCTCTGAGCTCCAGAATCAGTTTCTTGGCTCCCTTCGGTCCAAGCCCCGGAGTCTTTGAAATCGTCTTGGAATCATCGCTCATTACCGCAATCTTTAATTCATAGACAGACAGGGTCGACAAAACGGAAAGTCCCACCTTAGGACCGATGCCGCTGACTCCGATCAGAAGTTCAAACGCTTCCAGCTCCTCCTTTGTCCGGAATCCAAAAAGGCTTATATCGTCTTCCCTCACATGCATGTGGGTATAGATCCTGACTTCCTGTCCGATGCCTCCCGGAAACTCCTGTCCGGCCGGCATCATGATATCATATCCTATGCCGTTATTCTCTACCACCGCTCCCCCAGGCGTCATGGAAACTAAAATGCCCTTAATATATGAAATCACTCCATATCCTCCTTGCGACGTTTTGAAGTCATTATAACATAAATCTCACACCTGTGGTTAGGGATTGAAAAAAATTCATACAGGAACTATAATGAAGAACAGCAGTTTTGGAAAGGAGACGAGACGATGGAAACAAAAGAAAAGCTTTTATATCTGGATATCGAGACTACGGGACTTTCACCGGAAACTTCTGCCCTCTCCGTCATCGGATGCTGTGAGAAAGGCCGGGAGCCCAGGCAGTGGTTTAATGAATCCGGATTGGAACAAAAACAAATCCTCGCCTCATTTTTAAGCTGTGCGGATTCTTATGACGTCATTGTCACTTATAACGGTGGGACCTTTGATCTTCTCTTTTTGAAAAAAAAGTGTGAGGAGTTTGGTCTTCCATATTCCTTAGAGGGCAAACGCTGCATTGATCTTTATAAAAATCTCCGTTCTTTCAGGCACCTCCTCCCATTAAAAAATCTCAAACAAAAATCAGTGGAAGAATTCCTGGGGATTCAAAGAACGGACCGCATATCGGGACGGCAGCTGATCAAAATTTATCAGGACTACATAAAAACAAAGGATCCGGAATTAAAATCTGTGATTTTGCAGCATAATAAAGAGGACATCTTATCTCTTTCCCGGATCCAGTCCCTGCTGATCTTTGAGCCTTTGGCCGGCGGCCATTTTTCAGTGGAAGAACACAGCCTGTCGGAACATACTTTTTCTGTCCGCCTTTCTCTCCCTTTCAATACTCCGGTGCCACTTTCTTTTAAGAAATCAGGACATCGGCTTGAGATCTCCGGGGCAGAAGCAAACCTTCAATGTCCCCTGATACACGGCCAGCTGAAGCACTACCATAAAAATATAAAGGATTACCGTTATCTTCCTCTGGAAGACATTGTAATCCCTGTATCCATGGCCGCCTTTGTAGACCGGTCTGCAGTTTTAAAGCCGGTTCCGGAAAACTGTTATACCAGGTTTTGTCCGGATGAGACTTTCTGCTCCAACCCCGGTGACCTCTTTCAGTACTGCAAAGATATCGTATATTACTTACTTAGAAAGGATAAATAACATGAGACACTTATTACAAATGAGCTTCCTTTTCTTCGTCTGTCTGGCCGGGGAAGGGCTGGCTAAGCTGCTTCCGTTTGCGTTTCCGGGAAGTATCATGAGCATGTTCCTGCTCCTGCTCCTTCTGCTCTCAAAAATTGTAAAAGAGCATCAGATCCAGGATATCTGCGATTTCCTTCTCCATCATATGGCCTTTTTCTTTCTCCCCGCCGGAATCGGCATTATGGAAAAATACCAGCTGTTACAGGGCCGGATCATACCGTTTCTCCTGATCTGCCTGGTCACAACCGTCCTCACATTTTTTACTACTTCGTTATCTATGAGGCTCATCTTCGCCCTGCAAAAGAAAGGAAATGACTATGAAAGAACTAACTGCTAATCCAATGTTTCCAATCGCGCTTTCTCTCTGTGTCTATGAAGGATTCCGTATCCTGCAGAGAAAAACAAAAGTTTCTGCGCTGAATCCTCTTCTGCTCTCAATTGCATTCATCATTTTGTTTTTGAAGATATTTTCCATACCTCTTGAGGATTATAACAGCGGAGGCGCTGTCATCTCCATGTTCCTGGCTCCGGCCACCGCATCATTAGCTCTCTCCATCTATCGGGAATTTGATCTGCTGAAGAAGCATTGGCTGCCAATCCTCGTGAGCTGTTTTGTAGGTTCTGTGACATCTATGTTGAGTGTCTGTGTCCTCTGCCGTCTCTTTGGTTTCAATGAACATCTGACGGCCTCCCTGATTCCAAAATCCGTCACAACCCCGATCGCCATAGAAATCAGCAGTCAGCTTTCCGGCATTCCGTCCATCACGGTGGCTGCAGTTGTTATCACCGGAATTCTAGGAGCCGTGATCAGCCCTCTGCTGATCAAAATGTTTAAAGTCAAAGATCCTGCTGCCGCCGGTGTCTCCATCGGAACATGCAGCCATGCCGTCGGAACTTCCAAAGCAGTGGAACTGGGTGAAATCGAAGGAGCCATGAGCGGCATCTCCATAGGGATTTCCGGTATCATCACGGTCATTCTGGCATTAATACTTTTCTAAGAACAAAGTTGTCAAATGATTTCCTTACGCATCTGTGTACAACCCGCAGAGCGTTTTTATTCCATGGGACGAACTTTCTTATGGAATAAAAAACCCTGCGCAAAAAAATTTACGCGGGGTTTTTTTCTTAGTTTCTTTTATTGCTCAGAGCTTCTTTAAACGCCTTAACAGAGCGGTTCACCACCAGTTCTTCCGGAAAATCAACTTCTGAAAGCAGGGCTTTTGCTTCATTCAGGTCACCTACCGCATATGGAGTATGCGCATCGCTGTTGACAATCACAGGAACATTATGCTTCCTGCACAGATCCAGCATCATAAAATAGTTTTCTCTGGCATTGACCCGGAAGCTTTCGGGGCAAAGGGAACTGTTGTTGACCTCTAACAGTGTTTTTGTCTCTTTTGCACCCAAAACCAGTGCTTCATAATTGATCGGAATCCTGCCGTCGTCGGGATGGCTTATGATATCCACCAGAGGATGCTTCATAGCTCCTAAGTATGCGGCAGTATTCTGTTCCTCATCTCCTATTTTATAACAAAGTTCATGGATTCCCGCAATTCTGATATCTAAAAATTCCTCCATCAATTCATTATCAAGGCTGAGTCTTCCGTTATAATCGATAATATTGATTTCTGACCCAAACATCATCTCGATGCCGTACAGCTGCCTCGGCAGTACTCTTAAGTTTTTAAAATAAATGTCTGTACAGGTTCCCGGAATCCCTTTGGCATGTTCCGTGATCCCAAACAGTTCAAAACCGCTCTCCGCTGCAGCAGCCGCCATCTCGCTGACGGTTCCAAATGCATGTCCGCTGGCAATCGTGTGAGAATGCACGTCTAATTTAAACTCCATAAATCTTACTCCTTCTTTATCAGTCAGTCTGATTCTTTCCCTCTTAAAAATTACACATTATGTTTTATCATACTATAAAGTAAAAGAAATTGGAACCTCTCTAAGGAATCTCTCCCCTGCCTCATGGTCTTCTTCTCCCAAAACTTTAGGGCAGACCGTCTGATCCATCAGAAGATCCATCAGACCGATTGTGTCCTTTTCCATCAGACTGTCTAAGAGAAAACTGCTGGTCCCACCGGTCATTACGGAATCAAGTCCGGTCATAAGAAGGTCTTTTCCCGGACACTCATTCCACAGCATTTCTATGTTTTCACCGATAAAGCGGATTTTAAGCAGACGAGACGACGCCTCCTCGATAAAGGAAATTTTCAGTTTCAGCACGGTATATCCGTCCTCATCAAAAGCTGCCTGTCCTTTTACTGCTACCAAATAAGACTCTCCGTGCATATCCATCTCCGTGATCCTGGCTTCCTTCCACCCCACTTCCAGACAATAAGGTTTTTCTCCTTCCCGGAAACAAAAATAAAATTTACGGTCTTTTGTAAAAAAACCTGCCTCGCTGATTCCGTCCGTATAGTTGTTGTGAAACACCTGCATGATCAATGGGAAAAGTCCTACATGCTGCTTTTTCAGCTTAAAAAACCTGCCTTTAACTCCAAGAATCAGTTTTCTTCTCTTATAGGATTCACTTCCGTTCCAGAGAATTTTTTTCAGCCCGCGATAAGAGACCGCCGGAAATCTGGTATCATAGAGTCCTGTCCTATTCTGAAATTTTAAGAGTTTATCATAAGCCCGCCGGTTTTTCTTTAACTTTTCCCCGGGAGTGAACCCGCCTTCAAAATATTTGGCCACTGTGTCTAGGAGCAGGGATGTGTGGAATAGTTCATTGCTTCCCGCATTGGTGACAATGACCATATCCAAATCAGGATATACCATGACATTCTGTCCCAGCATGCCGTTAAAGGCATAGCTCCCCGGACGGCCTGCCATCCACATTTGATAGCCGTAGCCATACTCCCCGAACTGCTTCGGGGTTTCCACATGACATGTGGACGCCTCATCAATCCATCTCCGTGGTATAAGCTGCCGCCCATTCCATACTCCTTTCTGAAGACAAAGCTGTCCGATCTTTGCCGCATCTTCCGGACAGAGAAATAACCCCCATCCTCCTTTCGTGATGCCTTTGGGACAGCTCTCCCAAAAGATCCTGGTTATGCCGAGGGGTTCAAACAGCCTGGGCTTCAAATACTCCATCAGAGATTGTCCGGTTATTTCCGTCACAATAGCGGACAGCATATAGGTGTTCATACTGTTATATTCAAATTCCAAGCCCGCCGGGCCGTTTACCGGCGAATCCAGAAAGCCCTGTACCCAGTCATTACATGCCACGGCACCTTTTTCGTTGAATGCCACCCGGCTGGTCATGGTCAGAAGATGTTCCACTGTAAGATTCCTCTGCTGAAATCCTCTGATAGAAAATACACTTTTGTCGAAGATCCCCAGAATCTTATCATCAAGCCTTAACCCGCCTTCTTCGATCAGCATGCCAATCGCCATTCCGGTGATGCTCTTGCACAGGGAATGGGTAATATGCCAGAGATTTTCCGGATACGGCGCGTAATGACATTCCCCGATTACATATCCATGTCTTAATATCATCACCTGATGAATATCCACTTTAGAAAGACTCAAGAGGTCTTCCATCAATCCCCTGACCTGATCCGAATCGATCCCCTGCTCCTCAGGCATCGACCTGGGCAGCTTCTGTCCTGACTCGGGCAGACTGTAAAATGACGGCTTCTGCGGAATAAAATCTACTTTGCTTATATGTTCTGTGTTTCCTCTTACTAAATTAAAAACCAGTTCCAGCATTGCCTGCTGTTCTTTTAACATCGCACTGCACCCTCTTCTATACTGTCTGTTCTTCTTTTGCTTTCTGTATAATATAGCACAAATTTAAAAATGGAAAAAGCACCTTAGCATTACGATTCTTCTATGTTTGAAAAAATATACAAAGAATTTTAAATTTTGTCTTTACTTTTTCTAAAAAACCTATATAATAGATAAAGGTGACAGCAAAACGGCCCCATGGTCAAGAGGTTAAGACGCGACCCTCTCAAGGTCGAATCACGAGTTCAATTCTCGTTGGGGTCATACAACCGGAACATCGTATTTATGCGGTGTTTCGGTTTTTTTGATTTATGAAGTTTCAATAATTTATTGCTGTATTTCCGCCCTTTGCCCTGCTTGTATTATTTTCCATTGGAAATATTTCGTAGATATTTTATAATAAAAGCACCAAAATACATAGGAGGAGTCATAAATGAAATGTACAGGTGTTGTGAGAAAACTCGATGAATTGGGGCGTATTACCTTACCAATCGAACTGAGGAGAAATTTAGGTGTGGGAGATAAAGATCCCCTGGAGATTTTTGTAGATGAGGATACAATTCTGCTTAAGAAGTATCAGCCGGCAGACATCTTTACCGGGGAGATGGAGGATCTCATTGAATACAAAGGAAAGAAAGTATCCAGGGAATCAGTTCTGAAGTTAGCCGAGAAAGCTGGTCTTAAGATCTCAGAATAAGGTTTATCCCAGGACAAACAGTGTCCTGGGATTTTCTAATTTTTTGCTTCCGCTGCTACATGGGATAAGCTCTCAGGTTCGATATGCAGCAGATGTTCAAACGTCTCATTACCGAACCAATTCTCGATGTGTCTTTCTTCAATTATCATGGGCATCCGTTCATGTATCCCCCTGACCGATCGGTTTGCTTTGGTTGTCAATATGACAAATCTGCTGCTGTCTTGATCCGGCCTGTAAAAGCCGGCCATAAATATGACCGGAGATGTCTCTTTAAAAAAAGCAATTTTATTTTTCTCCCTGTCCCATTCATAAAATCCTGCCGCCGGAATAAGGCATCGGTGCTCCAACAGGCTTTTTCTGAACATTTTCCGCTCCAAAGCGGTCTCAGACCGTGCATTGATCATCAGCCCCTTTTTGTCAAAGCGGGAAAATCCCCAGCTGAAAAGTTCTTCTGCATACTCTTCTCCCTGTTTAAAGATAACCGGCGCCTTTTGTGACGGAAAGATTTCTCTTCTGCCTGCCAGGCTCAGATCGATCATTTTTACAAGATTTTCTGCCTTACGTATAGATTGTTCATCAATAAAAAAACGTCCGCACATTGATATTTACCCCCATACGTTCAATATCCCCAACTGCATAATATCTGATACCTGTTATTATTTTTTTATCAGACACAAAAATGCAGCACTGTCATCCTCGTAAAAGTATTGGAAACAGTGCCGCGGCTGCCCGATCCGTTATCTGCATAGAGATAAATCGTATCACCTGCAAGAACCTTAATAACCAGTGGAGAAAAATGAATTACATTGTAGCTGTTACCTGACATCCGATTTTGAGAATAACCGCTGTCCACTGCATTTCGATACACTCTTATTGTGATTGTATCCCCATCATTAAAGTTACTGTTACAGCGGACTTGTGCAGAAACAATGATATAACCGTCTTTCAGACAGCGGATTCCCTGATTATAAAAATCTAAATTTCCATATCTGTCTGCGCCTCTTGTTAAATTCAGCTTGGATGCCGTCTGCGTCAATATCTTATCAGCTTCAAGACATGCCGTAGCAAAAGATACAAGATTAGCAATCCTTTCTGCCTGGATCTCTATATCAGTACAGTCTGCTTTTTGATCTAATACAGAATCTACATTACTTAATGTTTCAGTAATTTTATTGATTTCTAAGGAATATATTTCTCATGAGATGCCTGAGCAAGACAGAATAAAATTTCTCCTTCATCCGGATCTTCGGCATAGAATCCAACCTGACACAAATTATAGCTTTGCTGCAGTCCTAAATTTTCAAGCATCACCGGAATAATTAATTTTTCCCCTTCTATTCTTACAGGCTGCAAATTAATCTCATATCCCCCTTCTGTAACATTTGTTTGTTGGCGAAGATTCACTTCCGGGACCTTGCCCGCCCCTGTTACCGCTCTGTTAATTTGCAATGTCTGCCCCTGCAAAAGTTTTAACTGTAATGCTCTCCCCTTATCTGTCAATACTGTATTTGCCCAAATATCCATATAATCTCCTTTATAATAAAACTTATTACTTTGTCCAAAGAAAGCATATCATACCTATTTTGGGCAATGCGGGCAAATAAATTTATGTCTCTTTGATGTGTTCTTTCGATTACTTTTAGATGCTGTATACCTTTCTGTTTCTCAGAAATTAAACGTATAAATAATGCCCGGAAAAATTCCTCTCAGAAAGTTCCGGGCACTATATTATATTTCGTATTTATTTCACTTGCCTCAGCGCCTGGTCAAGGTCTGCGATGATATCCTCAGCATTTTCGATTCCCACGCTGAAACGGATCAGGTCCGGCTGTACTCCCGCCTCCAAAAGTTCCTGGTCATTCATCTGACGGTGGGTATGACTGGCAGGATGCAGCACACAGCTTCTGGAATCTGCCACATGTGTTACGATGGCTACCAGCTTTAAGCTGTCCATCATCTGGATGGATGCCTCACGGCCGCCTTTCAGGCCAAACGTAATAACTCCGCAGGCTCCGTTTGGCATATATTTCTGTGCTCTCTCATAAGCCTCATCACCTTCCAGCATCGGACAGTGTACCCATGCGACTTTATCGTTGTCCCTGAGCCATGCAGCAACAGCCTTTGCATTCTCACAGTGCCTTGCCACTCTTAAGTGCAGAGTCTCCAGACCGATGTTCAAGTAAAATGCGTTCTGAGGCGACTGGATAGAGCCCAGATCCCGCATCAGCTGGACCGTTGCCTTTGTAATATAGGCTCCTTTACCAAACTTTTCTGTATAAACCACGCCATGGTACGTTTCATCCGGCTGGGTAAGGCATGCAAACTTATCACCCTGTGCATCCCAGTCAAAGTTTCCGCTGTCGACGATGGCTCCTCCCACACATACTGCATGGCCGTCCATATACTTTGTTGTGGAATGGGTAACGATATCGGCACCCCACTCAAACGGGCGGCAGTTGATCGGTGTCGCAAATGTATTGTCAACAATCAGTGGAACTCCGTGTCCGTGAGCCGCTTTTGCAAACTTTTCAAAATCAAGAACGACTAAAGAAGGATTTGAGATCGTCTCTCCGAACACGGCCTTTGTATTGTCTCTGAACGCCGCATTTAAATCTTCTTCGCTGACCTCCGGATCTACAAACGTTGCTTCCACACCCATCTTCCTTAAGGTATGTGCAAACAGATTATAGGTCCCCCCATACAGAGCCGTTGTACAGATGATATGATCTCCCGCTTCCGCGATGTTCATGATGGCATAAAAGTTGGCCGCCTGTCCGGAAGAAGTGAGCATTGCCGCCACTCCGCCTTCCAGATCACAGATCTTTGCCGCCACCGCGTCGTTGGTAGGATTTTGAAGTCTCGTATAGAAATATCCCGCATCCTCCAGGTCAAAAAGGCGTCCCATCTGGTCACTTGTGTCATATTTAAATGTAGTGCTCTGATAAACCGGCACCACCCTCGGTTCCCCTTTTTTCGGCTCCCATCCGGATTGGATACATTTTGTCTCAATTTTATAATCGCTCATGATTCTTCCTTTCTCTTATGATAATAACATTCTGTCGTTGGCAAAATCTTCCCCGCTGGTTTCTTCAAATTTCTGCAGAAGATCAGCAACTTTCAGGTTCTTCTTTTCTTCTCCTGAAACATCATAGATGATCCTGCCGCTGTTCATCATGATCAGACGGTTTCCGATGCGTATGGCATCTTTCATGTTATGAGTTACCATCATAGCGGTCAGACTGTCTCTTGCGATGATCTTCTCCGTAAGTTCCAATACCTTTTTCGCCGTCTTTGGGTCCAGAGCCGCAGTGTGCTCGTCTAAGAGCAAAAGACTCGGCTTGTTCAGTGTCGCCATGAGCAGTGTCAGGGCCTGTCTCTGTCCTCCGGACAAAAGGCCTACCTTTGAGGTAAGACGATCCTCCAGTCCCAAGTCCAGCATCGCCAGCTTTTCTTTATACATCTTTTTCTCGCTCTTTGTAATGCCCCAGCGCAGGCCGCGGTTCTTCCCACGGCGGTGAGCCATGGCCATATTCTCCTGAATTTCCATGCCGGCTGCGGTTCCCATCATAGGGTCCTGGAACACACGCCCAAGCATATAGGCCCGTTTGTGCTCCGGCAGGTCCGAAATGTCTTTGCCGTCCAGAAGGATAGTTCCCTGGTCAATGGGATATACGCCTGCGATCATGTTCAGCATCGTTGACTTGCCTGCCCCGTTGCCTCCGATCACAGTCACAAAATCCCCCGGATTCAGGTGAAGATCGATCCCGTCCAGCGCCTTCTTTTCATTGACCGTGCCTTTATTAAATGTCTTGTGCACATCGATGATGTTTAACATGCGGTGTTCCCTCCTTTTCCAGGAATTCTTTTCTGGGAGTATCTGGACTTGATCGCCGGGATACCCAGAGCTAACGCTACGACTAATGCCGTAAACAGCTTCATATCGTCTGTGCTGAGTCCCATATACAGCACCAGTGAAATGATCATGCGGTAAATGACAGAGCCAAACACGACAGAAGCCAGTATATACATGAAATTAAACCGTTTTCCAAAGATTACTTCTCCGATCACGATGGATGCCAGACCGATGACAATGGCTCCGGTCCCCATCTTAATATCACCGTATCCCTGGCTCTGTCCGACCAGAGCACCTGAGACGGAGATCATCCCGTTGGAAATGACAAGGCCGATGACTTTTGATGTATTCGTATTAGCCCCCAAAGCCCTGACCATATATTCATTGTTTCCGGTCGCCCTCAGGGCACATCCGATCTCTGTGCCGCAGAACCAGTAGATGCACAGCACCACAAAAATACTGATCACTGCTCCAACGAGCAGAGTTGCCATCGTCTGGTCCAGTTTCAGCGCATCAATAGCCTGGGTGAATACGGTATCCTCTCCCAGCAGTGATGTGTTTGGCTGTCCCATGATGCGGATATTGACCGAATACAGGGCGATCATTGTCAGAATACCGGCTAAAATCGCAGGGATTTTTAATTTCGTATGTAAAAATCCGGTAACTGCTCCTGCCGCCATTCCCGCCGCCAATGCGATGACAAGAGATACAAAAGGGTTCACTCCTTTTACGATCATAACTGCGCTGATGCATCCCCCAAGGGCAAACGTACCTTCACAGGACAAATCCGGAATATCCAATATCCTGAATGTAATATAGACACCAAGCGCCATGATTCCCCACAGTGTACCCTGGGCAATCGCACTCTGCATGTTTACTGCTAAATCCATTCTTCTTCTCCTTTTCTTACTTTACTGTCCACGAGAATTTATTATACCACGATTTAAGACTTTGCACCAGTGAAGTTCTGAGAAAGCTGTCCATGAATATAACTGCCATTTTCTTTCTTAAAAGGCGGACTAATTCTCCTGAAGAAAAAAGCTGTCTTCTTTCACTCCATGAAAGAAGACAGCTTATATACCTATCATTTATTACGGTAGATTTATTTTTTCTTTTCTGTGATCGTTGTCACCATCTTAGCTTTTTTCTCTAAATCTTTCGGAACCTTGATTCCCAGCTTCTTTACGGTATCTTTGTTGATGATCAAATCAGCATTGCTCTGATATTCGATTGGCATTGTCTTTGTCTCTGCTTTGCCCTCTAAGATCTTGACTGCCTGCGCAGCGGTCTGTTTTCCAAGTTCGTAGTAGTTGATTCCGTATGTAGCAAGGCCTCCGCCGGTGCACATACCTTCTTCTCCCACGATAACAGGAATCTTGGCTTCGTTGGCTACCATAGACACGGTATTCATTCCGGCTGCGATCAGATTGTCTGTCGGCGCATAGATGGCATCCGCTTTCCCTTTCAGGGATTCCACTACCTGACGAATCTCGCTGGATTCGGATACAGTAGCATCTATGGTCTCAAATCCTAACTTCTTTGCTTCTTTCTTCGCCATAGCGACCTGGATCTTTGAGTTTGCTTCTGCTGAACAGTATAACATAGCTACTTTCTTTGTTTTCGGAAGCATCTGTTTTAACAGTTCCATCTGCTTTTTCACTGGTGTCAGGTCTGAAGTTCCGGAAACGTTGTTGCCTGGCTCATCATTGCTCTTTACAAGTTTTGATGCAGCCGGATCTGTCACGGCTGTCACCAGAATCGGAATATCCTTTGACTCATTCGCCATCGCCTGAGCCGCAGGTGTGGCAATCGCCAGAACCAGATCACACTTGTCATTGACAAACTGAGATGCGATGGTCTGACAATTGGACTGCTCATTCTGAGCATTCTTATATTCAATCTTGATCTTATCTCCGTCTTTATATCCGGCATCCTCAAGGCCTTCTTTAAAGCCTTTGTAAGCCGCATCTAAAGCTGCGTGCTCGGTAAGCTGCACAACGCCGATCTTCTTTTGTTCCTTTTTTGCCTCGTCTTTCTTGTCACTTCCCCCGCATCCGGAGAGTACCGCTGCACTCATCACGGCTACAAGCCCCACTGCCATAAACTTCTTTAATCTCATAACTCTGTCCTCCGTCCTTGTTGTTGCGTCATCACTTCAACGCTTTTATGTGCTAAATTATAGCACTGCCGTTCCTCATTGTCAAGCAGAGAACAAAGTGGGCAAGCCGCTTGAACTCCCCAACCCCTCAATCTTTGAGGGGCTTGACAACTTCGCGTACCAGATTCAATTTGATGCAGTCAAATGATTTCCCTATGCATCTGTGTACAGCCCGCGGAGCGTTTTTATCCCATAGGGCAAACTTTCCTATGAAACAAAAAACTGCCCCGGTCTCCCGGAGCAGTTCTCTATTTGCTCTTATTCTGTGTTTTAACGAACTTGGCTGTTTTTTTCAGTTCATCCGGAACCCGAATCCCCAGTTTTTTCACCTGGTCTTCATTGATGATCAGATCATACTGATCCTGATATCCTACCGGCAGTTCAGAAATCTTTTTCCTGCCTTCCAGTATCTCTTCCGCCTGTTTCGCGGTCTGCTTTCCGAGCCGGTAATAATTGATGCCGTATGTTGCAAGCCCGCCTCCCGTACAGAGAGCTTCCTCTCCAACGATCACCGGGATCTTAGCCTCATTGGCCACCATGCTGACAGTATTCATGCTGGCGGAAATGATATTGTCCGTCGGCACATAGATAACGTCTGCCCGGCCTTTTAAAGACTCCACAACCTGCCGGATCTCACTGGATTCCGACACTGTGGCATCCATCGTCTCAAAGCCCTGTGCCTCAGCCGCCAAACGGGCCTGTTTTACCTGAAGCACAGAATTTGCTTCCGCAGAGCAATAGAGAAACGCCGCCTTTTTTGCCTCCGGCACCAGCTTTTTGATCAGCCCTATCTGTTCTTTCACCGGGGCCATGTCAGAAGTTCCCGACACATTTGTACCCGGTTTTTTATTATCCTTTACCAGCTTGGCAGCCTGGTGGTCTGTCACTGCCGTGGCAAGGATCGGAATATCCTTCGTCTCCGTAGCCATAGCCTGTGCAGCCGGTGTTGCAATGGCCAGCACCAGATCACTCCGGTTCCCGACAAACTGGGAAGCGATGGTCTGACAGTTGGACTGATCATTCTGGGCGTTTTTATACTGAATCTCAATATTTTTGCCGTCCACGTATCCGTCTTCTTTCAGGCCGTCAACAAATCCTTTTCTGGCGTCATTTAACGCATCGTGTTCTACCAGCTGCAGAATTCCGATCCGCTTTACATTATCTGATTTTTTGTCTGCACATCCTGTAAGAGTCATCACAGCCGCAAACACTGCCAGGATGCCAAACGCTTGTGCTTTTCGTCTCATATTCTTCCCTATGATAATTTTTCTTCCAGTTTTAAGTTGATTCTGCCCATCTTGTCAATTTCCAGTACTTTGACGGCTACGCGGTCCCCGATGTTGACCACATCTTCCACTTTCTCCACGCGATCTTTTGCAAGTTTGGAAATATGGATCAGTCCGTCTTTGTTCGGTGAAACCTGTACAAAGGCACCGAACTGCATGATTCTCACGACCTCGCCCTCATAGATATCGCCCACATTCAGCGGTTCCACGATAGATTTAATAATACCAATCGCTTTATCAATCATTTCCTGATCTTCACTTAAGATATCCACTCTTCCGGACTCATCAATATCAATTTTCACGCCGGTCTCATCAATAATAGCATTGATCGTCTTGCCCTGTTTGCCGATGACTTCGGAAATCTTCTCAGGATCAATGGTGTACTGGGAGATCTTAGGCGCATATTTTCCTACATGGTCTCTCGCTTCTCCGATGACCGGATTCATAACGTCGTGAAGAATATAGGTTCTCGCTTCTTTTGTCCTTGCGATCGCTTCACGGATAATCTGGTCTGTAAGTCCGTGGATCTTGATATCCATCTGGATGGCTGTGATTCCCTTATCGGTTCCTGCCACCTTAAAGTCCATGTCTCCGAAAAAGTCTTCCAGACCCTGGATGTCGGTGAGGATCAGATAATCATCGTCGCTGTCTCCTGTCACCAGTCCTACAGAAATACCGGCTACCGGCGCTTTGACCGGCACACCTGCTGCCATCAGAGACAGAGAAGATGCACAGATGCTTCCCTGGGATGTGGAACCATTGGATTCCATGATCTCAGATACGGTACGGATCGCATACGGGAACTCTTCTTCTGTCGGAAGCACCGGTATCAGTGCACGTTCTGCCAACGCTCCATGTCCGATCTCTCTTCGTCCCGGACCTCTGCTCGGTCTGGTCTCTCCTACGGAATAGGAAGGAAAATTATAGTGGTGCATGTAGCGCTTGCTCGTCTCGTCCTGATCCATGCCGTCCAGTCTCTGCGCTTCTGAAAGAGAGCCCAGAGTGGTCACGGTCATAACCTGGGTCTGTCCTCTCTGGAACAGTGCAGAGCCGTGGACTCTCGGCAGACAGTCAACCTCTGCCGCCAAATGACGGATCTCCGTGATATCCCTTCCGTCCGGACGCTTTTTATCTTTTAAGATCATTTTTCTCACGGTCTTCTTCTGGAAGGTATACACAGCCTCCCCGATCTGAGACAGCCACTCTTCATTGTCGGCATAGCGCTCTGCTAATTTATCTTCAATACCGCGGATATTTTCTTCCCTCACCTGTTTTTCATCGGTGAAGACCGCTTCTTCCATGGCTTCCGGTGTAATAAAGGAAACCATATCCTCATACATCTCCTGATCGATTTCATGATGCTCATATTCATGCTTTTCTTTGCCGCATTCTGCAACGATCGTGTCGATGAATGCAATAATCTCTTTATTTACCTCATGTGCTTTAAAGATCGCCTCAATCATTATATCTTCCGGCACTTCATTGGCGCCAGCCTCAATCATGATAACTTTTTCTCTCGTAGAGGCCACAGTCAGTGACATCTCGGATACTTCTTTCTGAGCCGCCGTCGGATTGATGATAAACTCTCCGTCAATCAATCCGACCATCGTGGATGCGGTAGGTCCGTCGAAAGGAATATCAGAAATGCATGTCGCGATAGCTGAACCGAGCATTGCGGTAAGCTCCGGGCTGCAGTCCGGGTCTACGGACATAACAAGGTTGTCCAGCAGTACGTCGTTTCTGTAATCTTTCGGAAACAGAGGACGCATCGGACGGTCGATTACACGGTCTGTGAGAATCGCATTCTCAGAAGGTCTTGCCTCTCTCTTTAAAAATCCTCCCGGAATTTTACCCACTGCATACTGTTTCTCTTCATATTCGACACTCAGCGGGAAGAAATCAATTCCGTCTCTCGGTTTATCGGAAGCCGTAGCTGTCGAGAGGACAACGGTGTCTCCGTAGTGCATAAATGCCGCACCGTTTGCCTGTGCCGCCACACGCCCCACTTCTACGGTCAAAGTCCTGCCTGCAAGTTCCATACTAAATTTTTTTACCATGTTTAATTCTCCTTAAAACAATATTTAAAAGACGCCGAAACAACTAAGCGGTCCACAGCACAGTCTGTGGACTCCTTAGTAGTCTCGGAATACGTCTTTCACAACTTTTTTATTGTATCACAACTGAATGAAAAAAAGAAGACAGGAATTTGAATTCCTGTCCCCATAATTCTGCTATTTTCTCAGTCCGAGTCTCTCGATCAGCGCACGGTATCTAGCAACATCCTTATTCTTTAAGTATGCTAAAAGATTACGTCTCTTACCTACCATCTTTAACAGACCTCTTCTGGAATGGTGATCCTTCTTGTGCATATCAAAATGCTCCTGAAGTTCTTCAATCCTTGCTGTAAGGATCGCGATCTGCACTTCCGGTGAACCGGTGTCATTGGCATCCCTTCCGAATTCTGCAACGATCTGTTTTTTCTTTTCTGATGAAATCATTTTGTTTCCTCCTTAAATTATATGAAATAGCCGCCAGATACTAAGACTTGGTCGGAGATGTCCGAAATCTGAGTACCGGTCAACTTGATGAGTATATCACAGAAAAAATCCCCTGTAAAGGATCATTTACATATTTCTGCTCACTTCCACAGCTGCATTAGCTGCTTCTATGACAGCGCTCCTGAGTCCTTTTTGCTCCAGTACTCTGACTGCCTCAATAGTAGTTCCCGCCGGTGAACAAACCGCATCTTTTAATTTCCCGGGGTGTTCCTTTGTCTCAAGAACCATTTTTGCACTGCCCAGCACTGCCTGGGCAGCAAAGGTATATGCTTTTTCTCTCGGTATCCCTCCGAGCACCGCAGCATCCGCCAGCGCCTCGATAAACATATAGACGTAGGCCGGTGAACTTCCGCTGACACCGACAACCGCGTCAATGAGCTTTTCATCCACAATTTCTACCTTCCCGAAACTTTCAAAAATCTTCCGGACTTCCCGTGCTTCTTCCTCCTCAACATATGGATTCATACACATGCCGGTCATGCCTTCCCCTACCAGAGCCGGTGTATTCGGCATGGTACGGATGATTTTTGTTTCTTTTCCGAAGCTTCTCTCCACAGTCTCCATAGAAAGTCCTGCCGCAATAGTGACAACGATCTGGTCTTTGCCGACCTCGTCCCGAATCTCCCGGATCACCTTATCATACATCTGCGGTTTCACAGACAGAACAATGATTCTTGAATTCTTCGCCGCTTTTATGTTGTCTGACGTTGTTGTTATGCCTAGCTGCTCTGAGATTTGATTCATTTTGTCCTCAGAGGGCCCGGAAGCGATCATTTCGTCTTTTGTAAATGTCCCTTCCGCAAGAATTCCCGAAATCATGGCCTTCGCCATGTTTCCGCATCCGATAAATCCAATTTCCATGCTGATTTCCTTTCTTTAACCTAAACGTTTTAAGAGTTCTTCAAAGTATGCAGGAAGCCCCACCTCAAACTCCATGTATTCCTTCGTCCTCGGATGGGTAAACCCGAGGACTTTGGCGTGAAGACACTGCCCTTCAAGGGAATACTTAGACTTTTTCGGACCATAGACGGTATCGCCCAAAAGCGGATGTCCGATGGATGCCATATGCACCCGGATCTGATGGGTCCTTCCCGTCTCCAGGCTGCATTCGATGTAGGTAAAACCTTCTTTCAGGCGTTCCAGCACCCGGTAATGAGTGACTGCTCTCCTGCCGGCCTCCCGGTCTATGGCCATCTTTTTTCGCTCTTTCCTGCTCCTTGCGATCGGTGCATCCACTGTTCCTGATTCTTCTTTTATGTTGTGATAGACAATGGCGTGATATCGCCTTGTGATCGTATGATCCTTCAGCTGTTCTGCCAGACACTGGTGGGCCATATCGTTTTTGCAGACGATGAGAATTCCTGTGGTATCCTTATCGATTCTGTGGACGATGCCGGGGCGCAGTACCCCGTTGATCCCCGACAGCTCATCCCTGCAGTGTTCCATCAGCCCGTTGACCAGAGTGCCCTCATAGTGGCCAGGTGCCGGATGAACGACCATGTTCTTGGGTTTATTGATCAGAATAATGTCCCGGTCTTCATAGACAATGTCCAGATCCATTTTTTCAGGCTTAATGGAGAGCTCCGTCGGCTTCGGAACCTTCAAAATGACCCGTTCCCCTTCCCGGACTTTATAATTGCTCTTTTTTTCAGCGTCATCTACCAGCACCGCTGAATCTTTGCAAAGCTTCTGTAAATAGGATCTTGTAAATTCAGGGAACCTTCCGGCCAGACAGACATCCAGTCTGCTGCCGGTCTCTTTCTGCGAAACTGTAAATTGTCTCTCTTGTTCCATCAGCCCTGTTTCCTTTTTTCCAAAAATGCAAAATCGTCTTCTTTATAATAAACAAGAATGAGAAAAAACAGTACTGCCATAGATACTGTCACATAGATATCAGCTACGTTGAACACAGGGAAATTGATCGGCTTAAAGTAGAAAAAGTCCACTACATATCCCCTGAAAATTCTGTCTATAAGATTGCCGACGGCTCCGGCACATAAAAAAACATAGCAAAAGCGGAGCGGACGGTATTTTTTCTCATCCGGAAGCTCAGAATAAGCAAATGTAAGCAGCGCCACAGCAAGCACTGTGATAACAAAAAACAGCCATTGCTGGTTTTGAAGAATTCCAAAAGCCGCACCCCTGTTTTCCACGTACTGAAGTTCAAATATATCTTTCAGGATTGAAATCCCTTCTCTCCCTTTCAGGGACATCACCGCCGCTGCCTTTGAAATCTGGTCTGCGGCCAGAAAAATTGCGATCGCGGCAAACACTTTTATCTGCTTCATCTCAGCTCTTCCTCTAATACTTCCATCATTTCTTCGTCGCTGACCGTGAGGTCAATACAGGCCTCCCCGATCCTTTTTAAAAGGATAAAACGGATATGTCCGCCTGCCATCTTCTTATCGGATTTTGTTGTCTCAATGATCCGTTCCGGCGTCAGCCTGTCAAACCTTTGATCCAGGGAAAAGGCATCAAACAGCGCACATATTTCCTCTGTTTCTTTTTCAGAAATCATACCGCGGTTTCTGGAGATCTTCAGGGCGAGACGGCACCCGATCGCCACACACTCTCCGTGGAGCAGTGAAAAATCCATCAGTGTCTCCACTGCATGCCCCAGCGTATGTCCAAAGTTTAACAGCGCACGTTCTCCCTGCTCTTTCGGATCTGCCTCCACAACCTGCCGTTTGATATCACAGCTTTTTCGGATCATCTCAAGCATTGTATCCGGATCTTTCGAGAGGATCTGATCTTTATGGTCTCTGATCCAGCAGTAATAAGCCTGATCTTTGATCAGACTATGTTTGATCACTTCTGCCATTCCGGAAACATACTCCCGTTCCGGAAGACTCTTCAGCGTATTTACATTAATATATACAAGTTTCGGCTGGTGAAAAGCTCCGATCATATTTTTATACTGGATAAAATCCACGCCGGTCTTTCCGCCAATGCTGCTGTCCACCTGGGAAAGCAGAGTCGTCGGAATCTGAATGAAATCGATCCCTCTTAAATAAGTCGCTGCGGCAAACCCGGCCATGTCTCCCGCCACACCGCCGCCCAGAGCCACAATCAGGTCCTTCCGGTCAAAATGATTCCGGATCAGCTGCTCATATAAATGTTCCACGGTCTTTAACTGCTTGCGGGCTTCTCCGGCACTGAAGCTGAATGTGGTCACTTTCGTACAGACAGGGTTTAGCAAGTCATACAACTCTTTTAAATAGAGCGGCGCCACATTGCTCTCTGTCACAATGCACACTTTTCTGTTTAACAGTCCGGCCTCAGAGAGTGCCTCTGTCAGGTCATCAAAAGAGTCCCTGAAATAGATATCGTATATTTTTTTCCCCTGTTCCCTGACGCTAAGCTTACTCTCTTCCATCATATTCAGGCTCCTCAGCAGCCGCTGCCTCTGTCTCTTCTTTTTCTGATTTCTTTGTGATCTCCAGATCATATACGGGATTTTTCAGATAATCCAGCTGCCCGTTGATAAACTGCATCATTCTGGATTTGTATGACACATAATCCCCGGTCAGTTTGTTGATCTGTTTTTCCAGAGAAGCGATCTCTTCCAGCTTTTCCTGGTTTTCTTTATCAAATGCCTCTCTCGCCTGCCTTGCAAAATCCTCGGCTTCTCTTCTGGCCTTTTCTAAGATCTCCCTGGCTTCCATCTCAGCCTGCTCTTCCATGGCTTTGGCCGCCTTGTCGGCATTTGCGATCGTCTCCTTGGAAGTTTCCTCCGCAAGCACCAGTGCCTTTTTCAATGACTCTTCGATGACACGGTAATGGTCGAGATTCTCTGTAAGGGCTGAGACTCTCTCTTTCAGTTCGTTATTTTCTTTGTAGACTTTCTCGTAATCTCTGGCCACTTCCTCCAGAAATTCATCGACTTCAATAGCTTTATAGCCAAATCCTCTTTTCAGTTCCTTACCTAATAACTCGATTGGTGTAATCATGTGCATCCTCCTATTTATAAATTTGCAGCTTTACGTGAAACCTGCCCTTCTTCGTCTCTCTTCCCAGTTCCTGAAACCGGAATTTGCCGAATCCCCGGACAGATATAACGTCTTCTGGTTTTGCCTGGTAACTGTTCCTTGTCTCCATTTTCCCGCGGATGAATACTTTCTGACTCTGAAATAAAGAAAGAGCCTTGCTCCTCGAGAGCCCGAAAGCCAGCCCCACAAGAGCATCCAGCCTTGGTGAAGACACAAATCCATCTTTTGTACTATATTCCTGCCGGTAATGAATTTCCTTAAAATCTACACCGACGGTTTCCACCTGTGTATTCCTGACCTTTGTAAGTTCCCGGCACAGGAATCCAGCCATATGTCTGAAACAGAAAACATAAGCCTCCCCGTCCGAAATTAAAATATCGCCGATCTGGTTTCTCTCGATCCCCAGATTCATGAGAGCACCGAGGTAATCCCTGTGGGTGAGCGTTTCTGCAAACTTCTTAAAAAGAGGCGAGATTTTGGCACATGCCAATGGAATCTCACCTTCATATCCAAACATCTCTTTTGAGCCGAACACAACAATACAGCGGTCATACTCTTCATGGCCGCCATAAAGTGATGCGTCTGCAAAAGAAAGTTCCTGTCTCATCTCATGAAAGAGGCTCTGTTCCCTCTCCGACAGAAACGGTGTATGGGTATACACTGAATTCATAAATGCAGTCTGAGCCAATTCTTCCAGTCGCTTTTTAAACAGCTGCTCGTCCATGGCTTATTTTAACTGAGGTGAGATAATATTTTCATTCATAATCTCACTTCTCAAATCTCCATTGACCTCGATGCTGTCCGGTGCCGCAATAAAAATATTGTTGGAAACAGCCTGAAGGGAGCCGTCAATCGCATAGGTCGCTCCGCCCACAAAGTCGATGCTTCTCTGGGCAACCGTGAGTTCAACTCCTTCCAGATTGATGACAACTGTCTTGCCTTCTTTCAGAAGATCTGCCGCCGTCTGGGCCTCTGCAAAATCCTGTGGCTTAATCACGTAAACTTCTACACCGTGACCGTTCATGGATACCACTTTCCCGGAGCCGAAGCGGCGGGGTTTTGGATCTTTCGTCTCTCTGCTTGTGTATGTGATCGGTTCAATCACATTTGACTCTTCTCTGACCGTATCTTTTTTCCGGAAGAATGAGCGCCGTTCTGTATCCGGTTCTTCTTCCTCCTCTTCGTATTCGTCGTACTCATCATATTCTTCATCTTCCGTAAGCTTCATAAAATTCAACAGCTTATCCACTGCACCCATGCTCTTTATCCTCCACTATTTGTTGTAGTCTCTTTCCCCAAAAATACCTGTTCCTACCCGCACCATGGTAGAGCCTTCTTCCACCGCAACCTGATAATCATTCGTCATACCCATGGAAAGGATGTTCATAGCTATATTATCAAAGTTTTTCTCTTTGATGTCAACAAATAATTGCCGCATCCTTCTGAAATATACCCGGTTATTTTCTGGATTTTCCACGAATGGTGCGATCTGCATGAGTCCCTGCACCAAAACCCCCGGAAGCCTAGAAATTTCTTCCAGCGCACCGAAGAGCTCTTCTTCCATAAAGCCGGATTTTGTCTCTTCCCTTGCCAGGTTCACCTGGATCAGCACCGGCACCTGAATCTTATGCTTTAGGGCTTCTTTGCTGATCTGCCGTGCCAGCTTTACAGAATCCACAGAGTGGACCAGCGCCACCTTATCCACTATATATTTTACTTTATTTGTCTGAAAATGGCCGATCATATGCCAGCGCACCGGAGACTTGATCTCCTCATATTTCTTCATGATTTCCTGGACCTTGTTTTCCCCGAAATCCATGACCCCGCAGTCCATCAGCTCCTCGATCATAGACAGAGGTTTTGTCTTGCTGACCGCGATCACAGTCACCTCTTTTGGATCTCTCCCCGCCTTTTCACAGGCAGCCTTTACATTTTCTTTCACTAATTTGTACTGGTCGATTAACATATCACACACTTCCTAACTTTAATATATGATTTGGTTTTCTTTGATCGCTTTGCTGTCGAGAACGACAAAATCATACAGCCGGATGCCGTTTAACGTATCTGTCTCTACTATGGTATAGCCGTCTTTATTTACAATAACCTGTACCGGACGGAAATCAGCATAGCCCTGATTCGTGCAGTAGACTCCTTTCAGTCTCTTCTTTTCTCCTACCGTAAAGCGGTCACCGGCATCCATTGCCTCAAAGGTAGTGCCTTCCTCCACCTCTTCCGGATCAAGATAACAGTAATTCTTTGTCTTTTTATAAATCTTAAATTCTTTTTGTTCCACCTTGACATTTCCGTCCTTGGACGTGGTTCTGACACTGAACCCCTCGCCGGCTCCGTTATTACCTTTTGTAATATACTTGACCGGAACCTGATAAAACTGTTTTGAGACGATCGCAGAATCCGGAATTTTAAGTCCCTGATACGTATCCAGGAGCAGATCGATATCTACATACCGTTCTCCGATGTAGCGGATCAGATATTGATCCAGAGACAGATAGGCAAAATAGCCGTCTTCTTTTTTTTCGGTCTCAACGCCGGCCTCTGCTTTCATCTGATCATCCACAAATTTCACGGTTACAGTCTTTCTGCCTTTTAGGCTGGTATACTGCTCCTTATCAAGAAGGACCGCCAGTGTCCATTTTTCACTCTTCGTCACCCTGCATACGGTGTCCCCTTTTTTCACTTTGTCTGTAGAATTCAGTTTTGTAACCCTGTAATTTTCTCTCTCAAAATCACTCGCTTTTATCTGGCCTGCCTCCCTGCCGTCGAAGGAGTCCGAATAGAAGCTTGCAATGCCGCTGATACTGCTCCTTCTGGTAGAAAACGACGCATCCCCGACCTGTTCTTTGACCTGTTCCATGACCTTCTTCAGAGATTTTTCATTGATGCCCAGCACAGCATTTTTCAGATCATATTTCAAGTCATAGACATCTTCAAAATCTTTGTCGGAGTAGATAGATTTAAACTCGGAAAGCCGGCTTTTGATCCTGGTATTCTCCTGGATATCTCCTCTTCCCTTCATTTCTTCCACCTGATTGGCAAACTCTTTCTGGACCTTTCCGTTCTTGTCCAAAACATAAAGCATGCCGGACTTTTTGACCCTTTTTCCCTCTTCCGTATAATAAGTAATATAACCGTCATCTTCGGCCTTCAAGAGTTTCTCGTTCCTGAGGGCGATTCCGGTGAGGGAATATGTCGATGAAATTTTATCCTCTGTCACTTTATAAACCGTCAGCTTTTCCTTGCCTACGAAGATCAATACATTGATCAGAACATAGATCAGCAGGACAAGAAAAACAATAGTCCCTATATTCCATCTCGATTTTTTTCTAGCCATCTATATCCTCCAGCGCCTCAAAGCTGCCCCGTCTAAATAATTACATCTGCATCCCTGGACATATCCTTTTTGTTTCATCGTTTCCTCAAACAGATCCTTTAATTTCCACCAGCTGACTCCCCAGTTTGAAAATACGGCATCTTCCTCGGGTACTCTGCTGAAAAGCCTCTCGATGACAATATCTTTTCTAAGTTCTGCCACAAACTCTGCCAGCCGGTTGATATATTCTTCTTTTGTGCATAATGATATTTTACCATCCCTGTATTCTTCATACAATACGGAGTTCTTCGGAATATAAAGAGAATGGGCCTTGACCACAGACACGGGCAGGGCAGAAATCACCCTGGCTGTCTCCACTGCATCTTCTACTGTGTCTCCGGGCAGATTTAGAATGACATGGGTACAGATCTCAAACCCGAAGGGGGCCGTTAGGAGAACCGCATTTAAATACTCTGCCAGAGTATGGCCCCTGTTCATTTTCTTCAATGTATGGTAATTGACCGTCTGAAGTCCAAATTCTATGGTCACGGCGGCTCCCCGCTCCTGTTGTATCTCATTTAAAAACTCCAGATAATCTTTTCGGATACAGTCAGGTCTTGTGGATATTGAAATTCCCACAATATCTTCTTCCTCCAGTGCTTCTAGCACATAGTTACGAAATTCCCCAAGAGGCAGAAATGTATTCGTGTAATTCTGAAAATAGGCTAAAAACTTTTTTGCCCCATACCGTTTGCCGATATAAGCTTTTGTCCTGTTCAGCTGATCCTTTACAGGCACTGTTTCAGACATGGCTTCAAAGCCGGTCCCGACTCCGGCACAGAAACTGCAGCCTCTGCCTTCCATCCGGTTCGGACAGGTCACAGGAAGATTGACCGGGAGCTTATATACTTTCTCCCCAAATCTCTTTTTCAAATGTGCCGAGTAAGTGTTGTAGAGTTCCATCTTCTTAATTTTCCTTTTTCAATACTTCTGTCATCGTGTGATATAGAGTTTGTTTGCTGGAAGCTTTTAAAATGACAGAGATGAATTCTTCACCCTCCTCGTTTTTTGTGAGAATGATCAGACAGGAACCTGCTTCTGTTGTCGTCCCCGTCTTTCCTCCCAGCATAAATACTTTGTGAGGAAGATTATAATTGCCCAGCAGGTACTGATTGGTCGCTGCCATATCAAATGCCTGGAGTTTGTTTTTTGGGTTTGTATATTCTATATAACTGCTCGCCTTTCCTGCAATGGATAAAAATTCATTATGTTTCACCAGTTCCTGGAAGATCAGGTACAGGTCATACGCAGTCGTATAATGATTCTTCAAATGCAGGCCGTTTGGATTCTCAAAATTTGTATTGGTAGCTCCAAGTTCACGGGCCCGTTTATTCATCATTGCCACAAACTTTTTGTCACTGCCTGCAACCTTTCTTCCGAGAGCGATGGCAGTATCATTGGCCGACATGACGATCAGTCCGTTTAAAAGTGCTTCTACTGTAATCTTGTCACCTTTTTTCAGATGCAGGCTCACCGCTGCCGGGTCATCGAAGGTGATATCTTTATCAATGGTTACAACATCGTCGAGCCTGCAGTTTTCCAACACCAGAAGGGCCGTCATGATTTTTGTAATACTCGCAGGGTAGGCCTTGTCAAATACCTTCTGCGCAGCGACCACCTGATTTGTCGTATTGTTGACGAGCAGCGCTTCTTTCACTCCGGAATACTGCTCTGTATCGGCATCCTCCCTGGATATAACGCCTACATAGGCTCCTTTCGACTTCCAGTTATCCCCCAGAGTCTCCGTCCTAAGCTCATCCTGATTCTTCTCCAGATGTTTTTCATAAGTGACGGAAAGCTGCGTCAGTGTATCCGCCGCGCTGCACCCGGTCAGAGAAATGAGCAGTACTGCCGTCAAACATATACATAAAATTCGTTTTTTCATTCTGTCCTCCTGATTTCAAGTAAATGCCCTGAGAAATGAAAAGAAAGACTGCCATGTGACAGCCTATTGAGTATACATCTCTCTCCAGTCCAGATCCCCCCGGTCCAGGGCCATGATCAGAGCCTCTGCCGTCGGCAGATTGGTGGCACATGGGATGTTATGTTTGTCACAAAGGTTCAGTACGTCATAGAAGCCCTGTGTCCTCTGCTTGTTGTCCGGATCCTGCAGAAAGATCAGAAGATCCATTTCATTGTTTTCGATCAGCGCTCCGATCTGATGCATGCCGCCGAAATGTCCCACCTGAAGCTTGTGAATCGTTAAGTTTGTCACTTCCTCGATCACCTTTCCCGTGGTGGCTGTGGCGTACAGCGTATGCCGCCTCAAAATATCCTGATAAGCAATGCAGAGGTTCTGCATCAGCATTTTTTTCGCATCGTGCGCAATTAATCCTACATTCATAAAGGTTCCTCCTAATATTTTTTGCGTTGAAGATAAATATTCAGCATCAGGCCGATCGCAATGGATGCCGACAAGAGTGAACTCAGGCCATAGCTGATAAACGGCAGCGGAAGTCCTGTATTGGGCAAAGTCCCTGTGGCAACTCCTATGTTGATAAAGGACTGGAATCCCATATAGGCAGACACGCCCACAGCTACCATTTTGGCTGCTCCATTATCGGCTTTCCGGGCCACATTCAGGCACTGGGCTACTAAAAGAACCAGCAGGCCGATCACAACAAGACACCCTAAAAACCCGAACTCTTCTCCAACCACAGAAAAAATAAAGTCTGTCTGGCGTTCTGACACCAGATTTACATCGCTGGCAGAGACATCAGAGATCGTATTTGATCCGAATCCCTTTCCGAACAAACCTCCGGACCCGATGGCCATAACAGAGTTGGCTGTCTGCAGTGCCGTAGAATCCGCATAGGCAGCCGGGTTTAAAAAGGACATGATCCGCGCCACCTGATGAGACTCTAAAAGAATCTGTCCCGGTGTCTGGACATACCATATAAACACTGCAAAAAGAGGAATCCCTATGATCAAAACTCTCAGGATCAGCTTAGAGCTTAATCCTCCCACAAAGACGATGGCAAGAATGATAAAAACGATATCCAGTGTCGTGGACAGATTCGGCTGTTTCAGAATCAGATACAGCGGCGGTGCACATAAAAGTGCAAGTTTCCCCAATACTTTCGGTTCGTTCAGATCGTCCTCGTGGCGGACTACGAAATCTGCGATGACAATGATCATCACGATCTTGCTGAGCTCTGACGGCTGAAGCGTCCCCAGGGGCCCCAGTGAAAACCAGCGCTTTGCCCCGTTTACGTCTTTTCCAAACAGCTTAACGCCTATCAGCAGCAAAAGGTTGATGATATAGAGCAGATTGGAACTCCGAAGCCACGTCTGATAATCGATCAGAGAAACTACTGCCATGACCGCAAAACAAAGGATCAGACCCAAGCCCTGTTTCATCACAAAAGACGGATTTGCGCTGTGGATAAAAATAATTCCTAATGTGGCCAGCACCAATACATTGAGAACCAGCTTTATATTGTAGTTTTGCAGTCGGTAGTTTCTAAGCATTTTATCACTCCATGTCTATTTTTTCTTTTTCATTTCCCGGATCGGGATATTCGCAAACAGCGCCGGTCCGCTGTGTTCTTCGTCGTTCTGAGTAATCTGAATATCCAATCCCTGCGGATCGATCTCCATATATTTTGAGATCACCTTGATGATGTCATTTTTGATCAGTTCCATAGTTTCCGGAGAACAGTTGGAACGGTCAGATACCAGCAAAAGCTTCAGCCGGTCCCTTGCTTCATCAGCGGAATTTTTCTTTTTAAAAAAGCTATCAAACAAACCCATTCTTCTCCTCCTTGACTATTTCTTAAAAATGCCGGCAAGTTTCTCGAAGAATGATTTGGTATCCAAATCCAAAAACGGTACTTCTTGTCCCATAACCCTCTTACAGATGTTCATATAAGCTTTTCCTGCCATACTGTCGCTGCCCACAAGAGGTTCCCCCTGGTTTGTAGATACGACAATGTTTTCATCGTCCGGCACGACGCCGATCAGATCGATTGCCAGGATATCCAGGACATCATCCTTTGACAGCATGTCCCCTCTTTTTACCATGTCCATACGGATCCTGTTGATGACTAAATCGATCTTATGTATATCGTTGGCCTCCAAAAGTCCGATGATCCGGTCTGCATCACGGATCGCAGATACCTCCGGAGTCGTCACGATCAGTGCGCGGTCTGCTCCTGCGATGGCATTCTGGAATCCCTGTTCGATCCCTGCCGGGCAGTCCAGAAGGATATAGTCAAACTCTTCTTTCAGCTCATCCACAACTTTTTTCATCTGCTCAGGACTCACAGAAGATTTATCCCTTGTCTGTGCAGAAGGCAGAAGATAAAGATCCGGATATTTTTTGTCCTTGATCATCGCCTGTTTGATCCTGCAGTTTCCTTCTACCACATCGACAAGATTATAGACAATCCTGTTTTCCAGCCCCATGACCACATCCAGATTCCTGAGACCGATGTCCGTGTCGATCAGTACGACCTTTTTCCCTTCTTTTGCCAGACCGGTTCCTACGTTGGCCGTCGTGGTTGTTTTCCCAACGCCGCCTTTTCCTGATGTGATTACGATTACTTCACTCATTGTTTTCTTCCTCCATTGTTTTAAGCTGTAATTTCATTCAGAAGTGATTTTGATATAGGTTCTATGTAAATATTTTCATCCTCTACAAATGCAATCTTGGCTTCCTCGTCGCCTTGCTTTGCTTTTTTCCCAAACAGCCGCTTCTTTGCAGATACCTGATCGGATGATCTCGCAATATAGCTGCCGATCCGGATCTGCATCGGCTTCATCTCAAGGGCAGCGATGAAAGCCTTGTCATTCCCGTCCACTCCTGCAAACACATAGCCTTTTACACACCCCAGTACGACGATATTGCCCTTTGCCTTCACGGTAGCTCCGGGATTCACATCCCCGATGACTACCACACTGGCATCGGATTCCAGACTCTGTCCGGATCTTAAAGTCCCCTGGTAAAATTGTCCGAAGGAGACTCCTCCGCTTTTTAAACAGGATTCGCTCCTGGACTCTTTCAGCCTGATGGCTCTCTCCTCGATCAGCTGTTTAAATTTGGTTTCCAGAACCTGGTCCCCTTCCATCACATAGGCGATGGAGAGGGAGCTGTTCTCTGTGATCGTTTCCAAAACCCGCTCCGTTTCCTCCACGCTTAAAACCCTTCCTTCGATTTTTAATACAACCTGAGTTTTGGTGTTGAAAAACTTCGCGGCTTCCACAAACTTTCTCGCGATAATCGCCAGCAGTTCTTCAAACTCTATCTTGTCATCCAGGACAATCGTCAAACCAAAATTGTTTCCTTTCAACAATACTGGTTCTTTCATATATTTTCACCTCTCTTAATCGGATACTGAACCGGCCGCAGAAATTACTTTCTTGTCCTTCCTTAATTTCGCCTTCTCTTTATCATTTGCAAAATAATACTTGTAGAGATCCTTCGCCGCGGCTGCCGCATTGGATGACGTATATCCGTAAGGGATGACCGCGGTGACCGTGATCTCAGGATCCTCATAGGGACCGAAAGATATGAACAGCGCATGGTTCGGCCTCTTTTTATCTTCCTGTGCGGTTCCTGTCTTGCCCGCCACTTTCACATTAAGCCCTTTGAATATGCTGGTCACAGCGCCTTTCTTTCCGGAAACAACCCTGCGCATGCCGGACCAGACCGCATCCCAGTAAGAGTCATCATTCAGAGTGAGTTTGCTCTTCTTCTTGACACCGTATTTTTTCACCGTCTTTCCGCCCGAAGTGGTAACTTTGTCTAAAATACTCAGGTCGTAGACGGTTCCCTTATTTGACAGCGTCGTCACGTAGTTGGAAATCTGGCTCGGCGTGAAACTGTTCGTGCCCTGTCCGATGGCAGAACGCACAGAGGTTTCGTCTGAAATATGCGGAGCCATCTCGCTCAGCTCAATACCGGACTTTTTATTCAGGCCGATCTTGGTCGCATATTTTTTCAGGGCCTCCAGGCCTTTCTTGCTGCTGTAAGATGCCCCTGTCATTCCTAAGTCATATCCTACCTCATAAAAGAAGCAATTACAAGAGACTTCTAATGCCCCGGCCACATTATTGTAGCCGTGCCTTCCGTTGGGATAAATCCAGCAATGGGCCGCGGGACTGATCTTGTCAAACACGCCGGTACACTGTATCTGGGTGCCTGTGGAAATCGTTCCCTCATTCAGGGCGGTGATCGCAGATAAAGGCTTGAAGGTGGACCCCGGAGCCGTTCTGTGGTTCAGCACCTGATTATAAAGAGGCGTCGCCGTGGAATTGGACAGCTGGCGGTAGTAGTCGTTGTCGATTCCATTGGACAGCTTATTGCTGTCATATCCCGGATAACTGACCATGGCTTTTACTTTTCCCGTGTCGGGATCTGTGATCACAATGGAGCCGGAACACGGGTCCAGGCCGAGCTGGGCCGGCGTGATTTCTCTTTTTGACAGCTTCTGCCGTATGAAGGAGTAGGCATCCAGGGAACCGTTTTTCAGACTCTGATAGGTCCCCGCGTCTTTTTTCTTATTCAGGACTCCCTGCTCGTACAAAAGCAGACAAACAGACCTTCCGCTGAGTTCACCGGTTCCGATCTTCTGTTCGCAAACCGTCAGATCAAATTCATCATCCTTTTCAAGCTGTTCTTCCACATAGGACACAAGCGCGTCAAAGATCTGTTCTGTATCACTGTATTTGGACGGCAGATCCAGCATGGAAATATCGATCCATTCTTTATTGATGGCATATTTGAGGAACTCACCCAGGCCGATCTTTTCATCTTTCCATCTGAGATATGTCTTGTCCTTCGTGTCAATAGAGCCGGTTAAGAGAACTTTTTTCCTGGAAAGCATCTTATACACATAGTCAGCATAATTCTGCTTTTCCTCACTCTCGTCTTTGTAAGCCTTTGTACTGACCGTAAGATTCTTCCGAATCGTTTTAATACTGTCCTTTTTGAGGCTCTGAATCTTTTTATACATGCTCTTTTCGTAAGAGTTTGCACGCTCTCCGTTCAGGTCCGTGATATCTACAATACTGTTTCCAATCAGTGAATAGTAGACATCTTTAATCGGAATTCTTATATTGCTTCTGTCACCCTTGGAATCAGAGGTGGTGAGTTTGGACAGAACGATGCCTGTGATTCTTCTCTCCAGCAAGTTATATGCATATTCCTGAAGATCGCTGTCGATCGACAGGACTACGTTATTTCCCGTTCCTGCCTTTTCTGTCTTAGTCGTTTTTACGATCTTTCCTATATTGTTAACGATCATGCTCTGGCTGCCGCTGCTGCCGTGCAGATAAGACTCCAGCTCTTTTTCAATGCCTGCCTTTCCGACCGCATCGTCCATCGCATAATAATCTTTGTCGCTTTCCTTTTTTCCTTTATTATAGTCATCAAGCTCCTCGGTATTGATGGTACCGGTATAACCGATCACATGAGACATGGCTTCACTGTTTTTATAAACCCGGATGGACTTGGTGCTCACGTCGATGCCGGTAAGCTCATTGGAGCGTTCTTCGATCTCCGCGATGCTCCTGCTGCTCACCTCTGTGGCAAAGGTCACCTTCATATATTGTGAATAACGGCTTAAGTAGGCGCTGTATCGGACAGACATGATCTTTAAAGCATCTTTGTCTGAATACTTCTCATCAATGTCAAACATTTTCCCGACCCCGGGACTTCCCATAGTCCCGTTTCTTAAGTACTCAAAGACTTCCTCCGCACTGGCATTAAGCTGCTGCTGACGGAGCTTTAAACGCTCCTTGGAAAGACCCTTGGTATCTGTCCCGATGCCGAATGCCTCCCTCTTGAACCGTTCCAGTCTGGAGCCTTTCTCCGTAAAGCGGAACGTGCCGTTTCCTGTGATCTCGATCGGGATATCGCTCTTGAAGGAATCTTTGTTCTTCTCTAAGATCTTGATCACTTCATAAATCACCTTATTTTTTTCATAATTCTCAGATGTATCGTTTTCCTGGGCTAACGTTTTGAATTTATTGTCATTCTGAAAATTGACTGTATAGACCATTTTGTTGTAAGCCAGAAGTTTTCCGTTGCAGTCATAGATATTTCCCCTCGTACCGGAAGTCTTGACGGTCTTTTCTACTTTGTAGGTGAAGTCTTCTTTATGTGACTGCCCCTGAACAATCTGAATGACAAACAGCCGGCAGACGAGTACAAGAAAAAGCACTGTGAATAAAACAGCCATTGCCAGAAGCCTGTTTGCCAATAATTTTTCAACCCGGTTTTGTAACTTTCTAAACACTAGAACATGCTCCTTTTTTCTGAATCGCTGATGCGTACGTCGATGAACAGAAGAAGTTTATACAGAGGCAGCGCGATCAGCCCCGTATAGACCGCTTCCGGTATCATAATATCTTTTAAGTAACTGAAAAATGCAAATCTTCCTCTCAGTGCAAAGAAAAAGAAAAAGATTGCAAAGCTGTAAGCCAGGGTATTGATGACTAAAAGCCCGAACGGCAGAAGGACGTCGTCTTCATAAAAAAAAGAGTTGAAACATCCGTTGATATAGCCGATGAGCAGATAAAGAAGGGCATACTGCCCGAGAACGTCACCGAAAAATATATCGATCAGCAGACCGCAGGAAAATCCGATGCCAATCCCTGCTTTCTTTCCCCTGATCAGTCCCAGGGTCACCGTCAGGATCAGCAGAACGTTCGGCATGACATCGGCAAGCTTTAAAAACTGAAACACCGATGTCTGCAGAAGGAAACAAAAGATTACAGATAGAATATAAAATAAAGTCCGTTTCAGTCTCATCATCCCACCTGCCTATTCTTTTGTCTTTTCATCCAGATTAACATTTTCTTTCAGGTCCGTGATCACAAGGACTTCCTTTAAGTGCTTGAAATCCACGATCGGTGTGACCTTTGCGGTCTTTGTAAGCTTTGTGGAATCCAGCTTGATATCGGATACTTTACCAATGGAGATTCCTTCCACAAATTTAGAACTCAAATATGAGGTCACCAGCTCATCGCCTTCTTTGACCTTTGCGTTCTTATCAATATATACGACTTCCAGGTAGCCGTCAGACATCGTGCTCAGACTTCCCCTGACGATGCAGGAATCCTTTGTCTTCAAAAACATGGCGCTGACCATGCTGGTATCATTGATGATCGTCCGCACCTTTGCATAATGATCAGACACATCGTATACGATGCCTACCAGCCCATTGTCTGCAATCACATTCATGTTTTTCTTAATGCCGTCTTTGCTGCCTTTGTCGATGGCAAAGATTTCAAACCAGTTGCCGGAACCCTTGCTGATGACTCTGGCCCCGACCGTACTGTATTTTTTATATTTTGCTTTGAGCTTCAAAAGATCCTGAAGACGGTCAAGCTCTACCTGATCCTGAGACAGAATCCGGTTCTGCATCTTCAGGGAATCGATCTTCTCCTGAAGGACTTTGTTATCTTCTTTCAGCTGTTCTTTGGTTTTTATATTTTCATTCCAGGAAAAAATACCGTTCCCGATGGAATTAATCCCTTTCTGCATAGGACTTAAAATTCCTGTGGCCAATGCTTTGACCGGAGACAGCACACCCCCTGCAAAAACACTGATCCCGATTAACAAAAAGCACACCCCTGCAAAAATGAACAGGTAATGCCTCGAACGCATATTTTTCTTCTGAAATTTCATTTCACTTTCCTCACTGGTATTTGTAATCTTTGTTCATCATCGTCTTCAAGCCGCGGACAACACTCTCCTCCGGCTGTTCCCCGGTGCGGATATGAATGCCGATGGCATCCTCCATCCACTCCGGAATCTTTTGAAAGGAGGAACTTCCCCCTGACAGATAAATGCCCTCCACCATGATATCCGATGCCAGTTCCGGAGGAATCACTTCCAGCATGGCTTTGGCTTCGATAATAATGTCGTTGACATAACTTCTTACCTTTTCTTCAGCCAGATCTCCCGGAACCTGGATCTTCTTTGGCAGCCCGCTGACAAGGTCTCTGCCTTTTACATAGGCAGGTTTCCCTTCTTCTTCCCTTCTGGCATACAAAAGCTTTAACCGCTCCGCGCTCTTCATCCCGATCTCAATATTGTGGTTTCTCTTTAGCTTTGAGATCATCCACTGGTCGATCTGACTGCCTCCCTGCTTTACCAGGCGGCTTCTCACGATGCCCCCGAGGGAGATTACAGAGATCTCGGTCGTATCGGCTCCCATATTGATCACCATGTTGCCGCAGGGAGCCCCTACATCAATGCCCAGTCCAACTGCATCCGCCATCGGTTTTGGACATAGCCTGACCTCTTTTACCGACCGGAATGACTCAAGCATCAAATCATAAAATGCTCTGCGTTCCACACCGGTGATGTCTGACGGCACAGCCATGTAAAATTCATATTTTTTTAACTTCCTCAGATAACGTCTGAGGATCTGGGCAAGAAGCCTGCGCATATTCGTATAATCGCCGATCACCCCGTGGACCATCGGTGTAATGATCTGTATCTGATGCGGCTCTTTCTCATACATTGAAAACGCTTCGTTTCCTACCGCTGCTGTCTCCGAATCTTCTGTCAGGGCAATGACATTTTTAAGCCTTAGAATCTGGTCTTTTTCTTTCGAATAGATTCTCAGATTCTTTGAGCCCAGCTCGATTCCAATCAGTCCCTTCTTCATAAGCACTCCATTCCATACCGCCCATCGGGCTATAGTAATTGTTGTTCTTTAAAACTTACGTAAGAACGGTCTCCGATGATGATATGGTCGGACAGATAAATGCCGAGCAGTTCTCCTGCTTCTTTTATCCGTTTCGTGACAGATACATCCTGCCTGCTGGGAGTGGGGTCCCCGGAAGGGTGATTGTGCAGCAAAATTAAATAGACCGCTTCATACTTCAATGCTTCCAGGAATACTTCCCTGGGTGACGCCACTGTCTGATTGACCGTACCTACGGATACCTTCAGTTCTTTGATGACTTTATTCTTCCCATTAAAAAGAATTAAAATCATTTCTTCCCTGTTCAAGTGACGCATTTTTTCCATATAATAATCCGCAATGGACTTTGGAGTATGAAAACTGATCTTCTTATGTACTTTCTGAGAGGACAGCCTCATGGAAAGCTCTGCAATACAAAGAATCTGTACTGCCTTTACCCTGCCGATGCCTCTGATCCTCATCAGTTCATTCATTGTAACATGACAGATACCCAGAAGCCCCTCATAATATGGATGCAGGCCTAAGATCTCCACAGCCAGAGCCGTGGCTCTTTTGTCCTTCGCACCGCTTCTTAAAACGGCAGCTAAAAGCTCCGCATCTGTCAGCGCCTCCGGTCCCAGCCGCTCGCATTTTTCATAAGGGCGCTCAGACTCCGGAAGCTCTTTGATTGTGTAATGTCTCTTTTCCATAGATTCCTTTCCTCAAAGGAATACGCAAAAAAACATTTCTCATTAATAAATCTTACCATAAGATCTTTTTCTTGTATACCCAGGAACTATGACGGTTTCCTTAAGTTTTTCTTATTCCCCCGACACAAAAAACCGGCATCCGACATCACAGCCGCACAAGCCCTTTTTCCGCCATCCGCTGAAGAGACATTGTAATCCCGTACTTGGCATGGGGATAGGTAAGTCCCCCCTGGAAATAGGCTGCATACGGAGGCTTCATCGGGCCGTCTGCACTGAGTTCGATGGAGGAGCCTGAGACAAATGCCCCTGCTGCCATAATGACCTGGCTGTCATAGCCCGGCATATCCCACGGCTCCGGAGTTACATAGCTGTCCACCGGAGAAGCCGCCTGGATTCCCTGACAGAAAGCTTTCAGCTTTTCAGGGTCATTGAACTCTACCGCCTGAATGATGTCGTGACGGCTCTCCTTTCCGTCAGGGACAACTTTAAACCCGAGACTTTCATACAGGTTGGCCGCAAATACGGCTCCTTTCAGGGCGCTGTTCACCACTGTGGGCGCGAGAAACAATCCCTGCAGGAACTGGCGGTTGACTCCCAGAGATGCCCCAACTTCTTTTCCGAGTCCGGGTGTCGTCAGTCTGTATGCACACTGCTCGATCAACTCCTTCTTTCCGCAGATATAACCTCCGATCGGTGCCAGCCCTCCTCCCGGATTTTTGATGAGCGAGCCAACGACTAAGTCTGCTCCTGCCTGGGACGGCTCTGTCTCCTCGACAAATTCTCCATAGCAGTTGTCCACCATGACAATGACTGACGGCTTTATATCCTTTACGAATGAGATCAGTTCCCCGATCCTCCCGACAGAAAGTGTCGGCCGGGTGGCATAGCCTTTGGACCTCTGGATCGTGACCAGTTTCGTCCTTTCGTTTATGGCTTTTTTTATGGCATCATAGTCAAAAGAGCCGTCCTGCTTCAGGTCCGCCTGGGCATAGGTGATTCCATACTCAGCCAGAGAGCCTTTGGAAGGCCGTATGCCGATCACTTCTTCCAATGTGTCATAAGGCTTTCCGACCGGAGACATGACTTCATCGCCCGGTCTTAAATTTGCGCTCAGTGCCAGTCCTAAAGCGTGGGTGCCGCAGGTAATCTGCGGGCGTACCAGAGCATCCTCAGTTTGAAAGATATCCGCGTAAACTCCCTCGATCGCCTCTCTCCCGATATCATCATATCCGTATCCCGTGGTTCCTCCGAGATGTGCCTCTGAAATGCGGTTCTTCTTCATAGCCTTCAGCACTTTAAGCTGATTAAATTCTGCCACTGCATCAAATTCTGCAAATCTCTCGGAAAGCGATGACTCAATGTTCTTTGCATAGTCATATACTTCTCCGGACACACCTAGTTCTTTATAGTATTCTTTTAACTGATCCATCCCATATGCCTTTCTCTCTGATTTTTTCCAGCATAAATGCCAGAATTTCATCTTCCATTCGGTAATCCTGCCTGTTGATCATCGTAACTTCCTTTTCCCGACGAAACCACGTGAGCTGCCGCTTTGCAAAGTGCCTCGTATCTTTTTTGATGCGCTCTGCGGTCTCTGCAAGGTCCTGTTTCCCCTCCAGATAATCAAAAACTTCTTTATAACCGATCCCCTGCATGGATACCATGTCTTTTGTATACCCCTCACAGGCAAGCTGTCTGACCTCATCGATCAGCCCTGCCTCTATCATCCGGTCAACCCGCTGGTTGATTCTGTCATACAGAATCTTCCGCTCATGAGTCAGGACAAAATAGACAAAATTATAACGGGATTCCTTGGTTCTCTCCTGTTCATTGTGCATGGAAATCTTGGTTCCCGTCTTTTCGTAAAACTCCAATGCCCGGATCACCCTTTTTATGTTATTTTCATGGACAGTCTGTGCGGATTCCGGGTCAACTTCCGCAAGCATCCGGTGGAGATATCCATTTCCTTTTTCCTCTGCCAGCTTCTTCAGTCTGTCTCTGTATCCCCGGTCTGCATCCTCTTCTGAAAAATCTATATCATATAAAAGAGCCTGAATATAAAAACCGGTTCCGCCGACGACGATTGGAATCTTCCCTTTTTCATAAATCTTCTCTGCCGCCCGTTTCGCCATCTGCTGAAACCGGACTACATGAAACTCCTCATCCGGTTCCAATTCATCTACCAGATAATGCGGGATTCCATCCATCTCCTCCGGCATGATCTTTGCAGTCCCAATGTTCATTTTTTTGTAGACCTGCATGGAATCGGCGGAAATGATCTCTCCGCCGACTGCCTCTGCCAGTTTGATGGACAGCTCTGTCTTCCCCGCTGCCGTGGGCCCGGTCAATATGATCATCGGCTTCATAGGCTGTCAAATCCTTTCGGCAGAAGTTCTTTCAGCGGGAAACTCCGGAAGTCATCTCCGTCCTGACAGATCACCCGCAGATCCTTCGAAAATTCGTTCAGCACCTGCAGACAAATGCCGCACGGATAAACACATCCGTCTCCCTCTGCCGCAATGGCGATGGATTCAAACTCCCTGTATCCCGCAGCCACGGCTGTACTCACGGCATTGCGCTCCGCACAAATCGCCGCGCCGTAAGAGGCATTCTCCACATTACACCCGGTAAAGACGGTCCCGTCCTTACACAAAAGAGCCGCGCCAACCAAAAACCCGGAATAGGGCGCATAAGCAAACTCCCGGGCCCGTTTCGCCAGAGCCAGCAAATCTTTATCGTTCATAATCCCATCCTTTCCCTGCAAACCAACAATAGTGATAAAAAACTCATATTATTCTCTTGAATTTTTTCTCTATTTCATACTTGCTCATCTTGATCATCGTCGGCCGCCCATGGGGACATGTATACGGATTTTCACATTCCATCAGGAGGTCTAAAAGATTTCTCACCTCCGGAAGAGACATTCTCTGGTTTCCTTTCGCCGACATTTTGCATGCCATGGAAGCGATCTTATCCGTGATCATCTCCGGATCTTTTTTCACCCCATCCGCGGTGAGAGAGTCCAAAAGCTCCATAAACAGTTCTTTCTCTTTCAGGCCGTATAAATTTGCGGGCACCTGCCGGATACAGAACTCATTGCCTCCGAACGCCTCGATCGTAAATCCGAGTTCCTGAAAGATGTCTTTTGTCTCTTCGAGCACTTTTGCCTCTGCCATAGACAGCGTTACCACGTAGGGCGGCTCCACTCCCTGGCTGTAAATCTTTTTTTCTCTGAAGCTCTTCATGAGCTTTTCATAATTCACTTTCTCATGTGCCGCATGCTGGTCCATGATAAACAGCTGGTCTTCGTACTCGATCAGCCAGTAAGTCTTAAAAAGCTGTCCAATCACTTTCCGGTCCGGCTTTGCCTCCTCATCCAGAAGAGAGGTTTCATTGAGTGTCATCTGCTGTAAATCTTCTTTCCCGTCATCGTTTCTATAATTGACTCCGGCAAAAACAGACTTCTTTGCCTCTGGTTTCACAGCATATTTCTTCAGAGTCCCCTGTGGTCCAGCCGGAATTTCGGGAGCAGTATATTCTGCTGCTTTCTCCTCGTGACGCTCTTCTCTTCTCACCTGTTCAAAGGGCTCCGGCATTTTTTCCGGAAGCACAGGCTTTGCTTCTTTCTTCTGCTTTCCGAGCTCTGCTTTCGGTATCATCTCTCTGTGAGACAGCGTCTCCTTAATGCCCGACGCCAAAAGCTCATACAGTTCTTTTTCGTTGCGGAAACGGATCTCCATCTTTGTCGGATGTACATTGACGTCCAGAAGTTCCGGCTCCACTTCTATGTTCAGGCATACGAACGGATACTTGTGGGCCATGGTGAACGTTTTATACCCATCCTCAATGGCTTTATAGATAATTTTGCTCTTAATATACCTGCCGTTTATAAAATAACTCTCATAATTCCGGTTCCCGCGGGAGATAAATGGTTTTCCCACATACCCGTCCACACTGACCGTCGGCCCCTTTAACGAGATCGGCAGGAGAGCTCCCGCCACGCCGCAGGAATTGCCCCCGCCACATCTCTGCCATATAAATGGTAAATGATATCTTTTACATTTCCATTTCCCGACGTATACATCTTATTCTTGCTGTTATGAATAAATTTAAACGCAATATCCGGGTGGCTCAATGCCATATGCACCATAATCTGTTCTACGTATCCCGCCTCGGTCACCGGACTTTTCAGAAATTTCCGTCTGGCCGGCGTATTGTAAAACAGATTGCGCACAAGAAATGTCGTCCCGTCCGGAGCGCCGATCTCATCAAGTCCCTGTTCTTCTCCGCCAAAAATCTTATAAGAAACTCCGGAAAAAGCCCCCGCGGTTTTGGTGATGACTTCCACCTGTCCGACCGCGCTGATGCTTGAGAGTGCCTCTCCGCGGAATCCCAGGGATGAGACGGATACCAGGTCCTCCACGGTGCGTATCTTGCTCGTCGCGTGGCGCAGAAACGCGGTCCTCACTTCCTCTTTCGGAATACCGCACCCGTTGTCCGTCACCCTCATAAGAGTCATGCCGCCGTCTCTGATCTCAACGGTAACCGCTGTGGCTTTTGCATCGATCGCATTTTCCACCAGCTCCTTGACCACGGAAGCCGGCCTCTCGATCACTTCCCCGGCCGCAATATTGTCGATTGTCTTCTGATCCAATAACTGAATTTCTGCCATAACTATTCCTCTTCTCTAAGCCTGTTCTGCAGAATATACAAATAGTTTAACGCTTCCAGCGGTGTCATGGAAGACAGATCCTTTTTCCGAATCTCCGCCATAAACGGGTGCTCCATCATCGGCTCACTGTCATTTGCAAACAGGGAAAGCTGCTGGGGCTCACTGCTCACCTGAATTTTCTGTGCCTGGGAAACAATATCACTGTCGCTTAACTCCGACACGATCTCTTTTGCCCTCTGAATGACCATATCCGGTACTCCTGCAAGTTTGGCGACCTGAATGCCATAGCTTTTATCTGCTCCGCCTTTCACAATCTTTCTTAAAAATACAATGTTGTCACCCTGTTCTTTTACGGCGATGCAGTAGTTATTGACACTGCCGATTTTGCCCTCCAGCTCCGTGAGTTCATGGTAATGGGTGGCAAACAGAGTCTTGGCACCTAAAAGCTTAGGATTGCTGATGTACTCCACCACGGCCCATGCAATGCTCAGACCGTCATAAGTGCTGGTGCCCCGGCCGATCTCATCCAAAATCAGCAGGCTGTCCTTGGTGGCATTCCTTAAAATATTCGCCACCTCGCTCATCTCCACCATAAAGGTACTCTGTCCGCTGGCAAGATCGTCAGAGGCGCCCACCCGGGTAAAGATCCTGTCCACAATGCCGATGTTGGCTTTTTGGGCCGGCACAAAGGAGCCTATCTGGGCCATGAGAACGATCAGCGCCGACTGTCTCATGTAAGTCGATTTACCTGCCATATTGGGCCCGGTGATGATGGAAACCCGGTGCCGTTTACTGTCCAGATACGTGTCATTGGAAATAAACATATCATTGGACATCATCTGCTCTACCACAGGATGCCGGCCCTCTTTGATATCGATCAGGCCCTTTGTGTTCAGTTTCGGTCTCACATAACCGTTCTGTTCTGCCACACAGGCGAGGGAGCAGAGTACGTCCAGATATGCGATAACTCCCGCGGTTTTCTTGATCCGCTCCATTTCTCCTGCCAGAGTTTCCCTGATAGACGCAAAGGTCTCATATTCCAGCGCACACAGCCTGTCCTCAGCCCCGAGAATCGTGTCTGCCAGCTTGTTCAGCTCCTCCGTTGTATATCTCTCAGAGTTGGTGAGCGTCTGTTTCCTTATGTAATGTTCCGGCACCTTGTCTTTGTAGGAATTGGTCACATCCAGATAATATCCGAACACCTTATTGAATTTGACCTTCAGGGTTTTGATTCCGGTAGCGCGCCTCTCCCGTTCTTCCAGCTGCATCAGCCACTGTTTGCCGTCTGTCTTGGCGCGCTTTAACTGATCGATCTGTTCAGAAAAACCATCCTTGATAATGCCCCCTTCTTTGACTGCGATCGAAGGCTCCTCCAGTATGGCATCCTCCAAAAGTCCTGCCACGTCCTCCAGCGTATCCAAATCTTCCCTGAGGCCGGACAGCAGGCTGTCACCGCATTCTTCAAGAATCGTCTTAATCGGCGGAAGCCACTGGAGTGATACTTTCAGGGCGATCATATCTCTTGGATTTATTGTTTGATAGCTGACCTTTGTCATCAGACGCTCCAGATCATAGACCGGATTCAGGTATTCCCTGATCTCTTCCCGGGCAATGGCCTGTTTGGTAAGTGACGTCAGCGCATCATACCTCTCCTCGATCTTTACACGGTCGATCAGAGGCTGCTCGATCATACTACGCAGAAGCCTGGCTCCCATGGCCGTTTTCGTCTTATCCAGCACGCCCAGAAGGGAACCTTTCTTCTTTTTGTCCCTCAGCGTCTCGCACAGTTCCAGATTCCTCCGGCTGGAACTGTCGATGATCATATATTCACTCGTCTCATACGGAGATACGGACATCAGATGATTTAACGCATTTTTCTGAGTCTCATGCAGATATAAAAGAAGCGCTCCTGTGGCAATCTTTCCCATAGGATGGTCTGAAAGGCCCAGACCGTTTAAATTACCCACATGGAACTGGGATTTGATGGCGGCCTCCCCCTGTTCTTCGTCAAAATAATAATGGTCAATATTGGAAACAGAGACGCCCAGCTTATCTTTTATAAATTCTATGTCCACACCGCTGATCATAAATGCGTCATTGCATATGATCTCGGCAGGGGCGAACTTAAAGATCTCATCCACAACTTTGTGGAGTTCATCCATGGATGTGGTACGAAAATCTCCCGTGGTCACATCCACCACAGACAGTCCGAAACTGTCGTCGCTGCAGAAAATACACATGAGATAATTGTTTTTCTCGTCTTCCAGACTCTGCTGGGAAATATTTGTTCCCGGAGTCACGATCCTGATGACCTCTCTCTTTACGATCCCTTTCGTCTGTTTCGGGTCCTCCACCTGCTCACAGATCGCAACTTTATATCCCTTCTCCACCAGTTTATTGAGATAGGAATCCACCGCATGGAACGGGACTCCGCACATGGGGGCCCGTTCTTCCATGCCGCAGTTTTTTCCGGTCAGTGTGATCTCCAGTTCCCTGGAAGCCGTCAGTGCATCGTCAAAGAACATCTCATAAAAATCTCCCAGCCTGTAAAACAGAATGCAGTCCTGATTCTGTTCTTTGATCGCCATATATTGTTCCATCATTGGAGTTAATTTAGCCATTTACCTGTTCTCCCATATAATAAAAGCCTTTTTCTTCGGTAATCTTTACCCGGACGAGCTGTCCGATGAGGCTCTCGTCCCCTTTAAAATGTACTAAGATGTTGTTGGAAAGCCGGCCGGTGACCATGCCGTCCTCGTGGGTATTTTTCTCTTCTACAAGGACCTCCTCCTCTTTCCCGATTCCGTCCTTCCTGTTGTCCTTGGAGCTTTCTTTGATCACCTCAAGAAGCCGGCTGAACCTTTTTTTCACCACCTCCGGCTCCACCTGATCTTCCATGGCGGCCGCCGGTGTCCCCGTCCTCTTGGAATAGACAAACGTATAAGCACTGTCAAACTTCACTTTCCTTACCACATCCAGTGTCTCTTCAAAGTCTTCTTCCGTCTCCCCGGGAAATCCTACAATAATGTCTGTGGTCATCGCGATCCCCGGAATTTTCTCTTTGATCTTCTCCGCCAGCGCAAGATAGCTTTCCTTTGTGTAATGCCGGTTCATTTTCTTTAAGATTCTGCTGCTTCCGGACTGTACCGGCAGATGCATGTGACGGCATATCTTCTTCGAAGAAGCCATCACTTCGATCAGTTCATCAGAGAGATCTTTGGGATGAGGCGTCATAAACCGGATGCGGGCAAGCCCTTCGATCTGTTCAATCTTCTGTAAAAGCTGCGCAAAGCTCACCGGCTCATCGAGATTTTTCCCGTAGGAATTTACATTTTGCCCGAGCAGCATCACTTCCCGGACTCCTTCCTGTACCAGGCCTTCAATCTCCCTTATGATGTCCTCCGGCTTCCGGCTGCGCTCCCGGCCCCGCACATAGGGGACGATACAGTAACTGCAGAAGTTATTGCACCCAAACATGATATTGACGCCGCATTTAAAAGAAAACTTCCGGTCGCTCGGGAGGTCCTCGACGATCTGATCCGTGTCCTTCCAGATATCCACGATCATTCCTCCGGAATCTGCTCTTGCTTTCAGGAGCTCCGCCAGCTTAAAAATGTTGTGGGTCCCGAATATAAGATCCACAAACGGATAGCTTTTCCTGATCTTTTCCACGACCTGTTCTTCCTGCATCATACAGCCGCAGAGGCCGATGATCATTTCAGGATTCTGTTCTTTTGCTTTCTTTACATGACCCAGGTGACCGTAAAGTTTCGTATTTGCATTCTCCCTCACGGTACACGTATTAAAGAGCACCAGGTCCGCATATTCTGTATCTGTCTGCCGGTAACCGATGGTCTCCAACACTCCCAGAAGTTTTTCTGAATCTTTCTCATTCATCTGGCAGCCAAAGGTGGTGATATGACAGGTAAGAGGCCTTCCAAGGCGTTCCTCCTGTGCCTTCACCCACCCTTTCATTTCTTCCATGTAGGAATACTGTTTCTGTGCTTCGTTATTATATATCTGCATTGGTATTCTCCATTCTTTTTCATTTCATGGCATATAGAGTTTATTATAACAAGATTTAAAAAATCGTGCAAACCCCCTTGGACAAAAAAATGACCGTTCAGAATTCTGAAAAAAATTCCAAACGGCCTTTTTTAATTTTCTCTGTTAATCCCGGCAGAATATACACAAAAGTATCACAGATGCAGTGTATCCTTCGTAAACCGCAGAGCAGACTCGATGACTTTATCCATATCGTAGTATTTGTACTCCCCGAGTCTTCCTCCGAACAAAACTTTTTCTTCCTTTTTGGACAGCTCGCGGTATTTTTCAAACAACCGGTTGTTTTCCTCATCGTTGACCGGGTAGTAAGGTTCCATCCCGTCTTCCCACTCTGCCGGATATTCTTTCGTGACTACGGTTTTTTCCTGTTTTCCGAATGCAAAGTGCTTGTGTTCGATCTTTCTCGTGTACGGCGTCTCCCGGTCCGTATAGTTCATGACTGCCACGCCCTGATGATTTTCTTCTTCCAGCAGTTCGTGTTCAAATCTGAGACTGCGGTAGGCCAGTTTTCCAAAACAATATCCATAGTAAGAATCGATCGTTCCGGTGTAGATGACCTTGTCCCCCATGCATTCCAGTTCCTCTCTCTTTTCCAGATAATCCGTGGAGAGCATCACGTCACAGCCTTCATACAGCTTCCCAATCAGCTTGTTGTATCCTTCTTTCGGTATTCCCTGATGCGGATCATTAAAATAATTGTTGTCGTAGATGTACCGGACAGGAATTCTCTTGATGATCGATGCGGGCAGGTCCTTACAGTCTCTTCCCCACTGTTTTTCCGTATACCCTTTGATGAGTTTCTCATATATGTCTGTGCCCACCAGACTGATGGCCTGTTCTTCCAGATTTGAAGGCTCTCCCTCCACCTTCTGTTTTTGGGATTCTATGATCTCTTTTGCCTCAGCAGGAAATGTAATTCCCCACATCTTGCTGAAGGTATTCATATTAAAAGGAAGATTATATGTCTCACCGTGATAGTTGGCTACCGGACAGTTGATATAATGGTTGAATTCTGCCAGCGAGGTCACATACTTCCATACTTCCTCATTGCTCGTGTGGAAAATGTGTGCTCCATACTCATGGACCAGGATTCCTTCCACATCTCTGCACATGATATTTCCTCCCAGGGCGTCTCTTTTTTCCACAACCAGACACGATTTCCCCTGTTTTCCTGCTTCTCTGGCCACGACTCCGTTAAAAAGTCCTCCGCCCACTAAAATATAATCATAATGCTTCATAAACTTCCTCCTTATATTTGGTTCATTATACCTTGTACAATGAAAAATGACAATCTGTTTTTCTTGTCTCTTTGCTTATTTTAAAGTAAAATAGAAGTAACTTATTTGTAAAATCTATGTTAAATTTTATATAAACCAAGGAGGCAGCAATGAGTTCTTTTCTATTACCGATGGCCGGCGGCCTGGGACTATTTTTGTACGGAATGAAATTGATGAGTGACGGTCTTGAGAAAGCCGCCGGTGCCAGGCTGAGAGGGATCCTGGAGTTTTTCACGACCAACCGATTTTCGGGGATGCTGGTAGGCATCTTCTTCACAGCCATCATTCAGTCGTCCAGTGCCTCCACGGTTATGGTCGTAAGCTTCGTAAACGCAGGCCTTATGAATCTGTCACAGGCAGCGGGCGTGATTCTCGGTGCCAACATCGGAACAACTGTGACTTCCCAGCTGGTAGCATTTAATCTCTCAGATGCAGCACCTGTTTTTTTAATGTCCGGCGTGATCATGGTCATGTTTGTACAAAACCCAAGGATTAAAAAGGCAGGGGAAGTTGTCCTGGGATTCGGTGTGCTTTTCACCGGCCTTACCACCATGTCATCAACAATGTCATTCCTCAAGGACTCACCTGCTGTCATGCAGGCCCTTTCCGGACTGGACAACCATTTTGCCGCTGTATTGATCGGCTTTGTTATCACCGCCGTACTCCAGAGTTCTTCTGTAACGGTCAGCATTGTACTTTTGATGGCTTCCCAGGGACTGCTGGGACTCTCCATCTGTTTTTTCATCATTCTGGGCTGTAACATGGGTTCCTGTGTATCTGCACTCCTTGCCAGTTTAAGCGGCAAGAAAAACGCAAAACGAGCGGCAGTGATTCACTTTTTATTTAACGTCTTCGGAAGCGCCGCAATTTTTACAATGCTCAGCTTATTCCTCGGCCCGATCACCGAGACTATCTTACATATATCAAGGGGGAATGTAGGCCGCAGCGTTGCCAACGCTCATACATTTTTCAAAATCTTCGAAGTCCTGATCATGTTTCCGAGTACAGGGCTGATTGTCAAACTGGCAGAAAAGATTGTCCCCGGAGACGAAGCAAAGCCTGCCCGCTCCGATCTTAACTTCATCGGTGAGTACCGATCTCCGATCTCCGCAATTCCTCAGGTCCGGCAGGAAATTTCCCGTATGGCAGAGCTTGCGAACAAGAATCTGGAACTGGCTTTCCACGCATTTTTAAACTGCAGTACAAAACATTTGGGAGAGATTTACCAGAGAGAGGAGGAGATAGACAGTCTGAGCCAGAAAATCACCGACTTTCTCGTCAATTCCAATCTTCAGGAACTGCCCGTAGGTGACCGCGAGATCCTCGGCAGCATGTTCTATGCCGTCGGCGACATCGAACGCATCGGCGACCTTGCCGAAAATTTCGCCGACAGTGCCCGCTCAGCGGCTGACCACAATTCCCGTCTGAGCAAAGATGCGAAGCGCGAACTTGTCAATATGTACAACGCTGTATCTGCCCTCCTGAAAGACGCCGTGGTAATCTTTAAAGAGCACAAAAAAGAGATGATCCCCGACTTTTATAAACACGAACAGGCCATAGACGCCATGGAACGCCGCTATCAAAAACGCCATCTGAACAGAATGGCCCAGGGCATCTGTGAGCCCCGGGCCGGTCTGTTATTTTCTGATATGCTTTCATCCCTTGAACGGATCGCTGATCACGGGACAAATGTTGCATTCTCTGTCATGGATCATGCAGACGAAGAGCTGCTGACGGAATCATGACAGACGCATGATCTTATAGTCTGATTTTTGTATCTTTGTGTGGACACGGGTGTTGCCAAGCATCCTGATGAGACGCCTGTGTTCTTCCTCAGGCACCCCTTCCTTGTGATCCGCGATGTCAAATTCTATCTCTTCTTCCTCATCTCCCGGATTTACAAGCAGAAGATAGGCCCCCTGTCCGCACGGTTCTCCGAATATATCTTTATTCCCAGCGGCAAAGCGAAGGATAGCCAGAACATTTTTTGATGCGCCGATATACAGCGCGTATCCTGTCTGAAGGATTTTTTCCCTGCTCCTGAACACCGAAACCGTCTTCAATTCTTCATAAATTTTCGTATCATGTTTAAAATAAGGCCCCCGGTTAAACGGGTCCATCAGGCCGTTCATCCCATATTCATCCCCATAATAAATCGAAGGAATTCCCGGAATGAAAAACTGAATCGCGAATGCCAGCCTGGAGAGCACGGCTCCCCTGCGGTCATTTTCTGATGTGACTACATAGTCGATCTGGTTTTCCCTGGACGGCAGCATTTCATTCATGCCTGAAGCCAGTGTCGTCCGGATTCTTGGGATGTCGTGGGACGAGAGCAGATTCATTACGCTGTAATAAAACGGCTTTGGATAATTACACTGCTGCCCCAGCAAAAACTGCTGCATAGCATACGCATCTTCATTTCCAAGCAAAAAGTTGACACAGTTTACCTTAAACGGATAATTCATAGTGCTGTCAAGCCCCCTGCCGAGAGCATATTTTCTCTTGACCCCGTAACTTTCCTTGGTGGTCACATCTTCCCACACTTCCCCGATCAGGGCATAGTTCTTAAACATTTTTTTCATCGTTTTGCGCATCAGGAAAATAAATTCATCCGGAAGCTCATCCGCCACATCCAGCCGGAATCCCGATGCCCCCAGGTTAAACCAGTGCTTTAACACAGAATTCCTTCCCGTGATAATATAAGACAGAAAGCGCTCATCCAGCTCATTGACTTCCGGCAGACTCCGAAAGCCCCACCAGCTCTTGTAATCGCCCCTGCTGTCAAAAGAATACCAGTCATAATACGGTGAATCCTGGCTCTGGTATGCGCCTACACTTTTATAATTCCCATTTTTATTGAAATACAGGCTGTCTGCTCCCGTGTGGGAGAAAACCCCGTCCAGAATAATATGGATTCCTTTTCTCCTGGCAACCTCGCATAATTCTCTGAAGTCTTCGTTGTCCCCAAGGAACGGATCTACCTTTTTATAATCTCCCGTATTGTAGCGGTGATTGGAGCTTGACTCGACGATCGGATTCAGATAAATGCATGTAACCCCAAGCTTTTTCAGTTCATCCAGCCGCTTCTTGATGCCTTCCAGATCTCCCCCGAAGAAATCACAGGGATCATAGAATTCTTTTCCCTCCATCGGTCCGAAAAGCGGGCGTTCCTCCCAGCTTTTGTGCACATAAATATCACGGCCCATTTTTCTGTGGTATGCTTCCCCCCGCACGGTATTCTGCCTGTCTCCCCGGCAGAACCGGTCCGGGAATATCTGATACATAATGCCTTTTGAAAGCCATCTAGGCGTCTCAAACCCTCTTTCGTAAACCGTTATCTGAAAGCCCCGGACATCTTCTTCTACCCGAATTCCTTCCCCGCAGGTCCGTCCCGGCCTTGCTCCGTAATAGTACGTGTAATTTCCCTCTGTGATCCTGAAATAATACCACAGGATACACGCTTTTTCCGGCATCTCTATGATACATTCATAGAAACCCTTTTTCTCTCTCATTGAAAAGGTCTTATGGTAATCTTCCGAATATAAGACCAGTTCCACAGTGACAGCAGTTCCCTCCAAGGCAAAAAGGCGAAGTTTTACCTCTTCGCCTTTTGTGACAGCCCCAACAGGTTCTCTGTACTGCTCAATTGATGCATTATGGATCATGTTCTCTCACCTTGCCTATTTGTATGTTGGTAAATTCCAGATTTTTTCATTGTACTCTTCAATCGTTCTGTCGGAAGAGAAAAATCCGGATTTAGCGGTATTGATCACCGCTTTCTTTACCCATTCATCGTGGTGATTGATATACATGTCGTATACCTTCTCAAATTCTTCCACATAAGAAGGCAGATCATACAGGACAAAATACTGATCCGGAATATTATGTTCTCCAAACAGCAGAGACTGATAAATATCAGAATATTTTCTCTTTCCGTATCTCGGAAGTTCTCCCGCGATCAGACAGTTGCACACCTCACGGATCATTGGGTTTTGTTCAAAAATGGTTCCCGGATTGTACGTCCGGTACTGTTTCATGGAATTGATCTCATCCACAGTGGCCCCAAAAATAAAGATATTTTCTTTGCCTACCTGCTCAAAAATTTCCACATTAGCTCCGTCCATAGTTCCAAGAGTCAGCGCACCGTTCATCATAAACTTCATGTTTCCGGTTCCTGATGCTTCCAGTCCGGCCGTTGAAAGCTGTTCGCTGATGTCAGCCGCCGGTATCAGCACTTCAGCCACAGACACCGAGTAGTTTTCTACAAATACAACCTGCATCTTATCCTTCGTCGCAGGATCATTGTTGACCATGTCTCCGATGGAGTTGATCAGACGGATGATCTCCTTTGCCCTCTGATATCCCGGAGCCGCTTTTGCCCCGAAAATAAAGGTGATCGGCTTGCTTAAGAAATCAGGATTTTTCTTCACCTGTTTGTACAGATAAATAATATGCAGGCATTTTAGCAGCTGTCTCTTGTACTCATGAAGCCGTTTGCACTGCACATCGATCAGAGAATCCGGATTAATCTCTATTCCCTGTTTCTGTTTCAGATACTTGGCAAGCCTTCTCTTATTGCGCTGTTTAATAGCATCATATTTCCTGCAGAATTCCGCGTCGTCAGCCATCGGCATGATCTTTTCAAACAGACGGTAGTCACCGAGCAGGTCTCCCCTGACATTATCCTGAATCAGATCACACAGTTCCGGATTTGCCAGAGCAAGCCATCTTCTGTGTGTAATGCCGTTGGTAATTGCAAGGAATTTTTGAGGATAAATATTGTATGAATCGTGGAACAGATTCGTCTTTAATATGTCTCCGTGAAGCTGGGAAACTCCGTTCACCCTGTGGCAGACGGCAACACAAAGGTTTGCCATGCGGATCTGGTTATTTCCGATGATCGCCATATAAGCAATCTTGGCCTCATCATTCGGATAATAAGTTCTCAGACGCTCACAGTACTTCTGGTTCATAACACAGATGATCTGATAAATTCTCGGCAGAAGAAGCTTAAACATGTTTTCATCCCAGCACTCCAAAGCCTCGGCCATGATCGTATGGTTCGTATAGTTAAAGATCTGGCTTACGATGTCCTCTGCTTCTTCCCATCCGAAGCCTTCTTCATCCATGAGAATTCTCATTAATTCAGGGATTGCAAGGGTCGGGTGAGTATCGTTGATCTGGACAGCCGCATACTCAGGAAGAGTATGGAGATCTCCTCTTTTTCCCTTGTGGTGTTTCACCATAAGCTGCATAGTGGCAGATGTCAGGAAATAAAACTGCTTTAATCTGAGCAGTTTTCCCTGCATATGGTCATCCGCAGGATAGAGAACCTTTGAGATTACTTCCGCAAACTCTGAATCCGCAGAAGCCTTCTCATATCTTCCCTCATTAAAAGAATGAAGGTCAAAGTTCTGCTTGCTCTTTGCACTCCAGAGTCTCAATGTAGCCGGGGCATTGGTCTTATATCCCATAACCGGCACATCGTACGGTACTGCCAGCACTGTGTGATAATTATAGTGCTCGATCTTTAAGCCGTCCTCTGTCCAGTTTTCCCTGATCTCTCCGTTAAAGCGGACTTCCATCGTCAGTTCCGGGCGTTCTACTTCCCACACGAAACCGTCTCTCAGCCAGTCGTCTTCTACCTCTACCTGACTTCCGTCGATGATCTTCTGCTGGAACAGCCCGTATTCATAACGGATGCCGCATCCGATCGCCGGCAGATTTAAGGTGGACAAAGAATCCAGGAAGCATGCGGCCAGACGTCCAAGTCCTCCGTTACCAAGCCCCGGATCGCTCTCTTCATCCAAAATATCGTCAAAGTCAATGCCCATTTTTTCGAAGGCCTCTTTATAGTCCCTGAAAACCCCGGAATTGATCAGGTTGTTGCTGTATGCTCTTCCCATTAGGAATTCCGCAGACATATAGTATAATTTTTTCAGTCCCAGATCCTCTGTCTTTTTACGGCTCTTGGTCCAAAGATGCATGATATCATCCCGGATGCAGCCAGCTCCCGCCTTATAAAGCTCATCTCTGGTTGCCTCCTCCAATGTTGTTCCGAAGTTGTTGTTCAGCTTGTTCTCAACATTGCTGATGATCTCCTTCACCTTACTGTTATTGTTTACAATTTTCATCCTCTGTTGCTCCTTTCACCAGTTGTCTAAAGAATGCTCTGGTATAATTCTAGATATTTTTTGGCTGATGACGCAAAACTGTTGTCAGACTCCATCGCCCTTTGGATCAAGCCTTTCCTGCGCTTTGGACTGCGCAGCGTATTCAATGCGTAACGAATGACTGAAAGCATCTCGTGTGCATTGTAATTTCTGAAAGAAAATCCGTTTCCTGTCTCTTCAAATTCATTGTAGCTCTGGACCGTGTCACAAAGCCCTCCGGTCTCCCGCACGATCGGCAGAGTTCCGTATCGAAGTGCGATCATCTGTGAGATGCCGCACGGTTCAAATTTAGAAGGCATAAGGAACAAGTCGCTGGCAGCATAGATCTGATGAGCCACCGCATTGTTGTATGCGATATATGAGCATACTCTTCCCTTATACTTATTCTCCATAAAGCGGAAAAATTCTTCATAATCATGGTCGCCTGTTCCCAATACGACGAAAGCAATATCTTCCGTACACATCAGCTCATCCAGGATATACTTGACTAAATCAAGTCCCTTCTGTGCGGTAAGACGGCTGACCATGCCGATGATCGGCACACCGGGAGAAATGCTCAGTCCCAGATCACTGATCAGTTTTTCTTTATTCTTTTTCTTTCCTGTCAGATCATCTTTATTAAAATGATACTGCAGGTACGGGTCTGTCTCCGGATCGAATTCTTCTGTATTGATGCCATTTACGATTCCCCATGTATCCCAGGCCCTGGCATTCAAAATACCTTCCAGCCTGTATGAAAACTCAGGAGTCTTGATCTCCTGTGCATAAGTGGGACTTACCGTACTAATCCGGTCTGCGAATACGAGGGCTGCTTTCATAAAGCTTGCACACTCATAGTTATGCATAAATTCCGGTGTATCATACCTCGGATCGATGCCCAGCCAGTGGTGAAAAGCCTCAAAGGCATACTCACCCTGATACATCATGTTGTGAATTGTAAAGATCGTCCTGGCACGCCCGATCTCCCAATGGCTATACTGAGTCTTCAGGAGAAGCGGGATCAGCCCGGTCTGCCAGTCATTGCAGTGAAGCACATCCGGAAGGAATCCGATTCTTCCGGCAGCTTCGATTACAGCACGGCAGAAATATGCGTACTGCTCTCCTTCTGCGTCCCCGCCCCGGTAAACCGCATCGCCGAAGTACTCTTCATTGTCAATAAAGTAATACGTGACATCGTTGAAAAATAAGCCCTCAACGCCTACATATACGTCTCTTCCGGCAAAATGTATATAAAAATCTGCCATATGCTTTGTCTGTGCAGCATACTTATCCTTGATCTGGCGGTGGAACGGCATCATGACTCTGGTATCCGCATGAAGCTTGTTGAGCTCCTTGGGCAGAGTACCGATGACATCGGCAAGGCCGCCCAGCTTCACAAAGGGAGCACATTCCGCTGCAACCATCAGTACGTTCATCATACACTCATTCCTTTTATTCATTGACGCTGGCTCCCTTCGGTATGAACACCGGATGCTGTCTGGATCCGGATAAATGTGCGTTAGAATAGATCTTTACATGCCGGTCCATAATCGTATGATTGATGTCCGCACCCTTTCCTATAAATCCTTCCGCCATAACGATGGAATTTCTGATCACTGCGCCTTTCTCAATCTGGCATCCGCGGAAGATAATAGAATTTTCTACGGTTCCGTCGACTTCACAGCCGCTGCTGATCAGACTGTTGCTGATATTCGCCTCGATGCCATAGCGGGCAGGCGCACTGTCACTCGTCCTAGTATACACTTTATTCTTACCAAAAAACAGTTCTTTCTGAACATCTTGTTTCAATAAGTCCATATTGATATTGTAGTAAGCCTCCACAGATGTGATGCAGCCTACATATCCTTTGTATTCGTATCCCTGAATATACAGGCGGTCAAAATTCGGAATAAGTACGTCGAAGAAGAAATGTTTTCTGTTGTGGGATACTGCCTCCTGGATAAAGTCGATCAGGAGTTCCCGTTTCATAATATACACATCCATGCTCTTCTTGCCGTAGCGGTGCTTTGTCTCCGAATAGCACATATCTGTAATGCGTCCGGACTCATCCGGTTTCAGGTATACACCGTCATAATCACAGTTCGTGGCGTCATCACTGTTGTCAAAATACATCATGGAGATATCCGCGCCGCTGTCGATGTGTTTTTCCAGCATGTCGTTAAAATCAGAATTAAATATCACATAAGAACGTCCAAGAAGAATATACGGCTCGGAAGCCTTCTTTAAAAATCCCAAAGTTCCCCTCAGCCCATCCATGACACTGGCATATTCTCCGGATCTTCCGCTTCCTGAAATATACGGAGGGAAGGTATAAAGTCCTCCGCGTTTCCTGTTGAGTCCCCAGTCTTTCCCGGAACCAACATGATCCATCAGAGAGCTGTAATTGTATCTTGTCATGATTCCGACATTTTTAATGGCAGAGTTGACCATATTGCTCAGGAGGAAATCTATGGTCCGGTATCTTCCGCCTACCGGGAGTGCCGATAAGCTTCGGGTGCGCACCAAATCCTGAAGCCTTCTGTTTTCTTCTCCTGCATTTATAAGTCCAAGCATTTGATTTTCCATAGTTTCTACCTCCCTAGTGTAAAATAGATTCCGGATAGATCATTGCACCATCCTCAACGACAGCATCCTCAAGCACCACACTGTGATAGCCGATGACAGTAACTTCATTGCCTTCTCCGACTTTGCTTCCCTCTTCCACAACAACTTCCTCGTCAATGATCGCCTTGTTGATCTCACTGTTCTCCCGGACGATGGAATCTTTCATAATGACACTGTTCTTCACCACGGCTCCCTTTCCGATCTTTACGCCGGAATGAATGACACAGTTTTCCACAGTCCCCTCGATGAAAGAGCCGTCTGCGATGATGCTCTTTTTCACACTGGCACCATCTGCTATGTAATGAGGCGGAAGTCCGTAAGTTCTCGTGTAGACTTTCAGCTTGTCATCGTTTAAATTCAGCTGAGGATTCTCCTCCAGAAGCTCCATGTTAGCCTCCCACAGGCTTGAAATCGTTCCCACATCTCTCCAGTATCCGTCAAAGCTGTATGCATACATTTTCTTTCCTTCTTCCAGCATTCTCGGAATGATGTTTTTGCCGAAATCGTGTTCTGAATCCGGATCATTTGCATCATCGATCAGGTACTGGCGGATCAGTTTCCATTTGAACACGTAAATACCCATAGATGCTTTCGTGCTCTTAGGGTGAGCCGGTTTTTCTTCGAACTCCTCGATCCTGTTGTCCTCATCGGTGTTCATGATCCCAAAACGCTTCGCTTCCTCCAGTGTGACTTCCAGCACAGAGATCGTACAGTCAGCGCCTTTCTTCTTATGGTAATTCAGCATCTTCTGATAATCCATACAGCAGATCTGGTCACCGGACAATACAATGATGTGGTCCGGATCATAATTGTCAATGAAATTGATATTCTGATAAATGGCATCGGCAGTTCCGCGGTACCAGTTTCCCTGCTCGCCTCTCACATACGGCGGAAGAACAAAGGCTCCTCCGTTCATATTGTCTAAATCCCAGAACCCTCCGGTTCCGATATAGGAATTAAGCTCTAGGGGTTCATACTGAGTCAGGACACCCACGGTGTCGATTCCTGAATTCGCACAGTTGGATAACGGGAAATCTATAATCTTATATTTACCGCCGTAGGGAACAGCAGGCTTCGCCTTCTTCTGGGTCAACGCGAATAATCGGCTTCCCTGGCCGCCTGCCAGCAACATTGCTACACACTCTTTTTTTGTAATCATAGTTTTCCTCCTTCTCACAATGCCTATTTTGTTTCTTCTTTTTTATCTGCACTCTTCGCTGCTGTTTTCTTTTTAGTAGAATCTTCGGTCTGCTGCTTTGTTTCTTTTTCGGCCTCCTTCTTTTTAGGTTTTTGTATATCTTTTGTTGTCTGTTCTTTTTTTGCTTCCGGTTTTTCAGCTTTCTTCCCTGCTGCCGGTCCGGCAGCTTTTGGAGTCTCCTTTTTCGCCTGAACTTCTGCTGTCTTCAGGGTTGTCTCTGCTGCCGATGCCGGTTCTGTAACTACAGAAACTTCTTTTTTCACCGGTGTCTTTACAGCTTCCGCTTTTGCAGTCCCGGCTGCTTTCGGTGACGGCTTCTTTGCTTCTGTCTTCTTTGGTTCCGCCTTCTTCTTGGCTGGAGTGTCCTCCAGCGTATATCTATACATAACAGCACTGAGTGGTTTTAAGGTGATGACCGCATAATGCTCGTAGGCGTTTCTCTTTCCTTTGATCTTCTTTTTCCGGACTTTCGCCGACTTTTGGCTGACCTCTCCGGATCCTCCGTAAGCCTTCTCCCCGGTATCCAGAATCTTTGTAAGCTTTCCGTCTTTCGGCATCGGGATATGATACTTATCCCACTCTACCGGAGTAAAGTTAAAGATACATACAATCTGCTCCTGAGGTTTTCCTCTGCGCTTTTTAGATTTTCTGATGAATGCTACAATGCTGTGATCTGCATCTCTCTGCAGCAGCCATTCAAATCCTTCCGGTTTGTTGTCCAGTTCGTACAGAGCCGGTTCGCTGCAGTAAAGTTCGTTTAACTTCGCCACATAATCGTTCATGGTTTTATGTGTCTCATATTCATCGATCAGGAACCAGTCTAACTCTTCCTTGTCTCTCCACTCTACAAACTGCGCAAAGTCGTCGCCCATGAACAGCAGTTTCTTTCCCGGATGAGCAAACATAAATCCATACAGTGTTTTCAGTGACCCAAACTTCTGCTCGTATTCTCCGAACATTTTGTTGATCATGGAACCTTTACCGTGCACAACTTCATCGTGTGAGTATGGCAGGATATAATTTTCACTGTACGCATAGTCCATAGAGAATACAATGGCTCCATGGTTTTCTTTCCGGAACAGGGAATCCAGTTCCATGTAATAGAGGGAATCATGCATGTATCCCATGTTCCACTTATATGTAAATCCAAGTCCTTCTTCATCGTCAACAGCGCTTGTGACTTTCGGAAAAGCGGTAGACTCTTCCGCCACAGTGATAAATCCTTCAAAGTTAGAACGCATCGTGCGGTTTAAATTTTTCAGGAAATCCACGGCTTCGTAATTGATATTGGTGCCGTCTTCATTTGGCACAAACTCTCCCGGCTTTTTGCCGAAATCCAGATACAGCATGGCGCTGACCGCATCGATCCGGATACCGTCGATGTGATATTTCTCCGCAAAAAATACGGCGCTGGAGATCAGGAAACTCTGCACTTCCGGTTTTCCATAGTTAAACAGCAGTGTGCCCCAGTCCGGCTGGCTTCCTTTTCTCGGATCTGCGTGGTCATAAATATGGGACCCGTCAAACAGTGCAAGTCCGTGTTCATCCCTCGGAAAATGTGCAGGCACCCAGTCTAAGATCACACCGATATCTGCCCGGTGGAGCTTATCTATAAAATACATAAAATCTTCCGGTGTGCCGTAGCGGGAAGTCACTGAATAATATCCGGTTACCTGATACCCCCAGGAAAGATCATACGGGTATTCTGTCACCGGCATCAGTTCTACATGGGTATACCCCATCTTCTGCAGATATGGAACAAGCATGTCTGCAATCTCACGGTAATTATAAAACTCCCTCTCTTCCTCTTTCGGCATCTTCCATGTGCCCAGGTGCATCTCGTAAACAGACATCGGCTGGCTGACATCCTGTTTTTTCTTTCTGCGGCTTAAATAGCGCTTGTCCCTCCACGAGAAACCGTCCAGCTCATCCCACACAACAGATGCCGTATCCGGTCTCATCTCTGAATAGAATGCGAATGGATCACTCTTATATCTGCATTTGCCGTCCATGCCTTCCACGTAGTATTTATATAAATCCCCTTTTTCCAGTCCTTCTACCTGGATCGAGTAAATCCCCGGTTCTGTCTGCTTCATCGGATGTGAAAGCGGATTCCACTGATTAAAGTCTCCGACCAGACTGACAGACTTGGCATTTGGTGCCCATACCACAAACTCGTGGGCATCCGCTTCTTTCAAGTAATGGCATCCAAACATTAAATATGCTTTCTGCGCTTTTCCCGTCTGAAATAAATATAAGTCCTCTTTGCTAATGTTTGTTTCCATGGGATAAATCCTCCTCCTTCAAATACATACTAAGTATTATATGTACAAGCTAATAAAAAAAGTGCAAATTTCACCATTTTGTCCTTGCAAATGGTCAAAATCACACTTCCTAATCTACGTAAAATCAAATTCTGAATAGCTAAGAACGTAACCGATGCTGTCCTTTACAAGATCAAATTGCTGACATCTGTTTCATAAACCTATTATAACATAAAAAGGGGACTTTATACAACAAATTGTACAAAATTTAATACACTTTTTCCGTCCTTTTTTTGTTAATTTTGTTAACCTTAATTTTGCACATTTTGTTACACTGTAATGCGCTAAAAAGTGCAAAAAAAACAGTTTCTGTCTTCTGCAAAAACTGTTTTTTTGATAACTTCTTTTTTCCTTTGTAAAAACTGCTAAAATACACTTTTTGAGCTTCTGATCTCCGGTTTGTAACCGGTGTCCTGAAGCGCTTTTATGATTTTGTTCTTGTGCTCCGTGCCGAAAGCTTCCATCGTGATCGTAAGCTCCACTGCACTGTTTCTATTAATACTTACAAACTGGTTGTGTTCCAATTTTACAATGTTGCCTTGAGCCTGAGAAATGACTTTTGAAACTCTTGTGAGCTCTCCCGGCTTGTCCGGAAGAAATACGGAAACCGTAAAAATCCTGTCCCTGATGATCAGACCGTGCTGTACTAAAGATGCAATTGTGATAACATCCATATTCCCGCCGCTGATGATCGGAACCACTTTCTTTCCTTCTGCTTTCAGATGCTTCAGCGCCGCAATGGTCAGAAGGCCTGAGTTCTCTGCAAGCATCTTATGGTTTTCCAAAAGATCCAGAAAGCACGGAATCAGTTCTTCATCTTCTACCGTAATAATGTCGTCGATGTTGTTTTGTATGTAAGGAAAGATCTTTTTCCCCGGGGTCTGAACAGCCGTACCGTCAGCGATGGTATTTACATGTTCGCAGGATACAACTTTTCCGGCCTCCAGTGAAGCCTTCATGCAGGCCGCTCCCGCAGGCTCAACACCGATGACTTTGATCTTTGGATTTAACAGCTTTGCCAGAGTAGAAACTCCGGTAGCCAGTCCGCCTCCGCCGATCGGAACTAAAATATAATCCACAGTGGGCAGTTCCTTGAAGATATCCATCGCGATGGTGCCCTGCCCCGTTGCAACCGCCAGATCATCAAAAGGATGCACAAATGTAAATCCTTTCTCCTGCGCAAGCTTCAGCGCATGTTCACACGCTTCATCATAGACATCTCCGCAAAGGACCACTTTTGCGCCTAAGTCTTTCGTGCGGTTGACTTTCAAAAGCGGAGTCGTGGTCGGCATAACGATGGTAGCCTTCACTCCCTGTCTCTTTGCAGCCAGCGCCACTCCCTGCGCGTGGTTTCCGGCAGATGCGGTGATCAGCCCTTTTGATTTTTCTTCTTCATTCAGTGTGCTGATCTTGTAATATGCCCCCCGGATCTTATAGGCACCGGTCAGCTGCATGTTTTCCGGCTTCAAATAAACGAAGTTGCCTGTCTGCTCAGAAAAATAATCGCTTTTGATCAGTTTTGTGGGCAGAACAATCTCCTGTACTTTGTCATACGCTTTTTCGAATTTGTTTAATGTTAACATCTACTCATCTCCTCTATCAAACAGTGCGTTTACAAACATATCCGGATCAAACGGCTGAAGGTCATCCACCTGTTCACCGATTCCGATATATTTTACCGGAATTCCCAGTTCTGCCTGGATTGCTATGGCGATGCCTCCCTTTGCTGTACCATCCAGCTTTGTCAGAATAATACCGGAGATGTCTGTGGCCTCTTTAAACTGTTTTGCCTGTGCAAGAGCATTCTGCCCTGTCGTGCCGTCCAGTACGATGAGTGTCTCCTTATACGCTTCCGGGTACTCCCGCTCAACAATGCGGTTGATCTTCTTAAGTTCATCCATCAGGTTCTTTTTATTGTGAAGCCTTCCGGCCGTGTCACACAAAAGCACATCGACATTCCTGGCTTTCGCAGCGGAAACCGCATCGTATACAACGGCTGCCGGGTCCGCCCCTTCTGCCTGGCTGATGATATCTACACCGGCGCGTCCTGCCCACTCTTTCAGCTGTTCAATAGCACCCGCGCGGAATGTATCCGCCGCCGCCATCATGACCTTCTTCCCCTCGCCTTTCAGCAGGGATGCCATTTTGCCCACCGATGTAGTCTTGCCTACACCATTGACGCCGATGACCAGCACAACGCTCTTTTTATCTTTAAAATCATATGCCTCTTCACCCAGCTTCATCTGCTCCTTAATGGAATCAATGAGAACCTGCCGGCACTCTTCCGGCTCTTTGATCTTCTCTTCTTTTACTTTCTTTTTCAGATTTTCAATGATGCTCATGGTCGTATCAATTCCCATGTCGCTCATGATCATGATCTCTTCCAATTCTTCATAAAAATCATCGTCAATGCTGGAAAACCCTTTAAAAATAGAGTCAAAGCCTGAGGCGATATTATCTCTGGTCTTTGTAAGTCCCGCAGCCAGTCTGCTGAAGAATCCTTTCTTTTCTGCCATTTCAAATCTCCTTCCCTTCTCAGCTTTATTCGTCCAGATCGTTTTCGATCAGACTCACGGACACCAGCGTGGAGATACCTTTCTCCTGCATGGTGATCCCATATAAAATATCCGCTGCTGTCATTGTACCACGTCTGTGGGTAATTACAATAAATTGTGTTTCTTTTGTAAGCTTATGCAGGTATTGTGCAAATCTTGCTACATTGGAATCATCCAGTGCAGCCTCTATTTCATCCAGCAGACAAAACGGCGAAGGTTTCAGATTTTGAATCGCAAACAGAAGGGAAATAGCTGTCAGAGCTTTTTCTCCTCCGGAAAGCTGCATCATATTCTGCAGTTTTTTCCCCGGCGGCTGTGCAATGATCCGGATACCTGACTCCAGCACATCGTCGTCGGTGAGTTCGAGCCTTGCATATCCTCCCCCGAAAAGTTCCTGGAACACCTTCTGGAACATTTCCTGAATATCTTTAAACTTCTCTCTGAACTGATTCCTCATGGCAGCTTCCAGTTCATCAATCAGCCCTGCCAGATGTGCCTCAGCCTTTACGATATCTTCGTGCTGTTTTTTCAAAAATTCATATCTCTCCAAAACATCCCTGTAGTCCTCTATTGCGTTGACATTCACCGGCCCCAGTTCCCTGATCTGTGTCTTGATCTCAGCAATTTTCTTCTTTAATTCTGTAAGGCTTTCCCGAGGCTCCTCACCTGCCGCCGACTTTGCCTGATGATATGTAAGTTCATAGTTCTCCCACATGTATTCCAAAAGTTCCTGCTGTTTTTCCTCCAGCTTCTCCCTTGCAGATGTAAGCCTCAGCACTTCTTTGTCGAAGCCGTTGACTCTCTGCATAAGTTCTTCTCTGACTTTCAGACTTTCCTTGTACTTTTCCTCAGTCTCTGAAAGCTTCTTCTGCTTATGAGAGAGATTCTTTTTTTCTTCTTCGATCCAGAGACTCTTTGAATGAACTTCCTCTCTGCATGTTTCTATCCGCCGCTCAATGTCTCCGATGGACGAATCGACAGTACCAGTCTGCCTGCCAAGTGCCTCCAGATCCTCTTCGATCTTTGAAAGCTCCAGGCGAAGCCGTTCTCCGCTGCTCATGATGAAATCCTGGCGCTGCTTCAGCTGGCCGGCTTTCATATGTGCCTCGGAAACTTCCCTGGCCTTTTCTTCCGCCGTGCGTCTGGCTTCCTCCAGATGTCTGGAAAGACTGTGAATCTTTTGTTCTTCCGTCTGATTTGCTTCCTCCAGCACCTGTTTTTTGTCAGATAAAGATGTCACATCCCCATCCATGGACCGGTATTCCCGGCGAAGGGCTTGGGCCTGATCTAAGTATTCCTGCTCCCTCTCTGCTTCCTCGTGAATTTGTTTGTCAATGGATTTCATTGTCATCACCACGGTGTTTTCCCGAAGTGTATTTTCCTGAATCCTGCCTTTTAAACGGCTGATCTTCTCTTCCGCCTGCCCGTACTGCTCTGTCTTTTCTTCAAGCACTTTGGAGATACGCAGAATTTCATCTCTGTCCTTTAACAGCTTTTGCTCAAGTTCTTTTATTTCACGGTTTCTTCCGAGAAGATTGCTCTTATTCTTATAGGCACCTCCGGACATAGAACCTCCGGGGTTCAGTGCATCCCCGTCAAGCGTTACAATGCGGAAAGAGTGTTTGTATTTTGCTGCGATCCGTATCCCGTCGTCGATGGATTCCACGACGAGTACACGGCCGAGAAGTGACTGGAACAATTCTGAAAATCTGTCTTCATAGCTTGCGAGACAGTCACAGGTGCCGATCACTCCCTTCTCATGCACTGCCTCAGGCCTTGGAAATCCGCCCCTCTGTTTGACTGCGCTGAGCGGAAGGAATGTCACCCTGCCATATCGGTTTTTTTTCAGAAATTCGATCATTTCTTTTGCTGTCTGCTGGGTATCGGTGACTACATTCTGAATGGCTCCTCCGAGGGCAGTCTCCACAGCAAGCTCATATTTTTTCCTGACTTTCATGATATCTGCTACGGCACCGATGATGCCCGGATATCTCCCTTTCTGCTCCATCACCCTCTTGATGCCGAATCCATATCCCTCATAGCGCTCCGCCATGTTTCTTAACGTCTCATAACTGGACTGGCTCCTGTGAAAGCCTTCCTTTTTCAGGGTGAGCTCCTCCTGGACGGATCTTCTCTCATTTCCCAGTCTGCCGCAGAACTCCTGCTCTGTCTCCAACTCCTTAAGGATCTGTTTTTTTGCTTCCGCCAGCTCAAGCCTCTTAAATTCTTCCTGTTCTTTTCTTTTCTCCTGCTCTGCCCTGTGGTGCCCGGAGTTTTCTGCCTGCGAGATCAAATGGCGAATCCGCACATCCAGCTGCTCTCTCACAGTCTCCACATGCTGCAGCCTGTTGGAGAGATTTATCTGATTGTTGGCAAAACTCTGCTGATTTCTGCGAAGCTTCTCAAGTTCTTTCTCCGTATCCTGAATATCCTTCTGGAGAAATGCGACTTGGCTTTCTCTTTCCACAGTATCTTCCCGGGCTTTCAAAACCGCCTCTTCGATCTCCCTGCCCTCTTTTTGAAGTTCAGAAAGCTGTGAGCGCTTGTCCTCTTTTTCTCCGGTAAGCCGGCGGATATCAGACGACAGATGCGTCTCTCTCATCCGCTCCGTGTTCATCTGTTCTTTTAAGACCTTGATCTGGCCTTCCTGTTTCTCTTTGTCTACTTTGGCTATAGAAAGCTCTTCCGTCCTGGTCTCGATCTCGTGTTTCAGCTCGTTTAAATACCGGTCCTGTTTCTCATATTCGGCTTTCGTCTGTTCCAGGCGCCTGTCCGCGTCATCCACTTCTCCCTGGGCGATCCGGATCTTCTCATCCAGACTCTCAATCTCATCGGACAGCCGGCCGTTTTCCATGAGGAACATGGATGTGTCATATTCCTTCAGCCGGTCCCTGTATGAGAGATATTCCCTTGCCTTCTCAGACTGTGTCTTCAGCGGGCCGACCTGCCGTTCCAATTCCATAAGAATATCCGTTACCCGGTTTAAATTCTCCCGTTCTGCCTCCAGAGATTTTTCTGTCTCAAGTTTATTCTTTTTATATTTTACGATGCCGGCAGCCTCATCAAACAGCTCTCTCCGGTCCTCCGGCTTACCGCTCAAAATCTGGTCGATCTGTCCCTGTCCGATAATAGAATAGCCCTCTTTGCCTATTCCTGTATCAAAAAACAATTCCACGATATCTTTTCGCCTGCACGGACTGCCGTTCATCAGATATTCGCTTTCACCGGAACGGTAGACTCTCCTGGCCACTGTGATCTCTTCAAACCCGATCGGCAGGCTGTGATCACTGTTGTCCATAGTGATGGCAACGTAAGCAGAACCCATCGGCTTTCTCATCTCCGTGCCGGAAAAAATCACGTCTTCCATCTTGGCGCCCCGGAGCTGTTTTGCGCTCTGTTCTCCGAGCACCCACCGGACCGCATCCGCCACATTGCTCTTTCCGCTTCCGTTGGGACCAACGATTCCCGTAATGCCGCTGTCAAATTTAAAAATCATTTTGTTGGCGAAGGATTTAAATCCATTCACTTCAATGCTTTTCAGATACATAGCTACCTCAATATTCCGTCCTTATGCTTCATTGCCTCATAGGCTGCCGTCTGCTCCGCACTTTTCTTGCTTCTTCCGGTTCCGGTCCCAATGACTTTTTCCCCGAGCCTGGCCTCCACCGTGAAAGTCTTCTGGTGGTCCGGCCCGTCTTCCTTTATCAGTTCATAAGTAAGCGGCTGCTTGGAAAAACTCTGTACAAGTTCCTGAAGCGAAGTCTTGGCGTCATAAAACAATACTTTTTCATCTACATCCTGGAGCAGATATGTTTCCACAAACTTTCTGGCTTCCTCGAATCCCTGATCCAGATATACGGCTCCGATCACTGCCTCAAACGCATCCGATAAAATGGAATCTCTCTCCCTTCCTCCGGTCAGGTCTTCCCCTTTGCTCAGCAGCAGATAATCGCCCAGAGAGAGATCCTTGGCACAGAATGCCAGAGTAGGCTCGCAGACAAGGCTGGCTCTCATTTTGGTCAGTTTTCCCTCCGGTTCGTCTTTGTATGTGTGAAACAAATAGTCACTCATGATCAGTTCCAGCACTGCGTCTCCCAAAAACTCCAGCCGTTCATTGTCTTTCCCCCGGGAAAGTTTCCGCTCATTTGCATAGGAACTGTGGGTCAGTGCAGTTGTCAGCAATTTCTTGTCATGAAAACGAATCTTGATTTTTTTCTGAAAATCTTCCTGATTTGATTGATTCATACCTTTTATTTTTCCTTTACAATCTGTTCTTTGATCTTTTCATTGATTTTGGCCTCTGAAAAAGCAATACACTGGATGATCGCGTTCTTCGTCTCTTTTGCCTTGGAACTTCCGTGCATCTTCACGACCAGGCCGTTCAGACCGAGAAGAGGAGCTCCGCCGTGCTCCGACGCGTCAAAGCGTTTCAGGGTCTTTTTCAGTGACGGCTTCACGAGCAGGCCTCCGATCTTTCCTCTCATACTCTGCATCATGCCGTCTTTTACGATTGACATCAGCGTTGAGGACAGGCCTTCTGATAACTTCAGGATCACATTTCCCACAAAGGCATCGCAGACAACCACATCTGCCTGACCGGAATGAATTTCCCTGGCCTCGATGCTTCCGGTAAAGTTGATCTCCTCACATTCCTTCAAAAGAGGAAATGTATCTTTGACAAGCGCATTTCCCTTTGCCTCTTCCACACCTACATTTACGATGGCAACTTTCGGATTTTTAATGCCTACCACGTCTTCCATATAAATAGAACCCATCTTCGCAAATTCCAGAAGGTATTCCGGTTTTGCATCCATATTGGCTCCGCTGTCAATGATCAGGGAAACACCTTTTGTAGTCGGCATCAAAGCGGCCAGAGGAGCACGCTTCACCCCTTTGATCCTGCCCACCACGAACTGTCCTCCCACGAGGATCGCCCCTGAACTTCCGGCCGATACAAATGCATCTGCAGTCTGGTCTTTTACCATCTTCATCCCGACTACCATGGAAGAATCTTTCTTCTTACGAATCGCCTCTACCGGTGATTCATCACAAGAAATTTCTTCTTCTGCATTGATCACTTCGATCTGCTCGCTCTTATAGCGGTATTTCTTTAATTCCTCGTGGATCCTCGGGGATTTTCCTACAAGGTAAACTTTAATATTGCTGTTCTCGTTGACCGCATCCACCGCGCCTTTTACGATCTCTCCGGGAGCATTGTCCCCTCCCATGGCATCCAGCGCTACTTTAACTATCTTTTCCATTTGCAACCTCCTTGATACAAAATCACCAGATGAAAAGAAATGCCATCCGCTTAAACTCATAAAGTCTAAACGCATGGCAATTCATGACAACATATGCTGCTGTTGTCAACTCTTACTGAGCATTTACGATTTCTCTTTTATTATAAGATCCGCAGGCTTTGCACACTCTGTGAGGCATCATTAATTCACCGCACTTGCTGCACTTTACTAAAGCTGGTGCAGTCATTTTCCAGTTTGCTCTACGTTTATCTCTTCTCGCTTTTGAAGATTTATTCTTTGGACAGATTGACATTGGTATTACACCTCCTTAAAATTCTTAAAAATATCCTGGATAGCTGCCATCCGTGGATCTTTAACCGCCCGGTCACAGCCACACTCTTCCTTGTTCAGATTCGTTCCGCACACTGGACAAAGTCCTTTGCAGTCTTCACTGCATAACACCTTTGTTGGCAGCAGGGGAATCACTTCTTCAAGAATAAGCTTATCCACATTGAGGCTGCTTCCATCTACGAAAGATACTTGATCCTTACAAGTTTCTTCTATGTCATCAAAATCCAATGTCCGTAAGACACTGAGCCTGATCTTTTCCGGAACCTCGGTGAGACACCGGCCGCAGGGCATCCCGACTGTGATGCTTGTCTGAAATGAGACCGAAACCGTCCTCTTCCCTTCATTTTTTAAAATGACCGGAAAAGAAGGCTTCTCCAGGATCGGATAACTTTCTCTTCTGAGAACAAGCTCCTCCATATCCAGGGAACATTCCACCGTCTCTTCATGATCCGGCATTGATAACAATTTTGATAACTGAATCAGCATACTATCTCCTAAAATTTCATACTTGTCTATTATACAAACGCGATATTTGTTTGTCAAGTAATTTTATTTTACAAGGGCTACCGTATCCCTTGCGATCATCACTTCCTCGTTGGTCGGAATGCAGAGCACTTTGACTCTGGAATCATCCGTTGAAATGACCGCTGCTTTTCCGTGCACATCGTTCTTTTCAGCATCGATCTTTGCACCGATACAATCCAAATATTCTCCAATCGCTGCTCTCGTGGCGTCGTCATTTTCTCCCAGTCCCGCAGTGAAAGCGATGGCATCCACCCCGTTCATAGCCACAGTGTAGGCTCCGATATACTTCGCTACACGGTATACATAAGCGTCCATCGCAGCCGCAGCCGCTTTGTTGCCCTCTGCCCTTGCGGCTTTGACATCTCTGAAATCGGAAGAAATACCGCCGGACAGTCCGAGCACTCCGGATTCTTTGTTTAAGATATTGACTACTTCAGACACGGTTTTATTTTCTTTGTTCGCGATGAACTCAAGAATCGCCGGGTCCAGGTCTCCGGAACGGGTACCCATGATCAGGCCCTCCAGCGGTGTCAGTCCCATCGAAGTATCCACAGACTCTCCGCCTTTGACTGCTGTGACGCTGGCACCGTTTCCTAAATGGCACACAATTATATTGATATTTTTGATGTCTTTTCCAAGCATCTTGGCAGCCTCACGGGAGACAAACTGATGGGAAGTCCCGTGGAATCCATAGCGGCGGATTCCGTCTTCATCGTAATACTTTCTCGGGATTCCATAGAGAAATGCCTTTTCCGGCATCGTCTGATGGAATGCGGTATCAAATACAGCAGCCATAGGTTTGTCCTTCATGAGTTCCCGGCAGGCCTCAATTCCGATCAGAGCCGCAGGGTTATGGAGCGGTGCGAATACGTTGCACGCCTCGATCTCTTTTAACACATCCTCTGTGATAATGCAGGATTTTGTGAACTTCTCTCCTCCGTGTACGACTCTGTGTCCCACGGCACTGATTTCGTCTAAAGATGTGATCACGCCGTTTTCTTTGTCTGTCAGCTGTTCAAGCACAATGCCGATGGCCGTCTTGTGGTCCGGCATGGCAGGAGTGGTCTTGATCTTGTCTTTTCCGGCAGGCTCATGGGTCAGGGCTCCGTCGATCCCGATCCTCTCACAGAGACCTTTTGCCAGTACATCTTCTGTGTCTGAATCGATCAGCTGGTATTTGAGGGAGGAACTTCCGCAATTAATAACTAAAACTTTCATCTTCATTCTCCTATATATTCTAATCTTTTAACCTCTAATTGTTCTCCGTAAGCTGTGCCTGCACTGCCGTGATTGCCACAACTCCGACGATATCTTCCGCCTTGCATCCGCGGGACAAGTCATTGACCGGCTTTGCAATCCCCTGGGTAACCGGGCCGTAGGCTTCCGCTTTTGCCAGTCTCTGGACTAATTTGTATCCGATATTTCCTGCATCCAGATCCGGGAAGACGAGTACATTGGCTTTTCCTGCCACTTCACTTCTGGGTGCCTTCGATGCCGCCACCTCAGGAACGATCGCCGCATCCAGCTGCAGTTCTCCGCAGATCAGTGTGTCCGGATAATCTCTTTTTGCGATCGCCGTTGCTTCCACAACCTTTGTCACATCGTCGTGTTTTGCGCTTCCCACTGTGGAATGGGAAAGCATAGCAACCCTTGGTTCTTCTCCCACCAGCTGTTTAAATGTCTGCGCAGAACTTCCGGCAATGGCTGCCAGCTGTTCTGAATTGGGATTCTGATTCAGTCCGCAGTCTGCAAATACAAAAGTACCGTTGGCGCCGAGTTCACAATCCGGCACTACCATCAGGAAGAAGGCAGAAACGATCCTTGTCCCCGGAGCCGTCTTGACAACCTGAAGGGCAGACCGCAGAACGTTGGCGGATGAATTTACTGCCCCCGCAACCATGCCGTCCGCATCTCCGGCACGCACCATAGTCGCTCCGAAAAACAGCGGATTAGAAAGCAGGATTTCTTTTGCATCCTCCGGGAGCAGTCCCTTGCTCTTTCTGGCTTCGCACAAAGATTCAATGTATGTATTGAGTCTTTCGCAGTTGTTAGGATCTACAAAACAGGCCTTGGAAAGATCCAGTCCCTCTGCGCGGCTTAAAATTTCCTCCTCGTTTCCCACAAGAATAATGTCGGCGATCCCTTCTCTCAGCACTGTGTCTGCAGCCTCAAGAGTACGGGGATCTCCGGTCTCAGGCAAAACAATCTTTTTTTTCTCACTTTTAGCTCGTTCTTTAATCACATCAATAAAACTCATTACGTTGCTCCTTCCAACTTTCTACAAAGATGAATTCTTCTCATGGAAATTATACAATATTCGTTTGTTGTATACAATATGCCTTGTTGTACTTTTCCTAGTACATCTCATCTCATAATGTTTTCATTTTACTATCTTTTATTTTTAATAGCAAGTTTCAGCCTTTTATTTCCTCTTTTTTGTGCAATTTTACCTTTTTTAAGTTCTTTGTTATAATGATTTCACAAAAGAAAGGAGAGCAGCAATGAAAACTGCGGCAATTATCTGTGAGTATAACCCGTTTCACAACGGACATCTTTATCATATCGAAGAGACAAAGCGCATTTTAGGCGCTGATTATATCATTGCACTGATGAGCGGAAATTATGTACAGCGCGGCGGCCCGGCCGTCATCGAAAAAAAAACAAGAGCCAGAATGGCCCTCATGAACGGAGCTGACCTGGTGCTGGAACTGCCGCTCTGGTTTTCCTCCGGCAGCGCCCCGTATTTTGCAGACGGCAGTGTCTCCCTCCTGGAAGGTCTCGGTGTGGTCGACATTCTCTCTTTTGGGAGCGAATGCGGTTCTCTGAGCCGTCTGATCTCCCTCGGAAGCTTTCTGGCGGACAGAGAGGATGACCTCACGGAACAGATTAAGTTATATTTAAAGACCGGCATTTCCTATCCTAAAGCGAGAGAAAAAGCGTTTCTCTCACTTGGCTGTTCCAAGAGTGACGCCGATATCCTAAGAGAGCCAAACAACCTTCTGGGACTCGAATATTTGATGGCACTGAAACGCAGAAACAGCAGCATCCATCCGTTCTGTATCCCGAGGAAACAGAGCAGCCACCGGAGTCTTGATCTGACGGGCAGCATCAGTTCTGCCTCCGCCATTCGGTCACAGCTGGCTGTTTTTGACGGCCTTAGCAAGTGTCTGGAGAGCATTCCGAAAAATCTGCACCCGATTCTGCTGGAAGATTACCGGCGCTGTTTTCCCATCCTGCTTGATGATTTTTCTGATTTGCTGTCTTATAAACTCTGCATGGAAGATTCCTTTGAGGACTATTGGGACATTTCAAAGGATCTGAGTGCCCGCCTGATCCGTATGGCCGTTCCGGGCCGGCCATTTTCCTGTCAGATCGAAGCCGTCAAAAATAAAAGCCTGACCTGGAGCCGTATCAGCCGGGGACTCCTGCACATCCTCCTCGGCATGAAGCAGGAGATGAAGGACAGCTATACCCGCTCAGAACAGCCCCTGTATTTTCAGATCCTCGGCTTTAAAAAAGAGGCTTCCTCTCTGATCCGGGAAATAAAAAAGAAAAAAACCTGGCCGATGGTCCGGCATTTAAGACCGCTTGACGACCCGCTTACCAAGGTCCAGTTACAGATGCTTCAGACAGAACAAAAAGCAGATGCCCTCTATCAAATGATGCTCCGGTCAAAGTTTAAGACCCAGGTAAAAGAAGAACAAATCATAATATAACCGTCCGCCTCATAGGCTTAAGAGGACAGGGGGGTTTTTCTATGGGTAAATACTTTTATCAGTTTTGTTTGATTTTAACTGCGTTCCTTCTATTTTTATTTCCGGAACAGTGCGTAGCAGGCGCCAAAAACGGCCTGCTTCTCTGGTCCGGAACCATCGTGCCCACGCTCCTGCCGTTTTTTCTTCTGACAAACCTTATGATGAAATACCAGACGGTCCACTATATTTCCTATCTGTTTTATCCTCTGTTTAAACTATTTCCATGGCTGAACAAGGATCTGGCATATACAATCCTTATGGGCTTCCTGTGCGGCTATCCTCTGGGCGGCAAGATCATCAGCGATCTGGTGCTTTCAGGTTCCTATACAAAAAAAGAAGGGGAATCCCTTCTTGTGCTCTGCAACAATGTAAGCCCGATGTTTTCCATCGGCTTTACGCTGACCCTGATCTTAAAAGGGACCCTTAGTGTACCCCTTTATTTTTTCTGTCTTTATATGCCCAATCTCCTGTACTTTATCTTCATCTTATGGAAATTCAGAGGCACAGGATTTTTACAGGTGCATCAGGAACACCCGAGGACTGCGGCGATCAAATCCTTTGACGAGATTGTTTTTGACAGTTTGAAGACGATTTTTACCATCGGTATTTTTATCATGGTATTTTCCATCGTATCTTCTCTTCTTCAAAGCGGCATACTGCCCTCCTATATCACGGCACCGGTCATCGGAATGCTCGAGATCACAACAGGGATCTCCCATGTGAGTTTTCTGTCCTTGGGCTTCAGACAAAAAGCAGCCGCAATCCTTGCCGTCAGCTCTTTCGGCGGCCTGTGCAGCCTGGCACAGGTCAAGAGCGTCTGCCAAAAATCACAGCTGTCTATGAAAAGCTATTTTATATTTAAGATGCTCTTTGCATGCATAAGCAGCGGCATGCTATTCCTCTTCCTGTGAAACGAAATCTTCGGCTGTTCTCACCTTCGTCCGGGAAGCCCCGTCAAGCTGCTGCCGGATTTCCTCATAGTTGGTGCTGATTGACTCTATATCACTGTCCAAGGTTGATAAAAGCTGATCAAAAAGGCTTCGCTGACCCTCTTTTACTTTTGTTATGTAGTCCTGGACATCTTCCATAATATCGCATGTGTACTGCAGTGCGCCGTATCTTACCTGTTCAGCCTCTTCATTGGCATTGTGAATGACATCATTTGCGTGGTTTAAAGCAGCTTCTTCCATCTCCTTTGCACGCATTTTTGCCATCTCTACGATCTCATTCTCATCGATCAGCTCTCCGGCTTCTCTGGCCGCCTGGTTTACGATATTCTGGGCCTTGATCCTGGCATCTTCCAGGATAGCGTCTTTGTTCATCATAACCTTATGGCTGCGCTCAACCTCTCCCGGAATCTGTTTTCTCAATTCCTCAATGACAGTGATCAGCACATCCCTGTCGATGACAACCTTCCCCGGATTAAATCTTGCCGGCTTGGCCTCATCGATCAAAATTTCAATATCATCGATCATTTCATGCAAATATTTCTCACTCATGCTTCTCCCTCTATTCTTTCTCTAAATTTTTGCTTCAGCTTCTGTTCCACATACGGAGGCACCAGTTCACTGACATCTCCGTGGTAGGATGCGATCTCCCTCACGATCGTAGAGCTTAAGTATGCGTATTCCGTACTGGTGGTAAAAAACATCGTATCCAGATTGGAGTCCAGCTTATTATTGATCTGGGCTATCTGCAGTTCATACTCGAAATCCGTAACAGCGCGGAGCCCGCGGACCGTAATATCCGCGTTATTTTCACGTGCAAAGTCCACCAGCAGGCCGGAAAAAGATTTCACTTCAACATTCTCCATATCCTTTGTGGCTTCCGTGAGAAATTCCACTCTTTCTTCCATTGAAAATAAAGGATTTTTTTCACTGTTCAGCAAAATCCCTATGACCAGTTTATCAAAAACTCTGATAGAACGTTTAATAATATCCAAATGCCCATAAGTTACCGGGTCAAAGCTTCCCGGATACACTGCAATGCTCATTTCTCAGCCCTCCTGCACTTTCTGCAAAAAAGTATGCTTGTTGGTTTTATACTCCTTTATCTTCAGAACCTTCAGATGCTCAAACAACTCCTCCTGAATCTCTGTCTGTAAGCTGGATTCCGCAATGACCAGGGTGTTCTCCTTTAAAAGATCCAAATGATCCAGTTCGGCAAGCACTGCTCTCTCCATTCCTTTGTTATAAGGAGGGTCCATAAAAATATAGTCAAACTTCCTGCTCTCTGCTCCAAGCTTCCTCAATGCACTTATGACATCTGTCTCCAGGACCTGAGCGTCATTTATAAGTTTTGTATGTATCAGATTGTACCGAATACAGGCAGCCGCTTTTTTGTTCTTTTCCACAAATACAGCATGCTTACATCCCCTGCTCAGAGCCTCGATCCCGATGGCTCCGCTGCCTGCGAACAGGTCCAGAAACTCTGCCCCCGCAATTTCATGCTGGATCATATTAAACAGCGTTTCCTTAATGCGGTCCTGCGTCGGTCTCGTGTCCATTCCTTCCACTGTTTTAAGCCTCAAACTCCTGGCTTTTCCTGAAATCACTCGCATTTTTTTATCTTCCTTTGTTTTTTCTCCCTACTATTGTATTATATTCAGATAATTTGTCAACTAAATAACAAAGAAATTCCCGTACTGCAAAAGGAGCAGTCAGAACTGACGCTCTGATTGCTCCTCTTTTTTCTTTCGTTCTCTCATCGAAATTACGAGTAAAAACTGATTCGTTTGTATCCGTTAACTAACGGCCAGACATTTCCTCTTCCTGTCTGCGGATCATTTTACGAACCATTTCTCCTCCAACAGAACCTGCCTGAGCAGTTGTTAAATGTCCGTTGTATCCTTCTTTTAAGTCTACACCGATTTCATTAGCAACCTCGAATTTGAATCTGTCCAGTGCTTCCCTAGCCTCTGGAACTTCCACTCTGTTGTTTCCTTTGCTGTTTGCTGAAGTACGTTCTTCCATTTTGAAAGACCTCCGTTTCTTTTGTTGTTTTTTGTTACGAAGATAGTATGTTTAATAACACAAAAGATACACTGAGAGTTTTTACATGGAATAACATTTTTTTCTTTGGAATTTTAATACTTTACTTTAAAGTCCTTTTCTCCCTCACAGAGCGGACATTCTTCAGCTGTTACATGGTCAATCCGCATAAACCGATGGCCGTGCTTCATGGATTCTATAAAATCTTCAATCTGTTTTTTTGTTCCCTGGGCTTCTGCAGTGACAGAACCGTCATACATATTCTTCACCCATCCTGTCACATGAAACTGTGCGGCATTCATCTGTGCAAAATACCGGAATCCGACTCCCTGGACTCTTCCCGTAAACCGCAAACGTACACGAATCATAGCGAACCTCCTTTATATCCTGTTGGCAAGCGAAATCTGTTTTTCCAGACGGCTGTTTTTTAATGTGGAGAAATCAAATTCTTCCTCACACAGCTGATGTACTGCATCGCTTGCCTGTTTTAAAAGATCTGCATTGGTATAAATATCGGCCAGGACAAAATCCATCATCCCGCTCTGCCGGACTCCGAAAAAGTCTCCCGGTCCTCTGAGCTTCAGATCCTGATTGGCAATGTAAAATCCGTCGTTAGACTTATTTAACACTTCCAGCCGCTCCATCGTTTCTTTCTTTTTTACTCCGCTCATAAAAATACAGTAGGACTGGTGTTCTCCCCTCCCCACCCTGCCTCTCAGCTGATGCAGCTGGGCGAGGCCGAACCGCTCGGCGTTCTCCACCATCATGACCGTGGCATTGGGCACGTTGACACCGACCTCAATAACTGTGGTAGACACCAGGATCTGGATGCTGCACTCCGAAAATTCATCCATAATCTTCTGCTTTTCCTTTGGTTTCATTTTACCATGAAGCACCCCGATCTGTATACTGGGAGGAAACTGTTCTCTCAGCATATTGGCATACTGAATCACATTTTCACCCTCCATGGCCTCGCTTTCCTCCACCATTGGGCAGATAATATAGATTTGCCGCCCCTCTGCCACCTGCTTCTCCATGAATCGATACGCATTCGGACGGTAACTCTGATTGACAACACAATTTTTAATTGGAAGACGGTTCTTCGGCAGCTCATCGATGACGGACACATCCAGATCTCCGTACATAATGATCGCCAGGGTCCTCGGTATCGGAGTGGCACTCATAACGAGGACATGTGGTTCCTTCCCCTTCTTTGAAAGGATCTCTCTCTGCCGGACCCCGAATCTGTGCTGCTCGTCCGTGATAACCAGAGCCAGCCGGTCATACTCCACAGCATCCTGAATCAGGGCGTGGGTCCCGATAACAATATCATACTCATGGTTTTTAATTCCCTGATAGATTTCTCGCTTTTCTTTCGCCTTTACAGATCCTGTGAGCAGCGCCGCAGACACGCCGAACGGTCCAAGAAGTTCCTGAAAGGTCTCGTAGTGCTGGCTTGCAAGCACTTCTGTCGGAGCCATCAGAACGCCCTGATACCCGGCCTTCGCGCACATCAGAAGAAGGATCACCGCAAGGATCGTCTTCCCTGATCCCACGTCCCCTTGTACGAGACGATTCATGACCTTCTCCCCCATTAAATCCTTCTGCATCTCCAGAAGAGCCCTTTTCTGTGCTCCGGTCAGTTCATAAGGAAGCGACTGGATCAGCCTGTCCGCCTCGCCGCATACCGGGATCGGATAACGGTTTTTTTCCTCCCGGTGCTCCTGTTTCATCAGGTTCATCCGCGCCATAAAAATGAAAAATTCATCAAAGATCAGTCTCTTTTTCGCCTCCACCAGCGTCTGTTTGTCCCTTGGAAAATGGACATTCCAGATGGCTTCGCTGTAATCCATCGGACGGTATTTTTTAAGAATCTGCTCCGGGAGATATTCCCGGATACCCTTTATATACTCCTCCGTCTGCATGACGGCCTTGCTCACTGTTTTATTCGTAATCCCCGATGTCAGCGGATAGACCGGCTGTAAAGTCTGCTGCTTTGCGCTGTAATCCTCCTCTTTAAAAATCTCCGGGTGCTCCATCATCAGACGGCCGTTTTTAAAAACCGGTGTCCCAACGAAAATATAGTCCTCTCCCCGGTGAATCTGTTTCTTTAAGTATGGCATATTAAACCAAGTAAATGTCATAGTGCCGGAACTGTCCTTTCCGAGACAGGAGACAATCTTTAATCCTCTTACATATCGGATATTCACATCTGATGTAATCCTCACCTGTACTGCGGCCCTCTCTCCTGCCGTCAGTTCAGAGAGCAGGACAGGGTCTTCATAGGTCAGATAGTATCTGGGATACATAGTGATCAGGCTGTCCACAGTCTCGACTCCCAGCTTTTTAAATCCGTTATATGTTTTCTCACCGATCCCCTTCAGGCATTGGATATTTGTATCCCCGTTCATAAATCAACTACTCCTCTATAAATACGGACCTCCCCGTGGAAAAGGAAAAGGGAACAGTATCTGCTCCCTTTTGATTGTCCATTCTTTTCTTATTCTACAGACAGCAGGAAATAATAAATTGGCTGTCCTCCATATTCCATCTGGACCTCGCAGTCCGGATACAGTTCCTCTGCCTTTTTCGAAAGCTTCACAGCCTTCTCCTCCGGCGTCTCATCCCCGTAGTATATACAGATCAGTTCGCTGTCCTCGTCCACCATACTGCGAAGGAGTCCCAGCGTCACCGCTTCTACATCATTCCCAACTTCCTGAATGCCGTTGTCGTCAATCCCCATAATATCATCGACTTTGATCGTCTTGCCGTCAATGGTCGTATCACGGACTGCATAAGTGACTTCTCCGGTTTTTACACCGTTCATCATCTCGGTCATGGCAGCCTCATTCTCTTCCACACTGCTTTCCGCCTCAAATGCAATCAAAGCAGAAATCCCCTGCGGTACCGTCTTGGTCGGAATGATAATGATCTCTTTATCTTCCACGAGGGCTTTCGCCTGCTGGGCAGCCAGTATAATATTTTTATTATTCGGCAGGATGAACACATGATCCGCATTGACCTGAGCAATCGCATTGAGCATATCTTCCGTGCTCGGATTCATGGTCTGTCCGCCTTCGATCAGATAATCTGCCCCCAGTTCTCTGAATATGTCGTTGAGACCGCTTCCGATTGAAACCGCAACAAATCCCATATCCTTTCTCGGAGCCGGTTCTTTTTCCTCTGCCTGACGGCTCAGGTTCAGGCGCTCCTCATGCTCTTCCCGCATGTTATCGATCTTCATGCTGGTCAGTGCACCGTAAGAAAGTCCCTTTTCAATAGCCTTGCCCGGATGATTCGTGTGGACATGCACCTTCACGATGTCTTCATCCGCCACGACTACAATGGAATCTCCCATACCGGTCAGATAATCCTTAAACTCCTGTTCCTGCGCCGAACCAAATTCTCTGTCCAGCATGACAATAAACTCTGTACAGTATCCGAACGTAATATCCGCCGTTTCTCCGGATGCGGCTCCCATCGGTTTTTGCACCGGTCTGGAAACCGGCTCAACTTTCAGATCCACTTCCTTACCGAGAAGAACATCATAGGCTCCCTGAAGAACTTCCAGGAGTCCCTGTCCGCCGGAATCCACAACCCCGGCTTCTTTTAAAACAGGCAGCATCTCCGGCGTCATCTGGAGTGCTGTGTTGGCTTCCTGCATGACATTTTGGGCAAACTCTTCAAAATCGTCTGTCTTCTTTGCGGATCTCAAAGCGCTGTCTGCCGCTGCCTTGGCAACGGTGAGGATCGTTCCCTCTTTCGGCTTCATAACCGCCTTGTAGGCAGTGTCCACAGCCTTCTTAAAGCCCGCGGCTACATCTCTGGTTGTCAGTCTGTCCAAATATTTAATCTGCTTTGTAAAGCCCCGAAACAGCTGGGAAAGAATCACCCCTGAGTTTCCTCTGGCTCCTCTTAATGATCCGCCCGAGATAGCCTTTGCCAGCTCCTCGATCGTAGGATCATCTATCGCACCGACTTCTTTTGCCGCCGACATGATCGTCATCGTCATATTGGTTCCCGTATCGCCGTCGGGCACCGGGAATACATTCAATTCGTTAATATGCTCTTTATGAGCTTCCAGTCTCTTCGCTCCGCCAATAAACATCTTTTTGAGCAAAGCTGCGTCAATCTGCTTCATTTATCCTGCCTCCGTAATTATCCTATATCTTTCACACCTTCAACGTATACATTGATCCGTTCCACTTCCAGACTGGTGAACTCTTCTACCCGGTATTTCACAGAAGACATCAGGTTGTCCGCTACCGCAGAAATGGATACACCATAAGAAACAATAATGTGAAAATCTATGGAAATTTTGTTGTTCTTCACAGAGACAAAAACACCTTTTCTTATATTATCTCTGGTCAGCAGCTTTACGATTCCGTCTTTCATATTGACCATTGCCATGCCGACAATACCAAAACAACCAAGGGCACAAATCCCGGCATACTTGGCAATCACTTGATTTTCGATAGAAATCTCGCCGTTCTTCGTATTCATATGTCCTTTCATCGCTTTACCTCCATACTTCGTATTCTTGTGCGCCCACACAGCTCATTTTACCCGGAACGCTACTTAGATTATACTATTTACCTCTGAAAAAGAAAAGAGAATTTCTTCTTGATTTTTAGAAATCAATCTGGTAGAATGAAATAGTTGTCAGTCCCAGAGAGGGATAAGATCGAGTTAAGGAGGTGCTAACATGGCAAAATGTGCTATCTGCGGAAAAGGCGCTCATTTTGGTAATGCAGTCAGTCATTCACATAGAAGATCAAATAAGATGTGGAAATCAAATATCAAATCTGTAAGAGTGAAGGTAAACGGTGCAGCTAAAAAAATGTACGTTTGTACTTCTTGTCTGAGATCAGGTAAAGTCGAAAGAGCGTAATCTTTCCCGATTATTATAAACCTAGGGAGCTGGAATATCCGGCTCTTTTTTTCGTTTCAGATAAGATTCCTTCTGTTTACTGAAAAAACAGAAAATAAGACAGAGTGATACTCACCCCGGTCATTGCAAACTGTGTAAAATCTCTTTGGATGAACATTCCGATAAACAGCCCGAGGCCAAAAAAGAAAAAAGCGACTCCGCAAACACGTTTCATACATACACACCTGATTTAAGCTTATTAGCTAGTATATGCAGAACAACACAAAGTATTGAATAAAAAATACCCTGTATTACAGATTTCTGTTCATACAAGGTATTTTAGGGAGGTTATCGTTCGTTCTCTAAGTCTTCTACTATATCTTCCAGTGTCTCTTCTTTTTTTGTAAATTTGTCAATCACATCAGGAACCATGTCCAATAGTTTTGTAATCGTTTCCTGATTCTTAACATTCACAAGCTTCGTCTGTCCGTCACGGATCACAAGAACCGCACTTGGCGTCATCTTGCCCCCGATACCTCCGTATCCCCTGGCTTTCCTGTCTCCGCGGAAATCCCCGGCTCCCATGCCGAAAGATACGTCTACCAGAGGCAGAATGATCGTATCCTTCACATAGATGGGATCTCCAACCACGGTTTTTGAAGTCATAAATCCTTCGATTCCCTGAAATAACGAGTCCACGGTCTCATTAAACTTTTCTTTGTTCATAAAACTAACCTCCTATTGTTCTCATAATGCGTTCCTTCTGTCTCCAAAGCTCCTTATCGCGGTAAACATCCCATAAGATCTTCAGAAAATGAAACGCGTATATCCGGCCTGAAACTGTCAGTGCGGCCTCAAATCTGGCTTCCGTAAAATCCGGCTCCACAGACAGTCTGTCGTTAAACAGCGGCATAAAAGCACTGACAGCAGCGAGTGTCTGTCCTGTCATGGCGGGATCATCAAAGCCGAAAGCCACGTCCCCCGAAAATTTCTTCGGCAGAAAATGCCTGATCCCTTTTTTTCCGTATCCAAATAAGCGTTTGACTACACGGATCAATTCCTCATCTTCCAGCAGTTCTTTGAAAGATTCTGCCTGTTTCAAGGCAGCTTTTATTCTCCGATACTGACGCTTACCTGTATTATAACATCTTTGAAAGAAATTTTTCACCCTTTTTCTGAGCGGCAGCTTCCCGGACGGTTCTTCTATGACAGAGTCAAACTCTTGACCGTCTCCGGTATAATCCAGAATATCCCCTGAAAAGCCTGTCTCCGAATCAGGATCAGCCGGGTGTCCGGCTGCTTCCCGGGGCACTTCTGCCCGGTCTCTTATATCCTTCCCAGATTCTCTGATTTCTACCACATCATCAGCCGCTTTCCTGTTGAGCAGCGACCATCTTTCTTCATCCGAGTGATAGACAGGAAATCCCAGGATCCTTAAAGATACCGCCGGTTCCTCTCCCTCTTTCCATGACACCTTCATTCGCAGAAAAAAGAAAAGCCATGATACCCTGGCTTTGGCCCATTTCTCCCAGCCATTGTAAACTCCCCGGGCACGGTAGCCTGCCGGTGCGAACAAGATCAGAAGCAGGAACACGAAGATACAGAGAAGAATGATTCCTATGATTTTTAAAATAATCCATAAAGCTGCCATCGTCTCACCCCTCTTCAAAAAATTCCGGTATCCGAAACATGGAATCCTGTTGTCTGATGTCTTCCACAATCCTTCTGAGCACCACGAAAGCATCCTGTTTTGACACGGCACATCCCACGACTGTGACATCCTTTTTTCTGTAATAATCTTTCAGCAGTTCCCGGTATTCGTAAATCTCCAGCACTCCCACGTTTCCAAGAGGAAGCGTAATACAATACAGCGAAGGAATGCTCTTTCCTTTTACAATCCGCTTTATTAACTTTTCTTTCGTTATCGTTAAAATTTCCGATATGTAAAACTTTTCAGCAGCCTTCATATATTCACCTTACCAAAAAGGGGATGTTTTCACACCCCCTGATCCTTTTTATTCGCCGATTTTTACAACTTTCAGCATGTTTGTCACACCTTTTCCGCGGTGGTCTGCCGGACCGCCTCCGGTCAGAACGAGAATATCATTCTCCTGAGCAAGATCTGCACTCAGTACGATCTCCGTAGCCTCATCCAAAAGTTCCCTCGTAGATGACGCTTTGTGAGATTTGAACGGACGCACGCCCCAGTAAAGCTGCATTTTGCGCACGACAGCCTCATCCGGAGATAATCCGATGATCTGTGCATCCGGCTTAAACTTGGATACGATTCTTGCCGTAAATCCTGACATACTGGAAGCCAGAATACATTTTGCATTGATGTTATGGGCAGTCTGTACTGCGGAGTAAGCAACTGCCGCTGAGATTCCCCGGTTCACATAGATAGAACGGAAATCCTTGATCTTCGTATCCAGGTGCAGCTCTGTTGAGATAGCAATCTGATTCATCATCCTGACTGCTTCCACAGGATATTTCCCTTTTGCAGTCTCCCCGGAAAGCATGATCGCGTCGGTACCATCGTAGATCGCATTGGCAACGTCTGTTACTTCTGCTCTCGTAGGACGAGGGTTGCGGATCATGGAATCCAGCATCTGAGTAGCAGTGATTACCGGTTTAAATGCGTTGTTGCACTTTTTGATGATGGCTTTCTGCATGAAAGGAACTTCCTCTGCTGGAATTTCCACACCTAAATCACCTCGGGCTACCATGATTCCGTCAGAAGCCTGGATAATGGACTCGATATTTTCTACACCTTCTACATTTTCGATCTTAGAAATGACGCCCACTTCCATATTGTGAGCTTTCACAATCTCTTTGATCTCATTTACTGCGTCAGCATTTCGGATAAATGAGGCAGCGATGAAATCAATGCCGTTTTCCAGTCCGAATTCAATGTCGCTCTTATCTTTTTCTGTGATAGAAGGAAGATTTACACGCACATTTGGTACGTTGACCCCTTTGCGGCTTCCCAGAAATCCACCGTTAACTACGTCACATACGATATCGGTTCCGTCTTTGATCTCTTTGACTCTCAGCTCGATCAGCCCGTCGTCGATCAGAATCGTGTTGCCTTCTGCAACATCCTGAGGAAGCTCTTCGTATGTAATTCCTACGATAGAATCATTTCCTTTGATATCTCTTGTGGTCAGAACAAATTCCTGTCCTTCTTTTAATTCCACATCTCCGTCTGTATCCAAAAGTCCGGTACGGATTTCCGGTCCTTTTGTATCCAATAAGATCGCAATCGGAATATTCAGTTCTTCACGGAATCTTTTAATCCTCTTGATCCTTCCAAGCTGTTCTTCATGGTCACCATGAGAAAAGTTTAATCTCGCAATATCCATTCCTTCCAGCATCAGCTGTTTGAGCACCGCGTCGTCATCCGTCGCAGGCCCCATTGTGCAAACAATTTTTGTTTTTTTCGTCAGCATAGTTAATCTCCTTTTCATAACAATGTATAATAAATTAATCTATAAAAAATTAATTATTTCCTTATTTATCTTTCTTCACATGGACATGTGTAAACAAATGATCCTGACAATATTCATAATTACCCTCACACTTTGAACAATAGCGGAATTCCAACGTGGGATCATCCAGTTCTGTGCGGTGGCAGACGGCACATTCATGCCTGGCGCCGTTCTTTTTCGGCTCCACGTGTCCGGCAGGTTCCCCAAACTGTGCTTTCCTCTTTCTCTGTCTTACCTTTTGGCCGAACATCGCTCCCTTTGCCTTCATTTTCTTTGTTGAGAAAAAGAACAGAACAAAATTCAGCAAAGCGACTACTATTGATACTTTAATCGAAATTCCCGTAACTGTAAAGTCTGTTGCAATAAAAAATGTATAAAACAGGTATGCGGCGTCAAGATATGCCAGCCACTTTACCTTCATCGGAATGATCATATAAAACAATACCTGCATGTCCGGGAACATCATTGCATAGGCCAAAAACAGAGATAAGTTCAGATAGAAGGTATCCATCTGCACAAACATGGCATTAAACTCTCCCCCTGATAAGACAAGAATCAGGTATGTAAGAAATGCTCCTGAAATGGTCCCGAGCACACCAATCATATAGTACATGGTAAATCGGAAACTTCCCCAGACCTGTTCCAACGATGATGCGATAGAATAATAAAACAGCAGTACAAAAATCATAAAGAACAAGTTGGTAGACGGTGCGATCAGAAGGAACGTAAAAATCCTCCAGACTTGTCCGTGCAGTATAAGGTATGGATTCAGCGTAAACTGACTGTACAGCTCCGGCGCGGCAAACTGAACCATGATCCCTACGACATATAAAAGAATAATATACTTTGGAAGTCCCGGAATAGAAAACCTCCCAAACTTCCTCTCCAGCTTATTTAACCAATTCATAAGAAACCTTTCCTAAAATGTTTTTTTCTTTCCTAATACAATACTTCCGATCACCGTCAGCACCAAAGACACTCCTACCAGTCCGAAAAATCCAAACGGGCTGTCCGCAAACGGCACAGGCACGTTCATTCCCCAAAAACTTGCGATCATGGTCGGTATGGACATGACGATCGTGATCACGGCCAGAACCTTCATGACAATATTCAGGTTGTTGGAAATTACAGATGCATAGGCATCCATCGTTCCGCTTAAAATGTTGCTGTAAATATCGGACATCTCGATCGCCTGTTTGTTTTCGATGATGACATCATCCAGCAGTTCCTCATCTTCCGGATACTGTTTGATTTTTTCGATCTTTAACAGACGCTCTAACACCAGCTCATTTCCCCTCAGTGATGTAGAGAAATAAACCAGTGACTTTTCCAGTTCCAAAAGCTCGATGAGCTCCTGGTTCTTCGTAGATATATGGAGCTGTTTTTCGACTTCATCACTCTTTTTATCGATGATCCGCAGGTACTGGAGGTAAAGGGAGGCATTCCGAAACAGGATCTGTAAAATAAATCTGGTCTTCTTATATGTCCAGAAATTCCGTACCCTTCCCTCTTTAAAATTAGAGAGCACCGGCGTATCCATCAGACAGATGGTAATCAGGCACAGTTCCGTCAATATGATCCCGCATGGAATCGTCACGAAGTAGTTCTTCTCTTTTCTCTCCTCTGTGATCGGCACATCCACGATGATCAGCGTATAGTTGTCCTCAACCTCAATACGTGAGCGCTCTTCTTCATCCAGCGGTGCTTTTAAATGATCCAGATCGATCTGGTACTTCTGGGAGAGTTCCACCAGTTCCGTGGCCGTAGGGTCTACCACGGAAATCCAGCAGCCCTCTATGGGCTCAGATATTTCATTGATCCGGCCGTCCATTGTCCGAAAAATCTGTATCATTTGAGTCTCCTTCCACTCCGCTGCGGTCACAGGCAGATGAGATCATCCGCCTGTTTTCCACGAGTTCACGTTTCATTATAGAGATATTATTTCTCTTTGTCAATTAAGAGCACTGTCCCGACAGGAAGGGTCAGTTCTCTGACGCTTTTGTTTGATTTTGCTAATTTTTCAAAGGAAACATTCTTATTTTTCATAATATTCATCAGAGTGTCTCCTTTTTTCACTACATATGGCTCAAAAGCACCCGAAATCACCGGTCCCGCTGACGGAATACATAATTCATCACCAATCTGCAGATTATAAATGTTCACATAGGGATTTTTCCTCATGATCTCCCTTACACTCACATTATATTGTTTTGCGATTTGATACAAGGTATCTTTTTCCTTAATTACATAAACTGTTCCATTACAGTTTCCCCGTTCTGCCATATCTTATACTTTCCTTTGCCTTTTTATTATAGACTATGCCTTGTTTTTTATATGTTTCCGATTTATTTTAGTGAATTTTTTTCTCATCTCCATTTTCTCCGCCTATTTAATAGGTAAGAAGACCGCACTTGAATCTTGTTATTTCAAAATCTTTATTTTATAATAAGACTACTATCGAAAAGGAAAGTAGGTTACAGTTAGATGAAACGATTAGGAATTGATATCGGCTCTACCACCGTCAAAGTAGCGGTGATCGATGAGCAGCACAATATATTGTTCTCAGACTATGAGAGACATTATGCAAATATACAGGAAACACTGGCATCACTTTTAAGAAAGGCAAAAGATCAGATCGGAGACGTCACTTTTGCCCCAACAGTCACTGGCTCCGGCGGGCTTTCTATTTCTTCTTATCTGGAAATCCCGTTCTGCCAGGAAGTTGTCTGTGTCTCCACGGCTCTCCAGGACTATGCCCCAAGGACCGATGTCGCCATTGAGCTGGGCGGCGAAGATGCTAAGATCATTTATTTTACCAACGGCATTGATCAGAGGATGAACGGCGTCTGTGCAGGAGGCACGGGCTCTTTTATCGACCAGATGGCCTCTCTGCTTCAGACCGATGCAGCGGGACTCAATGAATATGCAAAAAACTACGATACGATCTACCCTATCGCAGCCCGATGCGGTGTATTCGCGAAATCAGATATTCAGCCTCTGATCAATGAGGGAGCAACAAAAGAAAATCTTGCGGCTTCTATCTTTCAGGCAGTGGTAAACCAGACCATCAGCGGCCTGGCCTGCGGAAAACCGATCCGCGGCAATGTTGCATTTCTGGGAGGTCCGCTCCACTTCCTCTCCGAATTAAAAGAGGCATTTATCCGCACACTCGGCCTTGAAGGAGAGGCGATCATTGCCCCGAATCATTCCCATCTGTTTGCCGCTGTAGGTGCCGCTCTGAATGCCCGTGAGGAAGTGACAACCAATTTCACGGAACTGCTGGATCATTTTAAAAGAAAAATTGAGCTGGGCCATGAGGTAGACCGCCTGGAACCTTTATTCAAGGATGAACAGGAATACCAGATGTTCCTTAAGGAGCATAACCGCCACATCGTAAAGCGCGGAGATCTTTCTACATATGAAGGCAGCTGCTATCTTGGGATCGATGCCGGTTCTACTACTACCAAAGTAGCTCTGGTCAGCGACAGAGGCGACCTGCTGTACAGCTATTATACAAATAATAACGGAAATCCTCTGAATGCGACTATCGATGCGCTGAGGGAAATTCATGCACAGATGCCGGACACGGCACACATCGTATCTTCATGCTCCACAGGCTACGGGGAACACCTGATCAAGGCTGCACTCAATCTGGATTACGGAGAGGTGGAGACCATTGCCCATTATTACGCGGCAGCATTCTTCGATCCGAACGTGGACTGTATTCTGGATATCGGCGGACAGGATATGAAATGTATTAAGATTAAAAATGGAGTCGTGGACAACGTACTTTTAAATGAGGCCTGTTCTTCCGGCTGCGGATCTTTTATTGAAACTTTTGCAAAATCGTTAAACTATTCTGTACAGGACTTTGCAAAAGTCGCTCTGACAGCCAAGACACCGATCGACTTAGGTTCGAGATGCACTGTATTTATGAATTCCAAAGTAAAGCAGGCCCAGAAAGAAGGCGCCAGTGTCGGTGATATTTCTGCCGGTCTTGCGTATTCTGTCATCAAAAATGCTCTTTTAAAAGTAATTAAACTGACAGATCCAAAATCGCTCGGAAAACACATTGTTGTCCAGGGCGGAACCTTCTACAACGACGCCGTACTGAGAAGTTTTGAGAGGATCTCCGGCTGCAGCGCCATCCGTCCGGATATCGCCGGCATCATGGGTGCCTTCGGAGCCGCCCTGATCGCAAAAGAGCGCTTTAAGACAGAACACACGAAGACACAGATGCTTCCTATGGAAGAAATCTTCGCTCTCTCTGTGGATACTTCTATGACCCGGTGCAAAGGCTGTACCAACAACTGTCTTTTAACGATCAACAAGTTCTCCAACGGCGGCCGCTATATCACTGGTAACCGCTGTGAGAGGGGCATCGGCGGCAAGGCGAATAAAGACAATATTCCGAACTTGTATGAGTATAAATTAAAACGTACCTTCGGCTACGAATCCATCCCTGCCGAAGAGGCAAAACGCGGGGTTATCGGTATCCCCAGGGTTTTAAATATTTATGAGAACTATCCGTTCTGGCACACGTTCTTCACAAAGCTTGGATTTTCCGTGGTCCTGTCCCCTGAGTCTTCCAGGAAGATTTATGAGCTGGGCATCGAATCCATCCCGAGTGAGTCCGAGTGCTATCCTGCAAAGCTCGCCCACGGACACGTGATGTGGCTCATTAAGCAGGGCATCAAGGATATTTTCTACCCGTGCATTCCTTACGAACGGAATGAGACCGAAGAGGCCAATAACCACTATAACTGTCCGATCGTCACTTCTTATGCCGAAAACATTAAAAATAACATGGAAGAACTTCGGACAGAAAATATAAGCTTTATGAATCCATTCCTGGCCCTGGACAATGAAGAAGCCTTAAAGCCAAGACTTTTTGAGGAGCTGGGTGAAAAATACGGCATTGACGCACCGGAGATCAGCGACGCTGTGCGTGCTGCCTTTGATGAACTCGACAGCGTGAGAAAGGACATTCAGAATCAGGGTGAGGAAGTTCTCGCTTATCTGGCAGAGACAGGGCGCACCGGAATTGTCCTCTGCGGACGTCCGTACCACATCGACCCGGAGATCAATCATGGAATTCCGGAACTGATCAATTCCTACGGCATTGCCGTGCTGACAGAAGATTCTATCTCCCACCTTTCCAAGGTGGACCGGCCGCTGAACGTATCGGACCAGTGGATGTACCATTCCAGGCTCTACGCGGCTGCCAACTACGCCAAATCCAACAAGCAGCTGGAAGTGATTCAGCTGAACTCCTTCGGATGCGGCCTGGATGCGGTCACAACAGATACCGTCAACGATATTCTTACCCGTTCCGGAAGGATCTACACGGTATTAAAGATTGATGAGGTCAATAACCTTGGGGCAGCCCGAATCAGGATTCGTTCTCTGATCAGTGCCGTCCGTGTCAGAAAAAAACATAACATTGAGCCGAAACCGGTATCTGCTGCCATGAAGAGAGTTGAATTTACGAAAGAGATGGCAAAGGAATACACGATCCTGATCCCGCAGATGTCTCCGATTCACTTTTCTATGTTGGAACCTGCCTTAAAATCCTGCGGCTACAAAGTCAAAGTACTGAAACAGCGGGGAATGAAGGATGTCAACACAGGACTTAAATATGTCAACAATGATGCGTGCTATCCTTCTCTGATTGTCATCGGACAGCTGATGAATGCACTGTTGTCAGGCAAATATGATACAGACAAGATCGCCCTTGCGATCAGTCAGACCGGAGGAGGCTGCCGTGCAACGAGCTACATCAGCTTTATCCGCAGGGCTCTTGAGAAAGCGGGTTACGGACACATTCCCGTCATCGGAATCAGTACCCAGGGTATTGAGAAAAACAGCGGATTCAAGCTCACTCCGGGCCTTTTAAACCGTGCGGTCCAGGCTATCGTCTACGGTGATCTGTTCATGAGAGTCGTCTACCGCACCCGCCCGTATGAAAAGGAAAAGGGCTCTGTGAACCGTCTGCACAAGCGCTGGGAAGCCAAATGCAAGAGGGATGTCATGAAAGGAAATCTTTCTACTTTCAAGAAGAACATTAAAGGCATCATCCGCGACTTTGATAAAATTCCTCTGACGGATGAAAAGAAGCCGAGAGTCGGTATTGTAGGTGAAATCCTCGTAAAATTCCTGCCGGATGCCAACAATCATCTGGTAGAACTCCTGGAGCGGGAAGGCGCAGAGGCTGTTGTCCCTGACCTTTTGGACTTCTTCATGTACGGTTTTTACAACAGCAATTTCAAATATCGTTACCTCGGAAAATCAAAGAAGACGGCGATCATATGTAATTCCGGAATCTGGATCGTGGAACAGTACCGGAAAACATTAAGAAAAGAACTTGCAAAGAGCAAACGTTTTGATGAACCGGCATACATTAAGGACCTGGCTGCCTACGCCAAACCGTTCGTCTCCATCGGAAATCAGACCGGTGAGGGCTGGTTCCTGACCGGCGAGATGGTAGAACTGATTCACAGCGGTGCGCCGAACATCGTCTGCACCCAGCCATTTGCATGTCTGCCGAATCATGTGGTAGGAAAGGGCGTGATCAAGGAACTTCGCCAGGCTTTCCCTGAATCCAACATCGTTGCCATTGACTACGATCCGGGTGCCAGCGAAGTCAACCAGATCAACAGGATCAAGCTGATGCTGTCGGCAGCGGTTAAAAATATGTGACATTTTCTGCATGATTTCCGTTCGGCTCTTAGAATGCCTCACTCCAATCATGCAGAAAATGAATATAGTATCTGCCGGAGAAAGCTGCCTGCTGAACAAAAGTGGTGTTTCCAAATAATATTTTACCTTCTTCAAGGTATTTCCCTTGAATATTTCGACATATTGTGATATTATCATTTTATACAAAAGAGAAAAAACAGCAGTCTGTGATTTGCAGGCTGCTGTTTCTATTTTATAGATTCTGTTTTTTATATTCTTTCTGAAGTATTTCTGCAAATTCCCTGACAAATCCGTCTTCCCGGTCTTTCCTCCAGCAGACAATATATTCCCTTTTTAATTGCTTTCCATCTGCGCAAAGCGGAATGCGGCGAAGTGGGATATCGCCCTGTCCCGGCCTTTCCCCCGTTTCTTCCGTAAGCAGAAATCCTTTGTCCCAGGCTGCTAAAAGTCTGGCTTCTTCCGGAGTATCAGCAAATAAAATATTGTCCTGTAACCCCAGCATATTGACACAGTTATCTCTCTGCCGCTCTCTCTGGTCAGCAGGGACAGCAATAATACAGGGGATTCTGCGTAACTCTTCAATATTCACATAATCCAGGGCACTCAGAGGACTTCTCTCCGATATCTCAATGAAATATCTGCCTTTGGTCAGAGAAATGTATTCAAAGTCTTGTAAGTCACCCGGCCTTGGGCTGCAAAGAATGATATCCGTTCCTCCGAAACACAGCATGTCTATCAGCTCTTCTGCATACCCGGCAGCGGTCTCCAGCTCCATCATGGGATACTTCTCAGATAATAATGCTGCTGCCCTGCAGAGTTCCGTTCCATGCAGATATTTTGAATATCCGACACGGAGACGCTGATTTATTTGTCTTCCGATCCGAGCGGTTTCTTTTTTCAGACGCTCCGCCTCATCCAGCAGCACAAGGCCGTGCCGATAAAAATATTCCCCTGCAGGTGTCATATAAAATTTCCGGTTCTTTCTCCTAATCAGCTCTGTGTCAAGATTTTCTTCTAAAGCGCGTATCTGCTGCGACATCGCAGACTGGGATATCCCGCATTTTTCGGCTGCATCAGTAAAACTTTGGCATGTGATCACCTCTGTAAAATACTTTAATTGTTTTAATAACAAAAAAGTCACCTCCCCTGCCGTTTTTCATCCTTCTGTATCTCAAAGCTTTTCCAGAATGTCGTCGAGAATCCGGACTGAGTCCTCCACACATCCCCGGCAGCTTCTGAGCATCGTGCCGGTGGTCATTCCTTTTAACTCCCTGCATACCGTACTTTGATTCTTCATCCGGAAACGTCTGATCAGCTCTCTTGTCAGTTGATATGTAGATCCTTTTGAATCCGGTTTCGCAAGATTCCCGGTGCTGTTCATCCTCCCCAGCACAGCAACTGCACCTGAAACCGCACCGCAGGTCCCTTCCATTCCTCCCATACCGAGCCCAAAGCCTTCTGTCAGTTCAAACACGGTCTGTTCATCAATGCCCATCTCCTCACAATAACAGCATGCAACTGCCTGTGCACAGTTATAACCTCTCTCATGCCTTTCGGCCGCTTCTTTTATCTTACTCATTCTGATACCTCCTCTGTCTGTTTCTTCTAACTAATTAAAACATATCCAATCCCCAAATACAACTTATCTAAATTTTCCTTCTCTTACCATTGACAACTGTATATATAGCGTATATACTGTATATATACAGTTAGGAGGGAATTATGTGAATATTATTATCAGTAACCAGAGTGATCTTCCAATTTATGAACAGATAGCGGAAAGCTTTAAAGAAAAGATCCTCTCCGGAGAACTGTCCGGGGGTGAACTTCTCCCATCCATCCGTTCTCTTGCCAAGGATTTGAGGATCAGTGTCATCACAACAAAACGTGCTTATGAAGAACTGGAAAAAGAAGGTTTCATAGAAACCATCCCCGGAAAGGGATGTTTTGTAAAAGCAAAAAGCACAGAACTTCTGAAAGAGGAAGTTTTAAGAAAGATTGAGGAGCATCTTGTGAACGCCGTACATATGGCAGTATCTTATGGAATTGAACAGGAAGAATTGGAAGATATTCTTTCCTGCCTTTATGAGGAGGGTATCGATCATGGAAAATAATATAGAAGTCAGGCAAATGACAAAAACATATCCCGCTTTCCGGCTGGACCGTGTGGATCTTTGCGTACCGAAGGGCTCCATCGTAGGTCTGATCGGTGAAAACGGAGCTGGAAAAACAACTCTGATCAAAGGAATGCTGGGCTTGATCCATCCGGAAGAAGGCGAAGTCCTGATCTTCGGCAAAGACACCCAAACTTCTATGAAAGAGATCAAAAAGGACATCGGCGTTGTCCTGGACGGCAGCTTCTTTATGGAACTTTTAAAGGTTCAGGCCATTGACACTGTCATGAAAGGAATCTATGACAAGTGGGACACAGCTCTGTTTTACGATTATCTGGAGCGGTTCGGCATTGATCCCTCCAAAAAGATCAAGGAACTGTCCAAAGGTATGCAGAAAAAGCTGGAGATACTGACTGCTCTCTCCCACCACCCGAAACTCCTGATCCTCGATGAGCCGACCAGCGGCCTGGACCCTGTTGTGAGAAATGAAATCCTAGATATTTTTCAGGATTTTATTTTAGATGAAGAGTGCAGTATTCTGCTTTCCACCCACATCACAAGTGATCTGGAGCATATTGCGGACTACCTGGCCTTTATTGACAATGGACATATGATTTTCTTTGAAACCCGTGATAAAGTCCTTGACAGTTACGGAATTTTAAAATGTGACCAGCAACAGTTTGAGCGGCTGGAACCATCCGATGTCATCCGCTACCGCAAAAACCGCTATAACTATGAGGTGCTGGTGAGCGACCGGCATGTTATCCGCAGGACTTACCGTGATGCGGTCATTGAGAAAATTACAATCGAAAATTTAATGCTTTTATATATAAAGGGGGAAGAATTATGATAGGATTAATAAAAAAAGATGTGCTGCTGATGCAGTCTTACTTAAAAAATCTGCTGCTGATCACAGCAATATTTTCAGGCCTTTCGCTGATCAACGAAAATTACTCTTTCCTTGCTGTGTCTCTGCCATGTATGTTTTCCATCCTGTGCTTTACGCTCATAAGCTACGATGACTATTATCACTGGGATGCCTACTCATTAACGCTTCCCATAGATTCAAAAGACAGTGTCCGGAGCAAATATATCGTTTCCACTTGCCTTTTGGCCTTTGGTACAATTTTAGGAACCGCATTGTCATTCGCAGTCATTACCGTAAAGGATCTGTCCGTACCCGGCAAAGAGGTTTTTCTCACAGCCTTCGCAGGTTTCTTCACAGCATCCGTTTTGATGTCTCTGATGTATCCCATCGCTTACCGATTCGGAACGGAAAAGGGACGGTTTGTCATATTCGGTATATTTGCAGGAATTTCTATTTTTATAGTATTATTGGGTAAAACACTGATGAACACGACTCTGCGTCTTCAGTCCATCGCCGACTTTTTCACAGGAAGCGGCAAATATCTGCTCATTCCTCTGATCCTGATCATTATATCTGTCTCTTACTGTATCTCCTGTAAGATCTTCACGAGAAAAGAATATTAAACCGGAACAAAGTTCTCAGGCCCCTCACTCTTTGAGGGGCTTATCTGCATGTGAAAAGTTCTCAAGGATACTCTCTGCATCTGCCGTTATTTTAAACTTCAGCTGAAGGCCCAAAATATTCACCGATGAATAGGCACTGTCTTTGTAAAAGGTTAAAGACCCCATCTTCACCATGCCGCCCTTTGAATCCTCATTGAGTTTCTTCGTCTCTGCCTGATACAAAAGACACCGGTATGCGGCTTTCTCCTCTGCCGGTATTTCTCTCACACTTTTCCACTCATCAATCTTCAGTTCACCGATGAGCTTTCGGATATCATCTTTATTCTTCAGCACAGCAATCGTTTTCCGATCCCTGCAGGATACGATTTCAATCTTCTGCGCTTTGCTGACCTGGCTGATATCGTCCTGCCTGCTTGTCACTTTGACCTGGCTTTTCTGCTTTTTAGCAGAACACCCCTGCAGTACGCCTGCACTCAGAATGAGAATTGCCGTCAAATAAAAAATTCTCTTCATACCCACACCTTTCTCATTGTTTCAGTGCATTCAACGGCGCACGCTGAGTCCTCTGTCCGCCAGATAATGCTTCAGATCCATAATCTCCAGCTCTTTAAAGTGAAACAGGGATGCCGCCAAAGCCGCATCTGCTTTTCCTTCTGTGAGAGTGTCATAAAAATGTTCCTTTGTTCCCGCACCGCCGGATGCAATCACAGGAATGTCCACGGCTTCCGCAATGGCCCTTGTCAGCTCATTGTCATACCCTGCCTTTGTACCATCGCAGTCCATACTTGTCAGAAGAATTTCTCCGGCGCCGCGGCGCTCTGCTTCCGCTGCCCAGGAAACCGCATCCAATCCTACATCGATCCTTCCTCCGTTTTTATAAACGTTCCATCCGGTGCCGTCTTCCCGGCGTTTTGCATCGATTGCTACGACCACGCACTGGCTGCCGAATTTATCTGCCGCGTCGCTGATCAGGTCCGGGGTGTTAATAGCAGAGGAATTGATGGAAATTTTATCTGCCCCTTCTCTGAGGATCGCCCTGAAATCCTCTACCGTTCGGATTCCTCCGCCCACTGTAAACGGAATAAAGACCGTCTCTGCTACTTTCCTCACCATATCGATCATAATATTTCTCGCATCAGAAGATGCCGTAATATCCAGAAACACCAGCTCATCAGCTCCAGCCTTGTCATAGGCCGCACCGATGGCAACCGGATCTCCCGCATCGATCAGATTTACGAAGTTGACCCCTTTTACTACACGGCCGTTATGTACGTCCAAACATGGAATGATTCGTTTTGTATGCATGTCCTTTTCCTCCTACAGTGAAATAAAATTCTTTAAAATCTGAAGTCCTACCGTGCTGCTTTTCTCCGGATGAAACTGACACGCAAACACATTGCCTTTTTCCACAGAGGCATGGATCACCTCCGAATACTCTGTGGTTGCCGCAACAATGTCCGGTTCCGAAGCTTTCAGATAATAAGAATGAACAAAGTATACATAAGAATCTTCCGGCACACCTTTAAACAGTCTGGCTCCTTCTTTGATCTTTAAGTTATTCCATCCCATATGAGGAATCTTTAACCCGTCTTTTTTCGGGATCTTTAAGATCTCCCCTTTTAAAAGCCCCAATCCCTCGACTCCCGGCGCTTCTTCACTCTTTTCAAACATGATCTGCTGCCCGAGGCAGATCCCTAAGAATGGGATTCCACGCTCTGCCACCTGGTGGATCGTCTCCTCAAGGCCGTACTGCCGAAGCTTTCCCATAGCATCTCCGAAAGCCCCTACTCCCGGAAGGATGACATGACTGCTTCCCAGGATCTGTTCCTTGTCTCTCGTGATCACCGCTTTTTCGCCCAGAAACTGGACTGCTTTTTCAACGCTTCTGATATTTCCTGCATCATAGTCAATAATCGCTACCATATCCTACCTCTCAATTTCAAGAAAATCTTTGCTGTCCATCTTTACTGCATCTGCTTTTCCCTTCAGTTCCTCACCTATCTGATATAAAGTGCGGTTAACCCTTACCATATAGGCTTTCTCATTATAAAAAGCCATTTTCTCAAACGGCCACCGAAACAGGCCCGGCACTCCAAAACCTTCTCCCAGCTCCAGAATAAAAAGTTTCTTGTTCAGCGTAGTCTGAAGCCATTTTGTATACGCAGCCCAGCTGTTCAGATAAGCTCCTTCTATATACGTACTCTTCGTATCCTCTGTACGTATATTATAGACTAATGGAGCGCCGCACTTTGGACACTCCAGATGCTCAATCTTCCCTGTCGTCTCATAGTGCCGGATCAAATCTTCAAGACCAAGATCCGCCGGATACAGCTGCTCACTGCACGGCCCTTTACACTGAAAAAAGTCTCCGCTTCCGCACGGTGCAGTCAGACGATTTTTGTCCAGACCAGAATGGAAAATGAGACCGTCATTGTTGCTCGTAATCACAAAATAATCCTTTTGATCTAATACTTCCTCCAACTTCTTAAAATAAGAAACCTGGGAGTGGTTCAGCAAATAATGACGTTCATACGCCTGCCGCATCCAGATGACATCTTTGTCCTCTTCATCCATCCTTAAGAGCTTCTGGTAATGCTCATTTTGTATCTCTGTTTTAAAATCTATTAACTCATATGCGCTAAGTTCCGGTCCAATGCCGACCAAAACCAAATCTGCGTCCTGTATCCTGCTAACATAATCCTTTAACATATGCCGCTCCTTTGCCTTCATGTGAATTATTCACTATTTTATCACATCTTCAGGCATTTGCACAATCCACATCGAAGTAAAATTCTACTCCGCCCTCCACATTGTTTACTCCATATTGCTTGCCGTGGGCCTTCATGGTTGCGGCTACGATAGACAGTCCGATGCCGCTGCCTCCATATTCTCTCGTTCTTGCCTTATCTACTTTGTAAAATTTCACCCAGAGCTTATCCAGATCTTCCTCCGGTATGTGGCTTCCGGAGTTAAAAACAGTCACCCTGAGATCATTCTCTATCCGCTGAAAGGAAATAGCAATCCTTCCGTTTTTTAAGACATGGTTTCTGGCATTGCTCAGATAGTTTCCGAACACTTCCTCTATCATAAACTCATCGGCCCATACATAGGTGGGAGGTTCATGAAACTCAACTGTAATATTTTCTTTCTGGAAGAAGATTGTATTGGCAGAAAGCATATTCTGAATCAGTTCCTGGATATTAAACCGTTCCATGCTGACCTGGTGGTTGCCGAACTCGATCTGGTTTAATGTCAGCAGTTTTTGGACCATCCGGTTCATCTTCTTTGCTTCATCCGCGATCACGTCACAGTAAAACTCACGGCTCTCCTCATCTGCTGAGACGTTGTCTTTCAGCCCTTCTGCGTATCCCTGGATCAGGGCGATCGGTGTTTTTAATTCATGAGAGACATGGGATAAAAATTCAGTCCTCATCTCGTCAATCTGGACCTTCTGCTCAATGTCCTGGCGCAGCTCATTATTTGCAGTTTTCAGCTCTGAGATCGTATACTCAAGCTTTGATGAGAGTTCATTTAAACTCTCACCGAGATGCCCCAGCTCATCTTCACCGCAGTCTATGACCTTCACATCAAAATCCAGATTGCTCATCCGGTTCGCGGCGGCAGCCATTTCTTCAATGGGCTTTGTAAACTGCTTGCTGTAAATATACATGGCGATTCCCCCGGCTACAATCAAAAGAGCACCCACGTAGGCGGTAAATCTCCCGGACAGCACCGCACTGGTCTGTATACTTTCCATCGGAGTGTTGATCACCACGGCGTAGCCGTTGTCAAAATATCCGAGAAGATTAATGCTGGTCCCGGTAGATTCCTTGTCGGACCCGCTCACTACGGCATATCCTTTTTCACTGATCTGCCTCTTGATCTTTCTCATATCCTCCAGCGTGCTGATCATATCATTGTACATCAATCCCTGTTTGCCCTCAGAAGAATATACGACCTGTCCGTTTTCATTGTTGACGATCAGCATCCGGTAATTATATTCTCTGACAATCTTTGATATCTTATAAGAATTATTATCGGCACCTTTTGTATTGAGCAGATGATTGATCGAGTCATAAACCTGTGTGATATTCTTTTTTTCCTTAAACACATAGTATGGTTCGATCATCAGGATGTTAATACAGATAGACAGAAGTATGGTGGATGCCATGATCACGATCAGCACCATCGTCATTTTCACTTTGATGGATTGATTCTTCAGTATTTTTTCTTTCACTTACTCCTGCACCTCGAACTTGTAGCCCATTCCCCATATCGTGCGGATATAGGCTCCTTTGCTTCCCATTTTATTTCTGAGTTTTTTTACATGGGTATCAATGGTCCTGGCGTCTCCGAAATAATCATAATTCCACACCTGATTCAATATGTTTTCCCTTGTAAGTGCCCTTCCCTCATTCTTCATGAAGTAGGACAGAAGTTCAAATTCTTTAAAACTCAGATCAATACTTTTATCATCTATGGTGACCATATGGGCTGCTTCATCCAGAACAATCCCGCCGGCTTTCAGCACTTCTCCGTCCTGCTGTCTGGTCCTCCTTAAAATGGCTTCGATCCTTGCCACTAAAATCTTCGGACTGAAAGGCTTCGAAATATACTCATCCACTCCCAGGTCAAAGCCCTGAAGCTCATCGTTTTCCTGATCTTTGGCCGTCAGCATGATAATCGGCACTTCGGAAACTTTCCGTATTTCCCTTACGACTTCCCATCCGTCCATCCGGGGCATCATCACGTCTAAAACGAGCAGATCGATTCCTTTGGTGGAAAAGAACACATCCACTGCCTCTTCCCCATCTCCTGCCTCCAGCACCTGATATCCTGCCCTGTTTAAGAAATCCTTTACCAATTTGCGCATCCTGCTCTCATCGTCTACTACTAATATTTTAAGATCATTCATCAAGGTTCCTCCTGCGGTTATATTCCAATTCACTATGTATAGTTTACCACAGGATTATGATAAAATTGTGAAAAAAAAGACATCAGCACTGAAAATACTGATATCTCTTTCGCTTACATGATTTTTCTATTCTGCCTCAGATACTCCGGCCGCTGCCTCCTGTCTGTCAGACATAGCCTTCAGTTTCTGCAGTCCAAAGATAATAACACCGCCGATGATAAAAAACAGGATACTGAAACTTCCCGCTGTCAGTGCTGGTTTCGGAACTTCCAGCGTGGTCGGTCCCATGACGATAGCATACAGGGATCCGATCATCATTCCGATGATGAAATAGACCATCTGTGACCGGAACTTTTCAAGACAGGTGCGGATCAGCTTAACGACTGACGCAATCCCGCACAGGATGCCGCAGCCAAAGATCAGGATTACCGGAAAATAAGCCGTGTTAAAATGCATAGCTTCTTTCACAGCTGAAATGACCGGCACATACAGCCCGAAGATTAAAAGCATGGTAGAACCTGAAATTCCAGGCAGCACCATAGCCGAAATAGCAACCATGGCCACGAGGAAAATATAGATTCCCAGTCCCAGATTCAAATGTTCCACACTTACATTCATGCCTTTTCCCGATGCCGGGTTAAAATAGGTGATTGCTGCCACCATGACAATTCCGATCAGGGCAAACAGAGCGTTGCCGTATTTACCTTTCAGACAGTCCTTTTCCTCAGACCAAATGATCGGTATGGCAAAAATGATAAGTCCTAAAAACAGGGAACTGATTTCATAAATTCTGTCACTGAAAATACTGGCCAGCACAGAAACCGCTGCCCCAAAGCCAACGACCCAGCCAACCCCGATACGCAGCAGGAACTTCACTGCCTCTATCTTTTTTTGTTTATTTCCTGTAATTAAATCGTCTAGGGATGAGATAAAACGGTCATAAAAACCGAGCAGAAAAGCCACGGTCCCGCCGGATACCCCCGGCACACTGTCGGCTAATGCCATACAAAATCCCCGAATAAAATTTAGCATATTGACTCCTTTGTTTTCTAAAACACATACAAATGCCGGAATCCATTCCAGCACAACTTTTAGTATTATAGCACACGTTATGTAAAATAAAAAGCAAGAAAATCTTAAAGATTTGTGAAACTATGTCCTTCTTTTTACTTTTATGATAGTATAATATTACGAATATGAAGGAGGTTCTATATGATAAAATTAATTTCATCCGACATGGACGGAACACTGCTGGACAGCTACCGCCAGATCACTCAGGTCAATATCGATGCGATCCGTACACTCCAGGACAGCGGCGTCGAGTTTATCATCAACACAGGACGGGAATACCAGAATGTGACAGATATTTTAGGAAAAGCAGGCCTTGAATGCGATATGATCTGCAGCAACGGCTCCTGCGGTTATGATAAAGAAGGAAACCTGCTGTTTGAGCATTCCATTCCGGCAGATACAGTAAAACAGATCCTCGGGGTATTTCACAAATCCAGCCTGGTTCCGACGCCATTTTCCCAGATGGGCCGTATTTCTCTGCTTTCCAGAGAGGAACTAAAAAAATATACGAAAGAAGTCATGATTCCATCCATGCAGATCAATCATCCCGACTTTGTATATACAGATGAAGAATTTGAAGATTTAATCAGCCAGGTTACCTATGTAGAAGGTGAAGCCGGACTGTTTGACAGCGAACACCGGGTTTTAAAGTTCATTTCCCAGTCAACAGATCCCGAAGCGCTGTTAAGACTGCGGGCAGAATTAGAACAAATCCCGGGACTTGCCGTAGTATCCACGGCACCTACGGATATTGAGATTACCTCCTCAGAAGCCCAGAAAGGGATCGGCCTGATGGACTATGCAAAGCGGAAAGGGCTGGTTCCGGATGAGATCGTTGCCATCGGAGACAGCGAAAATGACTATTCCATGCTCTCCATTCCGGGAATTCATTCCGTTGCTATGGCAAATGCCACAGAAGCCATCAAAAATATCTGTGTCTATCAGACCCGTGCCAACACAAAAGATGGCATTGCCTACATCATCCGCTGCATTCTCGCAGACCGCGATAATTTTAAACTGACCTAAGGTATCATTTTATAAAAGAAGATCTGTAATCCCACTGAGAGGTTTACAGATCTTCTTTTATTTTATCTTCATTCGCTTTTTCAGCTCATCCAGCGCCTCTTTGTATCTCTCAGAATTAAAGGAAGGAAACGCATTCAAAAGTCTCCTGCTGGTTTGGCTTTTCTTCTCCGCAATCTCCTGATACCGGCTTTTCAGATCTTCGATCCTCTGCTCCAGTTCGCCGCTGATCGTATCTTTCCGTTCTTTCAGGCCTTCCGATACGGCATTTCTCTTTTCCGCCAGTTCCTGGCCGGCCTCATCCAGCTTCTTTTTCGTCTCTTCCTGCTTTTCTACGGCAGACATGACACCGAGATAAATATTTTCACCCAGCTGCTCTGACATATTATGCAGTTCTTCTGCGATCTCGCTCATTTTGCGCAGCCTTTGATTCATCTTGAAGATACCCGCCGCTGTTACCCAGAGATCGGCTGCCATGCCGGCCAAAAGCATAAGGAGCAGGAAGCTGCCGAAGAGACCCGGTATGAGTCCCACAAATTTCGTAATCATAGGATGAACCACATAGACGATGAGCATACAGGCAGCACCCCAGATCAGTGAAAACGGAAGACAGATATATCCGTTTAAATTAAACGGCTGGTCCGAATAATCCCACCATCTGCTGTGAAAAATCTTTTCCAGCGCAAAGCCCGTGATCCACTCGATGGAAGATACGGCTATGACAGAGGCAATATACATGAAAAAAACATTGGACTTATACGGCATCAGCAAAGATACCACAAATCCAACGCCGAATCCGTAAACCGGACAGATAGGCCCGTTTAAAAACCCCCGGTTTACAAATTTTCTCTGCTTAAATGCGGCAAATGCCACTTCACTGCACCAGCCGAGAAATCCATAAATAAAAAAATATGACAAAAGATAATATACACTCATAATCAATCAAGCTCCCATCGGAATTATAGGATCGTAGCTCCCCCTGCCACATAATCGCCGTCATAAAACACTACCGCCTGTCCCGGAGTCACTGCTCTCTGAGGTTCGTCAAACAGGACTTTTATCCTGTCTTTTCCGTCCATGCTCACTGTGCACAGGGCCCCTCTGTGGTTATAGCGGACTTTCGCCTGAAATCTCATACCGTCTTCGATGGAGGATACAGACATCAAATTTACATGGTCTCCATAGAGGGTATCCGTCATAAGATCCTCATTGCTCCCGATCACCACTTCATTTCTCTCTTTATCTATCCGTACAACATATCCCGGCTGCTTCAGGGAAAGACCCAGTCCTCTTCTCTGTCCCACAGTATAACATACAATGCCCTTGTGAGTGCCGAGGATATTCCCATCCATATCCACAAAATTACCCGGCCGGATCTTCTGTCCCGTAGTTTCTTCGATAAAATCTCCGTAGCTGCCGTCTACAAAACAGATGTCCTGGCTGTCCGGCTTGTGGGCCACCGGCAGATGTATCTTCTCTGCTATTTCCCGTATTTCATCTTTCGTGTATTCCCCCACGGGCATCAGTGTCTTAGACAGCTGGTTCTGTGTCAGGTTATAAAGAGCATAGGTCTGATCCTTCTCGGGAGTCGCCGAACGCTTCAGCGCATATCGTCCGTTGGAAAGCTTTTCAATCCTGGCATAATGTCCGGTTGCAATATAATCGGCGCCGATATCCAGAGATCTTTTCAGCAGAGATTCCCATTTAACATAGCGGTTGCATGCAATACAGGGATTCGGAGTTCTTCCGTCCAGATATTCGTCTATAAAATAATCAATGACATGTTCCTTGAAATCCTGTTTAAAATTCATGACATAATAGGGAATATCGAGCGCCTGGGCCACTCTCCTGGCATCATCCACAGCTGACAGGCCGCAGCATCCTCCGTTTTCTTCCAGAAGTTCCTGTTCTTCATCCTGCCAGATCTGCATGGTAACACCGATCACTTCATATCCCTGTTCCTTCAATAAATAGGCTGCCACGGAGGAATCCACCCCTCCTGACATGCCTACAACTACTTTCTCTTTCACGGATGCCTCCTAGTACTCTTCTTCCACTTCCTCTTCTCCAATATCGGATTTCGGTTTCTCAAGGCCTTCGATCTTGATGCCGTTTTTCTGTGCATAATCCCAGAGGGCTGCATGGATTGCTTCCTCTGCCAGAAGAGAACAGTGCACTTTGACCGGCGGAAGACCGTCGAGAGCTTCCATTACCGCCTTGTTTGTAACTTCCAGTGCTTCCTGCACGGATTTTCCTTTGACCAGTTCCGTTGCCATGCTGCTGGTGGCAACTGCGGCTCCGCAGCCGAACGTCTTAAATTTTACATCCTGAATAATCTGGTTATCGTCGATATCAAAATAAATGCGCATGATGTCTCCGCACTTGGCGTTTCCGACAGTACCCACGCCGCTGGCGCCCTCAATCTCTCCTACGTTTCTCGGATGCTCAAAATGATCCATAACTTTTTCACTATACATAACAGTACCTCCTGTTTTTCTTCTAAATATAAATCAGGCAAAAAACCCGTTTAATGTTTCTTTACAAAATCTTCATACAGCGGAGACATTTTTCGCAGCTTATCTACGATCTCTTTTAATTTCTCCACAACAAAATCCATATCCTCTTTGGTTGTTTCTTCCCCCAGAGTCATCCTGAGAGATCCATGTGCAATCTCGTGAGGAAGTCCAATGGCTAACAGTACATGTGACGGGTCCAGTGAACCGGACGTGCAGGCTGATCCGCTGGAAGCACAGATTCCTGCCATATCGAGCATGATCAGAAGGGATTCGCCCTCAATAAACTGAAAACTGATATTAATATTGTTGGGAAGCCTTTTGTCTCTTCCTCCGTTTAAGCGGCAGTACGGGATCTCTGCCAGAATCCTGCGGACCGCATAATCCCTCAGCTCCTGTTCCTTGGCAGTTCTCTCCTCCATTGTCTCAAAAGCGATCTCAACGGCCTTTCCGAATCCCACAATGCCTGTCACATTCTCTGTTCCGGCCCGGCGCTTACGCTCCTGCGCTCCTCCGTGGATAAATGAGCGAAGTTTCAGTCCTTTGCGGATATACATAAATCCGATTCCCTTCGGTCCGTTCAGCTTATGGCCGCTGGCACTCAGCATATCAATATTCATCTCATCTACATTGATCGGTACCTGTCCGTATGCCTGTACCGCATCTGTATGGAACAGAACGCCGTGTTCTTTTGCAATCGCTCCGATCTCTTTCACCGGCTGGATCGTTCCTATCTCATTGTTGGCAAACATGACAGTGATCAGAATCGTATCCGGGCGAATCGCCGCTTTTAACTGATCCAGCTTAATATATCCGTTCTCATCCACATCCAGATAGGTCACCTCATAACCGTTTCTCTCCAGATACTGGCAGGTGTGAAGAACCGCATGGTGCTCGATCTTGCTTGTAATGATATGTTTTCCCTTTGAGGCATAGGCTTCGGCAGTCTCCTTGATGGCCCAGTTGTCCGCCTCAGAGCCGCCGGCCGTAAAATAAATATCCTGGCTTTGTGTGCCCAGAGATTCGGCAATCCTGTCCCTTACTTCATTGACTGCCTTTTTCGCCTCAGCAGCCGGTGAATAGACGCTGGACGGATTCCAGAATTTCTCCGTAAAATATGGCATCATCGCTTCTACTACTTCCGGTCTCGCCGGTGTTGTTGCCGCATGGTCTAAATATATGATCTTTTCCATAACTTCTCCTATCTTTCACAATTTCGTTCCGCCGGTTTCCCCTGCTGGACAGCTCTTGCCTCGTCCGCCAGCTCATCTAAATAAATAGAATCCACTGTTTTGGCAATGCTGTCATTGATCCTTTTCCACACAGTTTTTGTCACGCAGTACTTAGAGCCGCTGCATGTTTCCTCTGTATCGGTAAGTTCTGTACAGTCTACCGGCGTCAGATCGCCTTCCAGTGCCCTCAGCACGTCTCCGACTGAAATATCTTCTGCATTTCCCGCCAGAACATATCCTCCCTGGGCTCCCCGGATGCTTTTTACAAGCCCCGCCTTCTTTAACTTGGAAAGAAGCTGCTCCAGATACCGAATGGATATATCCTGCCGCTCTGATATCGCGCTGACAGCCGCAGGTTCCTTCTCCCCGAACACTGCAATATCTACGATCGCACGAAGGCCGTATCTTCCTTTTGTTGATAATTTCATCTCACCACTCCAATCCCGACCAAAATAGTCGGATATCACACTGCTATGTTATCACCTGGGACTTCCGATGTCAACACAATCCCAATCATAACCGCGTATTTCTTGACATACAATAGAACAATATCAATCGGGGAGTTCTTATGAAAAAATCCAGCCCTTTTGTACAAGGTACATTAATTTTAACAGCCGCTAATATTTTTTCCAGATTTATTGGATTCTATAATAGAATATTTCTGGCTGGATTAATTGGTGCCCACCAGATGGGAGTCTATCAATTAATTTTTCCTATTTACCTGGTGGGTTTTGCCCTCTGTTTTCACGGATATGAGACTGCCCTGTCTCAGATCGTCGCCGCCCAGATGGCTAAAGGCCGTCCGGAAAACTGCAGAAAAATACTGAAGATCACTTTAGCCGTCACGATCCTGCTCTCTGTGATCTGTGCCTGTTTCTTTTATTTCTTTGCCGACGAGCTCTGCATGAAATTTCTCCACGAAAAAGACTGCATCCCCTGCCTCAAAGCCGCTGTCTTTGCTATGCCGTTTGTGGGTGTAAAAGCATGTATCCATAGTTACCACATCGGTCTCGGCAAACCCGGCCTCCCGTCCGTCTCTCTTTGCATTGAGCAGATTTCCCGGATATTGGGCATTTATGCAGTCTCTGTCACCTTCTTTTTAAAGCTTGAGACACCCGCGTTAATTGCAGTACTCGGCATGGTAGCCGGGGAAATGGCTTCCTGCCTTTACACTGTCATTTATCACCTTTTAAAGACAAAACGGCAAAGCAGCGGGCTGCCTGCGGCTTCTTCCAGAAAGCTTTTTGGCAGCCTGCTCTCATTAAGTTTTCCTCTGACCTGCAACTCTCTCTCCATCACACTGCTGCAGAGTCTGGAAAACATTCTGATCCCGCTGATGCTGACCAGGTTTTACTGCAACCAACACTATTCGGTAGAGGTATATGGAATCCTGACCGGAATGGCGATTCCTTTTATCAACTTTCCGTCCAGCATCACCAACTCTATCTCGGTGATGCTTCTTCCGAAAGTGTCAGCCGCGACAGCGGAACAGGATTACCGCACATTACATAGGGCCACCAAATACTCCCTTTCCTTTTGCTTTCTGCTGGGGATCGTAAGCTTCTTTTTATTTTTTACTCTGGGGCCGTCGATCGGACTGATCGTATTCCACAGCAAAGAGGCAGGCATGTTCTTAAGGATGCTCTCCTTTTTGTGTCCGGTGCTTTATCTTTCCGGAACTCTGTCCAGTATTTTAAACGGCCTTGGGAAGACCAAAACCACGCTGTTTAACAATTCCGTCTCCCTCCTGCTCAGGATCGCTTTTATCGTATTTGTGGTCCCGCTGGTAGGGATTAACGGATATCTCTGGGGACTGATGGCAAGCACTCTTCTGGTGGTCATCATGCATTACCGGAAAATAAAATGAACCCCATACAGCTCCTGGCTTTTAAAAGCAAGAAAGGAACCTCTTTTTTCAGAGATTCCTTTTTTCTTACCGTTCTTCCCGGAAATAGTTTGTCCCGCAGGATGCCGGCTGATTATTTTCTTTTGACTGTCTTACAGAGGAAATTACAAGTACAAGCGCCGTAATCACGAATGGGAGCATATCATAAAATGCATTCGGTATACTGATGATGCTCTTCGGCACATAGTATTTCAGAACACTGAAGCAGCCGAAAGCCAGAGATCCATAGATCGCTTTCACCGGACTCCACGATGCAAAGATGACAAGTGCAACAGAGATCCAGCCCAATCCGTTGACACAGTTGCTGATCCAAACACCTCCGCAGATGATCATGGCCGAATAGGCTCCTCCGATACCGCAGATTCCTCCGCCGATCAGTACGTTGATATACTTGGCGCGGATAACTCTGATCCCGGCCGCATCGGCAGCCCCGGGATTTTCTCCCACTGCCCGGACATTGAGCCCGGTTTTTGTCTTCTGCAGATAGTACCAGCAGATCACGGCTGTCACAATACCGATATAGACAAAGATATTGTAGGAAAACAGCAGTTTTCCCAAGACCGGAATATCACTCAGCACAGGGATATGCAGATTTGCAATCTGTGCAGAAATGTGTTCCGGCAGTTTTAATGACTGGGTGGCAGAGTGATTCAGCATATATTCGCCGATAAAGTTTGCAAGACCCACTCCAAATATGGTCAGTGTCAGTCCGGTTACATTCTGATCCGCCATAAACGTAATCGTGAGGACCGCATAGATCAGCGCCGCGGCTACTCCGGCAGCAAATGCGGCCAGAAGGGCAAACACCACATTGTCTGTCTGATAGCCGACCATAAATCCTGCACATGCACCTATTGACATCATGCCTTCTACACCCAGGTTCAGATGTCCGACCTTTTCGTTCATGATCTCACCGACCGTGCCAAACAGCAGAGGCGTGCCGGCCAGCACTGCTGCCACAAACAGATTCAATACCGTATTCATTTTCCGGCACCTCCTTTTCTTCCGACAAATTTATAACGAACAAAAAACTCACATCCGAGAACAAAAAACAGGATGATTCCCTGAAGAACATCCGCGGAATAGCTGGAAAGCCCGTAGGTAGACTGCATCACACTGCTTCCCTTCTCCAGAATACTAAACAGGAAAGACACGATCACGATTCCAGCCGGATTCAGGCGTGCCAGCCACGCTACGATGATCGCCGTAAATCCGACTCCTCCTGCCACAGAGGTTGCCAATGTCATGTCGGAGCCCGTTGCCTGCACCATACCCGCAATACCGCAGATAGCACCGCTGAAAAACATCGTCCGCAGCATCACACGCTTTACCGGAATTCCTGCATATTTGGCTGTGGCATGGCTGTCTCCCACTACGGAGATCTCATATCCCTGCTTCGTATATTTCAGATAAATATAAACGATCGCAGTGAGCACCAAAGCAATGATCCAGCCGGCCTGGACACCCAGAACCGAATCCAGCTGTGCGTTAATATCAAACCTTGCGATCTTCGGAAATCCGGAGGAAGCCGGATCTTTCCACGGACCGTCTCTCAGATACACGATCACATTCAGGGCGATGTAATTCAGCATCAGCGTAAACAATGTTTCATTGGTATTGAACTTCGCCTTGAAAAACGCCGGTATCAAGCCGAACAGCCCTCCCCCGATCACACTGAATAAAAACATAACGATCAGCAGAAGAACATGAGGCATCGCATTTTGATACAGCGCAAAATAGGTGGCAAAAATTGCTCCCATAATGATCTGCCCCTCTGCCCCAATATTCCAGAACCTCATCTTAAACGCCATAGTAACGCCCAGAGAAGAGATCAGCAGCGGTATCATGATGCGGATCGTAGCCTGGACTGCCATCTCACTCCGGAAGGCTCCGCTTATAATCGTCTGATACACAGTAAATGGGTTAAAACCGATGATCAGAAGGAAGATCCCTCCTGCCAGCAGGGCAAGCAGCACGGAAGCAGCGCGCAGGATCATGGTCTTTTTTTGTGACAGCTCCGCCCGTTTCACTGTACGCAGCAGCGGCTCCCTTCCTGTCTTCTTACTTGCTTCCATCTGTGTTCTCCTCCTTCTTCTCTTTCGTTCCGTTTACCCCTGTCATTAGCAGGCCGACTTCTTCTTTTGTCGTCTTTCTCGCATCCACGATACCGGAGACCTCTCCATGACAGAGTACCAAAATGCGGTCGCTGATAGATAAGAGCACATCCAGGTCTTCTCCCACCAGCAGCACTGCCACACCCTTTTTCTTCTGCTCATTGAGAAGGTCATATACAGTATAAGAAGAATTGATATCCAGTCCGCGGACCGGGTAGGCAGTAAGGAGTACATTCGGCTCTGCGATGATCTCTCTGCCCAAAAGTACTTTCTGTACGTTCCCTCCGGACAGCATCCGCACCGGCGTATCCACACTCGGAGTCAGGATGCCAAGTTCCTTCACCATTTCTTCTGCCATCTTCCTCGGCGTTTTCCGGTCTATAAAAATACCTTTCTGATCCTGGTAGTGTTTCAGGAGGACATTGTCCACCATCCCCATAGACGCCACCAGTCCCATGCCAAGCCGGTCTTCCGGCACAAAGGAAATGCGGATGCCGCGGCTTCGGATGTCCTTAAACGTCATGCCCACCAGTTCTTCGTCTCTGTGAACGATGCTTCCTTCTTTGATCTCCGTAAGCCCCGTGATCGCCTCACACAGCTCTTTCTGGCCGCTTCCGGCGATCCCCGCCACTCCTAAGATCTCACCTTCCATCAGTTCAAAATTCACATCGGTAAGTCCCGGTGTGCCGTCCGGACGGTCGACATTCAGATTCCGGATGACGATTTCGGGAACTGCATCGGCCTTCCTTTCGGGACGGTCGATCTCCAGTGTCACAGGACGTCCCACCATCAGTTCTGTCAGCTTTTTCTCATCGCTGTTCTTTGTGTCCACAGTTCCGATGCTCTCCCCTTTTCGGAGAATCGCAACACGGTCGCTGATGGCCAGCACCTCATTCAGTTTATGGGTAATGATGACGATGGCACAGCCCTGCTCTTTCATTCTCCGAAGAATTGCAAACAGCTTTTCTGTCTCCTGGGGTGTGAGCACCGCCGTCGGCTCATCCAGAATCAGAATACTTGCTCCCCTGTATAAGACTTTCAGGATTTCCACAGTCTGTTTTTCGCTGACCGACATGTTGTAGATCTTCTTTTCCGGGTCGACCTCCAAACCGAATTTTGAACTGATCTCCTCGATCTTTGCTTTCAGCTCTTTCGGCCGGATTCTCTTCTCCTTTGTCCCAAGTACAATGTTGTCCATCGCACTGTGCACATCTACCAGCTTAAAATGCTGGTGGATCATGCCGATTCCCAGTCCGATCGCATCCGTCGGAGAATTGATGGAGACTTCCTGTCCTCCGATCCTGATGGTTCCGGAATCCGGGTGGTATATCCCGGAGAGCATGTTCATCAGAGTCGTCTTTCCTGAACCGTTTTCTCCGAGCAGGGCAAGGATTTCACCATATTTTACATCCAGATCTACGTTATTGTTTGCCACAACACTCCCAAAAGTCTTTCGGATGCCTCTGCACTCTATGGCATATGTATCCTTCTTCTCTTGTGCCATTTCATCACCTCGTATCATGTGTTTTCTGCCTCTCTTCTTTCATTGAGTTCCAAGAAAGAAGGGCACTGCCTTCTGATTCAGAATATACAATGCCCTTCTCATTCATCCATGACTCTCATGGAAATTTCTGCTGCGCTGCTTATTTTACAACGATGTTTTTGAAGTACCAGTTGATTTTTCCTTTGATGTCTTCGTCGCTTAAAGTTTCGCCCTTTTTGCCGACCTTCTTGCCGTCGTTGGTCTCGATGACACCGTCAAATACATTGAAGTCGCCGGAAAGCATCTTTTCTTTTGCCTCCTCGATCTTCTTTTCCGTACCCGGAGCGATCAGTTTCTTGTTAAGCGGAGCGATGTCAACCAGTCCCTCTTTCATGCCGCCGTAGTAAACTTCCGGCTTCCATGTTCCGTCGATGAGTTCCTGAACTGCCTCTGTATAGTAAGCACCCCAGTGCCAGATCGTAGATGTCAGCGTAGCTTTCGGAGCATCTTTTGTCATATCAGAGTTATATCCGACACCCCATACGCCTGCTTTTTCCGCTTCCAGCTGTGGGTTCGGCGTATCACAGTGCTGTCCGATCACGTCACATCCCTGGGAGATCAGGGCTTTTGCCGCATTTGTCTCTTCATTCGGGTTAAACCAGCTGTTTGTCACTTTTACATATACTTTTGCCTTTTTATTTACAGAGTAAATACCCATGGCAAACGCATCCACGCCTCCGGTCACCTCGGCATTGTCCTTGCCCATAGCCGCAACATATCCGATCTTGTTGCTCTTCGTCTTAAGGCCTGCCGCGATACCGCTTAAATATCTTGCCTGATAGATTCTTCCGAAATAGTTGTTAAAGTTGGAATCATTCTTCTTATATCCGGTTCCGTGGGAGAATACTACATCAGGATACTCTTTTGCCATAGCTTCCATCGTGTCCATGTAGCCCCAGCTTGTACCAAAGATCACGTTGCATCCGTCTTCGATACACTCTTTGATCGCAGTCTCTGTCTTAGTCGGGTCTGTGTCTGTGATATTGGTCTTGCGCACGATCTGATTGTCTTTCAGGCCCAGCTTCTTCTGCATTGTTATGATACCCTGATCATGTGTGTAAGTGTACCCTGATCCCTCGGAAGGGTCGGAAATATGGATCACTCCGATCTTGAGATCTTTTTTGGCAATCTTGAACTGTTTTTTCTCCTCCTTCTTGTCAGTTGTCGTCTTCTTGGAACCGCAGCCTGTCATCAATCCAAGGACAAGCACTAACGACAAAATAATACTAGTGACTTTTAAAACTTTTTTCTTCATGAACCTTCCTCCTTCTGCCTGGCTTCCGCCTTGTGCACGGATGCCAAAACTGCGCCTGTGCGCATTAAATGATATTAAAATTATAACAAAAGCGCCTGTCCACTGCAAGATACTTTTGCCTATTCAGGTCTCAAATGGCAGGCAATATAAACTTTTCTTTTGCATCAAAAAATCCGGTGAAAGCAGCCTCTGAAAGCTGCCCGCACCGGATCTTGCTGTTTTGTACTCATATTCCGCACATATCAGCGGATACGGTCAGGGAATCCCACTTTGTGCTGTACCTTTCTCAAGGTCTTCGCTGCATAGTAAGAAGCCTTTTCCCCATTATCTTTTATGATCTTATTTAAATAATCTTTATTCTTCATAATGTCGTTATAGCGTTCCTGAATCGGCCGCAGTTCTTCCACAACCACTTCTCCAACCCGCTCTTTCAGCTTTCCGTATCCCATGCCTTCAAATTCAGCCACTGCTTCCTCGGGTTTCTTTCCGTTGATCGCGCAGTAAATATCCAGCAGATTTTTAATGCCTGGCTTTTCTTCTGAATAAGCAATACATGCCTCGGAGTCCGTCACCGCCTTCTTAAACTTCCTCATGATCGTGTCCGGATCATCCAGAAGCAGAATGTGTGCATTGGCATTCTCGTCAGATTTGGACATCTTTTTCTCCGGCTCCTGAAGGCTCATGATCTTCTGTCCGACTTTGCCGATATATGCTTCCGGAATCGTGAATACATCACCGTATATCTTGTTAAATCTTTCAGCAATATCTCTGGTGATCTCCAAATGCTGCATCTGGTCTTTTCCCACGGGCACCACATCAGACTGAAACAGCAAAATGTCTGCTGCCATCAGGACCGGATAAGTGAAAAGTCCTGTGTTGATATTTTCCGGATGCTTCTGTGACTTATCTTTAAACTGAGTCATCCGGTTCATTTCCCCCATATAGGTAAAGCAGTTTAAGATCCACATGAGTTCTGCGTGTGCCGAAACGTGTGACTGGTAATAAATACAGTTTTCTGCCGGATCAAGTCCTGCCGCTATATAGAGTGCCAAAAGGCTCCTGGCCCTTTTTCTCAGCTCCGAAGGCTCCTGTCTTACTGTGATGGAATGCATGTCCACAACACTGTAAAAACACATATACTGATCTTTATCAATGTCCACCCAGTTTTTTAATGCTCCCAGGTAATTGCCCAATGTAATAGTACCGGTGGCCTGCATGCCACTGAATAATGATTTCTTTCCGTCTAACATCTGTCGTTCCTTTCTTCCATAAATTTTCTCTGGATTCATCATATCATATTGCAGGAAAGTTTCCAAACATTCAGCGCAATCTTTTCACAGAACTTTTCAGTCAAGTCCGGAAAATCAATGTGTGATTTCATATCCATGATCCGCTAGAACACGGACGGCTCTTTCAAAGTTTTCGGCTTTGGTCAGTATATAATCCGTATTATAAGTAGAAATAACAAAAATCCCGATTTTGTGATCGGCCAGCATGGAAGATATTTCAGCCAAAATCCCAATCAGAGAAAAATCAAGGATTCCCTGTATCCGGAACGCCCTCCAGCCGTCTTCTCTCTCGATCATGTCGTCAGGCATAAACTCCGTGGGGCAGACCAGTGAATTCTCCTGGTCGGTTTTAGCAAAAAAGCAAAACTCATTTTGTAAATCTGCCTGGGAAACATCGTGAAGCTTACCGATGGAAAAATCCTGTTTTAAAATCTTTAGTTCCATTTTGTATTACCTCCATATTTCAATTTATATGTTCCTGAAATATTTAAAAAAAAGAGACGGGTAGCCGAGTAACCCGCCTCATAATCTCTAGTGTTTCAGTGCCTCTTAACTCCGCATAAAATTGTACTTTTTATAATAACCTTATTCTTATTTACCATTTTCTCATGTAAAAGAGGGCCTACATCTGCAAACGTTTAACATGACTAATCCCAATGAATGTCTTCATGCAAAATTGTAGCACTCCTGTCTGCTTTTGCCTCTGCAATTGCTTCAATCTCATCCGGATCAGGACTCACTTCCGGAATAAATTTCAAAATTACCTTGTAAATTGTATCTATATCCTTTTCATCTATCATGTCAATCAAATTCTTTATTGTTTCTCTGCTCATTGTTTACACCTCCTAAAGCCTCTTATATGCTTTTCCCCTTGGTCTTATCTCATTTATTGTTATTATATCATTTTCAAACGTAAATAACACACGCAAATTACCAACCCCTAATCTATACTCACACTCATATCCAGTTAATTTTTTTACATCACCGAGCGGTAATTTCTCAATGCTGTCTTTCAAGCGTCTTTTAGTTGATTTATCACAACTATTTATGTATTTAACAGCTTTCTTTTTATATTCTATTTTCATTGTACCAACCCCTTTCTTGGTACTGTAAGTATATTTCATGATTCTACTTTAACATATTTGGAATTTAAAGTAAATCATTTTTTTGTAAATATATGTAATAAAAAATCTCGTTAAAATTATTATATCAAAATCATTTTCCTATTCTTCATACAAAGCATTCAAGCAAAAAAAACGACTCAAACCCGCATAAAATCAAGGTTTGAGCCGTTTCTTACGATAAGCTGATGACGGGAGTTGAACCCGTGACCTCCTCACTACCAATGAGGTGCGCTACCACCTGTGCCACATCAGCAAGACCGTTATTAAATTTATCATACCGATCGAATCTTGTCAATATTTTTTCATATTTTTATATAAAATTCTTCCTGATCATTCAATCTCAGACAGCCAAGATTTTCACCGTAGGCGGCTCCGCAGTCAATGGCGATCCTGTGATCCCATTTTGTAATATGAAATGCGGCAGCCTGTTCCCTTGCTTCTTCCGTCAAAGTCCCGGCATAATAAAGCAGTGCACCTGTGGGTGTGTGTCCAAAAACAACGGTATACGGACAGGCAAGGGCAGCATTGAAAAACTCCCTGCGAATCCATAAAAGGTTATCCCGGTCCATCTGTGAAATCTTATCCTCTGAATCTCCCAGTGCTGCATCAATGCCTGCATGAACCAAAAGATAACGCTTGTTCTCCACTGTGATCATCCGGTAAAGAGGAAGCTTTCGCACAAACTCAATACATTGCTCCTGCTCCTTTTTCGGAAACGACATAAGAGAAGCTAACGTAACACCTCCGCCGTTAAAAATCCACGTCTCATACCATGACTCTTCGTCATCCATCGTTCTTAGAAACATATCTTCATGATTTCCCATGAGAAGTTCCATATTCGGCTGTTCCCTTATATATTCCAGCAGCTGGATGCCATCCGGCCCGCGGTCCACCACATCTCCGATAATATATAATTTATCTTCCGGAGAGAAACGGATCTTCTCCAGCATCTCAAAAAAAGCCCGGCCCTGGCCGTGAATATCGGACAACGCATAAACATTCTGCATGTATACTCCCCCTCCGGGTGATTAACTTTCTTCCCCTAATTTTCTGCGGATCCTCTGAATCGCATTGTCAATGGACTTTTTCGGTTTGTCCAGTTTTACGGCGATCTCCACATAATTCTCTCCGCTCAGATAAAGTTCCATCACATCTTTCTCAAAACTGCTGAGCTTTGTCTCAATTTTCTTATAATAGTCAGAGATGTTTTCCTTTTGTATCAGAACCTGTTCCGGATTTGTGTCTTCTTCCATAAACTGGTCTTCCTCTCCCTGTTCATTAAACAGTGAGATATAATTGTTCAATGGACCGTGTTTCTTTCTCTTGGAAGCCGTCACCGTCGTATAAATCTGCCGTTTTACACAAAGTGATGCAAATGTAGAGAAGGAGGCGTTCTTTTCGTCATCATAATTTTTTACAGCTTTAAAAAGACCGATCATCCCTTCCTGGATCAAGTCCTCCTCATCGGCTCCGGCCAGAAAGAACTTCCTGGATTCCCTGCGCACCAGTCCCCCATACCGGTTCAGAAGAAAATCCATCGCCCGATCGTCACCGCTTTTTATCTCATTTAACAGGTCCCTGTCAGAATAATGTTCAAAGTCTTTCATAGTTCCCCTATTTTAAAAGCCTCTGCCTCACGATCTCATAAGCCAGCACGCCGGCTGCAACCGATGCATTCAGAGAATCAATATCGCCGTTCATCGGAATAGAAGCGGTATAATCACACCTCTCCTTCACAAGGCGGCTGACACCGCTGCCCTCGTTTCCGATGACCAGCCCAATAGGACCGGTTAAATTCTGGCGGTACATCATGTCCCCGTCCATATCAGCACAGACAAACCATAATCCCCGCTCCTTCAGTTCTTCCATCGTATTTGACAAGTTGGTCACTTTGACCACCGGGGTATAATTCAGCGCTCCTGCGGATGTTTTTGCCACCGTCGGGGTCAGTCCCACTGCCCTTCTTTTTGGAATGATAACGCCATGGGCTCCGGCAAGATTTGCTGTTCTTATGATAGCTCCCAGATTGTGAGGATCTTCAATACCGTCCAGTAGAATAAAAAACGGATCTTCCTTCTTTTCCTCTGCCCTGGCAAACAGATCTTCCATCTGTCCATATTCATAGGCCGCAGCCATTGCGACTACGCCCTGATGATGTTCCTTTGTAAGCTGATCCAGACGTTCTTTTTCTACAAAATTCAGAACTGCGTCTGTCTTCTTTGCCTCCCGGACGATCGTCCGGACGGGACCGTCCTGGCATCCGTCCAGAATATAGATCTTATCAATGGGCTTTCCCGCCCTCAGTGCCTCCAGCACCGCATTTCTTCCCGCCAGCAGATATTCTTCGTAACTCATTCATTTTCTCCTACATCTAATCCAATTTTAATCAGCTCCAAAGCCCGTGCCGTCCTCCCGGATAAGTACAGATATCCGATCAGGGCTTCGACCCCTGTGGCCATCCGGTATTCCACGATCGAAGCATTTTTTGCGGCCGTAGCAGATTTGGCATTTCGGCCCCGCTTATAGACGGCTGCCTCTTCGTCTGTGAGCTTTTCTTTAATATTATCATAAACCCCTGCCTGAGCGGAAGCTTTCACCAGACTGCTGGATTTTTTGTGATACTTATTCACACTCATGTTCCCTTCAGAGATAACCAGTGTCCGAACGGCGATCTCATAGACCGCATCTCCGATGTAGGCGAGCCCAAGGGGTGAGTAAGCCTTAGGGTCCATTTGAGGCAGGTCAAGTCCCTTCGTCATAAACTCAATTAAGCTCGTTTCCATTTTACGCCTTCTCTTGTATCCTTTAAAATAATCCCTTTTTCCAGCAGTTCGTCTCTGATCTCATCTGCTCTGGCAAAATCTTTTTCTTTTCTCGCCTGCTGCCGTTCCTCAATCATCCTTTCAATCTCTTCATCCAGAATATCTTCTTCCTGCTTTGTCTCGATTCCGAGTACTCCGCACAGCGTTTCCATGGTTTCCAGGAGCTTTGCCGCATAATCAGAGGATGACTCTTTTACGGTTGTATTGGCCAGCTTCACAAGTTCAAAGATGGCAGAGACCGCATCCGCCGTGTTGAAATCATCTTCCATAGCTTCCTCAAACTTGCCGACCAATTTCCTTGCTTCTTCAAGATTAGCCTCTTCTTCTTTTCCTGCAGCTGTCTCCGGTTTATCGGCCTGATCCCTTACAAGATCAATCGCTGTGAGGATGCGGTCCAGTCCGTTCTTGGCAGATTCCACAAGCGTATCGCTGAAGTTCAGCGGATTGCGGTAATGTGCGCTCAGCATGAAAAACCGGATAACCTGCAGCGGATATTTTTCACTGATCTCTCTGACAGTAAAAAAGTTGCCGGCTGATTTGGACATCTTTTGATTGTCGATATTTAAGAACCCGTTGTGCATCCAGTAGTTTGCAAAACATTCGTCGTTGCATGCTTCACTCTGGGCAATTTCATTTTCGTGATGAGGAAAAATCAAGTCCTCTCCTCCCGCATGAATGTCAATCGTATCCCCGATATACTTTTTCGACATTTCGGAACATTCGATATGCCATCCCGGGCGGCCTTCTCCCCAAGGAGACGGCCATGCAATCTCACCTTCTTTTTTCGGCTTCCAAAGCACAAAATCAAGCGGATCTTGTTTGCCTTCTTCCCCGCGGACTTTAATATCCCTGTGGCCTGCCTCCAAGTCGTCAATGTTCTTTTTGGAAAGCTTTCCGTATCCGTCAAAAGAACGGGTTTTAAAGTAAACCGTACCATTTACTTCGTAGGCATGCCCTTTTTCAATCAAGGTCCCGATCATACGGATCATTCCGTCGATCTCTTCCGTGGCTTTCGGCTGATGGGTCGCCGGCTTCACGTTTAAGCCTTCCATATCTTTTTTACACTCTTCAATGTAACGCTCTGCGATCTCTGTGGCAGATACGCCTTCCTCATTGGCTTTCTTGATGATCTTATCATCCACATCTGTAAAATTTGAGACGTAATTCACATCATATCCTTTATATTCAAAATATCTGCGGACCGTATCAAAGATGATCATCGGCCGTGCGTTTCCGATATGAATATAGTTATAAACTGTGGGGCCGCACACATACATCCCCACTTTCCCAGGGTGTACCGGTACAAACTCCTCTTTTTTTCTTGTCAGTGTATTATAGATCTTCATTCTCTATCTCCTTTCGCAGCATCTTCTACACGTTTGCAGTGCTCCATAAATATATTCAGTGCACTTCTTAACTCAGCGTTTTCTTTTGCCAGCTTCTCAATATCCATATCAACCGGGTCCGGAAGATCGATCTGGTTGAGCTCCAGGCTCTGAATCCTGGTCCCGTCTCTCTTGATCACTCTGCCCGGCACTCCGACCACGGTGGAGTTGGGAGGCACATCGGAAACTACAACGGAACCCGCTCCTATTTTGGAATTCTTCCCAATCGTGATCGATCCTAGTACTTTCGCACCGGCGCTGATCAAAACATTGTCCTCGATGGTAGGGTGGCGCTTCCCGGTTTCATTTCCGGTGCCTCCCAGCGTGACTCCCTGGTAAATCGTCACATTGTCGCCGATGATCGTAGTCTCACCGATGACAACCCCATGTCCGTGGTCAATAAACAGGCCTTTTCCTATCTGTGCTCCCGGGTGAATCTCAATCCCAGTCTTTCGGGCAATCTTTTGTGATATCTTTCTGGCCTTATAAAAATTTCCTTCCTTATACATACGATGGGTGATCCGATACCAGTATAAAGCCTTTACATAAGGATATAAATATACTTCCTTTTGATTTTTAAGGGCCGGGTCCCGGTCCTTTATGATGTCAAACTGGCTTTTTGCAAACTCTCTAAAGCCCATACTTACCTCCATAGAACAAAGTGGGCAAGCCCACACTTCAACTTCCCAATGACGCAGTCAAATAATTTCCTTACACATCTGTGTACAGCCCGCGGAGCGTTTTTTATTTCACAGGGAAGGTCGCAGAGCTTTCCTAAGTAATAAAAAACTCCGTCTCAAAAAAGAGACGAAGTTATATCCGCGGTTCCACTCTTACTTAAAGTATCCTTGAGGATGCTTTCCCTTAACCTTCCGTTAACGCCGGCCACGTACAGGACTACTTTCGATTCGCCCTGTCTGCTCCCAGAGGCATTCCCAACACATTTCCTAAAAACTGCTTTCAGCCGGTGACAGTTTCTCTCTGTTAGTTCCAGTGTAGGTACTCTTTCTGTTCTGCGCATTTCACTTACCATATAGTTTATGCGCTTTCCATAAAAATGTCAACCGGGTTATTTGATATCCACACGTTTAAAATGTATAACTCCGCCGGCCGCAGCCGCAGTAAGAAATACAAGTCCGGTTAAAACCCCCGGAAGAAGTTCAGCATGTTGTGCGCCGCTCTGAATGATCATAGACAGCATGTTGCCCGGCCAGTATTTTGACAGCTGCACCGTATGCCCCAATAGTTTTGTGAGTCCCATATCGCCATATAATGCAATGGTTCCGATAACGTCCAGCCCAATGATGGCAACCGGAAGGACAAACTGTGTCTTCCTTATTACAAAGGCGGCCATGACATACAGAGAAGTGATACTGAGGACCAGAATATATTTTGTGAACAAAAAGCCTGCGGTATTGCTTATAACATTCCCGCTCAAATCTCCGGTTTTCCAGTAAAACGCAGCGGTGATTCCCACAATTACGATGCTCACCGCGAAATAAACCGTTGCCAGCAGAACACTCACGATCCACTTGGAAGCAAAGATTTCATTCCTCTCGTAATGCTTTGATGCCAGGTTTTTAATGGTTCCATAGGTATATTCACTTCCGATGAACAGGGAAATAACGATCGCCAGCAGAATCAGATAAGAGGTATCTGTCCCCTGTATCCTTGAAAGGACCGTCGTCTGCGTCCCAGTACCGCCGCCCATTTTTTCCACAAGATGATAAAGAAAATTTTCAGATCCCGCCAGCAAAAGAAACAGCACTCCGCACACACGAAATGACGTTGATTTTAACAATTTATAAACATCTGCCCGAATTAAATTTAACATGCCGCACCTCCCACTGCTCTTAAAAAGTATTTTTCCAAATCCATGTTTTCTACGAAGATTTCTTCTACCTGGATTCCTTCCTGCATAAGCGCCTGATTGACTTTCCCTGGCTTTTCTAAAAATCCGTAGACCTTCAGTTCTTCTTCTCCAACCATCTGGAATTCTCTGGCTGAAAACTGCTCTCTCATAACTCTGCACGCCTTCTCCCGCTGTTCCTTCGGCATCTTTACCGTGAGACTGGACTGGCTCTGCCTGTTTAATTCTTCTTCCGTAAATTCCTGGATCAGTTCGCCCTTGTGGATGATACCGTATCTGGTAGCCAGTTTCGATAACTCTCCCAAAATGTGGCTTGATATCAAAACCGTGATGTGATGTTCCTGATTCAGCTCCTGGATCAGCTCTCTGATCTCACGGATTCCAACCGGATCAAGCCCGTTGGTAGGTTCATCCAAAATTAAAAATTCCGGATCGCCCAAAAGTGCAATGGCGATCGCCAGCCTCTGCTTCATACCAAGGGAAAAATTTTTCACCTTCTTCTTTTTGGTGTCTGCAAGCCCTACCTTTATAAGAACTTCTTCAATCTTTTTCGGATCCTTCAATCCCCTGAGCTTCATCTCCACCATGAGATTCTCTCTGGCCGTCATACCGGGCATCAGCGCCGGATATTCAATCACTGTCCCGATCTTCTCTCTGGCCTTCACCAGATCACCGGAACCGAACAGGGAAAGTCTGCCGGAGGAGGGTTTGGCCAGTCCTGCCATCATCCGGATCATGGTAGTCTTCCCTGCACCGTTCTCCCCGATGAATCCGTAAATATCTCCCTTCTTTACTTCCATACTGACATTTCTCACTGCTATTTGTTTTCCAAAGGATTTTGTAATCTCCTCTGCTTTCACAATCGTATCCATATATCCTCCTTGTACTATCGTATTATTGTACTGATCTTTTAATACAATAATACGATAGTACAAATAATTTGTCAACAAAAAGGCATGAAAAAATTATTTTCATGCCTTTTCATCAATGCGAAGACGCCGACGCCGTTTGCTTCACCGTATGCCGTATGCTGTTTCCTATCGCCGCAGCCAGTATCATTTTCACCAGGTCCCCCGGCAAATATGGGATGACTCCGGCCATGAGGCCCTGGAGCGGTGTAAGGTTCATCTGTAAACAGAGCCAAACGGTTCCGAACAGATATGCTGCCAGCGTTCCAATCACCATTCCTGCAAATTGTATGGTCCTTTTTCCTCCGGAGTGATCCGCTGCAAACCCGCAGACTGCAGCCGTCAATATGAATCCGATCAAATATCCGCCCGTAGGACCGGCAAGTTTGGACAGGCCTCCCGTAAATCCCGAAAAAACAGGAAGTCCCGCTGTGCCAAGCAGCAGATAGATCACATAACTCACAGTACCTGATTTGCACCCGAGTACAAATGCTGTCAGATAAATGATCAGATTTGTCAGAGATATTGGAACCGGTGTAAACGGCAACGGAACAGAAAGCGGTCCCGCAACGCACATGAGTGCCGACATCAATCCTATGAGTGTCATCTGCCTTGTTTCTAGTTTCTTCATGGTTATTCCTCCTTATGTCAATGAAAATCCAAGCTGTAAAAACATTTTTCTGTCGTCTTCCACCCTGTTGCCGGATGTAGTGAGCATATCACCAGTGATTGCTCCGTTTGCCCCGGAACAAAACGCCTCTCTTCCGCAGTCTTTCATCAAATTCCGCCCTGCAGCCAGACGAATTTCTGCTTTTGGATTTAAGAGCCGGAACACTGCGACCGTTCTCAGTATTTCTTCTTCCTTAAGCCTTCTTCTTCCTTCCAGAGGAGTACCTTTGATCGGCGTAAGAACATTGACCGGGATCGAGTCAACTCCGAGTCCTGCCAGCTCAAGGGCCAAAGAAAGCCTGTCCTCCTCTGTCTCACCCATTCCGATGATCCCTCCGGAACAGATCTCAAGGCCTGCTTTCTTTGCCCTCTCGATATTTGCGATCTTATCATCATATGTATGCGTCGTGCAGATCTCAGAAAAAAAACGTCTTGATGTCTCTAAATTACAGTGATATCGTGTGACTCCATTCCTTTTCAGATCTAAAAAAGCATCATAAGACAAAAATCCGTGGGATGCACAAAGGGAAACACTGCACTGCTCAGACATAACACGATAGGCCTTTAAAGCTCTTGAAAAATCTTCTCCCTCAAGGGATTTTCCGGCTGTCACGACAGAGTATCTATGTATTCCTTTCCTCTCCTGCATCCGGCAGTCCTTTAAGATCTCTTCGGCCGGAAGAAACGCATAATCTTCCGCATGGGTCCGGTGATGGGATGACTGTGCACAAAACCTGCAGTCCTCGCTGCACTTTCCGCTTTTCCCATTGATGATCGTGCAGAGATCTCCATGGTCTTTGCAAAAATGCTTTCTGATCCTGTCCGCCGACCGGCACAGCATCTCAAGATCTGCATCCAGCAAAAACAATACATCTTCTGTTTTAATCTGTTCCTGTTCTCCTGAAAGGATCTGTCTTGTAAATTCCTCCAGCATATAAACTCCTTTCTCTTTCCCTCTTCGTTATTGAAGTATACGCTATGAACTTCAAATTGTCAACCATGATAAGTATATAGGTTAACAATTCAGATGTATGAAAACGTGCGCCGCATATTGACGCACGTCTAAAATTGCATTTTATTCTTCCTCTTCAAGGATGCCTAATTCCTTAATCCGTTCCTCAATCTTTTTCATAGATTCTTCATAGGTAAGTCCGTCTTCCGTATCTTTTTCCTGTACATCAGCACGCTTTTCCAGCAATTCGTCGATATCTTTACTAAATGGATTATTATCTGTTACTCTTGTTAAAAGTCCCATGTATCTTCCTCCCTGCTTTCTGCTCTCCCTTTTCGCTGATCTTTATTTTATTCATTTTATCCGTTTCTTGTCAATATATTCTTATGAGAAATTTGACTTTCCGCTGAAAAAATTGTACCATGACATTGCATCAGCAAAGAAGAAAGGGGTGTTTGATATGAAAACCTATAAAATATTGTTAGATTCCATAGACAAAGTAAAAGACTTTGTCAACTTGATCAACCGGTTTAAATCCGAGATAGATTTAGCATCCGGCCGCTATGTTGTCGATGCAAAATCCATTATGGGCATTTTCAGCCTGGAATTGTCCAAACCGCTGCTTCTCACTGTTTACGGTGAAGACGAACTGGAAGACATTGAAAATGCATTAAAACCATTTATTTTAGATTAAAAGGAAATGCCGTATCCCCGTTTTATCCTCTGGGATACGGCACTTTTTTATTCCTTTTTCAGGTTCTCTTCCATCACCTGATTGAGATATCCAATGTCTATCGGCTTTGGCACAAAACCGTTCATTCCTGAGGCAAACGCTGCATCCATATCTTCTTTGAAAGAGTTTGCTGTCATCGCAATGATCGGTACTGTTTCTGCATCCGGATGGCTGCTTTTCCTGATCTCTTCCGCCGCTTCATAACCGTTTTTCAGCGGCATCTTGATGTCCATTAAAATAAGCTGATAACGGCCCTGTTCACCCGACAAAAATCGTTCCACGGCTTCCTGCCCGTTGACTGCCCGTTCTGCGGACGCGCCTTCCATCTCAAGCAGTTCTTTTACAATTTCTGCATTCAGATCGTTATCTTCCGCAACCAGAATCCGGATATCATGGAACTGCCGAAGTTCCAAAGCATTTTCACTCCTGTAGTTCGTGCTGTCTTTCCCGGTGGGCAGACAGAGTCTGAAATAAAACTCAGAACCTTTGCCAGTCTGGCTCTCCACCATGAGATTTCCTCCCATAGCCTTGATGATGCTTGAACTGATCGGGAGTCCGAGACCTGTTCCCTCGCTTCTTGCGCTGCTGGCTCCCAGCTGTTCAAAGGCCTCGAAAATCTGTTTCTGCCTGTCCTGGGCGATACCGATCCCATTATCTTTGACAGAGAAGAAATATTCCCCAGTACTGACGTCCCTGTGCTCCTCCCGGACAGTCAGAGTGACTCTGCCTCCGTGCTTCGTAAATTTAAAGGCATTAGAGAGAAGATTGGTCAGTACCTGGCGCAGGCGGATCGGATCTCCTGTTACAAAGTCATGCTCAATCTCCCTGACAAATTCAAAATGAATCTGCTTTTCTTCTGCCTGCACTTCCATCATTTCAATTAACCCATCCAGCAGTTCTGTCAGAGAGAAGTCTTCGGGCTCAATGTTCAGCTTTCCATTTTCAATCTTTGACATATCCAGAATATCGTTAATCAGTGACAGCATATACTGAGAGGATGCATGAATTTTTTGCAGTTTTTCCCTGGCTCCGTCCGGAAGCTTCTCCTCCATCCGCAGCAAATCGGTGAGACCTGTGATCGCGTTCATAGGTGTCCGTATCTCATGACTCATCTGAGAGAGAAATTCACTCTTTGCCCTGCTCTTTGCCTCTGCTTTCTCAAGTTCACTCTGCATGATCCTGCTTCTCATTTTGGATCTGTAAGTCAGAATAAAGGCTGCTGCCGCCATAAGCATAATGACTGCCAGCAGACAAAGTACAGCGATGGGGTTTGCATAAATATAATCTTTAAACGAAAATGAGGTGCCGAAGGAAACCAGATTCCTGTTAAGAATTGTATTCCTCTCATCCGATGTAACATTATTTATGGATTTGTTGAGTATCGACAGGAGATTGGTATCCGCCGGGCCCGCCAGTGCAAAGGACACCCCCATGTTAATGTTGACTCCTGTCACCGGGACGACATTATTATACCGGTGGTTCTGCATCTCCTGTTCCATAGAAGCCGCCAGACCGTACACGAAGTCCACTTTTCCTTTATTCAGTGCCGAAATAATCTCTTCTGCATCCTTATAATATTTCACTCTTTTCGCCTTTATTTCATCCGGGAGTGTTCTTCCTTTCAGAACCCCGGCTTCCATCCCGTCGGAAGGAAAATTCTCTGATTTATTTCTGATGACAATATTGTTAAGGCTGACATAGGCGCTGGTCAGGACAAGATCATTCTTTCTCGCATCTGCTTCAGTATCCAGAAAAAATCCCATAATATCTGCCTTGCCTTCTTGTACCAGCCGGATGGCCTCCTCATACGAATCCGCAGTGACATAAGTAAACTTCAGGCCGGAAAAATCAGAGATCTCTTCGAGTATTTCCGGAATAATACCATCATGGTGATCTGTAGTATTCTGCTTACAGTAGAAAGGGTGCCAGTCTGCTACAACAGCAACCGAAACCGATTTCTTGGCGGCGATATATTTCTCCTCTTCTTTCGTCAGATAGACGGACGATATCTTCTGTCTGTCTTTAAAATTTTCTTCATACTTTTCCTTTTCAAAACCAGGATCGGCGTCCTGGATCTTTTCCAGCGCAGAATTAATTCCGTTCAGAATCTCTTTATTTTTCGGGCTTGTTACAAGATAATAAGGCTGAGCATCGAAGGAAGCAGCCAGCCGGAAATCAGGATTCTCCTCCAGTTCATTTCCCAGCAGCAAATCGACTTCTTTATTTAATAAATACTTATAAAGGTCTCCACTTTCTGAGAGGTCTTTGGGACCATAGTATTTCAGCCTGCACTTAATATTGTTGATCTTTAAGAAGTCTTTCAGCCTTCGGATCTTTTCATCCGCTTTCTCATAGACTCCGATGGTTTTGCCGTTCAGCGTATTCAGCTCATAACTTTTGATCCTGTTATCTTCTTTCAGACACAGAAGTCCTGCACGGCTGCTCCCCATACTGTACTTTGGATATGCAAAATAAGGCTCCAATTCCTTGGCATAGTAGGCACCTCCCAATACATCATACTTTCCATCCGCAAGATCCTGTATAAAGGTGTCCGCTGTAGTCGGGACATATTCGTATTCCCAGTTCGTATATTTTGCAATCTCATTCAGATAATCCGGTGTCAGCCCGGTATAATTTCCGTATTTATCTTTTTCGCATATCCCCGGAGTTTCTAAAAATCCTACCTTCACCACCCGTTGATCCGTTTGTTCTGTTTCCTTTTCGGAGGCCTCAAAACTCCAGTGATTCCCCAGAAAGATGATGCTGATCAGCAGTACAGACAAACAGACCGCTGCTCTTCTGCAAAATCTTCTCCCTGTAATTTTTTTCATATATCCCCCTTTTTCTGATCATCCCTGTCTCTCTTCCGTTTTCTCTATTTTAAAGCTTTTCTGTTTTTCTGACAAGAAAAAGGGAACCGATTCCCAAAATAAAATCAGGATTCGGCTCCTTTTATCACCATCTTATAATATCCTCACTCTTACTCTTATGGCTTTCAGCAGCTGGATCAGCGGAAGATTGGCCAGTGCCAGCCCATATACGGTAAACAGCTGCTGCATATTCAGTGTCTGGACCTTAAACAATGTATGAAGCGAAGGTATCGTCATTACGCATGTCATCAGAATCACTCCGAGTATAAATGCACCAATCAGATACACATTGTCGAAAAATTTCCTTGTAAACAGCACCGGATGATTTGACTTGCAGTTAAAGCCGTGCACCAGCCTCGACATACAAAGCGTTCCAAATGCCATTGTGCTCGCCAGAAGAGCATTGTGGTCCCGGTATCCCACCATAAATGCGATCATCGTCATGACTCCAATCACAAATCCTTCGATTCCGATATTAACCAGAAAATCTTTTGTGAGTATGGATTCGTTCACAGGCCTCGGTTTCTCTTCCATCACCTTGTCGGTGTGGGGTTCCAGTCCGAGTGCAATGGCCGGAAGGCTGTCTGTCAGCAGATTGATAAACAGTAAATGCACCGGAGCAAACGGAACCGGAAGTGCAGCGACAGACGCATAGAGCACCGCAAGGATTCCCGCAAAATTTCCCGACAACAGGAATTGGATCGCATTTTTTATGTTCCGGTACAAATTCCTTCCGTTTTCCACTGCCTTTACGATGGTTGCAAAGTTATCGTCTGTAAGCACCATTGAGGAAGCGTCTTTGGAAACTTCACTTCCCGTGATCCCCATTGCAACCCCGATGTCTGCCTGCTTGAGCGCCGGCGCATCGTTGACTCCGTCACCTGTCATTGAAACGATATTGCCCTTTCTCTGCCATGTCTTTACGATCCGGATTTTATGCTCCGGCGAAACTCTCGCATAGACAGAAATCCCTTCCACAAATTTCTCAAGCTCCTGATCAGACATATGGTCGATCTCAGAACCTTCACAGGCTTCGCTTTCATGTTTTAATATGCCGATTCGCTTGGCTATGGCGGCGGCAGTTACTTTGTGGTCTCCTGTAATCATGATCGGGCGTATCCCCGCCTGGATACACTGCGCTACCGCAGATCTGGATTCATTTCTTGGAGGGTCCATCATAGAGATCAGTCCAAGGAACGTATAGCCGTTTTCATCCTCCGGCGTGAGCCGTTTCCCTTTTTCTATGGTCTTATATGCAATAGCCAAAACTCTCAGACCGTTCCGTGAAAACTCCTGGTTGCAGGCTTCAATCTGTTTTTTATCCCAGTTGGTGATCGGCGTGGTTTTGTCTCCTTTCTGAATCGATACCAGACGGTTTAACAGCACGTCCACAGCTCCTTTTGTCACCATGACATAGCCGTTTTCCATATCATGTACCGTAGACATCAGTTTACGGTCACTGTCAAAAGGTATCTCTGCCACCCTCGGGTAAAAGCAACGGACGCTCTCAGCTTTTCTTCCCAGCTTGTCCCCCAGATTGATCAGTGCCGTCTCCGTGGGGTCTCCAATCTCTTCGCCGTTGACGTTCGTAGAATCGTTGCAGAGCATGCTGTAGTCAAGCAGCTGTTTTTGGGCCGGTTTCTTCAGATCGATATGGGCGGCAGGAATCCTGACACCTCCCACATAATAGTCTTCTACTGTCATCTTATTCTGCGTAAGCGTACCTGTCTTGTCAGAACAGATAATGGACACACTTCCCAGTCCTTCCACCGCCTGGAGCTTTCTGATGATCGCATGCTCCTTGGCCATCTTCTGTGTTCCGAAGGAGAGAACGATCGTCACGATAGAACTTAATGCTTCCGGGATCGCCGCAACCGCCAATGCTACGGCAAACATAAATGCGTCTCCCATATCCTCGCCCCGGATAACGCTGATCCCAAATAAAATGCCGCAGAATACCAGAATCAGGATGGAAAGTTTTTGTCCGAACTGATCCAGATTGACCTGGAGAGGAGTCCTCTTTTCCTCTGTATTTTTCAGCATTCCCGCAATCTTTCCGACTTCTGTGTCCATTCCCACCCCGGTCACAAGGAATTTTCCTCTTCCGTAGGTGACAAAGCTTCCCGAGTACACCATATTGGTCCGGTCACCAAGCGGAACCTGGCTGATGATGATGCCTGTGGTCTTCTCAACACCCAAGCTTTCCCCGGTCAGTGCACTCTCGTCCACTTTTAAGCTGGCTGATTCTAAGATTCTTCCGTCCGCAGGTATGGAATCCCCTGCTTCCAGAAGTATCTCATCCCCCACAGTCACTTCCCTGGAAGGAATCTGTACCGTGATTCCGTCCCGGATCACCTTGGCTGTAGGAGCCGAAAGCTGCTTTAAGCTGTTCAGAGACTGTTCCGCTTTCACAGTCTGGACCGTACCGAGAATGGCATTGATCGTGATGACAACCAAAATAACCGCGGTGCTCTCCACATCCCCAAGAAATCCTGACACCGTGGCCGCTGCAATCAGTATAATGACCAGAAAATCTTTAAACTGTTCCAGAAAAATCTGAAGCACACTTTTCTTTTTTCCTTCCACCAATTCATTATACCCATACTGCTTTTGATGTTCCGTGACCTGGGCTGCAGTCAGCGGTTCCATTGAGCCATTGAGCTGCTTCCTGACTTCTTCTGCTGTCTGTTGGTAAAATTCTTTCATTTTCATCATTCTCCATTTCTATATGTATTTTCTTTCTTTTTCCGACGAAAAAAACAGCGGGACTTTTACTGCATCTTTCGTGCAATAAAAGTCTCGCTGTTTCATTACGATACGGATGAATTTCTTCATCGAGATTGACGACACCGCAAACGATTTGCTCGCCAGCTACTCCCTTTTATTAAAGTTTATAATAGCGGATTCTTTTTGGCTTGTCAACTAATTGTTGTCGACCTCCGGCATCGAATTCTGCCTTATAAATGTTTTCCTGTCACTTTAAGCCTTGCCATTGCTCTGGAAAGCGCCGCCTTGCTGTGATAGTACTCTCTCTGGCTTTCCTTCTGTCTGAGCCTCTCCTGGGCCCGTTCTTTTGCTTCTTTTGCCCTCCGGATATCAATTTCATCCGGCCATTCCACCGTGTCTGCCAAAAGAACGACGAATTCCGGCATAATCTCAACAAATCCATCGCCCACGGCAGCTTCTTTCCACTCACCATTTACTTTGAACCTGAGTTCTCCTGCCTTCACAGCGGTCACCATGGACTCATGGTTGGGCAGGATGCCCTGCTGCCCGTCGATCGCCGGAAAGATCATCATTTCACATTCACCGTTATAAAACTTCCGGTCACTGGCCGTAATTTCCAAATAAAAGGTCTTTCCCATGCTCATCCCTCTTTCTTACGCTTCCCTGGCCGTTTCACTCTTTGCCTTCTCAATGACTTCATCAATGGTTCCCACCATAAAGAATGCATTTTCCGGATATTCGTCCATCTCTCCGCTTATAATGGCTTTAAATCCGCGGATGGTCTCGCTCACCGGCACATATTTGCCCTTCATGCCGGTAAAATTCTCTGCCACATGAAACGGCTGTGAGAGGAATTTCTGGATCTTACGGGCACGGTAAACTGCGAGTTTATCGTCTTCATCCAGTTCTTCCATACCGAGGATAGAAATGATATCCTGAAGCTCTTTGTACTTCTGGAGAAGCTCCTGAACCTGCATTGCAACTTCGTAATGTTCTTCTCCCACCACTTCCGCTTCCAGAATTCTGGATGTGGATTCCAGCGGATCTACCGCAGGATAGATTCCCTGTTCCACGATCTTTCTGGAAAGCACCGTGGTGGCGTCCAGATGGGCAAAGGTAGTTGCCGGAGCCGGGTCCGTCAAATCATCCGCAGGCACATAGACGGCCTGCACAGAGGTGATCGATCCGTTTTTCGTGGACGTGATCCTCTCCTGCAGCTCTCCGACTTCATTGGCCAGCGTCGGCTGATAGCCGACGGCAGAAGGCATGCGGCCAAGCAGTGCAGACACCTCGGAACCTGCCTGTACGTAGCGGAAAATATTATCGATGAACAGCAGCACATTCTGATGCTCCCTGTCTCTGAAATATTCTGCCATCGTAAGACCGGTCTGCGCCACTCTCATACGGGCTCCCGGCGGTTCGTTCATCTGCCCGAACACGAGGGCTGTCTTGTCAATAACCCCGGATTCATTCATCTCTGTCCACAGGTCATTTCCCTCCCTGGAGCGTTCTCCCACCCCGGTAAAAATAGAATATCCGCCGTGTTCCGTGGCGATGTTATGGATCAGCTCCTGAATCAGCACCGTTTTACCCACTCCGGCACCGCCGAACAATCCGACTTTACCGCCTTTTGCATAAGGTGCCAGGAGGTCGATGACTTTGATTCCTGTCTCCAGGATCTCTACGACCGGGCTCTGCTCCTCAAATGTAGGAGGATCCCTGTGAATGACCCACTGCTCTTCTCCTTCGACCTGCTCTTTCCCGTCAATATTCTGTCCCAGCACATTAAACATTCTGCCCAGTGTCTGCCTGCCCACCGGAACCGTGATCCCTGCTCCCGTGGCTGTCACTTCCATATCTTTAGACAGACCTTCACTGGATGCGAGCAGGATACAGCGGACAATGTTGTTCCCCATATGCTGGGCAGCTTCCATGACAAGTTTTTTGCCGTCCAGTTCTACCGTCAGCGCATCTTTGATCAGCGGAAGATACCCGCCGTCAAATTCCACGTCCACGACTGGACCTAAAACCTGTACGATTTTTCCCTTTTCCATATCTTCACCACAATTCTTTCTATGACTAAATCAATTTTATTTCTTCTGAAACGCTTTCGCGCCGCTTACAATCTCTGTAATCTCCTGGGTGATTGCCGCCTGTCTGGCACGGTTATACAAAAGCGACAGCTCCCTGATCATGTCTTTTGCACTTTCCGTAGCCCCCTGCATCGCCATCATACGCGCATTCTGCTCGCTGGAAAATGACTCTACCAGGGCTCCGTAAATCAGTCCTTTCACATAGTTGGGCACCAAATGGTCCATCACTACTTTGGGAGACGGAGAATAATCGGCAATCTTGTGATACTTTTCGAGTTCCACATTCATTTCCTCAAAACTCTGCCGTTTCAGCGGCAGGATCTGGATAATTTCAGGCTCTGCCTTCAAAGGCGTCACCATCTTTGTATAGATAATATAGATCTCATCCAGTTTTTCCTTCCGGTAAAGATCGACCAATGTTTCCGCAATATTTCTGGCACGCCACATGCTGGGGTCCTGAGCGGTATAAAGAAACTCCATGTCTATCCTGACATTCTTTTTCGTAAAATACTTCCTTCCCATCTGGCCGATGACAAACAGGGTATTGTCATTTCCCTGTGCCAGACGCTCCTGTGCAAGCTTCAGCACATTATGGTTGTAGGCTCCAGCCATCCCCTTGTCTGCCGTCATGACCACATAACCCCGCTTTTTATCTTCCGGTTTTATCTTTTTCCTCTGGTCAAAAAAGGTATGATTAATGTCCGGTGAATGAAACAGAATATCTTTGATTGTCGACTGGAGCAGTTCAAAATATGGGGCCGTGGCATCCAGCTTCTCCCTTGCCTTCCTAAGCTTTGTGGAAGAGATCAGATACATTGCGTTGGTGATCTTCATGGTCTCCTGAATGCTTTTCATTCTGGAGCGGATTTCTGTCATATTTGCCATGTATGCTCACCTACTTTTTAAATTCTTTTACTGCTTGAACGATCTGTTCCGTTACCTCATCGGTCAGTACCTTTTTCTCATCAATCTCTCTGACCAGCTGACTATATTTAGCCTCAAAAAATGATACAAGATCTTCTGTAAAAGATTTGATCTCATTCACCGGAACATCCATGAGCAGACGATGGTTGGCTGCACATAAAAGAATAACCTGTTTGTGCAGGCTCATCGGATGATAGAGCGGCTGTTTCAATAATTCTACCAGCCTGTTTCCATGATCAAGGAGTTCCTTTGTCTGCGGGTCCAGATCTGAACTGAACTGGGTAAAGACCTCCATTTCCCGAAACTGGGCCAGGTCGATTCTCAGACTTCCCGAAACTTTCTTCATCGCTTTCGTCTGTGCCGCCCCTCCTACGCGGGAAACGGACAGACCCACATTGACCGCCGGCCGGATTCCGGAGAAGAACAAATCACTCTCCAGGAATATCTGTCCGTCTGTGATGGAAATGACATTGGTAGGAATATAGGCAGATACATCGCCTGCCAGAGTCTCAATGATCGGCAGCGCCGTAATGGATCCTCCTCCGTGTTCTTCATTCAGCCTGCATGAACGCTCAAGCAGCCTTGAATGAAGGTAGAATACATCTCCGGGATATGCTTCCCGTCCCGGCGGCCTCTGTAAGAGCAGAGACATGGCCCGGTAAGCTACCGCATGTTTGGACAGATCGTCATAGACGATCAAAACGTCTTTTCCTTTGTCCATGAAATACTCTGCCATGGCCGTGCCGGAATACGGCGCGATATACTGGACCGGAGCCACATCGCTTGCCGATGCGGATACGACGATTGAATAGTCCATGGCATCATGCTTCTTCAGTGTGGAAACAATTTTAGCCAGAGTGGATGCTTTCTGCCCGATAGCTACATACACACAGATGACGTCTTTGCCCTTCTGGTTCAAAATTGTGTCCACAGCAATGGACGTTTTGCCGGTCTGACGGTCACCGATGATCAGTTCTCTCTGTCCCCGTCCGATCGGAAACATTGCGTCAATGGCAAGGATCCCTGTCTCCAGCGGTACGTCTACGGATTTTCTGTCGATGACTCCCGCCGCTTCTCTCTCAATCGGGAGATACCCATCGGTCTTGATCGGTCCGTTTCCGTCGATCGGAGCGCCCAGCGCATTAACCACACGTCCGACCAAAGCATCCCCGACCGGTACTCCGGCACGCTTGCCGCTTCTGACGACTTTGGACCCCTCAATCAGCCCGTGATCACTTCCCAGCAGCACACAGCCAATCGTCTTCATCTCCAGATTCTGCACAATGCCTCTGGTACCGTTCTCAAACTCTACCAGTTCCCCGTACATCGCATGGTTTAAACCATGCACGGTCGCAATACCATCGCCTACCTGGATAACGGTTCCTTCCTCCTGCACCTCAATTTTATTCTCATAATCTTCTATCTCACTTTTTAAAACGGAAATAATTCCTTCCGGATTTATATTGCCCAACTGTTTCACCTCCGCACAAGGCTGTTTTGTAATTTTGTAATGGAAGCCTTCACGCTTCTGTCATATACATCATCACCTACAGTCAGAATGAATCCGCCGATTAATGACGGGTCTTCTTTCAGCTGCAGATTTACGCCTGTTTTATGATATTTTCGGCAGATCATATTTTTTATGTCTTCAATTTTCCTGTCATCCGGTTTGGTGACATAAGCAAAGACTGCCTTGACTACTTTATTTTTTCTTAGAACCAATTCATCATATGATGCAAATATCTCAAAGATGCTGTCTGCCTCACCGTTGTCTGTGACAACCTTAAAAAAGCTCTGCACCGGTCCCGGGATCACTCTTTCAATGACTGCATGTTTTTCTTTTTTTGTAACTACCGGACTTGCCAGTGCCTTCACGAATTCCGGACACTCACTGCAGATCCTTTTCGTCTCATGGATGTACTCTTCAGGGATCGTTAAGTCAAAAAATACTTTTGCATAATTATCTGTCAGCTCATTCATTGGCCTGCACCCGCTTCTCTCAAAAAATCATCCAGTATTTTTTCATTCGATGCCTGGTCAACATTCTCCTGAATCACTTTGGAAGCCGCCGCGATCGCCACCTGGGCAATTTCATTCTGTATTCCCTGCACTGCTTTTTCCCGCTCTGTCTCGATGGTTTTACTTGCGTCCGCAATTATTTTGGACGCCTCCGCACCGGCATCTCTTAAAATCTTCTCATATTCTTCTTTTCCCCGCTCCTTAGCTGTCTTTACGATCATAGCCGCCTCCTGATTGGCGTTTTTAAGCTCGGCCTCGTATTTTTCCTTCAGCAGCCCGGCTTGGGTATTTTTTTGTTCCGCGTCCTCTATCTGTCCGCTGATCATCTGTTCCCTTTTCTCAATCATGCCCATAACAGGCTGAAAAAGAAGCTTTTTTAAGATAAGGAAAAACACAATGAGATTCACGAACGTCCACAGGAGTCCTGAGTTAAATGTTAACACCTATACCGCCTCCAAGCTCTCTTTAAAGTACAAACATGATAATGATTGCAACAACCAGACCATAAATTGCCGTTGACTCTGCAAGCGCACATCCGAGCAGCAGCGTCTTATTGATCTCTCCTGTTGCCTCCGGCTGTCTTGCGATCGCATCTGTTGCGCCTGATGTGGCGATTCCGATACCTATACCTGCTCCAATACCTGATAATACTGCAATACCTGCTCCTAATGCTACTAATGACATAATCTACATCTCCTTATACTATAATTGATTGTTTTTGTTATTCTAATCCATCAGCTCTTTCATAAAGATGGCCGTCAGGAAAACGAACACATACATTTGAATCAGTCCGTCAAATACGTCAAAATAAAAACTGAACGGGATCGGCACCAGAATCGGCGCTACGATCTTTAAGAGTTCCATTATGACGAATCCACCCAGAATATTTCCGAAGAGCCGCATACACAGCGACAGAGGCCTTATGAAGACTTCCAGCACGTTAAGCGGTGCGATAAACGGAACAGGCTCGGCAAAGCTCTTTATGAACCCCTTAAAACCCTTTTTCCTGATTCCCGAATATTCTATCAGCACGATGCTCATGACCGCCAGCCCTGCCGTTACGTTGATGTCCTTCGTAGGCGGTGTCAGTCCGACCAGACCGCTCAAATTGGAAAGGCCGAGATAAATTCCGACTGTCGCAAGATACGGGATATAGCCTTTTCCTTCGTCGCCCAGAATCCCGTGGAAAAACCGGTATACTCCTCCCACCGCAGTCTCAATGCAGGCCTGCTTTCTTGTGGGGACAAGCTTTAAATTTCTCACAAAGATCAGGCACAGCAGGATGACAAAAGCCATAATACCCCATGTGACGACAACCGATTCCGGTACCGGAATCCCGCCGAAGAGAGGAATGGTGAACGCTGTCCTGCTCACAAGTTCTTCCATCAATTTCTCCGATAAACTCATCGACTGCTCCTCCTTTCCTAAATTTGTAGTGAGTATAATACTCCTATATTGCTTTGTCAATTCTAAAAATTAACCTATTTTTTACGAAATTTTTCGCGAAAAATCACTTTTTTTACTCTTGAAATATAATTTTCTTTGGTTCTACCAATTATTATTGTATGTTTTGTCTGATGTTTCCCTCAAATCCATATACTTATTTATGCAATTTATACTACTCTTTTGTTTTCCACAAAAAAGAGGTCAGATTTTTCGATTTCTTCTTATTAAAAGAAGTTCATTTTTCTGACCTCGGTTTTCCCGGTTCCTGCCCGTTTTGTTGTCTTCTGATTCTTAGTATATGCAGTGCTTTTAAAACTGATAATTCAATAATTGATTTTAATAATCTGATTTTTCAAAAACCGGTCAAAGCATGCAGCCGTATGTTCATAAGTACCTCTGAAACAAAAACAGAACGGTACATTCCATCCAAATGTACCGTTCTGTTTTTTCAGCCTGTAAAATTAAATGAATGCGGATGACAGGAATCGAACCTGCACTCCGAAGAACTAGATCCTAAGTCTAGCGCGTCTGCCAGTTCCGCCACATCCGCATAAAAAATGCCACCTATACTATAAACGATAGATGACTAGTGAGCGTGCGGGGATTCGAACCCCGGACAACTTGATTAAAAGTCAAGTGCTCTACCACCTGAGCTACACACCCGTACTGGGCTAGCTGGATTCGAACCAGCGAATGCAGCAGTCAAAGTGCTGTGCCTTACCGCTTGGCGATAGCCCATTATCTTTCAGGAAATCCAGTAGTCCTGTAATTAATAAAACAAAAAGGGTGGATAATGGGATTCGAACCCACGGCCTCCAGAGCCACAATCTGGCGCGCTAACCAACTGCGCTATACCCACCATAAACATGAACTATAAAATTATTATTTCAAAAGAGCGAAATAAAACGAGCCTGAGGGGATTCGAACCCATGACCTACGGCTTAGAAGGCCGTTGCTCTATCCAGCTGAGCTACAGACTCATATGCATAAATATATATACTATGCTTCGCAAAGCGAAAGCGGGTGATGGGAATCGAACCCACGTGATCAGCTTGGAAGGCTGGAGTTCTACCATTGAACTACACCCGCAAAGTCGGGGTGACAGGATTCGAACCTGCGACCTCTTGATCCCAAATCAAGCGCTCTAGCCAAGCTGAGCCACACCCCGATATGTAATTCCTTCTTGAAAGACTTTCCAAAACTGCTGTTGTTTGGCTGCCGTCTTTCTCACAAGCAAGATTTATTATACTGGACAGGCGCGCAAAAGTCAACATCTTTTTTGTATTTTTTTAAAACCGGGTTAAACCGCATAACTGCGCGCTTTGTGTCACGTTTTGCCGCTGGCTTCTACATTCTTTCTTAAAAAAATTTTTATATTTTGACGCAGTCAAATGATTTCCTTAAGCATTCGCTTGACAAAGTCTTTTCTAAGAAACAAAAAAAGAAAGCATCTCACAGCTGAGATGCCTTCTGTAAATTTTATTCTTCTTCCTCTTTTGCAGATAACTTTATATCATCTTCATCTTCAAAGAAATCATCATCAAAATCGTCATCGAAATCATCATCAAAGTCTTCCATGTAATCTGGAGTCAAATACTTGTAGACTGCATACGCAATCCCTGCCACTGCTGCGATTGCACCGATGATTGCCAGAGCCCAGACAATTTTATTATCATCTTTGTCTTTCTTGTGCATAATGTCTGATACTTTTGCCGCGCTTAGTAAATCGTCAAAACTTTTCATGTCATTCACCCTTTCTTATGTGTTTTTTTTATTATATCACTTATCCCGTTTCATTACTAATCTTTTTTCTAATTTTGCTCGGTTTTCTTTAATTTTGCAAAGGAAGCAAACATCTTTTTTACACCGTGTTTATCAAAGTCTACCGTGACCTCATAGTCACGGCCTCCGGAGACGATTTCCATGACAGTGCCCTGGCCGAATTTGATATGGCTCACTCGGTCACCTTTTCCATAAGAGAGCGACTCTGCCTTTGGTTCTGCAAATTGATGTTTTTGGAACGGTTTTCTGAACTGAGTCCTCCGATTGGATGAAAAAATATCATGATCCGGCCGCTTATCATTCAAATTAACGCCGTAATCCAGCTTTAAAAGTTCCTGCGGGATCTCATCAATGAAACGGGACACCTTGTTAAACTGAGTTCTTCCCTGCATCATTCTGCGCTTTGCAGCGCTCAGATAAAGGCGCTCTTTGGCTCTGGTAATGCCCACATAACAAAGCCTCCGCTCCTCCTCCAGTTCTTCCTGGTCTTCAGAAATTATGGTCATATAACTTGGGAAAATTCCGTCCTCCATTCCGCTGATGAATACATAAGGGAACTCCAGCCCTTTTGCACTGTGGAGCGTCATGAGAATGACCCTGTTGTCTGAATCTTCCAGACTGTCGATATCTGCTACCAGAGCGATTTCCTCAAGCAGCCCCGAAAGTGTGGGTTCCTCCGCAGTCTCTTCATAGGCAACGATTTTGTTCAGAAGTTCATTAATGTTTTCTATTCTGGCCATGGCCTCTTCCGTTCCCTCGGCCTCAAGACCGGTTACGTACCCTGTCTCCTCCAAGATATAGTGAAACAGGTCTTCAAGACTTCCCTTCTGTGCCTGTTCCCTAAAGTCTGCGATCAGTTCTGAAAACTTTTCGATCTTTCTCTTTGCATTGGCAAGAGATTCTATCTGTCTTGCCTGAAAGCATGCATCCAGGAACCCTATATTCTGCTCGATCGCATAGGTCTGAACCTTGTCGATGGTTGTCGCGCCGATCCCTCTCCGGGGAACATTAATGATCCTTTTCACTGCCAGATCGTCAAGGCCGTTATCCACAGCTTTGAGATAACAGATCACATCCTTCACTTCTTTTCTCTGATAGAAGTTCGTTCCGCCCACGATCCGGTATGGAATATTTTTGATCATAAATTTCTCTTCAAAAATACGGGACTGTGCATTGGTCCGATAAAGAATCGCGATATTTTTATAGTCCACTCCATCTTTTGCCAGGCGGCCGATCTCTTCGACGATCTGTCCCGCCTCTTCATATTCTGTCCCATATTGGTGAAATACAATCGTATCTCCGTCGTCATTTTCTGTCCAAAGGGCTTTTTCTTTCCGGCCCTTATTGTTTCTGATGACTTCATTGGCGGCATTCAGAATGTTCTTTGTGGAGCGGTAATTCTGTTCCAGCTTGATCACTTCGGCATCCTGAAATACGCCCTCAAAGTTTAAAATATTTTTGATATTTGCACCCCGGAATTTGTAGATAGACTGGTCGTCATCTCCTACAACGCAGAGATTCTGATACTTCCTCGCCAGCATGCTGATGAGCTGAAACTGGATGGTATTTGTATCCTGGTACTCATCCACCATAATATAGCGGAAGCGCTCCTGATAATAGTCCAAAACTTCAGGGTGAAACTGAAACAGCTCTACTGTTTTAAATAAAAGATCATCAAAATCCAGGGCATTGTTGGCCTTCAGCTGTTTTTGGTATTCCTTGTAGATTTCTGCAATTTTCTTTTTCTTAAAATCAAAATTATACCGGGTTTCGTATTCTCCCGGTGTCATAAACTCATCTTTCGCTGAGGAGATTGCATTCATCACGGCACGCTCCGGCAGACTTTTTGTGTCCACCTTAAACTGTTTGCAGATGCCCCGGATCAAAGACTTCTGGTCATCGCTGTCATAAATGGTAAAACTGTTGTCATAGCCAAGCTTGTCGATATGTCTCCTCAATATGCGGACACAGGTAGAATGAAACGTGCTGACCCATATATGCTCCGCTCCGGAACCCACCAGGGCATCCACACGCTCTCTCATCTCTCTGGCTGCTTTATTGGTAAATGTTATCGCCATGATGTGATAGGGATTTACTCCCTGTTCGATCAGATAGGCGATCCTGTGGGTCAGGACCCTTGTCTTGCCTGAGCCTGCGCCGGCCAGCAGAAGCAGAGGCCCTTCCGTACAAAATACGGCTTCCCGCTGCTGTTCATTCAATGTATCATATATGCTCATATGTAATATCCTTTCTTGCTTCTGTTCTACTTCTGTTTAACCTTCCTTTCCGGTAAGACTAACTACTATTATACTACATCCGGTCAAAACAAAGAAGCGATAAATGTGCCTGAGTTTTTATGCCCCGCTTTCAAAACAAAAATCCTTCGAAAAATGTCATGTCAGAGACTTGTCATATAGTTTAAAAAACCGTATAATGTAGTTATCATACAATCAAGGAGGACGATGTATGGATGATTTAAAAGAAAAGCTTTCAAAGTGGCTGGAATTAGACTATATACTACCGGAAGATATTCCAAATATCGACCTTTATATGGACCAGATCACAACTTTTATGGACACAGAACTAAAAAATTCCACCCGTTTTCAGGGAGATAAGATTTTCACCAAAACAATGATCAATAATTATTCAAAGAATGATCTGCTGCCGCCTTCCAGCAAAAAGAAATACTCCAGAAATCATATGATTCTTTTAATCTATATCTATTACCTGAAAAACTTCATGTCTATTTCAGATATCAAGTCTCTTTTGGCCCCGCTGAAAAACCACTTTTATGACGATGACAGGGAACTGTCGTTTTTCGATATCTATGAGGAGATTTATCAGCTGGAACACAGACAGAAGCCGGTGATCGCGGAATCCGTAGCGGATGACCTGAAAAAGGCCAGGGAATCTTTTGCTTTCGTGGAAGACGAAAAGGACCGGGATCTGCTTCAGCATTTTTCCTTCATCACACTTTTGTGCTATGATATTTATGCGAAAAAACAGCTGATCGAGAAAATGATCGACAATTTCTATACTGACAGTCCGGAAAAAGAAAAGAAAGAGAAAAAAATGAAGAAATAGGCGAAAGCCTATTTCTTCATTCTGTTAAATACCAAATCATATCCGTCGCTTCCGTAGTTTAAAGAACGGTTGACCCTGCTGATCGTAGCCGTGGATGCTCCCGTCTTTTCTGCCACTTCCAGATATGTATGTTTTTCCCTGAGCATGGAAGCCACTTCAAAACGCTGTGCCAGGGATTCCAATTCGTTCACCGTACATAAATCTTCAAAGAAAGTAAAACACTCTTCCTCTGTCTCCAGCGTAAGAATCGCCTGAAACAGCCGTTTGGCGGCCTCTGTCTTAATCTTTTTGCTCATAATATGCTGCTCCTTTTCCTGCTTCGACTTTTCGATGCTTGATTAGTTTTAATATACAACATCAGCGCGTTAAAGTAAAGAAGATTTGCACCGATTTTTCTGCCGTGCATACTCTAAGAAATAAAGTATTTTTTAGGAGTTTTTATGAAAGTAAAAAAACTTGCTGCCGCGTTTCTGTCCTCTGTACTGGCTCTGGGCGTTTTGTCCGGATGCGGAACATCTAAATCCGAAAAAGAGACAAAAAAGCTCACCAAAGTCACCTTAAACGAAGTTACCCACTCTGTCTTCTATGCTCCCCAGTATGTAGCCATTGAAAAAGGATATTTCAAGGACGAAGGTATCGACCTGAAAGTGGATACAGGATTCGGTGCGGATAAAAGTATGACCGCTCTGATCTCGGGAAATGCAGACATCGGCTTCATGGGACCGGAAGCCAGCATCTATCAGTACAACGAAGGAAACCAGGACTATGCCGTCAACTTTGCGCAGCTTACCCAGCGTGCAGGCAACTTCCTCGTTTCCAGAAAAAAGATCAAAAACTTCTCATGGAACGATATCAAGGGCAAGGAAGTGATCGGCGGACGAAAAGGCGGAATGCCTCAGATGATCTTTGAGTATGTTCTGAAGAAACAGAAAATCGATCCGAAAAAAGATATCAAGATGGTCCAAAACATCGACTTTGCCAACACATCCGGGGCCTTTTCCGGCGGCACAGGAGACTTTACCGTGGAATTTGAACCCAATGCAACCGCCCTCGAAACACAGGGTGCGGGGTATGTTGCCGCATCCATAGGCGTGGAAAGCGGGTTTGTTCCTTATACGACCTACTGTGCAAAGAAGAGTTATATCAAAAAGAATCCAAAAATCATACAGGGCTTTACCAATGCCATCAAAAAAGGCCAGGAATACGTAAATAAACATACGCCGGAAGAGATTGCAGCTGTCATCGGCGGACAGTTCCCCGACGTATCGAAAAACGATTTGATCACCATCATCAAGCGCTACAAGGATCAGGATACCTATAAAGAAAATCCTGTGTTCAGTGAAGATGGGTTTGCCCTTCTTCAGGATATCCTGAAAAACGCAGGAGAATTAGATGACTCCGTCCCATTCGATAAACTGGTTGACAATACATTTGCCGAAAAAGCAAAGTAAACCTGTCTTTTGATTTCCTGTTAAAAAGGCTGCAGACAATCGTTCAGGATATGTCTGCAGCCTTTTTGTCTGGTGTTTTCTAAGCAATCCTCTTCTGTTTGCTCACAAGCATGGCCGCCGCAAACAGTGCCAGGGCAAATCCCGCCTGAATCAGGATTCCCTGCATTGCAGGCCATATATGGCTCATATCAAAAACATCCAGCTGGTCGATCAGCTTATTGGATCTGATATACCAATAGGTCGGAAGGAATCTTGAAACAGTCAGTACCTGTTTGCTCATAAACTCAAGCGGTACAAACACTCCGCCAAGGAATGCACTTCCAAGAGACACCACATTTACTACCCCCTGGAGTGCGTCATCATTAGTCACGAGAAGCCCCGCAAGAAAAGAGATGCCTGCCGAAACGCCCATGAACATAAGGCTGTTGAGCATAAACAACAAAAGATTGCCCTGAAAAATCTCATCCCGGTATATCGCCATAGCCAGCAGCATAAACACCAGCCAGCAGCCCACGGATGCCGTCAGTGTCCCAAGCGCCAGCTGAAGATTCCTGGATCGTTCTGTAGCCGCGGAGCACTGGTTTCTTCTTCTGATATCTTTTTTATAAAAGACCATGAATACCGGACTCACTGCCACTGTGATCAGGGCAATGAAGATATAGGCAAGGTACTGAAAATAATACGAGGTATTGCTCTGTTCGCCGGCCTTTTTGTTTCCCAGCAGGTTCACCTGTGCCGATGACTTTAATGTATTTTCAGCCCTCTCCACCGCCTGCTGTTCTGAAAACCCTGCGGCCAGATAGCTCCTCACCATCTTAGTAAACTTATTTACCTGTTCGTCAATCATATATCCGCTGGTTGAGCCGGGAACCTTTACATTTTCTATTTGTACCTTTTTATTTTGGCTTAACAGGCTCTCCCCGAATCCTTTCGGCAGAATCAGAATATATTCTGTATTCCTGTAAAACAATTCATTCTGCATTGTTTTCTTCTCATCTTTTATGTCTTTTACATTTTGTTCATTTGAGAGAAATGTCTTCAGAGCTTTGGAAGCCGTGCTTTTATCATGATCTACAATGCCAACATTAATTTTTGTTGTCTGGAATCCGGTATTGCTGTCTTTACCGAAGCTTGAAAATAAGATGGTCAGTACGAAAAAGATTCCGGCATATATAAACATTGCGAGTTTTTTACTTCTGACAATTTTAAAAAAGCATTTAAATACTTGCATATTTTTTCCTCCTCATCATGAAAAAACTCCCAAGGCAAAATAAAACAGAAATTATGATCAGTGAAATGCAGCTTCTGAAATAAACTGACAGGTCATCATAAATATTCAGGCTGTAAAAGCAGTCCGTGATCAGTGCTGCCGGATTGATTCTGTTGAAAAGCGGTACATGTTTTTCCACGATGTCTTTCATGTTTCCTATCATTAATCCGCTGAAGAAGCAGAAAAACATACTGATGGCTATGTTGAGCCCGCTTTTTGTATCCCTGGACATCCGGCCGATCGAACCGATGAACAGCCCTATGGACACCCCGGTAAAACATCCGATAAATCCTGCCAGCAAAATAAATCCTGCCTGACTTCCAAGATCAATTTTCAGAAAGAGCCGCATATAACCGATTGCCACCAGGAATGCCAAAAACTGTACCGTCACGCCTACGAGGAAATCAGCTGCTGTACTTTTCAGCTTATCTGCCGGAGAAACTGCTTTTCTGGCCGCAATATCCGACAAGTTCGCCTGAGCATGGAGGGCACTCTGAAGTCCCAGAAAACCTCCGTAGAGACATACCATGGCAAGCAGCGCATAAAAATACTGCACCATCATATTGGCATCTTCATTCCCCAGACTGATCTGCTGATTCTCTACCATATTCTGTGATATCGCCTTCACCAGTTTTTCCATCCCTTCCGGGTGTTCTTTTATCGTTTGCTGTACCATATGATTCATCTGGATATATTGATCGCTGACCTCTTTTAAAATCGTCTGGTTGATGCCATTTTCTTTCACTGTAAGCCTTATGTTGTCTCCCAGAGTATAAAAGCCGTCAATCTTTCCGTCTTGGAGCAGCTTTTCGGCTTTCTTCAAAGATGTGTACTTCACTTTCAGAAGCTGATCTTCCCCCTTTTTTGAAAGCTCTGCCGCAGTCTGCTTAAATCCTTCCGCATCTTTTGCCGCCTTCGTCTCCACAATTGCTGCCGGGACTGGTTTCAGTTCCTCCGAATCGTTTAAAAGATTTCCAAATCCGAAATAGAACAGGGTAGCAAGTATGAGAGGAAATGCAAAACTCCAAAAAATAGCGGACTTATTTCTAATGGATGCTTTGAAATGATATTTATATAAATGCCAAAACATAGTTTCCCCTCCTAATCTCTCAGCTGTTTTCCTGTGATCTCCAGAAATACGTCATTTAATGTGGGAAGCTCCGAATAAACTCTGCCGAACGAAACTTCTCTTTCAGACAGGTATCCGAGAACATTTACCAGGTTGTGACTGCCCCCGCTGCACTGCACATAGAGTTTTCCGTCTGTGTAATCCGCTTGGAATACATGTTTCATATTACGTACTGCCTGAAGTTCCTCTTCTTTTAGGTCAGATACATCCACCGTGATCTTTTCTCCCATTTTGATCATCTGCTTCAGTTCCTCTTTCGTGCCTGTAGCCAGCGGACGCCCCTTATCCATGATCAGTATCCTGCTGCAGATCTGCTCCACTTCCTCCATATAATGAGAGGTATAAACGACAGTCGTCCCCTGCCGGTTCAATTCAAGAATCCCCTCCAGAATCTTATTGCGGCTCTGGGGATCAACCGCTACGGTCGGTTCATCCAAAAAGATCAATTTTGGTTTATGGGCAATGCCGCAGGCGATATTGAGGCGTCTTAACAGGCCTCCGGAAAGTTTTGGCGGGTAAAACTTCCGAAATTCTTCCAGTTCCACAAACTGGACAGCCTCTTCCACAAGCCTCTTTCTCTCCTTCTTGTCTCTGACATAAAGTCCGCAGAAATAATCAATATTTTCAACAACCGTAAGTTCATCAAAGACTGCAACATTCTGCATGACCACACCGATTTCTCTTTTGCTCTCATAAGAATCGGCTTCCATAGGTTTCCCGAAAACTCTGATCTCCCCTTTATCATAGGATAAGAGTCCCAGTATACAGTTGATGGCTGTGGTCTTCCCTGAACCGTTCGGCCCGAGAAGTCCAAAAACCTCTCCTTGCCTGACCTCCATATTTAAATGATCCAGTGCCAGAAGATCCTTATATCTCTTAACTAAATTTTTTATTTCGATGACAGACTGTTCCATAATTCCACCCCTTTCATTTGATAATTTTACTATACATGATCCTGCTGTATCATTACAGTGTCTTGTGTCAGGAGCGGAAGTGACATTTGTCATGACATTTTATGCATAATAAGGTATACTTAAAGTAATTTCGGGAAGGGTGGGTTTTATGTCTGTACTTATTGATAAATTTGTTTTGCTGCTTTTTATTTTGCCCCTTCTTTCAAGGGAGTCTGGAACCATGCCTGTCATTGCTTTTTTGACTGCTTTTACGGCCTCCTGTTTTCTTTCCCTTAAAAATGAAGAAAAACTGTCTTTTGCAGTCTCAGGTTTCTACGGAGTTCTCTGTCTTTTCCTTCCGGTTTTCAGTATTTTTCTTCCTCTGTTTTGTTACAACTGTACCCGGACCAGACAAAAATTCTCCGGTGCTATTTTAATTGTGGCGTCCGTGCCTTTTTTCATGGACCGTCCTTTTTTCCTTCGCATCGATTTGATGCTCAGTCTGCTGCTTTCTCTTTTTCTGGCCGTCCGTACCCAAAAGCTTGAGAAGATGAGGGAGGAGTTTAAAAAACTGAGAGATGACAGTATGGAACTGAATCTTTTATTGAATAAAAAGAACCAGTATCTGATGGAAAAACAAGAGACGGAAGTACACCTTGCAACCCTGAAAGAGAGAAATCGAATTGCCAGAGAGATCCATGACAACGTAGGGCATATGCTTTCCCGCTCGATCCTGCAGCTGGGTGCCCTAAAAGCTCTGAATCATGACAGCAGCCTGTCTGCTCCTCTGTCCGAACTGCATAAGACTTTGAATACGGCCATGGACAGCATACGCACCAGCGTGCACGGGCTTCAGGAGTCATCTGTGAGTCTTCGTGACTCTGTCGCCGAGATCATACACGGGTATCCGGAGTACACCGTAGATCTGGAATATGATATATCCGAGCCTCCTCCTCAAAACCTTCAGTTCTGCTTTGCCGCAATCATAAAAGAAGCATTTACAAATGCTTCAAAGCACAGCGACGCAGCACGGATTCGCCTTGTACTGAGGGAACATCCATCCTTCTATCAGCTGTTATTTGAAGACGACGGGTCCACGGCGCCGAAATCTTATTCCTCCGGGATGGGCCTTCTCAATATGAAAGAACGGATCGAATCTTTTCACGGCACTATAAACATTACATTTGAACGCGGTTTTAAAATATTTATCACTGTTCCGCGCAATACGGCATCTTATCAGCCGGGAGGTAAATCATGAAGATCATTATTGTCGACGACGACAAACTTGTGTCGGCTTCTTTGAAAACAATTTTAGAGTCATCTGGTGACGTTCATGTGCAGGCCCTGGGGTCAAGCGGTGCTGAGGCTGTCTCTTTATATGAATTACATCATCCGGATGTTCTGTTAATGGATATCCGGATGAGCGGCATGAACGGCATCGAGGCCGCGAGAGAAATCCGCAGGAAATATCCGGATTCTAAAATCCTGTTTCTGACGACATTCTCTGACGATGAATATATCATCGATGCCCTGAATATCGGTGCAAAAGGCTACATCCTGAAACAGGACTTCGAGAGCATCCTGCCTGCCCTCCACGCTGTGGAAAACGGTCAGAACGTTTTCGGAAATGAGATCATCTCAAAAATTCCGGATCTGCTATCAAGCAAACAGCATTTTTCCTATTCTGACTACGGCATCAGCGAAAAAGAGCTGCGCCTGATCGAATACATAGCCAAAGGAATGAGCAATAAAGAAATTTCTGAATGTCTGTTTTTAAGCGAGGGAACCATAAGAAATTATCTGAGTGTCATCCTTGAAAAACTGGAGCTCAGAGACCGGACACAGCTTGCCATTTTTTACTATCAGCATAAATAGCCGCCTTTTAAGAGAGACGTCCTTCAAGGCAAAACTTGACACTTCCCCGCTTGGCTAGTAAAATTATCGTAACCACAGACGTTTTACATATGATTTTCGTTGGGCTCATGGATTGCCTCACCCCAATCATCTGTAAAATGAATAAATATCTGCCGGAGAAGGCTCCCGCTTATTTAAGAGGTGCCATCCTGCGGCTTTTTTCTTCATTACTGCCAGGAAGTCTCTTCGGAGCCGACTGGAGGCAGTGAAGAACTCACACTATAAACCACATTAATTAGGAGGGATTTTATTTGGACCCCAGTGTCATATTAAGATTATGTATCTTAATTATCTTACTAGCTCTGTCGGCATTTTTCTCGTCGTCGGAGACTGCGCTTACGACAGTCAACGTTCATACCATCCGCGCTTTAGTGGAAGACGGCAACAGACAAGCCAAGAGAGTACTTCAGCTGATCGAAAACCCGGCAGCCATGCTCAGCAGCATCCTGATCGGAAATAACCTTGTCAATATCTCTGCCACATCTCTGGCCACAACATTAGCCATTGATGTTTTCGGAAGTGCCGGAGCAGGGATCGCAACCGGTGTTCTTACGATTCTCGTCCTGATCTTCGGTGAGATCACTCCGAAGACTTATGCGACGATCAAAAATACAAACCTTGCACTCCGCTTCGGACCTGTCATCTATTATGTGACCAAAGTCCTGACCCCGGTAGTGATCGTCATCAATAAGCTCTCCACAGGTCTCCTGATGCTGCTGCGGATCGATGCAAAGCAGTCAAAACAGGTCATGACAGAGCGGGAGCTGAGAACGATCGTTGACGCCAGCCATGAAGATGGTGTCATCGAAAAAGATGAAAAAGAAATGATTTATAATGTCTTTGATTTTAAAGATTCCATTGCGAAAGACATTATGATTCCGAGAATCGATATTACGTTTGTATCTGCCGACGCTTCTTACGATGAGGTGATGGAGCTGTTTATGGCAACACAGTATTCCCGCCTCCCGGTATATGAGGAGACCAAGGACAAGGTCATTGGAATTGTCTATTTAAAAGATATTTATTTCTACCGCACACAGCACCGCGGAGAAATTTTTCATATCAGAGACGTGTTAAGAAAACCGTTTTTCACTTATGAAACCCAGAAGATATCCAGCCTTTTAACTCAGATGCAGCAGGAAAATGTCAGTTTCTCCATCGTTTTGGATGAGTACGGGATTACAGCCGGTCTGATCACGCTGGAAGATATTTTAGAAGAACTGGTGGGAGAGATCCGGGACGAGTACGACGAGAGTGAGTCAGAAAGCTTCCAGGAGCTCGAGGACGGTTCCTATCTCGTCAATGCGTCCTTAAAGCTCGACGATTTAAACGATTTGATCGACACGGAGATCGAGTCCGAAGACTACGATTCGGTCGGCGGCTATGTAATAGAACTGTTGGATCATCTGCCGTCTGAGGGAGAGACCGCTTCGGATGCGTCCTTTGATTTCAAAGTACGGAAAGTCGAAAAAAACAGATTGGAACTGATTCAGATCATCAGAAAAACTCCGCAGAGATAACAAAAGGGAAAGCAGATTACACATGCTTTCCCTCTTTTTTATCTTCTTGTCTTCTCATACTTCATCTTCGTCTTGATAAAGCCTTCCAGCTCACGCAACTTCTTTCCCCGGTCATCACTGTTTAACGGAAAGTCCATGGAAAGGCCAATGGAATCCAATACTGTCTCAGAGATCTTGTCTTCATTTCTCCGAAGCAGTTCCAGGCGTTCCTCATTGCTCTCAGCATCCAGGAAACGGATCAGAAGATCCTGCTGTTCTTTTTCCTGACGGTGTTCCTCTGGCTTTGGCATCTCTTTTTCCGGAAGCGGTTCCGGTGCTTTCGGCTCCGGTTTTGGCATCTCTCTGTGCCTTTCTAAAATATCGCTGATCTGGTGGAGATCTGTAATGTTCTGATACGTTTTAACATCCACGCGTTCAAACCTGTATTTTGCGCTGACTCCCGGATATTTTTCATGGTCCACTTCGCTCAGAAACATAGACATCGGTCTGGCATAGGTTTTATATTCTCCGTACAAAGCCTGGTAAATGACAAGTGCCTCTCCGGTCTCTGAATGTTCGGCCACTGTTATGATCTGATACAATTTATCTTTAAAATGCTTATAAAAATCCCCAGGCCTGGGTACTGCCCTCTGTTTCATATCACTGCGCTCCCTTCTGCTGCTTTCTCCTCTTCCCCTCTAAAGGAAGGATAAAATCCGACACTTTACTGTCTTTATTATACATCTTTTCTACAGAAAAGACATGCAGATATTTCTTTGCCCTGGTCATTCCCACATAAAACATCCGCCTCTCTTCCTCCAGTTCTTCAGTCTTCACAGCCTTTTTGTATGGAATGACCCCGTCATTGACATCAATAAGAAACACTCTCTCGTATTCCAGCCCTTTTGCGCTGTGAAGCGTGCTTATGACGACTCCCCGGTTTTCCCGGTCACCGCTCTCGGACTGAGCCTTCAGTTCCTCTGTATAGCGCCTCATAAAATCAAACCACTCTTCATAAGTGTCATATCCTCTGGCAGTCTCCTGAAGTTCCTCCAGCACATCGGTAAGTTCTTCCTCCTTCAGTTTTCGTATTCTTGCATATTCTGACAAAAATGCATTGTACCCGACAGACTTTCTTATGTAGGTGACCGCAAGAAACGGCGTCATATCCTTTAAAAGTCTCAGATCTTCCTCCAGCTCATCGATATAATCATAAAGCCATTCCTTGTCTCTTGTCTTCTCCTTCAAATCCTCAAAGGAGATCTCCGGCTGGTCTATATATTCTCTGCTGATATAACGCTTGGGCCTATTCATGATTCTCAAAAAGGTGCTCCGTCTCCGGTCACCGAGCGCCATCCTCATATAATCTATGATGTCTCTTGCGATCCAATGCTCAAACAGACTTGGAATCCCATCTTTCACCGTAAACGGGATGTTATATTCCATGAGCTTTCCAAGCATCGTCCTGGCTCCCAGGTTGGTCCTGACCAAGATCGATGACTCCTCATAGGGATGGCCCTTTTCGTATTCGTCCCTGAGCCTTTTTGCCACATAGGTGCATTCTTCCTGCTGATTTTTAAACGTCCTGAGCTCTATTGGAACTTCTCTGTCCCGGCAGGATCTTATCTCTTTGTCAAACCTCTTTTTATTAACACGGATCACTTTCTGGGATGCCTCCACGATCTCAGGGCTGGAACGATAGTTGACATCCAGCTGGATCTTCTCGGAATCTTTATAATCTTTGGGGAATCCGAGCATGATCTCCGGTTTTGCTCCCCTGAACCGGTAAATCGACTGGTCGTCATCTCCCACAATAAACAGATTGTTTCTGGGCGCAGCCAGCATCTTTATGATCTCATACTGGATCGGGCTGATATCCTGAAATTCGTCGATCAGAATATATTGAAACTTATTCTGCCAGGCAGCAAGCAGGTCTTCTCTCTCCTTTAAAAGGCTGTACGTATAGACTAAGATATCATCAAAGTCCATCCACTGGTTTTTCCGCAGTTTTTCATTGTATTGTTTGTAAATCAGCTGAAATACACTGTCCGCACAGCTTTGGCTGTGATAATAGTCCATCGAAAGAAGCTGCCCTTTTACGAGACTGATCTCACTGATCAGAGAACGCAGGAAATCCGGTTCGTCTCCTGTTTCCAGATCCCGGTCCATGATAATTTCACGGAGAAGATCATACTTTTTATGTTCCGGCAGAATACACCCCGCCCGAAAGCTGTACGCATGCTTTAAGATTGTAAAAAAGACTGCGTGAAAGGTACCGAAAGAAACTGGCAGGGATCTCCCTGCCAGTTTCAAAAAACGTTCCTTCATCTCAGCTGCCGCTGCCTTTGTAAAGGTGATGACCAGGATATTGGAGGGGTTTACCCCGCAGTGTTCAATCAGATATTTTGTCCGTTCTGTGATGACCGTAGTTTTCCCGGATCCCGGGCCGGCAAGGACCATCATTGGGCCGTCTTTGTGAGTGATGGCCTTTGTCTGGGCCTCATTCCATTCTGTCATGAAAGCTCAGCCTCTAATTTATCAACAGCCGCACGAAGTCTTTTTACAGACTCCTCTTTCCCCAGAATCTCCATAAGTTCAGATGCCCCGCCGGGAGTCATCTGCTTGCCTGACACAGCCGTGCGGACCGGCCACATGACATAGCCGTTTTTGACCTCGTGGCTCTTTGCAAATCCAATCAGTGTCTGATAGAGGGCATCGTTGCTGAAATCTTCCTGGGCTTCAAATACCGGCACGATTTCTTTCAGCACTTCCAGCGCAGACTCTCTTGTTGTCTTCATCTTTTTATGCTGGTACATGGCACTGTCATATTCCGGCACATTTTCAAAGAAATCAATATGGTCCTTAATCTCTGTGAACAGCTCGATCCGTGTCTTGACCATAGAGAGGATTTTATCAGTATCCACATCTCTTGTGAGCACTTCCTTCACATACGGCATAGCCATCTCCCGGAATCTCTCATCGTCCATAGCCTTGATATATTCCCCGTTCATCCATGCAAGTTTCGTCATATCAAAGACAGCCGGAGTCTTGGACATATGATGATAGTCAAAAGCCTCTTCCAGTTCTTTCAGCGTAAAGATCTCTCTTTCCCCTCCCGGACTCCATCCGAGCAGAGCCACGAAGTTTACGATCGTCTCCGGCAGATATCCTGCCTCCAGCAGATCCTCGAAAGAAGAATGTCCGCTCCGTTTGCTCAGCTTCTTGTGTTCCTCATCCGTGATGAGCGGGCAGTGTACATAGACCGGTTTCTCCCATCCGAATGCATCATAGAGCCTGTTATATTTCGGCGTAGATGACAGATATTCATTTCCCCGGACCACATGAGTGATTCCCATCAAATGGTCATCTACTACATTTGCAAAGTTATAGGTAGGATATCCGTCGGACTTGATCAGGATCATATCGTCCAGTTCCATATTTTCCACCGTAATCTCACCGTAAATTTCATCTGCGAACGTCGTGGTGCCCTCGGTAGGATTATTCTGACGAATCACATACGGGATACCGGCTTTCAGTTTTTCTTCCACTTGCTCGCTGCTCAGATTCAGGCAGTGTTTGTCATAATGGCTGACCACCACATCTCCGGATTTTACCTTCAGGCTGGAAAGCCTCTCCTCGTCACAGAAACAGTAATAAGCCTCTCCCTTGTCGATCAGCTTCTTTGCATAATCCATATAGATGCCTGCTGACTGCCTCTCGCTCTGGACATAAGGACCGCATCCGCCGTCCTTATCCGGCCCTTCATCATGGACAAGTCCTGCTTTTGCAAGGGTATTGTAAATAATATCGACGGCTCCCTCTACGAGGCGCTCCTGGTCTGTATCTTCTATGCGGAGCAGAAAATCTCCGCCTTCATGTTTTGCGATCAGGTAAGCATATAATGCTGTTCTTAAATTCCCTACATGCATTCTTCCCGTAGGGCTCGGGGCAAATCTGGTTCTAACTTTACTCATCTGTTTTAAATCCTTTCTTTCGTTATCTTGTCTATTATCTCAAGAACCCCTCCTCCGGTCAAGACTCCCTCCGGATTTTAGAGTCCGAGAGGCTGAAGACTCCTGTTTAGAATTCCCTTCATGGCGGCAATCAGGACACCATAGTTTACAATGGGTACTTCCGCTTTTACAGAGGAGGCAATTCTGTGCTTCATCTCTTTCGGATTCAGCATACATCCCCCACAGTGGACGATCAGATCGTAGCCGCTTAAGTCTTCCGGAAATGTACTCCCGCTGGACGTCTCAAAAACGAGCTGTTTTCCTGTATATTCCGTAAGCCATCGGGGTATTTTGACCGTTCCGATATCATCGCACTGGCGGTGATGGGTGCAGCCTTCCGCGATCAGGACCCTGGAGCCGTCCTTTAAATGCCCGGCGGCCCTTGCCCCCTTCACTTCCTCTAAAAGATCCCCTTTATATCTGGCAAAAAGAATCGAAAACGAAGTCAGAGGGATATCCTCCGGCACGATGGCAGCCACCTGTTCAAATGCCTGAGAGTCTGTGATAACCAGAGCCGGCTTTTTCCCCAGATCTTTAAGTGTCTGCTCCAGTTCAGATTCTTTGACTGTAACAGAGCAGGCATTGTGCTCCAGAATATCCCGGATTGTCTGCTGCTGGGGCAGTATGAGCCGCCCCTTTGGAGCCGCCGAGTCGATAGGCACGACAAGAACTACAAAGTCTCCCGGCGAGATCAGATCGCCCACGATCTGTCTTGGCTGTTCTTCTTCTGGGAGAAGCTTTCCTATGGCTTCTTTCAGCCCAAAGATGCCTTCTTTAGTCACCGCGCTGACAAAGCAGGCATGATCGTTATCTTCTGCCCTGACTCTGCCTGCAAGATCCGTCTTGTTATATACGATCAGGTAGGGCAGCTTTCTCTCCCTGATCAAATCAAGAATTCCCTGCTCAAACTCTGTAATCCCCGTTTCCGCATCCGCGATCACCAGAGCGATGTCTGTCTTTCTCAGCACTTCTTTCGCCTTTTTCACCCTCTTTTCTCCCAGTTCTCCCTCGTCATCCAGACCGGGGGTATCGATCATCACAACCGGTCCCAGAGGCAGAAGTTCCATGGCCTTGAAGACCGGATCTGTGGTCGTGCCTTTCACATCTGAAACAATCGCCAGCTCCTGACCGGTCAATGCGTTGACTATGCTGGATTTTCCTGCATTTCTCCTTCCAAACAATGCGATATGAATTCTGTCTCCTCTCGGCGTCTCGTTTAAACCCATCGTCTGTCTCCTTTATCTTTTCTTCGTCGGCTGATTTCTTTTTCAGTATATACTACCGGTTGGCCCGAATCAATAGAACAAAAGCGATAAAAAGCAGAACAGCCTGATGCTGTCCCGCCCACTGTCTTATATCTTTATTGATTTTACGCCTACCGCAGCAGCATCGGGAGCATGGCACCTCCCAGACTGTAAACTACGATCGTAACCGGCCTCCCCAGAAAAAGAATCGTTAAAAACTTTCTCCAGGACATATCCGTTAGTCCCGCCAACATGCAAAGCACATCATCCGGTGCACACGGAAGAAGGATCGCCGCTGTAAACACAACATCAAACTTTTTTCCTGTCAAAAACTTTTTCTTTGTCTTTTCATATGTCTCATCACTTACAAAAAGCCTGATAAATTTCTCTCCGTATCGTCTTGCCAGGTAAAAATTAATGCAGGAACCAATGATAATCCCGACAGCGCTGTATAAAAATCCATACCAGGGTCCGAAAAAGACGACTCCTGCCAGACAGGTCAGTCCTCCCGGAATCACCGCTATGACAACCTGCGCAATCTGAATCACAATAAACAGAAGCGGTCCCCAAAAGCTGCTCTGCCGGATAAACAGTTCCAACTGATCCCTGCTTGTAAAAATCCCTTTTTGATAACCGTAAACCGAAAATATAATCAACGCTCCGATCAAAACCAGAGTTGTGAAATTTGTCGCTTTTTTTACTGCTTGTCTGCTCATAAACTGACACCGCCTTTCTTTTACTATCTCTATCATAGCGGACAGTTCTGAAATCCGGCAGACAAAAACATAACAAAATTCTTACAATTATACCGGACCAATTATGAATGATACTTTTCTATCACTGCTGCGGCCTTTTTAACTTCCTCCGCATCCGTAACGAAGCGCTCATACTCGCTCATCATCGGCAGTCCCATACTGACATCCGGTTTGCGGTATTCCATCTCACTCTGAACCGTTTTCTTTCCTGACATGTGAAACGCCTCAAAAGGAGCTTCTCTTAAAAATTCTTCAATCACAGCTGCGTTGACTCCTGATCCGACCATCACTGTGATATCTTTTCCTGCCACTTCCAAAAGGTTCTTCAGCAGTTCCTTTCCATCGGTACAGCAGTTTTTCTGCCCGGAAGTGAGTACGGTGTCAATGCCCAGTTCAATGGCCTGAATCATTGCCTCATAAGGATTTACACACATATCAAATGCTCTGTTGAGCGTGACAGACATCCCCATCGTCTTCTGCATCAGGCTTTCCATGCGTCTCATATCCAGCCTCCCGTCTTTTGTAAGGCATCCGAATACCACACCATCTGCCCCAAGTTCCCGGAAATGATGAATTTCACTTCTCATGAGCGAAAACTCCTCATCACTGTATAAAAAATCTCCGAATCTTGGCCGGACGAGTACATGGACCGGGATGTCGAGGCGTATCTTGATCATTTCCAATAATTTAGGGCTGGGTGTGGTCCCGCCGATCATCAAGTCACCGCAGAGTTCCAGCCTCTTTGCCCCTGCCTCTTTTGCGGTCCTGGCAGACTCGAATGAGTCCACACAACATTCCAACATAATCTCTCCCATAGTCATTACCTCCTAGAAAAATGACAGCTGCTCTGCCTCAAACTGTGCATTTTTTTCTTTTATGATGCTGCCAAAATCTGCTTTAACGTTATACTTAGTGCGGACTTCTGAAATCATTTGAAACAATTCACTTTTATATTCCTTATATTCTTTGCCGTAGCTGAACAGCCTGGTCAGAGGTTGTTCATACTGTGGAAATTCTTCTCTCACAAAGTTGAAAAACACTGCACGTGTGGGGCCCTTCAAATTTAAATTTGATGTGATCAGATAGTGGATATCCCTCTGTTTCGTCTCAGAAAATACAGCCTCCAGATTCTCCCTGACGCTTGTAATGAATGGAATGACAGGCATCATATGAACACCCGTGGACGCATTCGTCTTCCGGAATTCACTGAGTACATCAAACCTCCGTGAGGAAGAAACCCCTCCCGGTTCCAACACACTCCTTATGTCTTCGTCCATTGTGGTGACTGTCGCCGCAATATTTACATAGGCTACTCTGGATAACTGATCGATCAGGTCATAGTCTCTCAATATTAAATCAGATTTTGTAGAAATGATAGCCGGATTCTCAAATCGGATCAAAAGCTTTAAAAGCTCCGGCATGATCCTGTACTGCTCCTCTGCCGGCTGGTAATTGTCTGTCACGCCTCCCAGATTGATGACCTGATGGTCCCAGTTCCTGCTTTTTAACTGGCGTTCCAGCCGCTCTGCAATGTTCGTCTTAACAAAAATCTCACGGTAGAAATCATCTGACTCCATATATTGGTGGGAATAAAGAGCGAAACAATACTGGCAGCGGTGGGCACAGCCCCTGTATATATTTAAATCCCAGTGATAGGGAAATCTTCCGCGGACCCGGTTGCAGGCCGCGGAACATTGAATCTCTCTGTATTTGTTCTCCTGCACTTTTCCGGTCATCCCATGAGAAAGTCCAGAATATTCATGCCCTCTGAAGTCTGGCTCTTATATAACTCGGTAAATCCGCAGCGTGTGCAGCTGATCGTAATAAACTTTTTATTCTGTACATCAAAAATCTTTGCAAAGTTTCCTCCAGTGGCCTGAAACTGATCGTGTTCATAGGAATTGCATCCGCACTTGGGACAGACGAACTGTCTTCTCTCTATATTCTGATCCATAATTAATGCTCCCTTCAAAGCTTTTCTAATGAGTTCTTACTATCTATTATAGTAAAAAAACAGGTTCCCGTAAAGAACAACCCGCGGAGCGCTTTTATTTCAGAGGGAAGTCTGTGACCTTCCCTCTGAAATAAGAAAACTCTCAGAAGATATGTCCGAATACAGATCATATCTCCTGAGAGTCTATCATACATTATAAAGCCTTAGCTTCTGGCTCTTTCTTCCAATAAAGCTTTTACTTCTGCTTCTGTTGTCAGCTGCATAACTTCCTCTGCCAAAGCTTTTGCTTCATCCATCGTCCATAAGGACATGACTTTTCTTGTGGCAAGGATCGCAGTTGCACTTACAGAGAATTCATTCAGCCCGAATGCAAGAAGTACCGGTACGAGCAGCGGATCGCTGGCAGCTTCACCGCACATACCAGCCATGATACCCTCTGCATTTGCAGCGCCGATAATGTTCTTGATAGAACGGAGCACTGCCGGATTATATGCTGAGTACAGATAAGCTACGTCAGAGTTTCCTCTGTCAGCCGCCATCGTGTATCCTGTCAGGTCGTTGGTACCGATGCTGAAGAAGTCGGCTTCTTTTGCGAGAATGTCGGCAATTAGGCTTGCAGCGGCAGTTTCCATCATAACGCCGACTTCTACGTCTTTGTTATATGCGATGCCTTCTGCGTCTAATTCGCCTTTGATTTCTTCAAGAAGGGCCTTCACAGCGCGGAGTTCGTCCACACATGTTACAAGCGGAACCATGATGCGGATCTTTCCGAATGCACTGGCTCTCAGCAAAGCTCTCAGCTGAGGTCTGTAAATGTCAGGACGTTTCAGGCAGAAACGCACTGCACGGAAGCCAAGAAACGGGTTTTCCTCTGTCTCTAATCCGAGGTAAGGAAGTGCCTTGTCTCCTCCGATATCCAGAGTACGGATAATAACAGGTTTTCCTTCCAAAGTTTCTGCAACTGTTTTATATGCTTTGAACTGTTCTTCTTCGGTAGGTACGCTGTCGCGGTCCATAAATAAGAACTCGGTACGGAATAATCCCACACCTTCCCCGTCACACTCCACAACTTTTGCAGCCTCATCCGGACCGCCGATATTGGCAACCAGTTCAACCACATGTCCGTCAGCAGTCTGTGACGCCTGTCCGATAAACTTGGACAGAGCCGCTTTCTCTTCCAGATATGCTGCTTTCTTAGCCTTGTAATCTTCCAGAACAGAATCTTCAGGATTTACATAGGCTTCTCCTGTCGCTCCGTCTAATACGACAACATCCCCATCTTTGACGATGGAAACGATATTCTCAACACTAAGTACCGCAGGAATCTCCATAGAACGGCAGATAATCGCAGAGTGAGATGTTTTTCCTCCGATCTCTGTCAGTACGCCTTCTACGTTGGCCGGATTAATGCCGGCAGTCATAGACGGAGTCAGATCTTCTGCAACCAGAACAGTTCCTTCCGGAACAGCACTGATATCTACTTCCTCGATCCCTAATAAGATCTTGATTAATCTTGTTTTGATATCTCCTAAGTCAGATGCTCTCTGTTGGGTCAATTCATCTTCAGCCATGGCAAAAATCTGTGCAAAGAAATCACATGCTTCCTCGACGGCAGCTTCCGCATTGATCTTTTCGTCATCGATCTTGGCATCGATCTGCTCTTTGATCGCAGGGTCCTGAATCATGAGGATATGTCCCTCTAAAATCTCAGATTCCTGTTCTCCGGCAGTCACCTTCATGGCTTCCACCATCTTGGCTGTCTTATCGATGAACACTTCGATCGCTTCGCTTAATCTTTTCTTTTCTGCTTCGGCGTCTGTGATTGTCTCCTTTTTGTAATCCAGGCTCTGTTCCTTGATCACAACAACTTTTCCGATGCCGATTCCCGCAGATGCTCCAATACCTTTATACATATGCCACCTGTCCCCTTTGTAAAATGAGATTAATTATTCACCTAAACCAGATTCAATTAATTCTGTCGCATGCGCTAAAGCCGCTTCCTCATCAGGACCTTCACATACAAGTTCAATCTCTGAACCACATTTGATACATGCTCCGATAATGTTCAGAAGACTCTTAGCATTGATCTTCTTGTCTTCGAAAACGATGGTGACATCAGATTCAAACTTTGTTACTGCCTTTGCTAAAACTCCTGCTGGTCTCATGTGTAATCCCTGCTCGTTTTCAATTACAAACTTCTTAGATACCATAATAAAATCTCCTTCATTCTGTAAATTTTAGTTAATAAATGACGGACTGAGCTGAAAAAAACAAAAAGACCCCTTAATAAATGCGCGAATCTCAGCTTACATCTATCAAAAAGGTCTTGCCTGCATTACCAGTCACAATCCAATATTCAATGTCTAAATCTTATCAAAAACCCGTCCAAATGTCAACTGGAACCACAACAAATTCCTATTGGATGCCGGCTTCCAGGATCAGCCGTTTTACATAGATGATCAGGTACATTTTTTCATCTACGGACAGGGTGTAGCCGTAATGACCTTCAATGTGCTCGACAATTTTCTGGCTGCATATATAAGCCTCCGGATATTTTTTCTGGTTTCTCTCGTAGAATTCCACATCATCCTCTTCATCTTCCACAGAATGTGACTCTCCGGATTTAATGCTGTTTTCCAGATATTCCAGATGCGTAATAAATCTTTGATAGGCCGGCAGCTCTGCATTGAAACTGATCTCATAAAACTCCTGGATAATAGCGAGCACTTCCTGGATAAAAGGACTCTTTTCCCGCTGATCCAGGGTAAAGATTTTCTCGATCTTTGTCTTGTCGAGTTCATCCCCTGCTTTTTTCCGGAATCCTATGCCTTTCCCCATCAAAATGACTTCGTGGTTGTTCATGTCAAAAGTGCTGACTACATTATTGTTGATCACTTTCTGTATAATCATACATCCTCCTACACCATGCCTAGTATTTCTTTTGGTATATAAGCCTCCACATAAATTCCATCCTCACGGTATTCTTCTTTCAAAAGCTGTCCATGAGTCCTGATGGCCTGTATCTTTCCGGCTTCATCGTAGCCATATTTTTTTTCCAGATAGATTTTCTGCTTCCTCAGTACATCCTCGATCACTCTCAGAAGATCTGAAGTTCCCGTCCCCTCTTTTGCAGATATTTTTACAGTCTCATCTGCGCGGACATCTTTTAGAAGAGAATTTTTACCGGTCCTGTCAATTTTATTAAAGGCCGTGATCACCGGTGTGTCTTTGATTCCCAGCTGTCCGAGAGTTTCATAGACCGCTTCCATCTGCTGTTCCATAAATGGATTGGAGCAGTCCACTACGTGAAGGATGATGTCACTGTACTTTGCCTCTTCCAGCGTACTTTTAAACGCGTCCACCAGATGATGCGGCAGTTTTCTGATAAATCCTACCGTGTCTGTCATGAGCACCGTCTGCCCGCTGTTCAGTTCCACACTCTTTGTCGTCGGATCCAGAGTGGCAAACAGCTGATCTTCCTCCAGGACACCCGCGTCCGTAAAATGATTTAAAAGTGTGGATTTCCCGGCATTGGTGTAGCCGACGATACAGACCACCGGAGTGTGATTTTTCTGTCTCTGTTTCCGCTGTACCTCTCTGTGTTTTATAACACCTGCCAGTTCTGTTTTTAAATGTGAAATTCTCGTGCGGATCAGCCGCCGGTCCATCTCCAGCTTTTTCTCTCCCGGCCCCCTTGTGCCGATTCCGCCTCCCAGTCTGGAAAGACTGACTCCTTTGCCGGTAAGCTTTGTAGCCCGGTAACGGAGCTGGGCCAATTCCACCTGGATCTTTCCCTCTTTTGTCTGTGCACGTTTTGCAAAGATATCAAGGATCACCAGAGTCCGGTCCATGACCTTAATATCTAGGATCTGAGACAGATTGGCAAGCTGAGCCGGCGAAAGCTCATCGTCGCAGACAATGCCGTCTGCCTCTGTCTCAAACAAAAGATCCCGGATCTCCTCGATCTTTCCTTTTCCTACATAGGTCCCCGAGTGAATCTGCTCTCTGGCCTGTATAATAGAGCCCGCCACTTCGGCTCCTGCGGTCTCTGCAAGTTCTTTCAGTTCTTCCAGAGATTCCTCCGCTTCCTGACTATCCCCGAGAGCGACTCCAACAAGGATTACTCTCTCTTTTTTCTGTTCCAATATTTCTTCCATCTATCTCCCTTTCCTGACACTATCCTTCATAAACAAAGCAGGCAGGCTTTTTTCTTTGAGCTGCATGCCAACTCAAAGATTCCTGACTGCAGTGATGAATGCTTTTTCCTTCGGTGATACCTCCGGTTCGCTTTTTTGATATAACGTCTGCCGTTTTTTCTTTTCTTCCTGCTCTTTTTTGTATTTTGCGATATCCATGCCAATATACTCGGACGCCGTTCCATGGGTCCATTCCATGCCGGAGCCTTCCGCCGTCACCGCATCCACGACTTTCTTTTCCTTATCTGCAGCAAGGATCACAATATATTCTTTGTTAAAAACAGTACCTTTACACAGGCCGAAGCCAATCTGATATTCTTTTCCGTATGTTTTTTTAAAATCCTCATAGAGCTTCCGCACCTCATCTGACTGCTGTTTTATCATATAAGAATATCCGATGAACCCCAGTATTCCAATGACAATGATCACTCCTACCGCAATTTCCATCAGCATATATTACCTCCCTGTACTGCTGTTGCTTGTCTTAATGATTATAAAATAGACAAAATAAAATAACAATACAAATCACAGCAGTTTCAGAACTGTTGCAGTATAACTTCAATATTTACAATTCATTTACATGTTCTTACATTTTCCCGTTGCTATTGTTATAGCATACCAATTCTTTTATAATGTAGACAGTATATATTTTCGGCAGTACATGCAGAATATAGGAAAGGAGCTCTCTTATGAAAAAAGTTTTGATATTTGCGGCACCTGCCGTTTCCTACCTAATGGCATACGGTATCACCGTGGCAGAAGAACAGGTTCTGTATCGTCCGGATATGACCATGCAGCCTTTTATTCTAAAATGCATATTTTTTGTACTGCTCGGAGTCCTGCTGAGCCTTTTCAGCAGACATATCGCTGCTGAGACAGAAAAACATGTCATACATATCATATGTATTGCCGGCATCATCCTTCCGGTGCTCCTTTGGCTGTATACTATCAGACATGATCCGGCAGGAACTATGGATTATTATTTTCTGGTATATTTTCTTTATCTCGGCGGTTACGCCGCTGCATTCCATGTTATAATCAGAAACAAACATTAAAATAAAAATCAGATATTATACGGGGGAAAATATGAGAATTACTGAAGTAAAAGATAGAACTCCATTGCTGATAGAACAGCTGTTAAAAGTGTGGGAGGATTCTGTTAAAAAAACACATCTTTTTTTGTCAGCTGACGAAATATCAAATATTAAAAGATATGTTCCGGAAGCATTAAAAAATATTTCTCATTTGATTATTGCAGAAGACGAAAATAACTGTCCTGTTGCATTTATGGGACTGGAAAATCAAGTACTCGAAATGCTGTTTCTTTCACCGGAAGAAAGAGGAAAAGGCCTGGGAAAAAAGTTAATTCAATATGGGATCGAAAACTATTCCATCAATGAGCTGGCTGTCAATGAACAAAATCCGCTCGCCAGGGGCTTTTATGAACACATGGGCTTTCAGGTCTGTAAACGAACCGATCATGACGAACAGGGCAATCCTTACCCGCTTTTGTATATGAAATTAAAAGGTACTGCACGTTAAACATGCAGTACCTTTCTTATGTAATACAACTTTTGTGTTTTATTCTTATCCTCTGGTCTTTCCACCGGCTACATTGATGGTCACACCGTGTACATAAGAAGATCTCTGGCTTGCCAGATAGACACACATATCTGCCACTTCGGAGAGTTTTCCAGATCTTCCGAGCGGTGTTGTGGATGTCTTGCTGTAACCCGCTCTTAAATCATCCACTGTGATCCCTCTTGTATACGCCAGCGCTGATTCATACGCTAACGTTCTTAATCCTGTCGCTTCCATGATGCCCGGTGCCACGCCTACTACGCGCACTCCCTGTTTCCCTAATTCTTTTGCCCAGCTTCTGGTCAGGGAATTCACTGCGTTCTTTGTCGCCGCGTACACGCTCTGTCCCTCGGAGCCTTCCAGCCCGCTCTCTGAAGACATATTGATGATGACTCCTTCTCCTTTTTCCACAAGGATTCTGCCCACTGCCTGTGCACAGAAGAACACTCCCTTTAAGTTGACGCCGCACACTTTATCCCAGACTGCTTCGTCCAGTTCGTACTGTCCTTTCGGCTCTTTCGGGTCCACCAGGAGTCTCGGGATATTGATCCCTGCGTTGTTCACCAGTACATCTACGGTTCCGAATGTGTCCACCACTTCTTTTACCATGGCATCCACATCTTCTGCACTGGTCACGTCGGTCTTCACGTAATGGAACCTGCCGGCTGCAGTGTCAAACTCCGGCGCTTCCGGCGCCATGTCAGAAACAACTACATTGCACCCGACATTTAAAAATTCCTGGGCAACTGCTTTCCCGATTCCGGATGCCCCGCCGGTTACGATGACTGTCTTGCCTTCAAGGCCCAACCATGATTCGTTCATAAAAAATCCTCCAATTAAATGCTTGTTTTTCATACTACACTCTGTTTGCTCTGATGCGGTAAAAATACATCTATATGAAAAAAGTTTTTTATCACCCATTGGAGGAGGGATATTAAAATGAAACGAAAACTGTGATAAAAAACTTAAATCTTATCTTCCGCCACTGACTGTTCATGTTCAGTCAAGTTTTTGAAAGAATCCCACTTTGTTGAAAACAGCAGCAGGAAAAGGCTGTCGATCACTGCCATGGCAGCCATCCTTGTAAAACTGACCTGATCGTGGAAAACCTGCTCCCTTGTTGCGGTCACCAGCGTATAGTCACTTGCCTCCGCAAGGGGTGACTTGGCCTGGTTCGTGATAGCAACTACTTTCACTCCGTTTTCCTTGGCAATGTTGGCCATATTAAGCAGATGTCTGGAAGCTCCGGAGGCGGAAACGGCGATCATGACATCACCTTTTCTCATGGTCCTCGCATAGGCTTCCTGGGTTTCCCAGATGGTAGAGCCGACTGCCGGGATTCCGAGCTGATTGAACTTATAAGATCCGTCCAGTGCGATCGGAATCGTGTTCCCCATGGCAGTAAACTCTACTACCTTGGCATTCAGGATCAGGTCTATGATCTCCCTGAGCATCTTTCCGTCGATGCTGCTCAGAGTCTCTTTCAGTTCCTCCATCTTGCTGGCCATAATATTCATCAGTGACTGTTCGATATTGTCGATACTGATCTCATTAGAAAACTCATGGTCATCCTGTTCCCGCATTTCCTTCGCCATCTTGATCTTCAGATGGTGATAGCCGTTGCACCCGATTTTCTTACAGAACCGGACGATCGTAGCCTGGCTGGCCTCACATGCCGCAGCCAGCTCAGAAACTGACATCTCGATTGCCTTTTCCTGATGATTCATCAGATAATCCGCAACCTTCTTTTCGGCATCAAACAGACTGTCATATGCAGAAAATATCTGATTCCTTACCGTTGCTTCCTTTGCCATAAAACTCTCCCTTTCAAATCTCTGGAGCGTTTTCTAAAAAGTATGCTTCTGCTTCTGCGCTCCATAAGTGACCATGTTTTTCAAGAATCGGACCGAGTCCTTCTTTTAATTTATTGTCACTTATTTCGCTGAGCTTGTCAACTTCGGTCAGCGGAAACTTCCTGTGCGTATAGACGACTTTTTTCCCTCCCCCAAGGTTCGGAAGCTGCTTCGTTGTCTCAGCCACCTGGTCGAGTCCAAGCACATGGGTTGCGATCTTTGCCACATTCACAATCTTATGTTCGATCAGCTCGATCGACTGCTTCATATCATCCGTATTCCCTCCACTTGTACCGATGAAATGTGTGGAATTATAATGTACATTGTAAAAATTCACAGGAGCCGTAAATCCGGTGTCGGCAGGTCCTGAGAAGAAGTTCAGGCATCCGTCGAAGGCCAGAAGCTTCTCTCCCTGGGTTACCATCTGCTCATTCGGCGCAAACACAAAGACATCATCAAATCCCCGTCCGTCTTCTGTTAATTCCCGCAGAGGGCCGCTGAAGTCTTCCATCTGTCCCGTATTGACGTAGACAAGTTTGATTCCCTGTTTTTCCGCCTCTTCTTCTGTATACAGCTTCCTCGCAAGATCCAGTTTAGATTCTGTTCTGCCGGTAACCGCCAGCAGTTTTGGTCTCTTCGGGCCGTGCAGCGCAAAGTCAATAGCCAGGAATCCCATGGGACCGGTAGCCCCTAAGATCGCCATATTTCCATTTTCTTTGACTCCCATGACATGTTCATAGCTGTACATCTTCTTGTGGTGGTACTGTGCGTTAAATGCTCCGACCACACAGGACAGCGGTTCCACCAGGGAGCCTTCAAAGAAGGACTCCCCGTTGTATTTCAAAAGAGAACCGTTTTCCATGATCTGATTCATCAGCACGATCTTTGTGGCGTCTCCCCCTGCATAAGGATAGGAATACCCCGGAGCAAAACCATTTTTCGTCCCGATGTTCGGCTGGATGACAAACTTGTCACCCGCCTGAAACTGATCTTTCCATTTTTCACCTACCGAAAGGATCACTCCGCAGAATTCATGCCCCAGGATGATCGGATTTTCATTGATGTCTTCCGGCACCTTTTTATGTTTTTCACCCTGTATCGCCGCCTTATAGCTGGACATGCAAAGGCTGTCTGTCACGACCTCAGCAAGAATCTCATCCTCTTTGATCGGAGGAAGTTCAAATTCTTCCAGTCTTATATCTTCCTGTCCGTACAGTCTTACTGCTTTTGTCTTCATTCTTCACTCCTCCCAGAGAATCTCTATGCTCCTAAAATTCCTAATCCATAACCGATGATGCCGACTGCAAATAAGATAAAGATGATCAGGATCGGACTGATATTCTTCTTTAACAGGCGGCAGACAACTAAGGTCAAAACAAGTCCCAGCAGTCCCGGCATAAGCTGGTCTAAAATGTTCTGCACGGTTGTGACCGTTGTCTTTCCGTTTGCGGTAACCTTAGATACAACAAGCGGAACGTTGATGGTCGTCCACTTTGAAACCAAAGCGCCCATGACGAACAGTCCTAAGATAGAAGCACACTCTGTAACTTTCTGAAGCATGTTTCCTGCCAGATTCTTTACAAGGTCCAGTCCCTTTTTGTAACCAAACTCCAAGCCAAAGTATAATGCGGCCAGACGAACTGCGTTAAAAAGTACAAAGAATAATAACGGTCCTAAAATGTTTCCTGTCAATGCCATGGATGCACCGATTGCTGCCGTGATCGGACGAAGGGTTCCCCAGAAGATCGGATCACCGACTCCGCACAGAGGTCCCATCAGACCGATTTTGATGCTTCCGATGGTTCCCTCATCGATGTCCGCGCCGTTTGCCTTTGTTTCCTCCAACGCTGCTGTCACACCGAGTACCGGTCCGACGCAGGCCGGAGTTACGTTAAAGAAGGTCATATGGCGCTTTAACGCTTCTGACTGTTCCTTTTTTGTGTGATAAAGTCTCTTGATGGCCGGCACCATGTCGAATGCAAATCCGAGAGCATGAATACGCTCAAAGTTAAAAGATGCCTGCTGGAAGTTGCTCCTTAAAAACATACTGACACGGTCTTTTTTTGTTAAAGTATTTTCTGTGTTTTTGATTTCTTCACTCATATCTTGTTTTCTCCCTTTTCCTAATCTAATTCATCGTCTAAGTCGTCATCTAAATCCGCATCCATGGATGCCCCTCCTGCCGGAGCAGCCGCTGCCGGAACAGCTTTCGGCATATTAAATTTTGGATTTAACTGTATGTAAATAAGTCCGAATACGATACCCATGATACCAAACGCAACTAAGTTGAAGTCTGTGAATGCGGCAATGACGAATCCGAGGAAGAAAAACGGCATAAGATATTTTGCTCCCATCATGTTCAGCACCATTGCATAACCAACAACTACGATAAATCCTCCGGCTACGGAAAGCCCTGTTGTAATCACGTCAGGGATCATGTTCAGCATACTCTGAACCCCTGTCGGACTGACAACCATAGACACTAAAAGACATGGAATAGCAACACGAAGTGCCTGAACTGCCAGAGCGGTGATATGGCAGATGTCAATCATCTTAAAGTTTGCATCCTCCGCATATTTATCTGCCGCATGCTGGAAAAAGATTGTGACAGTTCTTGCCAGCACGGTCAGCACCTGTCCTGCAACTGCAACCGGAAGTGCGATGGCGATTCCTGCGGATACAGACTGATTTCCTACGATAACGAGAATGGTAGAAATAACACTGGCAAGTGCGGAGTCCGGAGACTGTGCCGCTCCAATGTTCATCCATCCGAGGGCGATCATCTCAAGAGTACCCCCAAGCATAACTCCGGTCTTTACATCACCGAGAATGATTCCCACCAGTGTACATGCGATCAGCGGTCTGTGTGTCTGAAAAGAATCCAGCACACTTCCCATTCCTACGATACAAGATACGATAAACAGCAATACAATTTGAATTCCTGATAATCCCATAATAGTTCCTCCCTTTTCTTTCCTCTATCAGATTTTTGTCATTAAGTCGATTTTATTGTCTGTGGCTACCGGACGGATTTCCAGCTCTACGCCTCTCTCATGCATTTTGCGGAAAGCATCCTTATCGCTTTCATCCACAGACACAGCTTTTGTAATTTGTTCTTTTCCTGTTTTGAAAGCCATTCCTCCGATGTTGACACTTGTGATCGGCACACCGCCTTCGATCATTCTTAATACATCCTGCGGACATGTAAATAATAAAAACACAGTATCATTTTCATATTTAGGATTGTTGTAAACACGAATTGCTTTGGCGATATCGACAACGCTGACTTTGATTCCCGGAGGCCCCACCTGTAAAAGCAGTGTCTTTCTGATATCGTCCTTTGCCACCTCGTCACTGCACACGATGATTCTTTCCGCATTCGCCTCTTTTGCCCAGACAGTTGCTACCTGTCCGTGAATCAGTCTGTCATCGATCCTGCATAAATTGATTTTCATTATAATTCATCCTCCTCTTCTTTTTCATTCTGCCGGTTTAATAAGTTTCTGCATGATTTTATGTAGGTGTCTTTTCCAAGCTTGTCATACACTTCCCATGGACGAATCTCTTCATATGTCTCTCTGATGCCAACCACATCAAGGAGCATCGGAAGGCTCAGTCCGGAAATCACATCTGTGTTTTCAGTCTGTGCTGCGATCTGAAATGCCGCATTATAGGGGCTTCCTCCGAACAAATCCACCAAAAACAGTACATCTTCTCCCTCTGTCATACAGTTCTGGTACTTTTGTTTCAGATCGTCGGCATTTTCGCCAGGAACAAAAGTAACGGCCTCCGCATTTTCAATTCCGCCGAAAACCATATTGGCTGAATTGACCACTTCCTGTGCCATCTGCCCGTGGGCAGCGATGATCAGTTTCATACATATCCTCCTTTAGAGTAACTTAGTTTTGCTTCATCACTTTTTGTGAAACTTTATTTTATGTTTATATTTTAACGATTAAATTTTATTTTGTCAATACTTTTATTTAAGAAACAAAACTTTATTTCACACAAACTTTATCCATGGAATTTGTCGTTTTTGCACAAAAAAAGAGCTCCGTTTACGGAACTCCATTTTTACACTGCTTTGAAGATCATCTATCTGGTCTCCAGAAATGTAGCCTCTTTTTTCCCTTTTTCATCGTCCGGATAGGCTTTTACATATTCTTTTGCATAACGGTATGCTGTTTTAAAGTCAAACTTTGCTTCATAAAGACTGATCCTTGCAAACATCAGATCTTTTTTCTTTGTGGTAAGATTCTGCTTCAACGCTTCACCGACAACAGAAAGCCCTTCATCGTACTTCTCCTGCTTTGCCAGAATACTATACTTGGCATAATAACTCTCTCCTTCTGATGGCAGAGAACGAATCCCTTCACTGCAGACCTCCAGTGCCTGTTCTTCCTGCCCCAATCCCATGTAACAAAGTGCTTTCCATTCATAGGCCCTTCCCTGCGGCTTTTTCTCTATGATCCGGTCATAGATACGGATGGCATCTTTATAACGCTTCAGCCGATAGAGCGATTCCGCCTGGTAAAACATCACATCATTTTTCTGGTTTGTCCACAGGATGGTCTTTTTACCTCCTGCTTTTTCAAATGCCTCATACGCTTTCTGGTATTCCCCTTTGGAGAGCATCTCGATTCCGTCATTGGCCGTAAGCTTCTGAGTCACATACTCATATCCGAGAAATCCCGCACCGCCGAGAACAATAACCAGGACCGCGATCAGGACTGCTTTTAATTTCTTATCCATGTCATATTCTCCTTTTCACTTCAAGTCATTTAGATTTTAACACAACACGTCCGAAAATTCACCTTTTATTACTGTATTTCCGGTATAAAAGGACTGCTGCCAGAGCCGCTGCCGCCTCTGCTGCCGGAAAAGAAACCCAAATTCCATTGACTCCCATCCGTGAAACCAGGAATAAAGAAAGAACCGGAATGATAAAAAACTGTCTCAGTGTAGACACGGCAAGAGACGCGCTCCCTTTTCCCAGCGCCTCAAAGACACCGGAAAATACGACTCCCACAGCAGAGAACAGGAAGCCAATACTGATGATCCTAAATGCCATGATTCCCATTTTAAGAAGCGTTCCTCCAGCGTGGAACAATCCCATAATCTGCACAGGAAAAACAACAAATAATATGGTTCCTGCGGCCATAATCCCACCGGTGACAAGAAGGCTGTCCCGAATCGTCTCTTTCACTCTGTCGTCTCTTCCTGCCCCGTAGTTAAAACTGATGATAGGCCTCATTCCCTGGATCAGACCGTTGGACGGCATATAGATAAATGTCTGTACTTTAAAATAAATGCCGAGTACTGCAATCCCCACTTCTGAAATTCCGGCCAGTATCCCATTCAGGATCGAGATCAATATAGACGGCAGAGACATGGTGATGGCGGACGGAACTGCTACCATATAAATCTTTTTGAGCAGTTCCCGGTCAAATGCAAAGCCGCGAAACCGGATGTGGACGGTATGTTCCTTCCGAAACAGGAGGAAAACAGCAAGGAGGCAGGCGCTCCACTGTCCGATCACTGTGGCGATTGCTGCTCCTGCTACTCCCATTTTAGGAAAGATACCAACCCCAAAAATAAAAAGAGGATCTAATATAATATTGATCAAGGCGCCCATCCCTTGCAGGATCATCGGCACTTTCATATTACCCATCGCCTGAAAAATCTTTTCTATTGCTACATGAACAAGTGAACCGGCAGACAACAGCACGACAATATATGTATACTGGCTGCTCAGGGAAAGGACTTCCGGGTCCTTTGTAAACATTCCAAGATACGCACGGATTCCCAGGAGGCCGGCAGCGATAAAAACCAGTGCATGAAGACCGGCCAGCACCAGTCCGTGGGCAGCTGCCTGATCTGCTTTTTTGGTATCCCCTGTTCCGTGACTCATGGCAATACAGGCATTTATGCCCACTCCCAGTCCTACACCGACGGATAAGATGAGGTTTTGCAGAGGATAAGCCAGTGAAATTGCAGTGATAGCGTTCACACCAAGCCTGGCTGCAAACATACTGTCTACGATATTGTAAAGCGACTGGATCATCATTGAGATCATAGGAGGCACGGCCATAGAAATCAGCAGAGGAAATACCTTTTTCGTACCCATTGGGTTTGCAATAGTATCCATAATTTCTCCTTTCCATGTAAAAAAGCTATATATTTTTCTGTTTGTGATCAGAAACAGAAAAATATATAGCTTTTTTACAGCAGGGACAGAATAGCATATAGTAAAAGAAGCTGTCAAGCATGAAACAACAAAACAGCTGAAAATTTTTCTCCGACTTTTTATCTGTGCCTGTGCATTCATGGGAAATTATACCCGGAACAGCTTTATCTTTTGTATGTGCTGCTATTTTAATTTTACTGCTCCGGGTATAATGCTCCACTTAGGAAGTATATTACATTTGAATTGATTTAACAAGAATCCGGCGAAATAAATTTTATGTTTGGTATAGACCCCCTGCATATATAAATTCCTTTTTTTCTTTTTTTAGTGTATCCTACATTTTTTTAAAATAAAAACATTTTATATCGGCAGACTGTCCCTCACACACAGCTTCCCATACCCCACCTGCGAATTTGGATACTCACTAAATCCCGGAAGTTCCCTTGCTCCCTTCTGCAGGTATGCCTTAATCTTCTCTCCGTATAAAAATGGATCATTCCCTCTCACAATCCCCCACTCCATTAAAAGTGCCGCGCTGCCCGTCACAAACGGCGTTGCCATGGAAGTTCCGCTCATTCTTGTATTTCCCCCGCCAGGACTTGCCCCCAGAATTCCCACGCCAGGAGCCACAATATCCGGTTTTTCCATACAGATATTCAAATCTCCCCTTCCGGAAAAAGATGCATAAGAATTATAAAATACATCGTAGGCTCCCACCGATATCACACTTCTTGCTGTAGAAGGAATCGTCAGTGTCAGATCCAGGCTGGGTTCTAAAAATCTGGTTCCCTCATTGGTTCCGGCGGATACAGGCAGCCACATGTAATAGTCCCCTCTGACAATCCTTCCCGGTTCCATCACAATGGTCCACTGACCGCTTTCGATCTCACTGCCCTGCGGCACAAAGGCAAAATAGATTTCCTGAAGCCTGTTATAAGGAGTCGGAGAACCATAATAGACATAAACCGTTGTCGTCCCAAACCGGTAGTCAGTCCTGCCCTCCTGGTCCTGGATCTCCCTTCGCTCTCCGGAGGGACTTTGAAGCCACAGTCTGAATTCATCCACATAATTTTTCCACAGCTGCAAATTCAGGCTCTGTTCATACGGCGCCACTGCAAAGATCACATCTTCCGGCTGCCTTAAACATCCCTGCCTGTGCCTGCCTGATGCTCCCTCGTTTCCTGTTCCAATGCAGACAGCGGTCTGCCACTGACCTGCCATCTGGCTGATATATGTTTCAAGCAGGGAATTTCCTCTGTGGTCTCCATAATTATTCCCATAACTTAAATTTACGCTGACCGGCTTTCCCTTTGCCTCAGCGTAACGGATCACGTACTCCAGAGCCGTCATCAGCTGTGTCGTTCTGGGAAACCCCTGTTCCGTCGCATTTCCAAGCTTCACCACAATCAGAGAGGATTTGTCTGCAACGCCCTGCCTTCCCGCACAGATGGAAGCCACATGGGTCCCGTGCCCGTTCGTATCTCTGCTTGGCACAATCTCCCTGCCCTCTGCCGCCGGTGCCTTCAGCGCACGGTTTATCTCTTCCTTTGTATATACACTCCCCTCATAAAAACCTTCCGGCGGATGCCCCGGAATCGTCTGATCCCATAAAGTTTCAATCACCGTATTCCCCTGGTCGTCAATGAAATCCGGATGAAAAATATCGATGCCCGTATCGATCACAGCCACATAGGTTCCATCGCCGTGGAGCCCCTTTTGTCCATCCCTTACCGACAGAATACAGGAGGCGGCAATCCCCGCCTGATCACTCAGCAGAAGATTTTTAGGCTTTTCCATATAAATAACCTGAGGAAGGTTTGAAAAAGCATCGATGGATTCCTCGGGCAGATAAGCTATGGCATATTCATTGCTCAAGGCTTCCAGCCTTCCTCCTTCCGGAACCGGAATCTGACTGATCTCACCGATATACCTGATAATCAATTCCCACAGATTCTGCTGCCTGTCATACCCCACATCCAAGTCTCTGCTCTTCTCCCGTTCTTCAGGAGTCAGACTCAGAGAAAGGTTCAGCTGATTTTCTATTTTTTCGTCCATATCAATCCCCGCAATTTCCCTGTTATTTGAATCTATGAACCCGGTCTCCTCACTCATTTATAGTTTTTACCTATGAATAGCCGAAAATTCACCGCAGCCTCTTCTTCCCAAAAGAAGTTTCAGTCTTTTATTTGCTTTTCAAATAAAACGGTTTTCCTTTTTCAGGTAAAGTAGAGATATAAAAATGAAATACAGGAGGATACACGATAATAATGAAAAAACAAATATTTGTCATGCTTACTGCCACAGTACTGGGCGCTGCTGTTCTGTCCGGATGCAGTTCCAAAGGCAAAAATGCAGCCGAAAAAAAAACTGTCACACTGACCATTTCCGCGGCCGCCAGTCTTACGGATGTGACAAAGGACATCGCCGAAAAATATAAAGAAAAGGAACCCAATGTGGAACTTCGCTTTTCCTACGGAAGTTCCGGAGCACTTCAGTCACAGATTGAAGAGGGGGCGGACGCAGACGTTTTCATGTCGGCTGCCCAAAAACAGATGGATGCTCTCTCAAAAAAGAATCTGATCAGTAAAAAATCCCGGACGGATCTGCTGGAAAACAAGCTTGTACTGATCGTACCAAAAGGCAGCCAGACATCTATTAAAACTTTTGAAGATCTGGCAGATTCAAGCGTAAAAAAAGTGGCGCTGGGTGAGCCAAAAGCAGTCCCTGTCGGACAATATTCAGAAGGAGTCTTTCAAAAACTCGGAATTTTGGATAAAATAAAGAAGAAAGCAAACTACGGGAGTGATGTACGTCAGGTCCTCGCCTGGGTAGAAAGCGGCGAAGTGGACTGCGGAGTCGTCTATATGACGGATGCGAAACTATCGAAAAAGGTCAAAGTAGTCTGTGGGGCTCCAAAGGAAGCTGCCGACCCTGTGATCTATCCGGTGGCCGTGTTAAAAGACAGCAGACATCAGAAAGAAGCCCAGAAGTTTGCAGATTACTTAAAAACTGATGAAATACTGAAGCTGTTTGAGTCTTACGGCTTCCAAAGGATAAAATAATGCTGGATCTCTCCCCACTGTGGATTTCTTTAAAAGTAGCCTTGCCGGCTACCATCTTTACCTTCGTTCTGGGCATCTGTGCTGCCCGGACTGTTGTAAAACTGAAGCACGGACAGGCTGTCCTCGACGGCCTGTTCACTCTGCCTTTAGTTCTGCCCCCAACCGTCGTAGGTTTTTTCCTGCTGCTGGCTTTCGGGAAAAACAGCCTGGTGGGACAGTTCTTTTCCCAGTTTGGGTTTTCCTTTATATTTTCCTGGCAGGGGGCGGTCATCGCCTCCACTGTCGTCTCATTTCCGCTGATGTACCGCACGGTCCGCGGCGCCTTTGAACAGATCAATCCGGAATATCTGTATGCCGCCAGGACTCTTGGAATGACAGAGAGAAAAATATTCCGAAAGATCATGCTTCCCCTGGCATGGCCGGGCATCCTTGCAGGGACAATTCTTTCCTTTGCGCGGGCTCTCGGCGAATTCGGGGCCACCATCATGATCGCAGGCAATATCCCCGGAAAAACCCAGACCATGTCCGTGGCTGTTTACACGGCTGTGCAGGCAGGTGACCGTGAGAGTGCCTTTCTATGGGTCATGATCATCGTCTGTTTCTCCTTTGTGATGATGCTCGCCTTGAATTTCTGGACATCTTTTCAAGTGCGCCTTATACGGCAGAAAGGAGCGGCAAAATGAGTCTTTATGTAGACATTGAAAAACATCTGCCTGAGTTTCATCTTAAGACTTCTTTTGAGGCAGGCAATGAAATGCTTTCCATCTTGGGAGCTTCGGGCTGCGGAAAAAGCCTGACCCTGAAATGCATTGCCGGAATCGAGACACCGGACCGGGGACGGATTGTTCTTAACGGCAGAGTTTTATTTGACTCCCAAAAACGGATCAATCTGCCCGCAAGGGACCGGAAGGTAGGATATCTGTTTCAAAATTATGCCTTATTCCCTCACATGACGGTGCGTGAAAATATAGCCTGCGGGCTTCCTTCCAGGGACAGGTCTTTTACGGACTCATGGATCGAAAAATTTTATTTGTCCGGCCTCGGAGACCATTATCCCTCCCAGCTTTCCGGCGGCCAGCAGCAGCGCACGGCCCTTGCAAGGATGCTGGCATCCGCTCCTTCCCTGATCATGCTGGATGAACCTTTTTCGGCTTTGGATGATTATCTGAAATGGCAGATGGAACAGGAACTGATGCACATCATACGGGACTTTCCCGGAACCGCCCTGTTCGTCTCCCACAACAGAGACGAAGTGTACCGGATGTCCGACCGGATCGCCGTCATGGGAAACGGACGGCTTAAGACCATACAGCGCAAAAAGGAATTGTTTCAAAATCCGGAATCTCTGGAAGCTGCACTTCTCACCGGATGCAAAAACATTTCACATGCAGAGTATATTGATGACCACACATTTTTTGCGTCCGACTGGAACATTGTCCTGACATCTTCCGTCCCTGTGCCAAAAGATATAAAATATGCCGGTTTCCGGGCCCATTACTTTTCCATCGAACCGGATGCAACTCTGCCCAACACGATGGAATGTACGGTCACGAATATCATTGAAGATACCTTCTCCATGATCCTTCTCTTTCGGGAAAAGCAGAATAAAAAGTCCGGAGACTGGACAGGACTGCGTTTTGAGCTTCCGAAAACGCTCTGGGACGGCCAGATAAAAAAAGATACAGTCTTTCTCAGGTTTCCGAAAGACAAGTTTCTTTTTATGTAATAAACAAAAGTGGATTTTACACGGCTTTCCATCCTGTGTAAAATCCACTTTTTAATTCTTCAGCTGATCCAATGTATCAATATCCCTCAGTTCCTGCCACCCGGCCTCAAATAAAAACACATCTTCCGGATGGCTCTTAACGACCTGCTTGCCTCCCCGGTCTCCCTGTATGGAGAGAAGTTCCTTCGTGTAACAGCTGTGAAACACACACGGGTTTTTCGGAACTCCATTTTCCGAAAGACAGCCGATTCCTTTTCCCGTCCGCAAAAAAGCAGACAAAAATCTCCTGACCGTCTCCTTCTTCAATTCCGGCTGATCGGCCGTAAAGAAAAGATAGTATGCATCCTTTCCGGGGTGAAGATTAGCTTCCAGCCCGATCTGAACCGAGGATGATATCCCCTGTTCGCTGTGCCGGTTCATCAGGCAGAGCGCACCGGTTTCTTTTGCATCCCGGTAAATTTCTTCATAGCGGGTCACCACTGTCACGTCCGCATCTTTCATTTCCCGGGCCAGCGAAAGCATCACATCCAGTGTGTGCCTGTACATAGGTTTACCGCCCATCTCATATAAAAGCTTGTTGGACCCAAAACGGCTGCCGAACCCCGCAGCCAGCAGGATCATGTGAATCTTCATCTCTATATCCTTTCAAACAGGATCCGGACATGCCCGCCGCAGATCATTCCAAGGTCAGAGGCATCTTTTGCTGAGAGGTCGTATTCCTTTACCTGCACGCCAGATACGTGCCCGACCTCCCTGCATGCGGTAAACTCTATACTGCCTCCCCCGATGCTTCCATAAGATGTCCCTCCTTCTCCAAGGAACATCTTGCTGCCTGTTCCTCTCGGGGAAGATCCGCTCTTTGAAAGTATCGTCAGCATGACTCCATGTTCTCCCCCAAGGACCGCATTTGCCACATCCATATCCGCAAAGCCGGTATAGCGGCGGTTCTTTTCTTTCACGATCTCTGCCATGATGCTCACGGCGATCTCCTCCGGAAGCTGTCCTCCAAGGGGCAGACCGATCGGCGAGTGCATAGACTCTACCTTCTCGGCAGAAAACCCTTCTTCCAGCAGGGCATCTTTTGTAATCTTTACTTTCGTGCGGCTGCCGATCATGCCGAAATACGCATGGGGATGGGATAAGACTCTTCTCGCACAGGCCCGGTCTCCCTGGTGTCCCCTGGTTACCGCCACATAAAATGTATTTTCATATCCGAATATTTCCTCCGGCAGGCAGTCAAAATCACAGCAGAGCAGACGGTCCGCCCACGGAAACCGGTCTCTCGTAACAAACTCTTCTCTGTCATCCACTACCGTTATGTCGAATCCAAGGATCTTTCCGATCTGGCAGACCGGCTGTGACACATGCCCTGCTCCTAAAATAACGAGCCTGGAGGCTTCCTGAAAGAGCTCTACAAAAATCTCACGTTTCCCGATCGAAACAACCTCTGTCTGCTCCACCCTCCTGAGTTCAGGAAGAATTTCCTTCCACAAAGGCTTTCCATGCATTTCATCCTGAGTGTAAATGCATTTCTCTCCTGCCGCAGACCCGGAGAGGATCGTAGCACAAAACACCTTCCCCCGTTCCTTCAGCATCTTAAACAACCATTCATATGCAGACAAACAGACACCTCCTAATAAGCCAGCACTTCATATCCCGTCTCTGTCACGAGTACCTGAATCTCCCACTGGGCGGACGGAAGGCCGTCTGCCGTGTAGACGCTCCAGTTATCTCCTCCGTCAGTGTAGACTTCATCGGTTCCCATATTAACCATAGGCTCAATGGTAAATACCATGCCCGGGACCAAAAGCATCTCCGTGCCCTTTTTCGTGACGTAGCTGACAAACGGCTCCTCGTGAAACTCCAGCCCGACACCGTGTCCTCCGATTTCCCGCACGACCGAATATCCATTCTTTACTGCGTGATCGTGGACCGCCTGGCCCATATCTCCCATGAAGCCCCACGGCTTCACCTGCGCAAGTCCTAGTTCCACACACTCCTTCGTCACATCCACAAGCTTCTTCTTTTCATCACTTACATTTCCGATGCAGAACATCCTCGATGAATCCGAGAAATATCCATTATAGATCGTTGACACATCCACATTGATAATATCTCCGTCTTTCAGCACAATATCCTCAGAGGGGATGCCATGGCAAACCTGCTCATTGATGGACGTACATACGCTTTTCGGAAAGCCTTCATATCCCAAAGGAGCAGGGATGCCTCCAAGTTCCTCCGTCTTTTCATGGACCAGACGGTCAATCTCCTCCGTGGTCATCCCTTCCCTGATATGTTCTGCCACATAGTCGAGGACTGCGGTATTGATCTTTCCGCTCTCCCGGATTCCTTCGATCTGTTCCCCGTTTTTGAGAATAAATCTCGGCGGCACAATATGTCCCTGCCGCGCGAATGTCTCTATTTTTTCGTCCGAAGCCATGTGGCAGGCTTTATATTTCTTATTGCTTCCGCACCAGCAGGCATCGTTTCTTCCCAGTTTTCCTAACATGTCAGTTCCTCTTTTCTAAAATTTGTTTTCTGTCCCCTATTATATCACTGGAATCCTTAAGTGTTAAGGAAATCTCTTTTATCAAAGGGGAAGATCTCTTTTTTGAAACCGGTATTTCCCCAGTTCAAAGAGCAGAATTCCGATCAAAAGCAGAATCCCCGACATGGCAACTGCCCTGCTCTGTCCCTTTAGAAGGGCATCCCCGTCAAATAAAGTAAAGACCGTGGCATATTTCAGATTTTCCAGCTTATCCCCCATATTTGAAAGCATCTGTATCAGATAAAAACCAAGAAAGACACCGACCCCGATGCCTGTGGACCTGCGGGTGTCATTGCAGATACAGGACATAAAGAAGAAAAATCCGCTGATGCATACATGGAGGCAGAGCAGTCCCGCATTTAATCTGAGGAATTCCGCGATTCCCAAGTCTCCCGGAAACATCATCTCAGAGCAGACAATGCCCAGCGCCGTGATATAGAAGATCATCAGGCATACGCTGGCTGTCAGGAAAAATCCCTGTGTGCGGATGACTTTTCTTCTGGAATGTGGCGAGGAGAGAATGGATGCCATAGAACCCCTGTCCACATATCCGGCCACCAGCTTATTGGCCGTAAACAGTTCATATATCATAGGCAGCACGAACATAAAAAAACCGTATAAATAGGTTTTTAAAAAACTCTGGAGGGTCGTCCCAGGATTTGTCATCCCTGCGGCGGACATGAGCCCCGGCATCGCCTTCTCAAACTCTGCCAGCATCTCCCCCAGACCGGGTTCAAACATGGAAACCATGACGCTGATATACATGGAGGCCACGGCTGCGATAATCAGGAACACTTTGCAGTTGGATTTTATTTCCCGTTTCAGGAGCGGCATGACAAATATATTATTCATGAGAATCACCTCCGTAAAAATGCAGGAACAAGTCTTCCAGGCTCTGCTTCTGTTCTGTCAGATTTAAGACCCGGTATTTCCCTAAACATCGGATAAACTCTGAGAGTTCTCCCCTGATGCCGACCGTGACCCGGTTTCCCTTGATCTGCCTTACCCCGTCTGTCTCCCTGGAAACTGCCTCTGCTTCCGCTTTCGAACCCAAAGTGACCGTAAAGATTTTCTGCTTGCTCTTTCCGAGTGTCCCCATGTCTTCCACGGCAACAATCTTTCCTTCTCTGATGATCGCCGTGCGGTCACAGGTCCTCTCTACTTCCTCAAACATATGGGAGGACATAAGGATCGTCGCTCCCCTCTTTTTTTCCTCCAGGATCAGTTCCACAAACTGGTTCTGCATCAGAGGGTCCAGCCCGCTCGTTGGTTCATCCAATATGTAGAGATCCGGAGAATCCATGAATGCACATACGATGCCGATCTTTTGTTTCATTCCCTTGGACATTTTTTTGATCCGGCCTCGCGGGTCCAGAGAAAACATATCCATGAGTTCCTGCATCCTGCCCTGATTCTTCATGCCTTTCAGGTCTGCGGCGAATTTAAGAAACTGCTTTCCCGTCATATCATCCATAAATGCGATCTCTCCCGGCAGATAGCCAAGAGATCTGTGAATATCCTTTGCTTTATGAAAACAGTCCATTCCATTGATCATACAGGTTCCGTGATCCGGAGTGGAAAATCCAAGAAGGTGACGGATCGCCGTAGTCTTTCCAGCACCGTTGGGGCCGAGGAATCCCATCACTTCTCCCTTTTTTACAGAAAATGAGACGTCAAAAATCCCCCTCTGGTTTCCATAATCCTTTGTCAGGTGTTTCATTTCAATCGTATTCATAGATACTCCTTTCGGTAGACGCTTCCCTTTATCCAGTCCATCCAGCGCTCATAATCTTTACAGATCCGGTCCAGTTCAAAATCATTTCTGCCCACCGCCTCCCTTAAATATCCGTCTCCCAGATAGTAAAGCAGCATAAATACGTCCTGCGGATCCACATTTTCTTTAAATTTTGAAAAGTCCACCTCTGGAAACCACCGCGGGAACATCTCCTCTAAAAAGGTCTTGTTTCTCTCTGAAAGCTCCTGCTTCACCGCCTCATTTTCTTCATATCTGGCCTTCAGAAGGAATCCGTGGATATACGGGTTATCCTTCATTAGGGCGGATTTTACACGTATTGACAGTTCAAACAGTTTAAAAAAGTCATGTTCTTCTTTAAAATTCATCTCCTCCATCTGCCGCACGATCAGGCCGATCAGGTGATCATACACATAAAGGTATAACGATTTTTTATTCTTGAAATAGAAAAACAGCAGTCCTTTTGATATTCCGGCCAGTTCTGCCATCCTGTCCGTGGAGGCATACCTATATTCCTTCTCCGCAAATACCCGGACCGCCGAATAAATGATCTTTCTTTGTTTTTCTTCGGGCAGTTTCAAAAACTTTTCGTTCAAAACAGCCTCCTTCCATTGACTGTTCCGGTTCATGAGTTAGTTTGATTATATGACATTGACTCAAAAAAACAACCCCTGTATGTTCAAAAAATCAAGATCAGACTTCGGCTGTAAAGCTCAACTTTTTGAAATATTGTAAAACCATATCCGGTGCGTTACAATAGATGAAGAATATGCGAAAGAAAAAGGTGAACCTATGGCGAAGACAAAAAGAAAAACAGGCAGACGGATTCTGCTATTCATACTGATGATCCTTCTTTATGAGGCGGCTGGGGCATGCCTGCCCTTTGCATTCCAAAAGACAGTCAGCGATTCCTATAAAAAAACAGTCGATGTACCGGCGTTTTACGGTTCGGGCCCCGGCAGGGAGCGGGCCGGCATCGTCGAGACAAACAAAGGCGCTCTGGACACAAGACTTGCCATGTTCCGGGATGCAAAAAAGAGCATCATCATCTCTACCTTTGATATACGGGAAGGAAAGAGCACTGACGATATATTTGCGGCTCTCATCGATGCCGCCGACCGCGGAGTCAAAGTACAGATTTTAGTAGACGGACTCTACGGAATGCTGCACATGAACGGAAAAACAATATTTCAGGCCGCCGGAAGCCATCCAAACATAGAAATCCGTTTTTACAATGAGCCAAATTTTTTAAAGCCGTGGACAATCAACGGCCGGCTCCATGACAAGTATGTGATTGCGGACGGTTCCCTCCTCCTCATGGGCGGCCGGAACATGTTTGACTATTTTATTGGAGACGACAGCCGGGGAAGCATCGGCTATGACCGGGAAGTCCTTCTTTATTCCAAAAAACCGGAGCAAAAGAACGGAGCGATTCCCCAGGTCCTTTCTTATTTCAAAAAAGTATGGGATTCCTCAGACTGTAAAACAGTTTTTGAAGGAAATCCCCGGAAAGAAAAGACAAAGAGTGAGATCAAATATCTCTCCCGCCGCTATCAGTCCATCAAAAAGAAACTTCCTTTGAAGACGGACTGGATGAAACAGACCGTTCCGGTAAAAAAGGCTTCTTTTGTGACAAACCCGATCCACATCGGCAATAAGGAGCCTTATGTGTGGTATACGATGCAGCAGCTCATGCTGACTGCCAAAAAAGACGTCACGATCCAGACACCATATGCGGTTTTCTCTAAGGATATGTATCAGGGAATGGAGGAACTGACCGGGAAAGTCCCCAACGTAGAAATGCTGATCAACTCCACGGCCGTTGGCGATAACTTCATTGCCTCCTCCGACTATACAAGAAACCGGCCGAAAATCCTGAAAACAGGCCCCAGGGTCTTCGAGTTTTTCGGAGACCACTCCTGCCATGGAAAATCCATCGCCATCGACGACCGGCTGTCAGTGATCGGCTCCTATAATTTTGACATGAGAAGCACCTATCTGGACACTGAGACAATGCTCGTGCTGGACAGCCCCGAATTAAATAGAGAACTCAGAACACACATGGTCAAGTTAAAAGAACAGTCCCTAGAAATAAACAAAAAAGAACAGTATATCCCGAAACAGGGAGTGACCCAAAAAGAACCGGAAGGTTCAAAGAAACTCCTGTTTAAATTCAGTTCCCTGTTCATTCAGCTTTTCAGATACCTGGCATAACGAAAAACGGAAACAATCCTTCTCATTCAGGATTGTTTCCGTTTTTGTTTGTCTGTTTCTCCTTTTTGACCCGGCCCAATACAAGGCCATTGTACAATCGGTATACGGATGATACCATCATAATCCCGCCGGACACTGCCATTGCAGTGATCAGAGTCCTCTGCCCATACATGGCAAACAGCCCCCAGTTTTTTGCGACCGCGTAATTCATCGTATAGTAAAGCTGACCTCCCGGCACAAGGGGAATGATCGCCCCGATCAAAAAGATGGTGGCAGGGCTTTTGGCCAGTCTGGCAAGTGCCTCCGCATAGACGGTCGCCGCCATGGATGCGGCCAAATTCGGCAGAAATGTACTCGTAGTCATGGAAGCCATGACAAGATAAACTGTCCATGAGACGAGGCCTCCCAGTCCTGCAAAAAATAACTTTTTTCCTCTCACATTAAATAAAATAGAAAAGCCGAGAGCTCCGATAAACGAAGAAAGAACCTGGATCGCCTGTGTTATCATAAGATACCTCCCCATAATACCAGCGCGGTGAAGGAACCTGCCGCAAGAAATACCGCTGTCACCACCACTTCACAAAGCCGTATCATACCGGCCATCACATCTCCCCCTATAATATCCCGGATAGAATTGACAAATGCCACCCCGGGCACAAGAAGCATGATATTGCCTATGATGATCGTGCCGTAATCTCTGGTAGCCCCCAGATGTGCCAGTATATACGCTATAGTGGCCACCATGAAAGCTGCAGCAAAGTCAGAAAACATAATATTGGAATCCAGCTTCTGAAGACAAGCCATCAGCCGCCAGACCGCCGCTCCGCAGACTGCCCCGATGATCCCTTCCACAAATCCGCCTCCAAAAAAAACTGCAAACGTCCCGGCGATCAGTGATGCGATCAGACACTGCACCGGCAGGCTGTAAATGTGCTCCTGACGAATATCTGAAAGTTTTTCCTCCAGATAAGTAATGTCCGGCTTCTCCCTGCACACATACCTGGAAAGATCATTTAACCGGTCCAATTTATGAAAATCTGTCTTGTAATATTTGATTCGCTTCGTCTGGGTAAATACATCTCCGTCTTCTGTGGTCACGGTAACCACAATACTGGATGTGATCGTAAACGCCTCAACTTCCCTCGCCCCGTATGCAAGACAGATGCGCTCGATGGTATCTTCCACTCTGGAAACACCGGCTCCGCTTATCAGCATCATTTTTCCGAGATCCATTGCCTGGATCAATACCTGCTTTAAAAACATGTGAACTCCTCTAACGTAAAATGACCGAATATTGGCTGTCAAAACAAATACCTATACGGGCAGCCTGATCCATCCGCTCTTTTGTGTCACATTGGTTCAGCAGGATAAGGAGTTCCGCATCCGGGTATTGTTTTCTGAGCATTATAACATATTCCATACGGATCAGCTTCATAATATCCTCATAATTAAGAAAATCTTCACTAGATTTTTCGAGAATTTTACACGCACGCTCCGGCCGGTGGCACACATCCTTTATGGGGCGGCCGAGAGCACTCATCCCTGCCACGATCAGGATCTGGTCCGTTCCCTCCGGTATGACCGGTTCTGTTTCATTTCTGGCCTTTACCGGCATTTTTTTTGATCCGTCCGCCTCCACTATAGTCACGTCAGCAAAAGAGGAGGCTGCCTGAAAGACTTCTTTTAGCAGCCCCTTCATTTTTTCTCCGTCACGGAGTCCTGCTGTAACGGTCCGGCCCGGCTTCAGTTTCTGTATGATATCATCCGCATCTCCGGAAAGCACAGTCTCCTTTCCCGGCAATTCCATGTGAGTGGTCGTCGTCACCAGCACCTTTTTTCCCATCGCTTCCTGCTCTCTTGCGATCTTGAACACCGACGTCGTCTTTCCCCCTGCTCCCACTATGGAAAGGATGCCGCCCCGGATACCAAAGGCTTCAGACAGCGGCTCCTCTTTTCCTATCCTCTTCATCCTTAGTTTCTCCTAAGTTTTATTTTCTAACCTTCATTCTACAATATGATACCAAATTCTTAAAGCTGTTTTTTTCCAAAGGCAGCGCCCGATAAAACTAAGAGGATCAGCAGCAGCACTCCCGCCGCCAGAAAGTTCCCGGAAAAATCCGAAAGTCTGAGGGTCCCCGTAATCAATCCGTACGGCTCGGATACGAGACGTATCGGATTGAATTCCTGGATTTTCGGTACGATATTCAGCAGAAACATCACAGCGACCATTATCCCTGTAAATAAAAGACTCGAATAACTGCTCTTTGAAATCACACTTCCCAAAAGGTCAGAGGCCAGCAGCAGTACCCCGAACAGCCATACCCCCAGAAGCGCAGCCACCAGATGGTCTATGCCTTCCATTTTCCAGAAATAAACCGTATAGCCATAGGTTACTCCCGTACACACCGCATAGGACGCCGTCCACAAAAGGACTGCCACTGTAAACTTTGAGCAGAGCACCGCAGTCCGGGAAAGCCCCTTGGTGACCATCAAGACTAAAGTTCCTTTTTGAATCTCGCCTGCCATCATTCCGGAAAAGAGAATGGCTAAAACAGCAAGCCCCATCTGAGGCACATTTTTAAAAAACTGCATCCAGGAATCCGCAGCTGAGGGAGACGGAAGATCGATGCTGATGCCTCCGGGCATAAAACTTTTCACGAGCTCCGGGGTAATCTTTGCTATGACAGGGTTCATAAAGCCAAACATCAGAAATATACATCCGAGGATCAGCAGTTTATAAGTGCAGATACTTTCCAGCAGCTCTTTTTTTGTAAACGCCCAGTACGCCCTCATGATATCACCTCCATAAATAAGTTTTCCAGGGTCGGCTTCTGCACTTCCATCTTCATTGGACATATATTGTGCTCTGTCATGCAGATCATAAGCTCTGTCTCCAAACGGGCCATATCTGATGTGTGAAAAATTAAAACTCCATTCTTTTTCTCAACCTCAAAAACATATCCCTTCTTCTGAAATTCAGATTCCAGCAGATTTTGTCCTTCCGGCGTGCCCGTCTCCAGACAGAGGCTGTCTTTCCTGCGCTGTGCCTTCAGTTCTTCAAGGCTTCCCGAAAGGACCAGTCTGCCGTCTTTGAGCACTGCCGCCCGGTCACAGATTCTCTCCACATCGGACAGCACATGGGTTGAAAATAACACTGTTGTTTTTTCCCTGACTTTTGAAAGGATATCAAGGATCTCCTTTCGTCCCAGAGGGTCCAGGGCAGAAGTCGGCTCATCGCAGATCAGAAGCCTGGGCTCGTTGAGCAGTGCCTGCGCAATGCCCAGACGCTGTTTCATGCCTCTGGAATATCCGCGGATTTTTTTCTTTTCCTCCGAAAGCCCTACCAGCCTGAGAAGCTCTTCGCTTCTTAAACTTATCTCTTTTGAAGTGAGACCTGTGATCTCCCCGCACAGACGCAGATACTGCTCTGCATTCATATAGCCGTAAAATTCAGGCACATCCGGCAGATATCCCACTCTGCGGTTTGTCTTTGTACAGCCGTAGCGCACCGGTTCTCCCAGCACCTTCACTTCCCCTTTGTCAGCCTTTAAAAGTCCAAGGATGATCTTCATCGTCGTCGTCTTTCCGGCTCCGTTCTGGCCTAAAAATCCATATACAGAGTGCTCCGGAACCTGAAAATTTAAGTCTCTTAATACTTGATGGCTCCCAAACTGTTTTGAAAGATGTTGAATCTCCAATACGTTCATGATTCATCCCCTCTTCCAAATACAAAATACACAACCGGCCCTAAAAATTGTATAAACATGACAATTAATATCCAAAATATGCGGTTTCCAAACCGGTAATCCGGATGTCTCAGCACATGTACCAGGGCGGTCACCATCAGCACCAGTTCCAATATGATCACGGGGATCAAAAAAGGCATATATTCCATTAACTCATTCATCGTCATAACCTCCATTCTTTCTGTATGCGTTTTATTATCTCTTCAAACCTGGGATTTCCTGTGAGCGGCTCGAATGCCGGGTGTTTGAACCCGTCTGTCACTGACTGTTTGATCAGTTTTTCTTCCCGCGGCGCCTGGACTCCCAGGCACATTTCATTCAGCCATGGATCGACAAGATCAAAGAAATCATCCCCATGCAGTGTGTACGGCAGCAGATTATTCAGGCAGACTCTCTCATAGTTCTCAAGCATGGCAAGTGCTTTTTCTTCCTTTTTCTGTCCCATATACCCTACTGCTGCCGCAAAATATAACTGTGCCATTGCATTTACATGCAGAAGATCCATTTCAAATACCTCTGCGATCTGACAGCCTCTTTGGACAAGCATTTCAAACTTTTCTTCATCTTTTTCATACAGAGTCAGCTCCTGTATCATAAATGACATCACGCCCACCAGATTCTGATACAGACTGATCTGGACTGTCTCTTTGGCCTTTACCTCATTTCCCAGCATGCGGTACGCTTCCGACAAGATACCCTCATCAAAATAATTTGCCCTGACTTCCTCGTCCAGTAGTTCCAGCGCCTTTTCAGGATGTCCCTCCAGCAGTTCCATTCTGGCTTCCAAAGAGTTTGCCTGAGAGGAGAGAAGGACATCACCGCTTTCTTCCTTCACTCTCCGGCAGAGATCCGCCGCTGTTTTCATTACGTCTTTCTGTTCTTCCGGCTTCTCCAGCAGGACAAAATGGTTCATGTACAGAATGATCATCTGCATAATAAGAGGGAAACAGGAATAATACTTCTTCAAGATCCCGTCGCATTCTTCAAATACTTCTTTTGCCGGCTTTTGACTGAAATCCTTTGCCAGCCTTAAATAAAGCTTCCTTATGTCTTCCTTTGTCATCTGCGGCTTATATCCTATGAGTTCATCGACACTCATATTGAAATAGGCCGCCAGCTGGGGCAGAAACGTAATATCCGGGTAGCTCTGCCCGGTCTCCCACTTAGATACCGAAGCTTTAGAGACACCGATATAGGCTGCCAGCTGATCCTGGGTTATTCCCTTTTCTTTTCTCTTTTTCACCAAAATATTTGACAGATTTAACTCCTTCATATTCATCACCTCAAATTCATTATAACCGTATACAGAAATACTACAATGGATTAGAAGTTGATTTTAGTTGATAAAATCAACCAAAAAGAAACAAGGCTGCGGTACAGCATTCCGCAGCCTTTATTTACACCGGAAAATCTCGTTCAGTTCCCTGACGGTCCCCAGGCAGTTCATGGCAAGAGTATTAAAATACAGTTCTTCGTCCAGACATCCATATACCCTGTCCTCTTCCAGGATCATGGAACCTGTCAGTTCATTTTTTGTGTAACTTTTTCTAATTCTTTTCAGTGCCCGTTCAATGTTTCCAAGCAGTTCTTCCAACATCATGTTATTCTTCGGAGTCATCTGTCTTCTGCGCATATAGGAACCGATCTGTTCCATCTCCGAAACCAGCTGGGCATTGACCGGCAGGAGCTGGCGGAAAAATTTCTTCTCTTCCGGATTTAAATGCTTTTCTGTGTAATCCTCAATCTCCTTTGAAGCCATCTGAAACTGCACAAGCAGCTCCCTCATCATGTTCAGGTCACTGTCTTTTCCCTTTCGTACTTCTCCCATTATTTTTTCATCGATATCCAGCAGGCTGTTTACACTTTTTAAAAATTCAGACTCAGCGGTGATCGGAAGGAGAAATTTATTTGCAAGAAGTACGGTCACAGCCGCAGCCCCCACATACAGAATCCTGAGTTCCATGGCTTCTCCCCTGGGCATGCTCAGTGTAGTAAGCGCCATTCCGTAGCAGGTGCTGTACATAGGCATCGTCCATGAGGTGACCGGTACATAATACATAAGGCAGGTCATGACGGCAATGACAGCGATATGTCCGCCGAGGCTTTTAAATAGTTCGGTCAGCACAAAGGTCACACCCAGCCCCGCGATGGTCCCGAGAATACGGTTGTTGATCTTCATCATGCTTTCCTCCGAATACGGCATCAGCATGAGAAAAGAACTCATCGGATACCAGTAGCCATGTTCCAGATTCGTCAGTCTGCAGACTGTAAAAGAGATGCAAAGGACGATAGAGAGTCTAAGCGCAAATCTCATATGAAACTGATCCAGCCTGAGATGGGACCTCATGCTTTTTACTCTATGAGAAACGTCCGGAATCTTCCACTCTTTCTCCTTCCGATTCATTTTTATCTCGGTGATTTTTGAGAGCGCAAAACACAACAGTTCCAAGATCCCGTTCATTCCCTCTCCGGCCCTTCTGGATGTCAGATTTTCCGTCCTGCTGAAGCTTTTGATTTTTTCTATGAGCTCACCGTTATCTGACTGGTTCATCTTCTGCTCCACGCTGAAAAATATACCGGAAAGCTTTCTGAAATATTCCCAGTTTTCTGAATCTCTGATGTCATCCTCTCCGATTATTTCATCCAGAAGGTACTGGAAACGCTGGAAAATAAGCATAAAATAATAATTTACCGTGCCGTATCCGTTGGACAGATATGTATAATTGCGGCTGGAGTAAATCACCTGATTCATATGATACATCATCCGGATCAGCTCCTCTTTATCTCTCGAATCCTTCTCCCCATCTGAAAGCCTGGCAAGCTGCACCGCCAGATTATTCATTCCTTTTCTCACAGTTCCATAATGCCTTTTCTTCTTGATGATTCTGGAATGCAGATACAAAAAGGCTGTGAGAATGGCAAAGGCATAAAAAAAAGCACATAAGCGCGCAGGCATTGCCTGTGCCGGGATCGGGCGCAGCTGAAGAAACACAAATTCCATTCCGTACAAAAAATACGCTTTGGGGTTAAATTTATCTGTCAGAAGAAATACTAGAAAGAACGGTACCAGCAGATTCAGGAAAAAGCATAGGATCAGATTTAGGGATGCCGCGTACGATGCCCCGCACACGATGAGCATGATCCCGTAGCAGTGCAGCAGGTCCTGTAAGGAAAAATCTTTCTGGCTCTTTGTCCGAAATAAAAGGGTCAGAAAGGATACCATGATTACCTGGCCGATTCCAAACAGAAGAAATATCGAAAAAAACATAAATAAGGACACAAAAATAACAGGGAATGCCGCCGCCCATTTTCTCCTGGCCGTGTGCATCCTGTTCTGCCAATGTTTCATATGATCATCTCCCCTGTCCCCTGCGTTGACTTTTAAAATTGAAAGTGCTACGATTTTATCACATGAAAGCAATACTGTAAAGGAGACAGACTATGGGATTGAAACTTAGAAAGATCGTTATCATCGGAGCGGGGCACGTGGGAACTATGTGCGGGCTCAGCCTCATGTACCGGGGTGAAGTGGATGACCTGGTTTACATAGATATTGACAGAGAAAAGGCTTACAGCCAGGCGCTGGACCTTGACGATGCGGTTTCTTTGCTCCCGCATCAGATCACCGTCCGGACAGGAGACTATGGGGATGTGGAGGATGCGGATGTCATCGTTATGGCCGCCGGTGTTTCAAGGCTCCCGGGCCAGACCCGTCTGGATATGCTGGATGACTCTATCCGCATCATGAAAGAGGTCGCCTCTCATATGCAGGGCCTGCATATACCGGGAATCCTGATCAGCATTTCCAATCCGGCCGACATCGTGGCGGATTATCTGAGAAAACAGCTGGACCTTCCGAAAAACCGCTGTTTCAGCACCGGAACTTCTCTGGATTCGTGCAGGTTAAGAAGAATTCTTTCCCAGAAGATGCACCTGGACCGCAGTTCTATCCAGGCCTTTGTCATGGGCGAACACGGTGATTCACAGATGATACCTTTTTCTGCGGTCCATATTTCCGGCAAACCGCTGCTTCAGTGGATGAAAGATGATACGGTACGGTATGGAAAACTGGATCTTGTACAGATCGAAGAGGAGACTGCCAATGCGGGACATGAGGTGATCGAGGGAAAAGGCAGCACAGAATTCGGTATCGGCATCGCTCTGTCAGAGATTGTCCGCTCTATCTTCCATGATTCAAAAAAAGTCCTTCCGGTCTCTCCTCTCCTTGAAGGAGAATATGGACAATACGGCATTCATGCGGGAGTTCCATGTATTATCGGAAAAGACGGAATTGAACAGGTTATAGAGATATCCCTGACTGATAAGGAGAAAGAAAAATTTGAGAATTCCTGCGATGTGATTCGGGAGTATATCAGCCATATATCGTAGTATACCGATCTTCCTGTTTCTTTTAATAATCATAGACAACAGAAGGACTTTTCCGGTATAATGATAAGAAGATAAAAAGGGATGTCCTGGGAAATATCACAGACAAAGCATTGGCTAATGAAGAGGGGAGACTTCATGAAACGTTGGAATAGAGTGTTAATACCAGTCTTTTTCTTGCTGATGATTTTTGCAAGTCTTTTTTCTGTGCGCTCTATTGTAAATATGCAGGGCTACGGCAAACTGATCAACTATCTCGGAATCGTGCGCGGATGCGGACAGAGGATCGTCAAACTGGAGTCCAACCGGCAGTCTAAAGATTACCTGATCGATTATGTGGACGACATCTTAACGGAGCTTTCCACCGGTGAAGGAAAATACGGCCTGACACCTCTCGAAGATCCTACATATAAGAAAAGTCTGAAAAAGCTCTCCAAAGAATGGGACGAGATAAAAAAAGAAATAGACATGGTCCGGGACGGAGCCGATTCGAAAAGACTGCTCGCTCTGAGTGAAAATTTTTTTGCAACCGCCAACGACACTGTATTTATTGCGGATAACTATTCAAATGGACAAATTAAAAATTTTACGCGGCTGAGTATCGCCCTCTCTGCCGTGGCGATTTTTACATGGGTCTGCATCCTTCTCATCTATTTCAGAAGACTGCTTCATCTGGAGCGCAGGAACACAAACCTGGAATCTATCGCCTATCAGGATACGCTTACGAAAGCCTCAAATCTTGAAAAGTTCCGGCTGGATTCCAAGCATCTCCTGGCTTCCAACCCTCTGTGTGATTATGCATTTTTCCATCTGGATTTTCAGAATTTCAAATACTGCAATGATATTTTTGGTTATGATTTCGGCGACCTTCTATTAAAACAGTATGCCGTATTCCTGTCGGAAGATATGACAGAAGGTGAGACATTCGCCCGCATCTCCGGAGATAAATTCGTCGTTTTAAGGAAGTATGAATACCGGGAAGAACTCATCGCACGCCAAAAAGCCGTGGACAGCCGTATCCGTGCTTTCGCCATGGACTCCAAAGAACATTACAGCCTTACCATCTACGGCGGTATATGCTGTGTCAAAGATGTGCCTTCTGCCATAGAGATCGATTCCATCCTGGACCGTGCCAATTTTGCCCAGAAGACGGTAAAAGGCCAGGAAGAACGCCATTACGCCTTTTACACCGACAGCATCCGGGAACAGATGGTGGCGGAGATCAACATTCAGAGCCGGTTCAGCGATGCGTTAAAAAACAAGGAGTTTATCGTTTACTATCAGCCGAAAGTAAACCTTTCAGCTGACTCTTTTGATTCAGCTGAAGCCCTGGTGCGCTGGCAGGATAAGAGCGGACGGGTGATTTCTCCTGCCTCCTTTATTCCGGTGCTTGAAAAGAATTTTCTGATCAGCACACTGGACCAGTATGTGTTCCGGGAAGTATGTATTCTGATGCAAAACCGGCTGAAATCCGGCCTCCCCGTCATCCCGGTCTCTGTGAATGTTTCTAAGATCCAGTTTTATAATCCGGATTTTGTACGAATTTATTCTTCCATTAAAGAAGAATATCAGATCCCTGACGGTCTGCTGGAGATCGAGTTCACGGAATCAGCGTGTTTCGAGAACACAGAATATTTCCTGGAGATCATCGCGAAGCTTCACGAACACGGATTTCTCTGTGCCATGGATGACTTCGGAAAAGGCTACTCTTCTCTCAGCATGCTGAAGGACATCCCGATCGATGTATTGAAACTGGACTCCCTATTTTTTGTCAGCAGCCCGGATTCCAAAAAAGATTTAACCGTCATCCGGGGAATTATTTCGATGGTAAAGGAATTACAAATAAGGACCGTAGCAGAGGGAATCGAACATAAAGAGCAGGTAGATTTTCTAAAAAATATCGGCTGCGACACGATTCAGGGTTACTATTTCTATAAGCCTATGCCGGAAGATGATTTTACCGCCCTCTTAAACGGGACAGGAAAATAATAGAACAAAAAAGACGCTTTCTGATGCCTACTATAAAACGGGCCGTCAAAAAGCGTCTTTTTTGTTTTATGTTCAAACTCTGTAAATGTAATGTTCCTTCCGGGGTTTTGCCTTCGGTGTCTCTCCGTCCTGGTATCCCAGAATGCAGTGGCCGATGCCGGCATAATCTCCTTCAATTCCCCATTGTCTCAGGAGTTCCCTGCCTTCTTCGCTCTCAAACTCCTGCTTCGCCCGGTGAATCCAGCAGGAACCGATTCCCAGCGCGTGTGCAGCGTTCATCAGATTTCCCATCACGAGACTGCCGTCTTCCACATATGTGGGCCGGTTTTTGTCTGCCAAAACAACGATCACCGTCGGAGCTCCGTAAAAAGGATCGATAGATTCATTTCCCAGGAATTTCGCATTCATCTTCGACAATTTTGAAATCGTTTCTTTGTCCTGTATGACTGCCATGACCGGTGACTGCATTCCCATGCCGGTGGGTGCGTTCATCCCAGCCCTCAGAATCTCCTGAAGGTCCTCCTCCTCGATTTGTCTGTCCTGATACTTTTTTATGCTTCTTCTTTCCTTTAAATCTTTGACTGTATCTTTCATTTCATACCTCCTGTTTCATATTTATACAAGAGTTTTTGTCCATGCGATTGCCAATGCTCCGTAGCCTATGTGACATGCGATGCTCAGAGAGAGCGGGTCCATCTCAAAGTGATGTCCCGGAAAACGTCCTTTGATCTCTTCTGCCCAGAGAGCGGCTTCTTCCCTGCTTCCCGTATAGGCGGCCTGAATATTGACATCTTCTTTTTCCACAGACGGGCCAAACATTTCGTTCAGTTCCTTATCTACAGCCTCCAGCATTTTTTTCTTGGCAAGCTTCATCCCTCTTGCCTTCGTAAATGCATCCAGCTTTTCTCCCTTAATCTGAAGCACCGGCTTGATATTCAAAACAGAGCCGATGGCTGCAGCTGCGGGGGTAATCCTTCCCCCCTGCTTTAAATATTTTAATGTATCTACGGTTATAAAAATAGATGACTCCATCTTATGTTCTTCCAGTATGCTCTTTATCTCGGCCGCACCCATGCCCTGCTCTGCCATCTTTTTGGCTTCCAGCACGGACTGCTTCTGGGTGACAGAAATCCTCTGGTTATTCACTACCTGGACTTTGCCGTCAAAGTCCTCTGCCAGCATGTGAGCCGTCTCACAGGAACTGCTCAGGCCGCTGGACATAGGGATATGGACAATCTCATCATATTCTTTCAGCACCTTGTTCCACAAATCCATCACATCTCCCGGAGCAGGCTGAGATGTCTTGATATCCACGCCCTCCCCAAGTCTCTTATAAAATTCTTCCTGAGTCAGGGTAATATCCTCAAAATACAGCTTCTCATCAATATAGAACGGCATAGGCAGCACGTAGATCCCATACTCCCCTGCCTGATTCTGTGTGATTCCGCTGTTGCTATCTGTAATTACTGCAACTTTTCCCATAACGAATCCTTTCATGATTTTTAGGAACTATTGATAATCCCGTCCTTTTATCATAACAAATGTTAGGGTATACAGTCAAATACCTATTTCCCCGGATGTCCGCATTCCGATTCCTTACCGCAGAGGATACCAAGTCCGTGGGAGAGTGTGGGAAGAATACATTCGAGATTTTCTTTGACTGCTTTCGGGCTGCCCGGAAGGTTTATGATCAGCGTGCGCTTCCTTATGACAGAAACTCCCCGGCTTAACATTGCCCTCTTTGTAATCTTTAACGATTCCAGGCGCATGGCTTCGCTGATTCCAGGAGCAAGCCGTTCCGCGGCCTCAAGTGTGGCTTCCGGCGTCAGGTCCCGCTCTGAAAATCCGGTGCCTCCCGTGGTCAGGATCAGATCCGCCGTGTACTGGTCGCAAATCTCTATGAGTCTTCCTTTCAGCGGTTCTATCCCATCCGGAAGGATTTCAGCCGAAACCACTTCATAGCCCTGCTCCTCTGTGATCCTTCGAATCAGCGGACCGCTTTCATCCCGGCGCTCACCTGCTGCTCCTTTATCACTCAGCGTGATGACTGCGATTCTGTATGCCATATTTCTTCTCCTCATGCTCTTATGATCTCATCATTTGCCCGGAGGGTCCCTCCGCGGACCACTCTCAGAAAGATGCCCTCCGTGGGCATAATGCATTTTCCGACCCTTTTGTAAATATCGCAGTGGCTGTGACACTCCTTTCCCCTCTGGGTTACTTCCAGGACCACATCTCCTGCCTGGAGACGGTCGCCCACAGCAAGGCTGTCCACATCGATTCCGGATACGATAAGGTTTTCCCCAAAGTCTCCGTCCTCCACTTTTCCTCCCTGTTCGTTGAACTCCTTTATTTTCTCATATCCGAGAATACTGACCTGCCGGTGCCATTTTCCGGCGTGGGCATCCCCCCTGATTCCAAACTCCTCAACGAGAAGTGCTTCTTCTACCGGACGTTTTACAGTCCCCTTTTTTTCACTGATACAGATTGCCTCAATCTTTCCCACTGCTGTCCTCCGTTTCTGGCATATTATCCGAAACATAGCGGAACGGTCCGCTTTTTCCTCCGGACTTCTCAAGAAGGTGAATGTCTCCCATAGACATGGACTTGCTGACTGCCTTACACATGTCATATATGGTCAGAAGTGCGATCTGCACCCCTGTGAGCGCTTCCATCTCCACTCCGGTCTTTCCCGTTGTCTTCACCGTACAGACGGCCCTGATCGAATAATCTTCTTCCCGCATCTCAAAGTTCACGCTGCATTTATGGATCAGCAGTACATGACACATAGGAATCAGACTGCTGGTCTGTTTTGCCCCCATAATGCCTGCGATCCTGGCCACCGAAAGTACATCGCCTTTTTCTACCTGCTTCGTCTTGATCTTTTGATAGACCTCTTTTCCGACAAAGATTCTGCCCTGTGCAGCCGCTTCTCTTTTTGTATTTTCTTTGTCTGACACGTCCACCATGACGGCGTTGCCGTTCGTGTCAAAATGTGAAAAATCGTTCATCTCTCCTACCTTCCAAATCCGCAGTCCGGATAAGTGCACGGATCACACTGCATGCAAAATCCTCCATGCGCCATTTTTATAAAATCTTCTCTTGTAAGCTTTTCCCCGGCCAAAAGTCTCGGCACCGCCAGATCAAACACCGTGCGCTTCGAGTACATGACACAGCCCGGCAGTCCAACAACCGGAATTCCTTTTACATAGGAAAGCATAAACATAGCTCCCGGAAGCACAGGGCTTCCGTAAGTGACCGCCTCGCCGCCGCAGTCTCTGATAGCAGAGGGCGTCACGTCGTCCGGGTCCACACTCATGCCGCCGGAAACCTGGACCATATCCGCACCCTGTCCGATAAAATCAAGGATTGCATTTGTGATTTCTTCTTTCTCATCTCCCGGAAACACCTGACCGATGATCTCTCCGTCCAGTTCTTCTGCTTTTCTTTTAAGCACCGGACCAAACTTATCCTCAATACGCCCGTCAGCGATCTCTGAACCGGTGGTCACGATTCCGATTTTTGTATGACGAAACGGCAGGACTTCGATCAGCGGGCCTTTCTCTTCACAGAGTTTCTCAAACTGTAAAAGCATGTCTTCCTCTGTCACGAGAGGAATCACTCTTGTGCCTGCCAGAACCTTTCCCTCTTCCACTGTCTTTCCGGAGTGGATGGTGGAAAAGCACACATCTTTTAAGCCGTTTAACTCGTACAGAAGATCGATATTGATTCTTAAGACACCCCGGCAGGATGCCCTGAGCTCAATTTTCCCTTCTTTCGGTTCTCCGTAAGAGATATTTGCTCCGGCGGCGGCTTTTACCATCCGCTGCGCCGCATCATCCTCGTGGACATATCCTTTTTCCAGGTCCCAGACATAGAGATAACGCTTGCCGATATCCAGCAGTTTTTCGATATCCTCTTCCTTCACTACATGCCCCTTCTTAAACGCCCGTCCTTTAAACTTGCCCGGCACGATTTCTGTCATATCATGACAGAGCACCATGCCCACAGCATCCTGAACCCGTACTTTCTTCATCGTCTCACCTTCTTCGCTGTCCTTTCTCACCGGCACATATAAGCTGAAGCACACTGCCGGCGATGCACCTTGCCTTATCTGAAATCGTAAAACAGTTATCTCTTTCTCCGATCCTGGGATCAATATCCGCGATCTTAAATCCTTTTTTCACCGGGTAGCCGTCCCGGATGATTCCCCGGACGATCCCGTCAAGAGATGCGAATACAGACACCTCTGTGCCGCCGTCTTCTCTGATCACGGCAATGACATCGTCCTTTTTTACCTGTGCGGCAATCCCGGTCCGCCCGTACAGGATTCCTTCTGCCGGAGCGTGAATAACTCTTTCTTTCCCGTATCCCATAATCCTGCCGGGAACGCCTGTGTCAGCCATGGCAGGACCTTCTTCGATGACCCTTCCGAGGTTATGGCCCCGCATCGTCTCGATCACATAATCCACATCTTTGCCTGCGCTAAATCCCGGTCCCAATCCAATGGTCAGCTTTGCCATATCCCTTCTGGTCCCAAGGTTTCTTTTTGCAAGAATAGCATCCACCACCACATCGGGTTTTATCTCTCTGATAGAATCCCCCTCCGAATCAACAAGCACCACAGGTCTTGACGGATTAACCATGTCCATGGCTTCCTCCAGAGAATCTGCATGCACAGCGGTCAGGCCCTCCACAGATGCAGTTTTTTCATATACGGCTTCACAGAATGCCACCTGCCTGCGGATAGCAGACGGATGTTCTGTCTCTAAGACAAGGACCGGATATCCTGCCCTGCTCAGCTGATAAATGGTCCCGGTGGCAATATCCCCGCCGCCTCTTACAACGATTGGCTTCATAACATATGAGGTCCTCTCTTTATAAATTTTCCTTGTTTTTCTTTCACAACTTTTCCTCCGTCGGTCACAAGGCAGCCTCGCAGGAAAACTTTATCGATGGTTCCCTTTATTTTTATCCCCTCAAACGGGGCATAATTCACATTCTGTTCCTGTGTCCGGGCAGTGATGATATCTTCACCCTCTGGATCAAGCACAGCGATATCCGCATCGCTTCCTTCGATGATACAGCCTTTCTCTGGATAAAGTCCGTAAAGCTTCGCAGGGTTCTCTGACAGCACCCGGCACATCTGCTGGGGTGTCAGCCTGCCTGAGCCCACTCCATAAGTATAAAGTAAAACGGCTCTGGTTTCCACCCCCGGCATCCCGTTTGGAATTCTGGTAAAATCATCCTTTCCCATATTCTTCTGTTCCACCGTAAAACTGCAGTGATCCGTGGACACTGTCTGAATTTTTCCCGTCCTCAGTCCTTCCCAGAGTACTTCCTGGTGTTCCTTCTTCCTGAGGGGCGGGGAACAGACATAATTTCTTCCATCTTCTCTGCGCTCATAAAAAGACTCATCCAGCAGCAGATACTGGGGGCAGGTCTCCGCAAACACCGTCTGTCCGCTGTTTCTCGCCCTCTCGATGACATCGAGCGCCTCCCTGCATGTGAGATGGACGACGATCACCGGAATATCCACCTCTTTTGCGATTGCCAGCAGCCGGTTGACTGCCTCCGCTTCCGCCCCGTCAGGCCTTACCCTCGGATGGGCATCGGCTCCCAAATCCCCTCTCTTTTTCGCCTCTTCTGTCAGCGCATCGATCATTCCTGCGTTTTCACAGTGGACGCCTGTAATGCCGCCGATCTCTTTCATTTTCCTGAGCGCCATAAAAATATCATGGTCATTTAGGATCATGTCCTGGTACGTCATATAAAGTTTAAACGATGTGATCCCTTCTTCCATCATATGCTCCATAGACTCAGCCGTCTGCTCATTCCAGTCGGAAATTGCCATGTGGAAGGAATAATCACAGGAACTTCTGCCGTCCGCCCGCATATGCCAGTTTTCGAGTGCCTTCTCCAGCGTTTCGCCTTTATACTGGGTGGCAAAATCAATGACCGTCGTAGTGCCTCCCTTTATGGCCGCCCTGGTCCCTGTGTCAAAATTATCTGCCGTCACTGTCCCTGCGACTTCCAGCTGAAAATGGGTGTGAGCGTCAATGAAACCGGGAAACAAAAGTTTCCCGGTCACATCGATAACAACGGCCTCCGGATCATTAAGATCCGGTCCTGTCTTTGCTATTTTCTCATTTTCAATCAGAACGTCGGCTTTCTTCATCTGGTCTCCGGACACAAATGTCCCGTTTTTCAATAAGTATTTCATCGAAAACCGCCTCCTTTTTATATGATCATGATTTCTTTTTTCTTGCATATGGTGTGTTCTTAAGCGGAAGTTTCTGCTCAAATATACCATTCTTTTTATAATACGCAGAGGCCACAGCCGGTGCCGTTGGGATGGACGTGATCTCTCCGACTCCGATGGCTCCGCATGCAACCGGAAGGCCTGCTTTCTCTACGATCCGGCTCTCCACCTCCGGCACTTTATCTGCCCTGAAAAGTCCCAGGGTTCCGTATTTTGCCGTCGGCTTCAGCTTTTCATCGATCGGATACTGTTCGGTCAGCGCAAATCCAAGGGACATCACCACACCGCCTTCGATCTGGCCTTCCACCGAGAGAGGGTTGATGGCTTTCCCCACATCATGGGCCGCCACCATCTTTTTGATTGTTCCGTCCTCATTCAGCACACAGACCTGAGTGGCATATCCGTAAGCCACGTGGGACACCGGATTTTTCTTATCGCTTCCCATCGGATCGGTCTCTGCCAGATATTCCCCATAGAATTCCTGTCCCTCCAGATCCGTGATGTTCTTTCCCCTGACCGCTTCGTTGTAGAGAGCGCATGCCCTCCTTACCGCCTCACCGGTGACCAGCGTCTGCCTGGAACCGGAAGTCGTCCCGGAATCGGGAGCCAGGATGGAGTTGGAAGCCTCATAGACGATATCATCTCCGGACAGTCCGGTCTCTTCTCCGACTACCTGGACCAAAACAGTCCCAAGTCCCTGTCCGATACAGGATGCACCGCTTCTTATATGAAGTTTCCCACTGATCACCTTCAAAATACATCGTCCGGTGTCCGGAATGCCCACGCCGACTCCGGCGTTCTTCATGGCACAGGCGATGCCTGCGTCCGGATACTCGTCGATAACGTCTTCGACTGCCTCCAATGTCTCTGCCAGTCCTGTGGAGTCATCCACAATCTGTCCGTTGGGAAGTTCCTGTCCCGGCCGTATGGCGTTGCGGTAGCGGATCTCCCACGGGGAGATTCCCACTTTCTCCGCCATCAGTGTCAGAACCATCTCCAGCCCGAAACAGCTCTGGGTCACGCCAAACCCCCGGAACGCGCCTGCCGGTGGATTGTTTGTATAGTACGCCCGGCCTTCGATCTCAAAATTCTGGTAATTGTACGGACCTGCCGCATGGGTACAGGCCCTCTGAAGCACGGGTCCCCCGAGGGACGCATAGGCTCCGGTGTCAGAGATGATACTTGCCTTCACTCCCTGAATGATTCCATTATCGTCACATCCCATGGTAAATTCCATATCCATAGGGTGACGCTTCGGATGGATCAGAATGCTCTCGTCTCTGGTTAGTTTCACCTTCACGGGTCTTTTTAAAAGGTAGGCAGCCAATGCCGCATGGTGCTGGACCGTCATATCTTCTTTTCCTCCAAAACCGCCGCCCACCAGCTTATTTTCCACATACACCTTTTCCGGCGAAATACCGAGCATTTCATAGCATTCTCTCTGGGTATCATACACCCCCTGATCCGAGGAGTAAACTTTCACTCCATCTTCTTTATATGGAAAAGCCACTGCGCACTCCGGTTCCAGAAATGCATGTTCTGTCCACGGAGTATGAAACTTTTTGCTGATCACATGTCTGGAATTTTTAATGGCTTCCTCTGCATTCCCCCGGCATACGTATTCTCTTGCCAGGAGGTTGCCGTCACTGTGCACGAGGGGCGCATCGTCTCTCATGGCTTCGTAAGGGTTCTTCACCGGAGTGAGTTCTTCATATTCGACCCTCACCAGTTTTTTCCCCTCAGCTAACGCCTCCTCGCTCTCAGCCACCACGAGGGCAATGGAATCTCCCAGATATTTTGTCGTTGTACCTTCCGGAATCAGTACATACCAGTCCCGTTTCAGATGTCCGGTCCGGACATTCCCCGGGATATCCTTTGCCGTGATCACGGCCTTCACACCGGGAACGGCAAGGGCCTTTGAGCCATCGACAGACAGTACCTTTGCCCTGGCATATTCCGAGCGGACGGCGCTTGCAAAAAGCATGCCTTCCATCTCGATGTCATCCGTATACTCCCCGGTACCCAGTACCTTTTCTCTCACATCCAGCCGATGGACTCTCTCTCCCACCTTCCACTGTCCGTTCTCCTTCGGAATCTTCTTTCTCTCCCGGAAAAGTCTGGCCGCAAGTTCCACCGCATCCATGATCTTTTTATATCCGGTGCAGCGGCAGATGTTATTCCTGAGTGCGAAAGCAATCTCCTTCCTCGTCGGATTCAAATTTACATCCAGGAGACCCTTGGCGCAGATGACCATTCCCGGAATACAAAAACCGCACTGGACGGCCCCCGCCTCCCCGAATGCATAGACGAAAACCTCTTTTTCCTCCTCAGGAATACCTTCCACCGTGAGGATCTCTTTGCCGTCCATCTTTGACATCATCGGGATGCAGGCTTTCACAGCCTTCCCGTCCACCAGCACCGTACAGGTGCCGCAGGCTCCCTGGCTGCACCCGTCTTTGACAGATTTAAGCTTCAGTTCGTCTCTCAAAAAACGGATCAGTTTCTGGTCCTTTTCCACAACATATTCTTTTTTATTGACCATACATCGGAACATACCTATCCCTCCATTCCCGTCACATCTTACAGCGACTTAAGGTTCTTGAAATTCTTTTCTTTGACCGTAAATTTCAGAGGAATCCTCCTGCGGACCCTCACTTTTTCTTCCTCCTGCGGAATGATCAGGTTCAGTACAACTGTGATCAGGGTCGCCAGTACAACCGCTGATTTTCCGAAAACCATCATGACCCATGACGGAAACAGTGCAAGAGAATCCGGAGCCAGTGTAATGCCCATTCCGACAGCCACTCCAAGACCGACGATCGCCGTATTCCGGTTGTTGAGCCCGGCTTTTGCTATCAGTTTCACTCCTGTCATGGCAATAGAGGCAAATACAGATATGGTCGCCCCTCCCAATACACACTGAGGGATCGTGGTCAGCAGAGACGCGATCTTCGGAAGCAGTCCTGCTGCCAGAATGATCCCTGACGCCAGATAAAATACTCTCTTCGTCACAACCTTCGTGGTTCCCACGATTCCTACATTCTGGCTGAAGGTAGCTGTGGGAAGGCCGCCGAACAGCGCACCGAACAGGCTGCCCAGTCCGTTTCCGATGATGCCTCCGGAGAGTTCCCGGTCCGAAGGTTCTCTGCCCAGGCCTCCCTGTGTTGTGGCCGTCAGATCCCCGATGGCCTGCACCGAGTTCACGACAAACAGGATCGACATGGTAATCATGGAAGAGGGCTCAAACTTGATCCCGAAATGAAGGGGCCTCGGAAGCTGCACCCAGGACGCCGAGAGGACCGGACTGAAGTCCACCATTCCGAGAATGACGGCGATCACATATCCGACACAGATACCGATCAGGATCGCGGAAAGTTTCAAAAATCCTTTCGTAAAATGGCTCAGTCCCACGACTACCGCCAGCGTGATCAGGGCTACCGCCCAGTTCTTAACACTGCCGTAATCCTTTGATCCGGTGCCTCCTGCCATATATCCCACCGCTACCGGATATAGGGAAAGCCCGATAGTAAATACTACCGTTCCCGTCACGATCGGCGGAAATAAAGAACGGATTCTTTTGATAAAAATACCTACGATGACTGCAACGATTCCGCCGGTCAGCTGTGCGCCGAACAGTGTAGCCAGATCAAATTCCTGGACTACCGCCTGCATGGTTGCCAGATATGCAAAACTGACACCCATGATGACAGGCAGGCCGGACCCTACTTTGTTTTTTAACGAAATAAGCTGCAAAAGCGTCGCCACCGCAGCGACGATCAGCGCGCCCTGTACAAGGACGATCTTATCCTCAGGTGAGATCTCACCTCTTGATAATGCGATCCCGGCTACGATGATGGCCGGTGTGACACATCCCACGATCATCGCCACTACATGCTGCAGAGCCAGAGGGAGCGCCTGTTTGTACGGCGGCTTCCCATCGGTCAAAAACAGCTCTTTTACTCCTGTCTTACTCTTAAAACTATCAAACATATCTACTATCTCCCTGCTGTCCGCTCAACAGCCCGCTTTGCCGGACTCCCCGTTCCGGACCGCAGACTAAAGCAGATAAAATGCGTAGTCTTCACAGATGACGGTCATCAGCCTTCTCAAACCTTCTGTCACTGCAGAACTCTCATCCTCCAAGTTCACTGTCATTGTTTCTCCCAGATACCTTACCAGACATTTCTTTTCTTCACGGTCCAGTACAAAAAATCCGTCATTTTTACTGTTTTCCATATCCTTTTCATTGGCAAACAGAGTAAATTTATCCAGATAAGGCGCACTGTCGTACGGGCAGAAGCTCCTGCAATTCCCGCACTCATTGCACATATAGTCGATATGAACGACCTGGTCTTTTTCGAATCCCGGCACATGGATGGATACATTGGCCCGGTTCGGACAGACATCCACGCAGTTTTCACATACAACATCGCAGCCGAGACATCTTTTGCTCTGGTTTTCTTCTTCCTTTGAATCCTTCAGTATTCCTTTCTTCTCACAGCAGTCTGACTTTTGCGCAGGATTGTCGTTTCCTCTGGAAACTGAAGATCCGAGAATGTCAGAAGCCGCAAGCATGGCATCTCTCATGCCTTCGACTACCGTAGCCGGGCCGCAGAGTCCGTCTCCGATCACGTAAATGCCTTCCTGGCTGGTCATCAGCGTTTCCGGGTCGGTCTTTGCCCTTCCCCTGCTGTCCACCTGAATTCCGTTTTCCTGATAAAAATCTGAAGGCACCTGTTCTCCCACCGCGGCGATCACCGTATCCGCCGGTATTCCTGTGCGCTTACCGATACTCTTCACACTTCTCCGTCCTGTCTTATCCGGGTCGGAAAGTTCCATAACCTTACAGACCAGTTCTCCGTCTTCCAGGAGTACCGGTGACAAAAGTTCCTTAAATTCCACACCGTCTTCCACAGCCATCAAGAGTTCTTCTTCATCGGCAGGCATATACCGTTTCGTCCTTCTATAGACCAGATAGACGTGCTCCACGCCCTTTGTCCGCTTCGCCGCCCGTGCCGTGTCCATAGCAGTATTTCCGCCGCCGATCACTGCAACGTTCTTTCCGATCATCACATCCCCGTCTTTTTCTTTAAACTCTTTCAGGAATTCCAGCGCATTGATCACGCCGCCTTTTTCCAGTGAGAGTTCTCCCGGTTTGGATGCCCCCACAGCCAGAATTACCGCGTCATATCCCTGCTTCCTCAATGCCTGTGCATTTTCAATCTCTACGTTCAGCTGTATGTCAACGCCGAGTTTTCGAAGGAAGGAAGCGTCTTTCTCCACAGATGCAGCCGGAATCCGGAACTCCGGAATCACATGGCGCACCACGCCGCCCAAAGAATCTGTCTTCTCGTACAAGGTTACTTCCGTTCCTGCCTTCGCAAGGTAATACGCACACGCCATGCCGGCCGGTCCGCCTCCGATAACAGCGGCTTTTTTGCCGTTCTTTTCTGCCGGATTCAAAGAGTTCAGGACATCTTCATAACCTCCCATGGCTGCCTTCAGTTTATTGTCTCTGATATGTACAGGTTCCTCATAAAAATTTCTCGTACATTTGCTCATGCAGTTATGGGCACAGATGGTTCCTGTGATAAACGGAAGAGGGTTTCTCTCCATGATGACTTCCAGCGCCTCTTTGTATTTTCCTTCGTCGGTCAGCGGCATGTATGCCGTAATATCCTGATGAATCGGGCATCCCTCCTTACAAGGCGCCACATAACAGTCCAAGAGCGGAACCGGCTGTTTCATTTTCCTGGAAGGAAGCGGCTTTGCGGCTTTTACATGGTGCTTATCTGTCCTGGCCTTCACGGCAAGCTCTGAAACCGCATTCACGTCAACGCCTTTGAACGGAAGCATGACTCCGCGTTCCTGAAGCTTCTCCGCCATCTGAGAAAGCCGCTGGTAACCGCCCGGCTTCAGCAGAGTAGTGGCCACCGTGACCGGCCATATTCCTGCCCCCACGATTTCTGCAATATTATAGGCATCCGCGCCTCCGGAATAAGAAATCCTTAATTTTCCTCTAAACTCTTCAGACAGCTTTGCTGCCAGGGAAATAGACAGTGGAAATAATGCCTTTCCTGACATATACATCTCCCCGCTCGGAAGCTGGTTTTCTTTCACATCCACCGGGAAAGTGTTGGTAATCTTCACCCCAAATTCCAGGTTCTTTTCATCCGCCAGCTTCATAAGCCTTGTGAGCATCGGCACCGCATCCTCATACTGTAAATCGTCCTTAAAATGAAAGTCCCCGAACACCATGTAGTCATAGCCCATGCCGTCCATGGTCTTTCTGGCAAATTCATACCCGAGCAGTGTCGGGTTGCATTTGATAAAGGTATGCAGGCCTTTTTCTTTTAATAGGTAGTCGGCGATGCTTTCAATCTCCTGGGGAGGACATCCGTGAAGAGTCGAAATCGTCGCAGAATTGCATATATCGGACGGAATAGCTTCAATATCTTCCTCAGTGACATTGTGAAGCCGTTTTGCCATAAGCTTGGCTTCCCTCATACATTCTTTGAAAATACTGCTGTCTTTTGCCTCCGTCATCGTGTCGATAAAGGTGTTGATCTTTTCAGACTTGATGCCTGCCAGGTCATAGCCCACACTGATGTTAAACTGGAATCCGTCCGCAGCACCGAGACCGTATTCTTTTGAAATAATATGCAGCAAAAACCACGCCTTTATGTATTCTTCCATCGCCTGGGGCACATAGAGCTCTGTGGACCATTCACAGTTATATCCCTCATCCTCTGCAAGTATACACGGTTTATTGACACAGGCAGACAGTTCTTCTCCGTCCATGATCTGTACGGTTTTAAGTTCAAAAAATCTGCTGCCCGCCACGTAAGCTGCCGCGATGTTCTGGGCAAGCTGTGTGTGGGGTCCCGCCGCCGGTCCGATCTGTGTCTCCAGTTTCCGTCCGAAAATTTGTACGGTCTCAGACGGATCAGCCTCGTAAGGCCTGCGGACACCAAAGATTGTTCCCTTCTCTTCCTTTTCTCTCAGCACCCAGTCAAGGAGCTTTCGAAAGGGAACTGACGTCATAATATCACTCATAAATTCATCCTCCTATCGGTTATTGATCGTATCGGCCAGTTTCTTTGCCTCTTCTCTGCATTTTGCCATGGCCTGGGCTTCATCGGCCACCAGGAGCCTGCGGTCTTTCATCAGAACCTTTCCGTTTCCGATGGTAGTCACTACATTTCTTCCGGTCATACCAAACAGGATATGCCCGTTTACATTGCTTTCATTCATCGGTGTCAGCGGATCGTAGTCAGCGATGATGACATCTGCGGCCGCACCTTTTTTAAGAACTCCAAGCGGGGACTTAAAATACCTGCCCGCGATCTTTGCATTGTTTTCAAAAAGCATCTGCGGCACTTCCGCCCATGCGGTATTCGGATCGCACAGAGAATGTTTATGCAGTAAATTTGCCACCTTATAAGATTCTGTCATATCATGGGTATAGCCGTCGGTTCCAAGTCCGGCAAGGATTCCCTTCTGTACCATCCTCATCGTCGGAGGGCAGCCGCAGGCATTTCCCATGTTGGATTCCGGATTGTGGACGACCATCGTGTCCGTATCCCTGATCAGATCCATCTCATGCTCATTTACATAAATACAGTGTCCGAGCAGAGTCTTCTCTCCCAGTACTCCGCAGTCCATCAGCCGGTCGATGATCCTTTTTCCGTAGTGCTTCAAACAGTGATGAAGGTCCTCGATGCCCTCTGCCACATGGATATGGTATCCCACTTCCTCCGGCTTGTTGGCCGCCGCCAGTTCCATCGTCTCATCGGAGATGGTAAAAGACGCATGCATTCCCATCATGCCGGCAATCATGTCTGTATCATCCTTCAGAGTATGCTGAATGAACCTTGCATTTTCCATAACCGCTTCCTTTGCTTTGTCCATTCCGTCCCTGTCGGAAACTTCATAGCACAGACAGCTTCTCACTCCCAGTTCTTTTGCCGCTTCTTCTATAATAAAGAGACTGTCCGTAATGCTGCCGAAGCTGGCATGGTGGTCGAATACCGTCGTCACACCGTTTTTAATGCTGTCAATGTAGGTAGCCCTGGCGCTCTGTAAGATCTGTTCCTCCGATAGATTCCGGTCTATAGTCCACCACATGCCGTCTAAGATGTCTAAAAAGCCTTTCGGATCGTATCCGTCAATGGAAAGTCCTCTGGCCATGGCGCTGTATATGTGCTCATGGGTATTAATGAAGGCGGGCATAATGACGCCTTTCTTCGCATCAATATACTCCGCCTCTTTATATGCCTTTCTTATGTCCTCTGTTTGGCCGACTTCTATGATCTTATTTTTGTCCATCACAACAGCGCCGTCCTCTAAAAATGGGCAGCTGACATCTCTTGTGATCATTCTTCCGTTCCCGACAATTAACATAAATTGACCTCCTATTCTTTGTGCAGGTACTCTTTCGATAATCTAAATATAGCATCCTAAAATTTAAAAAACAACCGTTCCGGAGCATGTATACAAAATATTTTTGTGACATCTAAAAATTTTTGTATTTTTTTATTGCAATCCTAAAAAAACGTGCTATGATTAACTTATCAGGCAACCAAAACACTCAGAAAAGGAGTGATCAATATGAATCCGGAGCTGGAACTATTAAAGCAAATGGCGCATACGATCGCCATGCAGTTCGGCAGGGACTGCGAAGTCATTATTCATGACCTTACAAGTAAGGATATGGAACATACCATCGTACACATCGAAAACGGACACGTCACAAACCGGAAATTAGGAGACGGCCCTTCCGCGGTCGTTTTAGAGACACTTCACAAACATCCGGAAGACATCAAGGACCACTACGCATATCAGATTAAGACATCCGACGGCAAAATATTAAAATCCACAACAACCTTTGTAAAAGGGGATGACGGAAAAGTACACTATATCGTGGCCATCAATTACGATATCAGCGCTCTTTTAATGATCGACGCTTCCCTTCAGTCTCTGATGCATGTGGAGGAACAGAAAAAGGATGAGCCTACCGCTATCGTGGGAAATGTACACGACCTGCTGGACAGTCTGATCGAACAGTCTGTCACTCTGGTTGGAAAACCCGCTGCCCTTATGAACAAGGAAGAGAAAGTAAAGGCCATTCAGTTTTTAAATGATGCCGGAGCCTTTCTGATCACAAAATCCGGTGATAAAGTCGCCAAGTACTTTGGCATCTCAAAGTTTACTTTATACAGCTACATCGACGTCAACAAATAAAGGAGGATTAGATCTATATGGAAACAATCAAATGGGCAGTCAATGAAATGCCTGAAACCGATGACCGGCATTTAAGCATCATGGCACTGGATGAGATAAAGAAAGCCAGAACGTTCCATGAAAGCTTCCCCCAGTACAGCAAAACACCGCTGGCCAGGCTGGACCAAATGGCGGGTTATCTGGGGCTTAACAGTATTTATGTTAAGGATGAGTCCTACCGTTTTGGGCTGAATGCATTCAAAGTCCTCGGAGGGTCCTTTTCCATGGCCCGCTACATAGCAAAAGAAACAGGAAAAAAGGTAGAAGCCCTTCCTTATAATGTTCTCACTTCCGAAGCGCTGAAAAAAGAATTCGGTCAGGCAACCTTCTTTACCGCAACAGACGGAAACCACGGAAGGGGCGTCGCATGGGCCGCAAACAAACTCGGACAAAAGGCTGTGGTATTTATGCCGAAGGGCTCCACACAGACCCGGCTTCGAAATATATTAGCCGAGAATGCCCAGGCTACCATAGAGGAAGTCAACTACGATGAATGTGTCCGCATGGCTGCTATGTAGGATGGTGCCCGAAGGCCGCCCGCCGCCGCAAAAGAGACACCTCACGGCGTAGTCGTACAGGACACAGCATGGGATGGATACGAGGAGATCCCTTCATGGATCATGCAGGGCTACGGAACCATGGCAATGGAAGCCGACGAACAGCTTTCTGAAGACGGCTGCGGACGGCCTACCCATGTGTTCATCCAGGCCGGCGTCGGATCTCTGGCCGGAGCAGTCCAGGGCTACTTTGCCAACCGTTATCCGGAAAACCCGCCGAAAGTCATCGTAGTGGAAGCCGAATCAGCTGCCTGCCTCTACAAAGGTGCCGCAAAAAAAGACGGAAGCATCCAGATCGTGGACGGTGATATGCCGACCATCATGGCCGGGCTTGCCTGCGGGGAACCGAATACCCTCTCCTGGGATATTTTAAAAAACCATGTGGATACTTTCACTGCCTGTCCCGACTGGGTAGCCCGAAAAGGAATGCGGATGCTCTCCGCTCCGCTGAAGGGAGACCCGCAGGTTATCTCCGGGGAATCCGGCGCAGCTCCTTTCGGACTCCTTGCAAGCCTCATGACCATGGAGGAATATAAAGATCTCCGTGAGCATTTAGAACTAGACCGTGACTCAAAAGTTCTCCTCTTCTCAACCGAAGGAGACACAGACCCGGACCGCTACAAACAGATCGTCTGGGAAGGAAAAGATCAATAAGAACCTGAAATCTCAAAGCATTTAGGAGGATATTTAGAATGGATTTTAATAAGATCAAAGAAGCCGCACAAAACTACGAAGCAGATATGACAAAATTCCTGAGGGATATCGTAAAATTCCCAGGGGAAAGCTGCGATGAGGAAGCTCATGTCAACAGGATCGCCGAAGAAATGAAAAAACTTGGATTTGACAAGGTGGAGATCGATCCGATGGGCAATGTCCTCGGATATATGGGAACCGGTGAAACACTCATCGGATATGACGCCCACATAGACACTGTAGGTGTGGGAAATCTTGATAACTGGGAGTTCGATCCCTATGAGGGCTTTGAGTCCGAGACAGAGATCGGCGGACGAGGTACTTCCGATCAGCTGGGCGGCATCGTCTCCGCTGTTTACGGCGCAAAGATCATGAAAGATTTAGGCATGCTCAGCGACAAGTATACGGTCCTTGTAACCGGAACCGTCCAGGAAGAAGACTGCGACGGCCTCTGCTGGCAGTACATCGTCAATGAAGACAAAGTCCGTCCGGAATTCGTCGTCTCCACAGAGCCGACTGACGGCGGCATTTACCGCGGCCAGAGAGGGCGTATGGAGATCCGCATCGATGTGGACGGAGTCTCCTGTCACGGTTCTGCCCCGGAACGCGGCGACAACGCGATCTACAAAATGGCGGATATCCTTCAGGATGTGCGTGCCCTCAATGAAAATGACGCTGAGGACGGAACCGAGATCAAAGGTCTCGTAAAAATGCTGGATGAGAAGTTCAATGATCAGTGGAAAGAAGCACGCTTCTTAGGACGCGGCACCGTGACCACCTCAGAGATCTTCTTCTCCTCTCCGAGCCGTTGTGCCGTTGCAGACTCCTGTTCCGTATCTCTGGACCGCCGCATGACAGCCGGCGAGACATGGGAGAGCTGTCTGGATGAGATCCGCGCTCTGCCGAATGTGAAAAAGTACGGCGCCAAAGTTTCAATGTATGAGTATGCAAGGCCGTCATGGAAGGGACTTACCTACCCTACTGAGTGCTACTTCCCTACCTGGGTGATCCCGGAAGACCACGACGTGACCAATGCGATGGCAGAAGCTTACGAAGGATTATACGGAGAACCGCGCATCGACAAATGGACCTTCTCCACCAACGGTGTCTCCATCATGGGACGGTTCGGAATCCCTTGTATCGGTTTCGGTCCGGGACACGAGGATCAGGCTCACGCGCCGAACGAAAAAACCTGGAAGGCAGAGCTTGTGACCTGCGCCGCTGTATACGCAGCACTTCCGTCCATTTACTGTGAAAAGAAATAAACCATTTTACTGTCATTGATCAGATTTGATTTTTTAGGAGGAATCTACTATGAAAATGAATACATTACAGGACTATATCGACCGCTTAAACCAGCTGAATTTTAAAGAAATGTACCAGAATGACTTTTTCCTGACCTGGGAAAAAACTGACGACGAACTGGAGGCTGTATGGCTGGTAGCCGATGCCCTCCGCTTCATGCGTGAGAACAACATTTCCACCAAGGTATTTGAAAGCGGTCTCGGGATCTCTCTGTTCCGCGACAATTCTACCAGAACACGTTTCTCCTTTGCCTCTGCCTGCAACTTACTCGGACTTGAAGTTCAGGATCTGGATGAAGGAAAATCCCAGATCGCTCACGGTGAAACTGTGCGGGAGACAGCCAACATGATCTCCTTCATGGCAGACGTGATCGGAATCCGGGACGATATGTACATCGGAAAAGGAAATGCTTATATGCACGAAGTGGCTGATTCCGTAGAACAGGGAAATAAAGACGGAATCCTGGAACAGCGCCCTACTCTCGTGAATCTCCAGTGCGATATTGACCATCCGACCCAGTGCATGGCAGATATGCTCCATATCATCCACGAATTCGGCGGTGTGGAAAACTTAAAAGGAAAGAAATTAGCCATGTCCTGGGCCTACTCTCCTTCTTACGGAAAGCCCCTCTCCGTTCCTCAGGGTGTCATCGGCCTGATGACCAGAATGGGCATGGATGTAGTGCTTGCGCATCCGGAAGGATACGATGTAATGCCGGAAGTTGAGGAAGTCGCAAGAAAGAACGCAGAAAAATCCGGCGGAACTTTCACAAAGACCAACAGCATGGAAGAGGCATTTAAAGATGCCGACATTGTCTATCCAAAGAGCTGGGCTCCTTTCGCAGCTATGGAAGAACGCACCGAACTTTACGGAAACGGTGATTTTGACGGTATTGACCGCCTGGAAAAAGAACTTCTTGCCCAGAACGCAAAGCATAAAGACTGGGCATGTACAGAGGAACTGATGAAAACAACTAAGGACGGAAAAGCCCTTTACCTGCACTGCCTGCCTGCCGATATCACCGGTTTAAGCTGTGAGGAAGGCGAAGTGGATGAGAGCGTCTTTGACCGTTACCGCAATCCGCTCTACAAAGAAGCAAGCTACAAACCATATGTGATCGCAGCTATGATCTTCCTGAGCAAATTTGAAGATCCTCAGGCTATCCTCAACAAGCTTGAAGAAAATAAAAAGCCAAGAATCTTTGAATAATCTGAACTGCTAATTTCTAGTTTACCGCCACTTACATTCCGACAATGACGTTTGTTCGTGGCGGTTTCTATTTTCAGGAGGTATCCCATGTATACTAGAAAAAGAATCGTCATCGCTTTAGGCGGCAACGCTCTGGGAGATTCACTGCCGGAGCAGATGACTGCCGTTAAATCCACATCCAAAGCTATCTGTGACCTGATTGAAGACGGCCATGAGGTTGTCATTGTCCACGGAAACGGTCCCCAGGTCGGCATGATCAACAACGCCATGAGTGCATTAAGCCGGGAAGATGAGAACCAGCCAAACACTCCTCTGTCCGTCTGTGTGGCCATGAGTCAGGGCTATATCGGATATGATCTCCAGAATGCCATCCGGGAGGAATTGAGGAAGCGAGGGTTCCTCCGGACACCGGTAGTAACGATCATCACACAAGTCCGGGTAGATGAAAAAGATCCGGCCTTCGATAACCCATCTAAACCGATTGGCCGCTTCCTCTCCAAAGAAGACGCGGATTTTCAGGCCAAAGAATACGGCCATATCATGAAAGAGGACGCAGGCCGGGGCTACCGCCGGGTCGTAGCTTCCCCAAAACCGAAAGAAATCGTAGAGCTTGGGGCTATCCGCAATCTGGTGGACTCCGGACGTGTCGTGATAACCTGCGGCGGCGGCGGAATTCCTGTGACTTTAAAAGGCGACCATTTATCCGGCGCCAGCGCGGTCATCGACAAAGACTTTGCCAGCGCTCTGCTGGCGAAAGAACTGGACGCGGATGTGCTGATCATCCTGACAGCCGTGGAGAAAGTAGCCATCAATTTCGGCAAAGAAAATGAACAATGGCTGTCCGATCTGACCATTGAGGAGGCAGAGCGCTACATCGGGGAAGGACATTTTGCTCCCGGTTCTATGCTTCCGAAAGTACAGGCCGCTATCGACTTTGCAGGTTCTAAGGCAGGACGTACTGCCATGATCACTCTTTTGGAAAAAGCAAAGGACGGAATCATGGGAAAAACTGGCACACAGATTCACAAATAACCAGAGACATAAAGGGCACCCCTTTCCGGGAGTGCCCTTTTCCATGCCTGTTTATACTTCTTTTTTCTTGACCGGAAAACATACTTCTGTTACCAGATCCTCCGGTGTCCTGGCATCATGCGGACTCACATGGTAAATGCAGACCGACGGCCCGTCAAAGTCATACCCGTTTTCACAGATCCATTCCGCTACCGCCTTATTTACTCTCGTAATCTGGTCATAGCTTCCTTTGTATGTCACAGATGCTATCTGCATTTCGTCCACATACTTGAATTTTACATGCTCCGTGTCTTGATAGGTTCCATCGACAGACACCTGGATTTCCACATCCACATCACTTTCCTTAAACCCTTTGTCATGGAACACAGCAAGTCCATAGCCTGGATTTTCCGGTTTCACGTTCTGCCCCGCAATCTCCTTATTTAGTGTCTCCCACAGCATTCCTTCACAGTCGTAGGCAGGAATCACCTGTCTCACACTGGCTACATACCTCTTCGGCAGTGTTTTTAACGTCACATTATAATCCATAAAGTTTCCATCCTTTCTCAGCCACTGAATCGTATTGTCAAGAAGTCTGAGTTTTTGTTCCGTTTCCTGAGCCTGACAAAGAAGTTCTTCCCTCTTGATCATCAGGAATTGTTCCATCTCTTCCTCATTTTCGTATTTATTCAGGATTTCACCTATAACAGACAGTCCAAATCCCATAGTCCTTAATGCCTGTATAGTATCTGCCTCCGGAAGCTGGGATTCGCTGTAATATCTGTATCCAGTACTTTCATCTACCGACTCCGGTATCAATAGTCCGATCTTGTCATAATGGCGCAGCATACGGATGCTGACTCTTGACAGTTTTGAAAAATCTCCGATTCTTAACATCATTTACACCTCTCACATATGTGGTTGTTCCTGAGCTCATCTTCAATATAGACTATATCACTGTGTCAGAGTCAAGGGACGATTGAAAAAAATTTTTATTTGCTTACTGTCCGGACTGTGTTTCCTCTTTTCAGAAGCGATATCTCTGTGGAGCTGTTTTAAATTTTGGGAGATAGAAAATCAGCTGTAATTTATAGAGATAAGTTTTTGATATTTTCCACATAATTTCCGTTTGGCTCTTAGAATGCCTCTCTCCAATCATGTGGAAAATGGACGTAATATCTGTTGGAGAAGGACCTCTGTCAAAAAAAGGTTCCGCCTGCGATACTTTTTCTCCATTGTCGGAAGGAGGCCTTTCCAGAGCCGACTGGAGATAATGGAGAAAAACTCGTAACTTTCTTCAAACCGCTGTTTTCCTTCGTCTGTGACACCCGTCTGCTGCCGCAGATTTACCACCGGGACTTTGGCTGCCCCTGTCATGACTCTTGTAATCTTCAGGGTTTGCCCATTTGCCAGCTTAGAGTGGAAAGCTGCCCCTTTATCCGTTAAAACAGTATCTTCCCAACGATTCATAATTTTCCCTCCTGATATTACATCATAGTTTACAGAATTCATTTACTACTTTGCCGGATCATGATCTCTGTAAAAAATATATCATGGTAAATAAGGGCATAGTAGGCATTTTCCATAAAATATTCCGTCCGTTCTTTGAACCCATTGCTAAAATAAAATCTCTCTGTTGATACAATAAAACGCATCCAATATAATCAAAGGGAAAGGAGATGCGTATATAATGTTCAAAATCGGAGAATTTTCCAAGCTCACGCAGGTTACAGTCCGAATGCTCAGACACTATGACCAGACAGGCCTTTTAAAACCTGCACAGATCGATCCAATGACCGGATACAGAATGTATTCCGTGGAACAGATTCCTGTATTAAATAAGATCATCTATTTGCGGGACAGTGGGTTCCAGGTCTCTGAAATCAAGGAAGCCCTTCATGCCGAAAATCCTACCTCTTTGACAGAGCTTCTTGATAAAAAATTTACGGCAATACTGAATACTATAGAAATTGAGAAAATACGGCTGAAAAAAATAGAGCTCGCGAAACATGAACTCTTGGACAGTCAAAACGAACTGCATTATCAAGTTTCAATAAAATCTATCCCCAGCTGCCGGGTGCTCTCTATAAGAAAAATAATCCCCGACTACTATGCGGAAGGGGACCTGTGGAAAAACTTGTCCGAATTTGCCTGCAGTCATCATATAGCAATAACAGATGATGCGGCATTCTCTATCTATCATGATACAGAATATAAAGAACAGAATGTCGACGTTGAATTGTGTGTTCCTGTCCAGAGCTTCAGCGAGAACAAAGGCGGCTTTATATTTCGGGATACAGAACCTGTCCCGTTCATGGCCTGTACAATGGTATATGGACCTTTTTCAAATATTGCAGGGGCATATCAATCTTTTGCAGGCTGGCTCCAAAAAAATGAACAGTTTCAAATGTCGGGCCAGAATCGCCAAATTGTACACCGCGGCCCCTGGAATGAACATAATCCTGAAAACTTTCTCGTCGAAATTCAGATTCCTCTAAAACCGCCGCTTTCTGCTTTCCATTTATCCAATGCTCCATTTTCCCTTGACCCTCACATCGTGTGAGGGTCTATATTTATTTTGTTATCAAATCAAACAGTAAAACAGGAGGTACTTTTATGACATCATTTAACATTCGGTCCATAGGAAAAATTTATACTGACGAGAAGGGAACATTCATTAAGATCGATCCGCCGTTTATCCCCGCTCTTGAGGCTTTGGACGGCTTCAGCCATATCAATGTCATATGGTGGTTTAGTGAGTGTGATTCGGACTCTGATAGAGATACTCTGGTGACAGAAAGGCCTTATAAAAAAGGTCCCAGACGAATGGGGATCTTTTCAACCAGATCTCCCCACCGCCCCAATCCGATCGCTTTAAGCACCGCAGAGATTCTTCATGTTAATCATCAAAACGGTGAAATCCAGATTGCTTATATCGATGCCAATGACAATACCCCGGTCCTGGATCTAAAACCCTATACACCAAGCCTTGACCGGATAGAAACACCTGCCGTACCCGAATGGTGCCGTCATTGGCCAAGAAGTTCTGAAGAATCGGCAGACTTTGATTGGGATCAGGAATTTAACTTCCAGGGGCACTCCCCATCCCGGGTTCCGGATTAATAATTAATTAGAATAAAGAGAACAGGGCCGCTTCAACGTCCCCATAGAACAAAAAAACGGTTAAGTTCTAAATTTGAACTTAACCGTTACTTATAATGCAGAAGAAGAGACTCGAACTCTCACGGGAGTAATCCCACTGCCGCCTGAAGACAGCGCGTCTGCCAGTTCCGCCACTTCTGCATGTCTCAAGCATGATTAATAATACACGATTCCAAAGAAAATATCCAGTCTTTTTTTGATTTTTCTTGTACTTTTTTACATACACGCCTGAAACTATTGAAAAACTACTGCTGTTCCTGCATCCACTGTTCGATCTGGTCCCTTGTTTGGGCTGCTACCAAAGGCTCTCCGGCCTTCCCGTCTTTGAATAAAATCATCGTAGGAATCGTCATCACTCCAAATCTCTCTGCCAGTTCCATCTGCTCATCAATATTGATCTTTCCAATCTGAACCGAATCTTCCCGGTCCTCTCCAATCTGTTCTAAAGCAGGGGAGATCCTTCTGCAGTAACCGCACCAGGGTGCCCAGAAGTCTACCAATACCGTTTTTTTTGCTTCTAATACCTCTGATTGAAAATTTTCTTTTGTTATATTTATAATACTCATGCTGTTTCCTCCATCTCTTTTGTAAACTGAAACTTTTTCTGTTACATTTCTTAATGTAACTATATCAGTTACATTTAAACTTGTCAAGCAGTGAATGAAAATAGACAGCCAATTTATTTAAAATTGACTGTCCAATCTCGCATCTAAGACTCCCGCCCCAGCTGTTTTATGATACTCTTATCTCTGTTTCTTTCTCCTTCTGACCACACCAATCATCATCCCTGCGGCTCCTAACATACAGCATATGATCCACATGATCTTGCTTTCCTCTCCGGTCTGTGCAGTCCCTTCCTCTGCGGTTCCCCATCCTTCTCCCGTCTTTTTCCGGGCTCTGCGCTCTGCCACTTCTCTATAGTTCCAGCTGGTCTTGGTTTTCTTCTTCGGCTTCTTTTCTTTTTCTTTCTTCGGTTTCTTTGCCGCAGTTGTCGTCTCCTCTTTCGACGTGGTTCCTTCCACTTTCTTTTTCCATTTTGCCTTCAGGGTCAGATTCTCATGCACCGGCGTATTAAAGTCCCATTTCACTTCGTTTCCCTCCGCATCGGTGTAATACCAGCCCTCAAAAAGATATCCGGCCTTCTTCGGTTCCTCCGGCTGGCTCGCTTCTTTCCCTCCTGTAACTGCCCTCCGTCCGTATCAAACGTTACCGTGTGTTCTCCGGTCAACGCAACCGCCACTTTCACCCTGGGTCCAGCCTCCATGGAGAATGTCACATCAAAGGAGCCGGTCTTTCCCGCCGCCTTTGCCCGGTTCAGTTTCAAAAGCTGTTCCTCATCGATCTTTAAGACCGCGTTGTCTCCGTTTTCATCTTTCCCTCTGGCCCTGCAAAGCTCCGTCAGTTCTTCCTCTCCAAAGCTGTTTCCTCCGGTCGGATGGCTCACACTGTCTGCCCCGCAGCTTGGCTTCCCGCTTCCCTGGGCTGCCCCGTCAAGCCCTTCCTCTGTCAGATAGACTGTGACCGTTGCCTCTGTCCCGTCAGGAGCTGCAAACGTCAGTTCAAACTCCCCGGTCTTTTTGGATGCTTTTGCCTCGTTCAGCTTCTCGATCTGTTCCTGCTTCGGAAAGGTGATCAGATCCGTTTCGATCACACTGTCATCGCCTGTGACCGCCTTGACTCTGCTCAGTTCCTTTAGCTGCTCTTTTGTAAATGGCGCTCCGCTTGTTTTACTTATGATATGTTTGGCTTTGATCATCTCTCCGCTGTCCGCATCCTGCACGATCTCATCATACTCTCCATGGAGGCTTACAATGATCTTTACGCTCTTTTTATCCGGCGAGGTAAAGGTCAGCTCAAACTTCCCGGCTTTTCCCGCAGTCTTTGCGTCGTTGATCGTTTTCAGTTCCTTCTCATTCGGAATCAGATGCTCATCTTTATAGGTGGTCCCCTCAGCATCCTTTCCCTGTACCGAAGACAGAGTCCGCACATCGTCTGCCGTCAGTGCAAGGCCTCCGGTCTCTTTGGAAAAGCTGTTGGCTCCGATCGTAACCTCCAGATGTTCCGGGTCCACCTTCGCGGCATCCGTTCCCTCGGCCTTTAAGCAGACTTTGACTGTCGTCTTTGTCCCGTTGGGCGTCGTAAACACCAGCGGATATTCCCCCAGTTTTTTCTCTGCTTTCGCCTTGTTGATGGCCTCGATCTGCTCCGGGAATTCAAACCGCAGATCATCCATCGAAAAATCCGTCCCGTTTTCCTGCTTTCCTGTGACCTTCGTTAAGCCCTTTAACTGTTCTTTGGTAAATGCTTCCCCTCCAGTCTTACTGATCACATGGTTGGCACCGATCTGTTCTTTCGTATCCTTTTCGATCTGATTGGTGTCACGGAATAGCCCGAAATAGACCTTCGTATAAAACTTTCCGACCTCAATCGCGGTGTTCTCTTGAAACGGGGTCCCATCCACAAAGGTGTAATCAGTAAGGGACGTCCCGTCCTGGATATATCCCTGATATCCGAAATCCGGTGCCGCTGTTACATTGGATACTTTATCATTGCCTCCTGCGGATCCGATACCAGGCATACTTGTCGCCTCATCGCCTATGGCAACGACCACCGTATCTCCTCCGCTAACCTGGATATTTTTTGTATCCATGTTTCCGCCGCCATAGCTTGCTCCGATCCCCGGAGCATTGGCTCCTCCCTGCTCTTCTACATAACCGCCCGAAATATAGATCCCGTCTACTGTATTTCCATAGCCTGATCCGATCCCGGAACCCTTATCTGTTCCGGTCCCTTTGATATTCCCTCCGGAAATACGGATATTGCTTGTATATCCTCCCCCACCGCTTTCCGAAACACAGGCAGATCCAATCCCTGCCGTATGCAGTCCGGCATATGCCTCAATATTTCCGCCTTTGATTGTCAGATTAGAAAATCCGCAGTTTTTCTTATCCGCAATATTTCTCAAAGTACTGCCGATAGCGCCTACATGCCATATATCTGGATTTCCTTCGGCAAGAAGTGACCCACAGGAACTATTGCAGCGATGGCCTTCTATCCCTGCATTCTCACACTGTATTGTCAGTGTCCCATCCATTCCGTCCTTCGCCAGCGCGGCTCCTGTGCTGCCTGAAAATCCGTCCGCCGAGCTCCCCGAATTGCAGATCAGCCGGTTCTCCCCGATCAAGTTGATTGTGACGTCTGCATGGGAGACATTGATACAGTCCCACTTGGACGTAGTTGTATTCACTTTCCCAATAGTGATGCTGACATTATCCAAGGTTATATCTGTCTCTACTCCTTCCAGCACTTCAATGTTATTGGAAGTTGTCGTACCTGTGATCCAATATCCTTTCGGATTTAGGCATGTCTCATCCTGTGAAAGGCCGCCCCCGGTGGCACCATTCTCTGTGATGCGGATATCTCCCTGACTCACATCGAGCAGTGTCTGCCCATTCTCTGACAGCATTTTCTTCTTCACCGGCTTTTTTGCCTTCCTCTGCGTTGAGCCCGTCTCCTGCCGTTCTGTCGTTTCGGTTCCTCTGACTTTGGGCATTTCTGTCGATGCCGCTTCGGTCCCTTTTTCTTCCGTCGTCTCCTGTTCAGTCTCTGGGGCTAATGTCTGAATTTCAGAAATACCCCCCCCGGATTTTCCAGCCATTTCCTCCTCATGAGCCTGCGGCACAGCCCCTGTGCCGGCTCCCATGGTCACGATCAGAGAAACTGCTGCCAGACATCTCATCCATTTCTTTTTCATTGTTCTTCATCCTTTCTTTCTGCCCTCAAGTGCACTCTTTTTTGGTCACGCTTTTATTATTTGACTTTATAAGAACATTGGACAGCACAAAAGGTTAGAAAAAGGATGGGCATTTCTGTCTCTGCCCATCCATCTTTCTATTCACCGTCTAACAGTTCCGCAAGCTTTCTGGAAATCTCCAGAACAATCTTTTTATCTCTCGGCCCGCAGTTTTCGATCACCGCGTCAAGTTCTTTCACAAAAACATCCTCTTTCATTTCCGGTGAGTGATAACTGTCCATCAGCAGATAGTCCACAGAAACTCCCAATGCATTGCTGATTTCAACCAGCGTGGGAAGTGAGACTTTTGTCTTTGCCGTTTCAATATTTGAAATATGACTGACCGACAGATCAACTTTCTCAGCTAAATATTCCTGAGTCATGTTCTGTTTTCTTCTCACTTCTTTTATTTTCCGTCCCAGCGCTTCATAATTCATTTTCATACACTACTCCACTTCTTATATATTTATGAATCGGAAGCAGCAAACTCCGGTTTCCATAAATATTTTTTATTTTTACAGTACATTTTCCTGTCTCTATTGTCTCCGTTATTTGTTTTTGTTAGAATAGCTTATATAAATAAAAATTATTTATACAGTTTAAGAAGGTGGTTTTTATGGACAAAAAATACTTATTTAAGTTCTGGCTTCTGTGTACTTTTCTCATCTTTTTTTCCTTTTGCCTGTCATTGTACCAATACAGGCGAAGGGAAAAATGGGCAAAAAAAGTCGTCGAAGGGTGGCGTATAAAATACCGTCCCTTCGACGATGATTCCTCAGGATTTTTATAATCTTTTCATGATCTCATAGCATCGGTTGGTCACATAGCCTGCCCATGTGTTCCCGACACAGTAACACTGATTGACTCCTTTTACTGTGGGGCCGTGGTAATAAGCCCCTCCCTTAACGAGATACTTTTCTTTCAGCAGTTTAGCAGTCATCAGAAGATTCTCTTCCTTTGTCGGTGCATTGATGCCTTTGGCGCTGTCAGATGTGACCCCGTAGCCTGTGAGGTTGTGGTCCTCTCTGGCACGTCTGCTGGTCCCCCATGCGCTCTCATGGATTGCAATACCCATCACCACGACTGCATTGACCCCATATTTCTTCTCACATTTATAAAATGCCGGAGCCTCTTCCTCTAAGGCAGATCCCTTCAGCATCAGGCGAATCTCTTCTACTGACAGGTTGCTTTTCTTCAGAAGATTCATTGGATCAAATACACGGGGCTCATCCGCCTTCAGCTCTTTGATCTGCTTCTTCAGTGTCCTTATCTTTTTCCTGCTTTTTTTCAGTTCTCTCAGCCTCTGCTCCTGTGTTTTGTCACAGTTTAAAATCTGCTGGTCCAGATACTGCTTTAACTGGATCGTCTCCTCATCTTCGATGACATCCGCCACCTTCATTTCACCGGCCACATCAAAATTATAATTTTCTGCGATGTCTTTGAGATAACCGTTTTTGGTCTTTACTGACAGTTCCAGCAGCAAATGATTGACTCTGTGACCGATCTGAGTGTCATTCCCGTCCTTCTTCACCCCGGTCAATGCCACTACACCCGGAATCGCTACACTGCCGCTCTGCTCATTCAGCGCCTGATAAAACTTCTGGATCTCTTCCTTTAACTTATCCGCATGAAGGAGACTCTGCTCCAGGCTTTCTTCCTTCAGGAGCTGTCTTTTTAATTTTTCCTCTCTGGCAAAGGCTGTCTCTGATCTGACGGAAACAGCATCTTCCGGAGCAACGATTTTCTTTTCTTTGTCTTTCTTCTTATCTTTTTTCTTTTTTGATTTCTTCTTAGATTTTTTCTTCTTGTTATGTACTTTTTCTGTCTTTGCTTTGTCCCCCTTTTTCTCTGTGGCAGTCTTTTCTGAAGCCGTTGTAGGTTTGGGCTCCTGTGCTGCCGTCTGTTCTTCTGTAGTCGCCTCTGTCTCTGTTTCTGAAGCACTGGATGATGAAGTCTCAGCAGTCTCCTTTGCTTTGTCCGGTTCTACGGCGTATGCCGGTACCGACACGCTCAGAGTAAGAACGACCATACACAAAATGCCTGCGGCCTTTCTTAAAGCTTTACTCACGATAATACCCCCTTATATATTACCCATGATACATCGGCTGTCATAATTTTGCAACTCTCAGAGCTGATTTCAGACTTTTTTAATAAATCTAAAAATCCCAGAAACTGAAGTCTCCGGGATTTTAATTTTAGATATTCTTTTGTTACTGGATGATCCTTCTTGCACATACAGGAGTCCGATAGAACGCATTTGAGACTTTGATCCCTCCTTTTGGATAAGGAGCTGAATTACTTGCGTGCACAACCTGTCCGCCGCCGATATAAAGGGCTACGTGGTTGATGCCTCCTCCGCTTCCGTAGAAGACCAGATCTCCTGCACGGAGATTGCTTGTGGAAACTGCGACTCCTTCAGAGGCCTGTGAGCTGGATGTTCTGCTGATGCTGTATCCGAACTTGGCCAGAACCTGCTGTGTAAATCCGGAACAGTCGATTCCGTTCGTGAGACTGTTTCCGCCGTAGCGGTACGGGTTCCCCACAAACTGCAGTGCGTAGTTTGCTACTCTTTTGCCTGTGGATGTTCCTGAAACGCCTGCAGATGCCGGAATTGATTTCCTGCTCTGGCTGCTGCCAGTGCTCTGTGTGTCTGCGGAACTGCTTCCTGAGGACTGGACAGAACTCTGAACAGACTGCTGTTCCCGAGCTTCCCGGGCTTTCCTTTGTGCTTCCAGCTTTGCCTGACGTTCCGCCTTTATCTGCTTCATAGATTTTGCTTTTTTAAATTTATATTTTACATCTACATAATCTTTTGAAACATATCCGGTTTCACCATCGACTTTTACCTTTGCCCAGTCGCTGTTCTGTTTCTTCACCTTATAAGTTTCATCCTCGGAGATTAATGTCACAACATCAGCATCCTTAGAAGCTTTTTCCCTGACTCTGAGAGTCTCTGTTGTAACTTTTGCTACCTTCTTTATATTTTTTTCTGCAAAAGCCTGTATATCATCTTCAAAGACAAGATAGTCATTTTTCACATACCCGGTCACATCTCCGGATTTCACCTTCGTCCATTCTGTGCCTTTTTTTACAATCGTTCCAAGTGCTCCTCTTTTCATTTTTCCTAAAATCTTGGAATCTGTATTCGGCTTCTTTCTTATGTTCAAAGTAGAGGAGCTCTTTACTTTCGCAACTACTTTATCTGCATACTTGCTCTGCGCCTGGTTGTTTTCTTTTTTCTGGTCCTCCGCTGCCGGCTTTGCTGTCTCTTTTGGCGCCGCATTTACAGGAGCCGATGTCAATATCATACCTGCCATGGCCACAACTGCGACAGACAGTTTCATCTTCTTGATAATCATGTTTCCTCCTCAAATTCTAAATGTTACAAAATTGTTAACTTTGTTGCTACAGGTGCTATTATAACACGCACAGCCCCTATGTCAATACTTTTTAAATATTTTCGTAATATATTCGTAATATTTAATCATATTTTGTAACATTGTGGAGAAAGATGGCAGCCGCTGTCACATTATTTAAACTGGCTCCTTTTATTTCCTTTAAACTTATGTAATCTTCTATTGTTTCTTTTCCCCTCCATTTATTAATTCCGGATGTTTCAATTTATCCCATTTCCCTTCCTCTGTTGCTGCTACAATTAGAATGTTAACCAAAAACAAACAAAAGAAAACAATATATGCCCCGGTTAAGCTTCCCGTCAATTTCATAACAACCGCATTTACAACAAAATTAAGACATCCAATACAATAATTAATTGGAAAAATCACACCATTTACTTTTGGATAATCCAACACACCAAAGATAGATGCCGGAAATGATAATGACATATTAGTACTTCCTCCCAAGGAGAAACCAACAATAAAAATGGAAGCATATACTAACGGGGGCCAAAAACTTGCTAATAGATTTAATAAAATCCCAAACGCAAACACTCCGCAGTAAATCATACAAGCCTTTTTTGTACCTATTTTTGTATCGATATATCCAATTCCATAACTGCCTATAATCCCAATTAATCCAGCTACAGTCATTGCTCCAACTGCCATATCTGTTGACAGTCCCAAATACACATTCCGCTGTACAAATTGTGTAATAATTCCGAGTAATCCTAATGTAATAAATCCTGGTACAATTGCCGCAATCCATACTTCTTTACATTTCAGCATTTTAGAAATAGTCCAATCGCTGACATAGTCATCTTTGTCTGATATATCTTTATATTCCGTTTCATATTTTTCTTTCGATACATTATCCGGATACATGCCTGCATCCATTGGATTATCTCTTAAAGTAACAAATGCGTATATTCCTAATACAACTGCTGCCGCCGCAAAAACAGATAAACTAACTTTATATTCTGCCCGTCCTAATAAAAATGTCATCAATGGTGCTAAAACTGCCGTTCCAATATTGGCTCCGATGGTGCTAATCCCATTGACAACACCCCGTTTCCTGGGAAACCAATCTGATTGCATAGGACCCGTACAAAGATAAAAACAACCTTGTCCACAACTAACCATGATACATTGAGAAAGTGCATACATAACAATATTGGCTGCTCTTAAAAACAAAAAATAAAATGTCAGCCCAAAAATGATAAATAAAACTGCACTTACTTTTCGTCCGCCAAAGCGATCACGAAATTTCGCAATAACCAGCATCATTGCTACCCCGACAAATCCTGCAACAGTTCCCATTGCTAAGCAGACTTCATAGTCAAGGCCCGCACCTTTCGCAATCGCCGGCAGTGCAACATTTAATCCATCATTAACGCCTGCGTTTGTAACCAGCATGGCTAAAATTGCAAAAATCATAAGATGCCAGCCTTTTCCAAGATTAAAACTTTCTTTTATAGATATTTTTTTGTCCTTCATTTTTCCTCCTCTGTAACATATAAATATTACATTTGAGTTTCTTAACCGTTTCAATCATTGATTTTAGATGCATCAAAAGACGGAATTTATTAATATATATATTCCATTGTTTCCTTTAACGATTTTAAATTATCTTTTAATGACTGATACATATTTACATAGTAAGGATATAATTGATCATAAACCCGGCTCCAATCCTCTTTCGGACGAACAATGTCGTTTACTTTGATTAATTGCTCTACTGCTTTTGATAAATCCTCAAATACACCCACTTTATACCCAACGATCAAAGCATCTCCGACAGGAACATCTCCTGAGGCTTCATCTAACAAATACACTGGTATATTTAACATTGAAGCTTTAATCTGGGACCATGTATAACTTTTAGCTCCGCCGCCGCAAATTCTTAATATATTTGCTTCTCCGCCTGATTCCTTAACCGTTTCCATGACATTTCTTAAGGCAAATGCTGTTCCTTCAAAGATAGAACGAATGATATCACTTCTCGTTGTATTGATTCCCATTCCGATAAACATGCCTCTTGCTGCTTCATCCCATATAGGGGCTCTTTCACCCAATAAATAAGGGAAGAAGAACAATCCGTTTGAACCAGGTTTTGATTCTAATGCTAATTCATTTAAATAGTTATAAATATTTAAATTATGTTGTTGACAATATAACCTTTCTTCTGCTGCCATTGTATCAATAAACCATTTAATCGCTGCTCCTGTCGTTGTAATTGGGGCGTCAAAAATCCAGGGCATTCCATCAACTGCACATGGTTTTGTAACAACTGGTACATCCGGTTTACTTTGATTTGCACTTCCAACAAAAACCAGAGAACTCGTTCCGGATGATTCTCCTGCATCTCCTAAACGGCTCAATCCTAACGCATACATGGATGCCATTGCATCACTGCATCCGGCTACAACCGGAATTCCTGGAACTAATCCCGTTTCTCTTGCCGCATCGTCCGTAACAAATCCGATAATATCGTCAACTGGTACCGGCTGCGGAAGATATTCATTCAAATTGATTCCTAACACATCGCCAACTTTATCTGACCATTTCATGGTGTTGATGTCTAAACACTGTGTTCTTGATGCCTGATCCACATCCATCGTCAATTTTCTTGTTAATTTAAAATTAATGAAGGAACTGGCCTGTAAGAAACATTGTGTTTGAGCAAAAAGGTCCGGCTCATTGTTTTTAAACCAAAGAATTTTGCTTGGTAAAAATGATACTGACGGCTGTCCGCCCACAATTTGAATAAATTCTTCTTCTCCAATCTTCTGTAAAATTGTATCTAACTCTTTTGATGAACGATTATCTTGATATGTCATCGCATTTCGCACCGGATTTCCATCTGCATCAATTGGCAGCATACTGACCGTATGTGAACTGATAGAGATTCCACGAATTTTATTTGTTATTTCTTCCCCCGCCTGTTCCGCAAGCGAGTGAAAGATTTCTTTTGTATTTTCCCACCATTCATTGGCATCTTGTTCCTGCATATTAGGTTTTGGAATCATAAATTTACTTGGCCGGCTTGCTTCTGCAATTATTTTTCCGTCTTCACCTATGATAATTGCTTTTATATTCGTTGTTCCACAATCCATTCCCAATAGGTAATTCTCTACTTTTATCACTGCATTTCCTCCATCCCATCCGACGTACAGAGTTTTCTATTCTTGTGAATCTAACGCCTGTGCATCTGTAGTTGGCGCTTTTATACATGCTATAATTCCAATAACAGCCAGTGCCGCAGCTGACAATAAAAATCGATTTGAAATATCACTACCTAACATATTGGCTGCAGGATTTACTACATATGCTGATACAAAGTTTCCAACATTATATGAAGCTGATACGATTGCAATCGCCAAAGATGCCTGAACTGCCGGTACCATATTTGCGGCAAATGTAACAGCTCCCGGATTCCGAATTGCAAAACCAAGACCCGTAATTAAAGCTCCTGCACACACAACTGGTAAACTTGTTGAGAATCCAACCATCGCTGTTCCCAACGCCATCATAAGAATTGCTCCGCCAATAGTAAATCGTCTTAAACGCTTTACAACAGATCCTAAGACTAATCCTCCTGCAATCCCTACAATCTGCATAATAGAAGCAACTGTTCCTGCTGTGCTTGCATCTCCGATTCCTTTTCGATCTATGTACATTGAAATATTTGAGTTAAAAGTTGCTACAAAGATGCCTGTTACCAAACATAAAAGTCCAAAATAGACCATTTCTTTTGAGATTCCTGCTTTTTCCTTCTTCTCCTCTTGCTTTGTAACCTCACCTTTTGGCACAGTTGCTAAAACAATCAGAACAATCGGAATACAGATTAAAAATACCAGATATCCTCTTCTCCATCCTGCCATTGCTGTAAACATTCCAGAACCTTTGGCAATCAATGCTCCACCGATACTGACAAAAATGGATTGGAATCCCATAACTCTTGATTTGTCAAGCCCCGTAAAATAATCTGAAATTAAAGATGAACTAACAACTACCACAAAGGATAATCCCAATCCGATAATTCCGCTGGCAGCATATAACATCCATAGTTCTGTATTCAATACCTGTGGCAGCAATGCTCCAGCTAACATAAGGATTGTACCAATAATACCAATATTTTTCTTCGTAATGTGCGGCTCTAAATATGGTTCCAGCAACATTCCCGGTAAACAGATTAAATTAATAATCTGTAATACGATTTGTATTGATGTGTCACTAGCGTTCGGAAAGAACTTTCCGATTTCTGCAAGGATTGGTGCCAATGCACTATTACAGGCCATTGTTAATGACATTACCAATAATCCGGCAGCTATTAATGTTTTATTTTTATTATTTCCCATATTTTTATCCTTTCTCAGCGTTTCCAAATATATTTCCTGTCTTCATCTTTTAAATATGCTAAAACTTCCTGTGACATCATTTCTCCAGACCAATGATCAACATCGGTTGTGAGACCTGCCATATGCGGTGTGCAAACAACATTTCTCATAGAAAGTAACGGATGATTTGACGGAACAGGTTCTTTCCAATAGACATCAATCGCAGCTCCGCCGATTATACCTGTTTCCAGTGCCTCTACAAAATCCTTTTGATCAATAACAGCAGCTCTTGCAGTATTAACAATAATTGCTGTTGGTTTCATTTTTGAGAACCAATCTTTATTTACGATTCCTTTTGTTGAATCCACAACCGGCAGATGAATACTAATCATATCACTTTCTTTTAACATTGTATCTAGATCTACAGCTTTACATCCGTCTGCTTCAATTTTATCAGCTGATAAATATGGATCATATGCTAAAATCTCCATACCAAAGGCTTTTGCCCTTACAGCTACTTCCCGTCCAATTGCTCCGTAACCGGCAACTCCTAATTTCTTTCCATATAATTCAAAGCCAATTCCATAGTCTGTGTAAGGATGATTTTCATCTAATGGTCCCCAAATTACATTTTTTACATCTGGAACATCATAAATATCTGACATTTTCTCTCCAAGATGTTCTCCTTTTTGAAGTCCTGCTGCACTTAATGTCAGTTTTCTTGCCGCCGCTAACATCAGTCCGATATTATATTCTGCAACAGCTACACGATTTCTTCCTGGTGTATAAGATAGTGGAATATTTGCTGCTTTTAATACTTCGTTGTCAACAGTGACTGGCGTTCCTTTTGCAACTCCAATAAACTTCATCCCGGAACTAATCCACTGATTAAGGGTATCTGTTCCGGCATTCTCATCTCCTAAAACAACAATTTCGTATCCGTCACATTCTTCACGTGTCATCTCTTCTGTGACATTTCCTTTTCCGTGTTTCAGTTCTCCTGCAACGGTTACATCACAATATTGCTCAATTTCTTCTAATCGTTTCTCTGGTAATTGTGTACATAATACTAATTTCTTTTTCATCTTCATTTCCTTTCTGTCCTCATTTATACACGCAGTGCTGTATAATAACCCGTGTTAACTGCATCATATATCTTTCCTACTTTTCTGCAGTCTCCGATTACATATGTTTCTTCTACGACTCCATCAAATTGATCAACTTCATCATATGGAGATATAAATCCAAGTGCACAGACGATACTATCTGCTTCAATAAAAATTTCATTTCCGTCTTTTTCACATTTTACTCCTGATGATGTAATTTCTTTCACCATTGTATCAGTATAACAAGCTGCTGATTTTTCAACCTCAGGCATCAATCCTCCTCGATAAAACGAATTCACTTCCTCTGCTATTTCCGATTTCATCTCTATAATACTGACTTCTTTTCCTTCATGGTGAAATCCAACAGCACCTTCTGCACCTACAAGGCCTCCTCCCATAATGACGATTTTTGATCCTAATTTTTCCGGATGAAGTTCCGCATCAATTGCCATAATGACATTTTCTCCATCAATTCCTTTGATTGGCGGCCGGCTTTCTTTGGCACCAATGGCAATCATTAATACATCCGGATTTCGTTCTTTCACATATTCAGGCGTTACTTCAGTATTTAAAATAACCTCTATATCAGCTTCTTTCACACGGCGTTCTAATACTTTAATTAATTTTAAAATATCTTCTTTAAAATAAGCTGCTCCTGCCGGATGTAAATTTCCTCCCAGCTTCTCTGATTTTTCAGCAAGTGTAACCTGATGCCCTCTATTGGCTAATGTTATCGCAGCTTCCATTCCTGCCGGGCCGCCGCCAACAACCAGAACACTTTTCATAATATCCGCAGTTGATTTATGAAGCTTTGCTGCCAACTGTTCTCCCATAATTGGATTAACTGCACATTTGACCATTTCTAATTCGCCTGTTGCCCCAAAACATTCATAGCATCTTAAACATGGTGTAATGTCTTCTGCTCTTCCTTCATATGCTTTCTTTGGCAAATAAGGATCTGCCAGACTTGCACGGCCTAACTCAACCGCATCCGCCTGTCCGGCTGCAATTATATCTTCCATTTGGGCAGGGTCATTCAGTGATCCTACACATGCCACCGGCGTATTTACATGTTTTTTTATTTGTGCTGCCAAATAGACATTGACTCCGCGTGGATAGAAAGCAGAGGGATGAGTACGGCAAAACATATCCGGATCTTCATGATTTCCGCATGAAACATTAATTAGATCAACCTTATCATCAATCATTTGAGCCACTTTAACACAATCTTCTAATCCCAATCCATTGTCCGTAAAATCATCACCTGAAATTCTTGCTTCAATCGGAAAATGTGGTCCTACCGCTTTTCTTACGGCATCTACTGCCATTAGGAAAAATCTTGCACGGTTCTCTAAGGAACCGCCAAATTCATCTTTTCTTTGGTTCATAACCGGAGATAAAAATTGTGAAAACAGCCACCCATGCGCCGCATGCACCTGCACCATATCAAATCCTGTTTCTTTACATAATCTGGCCGCTTCTCCATAAGATTTAATAATTTCATAAATCAACGTTCTCGGCATTTCATGGACTTCTCCCATTGGTGTCATTTCATAACTTGGACCATACGCAGTTTCGCAAGTTGCAACATTCCCTCCAACACTGGCTAATCCGCCATATTTTCCGCCATGTGATAACTGAATATTGGCATATGCACCTGCATTGTGAATTGCCCTTGCCGCCTCATTCATCCCCTGTCTGACCCCAAATGCATCTAATTGTAATTGCTTATTATGGGATTTCCCTGTTTTAGAGTGTATAATTGCTTCTCCATATGTAACAACGCCGGCACCACCCATTGCTTTTTCTTCTAAATAAGCAATCATTTCTGGTGTAAAATGTCCATTCAAATCAATCATGCTGGGACTTGTCGGTGCACAGATAATTCGATTTTTCATTTTAATATTGCCAATGCGCAATGGAGAAAACAAATGTGGATATTGCTTTTTCCCTTCACATTTTCGTTTCATATTTTCTCCTCTTTTTTAAAAAGCCTTCTTCAGAATATTTAGAATATCTTGCTTTGTTATGTTTTGTTTTGGATTGAATCCAAGAACAGGTTCTTTTAATACATCCTCCGCCAGCATATCAAAGTCTTTGTTCTCAATCCCCTGTTCTGACAAAGTCTTAATCCCTAACTGTTTTGTCAATTTCAGCAGCTCTTCTGATAACAAATATTGATCTTTTTGTATATTCCCTGAAAGAGATAATCCAATGGCTTCTGCCATTTTTACCATTTTTTCCGGACAACTGTCTGCATTGTATTCCATTACATATGGTAAAACAGCTGCATTTGCCATTCCATGAGCTAAATGAAAATGAGCACTTAATGTATGGGCAATCCCATGCACCAAACCTAAATTTGCATTAGAGAACCCAAATCCCGCAATCACGCATCCTAACATCATTTGTTCTCTAGCCTCCATATCTTCTCCATTTGCATATACTTTTGGCAGATTTTCGTGGAAAATTTGAAGTCCTTTTAGTGAATGATATTCTGTTAATGCTGTTGCTTCATTGGAAATATAGCTTTCTACTGCATGAGTAATCGCATCCATTCCTGTTGCTGCCGTTACAGAAGACGGCATTGTTTTTGTAAACTCCGGATCTGCAATTACTTTATTTGCTGCTATTTTGTTATCAATGATAACGTATTTACAAACCGCTTTTGTATCTGTCAGCGCAACAACATTCGTAATTTCACTTGAAGTTCCGGCTGTTGTTGGAATTGCAATCAATGGTAAAACCTGATTCTTTACCAATCCCATTCCACCATATTGTCCGATTTCTCCTGGGTTTGTCATAAGAATATTAACTGCCTTTGTTAAGTCAATACTGCTTCCGCCTCCAACAGCAACAAAAACATCAATTTCATTTTCTCTTGCAAGCATAGCTGCCTCTTCCACTGCTTCATTGGTGGGGTTTGGAATCACTCCATCAAAAACTGTTACTTTTACATCTGCTTTTTCAATTTGCTCTAAAATCTTTTCTGCAATCCCTGCGGCCTTTACTCCGCTGTCGTATACAACCATTACACTCTTAGCTTCGTACTCTTTCAATATTCCCGGCAACTCTTTTGCCGCATCTTTTCCAAATATAATATCACTGCTTACATAAAATTTTTCCGCCATCTAAATGCCTCCATCACTATCTTTACACTGCTTTATCCGCTGCAATTAATTCTTTCATCTTCTTTTCCCCTGCTTCCGGCATTGGCTCGTAATTTCCAAGAACTTTTGCATAGTATGTTGTTACTGCCATTTCTTCTGTATAAATTGTGGCATCCATGGCTGACTTCATGTCTTTTCCACAACAAAACATTCCATGATTTTTAATTAAAACTGATCTTCCATCCTCTCCCAGTGCTTCTGCAACTTTATTCGCTGCATCATCACTGCCCGGCATGGTAAAAGGAACAACATGAACCGGTGTAAACTCACATTGAGGCGGTGTAATTGGTCTTAATGATTCATCACCCATTGCCATAATAGTTGCAAACATTGCATGTGTATGAACTGTCGCTTTTACATCCGGCCTCGCTCTAAGAACCGCTGTATGCATTGGTACTTCTGATGATGGTTTGTATGGGCCATCCATCCATTTTCCGTTTAGGTCAACAATGGCAATGTCCTCTGGTTTCATTGTTCCATATGCAACTCCGCTTGGTGTGATTGCCACAACATCATCTTCATCATCTCTTAATGCGATGTTTCCTGATGTACCATTAATCAATCCTTGTTCTACTGCCTGTAAAATCGCTTCTAATACCTGTTTCCTTATTTTTTCATATTTCATTTTTGTTTCCTCCTTTATTTTGTAATTTCATTGTATGCTAATCTTTTCTTTGCCTCAAACACGCTTTTTCCGTTTTATTAAGGAAATTTTTTTGTAATATTTCTTATATTTGATACAATAGAAATAACAAATTTTCTAATTGGGAGGTTACTATGGATACATTATCTCTTTCTCTCCGGCAGCGGCAGCTCATCCATTTTTTACAGCTTCGTACAACTTACACAACCGGAGAAGAATTGGCGGAACACTTGCACGTATCTTCAAGAACAATTCGACATGATATTATCGAAATCAATGATTCATTAAAAAATACATCTATCTGTATTTTGTCAAAACGCCGATGGGGATATTTATTGAAAGCAGACTGCGAAAAGGAATTGAAGCAGCTTCTACATATGACCACTTCTTTTTTATCAAAAGAGGAACGTGTCCGCCATCTTGCTTTTCGTCTGTGCTTAGCAGAAAGCAACTTAAATTTATATGATTTTGAAGAAGAAATGTTTGTCAGCAGGACAACTTTAGAACATGATTTAAAAGAATTACGTGCATCTTTCACACAAAAAGATCCATATATTAAATTAATCAGAAATAAGACGTTTATTTCTTTTGAAGAAAATGAACGAAAAAAACGTTATATTCTGAATCACTTATTATCCGATCACTGGAATTACAGCTCAACAGGAACAATGTACTCCGAAAATTTTTATCTTGATGCAAAAATACTTCGTCTCATCATCCAGGAAACGAATTATTATTTGGCAAAATACCATATTATTGTAGAAGATATCAACATGATTAAACTTAATTTAGCTATTGCAATTATGTACTATCGCATTATTTCAAATCACCCTGTGACAGAAAAAATGGAACTTACCTATGTTGACTCAGAGATTCTTCATCCTGCCAATTGTTTATTAAACTCCCTTGAAAAAAAGCTGAATTGTTCTTTTGGGACAGAAGATCGAAAAGACATTTATCTAATAATCTCCTGTGCACGATTATTAGATGCGAAAAAATTGACATTCAAAACTGTTGACCAGTATTTTGACCCATCCATTCTTAAACTTACTGATGCTTATATTAAACAAATCCAACAGAATTTCCATATTGATTTTTCTGCAAACGAGGATTTTTATATTACAATTTTACAGCATTTTCGCTATTTAAGTTTGCCGCTGCATTATTTTAATGAGATTTCTTTACAGGTAAATGCGGTACGATCCAACATTTTAATTGAATTAGAAATCGCTTACAGTGTTCAGGAATTAGCACACAGTTATTATCAGCGCTATTTGAATGAAACTGAAATATTATATCTGGCATTCTGCATTGCCGGAGCTTTACGCTATTATAATTATACAGTTCCAAAACAAAAAACTGTTGTCATGTGCCATTTAAATTTGCCTTCCATCTGGGATTTAAAGTATCGAATATTAGATAAGTTTAAAGATTATTTAGAGATTACTGAATTATTGCCAATTCATATGAAAGATACCTTTGATTTTTCAGATACAGACTTGATTTTAAATACTTCCGGAAAAGAAATTACGAATGACACAGACTGTCATTGTATCTCTATTTCACCCTTTTTTACGATTGAAGATCAGAACAACGTTAATACTCATATTATCAACCAACAAATTCATCAATTTTATGATGATTCACTCCCCAGCTCTTTAGACTTATTGGAAAATGGATGTTGGCACGAGAGAATTGACACTCAAGATTGGAAATACATAATTGAACTTTTATTCTCCGATTTTTCAGAAAATAGATATGTATCAGAAAACTATTTAGCGGACGTTCTGCAGAGAGAATCTATTTTGTCTTTCTCATTACAGCCTAGTGTAACAATAGCTTATTCAATGAAAGCAAGTTCAAAAACCGTACTTTCTATAGCAACATTAGAACATCGCATCAAAATCAATTCTCATAAAACACGTATTGTCATTTTGGCTGCTTTTCGATTAGAAGAGCGTACAATGTTATTTCGTCTGATCAATGAACTTTTATATAGCGGTGCTAACTTAAACGATTCCAGATTCTTGAAAACAAAAGAAGAATTTCTTGATTTCTTTGAGAGAAACTTAGAATAAACATACTTTCTAATAATAAAACCTCCAAACTGTGTAATTTTACTTACATCAGTTTGGAGGTTTATATAAGCTTTGGGACACTCCCAAAAATATCTTAAGCCAGTTTTCCCTTTGCAACATCAACTAATGCTGTAAATGCTTCCGGATTGCTGATTGCCATCTCAGAAAGCATCTTTCTGTTGATGTCAACTTCAGCTAACTTTAATCCGTGCATAAATTTGCTGTAAGATAAACCGTTCATTCTTGCAGCTGCGTTGATACGTGCGATCCATAACTGTCTGAACTGGCGTTTTCTCTGTTTTCTTCCTGCGTAAGAAGATGTGAGAGCTCTCATAACAGACTGTTTTGCAACTCTATACTGTTTTGATCTGGCACCTCTGTAACCCTTTGCCAGCTTTAATACTTTATTATGTTTCTTTCTTGCGTTCATTCCGCCTTTGATTCTTGCCATTTCTTATAGTACCTCCTTCAATATTCTATCTTATAAATACGGTAAAATCTTCTTCATTACTTTTGCGTTTGTAGAATCTGTCACTGCAGATTTTCTAAGATTTCTCTTTCTCTTAGGAGATTTTTTTGTTAAGATATGGCTCTTATATGCCTTATTTCTTTTTAATTTTCCTGTTCCTGTCTTTTTAAATCTTTTTGCTGCTGCTCTACATGTCTTTACTTTTGGCATGATAATTTCCTCCTTGTACTTTCTTCTTTCTTCCTGGCACTAGTTCTTAGGTGCTAAAAACATAATCATACTTCTGCCTTCAAATTTAGGACGTTTATCAACGGTCGCTACGTCATCTAAAGCTTTTGCAAACTCATCAAGGATTCCCTTGCTGGAATTTACATGAGCAAGTTCTCTTCCTCTGAAACGAAGCGTTACTTTAACACGGGCACCCTTAGACAAAAACTTTCTGGCATGGCTGATTTTTGTATTCAGATCATTTGTATCAATGTTCGGAGACATCCGAACCTCTTTTACCTCAACGGTCTTCTGCTTTTTCTTCGCTTCCTTCTCCTTGCGGGCCAGTTCATACTTATACTTTCCGTAATTGATGATCTTGCACACAGGCGGTTTCGCTTTCGGAGAAATCTTCACCAAATCCAGTTCAGCCTCATCAGCCTTTTTCTGAGCTTCCCTTGCGGACATAATCCCTAACTGTGACCCATCTTCTCCGATCAGCCGTACTTCTTTGTCTCTGATTTGTCCATTGATCATTAAATCGCTAATAACGTTACACCTCCATAAAAAATAAGTGGATAGTCAGACTATCCACTTTACATTCAAGCATGATTATAGAATCAATTTCTTAAATATTAACCCAAGTCACTCTGGTGCTAAGGTGAGAGTGGATACTCTTCTTTCTTGTTCCTGCTGCTTCTCGCAACTCTTACTATCATACAGTTAAAAACTGATTCTGTCAACCACTTTTCGTTACTCTTTGCTGAATTCTACCAGTTCCAGCCCTTCGTTGCGGTCCAGAACAAATTGGATGCCCCATTCGTTTTTAAATAAAAGAAGCGGATTTCCTCTCATATCCCGGACTTTCTTTACCTCTGCAACGCCTTTTAACTTATTCATGTCTGTCTGGACATCCTTAATCCAGCGGATCGCCTGGTACGGAAGCGGCTCCAGACGGATCTCACAGTTGTATTCGTTCTCCAGGCGGTATTTCAGCACGTCAAACTGGAGTGTCCCGACCACTCCTACAATAATTTCCGCAAATCCTGCCTGATGCTCCTGGAAAATCTGGATGGCGCCTTCCTGGGCGATCTGTTCCACCCCTTTGACAAACTGCTTTCTCTTCATGGAGTCCAGCTGAATGACCCTGGCAAAATGCTCCGGCGCAAACGTAGGGATCCCCTCATACTCAAAGTCGTCTTTCGGCATGCAGACCGTGTCCCCGATGGAAAAGATGCCCGGATCGAACACACCGATGATGTCTCCGGCGTAGGCTTCGTCTACAATCTTCCTTTCCTGCGCCATGATCTGCTGAGGCTGGGAAAGGCGCATTTTCTTTTTGCTCTGTACATGCTTTACTTCCATGTTGGCTTCGAATTTACCGGAACATATTCTCATAAATGCGATTCTGTCCCTGTGGTTTTTATTCATATTTGCCTGGATCTTGAAGACAAAAGCAGAAAAATCATGTTCCGCAGGAGCAATCTCTGTTCCTTTCGATACTCTCGGAAGCGGCGCTGTGGTCATTTGAAGGAAGTGCTCCAAGAATGGCTGCACACCAAAGTTCGTCAGCGCAGATCCAAAAAATACCGGGGAAAGTTCTCCCTTATGCACTTTTTCCATATCGAGAGGCTGGGATGCACCGTCCAGGAGTTCAATTTCTTCCATAAGATTTTCGTAGAAGTCCTCTCCTATCATCTGCTCAGCCTGTCCGTCATCAATGGAAATGATGGTCTCTTTCGCCTCCTTGGAACCACCTGTAGATACCGACTCAAATCCCAGAATCTCTCTGCTGTTTCTCTCATAGACTCCCTTAAACTCTTTTCCGCATCCGATCGGCCAGTTAACCGGACAGGTGTCAATCCCGAGCACCTTTTCAATATTATCCAGGAGTTCAAATGTATCTTTTGCCTCCCGGTCCATTTTATTGATAAAAGTAAAAATAGGAATGTGCCTCATGACACACACTTTAAATAATTTGATCGTCTGTGCCTCCACACCTTTGGACGCGTCAATGACCATCACCGCACAGTCTGCAGCCATCAGAGTCCGGTAGGTATCCTCGGAAAAGTCCTCATGTCCCGGAGTGTCCAGAATATTGATGCAGTAGTCATCGTATTCAAACTGAAGAACAGAGGAAGTCACAGAGATTCCCCTCTCCTTTTCAATTTCCATCCAGTCTGAGACTGCATGTTTTGCGTTGGCCTTTCCTTTTACCGAACCTGCCGTGTTGATCGCTCCCCCATATAACAAAAACTTTTCTGTAAGCGTTGTCTTACCTGCATCCGGGTGAGAGATGATCGCAAAAGTCCTCCTCCGTCCGATTTCCTTTTCTATGCTGCCTGCCATTCTATCTTCCTCTTTCCTTATTTCTTAAATTTATCCGCTATCTCATTCTATTTATTTGATAACATACCTAGTCATATTAGCATAACGGCAGACAAAATTCCACCCATATTTATATCAATGGCAGCTTTTATATAAGCATGACTAGAACAAAGTGGCAAGCCACTTCAACTCCCCAACCCCCCAATCTTTGAGGGGCTTGACAACTTTGTGTGCCAGATGCGATTTGACGTAGTCAAATAATTTCCTTACGCATCTGTGTACATCCCGCGGAGCGTTTTTTATTTCATAAGAAAGGTCGTAGAACTTTCCTATGAAATAAAAAAATGAAACGCCTGCAGGAAATCTGCAGACGCTTCTCTTAGATCTTCTATTTTTCAATAATTCCCTGTTCTACAAGGTAATCATGTGCCGCTTCTCTTGGTTCCTTTCCAAGTTCATCGACCTCATAATTCATTTCCATCATGGCATCATTCGTCAAGACAGCACTCAATTCGTTAATAACCTTTTCGAGTTCCGGATACTTTTTAAGCGTATCCTCCCTGATAACCGGCACTGCATAATATGGCGGAAAATATTTTTTGTCATCTTCCAGCACTTTCAGCTTAAACTTCTTTAGCAGGCCGTCTGTGGCAAACGCATCCACTACGTCAACTTTTTTATTTTCCAAGGCTGTATATCTCGGTGAGCCGTCAATTCCCGTCTCATTCTTAAACTTAAAACCATAAGTTTCACATAATCCCGGGATACCGTCGGCACGGTTTAAAAATTCCAGAGTGGATCCGATGCTCAGCTGTGAGCCGACTCCCCGCAAGTCGCTGATTTTGTTCAGATTATATTTTTTTGCGGTCTCTTTGGTCACAGCCAGTGTATAGGTATTGTTAAACTTCGTCTGATCCAGGACTTCAAAATTATTCTTTTCCTTAAAATATTTCTTCAGAGTATTGTAGACTTTATCCATGTCATTGGTGGATTCTTCTTTCAGAATATTCATATATGCGGTTCCTGTGTATTCCACATACATGTCAATCTCCCCTTTGTCCTGTGCCTCATAGCAGACTTCACTGCCTCCCAGGTTCTCACGGCGGTCCACTTTGATGTCCGTTTTATCCTCGATCACATCGGCGTAGAGGTTGCAGAGGACCAGCTGTTCCGTGAAATCCTTACTTCCGATGGCAATCCTCTTATCATCTCCCTTGAAGCTTCCAATTATAGAATTGCCCATGATGGCAGCCACCAGAATTCCTACCAGTACAAGCACACCTTTCTGGCGTCTTCTCTTTCTTTTTAACTGTTCTTTTGAACCCTCATATCCCTGCTGCAGGCTGATCGGCGTCACAAGTTTTTCAATCAGTCCTGTGAGATAATCTACCAGAAGTGCCAGGATACAGGACGGGATAGCCCCTGCCAGGATCTGGGCGTTATTCACTGTACGGATTCCTGAAAACACCAGATATCCGAGTCCTCCGGCACCGATAAATGCGGCCATAGTCATAAGCCCCACCGCGGTTACCGCAGAAATCCTCACACCTGCCATGATGATCGGCAGGGCCAGAGGAATTTTTATTTTAAACAGCACCTGTGCTTTTGTTAATCCGATTCCCTTAGCCGCTTCTACCATTTCCGGACTGATACTGTTAATACCGGTAAATGTATTCTTTATGATCGGAAGCAGGGAATAAATAATGACCATCACAACAGCCGGCAGGGTACCGATTCCCAACAGAGGAATGGACAATCCCAAAAGCGCCATGCTCGGGATCGCCTGTACTACATTTGCGACTCCAAGTACTGGTTTATTCAGGTTCTTTACATAGCTGATCAGGATACCGAGAGGGACACCGACGAGAATGGAGCAGCCCACTGCGATGGCGGTGAGTTCGATATGTTCTGTCACCAGAGATAAAATCTGTTCTTTATTTTGTATCATATACTGAATAAATTCCATCGGTTACACCTCCTTCTCTGTCATGTCTTGTTGGCCTTCATCTGACGTCCGGTCCTCTGTGTCTTCCTCATCTTCTGTTAGATACTGCTGGCTCAGCGTAGAGATCAGATTGCTGTTTGTGATCAGTCCAAGTACCTTTTCATTTTCATCAACTACAGGAATATTTCCTACATCATATTCGTCAATCAGTTTTAAAAGCTGCAGGATATTGTCATCCGGACTTGCAGTCAAAACATCTGTCTTCATCATGGTCTCCGCTGCAGCCAGCGGATTCTTGGCACGGTACAGGGCTTTTCTGTTGATCATTCCCTGAAGTTTCCTGTTTTCGTCCACTACTAACAGCGTATCTACATGCCGTTCTTTCATCCTTTTGACACATCGGGTCCTGGACAGGTCACCGGTACAGGTGACGGGATTTTCAATCATAATATCCTCCACCTTTATGTACTCCGGTGACCCCCAGATACGGTTCTTCCCTACGAAGTTTTCCACGAACTCGTTTGCGGGATTTTTCAGGATTTCTTCCGGTGTATCATATTGGAGAATATGGCCGTCTTTCATGATGCAGATTTTGTCTGCGATCTTGATCGCCTCATCCATATCGTGGGTGACAAATACGATGGTTTTGTCCACTTTCTCATGGAGAGCAATCAGCTCGTCCTGAAGGCTGACCCTTGTCATTGGGTCCAGTGCCGAAAAAGGCTCGTCCATCAGCATAATCTTAGGATTGTTGGCGAGTGCCCTGGCAACGCCGACACGCTGCTGCTGCCCGCCGCTCAGATCATTGGGATACCGGTCCAGAAATTCATCTCCGTTAAGGCCGACCATATCCATAAGATATTCCGTATTCTTGCTGATCTGTTCTTCGTCCTTTTTTTCTAATCTTTGAATCAGTTCGATGTTCTCTCTGACCGTCATGTGGGGAAACAGCCCGGCCTGCTGTATCACATATCCGATACTGCGCCGCATCTCGACTTTATTCATATCTTCAATGTCTTTTCCGTCGATGAAAATCTTGCCTTTCGTCGGCCGGATCAGCCGGTTGATCATCTTCAGCGTCGTGGTCTTTCCGCAGCCGCTGGAACCGATGATCGCTACCAGTTCCCCATCTTCAATCGTCAGAGAGATATCCGACAGGACTTTATTATCTTTAAAACTCTTAGTTACATGTTGAAACTCTATCATTCAATTCACTCCTTTTGTATAAACAGTCAAAAGGATCTGTATCTCTCCAGATCCTTTTATTCTGTTTTCTATAAAACAAATTTCATTTGTCTAATATAGAATTGTCAGCACTGTATTTTCTAGTTTACCATATTTAAAAAACTTTTTCCACTCAGGCACAAAGGGGCACTGTACATCTGCTGTACAGTGCCCCTTGTGATACGTTCTTAAAACTGGTCAAAAAAACTCATTTGTCTGGCTTCATACGGACGCCGGTATGCCGTAATGATATGACGCATATTAAACAGGATGCCCGCATCATTGCAGGCGGCCGCAAACCGGCTCCACAGCTGTTTTGCATGCGGACTGGCACACTGATACCGGTCTCCATATCTCTTCTTATATTTTTCCCTCAAATTGTCATCCGGAAACAGTCTGTCCAGTTTCTCAAAATACCATTCTCTCTGATTCTGCCTCAATGTCACTCCAAAGGCAGGATAGATAAAATCTGCTCCGCATTCTTTCGCCTTCTTTACGATACCAAGAATATTTTCTTCTGTATCCTCGATCCACGGAAGCACCGGCATCATTAAAATTCCTGCAAAAATCCCCGCGTCTTTGAGTTTTGCAAGAGCCTCAAAACGTTCAGATGACAGGGATACTCCCGGCTCTATCTTTTTACACATGGAATCATCACAGGTTGTAATGGTCAGCTTGCAGATCACCGGGGAGTGTTCTTTTATTTCTTCGAGTATGTCAATATCTCTTGTGATCATGGCGCTTTTCGTAGCGATGGCGCTGCCGAATCCAAATGCGTTCAGAAGCTCCTGAGCATGCCTGGTCAGCATCAGCTCTTTTTCAAAAGGATTGTACGGATCACTCATGGCTCCGGTTGCCACAACTCCCTTTTTTGTTTTCCTTCTCAGATCATCCCGGATGATTTCCAGGGCATGTTCTTTCGCTTTCACCTGATCAAAATTCTCAATATGATAACAGTCACTCCGGCTGTCACAATAAATACAGCCGTGGCAGCAGCCACGGTATATATTCATGTTATAATCTCCGCCGAACCAGGAGTCTCCCGGTCCTTTGGTGATGATATGTTTTGCTTTTACATAATCCATTCTTATGAATCACTCCTTCAGTGCAATATACATATGGATTTCTGAGTCTTCCAGCGTGCCTCCCGGCTGATACTCTTCAAAGTCTCCAGTAAAGCTGCGGTTTAAATCCATTTTCCACAGCCTGGTCCAAAACTCGCTCACCGCTTTCTGCATATGTCCCCGGACAATAAACTTTGCATATTTTCCTTTTGGAATTACAGCAAAGGTGAGTCCTTCCTGATTCTGCTCTGTGCTGCTGACCTCACATCCTACTGTAATCTGATATTCCTGCATATTCTCATCATTGTAATCAGAATACAGGCCGATGCTCTTTTCGTTTACTTTGTTTGAGATATTAAAAAAAATTCCTTCTTCAAAAAAACGCCCCCACAAGGATCCGATCACCATTCCGGCATCCGGTGCATCATTGGATGTCCTCGCGCTGATCCCTGCAACCATCTTTTCTTCTAATTCTACCACTTCATAGTTCATAATTGTTCCTCCATTGTTTTTTCTTTATTGTACAACAGAGAACCTGACAGCTGTCTGTCAGGTTTTAAATGTTTTCTTCATATTGTCCCGCCATAAGGCGGAGACGGCGTTTCATTTCGCTGCGGACTTCTTTTGGCCCCAGCACCTCAAGCCCCGGCCCGAAGGATAGAAGCCATCCATACAGCCATTCTTCATCTGCACAAGGAAATGTGATATAAAAAGTCTCCTTCTCCTCTCTGATCCAGTCCGGATCGAATTCATCATAGACGCGGAATCCAAGACTTTTCTCTGCCCTGACGGATACTTCCATATCCTTTTTTTCTTCCAGAGACGGCATTGTTTTCATATCCCGAATGTCTTTTCTCAAAAAGCGTTCTTCTGTTTTTACCAAATTTTTAAGCCTCTTGAGCTTAAAGATCCGTATCTCCCCGCTCTTTTTGCAGAATGCCGTGAGATACCAGTCCATGCCGCGGAAATACAGCTGCATGGGCTCTGCTTCCCTTCTGGAATATTCGCCCTTTGCATTATAGTAATCAAATGTGACCACTTCCCTGTTAAGGATCGCTTCTTTCAGTGTTTCAAACAGTTCCTTTTCTCCTCTTGGGTTCCACCGTGAAAAGTCCACATAGACCCAGTTCTCATCGTCCTTCTGGAACAGGCTGGACAATCTGGATAAGAGTTTTTTGGCATCCATGTGGTTCGTGACTGCCATGCATTGGAGTGAGAGAAGGATCTGACTTTGTTCCTCTTCCGTAAGGGCAGACTTGTCCATGACAAAGTCTTCCAGCAGGCCAATGCCCCCTCCCTTTCCCTGAGTGCAGTATACCGGTATGCCCGCACTGCTGAGTGCATCGATGTCCCGGTAGATCGTTCTCACCGAAACCTCAAACCTCTCGGCGAGCTCCGGCGCTGTCACTTTCTTTTTCTCCAGCAAAATATAAATGATCTCAAATAAACGGCTGCTTGTCATGATGTTTCTCCTTTGCACCATTATATCATATAAGGTATAATATTCTGAAAAGAAACTTGTTTATTTTTGTTCAGCAAAAGGAGCGTAATATGAGTTCATATCAAGTAAAAAACGATGTTCTTTCAGTTTCTGTCGACACATCCGGGGCAGGCCTTACTTCTATTAAAGATAAAACAGGCTTAGAGTATTTATGGCAGGGCAATCCTGATTACTGGAGCGGACAGGCTCCGATTTTGTTTCCAATCTGCGGCAGTTTAAGAAACGGGGAAGCGCAAATTGGAGACGGAAAATCCTGTTCCATGGGCAGGCACGGAATCGCCAGAAGATGTGAATTTACTCTCCGGCGCCTGGACAGTGACAGCATTTCTTTGTTTCTGCATGCTGACGCAGAAACCATGAAATCTTTCCCCTTTGACTTTGAGCTGGAAATGACGTACCGGATCAAAGACCGCAGTGTGATAGTCGAACACACCGTAAAGAACTGCGGATCTGAAGTAATGCCGTATTTTGTCGGAGGACATCCCGCGTTTAACTGCCCTCTCCATGGCGGAGAAGCTTTCGAGGATTATATCATAGAATTTGAAAAACCGGAGACGGCCGGATGCCCGGTTTTGACAGAGGACGGCCTGATCAATGTAAACAACAGAAAGGCTTTTCTTGATCATGCATCTTCCTTCGGTGTAAAACACGAACTCTTTTATGACGACGCCCTGATCTTTGACACTCTGGAATCCAGATCGGCTTCTTTGCTGCATAAAGAGACGGGAAAGGGAATCCGTGTGGATTTTGAAGGCTTTGATTACCTCGGCATCTGGTCCAGCGCCAACGACGGCCCATTTGTGGCAATTGAACCCTGGTCAGGCACTTCTACCTGCTCTGATGAAGACGATATTTTTGAACACAAACGCGGAGTCCGCATGCTGGCCCCGGAACAGTCAGAGACACTTGCCTATACGATTTCAGTTTTATAAAATGAGGAAGACATATGAATCACTTATCACTTGATTATAAAATGATCTGTTTTGATCTGGACGGTACTCTGCTGGACACCAAATATTCCATTCTCGCAGGCTTCAGAGACCTGTACGAAGAGATATGGAATGAATGCAGGCCGCTTAATGAGCTTGAGTTTGTTCTCGGCGGCGACAGCCTGGCCCTGCTGGACTCTATGGGTTTTCCTGAAGGAAGTATTCACGGGTGGTTAAAATATATTGACTGCTATGCACATACGATCCATCCGTTTGACGGAATTTTAGATACGTTGTCTGCCCTGAGTCAAAAAGGGCTTATCCTGAGCGTTGCCACAAATAAACTCCGAATTGAATATGAAGAAACGATGGAGCGCCATGGGCTGAAACGTTTCATGGAGCACTCCATCTGCCTGGACGAGGTTTCCCATGCCAAACCGGATCCGGAACCTCTGTTATATTTGGCAGAACAGTCTGAAATACCGATAAGCCAAATGCTCTTTATCGGGGATACCAGCTATGATATAGACTGTGCCAGAGCTGCCGGATGTGATTTTGCCCTGGCAGGATGGGGAGCTTCTGAGGCATTAAAAAAAGAATATGCTGTTGTGCTGGAAAAACCGGACGAACTTCTGTCACTGATCCAATAGAAAGAAGGACTTAAACATGAAACAAAAGGTATTAGAGACGCTTGACCGCCTCCACATCCCATATGAGTACGAAGATCACCCTGCTGCCTATACCATGGAGGAGATCGAGGCTCTGCATCTGACCAGACCCAATGAATCCATCGCAAAAAATCTCTTTTTAAGAGACGGCAGCGGCAAGCGGCATTTTCTTGTTCTTGCTGCCGGAGACAAGCCTGTGGATCTGAAAACACTCCGGCAGACCATCGGTTCATCCAGATTAAGTTTCGCATCGGAGGAACGTCTCATGAAGCATCTGAAGGTAACGAAAGGCTCTGTCTCTCCCATGGGAATCTTAAACGATGAACACCTGGCTGTAGAAGTTTTCATAGATGAAGAGTTAAAAGACAGCTCCTGCATCGGAGTCCATCCAAACGATAACACTGCCACGGTGTGGATCAGTTGTGCCGATTTGGAACAGGTCATCCGCCACCACGGAAATTCTGTTACATATATCCCTGTCTAAACAAAGCGGCAGACCCACTTCATCTCCCGGCACCTCAGTATTTAGTGCTTGAAAACTTTAAAAAGCAAGACACTCCATCCTGCATAGTGTCTTGCTTCTCTGCTGTTAATAAGTAATTTCTTCAACTTCTGCCTTTGAATGAATTTCTTCCATATCTTTAACCCGGAATCTTCCTGTCCCCGGATTCATCGCGTTGGCCGCAGACACTGCCACTGCATAAGCCAGTGCTTCTTTGTCTGATTTTCCCTGGCAGAATGCCGCTGCAAAGGCTCCCACCATGGAATCTCCGCATCCCACCGGATTCACCGCGTCCAGTTCAGGAGGCTTTCCATGATAAATTCTATCTTCACATATCATCAAAGCTCCTTTGGCCCCAAGGGATATGACTACATATGGGATGCCCTGGCTTACAAGCTTTTTGCCCGCCAAAATCAGGTCTTCCCGGTTTTTAATCTCCACTCCAAGCAGGTCTTCCAACTCTTCTTGATTAGGTTTTATCATCGTAGGTTTCGCTTTGAGCCCTTCTCTCAAATACTCACCGCTGGTATCTAAAATAACCTGTTTCCCTTGCCGTTTCACTATTTCGATCAGCTCTTGGTAGCAGTCTGCCCCAAGCCCCCTTGGAGCACTTCCTGAGATCGTGACCACATGGCTTTCCCTTACCAACTCTTCAAAATCCTTTAGGAACCGATGCCACTCCTCTTCCTCCACCGGTGCACCCGGTTCCAGAAATTCCGTGGATGTACCGTCCCCGGCCAATATATTAATACAGCTTCTGGACTCGCCCTTTACTTTTGTAAATCTGCTTTGAATTCCGTCTTCACAGAGCATTGCTTTGACATAATCCCCGTTAAATCCTCCGGCAAAACCGGCCGCTAAAACATCTTCTCCGCACAGGTCTGCGATCCTTGCCACATTGAGCCCTTTTCCTCCTGCGGTGTTCCTGCACTCATCCACCCTGGAGACGGTACCGGGACACACAGCTCCTTTTATTTTGTATGCTTTATCCACAGATACATTCAGTGTCACTGTTAAAATCATAAATCATCCCTCACTGTCAATCAAAATCTTGCCTTTTACAGCGCCTTTTTCCTTGTAAAGTTCAAAGGCATCCGCTATCTCAGATAAAGGCAGTTTCTTAAAGATCAGTGAATCATCAAATTTCAGCTGGCCGGTCTTAAAATAATGGGCTGTGAGCTCCCACTCTTTCCCCGGAAACGGTGCGCTGTAGGACATCCAGGACCCGGTCAGGGTAAATTCTTTCCGGTTCATATTTTCCCATTCTTCCACACTGAAAGATAATTCTTTCGTCGGTGTTCCGATAAAACAGACTCCCGCTTTGTTGGCTGCCAGACGGAACGCATATTTCATGGTCGTGGTAACCCCTGCAGTCTCATATACATAGCCGAACCCTTTGCCCCCGGTGAGTGCCATAGCCTGATCCATGAAGTCTTCCTCCAGAGTATTAATGCCATTATCGATGCTAAGTTTCTTCGCAAGCTTAAGTCTCTCGTCACTGATGTCAAAAACCGTGACCCTTTTAGCGCCGAAAATCTTTGCCCACTGGGCCGTGAACAGTCCGATGGTGCCGCCGCCCAGGACTGCCACATCTTCTCCGCCCTGGTAGCCGGTCCTTAAAAGTCCGTGGAGAGCCACTGTGGCAGGCTCAAAGAAAGCCCCCTGCTCAAAAGATACAGAATCCTCAAATTTTACCGCATTTTTCTCCGGCACCGCCACATACTCGGCGAAACTTCCGAATTCCCTGGAGCCGATAAAACTGTAATGTTTACAGAGGGAATAATTCCCCTTCCGGCAGTCCTCACATTCCATGCACGGAACCAGCGGCACACCGGCCACACGGTCACCCGGCTTTAAGGAGGATACTCCCTCTCCTACGGTTTCTACCACACCGGAAAATTCATGTCCCAGCACATTTGGGAAGAAATGACACGCATCCCCGTTGACTCTCGGCACATCAGATCCGCAGATCCCTGTATATTTGACTTTGACCAGCACCTGCCCTTTTTCCGGCACCGGGGTCTTGATTTCCTCGAACCGGATATCATTTTTTGCATGGACCACTCCTGCTTTCATTCCACTCACCTAAGCCTTTCCTTCACTCTTTACAACCTTCATTTTTGATTTGACATAGTCCTTTACCATTTGTTTTCCCGCAGCATTATATTTTTTAGGATCGATCGTATCCGGTTTTTCTCTGAGCACACCGGTAACCCCTTTTGAAAAGGCAATCCGTAGATCTGTGGCGTAATTCACCTTACAGATTCCCCGTTTGACACATTCCGCCACTGTCTCGTCTGGCACACCGCTTGTTCCGTGGAGTACTAATGGTATGGAGACTGCTTCCCGAATTTCTGACAGGCGCAGAAAGTCCAGTTTCGGTTCTCCTTTGTAAACTCCGTGGGCTGTGCCGATAGCCACAGCCAGGGAGGTGATGCCCGTTTTATTTACAAATACTAATGCTTCGGAAGGTTCTGTGTAGCCTCCGGCCCCTCCGTCCAGGTCGTCTTCCTTTCCCCCGACTTTTCCCAGCTCCGCTTCCACAGGCACTTTGGAAGGAGCACATGCATCGACTACGGACTTGGTAAGCCGAATATTCTCCTCAAAGGATTCATGGGAACCATCGATCATAATGGATGTATATCCGGTCCTCAAGGCCTGCATGGCCAGTTCAAAGCTGTTTCCGTGATCCAGATGCATAGCAATAGGCACGCTGGCACGCTCTGCCGCGGTCCGTACATTTGCCAGAAAATAATCCAGTCCCGCATAGTTTACCGTGGACGGCGTAGTCTGCATGATAACCGGGGAACGAAGCTCCTCGGCTGCCTCCATGACCGCCATGACCATCTCCATATTCTCTACATTAAAAGCGCCCACTGCATACCCGTTTTTCTGGGCATCAAGGAGCATCTGTGTTGTTGTCATTAATGGCATCTTTTTTCCTCCTGATCTTCGGTTATCAGTCCGGGCGGGCAAAAGCCCGCCCGGTTTTCTGATGTTTTACTGTTCTTCTTTTAATGCTGCCGCTCTGGCCTTGGATGTCCTTACAGTGAATACGAGACAGACTGCGTAGATTACGGCGATGACAGCCAGCCCTGCAAGATTTTCTCTCGTAAAGATCTGTGTGAACATATAGGTGATCGGTGACCCTCCCTGGTCAAGCGCTGCAATCCTGGATGCTCCGTTTGTCAGGTTCACAGACTTAGCAAGTGCCGTCGTCCACGGAATTGCCTGGTTTGCGATCCAGATGGTCACATACATGATCACAGAGCCTGAGATCAGTGTGCGGAACAGATTTCCCTTGTGCACTGCAACGGCAATGGCGATAAAGAATCCGATGGTTGCCAGATCACCAAATGGAAGAATGACATTTCCAGGCACAATCACTGCGATCAAAATGGTCAGCGGGATAAAGATCAGCCCTGCGGTTACTACCTGGGAATCCCCTAAAAGAATCGCCGGATCGAGTCCGATATAGAACTCTCCGTCCCCGGAACGTTTGGTGAGTATTTCCTTCATTCTCTCTGAGATCGGCATCAGGCCTTCCATGATACATTTTGTGATTTTCGGCATCAGTACCATGACTGCGGACATCTTGATGCCCAGCTGGAGCGCAGCCTGAAAATTATAGCCTGCCAGCGCACCTACTAAAGTTCCGAGGAGTCCTCCGATAACGATCGGTTCTCCGAGCACACCTACTTTTTCCTGCAGTTTATCGGCAGTAATACTGATCTTGTTCAGTCCCGGTATCTTTTCGATAATGGCATCAATCGTGCAGGCAAACGGTGCCAGGTAGGCGGATGTTCCGTGGGGAACGGTGAGCCCTTCCAGTTCAAAATAGTCTTCCATCAGCGGCGCATACAGGTCACCGAATTTGTATGTAAAGATTGCGTGGACCACTACTCCTGCAATACCGATGGCAAAGTTTCCTGTCACCGCATAGGCGATCGCCCCGGTAAATGTCATGTGCCAGATGTTCCAAATATCAATGTTTACAGTTTTGGTAAGCTTGAGTACAAGCATCACCACATTTACAAGAATCGCTACCGGGATCGCAACGGTTGCGATGCCGGATGCCCATGTGATCGGTGACATCCCCGGCCACCCCACGTCTACAACGCTCATGTGAAGCCCAAACGTCTCTGACATGGCCTTTGCCGCAGGCCCCAGGTTGGCATTCATCATGTCGACAATGAGTCCCAGTCCTACAAATCCGACTCCTACCATCAGTCCGGCACGGATTGCCTTTCCTACTTTCACTCCTACAATAATACTCAGTACTGCTATGACGAGAGGCAGCATAACCGATGCACCCAGGCCAATGATGTAATTAATCGCGTCTCCAAAAATACCCATAGTTTTTCTCCTTTACCTCCATGATGTTTCCTGCATGTCTGTTATTTCAGTACTTCTAAAATCTTTGCTTTGGTTTTATCTGCTCCAATCCCTGAGATAAACGGCATTCCTGTGATCAGCGGCACACCGTAATCACGTTTTACTTTTGAAGTCGTCACGATCAGATCTGCTGGAAGATTGGATTCAATCTCCGAGATTCTCACCTGTGCGATCTCCACATCAATCCCATTTTCCTTTGCCAGATCCACCACTGCGTTTGCCGCTACTGTGGATGTTGCCACTGCTCCTCCGCATGCTACGATGACTTTCTTTTTCATAATGACTTCTCCTTTTCTTTGATGATATTTATAATTTCTTCCGGGTTCTGCGCATTGCTGAGTTTTTCTACTACATGAGGGTCCTGCAGAATCCCTAAGATTGCCTGTAATAATTCCAGATGCCCTTTCTCATCCACGGCCAGCATGAAGATAACCCGTACCTCCACGGTCTCATCATCCGTTCCCATCTGTACGAAGGTGACCGGCTTTTTCGTGGTGGCGATGGCGATGCCCTTTTTCAGAACATGGCTCACATCCGTATGTGGAATGGCAACTCCCACTTCCCCCATGTCGACGCCTGTGGGAAAGTCTTTCTCCCTAATCTTTAATGCCTCTACATAGCTGTCCTTACAGTAGCCCAGAGAGACTAATTTTCCCCCCGCCTGCTCAAAAATATCCGCGCTGTCTCTGGCTTCAATCTGAGGCAGAATCAATTCCTTGCTTAAACGTTCCCAAACCATGTTGTCACTCCTTTATTCTCTGTTCATAAGTTTTAATAATCGCCGCCGTCTCCCGCGGACTTTCGGCATTCCACAGTTCTTCCTTAAATCTCTGGTTCGTCAGCATATTGACTAAATGAAAAAACGCTTTGATGTGCTTTTTGTGGTCCACGGTGCTCAGGCAGCAGAAAAATCTCACTTCTTCCCGGTCGCCGTCCTCATCCTCGATGACCACCGGTTCCTTAAGCCGGATCATATTCATTCCAACTTTTTTGCTGCCCAGCTCAAAGCCCTCGTGGGGCAGTGCAAACCCTTTGGAAATGACAATATAACTGCCGTTTTCCAGTACGTTTTCTATCATGGCGTCTACATACCGCTCTTCGATATATCCTTTGAAAAGCAGCGGTTCAGCCGACTTTCTGATGGCATCCTTCCAGTCTCTGCACTCAATATTGAGCTGGATATTCTTTTCTCTCAATAATTCCCACAGAAACGGCTCCCGCTCCTCATCAAAGGACTCTCCAAAATACTCATAGATCTTCATGGAGACTTCCTGAAACAGCTCCGGATCTCTGATCATAGGCCGAAGAATCGCAGAAAGTTCCTCTGGATTTCTGTCTTTTTCGGGCAGCTTCTTTTTGCTTCCTCTGTTCTTTTTCTGCAGAAGCTCGATCTTTTTATTCACTCTCAGGTAATCTTCGTCGGAAAACATCGGTGTCACAAGCACATATTCTCCCTCATAATCCTTTAAGGGAATCGTGGACACGATCATATCAATGTCTTCATAATGGCTTTTTCTTAAATCATGAGCAGAGACAACATCGACAATGTGAAAGTCAAAGCGGTTTCTCATTTTTGCAAGAAGGAGCTGCGATGTCCCCACTCCGCCATTACAGACAATGACAACACGGAACTCAATTTCCTTTTTCTTTCTCCTCTCCAGAGCGGCACTGATGTGAATCACGATGTAGTCGGCCTCAATCGCCTGGATCTTTCTTCCCACAAACCGTTCCAGCATCTCAATGTTGTTCTTAACCGCATACAGAGTTTCCTGATTTTGTTCTACGATCTGTCTGAGAAAATCGTCTCTCTGAGTGATATTAAACTCCTTTGTAAAAATGGATTCCAGATGATTGACAAGATTTTCATAAAACACAAAGTCCCGGTTAAGATCCACATGAAGCTCATTGGATATCTGCTCGATGAATTTCCTTGTGACCAGCTGCAGGCCGATGATCCTCTGGTTCCTGCTGTCTTTTTTTATGTAGCTTAAGCTGTCCAGAATATCGCTCAACAGTTCCTTTTCCCCCTGGCTCTCAGGAAGTTCCCAGTACTGGCACACATACCTCAAAATATCCTCTGCCATCTCGTACTTGCTCTTCTTTACCTCTAAAGACTCGGTGATCTGATGCCCCTTTTTCACTCTCTGGATCAGTATGGTCAGATACGAGAGCAGGTAGTTGAAAGATGCATCGGTTAAAAATCTTCCGTGTGCGTGCTCCTGTTCATTGATGATTTTCTGCAGGTTCTGTTTGTCTTCTTTTTTCAGCCTGTGGCTGATATTCAGTCCTCTGATGAAGCTTTGTACCACAGAACCTGCGGCCTGAAAAGATCCGTCCTGGTTCAGAAGCTTTAAAAGACATGCCCGCTTATCACTCTCCTTTCCGTGAAGAACCAGTCCTTTGTTGGAATGGGATTCCACAGTAAGATGCTCCTTTAAAAGCATCTGCTTGACACTCTCTAAATCGTTGATAACTGTGGCCCTGCTCACATACAAAAGTTCTGCCATGTTTGATAAGGTCGTGTAGTCCGAAGCTTCGATCAGGATCGCCGCAATCAGCGGCTTTCTCTCTCCTTTGGAAAGGCGGTATGTGTAAAAATCGTTCTGATTAAACAGACCTGCCGCCAGTTCGATGTCATCCTCCACAAGGAGTGTCCCATTGCTTCCCAGTTTTACTAAGGAAAGCTCATGCTGTTCCAAGAAGTCATTGACATCATTGATGTCATTTCTTATGGTGCGCTCCGACACCTGGAATTTCTCTGCCAGTTCACTGATACGGAATGTCTTCTCCAAATCCATGAGTCCCAGCAGAATCTCCCTTGATCTCTTGTTCATTTTTATCCCTCCGTTGCTGTATCTTTACTATATCATCGTCCCCTTTCAAAAAACAGTCAAAAGGATTTCGGACATTTTTGCAAAAAAATAGACAGGTCTAAAACCTTTCCATACGTTTTGAAAAGTTTTAGACCTGTCATTTGTTACAGAAGCTTTTGCAGCAGCCGGTACAGTTCTTCTTCGGAACCGACACAATAATCCGGCCGCACCCCGGACACCGGATACGGATGATTTCTCCGGTTCATCCAGATGGAATAAAGACCGGCACTTTTGGCTCCCTCTACATCATTTCGGTAGGAATCTCCCACATACCAGACCTCGGCATCCTGAAGCTTCATCTTATCACATGCATACCAAAAAATCTTTTCGTCAGGCTTTGCGGTCCCCACATCTCCGGATACGAAGATTACCTCGTCCAAAAACCACTCCCCAAGACCCAATGTTTCTATTTTCTCCCACTGGTGTCCGGATGGTCCGTTGGTGATCACGCCTATGGGAACCCTGTCCCGGCAGAATGTCAGCATTTCTTTTATAACCTCAGAGACACTGATTTGTTTTTGATATCCCGCATAGAATTCTTGAAATTTAAGTGCGTCTTCATCTGATATTTGTATATCAAACTCTTTGAGCGCCTTACTGATCCTGTAAATATACATCTCATCCATTGTCATCTGCCCGCTCTGGGAATGTTCAAAAGCCTCGTCACTGTACTTTCTGCTCAGCGCAAACAGCCGCTCCATATCAATCTCATATGTTTCACCAAATAACTGACGGAAAGCTCTTTCAAAGGGCTCCCGCTGGTCATACAAAGTATCGTCCACATCAAATAAAACCGCATCCATATTTTTTCTCCCTTTTTATTATATAGGATGATTATAACCGACATTTTATGAGAAAAAAAGACAGAACACGAAAGATTTTATTCATAATGAAGGGCTTCCACCGGTTTTAAATTTGCAGCCTTATTTGCAGGGTATAAACCGAAAATAATCCCCACTGCGGCCGAAAATATAAGTGATATCACGCAGATGGCCGGAGATATGCTTAAGGATGTATCTACAAATGCGTTTCCTACAGCAAGTATCAAAAAACTCAGAATAATTCCCGTAATTCCTCCCATAAATGACAGTACAACAGCCTCGGTCATAAACTGGGCCAGAATATCCTGTTTCTTTGCTCCGATGGCCTTTCTGATGCCGATCTCCCTTGTCCGTTCCGTTACCGACACCAGCATAATATTCATGATCCCGATTCCTCCCACTAACAGAGAGATACCGGCGATTCCTCCAAGCATCAGCGATAAGGAAGAGGATACATTACTGACGCTCTCCGCAATTTCGGCCTGATTGACGATCGTGTAGGAGTCTTCGTCTCCTGTCTTGTTTAACAAAAACCGGTCCACCGCATTCTCAGCCATCGTCAAAGTATCTTCTCCCGACGCAGACACGGTAAAACTCTGTATCGCAGCCTGCTGTAAAAGCCTCTGAGCCGTTTTAAATGGAAGATAAACGATCGTATCATTGGAATCCCTCTGGGATTCCCCGTCTTCTTTCAGCACGCCGACAATCTTAAAATTCTTACCCTTGACACGGATTGTTTCATCGACACAGTCTGTACTCCCAAACAGATCCTTTGCCGCTCCGGCTCCGATCAGACATACCTGGAGCCTGTTTTCATTGTCTACGGTAAGAATCTGTCTTCCGGACGTGATCTCCGTACCCTCGATCTCCAAATATTCCGGTGTGATTCCTTTCAAAGAGACATCGGAGGAATTACCGCCGGCTTTGGCAGTCCCGCTCCCTGTTACCGTAGGGGAAACAGACTGCACCGCCGGATTGTCCGTCAGCGACTCCAAATCTGAACTCTTGATTCCCGCACTTCTCCGGCTGTTGATCGTCGCGCTGATCACATTTCCTCCCAGTCCCGAGAGTGTATCATTGACCGAACCGGCTGTGCTCTGCGCAATAGACACCAGCAGAGTCACACTGAGGACTCCGATGATAATGCCCAGCATCGTGAGGAATGAGCGAAGCTTGGTAGAAAGAATAGAGGATAGTGCCATTTTCACTGCCTGAGTAAATTTCATGCCGCATCCCTCCCGCCTGTATCAGATATAATCTTCCCGTCCATGATGCGGATCTGTCTTTCCGCTTCTTTTGCCACCTCTGGATCGTGGGTGATCAAAATAATGGTATTGCCCTGTCCGTGCAGTTCTTTTAACAGTTCCATGATCTCTTTTCCTGATCTTGAATCCAGATTGCCGGTAGGTTCATCCGCCAGGATCAGAGACGGTCCCGCCGCCAGTGCCCTGGCAATGGCGACCCTCTGCTGCTGGCCGCCGGACAGCTGCCCCGGCTTATGGTCCATTCTTTTTTCGAGTCCCACCTTCATGAGTTTTTCCATTGCTGTCTTTCTTCGTTCTTCCATCCCGATGCCCTGATAGATCAGAGGCAGTTCTACATTTTCCAGCGCCGTCAGTTTGGCGAGGAGATGGAACTGCTGAAAGATAAAGCCGACCTTCTCATTCCTGATGGCTGCCAGTTCATTTTCCTTCAATGACTTTACCGGACGGCCGTCCAGCATCACTTCCCCGGAATCCGGCACATCCAGGCAGCCCAGCATATTCATCAGAGTCGATTTTCCGCTTCCGGAAGCACCTTCAATCGCCACAAACTCCTGATCTTTGATGGTCAGCGAGACCCCGTCCAAAGCATGAACCTCTTCTCCGCCGAGAACATACGTCTTTCTTAAATCTTTTACCTCAATCATATGTCTCCTCCTATCTGGACCCGCCCGGCATTCCGGATCCGCCGCCGGGTGCCCCGCTTCCGCCGCCTTTTCCGTTTCCGCTGCCCAGGCCGTCCGGTCCCATCATCTTGTCGTCTTCACTTTTATTAGAAGTGTTTTTGGTAATCACCTGAACCTGATCACCTTCGCTGATACCGGAAGTGATTTGGGCATAAGAATCATTCATAATTCCCACTTCTACCTCTTTTAATGTACCTTCTTCGCTTTCATCGCTGACGACTGCCACATAGTTTTTCCCATTCTTTGACTGTACAGCAGATACAGGTACAAGAACCGCATCTGATGCCTCTTGAGTAGTAATTGTGGCAGTAGCACTCATAGCAGGATAGAGATCCTCCGCATCACTGAGTTCTATGGTCACAGGATAGGTGGCTACCCCGTCCGTATTGGTCCCGATCTTGGAAACTTTGGTCACCGTTCCTTTAAATGTTTTATCCTCTATTGCGTCCGCTGTCACTGATACGCTCTGTCCGGTCTTAATCTCTTTGATATCCAGCTCATCCACATCAATGTTTACCTTATAAGCTGTTGTACTCACCACTTTACAAAAGGTTTTCCCCTTAGATACCATGGTTCCTGCGGAGGCTGAAAGTTCATCCACCACTCCGTCATACTTTGCCGTCACCGTCAGATTCTTCTTTTCTTTTTTTAATTCTTCCAGCTGGTCAACCAAAGCCTCATGTTTTGCCAGATTGCTCTCGTATGTTTTTGAATATCCTGCTCCGCTCAATGTGATCAGTGTCGTTCCCGAATACACCTTCTGATTTTTGGACACTTCAATGGAACTCACCGTTCCCTTGTCTCCCGTCACTGTGATCGGGCTGTTGGACTTCAGCTTTCCAGAACCCAGCTTTTTATTGCTGCTGTTATATACAGAAGCCTTTGTATCTACATCATAGTAGTAACTGTCGGAGATCACTGCTGTGGCTTTCCCGGAACTGACACCGGAAATCTTTCCGGACACCGAATACTCTCCAAATTTTACGGTGACACTGTCTCCGGTCTTTACGGTTTGTGAGGGCTTAAACTCTATCTTGAGCTTTCCGTCCGCCGAGATTTCCATCAGAGCGCCTTTGCTGTCCATGGTCTTCGCCACTGCTGTACCATCTTTTGCATAAATGCGTTTTACCCTTCCGGAAACTTTAGAACTGATCGTACTTGACGCGCTCTCCGCTCCCTGTGAAAGGGTGTTCTCCAGAGAGGAGATCTGATTTTCCAGACTGCTGATCGAATCCTCCAGCGAAGAACTTGTGAGCACTGCTATGGTATCCCCTTTCTTCACTGAGGAACCGTCTTTCTTTTTAATCGACTGTACGCTCACATCACTGGAAAAAGAGACGGTCTGGGTGGCAGCAGATGCCACCGAACCGCTGCCCTCCACTGTCTTTTTGATCGTTCCCTTTGTGGCCTTCTGAGTCTGGATCTGATTCCCGCCTTTTGCCTTCCTGGTCAAGGCCAATCTTCCTGCAAATACACCGGCCAACACAAATAAAACCAACAAAGCGGCCGTCAGCTTCTTGTGTTTTTTCATTTTTCCCGGTATCATAACCATGATATCCTTCCATTTTTTCTTCATGAATATAAGCCTCCCTATCCTTCTTTTATAGATGTTTTTATCATATAGGAAGAATTTGAAAGGCTTATGATCAATATGTGAAGAAACTATGGAACTATACCACACAGCAGAAAGGAACCGCATCTTATGAATTGGGATGGAAAACGTTATTACTCTTTTAATTCTTATTTAAAGCAGACCTTCGGAGAAAAAGTATACAAAATATCTTTAAACGGCGGCTTCACCTGCCCAAACCGGGACGGCACCCTTGGAACCAGAGGCTGTATTTTCTGCAGCGAAGGAGGCTCCGGAGATTTTGCACCCGACGCTGCTCTCCCCATTGGTGAACAGATTGAAGAAGGCATCCGCATGATCAGGCAAAAGACAGATGCATCAAAATATATCGCCTACTTTCAGGCGTTTACCAATACCTATGCCCCATATGAAAAGCTTCATTCTCTTTTTTATGATGCGATTTTAAGGCAAGAAATTGTGGGACTGGCTGTGGGGACCCGTCCGGACTGTCTTCCCCCGGACGTGCTTGAACTGCTCGATGAACTGAATCAGATAAAACCCGTCTTCGTGGAACTTGGACTCCAGACCATCCATGAGAAAACTGCACAATTCATCCGAAGAGGCTATCCTCTTTCCTGTTTTGAACAGGCAGTAAAAGCACTGCACGATCTGGGGATCAATGTTGTCGTCCACCTAATCCTTGGACTCCCCGGAGAAACGGAAGAGATGATGCTTGAGTCTGTCCGGTATTTAAATCAGCTGCCAGTAAACGGAGTGAAGTTTTCCCTCCTTCATGTGCTGAAACACACTGATCTCGGCGCTCTGTATGAGAAGCATCCATTCCCGGTCTATGAACTGGATGACTATGTTGATTTCGTGATCCGATGTATTGAGGAACTGCGGGAAGATATCGTTATCCACCGCCTGACAGGGGACGGACCCAAAGATCTGCTGATCGCTCCCCGCTGGACGCTCAACAAAAGAAAAGTATTGAATGAGATTTCCCGGCGCATGAAGGAGACCAACAGCCGTCAGGGAAAACGTTTCATCTGAGACATTTTAATAAGACGTGAAAATACCCTTTCGGAACCATGGCTCCGAAAGGGTATTGATTATTAATGGTGCTTTTTGTCCGGCTCAGGTTTCTTTTTTCTGCCTTCATAAGTGTTGTTGTCACACGTATTGTTATTGCCGATCTCCACTCCTTTTTTAATCGGAGCGATCAAAAAACCGACGACCACGCCGAGCCAGAGCCAGAATCCGCCGAAGAAAAATGCTTCTTTTTTTGTCATAATGAATTCCTCCTTTGATTGTCTCCATTATAACATCCGGCCTGCACAAAATCAATGAAGGCTAAAGTACCTCTGTAATATCCTCCAATGAATCCACAATCACATCCGGCTTCACATCACTTTTCTCCACATCCTCCAGAGTACTCTCTCCGGAAAGCACCAGAATGGAAGTCACGGGACTTCCGTCCGCCACTGCAATATCCGTATACAGCCGGTCGCCTACAATAGCGATCTCCTCCGGGCGGTACCCTGACTGCTCCACAAAATAATTCAGCGTATGCTTGGAAGGTTTCCCAAAGAATTCAGGAAAGCGTCCCGTGGATGCCTCCACCAGCTTCGCCATGGAACCGCAGTCCGGTATGAAGTTTCCGCCTTCCATCGGACAGTTCCAGTCCGGATTGATGCCGTAATATGTACATCCATTGCGCACATAATGGCAGGCTTTCGAAATCTTCTCATAAGTAAGTGTAGTATCAAATCCAAGGATCACGATATCCGGGTTTTCGTCCACAAGCGGCATGTCAAAGGCTTCAAACTCTTTTAAAAGAGAAGGGGTTCCTACCACATAGAGGGTTTCCCCCAGATGATTCTTTTTTAAATACTGAATCATTACATGACTGGAAATCATCATTTGTTCCGGTGTGATGGATATTCCCATTCCCCAAAGTTTATCTATGTAGGCCTGCTGGCTCTTGGAAGAATTATTCGTAAAGAAATAATACTCCCTCCCTGTGTCTTCCACTTTCTTTAAAAAGTCCTGTGTAAACGGAAACAAGTCATTTCCAAGATAGATGGTCCCGTCCATGTCGAGGACAAAACATTTGATATCTTTCACTGCCTGAATATTTTGCTTCATCTGTCTTTCTCCTTAATCTTCATCATAAAAGCGATGTGTGATCTTCTCCGCGATCTCCTGCATCTTTCCTTGTTCCACTGCCAGGTCTAAGACGCTGTACCGGTCTCTGACTTTGTATCCGTCAAGCAGACTCTGATAAAACAGATCCCTGTCGATTCCGATCTCTTTTGGGGAAACCGGCGCACCTACGGTTTTTAAAAGTCCTTCCACATATCCCCTGGAAGGCGCCAGCTTCTTTGCCGCATCCGGTATTTCGTCACCCATGATCTCGAAAATTTCCGCGATGATCGGTGTAGCGATGCCCACTTTGATTCCGTGGAGCTCCGGATACTTTTTCCTTGCGATGAATTCCATCTCCCAGTAATGACTGAGCATATGCTCTGCTCCGGATGCCGGACGGGATACGCCGATCAGTCCCATGGCTACTCCGGTGAGCGTCAGCGCCTCGATCAGATAGAGAACTGCTTCTTCGTCCCTGTCTGCAAGTGCCTCTGCACTTCCGGTTACTTTATCGAGGGCTTTCTGCACGAGAGTCACACATGTCTCACAGCAGTATTCCCCGGTCATCTCCCTGGACAAATACCAGTCTGCGAGAGCGGTAAGTTTTCCGATCACATCCCCGAATCCGGCGCGGATCATATGCATCGGCGCCTGCTTCATGATGTCTGTATCTCCTAGGATACCGTAAGGAAGGGTTGCAATAAAGGAAATCTTCTTTCCTCCCAGTATCAGAGGAGCTCCGTCTGATGCATAGCCGTCCATGGAAGGTGCGGTGCAGACAACGATATATGGGATCTTTGTCCTGGCTGACATATATTTTACCATATCATTCAAAGTTCCGGAACCTGCCGCGATTAAAACATCCGTCTCCGGCTCCAGATTTAAGAACATGGTTCCCACAGCCTGCTCATCCGGGATCAGAATATCTTCCCCTGAATCCAGTACCACACTTTTCACCTGAAATCCTGCATCCTTCAACAGTGTTTCCGCAGTTTCTCCCGCTGCTTTGTATGTATTGTTGTCGCTCAGCATGTAGACTTTCTTTGCGCCAAGGCCCTTCACCATTTCCGGCAGTTCTTTGATCACTCCCTGGCCCATCACCAGCTTGTCGATATCCAGAGTATGATGCCTTCCGCAGCTGCAGTCAAAACTTGCCTTTGCCATTTCATTCATAGAATAGTTTAAGATCTCATCCATTTCGCTTCCTCCCGAATCTTACTTTCAAATATAGTTACCACCTGCAACAAAAATAATACCACTGGTAATATAACTTCATTTTACTTCCATTCTATGATAAAATCCATACCTTATTTTGAACATTTGTATAAATACTTTTAAAATTGAATTTATACATACATTTGTATAAATATCTATGAGTTTGACTCTTTGCAGCCTGCTCCAGCAGACATTACGTCCATTTTGACCAGTTTGGAGGCCTTGCATTCGAAGAGATGTTAGTTTTTCTTCTTTCAGCAAAGGCTCGGAGACAATGAGGTTCGATTCACTAAATTCGCACTTCGCCTACGGCTCCTGCTCATTAAGTTCCTTCGAACGGCCTTCGTACTAAGCTCAGTCCGCACTTCGTTTGCCTTCCCTAAGTACTCTAGGCCAGCGTCAGCGAGTTCCGAGCGGGCCGCCGCAGAGACTTTGATGAAAGTTAGAAAATCTTACATCTCTGAGACAGCAAGCCGGAAAACTCGTCAAAATGTCATATGAATTCAATCGTATTTCCCGGCGCAAAATCTGCGGATGTCAAAGGCTCCTCACCTTTTACCGCCTCCACCATAATACACCCCGGGCGCTCTGCTTCCGGGCCGCCTTTAAAACTTACCGTACAATGTCCGAGTCCCCGGAGAGTCTCATTTGCTTCCGTACCTACTGCCGTCACTTCAAATCCTTTTTCATTGAGCAGCATCATATCTCCGGGCTCAATATTTGCTCTCAGTTCTTCAATCGTATGCAGCACACAGAGATCCTCAAATGCAGGGGGTGCGTTGTCATTAAACAGAATAATAAAATTTGAATCAGGATCCCCCAAAAATGTCAGCGAGTCTTTCCCCAGCTTTTGGATTCTTGTAAAATATTTCATTTCATCTCTCCCTTACTGATAAATACGGTTGGTTATTTTTTCAGCGATCTCTTCAAGCCTTCCTGTTTTCAGGGCCAGTTCCAGAATACTGTACCGGTTTCTTACCTTGTATCCCTCCAAAATACTGTTATAGAACAATTCTCTGTCTATCCCTATATCCGTCGGATACACCGGTGCCCCCACTGTCTTTAAGAGGCCTTCAACATATTCTCTGGAAGGCGCCAGTTTCATGGCTTCTTCTGGCACCTCGTCCTTCATCATTTCAAAAATTTCCGCAATCACAGGCGTCGCGATGCCGACCTTGATGCCGTGCAGTTCCGGGAATTTTCCCTTGGCGATAAAGTCCATCTCCCAATAGTGGCTGAGCATATGTTCTGCCCCTGAAGCCGGGCGGGATACACCGATCAGACCCATAGCCACCCCTGTGAGGGTCAGCGCTTCAATCAGGTAAAGGACCGCGTCATCGTCCCTCTTTGCCAGGGCTTCTGCGCTGCCTGTGACTTTGTCCAGTGCTCTCTGCACAAGGGTCACACAGGTCTCACAGCAGTACTCATCCACATTTTCTTTTGCCAGATACCAGTCGGCAAGGGCGGTCAGTTTGCCCAGCACATCGCCGAATCCGGCGTGGATCATATGCATCGGTGCCTGCTTCATGATATCCGTGTCCCCGATGACGCCGTAAGGAAGTGTGGCGACAAAGGATATTTTCCTTCCCTCCAGGATCAGCGGTGCCCCGTCGGCCACATATCCGTCCATGGAGGGAGCCGTACAGACGATCACATATGGAATCTTTGTTCTCGCAGACATATATTTTGCCATATCATTGATGGTCCCTGAGCCAACGGCAACGATCACTGCCGTATCCGGCTCCAGATTGAGGAACATCGTTCCCACGGCCTGTTCGTTGGGGATCAGGATATCATCCCCGGAATCCAGCATTACATTTTTCACAAGATAATCCTCGGCTTCCAGAATCGAGAGCACCCGGTCTCCCGCTGCCTCAAATGTGTGATTATCACTGAGCATGTAAACCTTTTTGCCGGAAAACGGCTCCAGTACTTTCGGAAGTTCCTTTAGAACCCCCTGCCCCATGATGATATGCCTAATATCCAGTGTATGATGTCTGCCGCAGCTGCAGTCAAAATCTGCTCCTGCCATTTCATTCATTGAATAATTTAAAACTTCATCCATATGCTCTCCTCCTGCCTATTTGCTGAATTGTTTCTCGTAATAAGTAATCCTCTCGACCTTTTCGGTAGACGGCCCGTCTTTAAATTCAAGCCCCATCCAAATGTCCAAAAGGTATAAGGCCAGCTGAGGTGCGATCACCCTGGCTCCCATGCACATCACATTTCCGTCATTGCTCAGAATGGAGCGCTCTGTAGAAAACGGATCGTGACAGACCGCTGCCCTGATTCCCGGCACCTTGTTTGCCGTCATAGCCATGCCGATGCCGGTGCCGCACACGAGAATTCCCCTGTCACACTCACCGCTGGTCACTCTTTCACAGGTTTTTACTGCAACATCCGGATACAATGCGGTTTCTCCGGCCTCTACTCCATTGTCCACATATGTATGCCCTGTCTCCTCCAGTCTCTTTTTGATGGCCTCTTTTAACTCATAAGCTGCTTCGTCACATCCAATTGAAATCTTCATATACTTCTGCCTCCTTTGATTTTATGTCTTCATTTTACCTTTTTATTCAAGCAAAGTCTATATAAATTATTGAAATTATGTATAAATATTATTTTCTATCCATGATATAGTCCAAAGCTTGCAGCGAACGCAATAATAACCGCCAGCGGCCCAGTAATGACACGGGAATACAAAACAGACGGAACACCCAATTCGATCGTTTCTGACTCACACTCCGCAAGGCTCAGCCCCACCGGGATGAAATCACATCCTACCTGGGCATTGATCGCAAAAAGTGCCGGCAGTGCATATTGAGCCGGTATCTTGCCCATAGCGATCTGTGATCCCAGAAGAGTTCCCACGACCTGTGCGATAACGGCTCCGGGACCGAGCACCGGTGACAAAAACGGCATAGCACAAATAAGTGATATGATCAGCATTCCGGGAAGCGTGGCACACAACGGCGAAATTGTCTTAGCAATGACGTTCCCAAGTCCCGTAGCTGTGATGATTCCAAGGATAGTGCTGGTAAATGCCATGAACGGAAGGATATTCTTTACTACCATTTCAATCGTTTCACGTCCTGCCGCAAAAAACTTTCCGACAACCTGCCCTACTCCGATGCCGAGTCTCGTGATCAATCCCGGACGTTCAGCCGCCTGTTCCTGTTTCATTTCCCGGCTGCCGTCTCTTTCTTCTTCGGGCTCTTTCTTCTCCGTGACAGCCTCACCATCAGCATAAGACAGACAATTTTCATTCACAGCTGACACGTAAATATCCGGAGTAATATATTTTGCCAGAGGCCCTGACTGCCCCACAGGATTTAAATTAATGGTGAAAATCCCTTTTTGCGGATAAATTCCGCACCGCAGCGTTCCTCCGCAGTCTACGATAGCCACCAGGATTTCTTCATCCGGCACGTTATTCTTGTGGCCGTCGACGGCTTCCCCTCCGGTCATCTCCGCCAGTTTTGCCCCCAGCGGATGAATGCCTCCTATCGCTGTCATACAAAGAATCTTATTGCATGTTTCTGTTGCCTGGACTACAAGCGGTCCCCCGTATCCTCCGGAACCTGCGACGATTTTAACTGGCTTATTCATGGACAGCTACCTCCTTCTTTCCCATCTTCTGATATTTGTTGCTGAGCATCAGATAAATTCTTTCTGTCACCATACCGCGGATGAAAATGACGACAAGTCCTACGAGAAAATAGCGGACCGCCAGATCACCCAGAGGCAGATTCAGCTTTTGAATGCCTGCGGCGATCCCCATGTATACGAACAGCTCGCCGGCGTTGGCGTTAGGAAAGAATCCCAGCACCGGGTGACAGAAGCTGATGGCCGCGTCAAAAAAAGGAACCTTATACTTTTCTTCTACAAATCTTCCAAACGTATATGCCATCGGGTTGCCGACACAGATCATTGCGATGACAGGCAGAAATAAATACCGGCACAGCCTGTTCCCGGTGATCCTCATACAAAACCTTTCCACCCTGTCTTCTCCGATCAGCTTTATGATCGCATTGACTGCCGTCATCAGACATACGACTGTTGGAATAATCGTGGTCACCCAGCCTAAAAACGTCTGTCCTCCCGTGGAAAACAGCTTCATGAATCCATTCGCTAAATTAGATATAACCTGCATATGTTCCTCCTTACACTCTCATTTCCAATGCTTCCAGTGCCTGTATGTATCCTTTATAGTATTTCTGTTTCTTCTTCGTCATACTGCGGAGTTCCAAAAGGACTTCCCGAAAATCCCTTCCCAGTATCCGCACATGATAAACCTCAGACACCGGATGGAATCTGGCCAGAAATGAAATTCCGTCCATAGCTTCTCCGCCGGTTATCCTTCCGCCGTCATCGCATGCAAGAATGACAATATGGCCTCCGGATAACAGACGTCCTCTTTTCTGTCCGATCCCTACTGCTCCGTCCCGGTTTACTCTCCGCACGGCTTTCTCATAATCTTTGATCTGAAAAATCCCTCCCGCAGACTGAAGCAGAAACAGCACTAGAAACACTCCAAAAAGAATCAATACATGATTTGACATTTTCTCTCCTTTCTTTGATCTTTTTTTCTGTACATGTATTTTAACTCTTTTATTATTACATAGTCTATACTTTTTATTGAAACATTGTATAAGTCTTTTATATCAGTCCCATATTTATACAACATTTCAATACATATCAACACAACAAAAGACCTTCCGGAATTCTGTGGTTCCGGAAGGTCCTTACCTTTATCCTATATGAACTTATGATGATGTTTCAAATATCAAACTTCTTTCAGCATCTGTCTTGCACATTCAGAGTCTGTGATCAGGACATTAATATTTTTGGAACGCACGGCTCCGACGACAGATTTGGATTTTTCAATCCCTCCTGCAACCCCGATCCTAATGTCAATCTTCTTCAGCTGCTCCTGTGATATGCCTGCCACACGCTGATTAAAAGAATCAAACGGTTTGGTATTTCCTTCGATGTTGTAAAAATATAGAGACGCGTCTCCGACTGCCCCCATCTCGACAAAATTTTTTAATTCATTCTCCGTTAAATACCCCTCTGCCACAAGAGCTGTTCCTCCGGCCTCCGGGATTCCGATCCCCATGACCACGACCCTGAGCTTTGAAAAATATTCATAAATGTAGTTCACCGTCTCCTCCTGAAGGAAGATGTCTTTCACCTCTTTGCTGGAAAAGATACCGGGCGACAAAAACTGTACATAATCGCCGCCGAATTTTTCCGCAAATTCCACTGCGATCCGGTTGGACTGTACATCCCTTTTTTCCGTCCGTTTCTGGGATATCCCGCCGTACAGGGGCACAAATAAAAGCTTATTGCCTTTGTTATAGGTTTTATCAACGTGTGCAATGTGGTAAAGCGTCCGCCCCATGGTGACTCCCACATAGTCATCATTTTTGAGAATATGGCTCAGATAGTCAAAAGCCGCCTCTGAAAGCATGTCCATCTGCTCCTCTTTCGTATCCAGCGGTTCGCTCTCCACAATGATGGCCTCTTTCAGTCCAAATCTCTGTTCCAGCTTCTGCTCCAGTTCCCCGTAATCGTAACTGATCGGGTTGATGACCTCGATTTTTACAATTCCCTGTTCTCTTCCGAGAGCAAGCATCCTGGATACGGTGGCCCTGGAAAGTCCCAGGGTATTGCAGATCTCCACCTGGGTCTTATTTTTCATATAGTATAAATTGCAGCATTTATAAATCAGACGGTCGTCATCGACAATTTTTTTCATCTGCTTCCACCTTTATATTAATTCTAATTCTCTCAGCGCATGATAGATACCGTTTTCTTTTGTCGTCTGGGTGAACATATCCGCGGTCTCCTTCACCGCGTCACTGCAGCGTCCCATTCCGATACCTGTCCCGACATTTTTAAGCATCTCCACGTCGTTGTCTGAATCGCCGAATGCATAGAGATTCTCTTTGGAAATGCCAAGATCATCCGCTACCTGGACAACCGCGTCTCCTTTCGTGACACCTTTGAGCGTAATGTCAAAGAAATTCTCACGGACATGTTTCGCACACTCGAAGGTATCTGCGTATTCCTTTTTGAAATCCTCAAAAACATCCGGTGCTTTATAATTCATCGTAAGCTTTGATATGTGCTGCTTTTCCCAGTACTTCCATGGAGCGTACCACTCCATCGGCAGGCTGAACAGACGGCAGAAATACTTAAAAAATTCCTCGTCGTTATGTAAATAATAGGTCACATCCTGGGTATCCATCTGGATGATCGTATCTCTTATAAAGTATTTGTCTATGACTTCATGCAGCAGATCTTCCTCAATATAAATATCCCTGAGCACTTCCCCGTCCACTTCCGCATAGCTTCCATTGCAGGTGACGGCCCCGTCAAAATGCTCGATATCCGCCTCTAAAAACCGTTTGGTCCGCCCTGAACAAAGCAGGGCTGCATAGCCGTTATCCTGAAGCCTTCTGATGGCCTCCAGAGTTTTCGGCGTAACCGTCTTGATATGATCCACTTCATCGACTAATGTTCCGTCGTAGTCAAAAAATACCGCTCCTTTATATTTCTTCATAGTATGGCTCTTCTCCTTATTGATCGTGCTCGTTTACTTAACCAATACTATTGTACTTTCTTTTAATTCCCATTTCAAGCGGTATCCTACATCATAAGCACCTGCATGATCAAAATCAGGGTTATTCCAAGGGAAAGCAGAAACATCGACCTGTAAAAATCCTTCATGATAACGCTCCTTCTGATTTGTTTTTCCGTTGTATTTTATGTGATACTGTTATCATACCGGATTTCTCTTTCAGAATTCCCAACCAATTTGTGAAAAATTTCTTAACATTTTGTGTTTTTATACAAAAACAGAAGCTTTGGATGACAATCATACCAAAGCTTCTGTTCTTTTTATAAACTTTCTAATATTTCTTTCAGTATCTTATTGACAACTCCGGGATCTGCTTTCCCCTGGGTTGCTTTCATAGTCTGCCCCACAAGGAATCCCATGGCTTTTTTCTTTCCTGCCTTATAGTCCTCCACTGACTTCGGATTGTCTTTGACGATCTGTCCGATGGTTTCTTTCAGAGCCCCCTCGTCATTCATTGATTTCAATCCGTGCTCTTCAACATAGGCTTTCGGGTCCACATCTTCTTTGAAAATCTTCTCAAAGACTTCTTTTGCGACCTTTCGGTTGATCTCATTTTCTTTCACCATGCTGATCAGGGCTGCCAGATGCTCCGGTGAAAAAGAAAGATCTGTAAGGTCCATTTCCGAATCGTTAACCAGACGCATTGTCTCTCCCATGAGCCAGTTGGATACTTCCTTCGCCTCGGCTCCGTGGGTGATCGTCGCCTCAAAAATATCTGCCAGATGTTTGCTTCCCGTGATAATGTCAATATCATAATCCGGAAGGCCGTATTCTTCTTTATAGCGGTTTCTCTTTTCATCCCGCAGTTCCGGCTGTGCCTCTTTTATCTGGCTGATCCACTCATCGCTGATGATGACCGGCACGAGATCAGGGTCCGGGAAGTAGCGGTAATCCTGTGCGTCCTCTTTGGAACGCATTTGATAAGATTTTTCTTTTGTGTCGTCCCAGCGTCTTGTCTCCTGCGTCACTTCTTTGCCTTCTTCCAGCAGAGAGATCTGGCGGTCCGTCTCTCCTTCAATCGCACGTCTGATCGCCTTAAAAGAGTTCAGATTTTTCATCTCTGTCCTTGTCCCGAACTCTTCTGCTCCTGCCTCTCTTATAGAAAGGTTGACATCGGCTCTCATGGAACCCTCCTGAAGCTTACAGTCGGAGGCGCCGAGATACTGGATGATCAGTCTGAGTTTTTCCAGATAAGCCACGACTTCATCAGCGGAACGCATATCCGGCTCTGAGACAATCTCGATCAGCGGCACTCCGGAACGATTGTAATCCACAAGGGAACAGTCTTCCCATTCGTCATGGATTAATTTACCCGCATCTTCCTCCATATGGATCTCGTGAATTCCAACGGATTTTGTCCCCCCGTCCGTTTCGATCTCCACATGTCCGTCCCGGCAGATCGGAAGATACAGCTGGGAAATCTGATAATTCTGCGGATTGTCGGGATAAAAATAATTCTTCCTGTCAAACTTGCAGTTCTGTGTAATGCTGCAGTTGGTCGCAAGCCCAACAGCCACGGCATATTCGACTACCTGTTTATTTAATACCGGAAGAGAACCCGGCATTCCGGTGCACACCGGACAGGTATGTGTATTCGGCGCACCCCCGAACTCAGTGCTGCATCCGCAGAAGATCTTCGTTTTCGTCGCCAGTTCCACATGGACTTCCAGTCCGATAACGGTCTCATATTGTTTACTCATTACTGAACACCTCCTTTGGCAATTTCTGGTGCTTCATAACTTCTCGTCTGCTCAAATGCATAGGCAGCCCGGATCAGTTTCTTTTCCTGGAAGCAGTCTCCCAAAAGCTGCAGACCGATCGGCAGTCCTTTGCTGTCTTTTCCGCACGGCACACTGATTCCCGGCAGTCCTGCCAGGTTTGCAGAAATCGTGTAAATATCTCCGAGATACATTTTGATCGGATCACTTAAACTGTCCCCAAGCTTCGGGGCGGTGGTAGGTGCCGCCGGTCCGAGAATCAGGTCGTAGGATGCAAATGCTTTGTCAAATTCCTGTTTGATCAATGCTTTTGTCCTCAGTGCCTTCAAATAGTACGCGTCGTAGTAGCCGGAACTTAAGACAAAAGATCCAAGCATGATCCTTCTTTTGACCTCCGGCCCGAATCCTTCGGAACGTGTCTTTTTATACATGGCATGGAGTCCCTCTGCTCCCTTTGCGCGGTATCCGTATTTTATACCGTCAAACCGTGAAAGGTTTGAACTGGCTTCCGCCGCGGCAATAACATAGTATGCAGGGATGGCGTAATCCACGAGCCCCAGGTCAAACTCCTCAATGACGGCTCCCTTTTCCTCCAATGTACGGGCAGCATTCATGACAGCTTCCCTGACTTCAGAGTCCAGTCCTTCCCCGAAATAGTCTTTCGGGATTCCGATCTTCATTCCTTTCACATCGTCAACTAAAGCCGATGTAAAATCATACTCATCCCGCTCAATGGATGTGGAGTCTTTTTTGTCATACGATGCCACAGTTTCCAGAAGAGCCGCACAGTCGGATACATCTTTGGCCATCGGCCCGATCTGATCCAGGGAAGAACCGTAAGCGATCAGTCCGTATCTTGAAATTGTACCATAAGTCGGTTTCATTCCGGTAATTCCGCAGAAAGATGCCGGCTGGCGGATGGATCCTCCGGTATCTGAGCCGAGTGCCATGAAACACTCTCCTGCCGCCACTGCTGCTGCCGATCCGCCGGAAGATCCTCCCGGCACATGTTCCTGATTCCATGGATTTTTTGTCGGCCCAAATGCTGAAGTTTCAGTCGTGCTTCCCATGGCAAACTCATCCATATTCGTCTTTCCTATGATGACCACACCGGCAGCGATCAGGTTTTCCACCGCCTGAGCGGCATAGGTCGGAACAAAATTTTCGAGAATTCTGGAACTGCACGTAGTTTTATATCCCTTTGTACAAATATTATCTTTCACAGCCATCGGAACACCGGCCAGCGGCCCGGTCAATGTGCCGTCATCGATCTGTTTCTGCACCTCTTCTGCTCTCTTTAATGCACTCTCTTCATCATATGATACATAGGCATGCACCGCCGGCTCTGTTTTCCTGATCTGTTCCAGAACAGCCTGTACTGCTTCTACTGAGGTGATCTCTTTTGCTTTTATTTTTCTGCCCAGCTCAAGGGCTGTCAAATCTAAAATTCCCATGGCTTCCTCCTATTCTACGGTCTTTGGCACCACAAAGGCACCTTCTTTTCTCTCCGGTGCATTTTTAAGAATCCCTTCTCTGTCGTCTCCATTGGTGACGATATCTTCTCTGAATACATTGTTTACCGGAAATACGTGAGACATAGGTTCCACACCGTCCGTATCCAGTTCATTCAGCTTGTCGACATAGTCGAGCATACTCTCCATGTCCTTCTTTGCCTGTTCTTTTTCTTCGCCGGACAGCTCAAGCTTTGCCAAAATGCCGACGTATTCAATCGTTTCATCACTGATGTGATTTGCCATTCTAATTCCTCCTTTTATAAAGGGTGGGTGAACTTAAAAATCCCGCTCCAAAGCAAAATTGCTTCGGGGCGGGAATATCTTCCCACGGTACCACCCGTCTTAAAACCAGAATCTCTATTCATATTCTGGCTTCCTCTCGTTTCCGTACTTAACGCGTACCACGTGACCGCCTAACAGGCATCCTACCTTTCAGCCGCCCGGCTCCAAAGTGTTCCCGCCGCAAGGTGTCCCTGGAAAGCTTTCAGTCTGCGGGCTTTCCTCCCTGTAAGGTTCCTTTTGCCTTGAGTCTTTTTCACTGCCTTTCTCCCACTATGATTTTTAATCATAACACAGTTGATTTTATGAATCAAGCCCATTTAACGAATCATAGACATGCATATTTTCAGGTCTGACATGTTTGCTCGGAATCAGCCTGACCTGAAAATATCCTTCCGGTGGAATTTCGATTTCCGTGCCTTTCATAAGTTCTAAATTCACAAATTTTTCTGGATCTTCCCCCTTTGAATCTTCTGAGAGCCAAATACTATTTGCACCAAATTCGTCATCCTTATCTTGTTCATAAGTAAATTTGAATTCACCACCATCGCTGACCGCAACTACATCATAAGTGCCTGCCGGAAAATCTTTTCCTGCTTTCATCACCCCGTCAACTTCTACTTCTTTACTCAGAGGATTTTTCCTGGGTTCTTCCATTTTCTTCATATTAGCATCCGATGTCTCGCAGTTAATATGCCCCCTGCCTGTAACTTCTATTAAAGAGCCCTGATAAAGACGGACGTTTTTTACTTTACAGTACCGCTTTACATCCAATATTTTTTCATCTGTAAACTGTTCGTAAATGCCGATATTCTGTGCATCATTATTTGCTGAAAAATACAGTTCCTCCCCTCCTGCGGTCATTGTATAGTTTCCTTCCGGAAGATCCAATCCTACGATATATCTGCCGGAAGTAAGGTTCACAGAAAACCTCTTTCCGGTCTTCTCCAAATCATAATCCGTATCTTCATATGTATGGTCCGGCATCGTTTTTGTCCACTGTTTCTTTTCATCTTCACTCATAAAAGTCCGGACCTTTTTCATCAGCTGCCCGATATCAGCCTCACTTACCGCATCCAAAAATATACTGGAAATAACCACGAAACTCAAAATAAACTTTATAAGCTTCCCCGCACCTCTTTTTTTCTCGGTGCGGAACTGTCTGTGTGCCTGTTTATGCTGTTTTGTCATAGAGTGCTTTGGCTCTTCGTTGGGCCTGGCTCTGTAATCCGGACGGTTCCCCCTGTTTCCGGATCTTTGCCCGCTCTCCAGTCTTTTAAAGTCATAACCGCACATAGGGCAGATGCCGTTTTTTAATTTTTCATTGCAGATCGGACATTTATCATATTTCATATCCATCTCCTCCAGCCGATAAGAATATCCTGCTATCTGGCCCGATTCTTAAACTTTTTCTTTTCGATACGTTCTTTATCCTTCTGCTCGATCTCCGGGGCAATGGTCTTTGTAAACCATAAAAGCGCCAGCGCCGGTGCAAGGATCCAGAGTGATCTCTGATCATTTCCCAAAAATGAAATCGTCATAATTCCCCTGGCCTGAAACATCATTACAAACATATAAACAAAGACTAAAAGAAGTGCAATTGACTCTGTTTTCGTATAATTTTTGCCCGTACCGGGTCCCACGAGGAACCGTTCTAGGAGCAGAGCAGCTCCGCTGATCACTGTCAGGATAAATGCCACATCCGTAAACTCAACACTGGATCCCACAAAGTTTTTTACCCAGTCAAACACCAGACTGAATGCAAACATCAGAATTAAAACCAGCCACAATACTTTTTCTAGTTTTTTATATAATTTCATCTTTTCACCTCTGTAAATTATCTACGCATTTTTCAGCATTGGAATCACATCCACTACCCGCTTCACTTTCGTATCTGCCTCTTCCTGCGGCAGACAATATTCTTCCGGCACCTTTGCCACCGTAAAAATTCCGGCGCCTTTGGACGCCCTGATGCCTGCCCTGGAATCCTCCAGAGTAATACACTGTTCCGGCTCCAGGTCCATATATTCCATTGCTTTTAAATAGACATCCGGATGGGGCTTATTTCTCCGCAGCTTTTCTCCGCTGATCACAAAATCAAAATGACTTTCGAGACCGCACTCCTCCAACATTTTTTCGATACAGTCCATAGAATTTCCGGAAGCCAGGGTTGTCTTGATCTTTTTCTTTTTGCAGTATGTAAGCAGCTCCTTCACTCCCGGATTGAGAATATCCCGATAGTTAAATTTTACCTGATCTTTCAGCTGAGCAAACATCTCAGCAAACTCTTCCCTGCTGCTCCTGTCTCCCCAAAACTCCATAAAGTAATCAATAGCCTCCGCATACGGTGTGCCAATGATCTTCTCAAAATCACTCATTCCCATCTCGATACCCTGCTTTTTAAACCATGTCATAAATTTTTTTACATACACAAGCTCACTGTCCACGACGACTCCGTCCATATCCATGATCAAACCTTTTTTCATAATATCAACCCTCTCCAAATATAAAAAATAAACAACACTAAAACAAGTATACCTTATCGTGCGAAGCACGTCCACCCGAGAGACATTTTCCACATAATTTCCGTTCGGCTCTTAGAATGCCTCACTCCAACCATGTAGAAAATGGACGTAATGTCTGCTGGATAAGGACTCATCAAACTGCTGTCACTATCTAACGATAGTTTTTTAGCACTATTGGAGGAACGCATTTCAAAGCGTGACGGAAATAGTGGTAAAAAACTCGTCCACCCCGCCTCATCTAGTCTCTGCTTTCTACCACAAGCAGGGTCCCTGTCTTCATTTCAACGATTCCGCTCTCCTCAGTCAGTTCATTGCTGATCCCCCATGTCTCATGAAACAGAAGGGTATCGTCATTCAGCGGGTAATAAAATCCGTGAAGTGTCACTCCTGTAACCGTGCCCACCGGAATGAGGGAAATATAGTTCCCAAACTGTTCATTTTTATCTATGCAAAGGGGGCGGTCCACTGCCCGGATACGGTTATGTGAATCCACCATATATGCCTCCACTCCATGCTTTAACGCATAGACGAGCTGTCCCATATTGCCGAGTACATGGTCCAGCCTGGTTCCCGTACTCCCAAGTACCGTCACTTTATCGGCTCCCATACGGACTGCCTGCTCCATGGCGATCCCTGTATCCGTGTCGTCTTTTTCTCTCGGCAGAACCATAATGTTTTCTTTTTCAAACTTTTTTACCGTTTCTCTGGGACAACTGTCGAAATCGCCCAAAATAAAATCAGGGCGAATCCCGATCTGCTCTGCATAGAACAGTCCTTTGTCCGCAGCGATGACTTTATCAAATTTCTGTGTCTGAATATAAGAACGGGCGAAGACCCTGTCCAAATCTCCGCCTGTTAAAATCAAGATATGCATTACCATTTTCTCTTTTCTTTTAATTCATTGTAGATGAGTACATAGTTGTCATAGCGTGTCTTACTGATCTTCCCTTCATCAAGCGCCTGTTTGACACCACAGCCAGGTTCATGGGTATGGCTGCATCCCTGGAACCGGCATTGTCCCTCATAGGGTTCAAATTCTTTAAAATAGTATTTAATCTCGTCTTCCTCGAACATATCCACAAACAGAGAGCTGAAGCCCGGCGTATCCATGACGAAGGTGTCTTCTCCCACCCGGATCAGCTCCGAATGTCTGGTCGTATGCTTTCCTCTCTGGATCTTTTCACTTACCGCTCCGGTTTCCATATTTGCATCCGGATATAAAAGATTCATCATAGAAGATTTTCCTACACCGGAAGGGCCTGCAAGCACAGTTGTCTTGTGATCTACGGCCTCCCTGATCTCCGAAAGTCCCGTCTCTCCGGAAACACTGGTAAAGATCACCCGGTGGCCGCAGTCTTTATATACATCCATGAGAACAGACAGTTCTTTTTCTTTTGCAAGATCCGTCTTATTAAAACAAACCACCGCAGGGACTCCCTGCTTCTCCATCATGAGCAAAAACCGGTCCAGAAGATTATAATTTGGTTTTGGATTCTTGGCTGCAAAAATAACCAGCGCCTGATCAATATTTGACACAGCCGGACGGATCAGTTCGTTCGTCCTTGGGAGTAACTCTGTCAGATTTCCCAGCTTTTTTTCTTCATCCAGGACTTCGATCTCTGCCATGTCTCCCACGAGCGGCTTCATCTTCCGGTTTCTGAAAATGCCTTTTGCTTTGCACTCATATAAACCGGTGCCCGTGTCAACATAATAAAACCCTGCAATTCCTTTGATAATTCTTCCCTGCATGAACTGATCTTACTCCTCTGTATTATCTGTGGTGTCTTCTGTTGTCGGCTGCTTTCCAAGGCTTACGACCACGCCAATTCCTGTTCCTTTTGTGACCTTTTTCCCGGCTTTTGGTGACTGACTGATGATGCATCCCTCCGGCACCCTGCTGTCGTACTTTTGGGAAGAGACAATCAGCTTTAATCCTTCTATGCTTAACTCTTCTCTCGCATCCTCTACGGTCTTAAATACGATCTCCGGCACTGTGACCTTGTTCTCACCCTTGCTGACCGTGATCGTCACCTTGGAACCTCTGGAAATTTTGTTCCCCGCTCCAGGAGACTGAGAAATCACATCACCTTCCTTGACACTGGAGCTGAATTTGGTAGACACAGAAACTTTGAATCCCTGGTCTGAAAGAATCTTCGTGGCAGACTTCTGGCTGTATCCGCGGACATCCGGCACCTCAACTTTGCTCTCGCCGGTGCTGACAGTCAATACAATGGTCGTACCCTTTTCCACTTCCTGGTCAGACTCCAGACTCTGGCGGATGATATATCCCGCCTCATAAGAAGAGGAAGCCTCTGTTTTGCGCTCCACTTTCAGATCCTCATCGATGGACGCCAGCGCAGCATCGTAAGTCATTCCCACATAGTTTTCAACCGGTACCTTCTCAAGCTCTTCCGTGGTGCTTTCCTCGGTAGTCGTAAGTTTCTCTGTGCCGGCATTGTCCCCTGAGCGAAACAGCCCTGAACTGTTAATGACCAGCACAATGATGGATATGAGAATAATGGCTCCCACCACAGCAGCCAGGACGACAACCAGTTTTTCGATCTTGGAATTCATGCCCCGCGGCTCTTCCTCATCATCGTCATCCACAAATCCAGATTCCTCTTCCGGTTCTTCTTCTGTCTCCTCCGGTTTTACAAACTCTTTTGTATGAAGCAGCTGCGTCGGTGAATCATCCACAAAGGGCGCCATGCCTACATAGCTTCCTTTCGTGTCTTCAAAAACCAGCTTCAAATCCTCGATCAGTTCATTCACAGACTGATACCGGTCTTCCGGCTTCTTCATGGTACATTTGAGAATGATCTTTTCCAGGCTTTCCGGGATATCTCCGATCAGTTCCCCCGGAGGCGTAATCTCATTCTGGAGATGCATCAGAGCAATGGTAACCCCATTTTCATGGTCAAAAGGAACCTGGCCTGTGGCCATCTCATACATCGTGATGCCCAGGGAATAAATGTCGCTCTTCTCATCACAGTACTTTCCTTTGGCCTGTTCCGGAGAAATATAATGGACTGATCCTATGGCCGTGGATGTGACTGTATTGGAGTTGGCTGCCTTTGCTATTCCAAAATCCGTGACTTTTACCTGACCGGAATCTGAGACCAGAATATTCTGCGGCTTAATATCCCTGTGGATCGTGTGGTGCCCATGGGCATGACTGATCGCTGAAGCTATCTGAAGAGATAATTCTACAGTCTCTTTCGCGGAAAGATGCCCCTTTTTCTTAATATATTCCTTCAGGGTAATGCCTTCTGCCAATTCCATGACAATGTAATTGACACTGCCTTCCTGACCTACATCATATACGTTCACAATATTGGGATGGGCCAGTCTTGCGACCGCCTCTGCTTCCACCTGAAATTTTTTTAAAAACTTCTCATTATCTACATATTCATTTTTCAGCACTTTGATGGCAACGTTCCGGTTGAGTTTATGGCACTTTGCCATGTATACGTCAGCCATCCCGCCGGTACCGATCTTTTTCAGGATTTCATAGCGTCCTCCTAAAATGGTTCCTGTTTCTAACATGTGATCTCACCTCGCTCCCCCAGCGCAACGATCACCAGGGATATATTGTCCTTGCCGCCATATTCGTTGGCCCTGTTCACCAACTGGGCTGCCTTATTTTCTAATTGACTGTGATCCAACAGGAGTTCTTTGATTTCATCATCCGCAACCATGCTCGTCAGTCCGTCACTGCACAACAATAAATATCCGTTTTTCTTTGGCAGCTCAAAAAAATCGGGTACAGATTCAATCCCTGCACCGATCGCTCTCGTGATCAGATTTCTTTTTGGATGCTGCCTCATCTGTCTGCGGTCAATCTCTCCGGCCTTCACCAATTCTTCCACAAAAGAATGGTCTGTTGTCACCTGGACAAGATCCTGATCTGCAAAATACAGACGGCTGTCCCCGATGTTCATCACAAAAATACTCTCTTCTGTCACAGTGGCTGCTACCATAGTTGTTCCCATGCCAGAGTACTCTTCTTCCTGGCACTTCAGCAATATTTCACTGCTCACTTTCTGCAGTGCTTCCTTCATAATCTCAATAGGATCTGAATTCTCTATCTCTCGTATTAATTCCACAAACCGACTGACCGCAAAAGAGGACGCAAAACCTCCTGCCTTGTGGCCTCCCATGCCGTCCGCAACGATATATAAATTATCTAATTGTCCTACGGGTTCATCAGAGTGAAAGATGGTGTCCTGATTTTCAGACCGTACCTTTCCTCTGTGAGAAGTTCCAACGGATTGCATCTTAGTTCTCCTTTTTTGTGCGGATTTCCTGTTTTTCCACAGAATTCAGCTTCTTTCTTCTTAATTGTCCACAGGCAGCGTTGATATCTCTGCCCATTTCTCTTCTTATGGTAACATTTACACGATTTTTTTCAAGTATGTTTTTGAAGTCGTTTACAAACTCCGGCATAGACTGGCGGAAGTCTCTCTCCTTAATAGGATTGACCGGAATCAGATTGACATGGCATGGAAACCCGCCTAAAAAGCGGCAAAGTTCCTTTGCATTTTGGGGACTGTCATTCACTTCTGCTACAAGGCTGTATTCAAATGTGATCCTCCGGCCCGTCCGGTCAAAATAATATTTACAGGCAGCAAGCAGATCTTCCATAGAATACTGATTTGCCACCGGCATCAGGGATTTCCTCATCTCGTCGTTGGAGGCGTGAAGAGAGATCGCAAGAGTCATCTGAAGCTTTTCATCTGCCAGTTCCCGTATTTTCGGCACCAGTCCGCAGGTAGACACTGTCAGGTTTCTTTGACTTAAATTCAGCCCCTTTTCATCGGTCAAGAGTCTGATAAATCTCAAAAGATTTTCATAATTATCCAACGGTTCCCCAGTTCCCATAACGACCACATTGGACACCCGTTCCCCGGTATCTTTCTGGATATAATAAATCTGTCCAAGCATTTCTGACGGTAAAAGATTGCGGTCCAGCCCTCCGAGGGTAGATGCACAGAATCTGCATCCCATCCTGCACCCGGCCTGTGACGAAATGCACACCGAATTGCCGTGCTTGTATTTCATCAGGACACTTTCTATCATATTCCCATCATTCAGCTGAAATAAATACTTTCTTGTGCCGTCAATCCTGGATACATAGGTTTCCACTTCTTTCAGTTCCGCAGCTTCATATTTTTCCTGAAGTTTTTCTTTCAGGTTTTTCGGAAGATTGTTCATCTCATCAAGAGAGGATGCCAGCCTCTTATGGAACCACTCAAATATTTGTTTTGCACGGAACTTCTTTTCTCCCAGTTCTTTCACCGCAAGTTCCAGTTCTTCCAGTGTCATTGATTTCAGATCTCTCATTTTGTTCTCCTAAGTTTTCCGATAAAAAATCCGTCGCACGGATGTATTCCCGGCAGCAGCTGGATATATCCCTCTTTCGCCGTTTTAATGTCAAGAGTTTCGGGAAGAAACGGAGTCAGGTCTTCCGGCTCATATCCGGTCTGTCCCGCAAGCCACCTGAAATTTTCCTCATTTTCTTTCGGATTGATCGTACATGTAGAAAAAAGCAGGCTTCCTCCCGGCTTCACATAGGTCAGGGCAGTTTTTAGTATTTCTCTCTGCAATTTCACCAGGTCTTCCAAAGCGGATTCTTCCAGATTGTACTTAATGTCCTGCTTTTTTCCCATAATTCCAAGTCCGGAACAGGGAACATCGCACAGTACAACATCCATAGACTCTGCCAGGCGTTCATCCGGAATTCTGGCATCCCAGATCTGAGTACGGATATTTTCAAATCCCACACGCTCAATGTTTTCCTTTAACAGTTCCTCTTTGTATTCCGTCAGATCCCGCGCCAGGACCTGCCCCGTTCCGTGGAGTTTGTCTGCCGCATACAGAGCTTTGCCTCCCGGCGCGCTGCACATATCGAGGATCTTCTGTCCCTCTTTTGGATCTGCAGCCTTTCCCGCCAGCATGGAACTTTCATCCTGCACAATAAACCGGCCTTCCCTGAATGATGTGAGACGTCTCAAAAAATCATAGTGAGAAATACGGAGTGCCTCCGGGAGAAGCTTTCCGTCTTCCACCTTGGCGCCGTCCTTTTCCAGGGAAGCGATCAGTTCCTCTCTGGACCCGCTGCTTTCCATCCATGAAACCGTCGTCTTTTTTGGCTCCAGGAAGGAACTAACGATCGTTTCTGTTTCTTCCTCTGAATAAGAGCGGAGAAAATGACGGATGATCCATTCCGGCATGGAACAGGCAACAGACAGATACTTTACAAAGTCCTTATTCCGGTCCGGAAACGGAATCTCCTGCTTCTGTCTGGATATTGTTCTCAAAACACCGTTTACAAAGCCGGATAACTTAGAAAATCCCCGCTTTTTCGCCAGCTTTACACATTCATTGCAGGCCGCGGAATCAGGGATATGATCCATAAATAAAATCTGACAGGCACCCATGCGGAGCAGTGAACGCACCAGCGGCTTCATTTTCCTTTCCTTCGTCTTAGAATACAGATCGATCACATAGTCGATGGTCAGGCGGCGTTCCAGAGTTCCCTGGCATAGCCTTGTAAAAAAAGCCCGGTCCTTCTTTTCACTGAACTGATACTTTTCCAGTGTCTCTCCGATGGCAATATGGGACAGTTCCTCTTTTTTATCTATTTTCATCAGAACATCTAAGGCCAATTCTCTTGGATTCTGCATATTATTCTCCTAATACCGTTCCTGTATCCACCCTGGAGCCCGCCAAAAATGCCTGAACGGACATCCGTTTTTTCCCGGAAAGCTGGATCTCGTTGAGCGCTAACGCATCCTGGCCGCAGGCCACAATCATCTGTTTTTTCGTCACTTCAATGATCGTTCCGGGTCTCTCTCCTCCGTCATAAGGAACGACGTCCGCATCCCATATTTTCAGTGTTTTCCCTCCAAGTTCCGTATAAGCACTCGGCCATGGGTTCAGTCCGCGCACCCACTGTTCAATCTCAGCGGCACTTTTCGTGAACTCTATTTCCCCCATCTCTTTGCTCAGCATCGGGGCATAGGAACTCTCATTGTCATTTTGTTTCGTCCTTACCGCCGTCCCGTTTTCTAGTTTTTCTAAGGTCTCCAGCAATAAGTCCGCGCCCAGTTTCATCAGCTTGTCATGAAGGGTTCCTGACGTTTCTTTCTGATCCAGCGGGATGACCGCTTTGTCGATCATATCTCCCGTATCCAAACCTTTTTCCATATACATAGTTGTAATTCCCGTTTCCTTCTCACCGTTTAAGACGGCCCACTGTATCGGTCCCGCCCCGCGGTATTTCGGAAGAAGTGACCCATGGACATTGATACATCCGTATTTGGGGATATTCAGGATCCGCTCCGGCAGAATCTGTCCGTACGCGACTACTACAATCACATCCGGAGCCAGCTGTTCAAGGTCTTCTATAAACTGCTCATCTCTGGCTTTTGCCGGCTGAAGGACAGGGATTCCATGTTGCAGTGCCGCCTCTTTCACCGGCGGAAAAGAAAGTTTCTTTCCTCTTCCCTTCTGCTTATCCGGCTGGGTCACTGCCGCAGCCACATGATGAAATTGTGTCAGCTTCTCCAATGTAGGCACCGCAAATTCCGGCGTTCCCATAAATACAACGTTCATCGCGTCCTCCTTACTCTTCCTCTTCTTCCACATCTCTCACCGGTTCTTCCGCCACATCCGGGTAAAGGACTCCGTCCAAATGGTCGAGTTCATGGCAGATCGCCCTCGCAAGAAGTCCTTCTCCCTCCACTCTGATGGGGTTCATATCCTGGTCCAGCGCCTCACATACCACATGGTTCGGACGCTTTACGACTGCGACCTTCCCCGGAAGGCTCAGACATCCCTCATCTCCGATCTGTTCGCCGTCTTTTTCCACAATCTTAGGATTGATCAGGACCAGCGGCTGGCCTTCATAGGTGTCGATGACCACCAGCCGTTTCAGGATTCCAACCTGAGGAGCGGCCAGTCCCACACCGTATGCCTCATACATCGTATCAAACATGTCTTCGATCAGCAGCATGGTCCTGGAAGTCATTTCTTTAATCTCTTTTGATGGTTTTCTGAGGACTTCATCCCCCATTTTTCTGATGTTTCTGATTGCCATGAATACTTCTCCTTCTCAAATATCTCAAATATTCTTTGTTAATAACTGCTCATAGGATTAAAATCAAATGTAATATGAATGTCTTTCGGCAGTTCCTGCCGGTCGATCCAAAGTTCCAGCCGGTCTTTCACCTTCACAAGTTCCTTGTAGTCTTTCTCTTTTACGTACAGCACCTGCCGGTAAATATCATTGACTTTTGCCAGAGAGGCTTCGCCGGGTCCGATGACGCGGATACCCGAATTCTGAATGACCCTTGCCATGCGCTGTGCTGTCTGTTTACATTCCTCTTCCGAAGGCCCGGCAAGAAGGACTGTGAGCATCTGCCAAACCGGAGGATAGCAAAGCATCGTCCGGTAGGCTATCTCCTGGCGGTAAAACTCTTCATAGTCCTGCGCCGCCGCCGTGACAATACAGTAATGTTCCGGCGAATAGGTCTGTATGACAACCTCACCCGCTTTCTCACCTCTCCCTGCACGGCCGGCTGCCTGGGTCAAAAGCTGGAATGTCCTCTCTGCCGCACGAAAATCATTGGCATGCAGAGATAAATCCGCTGCCAGGATTCCGACGAGAGTCACGTTTTCAAAATCGTGTCCTTTGACAATCATCTGCGTGCCCACAAGAATATCGGCCCTGCCTTCCGAAAAAGTCTTCAAGATCTCTTCATGGCTGTGCTTTCTTTTCGTGGTATCCATATCCATCCGAAGCACTCTTGCTTCCGGAAATTCTTTCCTTATGGCGGCTTCTGCCTTTTGAGTACCGAGGCCGAACGTTCCGATAAACGGGCTGCCGCACTCAGGACAGGCCTCCGGCATCACTCCTTCATACCCGCAGTAATGGCAGCGGAGTTTCCCGTCCCTGTGATACGTAAGCGACACGTCACAGTGCGGACACTGCATTACAGTGCCGCAGCTTCTGCACGAGACAAACCCGGCATATCCCCTCCGGTTTAAAAACAGCATGACCTGTTCTTTTTTCCGAAGCCGGTCTCCGATCAGTTCATAGAGCCTTCTGCTGAACATGCTGCGGTTCCCCTGCTTTAATTCTTCCCTTAAATCTTCTATATACACATCGGGCAGGACCGCTTCTTTTGCACGGTCTTTCAGAGTCCAGAACCTGTATTTTCCGTCCAGTGCCTTCTGATAGCTCTCAAGAGACGGCGTTGCGGACCCTAAAATCACCGCCGCGCCTTCCATGTCCGCTTTTTTCAGGGCTACTTCTCTTGCATGATATTTGGGTGTCTGTTCACTTTTATAACTGCCCTCATGTTCTTCATCCATAATGATCAGCCCCAGGTTAGGAAACGGCACAAACAAAGCGGATCTGGGCCCGATGATAATATCGCAGTCCCCATTCTTTGCCCGGAGCCACTGATCGTATTTCTCTCCTTTGGAGAGTCTGGAATTAAGAATGGATACTCTGTCTCCAAACCGCTTCGTGAAACGGCAGACCGTCTGGTACGTAAGGGCGATCTCCGGGATGAGCACGATCGCCTGTTTCCCTTTTCTGACAACTTCTTCGATTGCCGCCAGATAGACCTCTGTCTTCCCGCTTCCGGTAACTCCATGCAGAAGATACGTTTTCCTCTCCCCTGCCGCGTAATCTGCTTTAAATTCCTGTATCAGCTTCTCCTGACTCTCATTCAGGGGCAGGGCAGCCTCCGCTTCCATCCCGCCGGGGCCGGGATTCCGGTAAAACATTTCTGTTTCGACGCGGATGATGCCATCCTGTTCCATACCTGCAACCGTTGTCCTCGGAATCTTCAGGTCTTTCGTCACACGCTCCCAGGAAACCGTCTGCTCATCCATGAGAGCAGCCAGCAGCCTGGCTTTTGCCGCATAATGCCTGCCTAAATATTCATCCAGCAGACCGGGAGCCTGCTCTTTGGGCAGCATGAGCCTGACAGATTTTTTTTCTTTTTGTTTCATCTTATCCTGCACGGGAAGCACGGTCTTCAATGCCTGGATCATGGTAGAGCCATAGTTTTCCCGAATCCAGTAGGCGAGCTTGATCATCCTGGATTCTGCGCTCACACTGTCTTCTTCTATAGACAAAATTTCCTTTATTTTCTTTGGATCGTACTCTGCCTGATCCGAAAGCCTGACAACATATCCCCTCTGTTCCCGGTTTCCTGCTCCAAACGGCACCCGAACGGACTGCCCGACCCGGATCTGCTCATATAAGGAAAAAGGCACTCGATATTGAAATACCCGATCCAGTGCCTCATGCGAAATATTAATGATAATATCTGCGTATAATGTTTCCATAAATCAGTCGATGACGTGTCCCTTTTGGCGCAGGACTTTCACTACACGGTCCACATGTTCCCTGCAGATCTCGTGAGTTTTAGCTTCCACCATGACACGCACCAAAGGTTCCGTTCCGCTCTCCCTTACAAGAATCCTTCCGTCATTTCCGAGTTCCTTCTCCACAGCTTCCACCGCTGTGATCACGTCTGCGTCTTCCCTGGCGTCTTTTTTATCCCGTACTTTGACGTTCTCAAGAATCTGCGGATAGATATCCACATCCTTTACCAGCTGACCGAGTGACTGTTTCTGTTCCAGCATGGCCTCCATGATCTTTAAAGAAGTCAGAATCCCGTCTCCGGTAGTCGCAAACTTGCTGAAAATAATATGTCCTGACTGTTCACCGCCCAGGCCGTGTCCGTTTCTGGACATATTTTCATACACATATTTATCTCCCACTGCTGTTTTTTCATAGTCGATGCCGGCCCGGTCAAAGGCCTTGTAAAGACCGAGGTTGGACATGACCGTCGTGACGACCGTGTTATTGTTGAGAGCGCCGTGCTCTTTCATGTATTTTCCGCACACATACAGGATCAGATCGCCGTTTACTTCTGCCCCGTTCTCATCCACAGCAATACACCGGTCTGCGTCGCCGTCGTATGCGAATCCCACATCCAGGTGGTTCTCTTTTACAAATCCCTTCAGGATCTCTATATGAGTGGAACCGCAGTTGGTGTTGATATTTGTTCCGTCCGGTTCATTGTTGATCACATAGACCTCTGCACCCAGTGTTTCAAATACATTCTTTGCAATGCTGGAAGAACTTCCGTTGGAACAGTCCAGTCCGACCTTTACATTTTTAAATGACCGTGTGGCCAGGGAGATGAGATATCCTATGTATCGGTTTCTTCCAGATGCGTAATCTTTCGCCCTTCCGATATCGCTTTTCGTGGCAAAAGGAAGTTCTCCGATCTCACCGTCGATGTATGCCTCGATCTGTTCTTCGACTTCCGCATCCATCTTATGTCCCTTGGCGTTGATCAGCTTGATCCCGTTGTCATAGTATGGATTGTGGCTGGCAGAAATCATAATGCCGCAGTCAAACTGTTCCGTGCGGACTACGTAAGACACACTCGGAGTCGTAGTCACATAGAGCATGTAAGCGTTGGCTCCTGAAGCCGTAAGTCCGGCCACCAGCGCATGTTCAAACATATAGCTGCTTCTCCTCGTATCCTTTCCTATGACTACTTTCGGGCGTTTCTTTTCCTTGCCCAGATGCCATCCCAAAAATCTTCCTACTTTATATGCATGCTCCACTGTCAGATCGATATTTGCCTCTCCGCGGAAGCCGTCAGTGCCAAAATATTTTCCCATGATTGACCTCTTTCTCATACTTTATTTTAAAATAACCTAGAATGTATTATAACATAAAGTCTCACCGTTGAAAAACAAAAAATCCCCGCCGGAGATCATGCTTTGACAGCACTGTCTCCAGCGGGGACACACTTTTAACTGCTTTTCCGGCTGACTTTTACAACAACGGAAATATCTTCATCCTTAATCTCACCAAGGGCCCTGAGCATTTTTTTCAAGGCGGGATACCATATATCCTTGGGAAGTTCCTTCATCTCTTCTTTTGTGAGCAGACTCGTCTGATCCTTCTCTGTCCCGAATAATCCCTCGTAACAGATCTCGTACTGCTTTCCCCGGTCGATGACTCCTAGCTCTTCCAAGGTATTCATCATCCGGTAGACAGTCGCTCTGCCGATGGCAGGATCTATTTTTGTCGCCTCATAAAAGATTTCTTTGCAGCAGGAACAATTATTTTTTAAAATCACATCCAGAATCACTTTTCTCTGGCTTGTAATCCGAAGCCCCTGCTCCCGAAGCTGCTCTATGATTCTTTCCCGGCTAAGTTCTGTGGTCATACTGCCTCCCATTCGCATCTGTCTCTCTGCGGTGCCTCTATAAATTGATAACCAATATCATTTATAGCCTTATCATACTCAACTTTTCTAAAATTGTCAAGTTTTTATTGATATCAATTTTCAAAATAAGACTTATAATTCACATGGTATTTCCCTTTCGGAAATAAGTGATGGTAGAGATCTACAAAATAATCATCTGTCATGCTCGCAATATAATCGGCCACAATCCGGTTCGGCTCCTCCTCTGCGTAGGATCTTGACGCATCATAATAAGACCTGGCCTCCTCCACGTATTCTATATGGTGTTTAAAAATCACCGATTCTTCATTTCCCGCGATCAAATCAGCATACAGCTTTTCATAGACTTCCCGGAACATCGGAGCCACATTTTCCGAATAAATACAGTCCAGTTTTTTGTTGAAATAAATTTGTTCATAGTTTTCTTTCTTGGCGATCTTCATGGCATCATAATACTTTGAATCCAGCATGATATAGTCTTTTCGGTAACTGTTTTCAACAATGTTCACGATCATGTTATTGATAATCTCCGCATTTTCTACTCCGATCTCCCCCTGAGTAAAAATATCACTGCTCTCAATCAGCTTTGCTTTCTTCGCATCCTGCCGGTCCTTGCCAAGATAGGCTACCATATCGCAGATCCTGACCACACATCCTTCCAGGGTTGAGGGGATCAGAGTTTTGATATAGTCTTTGTTTTGACTGCTGTTTCCCATCTTCTCATAAAACTCTTCAAAAGTATCCATCCGGCAGGGACGGTACTCCTGCTGTTCAAATTCTCCATTGTGACACAGGATTCCATCCAATGTCTGCAGTGAAAGGTTCCGCTCAAACATCCCGTCCAGCACCCGCACACTTTGAATATTGTGCTGAAAACACTGTCCTGTCTTCTCATGATAAAGTTCATCCAAATACCGTTCTCCCGCATGTCCGAACGGCGTGTGTCCGATGTCGTGTCCGAGGGCGACCGCCTCGATCAGGTCACAGTTTAAACCCAGGAGCTTACCGATATTTCTGGCAATCCTTGAGACAAGCTGTACATGCAGAGATCTTCTGGAAATATCATCGTTCAGGAAAAATGAAAATACCTGGGTCTTATCTGTATACCGGTTGTAGTATGGAGAGTGGATGATCTTTTCCACATCCCGGACAAAAGCCGGTCTCCAGAGGCTGGCCTTATCTCTTTCCCGATTTTTCCGGATCACCTGTTCATCCGTACATGCATAGGGATTTTTCCAGCCCACCTGCCGGTCCCTGATGATTTCCTTCTGCAGTTCTTTTGAAAGTTCATGATAATTAAGCATTTTCCTCTTCCTCCCTAAATCCCGAATCATGCCCGCTGACTCAATTTATAAAACAGAAAAAGCCTACAATTATGATTGCAGACTTTGTTTTTTTGCCATGCCTAAACGCTGGCCCTGTTTTAGTTTTGTCTCACATCCGTCTTTCGTTCTTTCCAATAAACATTCATCGATCTCTACCTTGTCGCCTCTGAAAAGCAGAACGATGGTGGAGCCTCCAAACTCAAAATATCCCTTTTCCATACCGCGGTGCATGATGCCTTCTTCGTGATGGTTTACGATCCGCCCTACCATCAGAGCTCCAACTTCCATCTGGACTGCATCGCCGAAATGCTCCGTCTTCATCATGGTAAACTCCCTGGCATTTTCTTTATAGACAGACACATAGTCATTGGCTGTCGGATTCACAGTGTGGTAGGCCCCTTTTATAAAATAATTCCTGCTCTTCGTGCCGTTGTCAAAATAGCAGTACCTGTGATAATCATCGACTGTAAGGCGCAGAATGACTGCGTAGCCGTTTCTGAAATGGTCAGCGATCTTTCTGCTTCTAAGCAGTGACTCCACGGTATAGACCGTATCTTTCACACAAAATGACGTGTCTTCTGTTATGCGGTATGCGCTTGCTTTACAGTCGCAAGGACTGAACAGAATGTCCTGATTTTCAGGAAGCAGCCGCTTTCCAGGCTTGATCCTCCTCGTGAAAAAATCATTATAAGACGTATAGATCCTGTCCTCATACTCCCTCATATCGATCTTATTTTTTCTGACAAACCGCTCGATCAGACACTTTGAGAAGCCTGTACTCAGAAAAAGACCTCCCAGCCTGGATATCCAGGGCTTTGTGAGAATCTTTAATTTGATACGGCCGATGTAAGTTCCATAAAGAAGCTTCAGAAATTTATCCTGAAAAGTTTCTTCCTCATAACAGCGGCCTTTTTGATCCACGTATTTCATTTCTTTTCTCCTTTAAAGAAAATATATTCTGACGGCGATCAGGATGCCTATAATTACAAATGCGAACATGCACTTCTTTCCCGGCTTAAACACACTGAAATCAATTACAAACAGCAGAGAAATGATCAATACTGCCAGCAGATATATGTATGGAAACTGTGCTGTAAAAAACCTTTTCAGCTGATATACGACGGGCAGAATCAGTGCTACCGATGTGACCGGAAGTCCCCGGTAATGTTTTCTTCTCTCGCTTGTCTCTGCCTGTCTCTGCTCTTCGGTGACATTAAAAAATGCCAGCCGGATCACCGCTCCCAGAATGTACATCATATATATGATTTTTGCATACCAGGCATCCATCCCCATGGAATAACCTATGACGACAGGAAACGCTCCAAAACAGATCAGATCACAGAGGGAATCAATCTCGATTCCAAATTTCTTTGCGTCATCGGAGCGTTTGATCATTTTTGCGACGGTTCCGTCATACATATCTGTAAATCCGGAGATCATCAGACAAATCATTGCTATTTTAAAGTTTCCGTTAAATGCCGCTGACATACCGAACACAGCACTGACGACACCTGCATATGTCAGTATCACTGACACATTATAAAATCCTATCATAATTAAACCTCTATTCCTTACGCTTTATTGTCACATGAGCCACAAAAGTCAAGAATGCACTGATCAGTACCAGAGCATAATAACTGATTCCCCGGCTCAGCAGCATTGCCGGATACAGCAGACTGCCCCTGAATATCTTATGGAAAATACTTAAAAACAAGCCTTCACTGATTCCCATTCCTCCCGGAAGAGGAAGCATATCCACCGAGATCGATATGACACACTGAAGTGCTACAATATCAACAAATCCAAGTGCAGAGAGTCCCAGCGCCTTATAGACAAGATATGTGATGGAAAAATGCAGAATTCTCTGAACCAAAGTCACCAAAAACATCTCAAAAATCATGAGTTTATATTCTTTAATGACTGCAGCAGCCTTATGGTAGTCCTGCATCCAGCCCTCTATTTTTCTGATCCGCTCTTCTTTCTTTTTAAGGATATGAATTTTTTCCAGCATCCGTATCATTGACAGAAGCACTCTGGACGCAAGCGTCGGTTCAAATACCAGCATCAGCATCAGTGCGACGCAGAAAACATTCAGTCCGATACCGAGATAAAAGAAAAATGCTACCTGAGATATATAGTCTGTAATCAGACTGTGCCGGAACACAAAGATTGCCGCTCCCAGAAATACTAATACAAACTTATATAAAATTGTAACGATCATCAAAACAACGGTTCCCACCGAAACATCGATCTTATCCCGGTTCATATAGTAAAGCTGAGCCGGCTGTCCTCCGGTGGCCGACGGCGTGATGCAGCTGAAAAAAAATCCTACAAACGAATAGAGAATACAGTGCCTTTTCGGCACGCGGTACCGGAGCACACGCAGCATTCTGTAAATGATAAAAGCTTCGCAGCATACAAACACGATGATCAGCCCAAAACCTAATATATAGTATACAGGGCTGACGCTTCTCATAACCTTTAAAAGTTCCGGCAGCTCTTTTCCGCGAAAGATTGCATAAAATGTAAGCCCGAACAGTGCAAAAAAGAAGATGCCATTGCCAATCCAGCGCTTCTTATTCTCCATAACCTACCTCTTTGTCGATTGCCCTCTCCAAATGTACACCACGGTTGATCTTTGTAAACATACTCTGCAGTTTCAGATACCAATCCGTCTTCTGACCGACCAGATACATAGCCTCTGCCAGCAGTATCCCTCCTATCAGGTCTATGATATAATGCTGCTTCGTAACCTGAGTGGAAATACACACCAGAACTGCAAAAACACAGGAAAAACGCTGATACCACAAAGGTACTTTTTTCTGTCCCCTGATCCCAACATAACAAAACCAGCTGACCAGACAATGGATGGACGGAAACAGATTTGCCGACGGATCAACCGTATAAACCAGATTCAGCATCTGATCCCATATCCCGGTTCCGGTTATTTCGGGCCTTGCCAGAGTCGTCGGAACCATTACAAAGAAGATACCGCAGATGACTCTGGAGAGTAAATCTCCTACTAAGAACCGGTATAAATGCTCCTTCCCAATCCTACCTATCATGATATAATTCACAGCCCAAAACAGATAACAGATCAGATAGATACTCGTAAATTCCGGTATCAGAGGTACTGCACGGTCAAATGCCGTTGTAAAATCATAATGCTTAAAATCCCTGCACAGAATCTGTGTACCTGTATAAATCAGTGAATTAAAAGTGAAAGAACAAATCAATGGGAGCACTGCATATTTGGGGATTATATTCCATAAATGGCCATCCAGTTTTTTCATATTTCACTCCTTTACAAACAAAAACCATGTCATAATACATGACATGATTCTTGTCTTATTATAGCTTTCCATCATCAAAATGTAAAGCCAAGCTCATTTATTTAATACATTTGTAAGAAAATCAGGATCTCTGCCTTTTCTTCTTTCTGTTAAACACCAGGTAGATACAAGGGATAAAGATTAATGTAAGCAAAGTTCCATAAATCAGTCCCCCGATTGTAACGATGGCCATCGGCTGTACCATTTCTGCCCCGGATCCAAGACCCAGTGCCATGGTAGAAAGACCCAAAATTGTCGTGATGGCCGTCATTAAAATCGGCCGGATTCTCATGGAACCGGCAGTTATGACAGCATCCATGAGCTCGTAGCCTTTATCTCTCAGCTGATTGATCGTATCCACCAGAACGATACCATTATTTACGATGATACCGGACAGCATGACGAAACCGATCATGGCAATGATGCTCAGATCCTTGCCCGCCACAAACAGTCCGATCAGACCACCTGTAAATGCCAGAGGAATTGTAAACAGGATAATGAAAGGAGACTTGAGTGACTGGAACTGTGCCACCATAATCAGATACATAAATGCGATTGCCAAAATCAGCATCAATCCTACCTGTCCCGCGGTATCATTTATGGATTCCATCTCACCCGTCACTTTATAACTGTATCCTGCAGGCGCCTTGTACCCCTTCAGCGCTTTGGTCACATTCTGGCTTACGATACCGATATTGTAACCGTCCTCAAGCTCTGCGGTTACATTCAGTATTCTCTCCTGAGCTGATCTTGAGATCGTAGAGAGACTGTCGGTATCACTGAAGCTGGCTACTTTGGAAAGTGCCACTTCCCTGCTCTCCCCTTTCTTCGTTCCAGTGAGCTTCATTTTCTTCAGCTGTGCTCTTGTAATATTGTCCTTGGTGTCATTGGACACTTTTACATCCCACTGTTTTTCATTCTGGCTGATTGTAGTCGCTGTGGAGCCCTCCTGAATCTTGGAGCTGAGCTGCTGATAAACGGTCGCCACCGTGAGACCATATTTTGCGGCTTTTGCTTTATCAACTGTAACATGGATATCGGGAGTCGTTTCCTCCTGTCCGTCACTGACATTCTTCGTGCCTTTGACAGATTCCACCCTTTTTGCAATATCACTGGCTGTCCTGCGGAGCGTTTTCATATCATTTCCTTTGACTTCGATGGCAATCCCGCTTCCCCCGAGGGCGCTCATATCCATGTTGGACTCCTGTACCTGGATCTCACAGTCGAATTTCTTTGTCTTTTTTAAGATCTCATTTTTTATCTCTTTATTTGTCTGCTTTTTATCTTCTTTCAGCATGATATACATGCTGGCTGTATCCTGATCTGCCTTGCTTCCCGACGAAGTGCCTCCCATGCCTGATGAACTGCTCACCATAGCTCCGACGCCGTCTACATCAGGAATCTCACGAATTTTTTTCATGACCGTATCAGACATAGCCGCCGTATCACTCAGGCCTGATCCTTTCGGCATCTCGATGGTAAGGCTCATCTGTGAACTGTCCATAGACGGCATCAGGGAAGTTCCAATCCTTGTTGCCCCGATCACTGCTCCCACAAACACTGCCAGCGTCAGTACGATGGCAATCCATTTCCTCCTGAGCACCTTATCCATGACTCCGCGGTACAAAGACTGAAGTCCGTCAAACAGCCTGTTGTCCTTTTCAGTCACTTTGTGAAGCACTCCGGCGGACATCATCGGAACAAAAGTCACTGCAACGATCAGACTGGCAATCAGTGAATATCCGATTGTCAGCGCCATATCGGAAAACAGCTTCTTCGTAAGTCCTGTTGTGAACACAATCGGCAGGAAGACAGAGATTGTTGTCAGCGTAGAAGCAGTGATTGCTCCGGCTACCCCTTTTGCTCCTTCGATCGCAGCCTCCTTGACCGGCACCCCTTCTTTTCTCAGCCGGTAAATATTCTCTATAACAACAATCGAGTTATCCACCAGCATACCGACTCCGAGCGCAAGGCCGGAAAGGGAAATAACATTCAGGGTAATGCCGCTGAAATACATCATAACGACGGCAAACACTACACTAATCGGAATGGAGCAGGCGATGACGGCAGTAGGTTTGATATCCTTTAAAAACACAAGCAGGATCAGCACTGCCAGCACTGCACCCATTCCAAGATTCTGCAGAACAGATCCTACAACCATATCTATGTAGATTCCCTGATCCATTAAGTTTGTATAATGCAGTCCGGGGTTCTCTTTTTTGAGTGTTTCCAGCTTCTCGGAAACCCTCTTTGATACGTCTGCCGTAGAGTAATTGTTCTGTTTCTGAATGCTCAGCACCGCCGCATCATTGCCATTTACCCTGCAGTAATTATCCTTTTTATTGTTGACAACTGCCACATCTGCAACATCACTCAGACGGATCGGCGCAAAGTTATCAATGCCGAGATCCATCAGCTCCATGTCTTCCAGATCTTCCTGACTGGTAACTTTATCCCCGACTCTGACCAGATATTGTGTGTTGTCTTCTGAAATATATCCCGCAGGCATTTCAAAATTCTGTGCGATCAGCATGGCTTTTACATTGTCCACAGTCAGTTTATCTTTTATGTCAGCCGCCGCTTTTGCCTGCTTTTTGCTGGCATCCAGCTGCTGCTGGCCCGCAGCAATCTGTGATTCGCCCTGTGCGATGCCGATCTCTCCTGATGTCATCTGGCTGTTGGCATTGGCGGTCTGGGCAGTCACTGTCGTCAGATTGGCGTCGATCTGTTTTTTGCCCTTCTGGATCTGCTTTAACGCCTTCTGTAAAACTTCAATATTTTTATCCAGGGTCTTTATCGTACTGTCTGCTGTTTTCAGCTGCTTTTTAATCTCTGTGATCTGAGCCTGAAGCTGCGCCTTCTGTGCGGGGTCTGTCACAGTTTTGAGCTGTGCCTCCAGCTGTTTAAGTCCTTCTTCCCCCGCCTGTTTTACAAGTTCCAAAGCTTTTTTCTGATTTTGAAGATTGGTAAGAGCACTTGTGACCTCTACCTCCTTCTGGGCAAGGCTTAATTTCCCGCTGTTTAGAGCCGTCTGTGCTTTCGCAAGGGTATCGTTGAGCTCCGTTCTCTTAGAATTCAGCTGTGCCTTGCTTCCGTCAAGTTTTGCTTTCGCCCGGTCCAGCTCATCCTGAGCCTCGTCAAACTGGCCGTCCAAAGCCTTTTGAATCTTTTTATTTAATGATTTGATCTTGTCCTCATTGATGATAACATTGATATTCTCTTCAAGCATTCCGGTCTCGCTTACAGAGGCAACACCTTCCACTGCCTCCACACCCGGAGAAACTTTGTCTTTGATCAGCTTTGAAATCTCAGACATATCTTTGTTGTCCGAATCAATCGCAGTCACAAGCACCGGCATCATGTCCGGATTTAATTTCATGATCGTAGGATTGCCTACTTTGTCAGGCCAGTATCCTTTGATCATATCCAGCTTTTCCCGCATATCAAGAGCTGCCGAATCCATATTGGCATCGCCTTCAAACTCCATATAGACAACGGACATATTCTCACTGGAGGAAGATGCCACCTGTTTGATGTTGGATATGGTTGCCATGGCCTGTTCCACCGGCTTTGTCACCGTAGTCTCCACTTCTTCAGGAGAAGCCCCCTGATAGGTAGTCATGACAAGAGCGTATGGAAGTTCCATACTCGGAAGCAAGTCCGTAGTCATTTTGGAAAAAGAGACAATGCCCAGAATAATTACCAGGATGACTCCCACAATGACAGTATATGGCTTGCGCACACTAAATTTTGAAAACATGTTTTTTCCCCTTTTGAGTTTTTGTATTATAAGAATAATACAATGTTAGCATGACCGCTCAAAGGATTCAAGTTTTTTTGAATATTATTTTAGATTCCCACGTAAAATAAAAAGAAAAAAGGAGATAAATTATAATATGAATGAAACATACCCATTTTCCCTCGAACCGCTTCCATACGATTATGATGCCCTGGAGCCGGTGATTGACGCTGAGACCCTCAGATTTCATCACGATAAACATCTTGCCGCCTATGTAGAAAAACTGAATGCGGCAATCAAACCCCACCAAGATCTGCATAACATGACGCTGGAACAGCTGCTTACAGAACCTGACAAAATTCCGGAAGAAGCAAAAACCCCTGTTAAGAACAACGGCGGAGGAGTTTACAACCATCAAGTATATTTTAACGCTATGGAAAAGGATGAATTCACAACTCCCGAAGGAGAAATTGGAAAAGCCATAGAGAGAGATTTCGGGTCCCTTGATGCCTTCATGAAAGAAATGACAGAGGCCGCATTGTCACAGTTTGGTTCCGGTTATGGATGGCTTGTAAATAACAATGGAAAACTAAAAGTGATAAATCTTCCAAATCAGGATGTACCGCTCAGTGATACTCTTTATCCTCTGCTTCCTGTCGATGTCTGGGAACATGCTTATTATCTCCAGTACCAAAATCGGCGCCCTGATTATGTGAACAACTGGTTTTCACTAATCAACTGGGACTATGTAAACAAACGGCTTGAAGACAGCAGACAATGGTTTGAAGAGCACCAGTAAACCTGCACATTCAAAAAGCAGCAGTTAATTTTTATAACTGCTGCTTTTTATTTTTCCATAGGAAAGTTCTTAAACGTCTACGCTGTAATTAGGTGCTTCTTTTGTGATATGAATGTCATGCGGATGGCTTTCTTTCAAGGATGCAGCCGTAATCTGTACAAACTGTCCCTTCTCCTGCAGTTCTTCTACGGTTTTTGCCCCGCAGTATCCCATGCCGGAGCGGAGTCCGCCGAGCAGCTGGAAAATGGTGTCTTCTGCAGTCCCTCTGTATGCCACACGGCCCTCGACACCTTCCGGAACCAATTTCTTAGCGTTTGTCTGGAAATAGCGGTCTTTGCTTCCGCATTCCATAGCTGCTAAGGATCCCATGCCGCGGTATACTTTATATTTTCTTCCCTGGTAGAGTTCAAACTCTCCTGGGCTCTCATCACATCCGGCCATCATACTTCCGAGCATACATGCACTGGCACCGGCTGCAATCGCTTTTGTAATATCTCCTGAAAACTTGATCCCGCCGTCTGCAATGATCGGAATCCCTGCTTTCTTTGCCTCTTCATATGCCCCCATAATCGCAGTAATCTGCGGAACACCGATTCCGGCAACCACACGGGTGGTACAGATGGATCCTGGTCCGATTCCCACTTTGACAGCGTCGGCCCCTGCCTCAATCAATGCTTTTGTACCCTCTGCCGTGGCTACATTTCCTGCAATGACCTGCAGTTCAGGATATGCTTTTTTCACCATTCTGACTGCCTTTAATACGTTTGCAGAATGTCCATGGGCTGAGTCGACAACCACTACATCTACGTGAGCTTTTACCAATGCATCCACACGGTCCAAGATATCGGCTGTGATCCCCACACCGGCACCACACAGCAGTCTGCCCTGTTCGTCTTTTGCAGCATGCGGGTATTTGATCTGTTTTTCAATATCCTTAATAGTAATTAAACCTTTTAAGTTAAAGTCTTTGTCCACGATCGGAAGTTTTTCTTTCCTTGCCTTCCCTAAAATCTGTTTTGCCTCTTCCAGGGTGATCCCTTCCTGCGCTGTGACAAGATTTTCTGATGTCATGGATTCCTTGATCTTCTTTGAAAAATCTGTTTCGAACTTTAAATCACGGTTTGTGATGATTCCGACCAGTTTGGTTCCCTCAGTAATCGGCACCCCTGATATGCGGTATTTTCCCATCAGGTCATCTGCGTCCTGGATCGTATGTTCAGGACTTAAAGAAAAAGGATCTGTGATGACACCGTTTTCCGAACGTTTTACCTTGTCCACTTCGTCTGCCTGCTGTGCAATGGTCATATTCTTATGAATGATACCGATACCGCCCTGCCTTGCCATTGCGATCGCCATACGGTGCTCTGTTACCGTATCCATGCTGGCACTCATTAAAGGAATATTTAATGTAATCTTGTCTGTCAGACGGGTCTCTGTCACCACTTCATTTGCGATTACTTCTGAATATCCCGGAACTAATAATACGTCGTCAAATGTGATTCCCTGGCCAATTAACTTTCCCATTTTTTCCTCGCTTTCTATGTCTTTCGTATTCTAATTTATAGTTTTATACTATAACAAATTCTAAATTCTTTGTCAACAAACAAAGGATTATTGTCCGAAAACAATAATCCTTTGTACAATCGTCTAGTCTTCTTTAATTTCGATCTTTGATCCGACTTTTAACTTAGGCATTGGCTTGGCCTCAACACAGATGCTTCCCGGAAGCCCTGCCTCAGCTGCCCCGCTGAATACTACCGTCAGATGTCCAAGAGTCTCTAAATTAGACTGGGCAATCTCTCCCACAGCCGAGATCTTAAACTCTGCACCGTCAATCACCAGTGTGTTTCCTTTGCCGATTGTCCCGTCTACTTCATTGACATCGATAAAATGGCAGAAATCTTTTAATGTATCCGGAACATTCTCACCGAACAGCACAAACATCCCTTCGTCATAAAAGGCATCAACCTGGTCTCCCAATTCATAGACAGATGTTTGAAAAATAGTTTTGCTCATATCCTGTCCTCCCGATTATCCTCTTAACTTTTTGTCAATGGCTGCCGCAGCTTTCTTCCCGGCACCCATGGCCAAAATGACAGTTGCCGCACCCGTGACAGTATCTCCTCCTGCATAGACTCCGTCTTTGCTTGATTCCATCGTCTCCTCGTCAACAATGATACCGCCCCATTTCTGAACATCCAAGCCTGGTGTTGTGTGACGAATTAACGGGTTCGGACTCTGTCCAATCGCGATGACAACAGTATCTACATCAATATCGTAGTTGGACCCTTCAATCGGAACCGGAGACCTTCTTCCTGAGGCATCGGGTTCTCCTAATTCCTGTTTTACGATCTCCATCTTCTCTACCCATCCGTCCTCATTTGCCTTAATGGCTACCGGATTATTTAAAAACTTAAAGATAATTCCTTCTTCTTTAGCGTGGTGAAGTTCTTCCAGACGGGCAGGAGCTTCCTCTTCACTTCGTCTGTAAACAATATATACCTCATCTGCTCCAAGACGCTTCGCTGTTCTGGCAGCATCCATCGCTACGTTTCCTGCTCCCACGACTGCAACTTTCTTTCCGATCTTGACCGGGGTCGGGTACTCTGGGAATTCGTAACCCTTCATGAGGTTCACACGGGTTAAGAATTCATTGGCAGAATAAACTCCCAGGTAGTTTTCTCCCGGTATATTTAAGAATCTTGGAAGTCCTGCTCCGCTGCCCACAAAGACAGCTTCATATCCGTCTTCCATCAGCTCGTCGATGGTAACAGATCTTCCGACAATCACATTGGTCTCGATCTTCACGCCAAGATTTTCAACAGATTCTATTTCTTTCGCCACTAGATCCTTTGGAAGACGGAATTCCGGAATTCCGTAGCTCAGTACTCCGCCCGGCTTGTGCAGTGCTTCAAATACTGTCACTTCATATCCTTTTTTGATCAGTTCACCGGCACAGGTAATACCTGCAGGTCCGCATCCTACGACTGCGACTTTCTTTCCATTCTTTTCGATGCTGACTTCAGCCGGTTCTGCATTTGCCATGTGGTAGTCTGCAACAAACCGCTCCATACGCCCGATACCAACAGGTTCACCCTTGATCCCACGGACACATTTACCCTCACACTGATTTTCCTGAGGACATACGCGGCCGCAGATAGCAGGCAGGGCATTCTCACTCGTGATTACTTCATAAGCGCCTTCAAAATCACCTGCAGCTACTTTTTCGATAAATTCCGGAATCGGTACATTGACCGGACATCCGTTGACACACGGTTTATTTTTGCAGTTTAAGCAGCGGGTTGCTTCTTCCATAGCCATTTCTTTCGTATATCCCAAAGCAACTTCTTTAAAGTTCTTATTCCGAACATTCGGATCCTGTTCCGGCATTGCTACTTTATTTGGACTCATATTTGCCATGACTATTTACCCCTCCCAATCTTACACTCGTGTTCTTCTTCTCTGAACATTGTCTGACGTTTCATACATTCATCAAAATCCACCTGGAATCCGTCAAAATCCGGTCCGTCCACACAGGCAAACTTCGTTTCTCCGCCTACTGTGACACGGCATCCGCCGCACATACCGGTTCCGTCAATCATGATCGGATTCAGGGATACCATCGTCGGAATATCATGCTGTTTTGTAATCTTTACAACATTTTTCATCATGATCAGCGGCCCGATCGCGATGACTTCGTCATACTTCACGCCTTTTGCAATCTGATCTTCCAGAACATTCGTAACAAATCCTTTTGTTCCAAGGCTTCCGTCATCTGTGGCAATAAATACATTTTCACAGAACTCTTCAAATTTCTCTTTTAAGATAACAAATTCTGCACTCTTGCCTCCGATAATAACATCTACAGGAACTCCCATTTCGGCAAGTTTGCGAAGCTGAGGATAAAGAGGTGCTGCACCGACTCCGCCTGCCACACCTAAAACTCTCTCTCGTTTATGTAAGATGGACGGCTGTCCTAGAGGACCTACAAAATCGGCTACATAGTCTCCCTCTTTCTTCTTGCTTAATAATTCTGTGGAATATCCGACAACCTGATAAATGATTGTGACTGTTTCCTTTTCTCTGTCATAATCTGCGATAGTCAAAGGAACTCTCTCGCCTTTTTCATCAACACGGATAATAATGAACTGACCTGGTTCACACTTCCTTGCAACGAATGGTGCGTGAATTTCCATCAATTCAACCAAGTTATTAAGTGTCTCTTTTTTTACTATTTTATACACCAAATACACCTCTTTCTGCATCTTTTAATATCTTTTTTATTATATCGTGAAACTGTACAATAGCAAAGCATTTTTTTGAAATTCTTAAAATACTCTTAACAAATGAAAAAACCTGCCTTGTTTCTGCACAGAAAAAAGGAGAAAGAACCGGCTCCTTCTCCTTAAAATATTTTGTTTAATTTTACACTGTGATTTGTGACTGTCTTTTTTAACAGATCGACATCGGTCTCCAAAACATCCTGTCTTCTTATAACCATCTTGTATCTGGATGAATCTTCACGGTTTTCAAAGAGTACATTTAATTTGGTGCAGATTTCATTCTCCAGAATCATATGAATATCGGAAAATCCAGCTTCCATTTTCGTTTTAAGATCAGATACCTCTCCTTCCGTTCGCTCCAAACGGGATTCTATGGAATTTGTCTTCTCTGATATAAAATCTATTTTTTCTGACATAAGATTTGACTTTTCTGTGAGAATATCAGTGCGCTGTAAGAGAAGGCTGTTTTGTTCACTTAGGAATTTTGTCGTCTGATCCAGCTGATCTGTTTTTTCTTCCAAAGCAGAGGTTCTTTCATTTAATTCCTGAATACTGCTTTCCATTCTGTCTGTTTTTTCGTCCAGTCTCTGGATATCCTGACTTAATCCATCTGTCTTCTCATCCAGTCTCTGAACGTCCTGAACGATCATATCTGTTTTTTCTTCCAGATTCTCTGTTTTTACCGTCAGCAGATCCACTTTTCTCTCAACACATCCCATTCGTCCGTCAAAGGCTGTCATACTGGAATTCACCTGCTGCATCAGATTATACATGTCTTTTATCATTTGTTCTTCCGGCAACTTTTTTCGCCTCCTTCTTACATATTTTAGGAATTGTAAATATTATACTTCTTTCTTTACTCTTTGTCTACCCTTTTGTACTGAAATGCATTTTTTATGTCATGAAAAAAAGAAGGCTGACGAGTTTATCAGCCTTCTCTTTGTTTCTGTATCTCTTTTACAATCAAACACCTTATGAAATCCGATTACATCATTCCCATTCCCGGTGCTCCTGCTCCAGCCGGCATTGCCGGTGCATCTTCTTTGATATTAGCAACAACAGATTCTGTTGTCAGTAAGGTAGATGCAACAGATGTTGCATTCTGTAATGCACTTCTTGTTACCTTAGCCGGATCAATGATGCCTGCTTCAATCATATTTACATATTTTCCATTTAATGCGTCGAATCCGAATCCAACTTCCTGTTCTTCAACTTTATTGATGATAACAGAACCTTCCAGTCCTGCGTTTGCAGCAATGTGGAATAATGGAGCCTGGAGAGCTTTGAGGATAATATTTGCACCTGTCTTTTCATCGCCCTCTAATTCTTCTGCCATCTTTGCAACCTTCTTGGAAGCATGGATATAAGCAGAACCGCCGCCGAAAATAATACCTTCTTCAACTGCTGCCTTTGTCGCTGCCAGGGCGTCTTCCAGACGAAGTTTACTTTCTTTCATCTCTGTCTCTGTCGCCGCACCTACACGGATAACTGCAACACCACCGGATAATTTTGCGAGTCTTTCCTGTAATTTTTCTTTATCAAATTCAGAAGTTGTCTCATCCAGCTGACCCTTGATCTGTCCGATTCTTGCCTGAATTGCATCCTTAGATCCTTCTCCGTCAACAATCACTGTGTTTTCTTTTTCAACTTTTACAGATTTTGCACGGCCTAACTGATCGATCGTTGTTTCTTTCAAATCTAATCCGACTTCCTCAGAAATCACAGTTCCTCCTGTAAGGATTGCAATATCCTCTAACATCGCTTTTCTTCTGTCACCGTATCCAGGTGCCTTCACTGCACACACAGAGAATGTTCCGCGCAGTTTATTAACGATCAATGTTGTCAGTGCTTCGCCTTCAATATCTTCTGCGATGATCAGAAGTTTCTTTCCGCTCTGTACGATCTGCTCTAAGATTGGAAGGATATCCTGAATATTAGAAATCTTCTTATCTGTGATCAGGATATATGGGTCTTCTAATTCAGCGACCATTTTTTCCATGTCTGTTGAGAAGTAAGCAGATAAATATCCGCGGTCAAACTGCATACCTTCCACTAAATCTAATTCTGTCTTCATTGTCTTAGATTCTTCGATTGTGATAACACCGTCGTTAGACACCTTTTCCATAGCATCCGCAACTAACTCCCCGACTTCCTCATCACTGGCAGAAATTGCAGCAACTTTTGCGATCTGATCTTTGCCGTTTACTTTGCTGCTCATCTCAGCGATTGCTTCTACTGCCGCATCTGTTGCCTTTTTCATTCCTTTTCTTAAAATAATCGGATTTGCACCTGCCGCAAGGTTTTTCATTCCTTCATTTACCATTGCCTGGGCTAAAACAGTGGCTGTTGTAGTACCATCACCCGCAACATCATTTGTCTTTGTTGCAACTTCTTTTACAATCTGAGCACCCATGTTCTCGAATGCATCTTCTAATTCAATCTCTTTTGCGATTGTCACACCGTCGTTTGTGATCAGAGGAATACCAAAAGATTTATCTAACACTACATTTCTTCCTTTTGGTCCGATGGTAACTCTGACTGTATCTGCTAACTGGTTTACACCTGCTTCTAACGCTTTTCTTGCATCAATTCCGTATTTGATTTCTTTTGCCATGATTCGTCTCCTCCAAAAATCCTATTCTACAACTGCTAAAATATCGTTCTGTTTTACGATGATGTATTCATCATCTCCACATTTCACTTCAGTTCCCGCATATTTGGAATAGATGACTTTCTGTCCCTTTTCTACTTCCATTTTCACTTCATCCGTTCCAGGTCCGACTGCGACAACTTCGGCTTCCTGCGGTTTTTCCTGAGATGCTGTTGTCAACACGATTCCGGATTTTGTTGTAGTCTCAGCTTCCAGCTGTTTCAGCACTACTCTGTCTCCTAATGGTTTTAAATTCATATCATTACCTCCTAAAATTCAGATGAAATTCTTTTGTCTTATTTACCCGATTATTGTTAGCACTCACTCTCATCGAGTGCTAATCACAAAATATAGTATAACACCCTATCAAAAAATTGCAAGGGCTTTTTTGAAAAATTTTTTCACTTTTCACCGTCTGGCCGGTAGATATCTCCAAACTCTTTCCGGGCCTTTTTCGTGCACTCTCTTACAAAATCTGTCTTTGCCCTTGTATAGGCATCCCTGTCATGTTCATATTTTTTCTGAAAACCAGTCTTTAATTTCCCGTATTCTTCTGCCGCCTCCCGATGCCGTTTCAAATAATCCCGGAAATAAAGTTCATCCCAGTCCCCCGGATACCTTACATGGAGATGATAGACTTTCTTTGCAAATCCCTGTAAAGTATAACCTTTCATAAACATCATATGCGGGGGAGGATTCCTCGGCTTCTTCTCATAGATATATCCTTCCTTCTCCACCGCCCGGATCAGGTCCTTCAGGTCGCAGTGTTCTTCAATTTCCAAAAGGATATCAATCGTAGGCTTAGCCAAAAGCCCTTTCACAGCCGTGCTGCCGATGTGACTGATCCTCGCCACCTGGCCCCGCCCAATCGAATGAAGCAGCAGTTTCTTTTCATTTTCATACATCTGCTTCCATTCTTCCTTATGGCCGCACAAAACGATGGGAAAAAGTTCCCACAGTTCTTCATTGGACATCTCTGTAAGATTTTTCATCTTCATCTCCTTCATTGTTTCCAAAAATTAAACAAAGTAGTCAAACACACTCTGCGGAGCATTCTTCATTTCTCAGAAAATGAAAAGATAAGCCGTTATAAAACGGCTTATCTCTCTTCTGCTTCTATTTAGGCTGATAAGAGCTCTTCATAGAAACAATGCGGTTAAATACCATGTGATCCTTTGTTGTATCTTTTGTGTCCAGGCAAAAATACCCCTGTCTGACAAACTGGAAGCTGTCCCCAGGAGCTGCCTCCTCAAGAGACGGCTCAACATAGCAGTCTTTTAATATTATGAGAGAATCTGGATTTAAATTAACAGATCCATCCTCGTTATACACGCCTTTTTCCTCATCTACAATATTTTCATATAAACGGACTTCGGCCTTTTTTGCAAAAGGAGCGGCAACCCAGTGAATGGTCCCCTTCACTTTTCGTCCGTCGGGGCTGTTGCCTCCTCTGGATTCCGGATCATAGGTACAGAGTACCTCTGTGACATTTCCGTCCTCATCGGTCACGTAGTCTGTGCAGGTCACAAAATATCCGTTCATCAGACGCACTTCGTTGCCGGGATACAGACGGAAATACTTCTTCGGCCTCTCAATCTTAAAATCATCCCGCTCTATATACAGTTCTCTGCAAAACGGCACTTTTCTTGTGCCCATCTCTTCATTTTCCTGATTATTTTTTACTTCCATATACTCTACCTTGTCTTCCGGGTAGTTTGTAATAACCAGCTTAATTGGGTCCAGGACAGCCGATACCCTTGGCTTTTTCAGCTTCAGGTCATCTCTGATGCAGTACTCAAGCATGGCATAATCAACGGAGCTGTGACTCTTAGCCACACCGACCAGCTCCATAAACCTGCGGATGGATTCCGGAGTATATCCACGGCGTCTCAGTGCAGACAGCGTCACAAGCCTCGGATCATCCCAGCCGTCCACGATTCCGTCATCCACCAGCTTCTTGATATAGCGTTTTCCCGTGACTACATTGGTAAGATAAAGTTTTGCAAACTCAATCTGCTTCGGCGGATGTACAAACTCGCACTCTTTTACAACCCAGTCATATAGCGGCCTGTGATCCTCAAACTCCAGTGTACAGATGGAATGGGTCACGCCTTCAAAGGCATCCTCCAGCGGATGCGCAAAATCATACATCGGATAAATGCACCAATCGTCACCTGTATTGTGATGTTCCATTCTGGCAATACGGTAAAGGATCGGGTCCCTCATGTTCATATTGCCGGAAGTCATATCAATCTTAGCCCTGAGCACCTTGCTTCCGTCTTCAAACTCTCCATTTTTCATTGCGCGGAATAATGCAAGGTTTTCTTCCGGTGTACGGTCTCTGTACGGACTGTTTTTTCCCGGTTCCGTCAGCGTTCCCCTGTATTCCCGGATCTCCTCCGGCGTCAGGTCGCACACGTAGGCCTTTCCTTTCTTGATCAGGAACTCTGCACATTCATACATACGGTCAAAATAATTGGATGCAAAATAAATCGTCTGGTCATAATCTGCTCCAAGCCACTCCACATCCTCTTTGATCGAATCTACATACTCGGTCTTTTCCTTCGTCGGATTCGTATCGTCAAACCGGAAATGAAAATCTCCGCCGTACTCTTTCGCCAGTCCATAGTTTAAAAGGATTGATTTGGCATGTCCGATATGCAGGTAGCCGTTTGGCTCCGGCGGGAACCTGGTCACAATTTTTTCGTATTTCCCTTCTTTCAGATCTTCTTCAATGATCTGTTCTATAAAATTTTTTGAGATCGCCTCTTCCATCGTGTCTCCATTCCTCCATACTTTTCATTATTCTCTAATAATATAAGACATATTTTAAATACAATCAAGGGCTTCTCTTACATTTGCGACGCCCAAAAGCCGCATGTTTGTCCTGATCTTTAAGCTGTCCACATTTGCCTTGGGAAGGATGCAGGTTTTAAATCCAAGCTTTTCCGCCTCTTTGATCCTCTGGTCTCCCTGGGATACTCTCCGTACCTCGCCTACCAGCCCGACTTCCCCGAAGATGATCGTATCTTCCGGGAGAGGTATGTTTTTATAGCTGGATGCAATGGCCAGAATAATCCCCAGGTCAATCGCCGGCTCTACCAGCCTCATGCCTCCGGCCAGGTTCACATAGGCGTCACAGCCGCCCAGCTGGAGACCGACCCTTTTTTCCAAAACTGCCATAAGAAGATTGACCCTATTATAGTCAATTCCCACCGCTGTTCTCCTCGGCATCTGAAAACTCGTGGGAGAGATCAGTGCCTGAATCTCGATAAGAATCGGCCTGGTTCCCTCCAGGGAACATACTACCACAGAACCGGAGGCGTCCACAGGGCGCCCGTTCAGCATCATCTTGGACGGATTCTCCACCTCTGTAAGACCATCTGCGCACATCTCAAACACACCGATCTCATTTGTGGAGCCGAAGCGGTTCTTCACTCCCCGCAGAATCCGGTATGCCGCCTCCCTCTCCCCTTCAAAATATAGGACCGTATCCACCATATGCTCCAGTGTCCTGGGCCCTGCCACGACACCTTCCTTTGTCACATGTCCGACAATGAAGACTGCGATATTTTCTTCTTTTGCGATCCTCATCATCTGAGCCGTCACTTCCCGGACCTGGGATACACTTCCCGCTGCCGCGGTCAGTTCTTCACTGAACATCGTCTGGATGGAGTCTATCACGACAAACTCCGGGCGGACTTTGCGGATTCCCTCGAGGATCTCCTCCAGAATCGTCTCACAGAACAGAAGAAGTTCATCCTCAAATGCCCCGATCCTCTCTGCACGCATCTTAATCTGATGTGCGGACTCCTCCCCGGAAACATATAAAACTTTCCGCTTTGCATTTACTAAATTCCTGCAGACTTGGAGCAGCAGAGTAGACTTTCCGATCCCCGGGTCTCCGCCCACTAAAGACAGAGAGCCGGTCACAATTCCTCCTCCGAGAACTCTGTCCAGCTCACCTATGCCTGTCGGAATACGTTCCTCACTCTTTATAGAAACCTCTGACATATTCATAGGAGAGGCAGAAGCCCGCCTGGGCTTTGCCCCTCCCTTTTTTGTCACTGATTGTTTTTCTTCTACAAAGGTATTCCACGATTTGCAGGCCGGACACTGTCCCAGCCACTTGGATGATTCATGTCCGCACTCACTGCAGAAAAAGACGGTTTTTGCCTTTGCCATATCAGTTCCTGCTCCTTACTGTTTCTTCACACGGACCATAGCCGTCATGCCCGGATTCAGTTCCACACTCAGAGTGAGTTTTCCTCCTAGATTGGCCTTCATGTTTCCAACATTTATATTGTCTATATATACGCGGTATTCCTGTTCAGGCTCCACTTCAAGCGTTACCTGGACATCTTCTGATGCCTCGATCTCAAATGCCACTCCGTCTGTTGTTGCAGCAAAATTGTGGACGGCGGAACCCGGTACAGATTCAAAGATCAGCTGTCCGTTTTTGTCCAGCTTTGTCATTGTCTTGAAGGTTTTCACTTTGTACATATCCCCTTCAAATTCGATCTTGTCCTTTTTGGCTTTCGTATCTAATGTGTAATCCCCGAAGCTTAATGTCCCATTTTCTTCGCTGCGAAACAACTCTGTTACCACTGACATGTTCTTATCCTCCTATTAAATCTGCATTTGTTATTTTATTATATAATATTTGCTGCTTATTTACTAGCATCCTTTATCGAAAAAGTAAGGTTTTTGTCTTTTGCTCCGATCGTAAGCGCTGCTTCGTCCCGAAGCTCACCGCTTAAGATCTTATCTGCCAGCACATCCTCGATCTCACTCTGGATCACACGGCGCAGCGGTCTTGCACCGTACGTCTCACTGTACCCTTTGTCTGCCAGCAGTGAAACGGCATTGGACGTGATCTTTACCGAGATCCGATGGTTTTTCATCAGCTGTTCCTTTAAATTGTTCAAAAAGAGTTTTGCAATTTCCCGGAGCTCATCTTTAGTCAGCATGGTAAATACAATCGTTCCGTCTATTCTGTTCAGGAATTCGGGCTTGAAAATCTGCCGCACCTCCTCCATCACACCCTGAGTCATCTTCTCATGATTCTTTTCCTTATCGGAAGTTCTGACAAACCCAAGCTGTTTCGGAGAAATGATCCTGGACGCGCCCGCGTTGGAAGTCATAATAAGCACTGTGTTTTTGAAATCGACTTTTCTTCCGTTGGAGTCTGTAATATGTCCGTCATCCAGCACCTGAAGCAGGATATTAAATACATCCGGATGCGCTTTTTCAATCTCATCCAGCAGGATCACAGAGTATGGATGCCTTCTGACCTGCTCACTCAGCTGTCCGCCTTCTCCGAAACCGACATATCCGGGAGGTGATCCGATGATCTTTGATACGCTGTGCTTTTCCATGTATTCAGACATGTCTACGCGGATCAGGTCTTCTTCCCTTCCGAACATGGCTTTCGCAAGACTCTTGGAAAGCTCTGTTTTACCCACACCGGTAGGCCCTAGAAATAAGAAGGAACCGATGGGGCGTTTTGGATCTTTCAGGCCAACCCTGCTGCGCTTTATGGCTCTGGCCACAGCTTCCACGGCCTTATCCTGTCCTATCACCTGTTTGTGAAGAATTTTTTCAAGATTCCGAAGTCTCTCCATCTCTCCCTGTTTCAGCTGGTTCACCGGTATCTTGGTCCAAAGAGAAATGATCTCCTCCACATCTTCCATCTCAATGGAAGGTATCTTCTTCTGCTGGTTTTCCATCCTGCGGTACTTCTTCTCAAGACTTTTGCCGAGTTCCTCTTTTTTGCTCTTCAGTTCTCTTGCTTTTTCAATCTGCCCGCTGCTGATGTAAGCTTCCATTTCTTTTACAATCTGCTTTTGCTGCTCCTGTTCCTCTTTCATATCCGACGGCACTTTCAAAGACTTCATCCGCTTTTTGGCACAGGCCTCGTCCAGAACGTCGATTGCTTTGTCAGGCAGAAACCGGTCGTTGACATACCGGCAGGAAAGATCCACCGCATAGGAAGTCACCTCTTCAGGAATCAGCACTCTGTGATGAGATTCAAACTTATATTTGAGCCCTTCAAGGATCTTGACTGCTTCTTTCACCGAAGGCTCCTCCACCAAAATAGACTGAAACCTCCGCACAAGTGCTGCATCCTTCTCAAAGTATTTGGTATATTCCTCGCTGGTTGTAGCCCCGATCAGCTGAAAGTCTCCCCGTGCGAGAGAGGGCTTCAGGATGTTGGATGCGTCCATGGCTCCCTCAGAACCGCCTGCCCCGATCATCGTGTGAATTTCGTCAATAAAGAGAATCACTGAAGGATCTTCCGTCACCTCGGAAATAATCTGTTTCATCCGCTCCTCAAACTCCCCCCGGTACTTCGTCCCTGCGATCACTCTTGTCAGATCCAGAGAGAGCAGTCTCTTATCCTTTAGATTAAGGGGCACGTTACCCTGCACGATCCTCGCAGCCAGCCCTTCAACGATAGCGGTCTTTCCCACACCCGGGTCTCCGATCAGACAAGGGTTATTTTTGGACCTCCTGCACAATACCTGCATCAGCCGCTCCATCTCGTCTTCTCTTCCGATCATTGGATCCAGTTCGTCGTCCTTTGCCTTCTGAGTCAGATCTGTGCTGAACTTCTCCAAAATATTTTCTCCGGCTCCGTCTTCCGTGAAATAATCATCCGGTGAACTGTTAGAAAATTCGTTCTTGGCAGATTTATAATCGATTCCCATTGTCACCAATGTATCAATGAATATGGCATCCACCGGAATCTTTTGCTGTGCCAGCAGCTGAACCGCTTCATTTTCGCCGTCCTTCAAAACCGCCAGCAGAACATGCTCTGTGCCGAGCACATCACTTCCGTACTTAACTGCCATCTGGGCGGCAAGGCTTAAAATCTCCTCTGTCCTGGGAGTAAAGGTTTTTACCTTTGTACGCCTCTTTTTTTCTGCAGTACGCGCCTTGAAAGCTTCTGAAAAAATCTCCTCAGACACCCCGTGCATCTTCAGTATCTCACAGGCCAGAGACCCCTTCATTTTAAGCAGTCCAAGCAAAAGAGACAAAGTTTCTATATGTTCTGCTCCAAGCCTCGCGGATATCTTTCCCGCCTCCTCCAATGCATGGCTTAAATATCTGGTAAGTGGTAATTTTCTCATTCTGTCCTCCTAATTTCTGTCAAGCTGTCCATATACGTGGCCGATCAGCTGATATAATTCTTCTCTCGTCACACCCTTGCAGATGGCCTGCGCCACCAAAATCTGAAGGCTCTCTTCCAATTCCTCCAGCTGCTTTGCCTTTTCATTGGCATCCACGCTTACGACTGCGCCTTTCCTCCGGTCCAGCTTCAAATAGCCTTCTTCTCTTAATATAGCATATGCTTTATTTACCGTATGCATGTTTACTCCTAAGATTTGTGCCAGCTGGCGCACCGACGGCAGGGACTCGCCATCCTGGATGTCGGAACACGCAATACCAACGATGATCTGGTTTCTCAGTTGAATATAAATGGCCTGATCGCTGTTAAAATCTACTTCAAGCAGCATATTCATCACTTCCTTCTTTCATATCTTTTGTTATACTTAGACTATAATAAATAGCACGGAATGTCAATGTAAAAAAATAGAGAAGCAGGGCAGAGAATTTCTTCTCCATCCTGCTTCCCGAATACAAGTTTTTACGCCTCGTCGATAGCTTTTCCTATGTCATTTCTTTTATATTTGTTTGCAAAATCGATCCATTCTGTGGCCTCGTATGCATTTTTACGGGCAGCTTTCAGGTCACCGCCCTTTGCCACGACGCCGAGTACCCGTCCGCCGTTGGTCACGATCTTGTCTCCGTCAAACTTTGTCCCCGCATGGAACACATAGTAGTCATCCTGGTCTTTAAACTTATCGAGTCCCTTGATCTCAAAACCCTTCTCATACTTTTCCGGATATCCGTCAGATGCGAGCACCACACAGACTGCCGCATTTTCCTCAAATTCCAGAGTAACATCGGAAAGTTTCCCGTCAATACAGGCTTCCATCACTTCGATCATATCATTTTTCATCCGGGGCAGGACTACCTGCGCCTCCGGATCTCCGAATCTGGCGTTATATTCCAGTACCTTCGGTCCGTCTTCTGTAAGCATCAGCCCTGTGAACAAAATGCCTGTGAACGGACGCCCTTCGGAAGCCATGGCATCCATCGTCGGCTGGTATACATATTTTTCACAGAATTCTTCCACTTCTTTCGTGTAGAATGGACTCGGAGAAAAGGTTCCCATACCTCCAGTGTTGAGTCCTTTGTCTCCGTCTTTGGCACGCTTGTGATCCTGTGCGGAAGTCATGCACCGGATGGTCTTTCCGTCGCAGAAAGCCAATACAGAAACTTCTCTGCCGGTCATAAACTCTTCGATAACGATCTCATTGCCGGCATCCCCAAACTGTTTGTCCAGCATTAAAGTCTTAACGCCCGCCTTTGCTTCCTCCAGAGTCTCACAGATCAAAACTCCCTTGCCCAGTGCCAGTCCGTCAGCCTTGAGTACGATCGGCATCTTAACGTTCTCGAGGTAAGCGAGTGCCTGCTCTGGATCGGTGAAATTCTCATAGGATGCTGTTGGAATATTGTATTTTTTCATCAGATCTTTGGAAAACGCCTTGGAACCCTCGATGATCGCCGCATTTTTGCGGGGACCGAACACTCTGAGTCCTTCGGCTTCAAAAGCGTCTACGACACCTCCAACAAGCGGATCATCCATTCCGATGATCGTCAGACCGATTTGTTTTTCCTTTGCGAACGCCACCAGTTTGTCAAACTCCATGGCTTTGATGTCCACGCACTCTGCAAACTCCGCAATACCCGCGTTCCCAGGGGCACAGTAAATTTTGTCTGCTTTCGGGCTCTTTGCCGCTGCCCAGGCAATGGCATGTTCTCGTCCTCCGCTGCCAACAATCAGTATATCCATCCTTTTATCCTTTCTTTTATTTCTTAATCTTTACATGTCCTTCTGAAACTGAAACTGAAACTCTTCCCTCTGCGATCAGATTGATCACCTCAGGAAGGATCACCCACTCCGCCTGTTCCATGATCCGTCTCTGCAGAACTTCCGGTGTGTCATCGTCTCTTACCTCTACAGCCTTCTGCATAATGATCGGACCCGTATCCGTACCTTCATCTACAAAATGAACGGTGGCGCCTGAAATTTTGACACCTCTCTGAAGCGCCTGTTCATGGACTTTCAGTCCATAGCACCCTTTCCCGCAGAAAGACGGAATCAAAGACGGATGAATGTTGATGATCCTGTTTTCAAACTCACGGATGATTTTATCAGGTATTACTACGAGACATCCGGCCAGCACTACAAGATCAATCTCTCTGCCAGCCAGCTCCTGATAAAGTGCTTCGTTAAACAAATCTCTGTTCTCAAAATCTTTCGGTGACAGTCCCACTGCCTGGATTCCATGCTTCCTGGCGCGCTCCAGTGCATAGGCCTTTTTATTATTGCTGATCACCACGTCGATCCGGGCATTGGAAATCCGTCCTTCCTCAATGGCGTCAATTACAGCCTGCAGGTTGGTTCCGCCTCCAGACACTAATACTGCGACTCTTAACATACCGTCACACCTTTTTCACCGGCTTTGATCTCACCTACTACAAATGCCGTTTCCCCGGCACGTTCCAGGGCTTCCAGCGTATCGTTGACGCTCTTTTCGTCCACAGCCACCATCATGCCGATTCCCATGTTGTATGTATTATACATCATCTTTTCATCAATATCCCCGGTTTCTGCAAGCAGCTTAAAGATCGCAGGCACTTCATATGCGTCCTTGTGGACCACCGCATGGGCCCCGTCCGGAAGCATTCTTGGAATGTTCTCATAAAAACCGCCTCCGGTAATGTGGCTGCAGCCTTTGATTTCCACACCCGCTTCTTTGATCGCCTTCAGTGCTTTGACATAGATCTTCGTAGGTGCCAGGAGCGCTTCCCCGAGAGTTGTTCCTAATTCTTCATGGTAAGTCTCCAGTGATTCTTTTGACATATCGAACACTTTGCGCACCAGAGAATACCCGTTGCTGTGGATTCCTGAGGATGCGATGCCGATCAGCACGTCTCCATCTTTGATCTCTTTTCCGGTAATCAGGTCCTTCTCGTCTACGATTCCCACGGCAAAACCAGCCAGATCATATTCGTCTTCCGGATAAAATCCCGGCATCTCGGCAGTCTCCCCGCCGATCAGTGCCGCATCAGACTGTCTGCAGCCCTCTGCCACCCCGCTTACGATGGTAGCGATCTTCTCAGGAAAATTTTTTCCGCATGCGATATAATCAAGAAAGTATAATGGCTCCCCGCCTGCACACGCGATATCATTGACGCACATCGCCACACAGTCAATCCCGATCGTATCATGCTTATCCATAAGGAAAGCAAGCTTTAACTTTGTTCCAACCCCGTCGGTGCCGGATACAAGAGTTGGATTTTCCATGTCCTTAAACTTCTTTAATGAAAAAGCCCCGGAAAATCCTCCGATGTTTGTCAAAACTTCCTCTCTCATTGTGGCCTGTACGTGCTTTTTCATGAGTTCTACGGACTGGTAACCTGCTTCGATATCCACTCCTGCCTTTTTGTAATCCATTTTTATCCTCCTAAAAAGTATATCTTTTTAAACTCAGACCCGATCCCCGGGACAGGTCCTGTCTATTTTCCAAAATAACTGTCAACGCCGTCTGCAATTCCTTTCGCCATCTTTTTCTGAAAAGAACTCTTCTGCATCTTTTTGTCTTCTTTTTTATTCGTCATAAATCCCATTTCGATTAGTGTCACCGGGACTTTGCTCCAGTTAGTGCCCGTCAGATCATTTCGCCCTGAAAGTCCCCGGTTTCTGATCCCGGTAGCTTTGCAGTATTTTTTCAGCACATCCCCGGACAGCTTCCTGCTGCGTTTGCTCAGCTTTTTTACATAGGGATTGTTCTTGGTCGGGTATAATGCTGAGGCACCGCTTACTCTTTTTCCCGCCGCATCTGCATGAAGACGGATACAGATATCGGCGCCGCTTTTATTCACCAGCAGCGCTCTTTTCTTATTGCTGATGTTGACGTTCTGCTTTCTTCTTACCATGTAGACTTTATAGCCCCTTTTTTTAAGCTCCTGCTCGAGTCTCTTGGCCACACTGAGGGTCAGCTTTGATTCCGGTACTTTCGTCGCTGCTCCCTGTGTACCTGATGCCGCTTTTGCTTTCTTCCTCCGGGAACCCGGTCCGATTGGCTCTTTCCTGGTGTCACCCTTTTTCTGATGTCCGGCATCGATCGCCACCGTGATCTGGCGTGTCCCCGCCAGAGTATCCCGATTTTGTAATGCAGTCCCTGCAAGTCCGGCACAAACAGCCGTACATAAAAGTACGGCTGCAAGTCTTTTCTTATTCATAGTTCTTATAGCCAACCTGGTCAAGCTTATCGGCCTTCTTTACTACAGATTCTTTCATTGTTGTCCTGTAATCTTTCAGTTTCTGAAGAAGACCGGCATCAGACGAAGCCAAAATCTGTGCTGCAAGGATTCCTGCATTCTGCCCTCCGTTGATAGCAACGGATGCAACCGGAACTCCGGCCGGCATCTGAACAATGGAGTAAAGAGAATCCACTCCCCCAAGATCGGAAGTTTTCATCGGAATTCCGATGACCGGCATCGGGAACAGTGCTGCACACATTCCCGGAAGATGTGCTGCTTTCCCTGCACCTGCGATGATAACCTTGACTCCGCGCTCCTCGGCTCCTTTTGCCCACTCAAAGAAAATATCCGGTTCTCTGTGAGCAGAAATAATGGTCATCTCAAAGTCAATCCCCATCTCCTCTAAAAAATCTGCCGCCTTGCTCATCACAGGCATATCGGAATCGCTTCCCATAACAATCGCTACTTTTGCCATAATTCTGTCTCCTTTGTCATAATTCGATTTGTTTTCTTTTATTCTACCCACTGTATCCGGTTACGTCAATGGTTCGTTCAGGATTTCTGTGCCCGGGAGGACAAATTTTCCTTCCTTTATCAGAGCCGTTTTCCTGCCGCCGAGGCCGATCACGCAGATGGAATCCAGCTCCTCATAAGGAATGGTGATATCCGTATGACAGTTAAAATATTCTCCTTTTTCTGAAAAACAGTTGCTCTTTGCCACAATCTCTTTTCCGTCAGGATTGTGAAGCTCGGTTGCTTCGCTGTGGCTGTAACAGGTGTCTCCCACTGCAAAATGAGGTCCCATTTTTTCGACGATCAGGATTGGAAGCTGATATAAAATCCCAAACTTCTGTGCCATGGCATAGGCCGTAGTATTGGTTCCGACAGCAAACTCTCCCATGGGAAGAGTCTCCCTGTTATAGAGAAGGTTCTGCTTTATATATGCCTTATTATCTTCTTCCGACTCGAAATTCCGGCAGGAATACTCTGTAATCATACCGTCTTTGAAAACCAGTCTCAGATCGATAAACTTCAGATCTCTTAAATAGACCTCACTCACATGAAGCACTCCGCTGGTTCCGTTTAATTTCGGTGAAGTAAACACCTCACCAACCGGAATGTTTACATCTGCCAGACAATTTTCAAAGTTAGTCTCCTTCTCAGGATCTTCCAGCTCGTGCATGGCCACATAGAGGTCTGTTTCGTTCTCTCCCGCTCCCTTTATATGGACTTCCATACCCTGATCCAGGGCATCGATCAGATGCTGCTGGATTTTCTTATATTTTTCTTTGTCCAGCGTATTGACCTTAGCCACCTCCTCGAAGATTGCTTCGAAGTTTTCCCCTATTTCCGGGATCGGATATGCGATGATCGTAAAACTCCGCTCCTCCGGTTTCATATACTCGTTGGCAATCCTGCCGGACTCATTCTGGTACTCCACAGAAAGCTTTTGCTGCTTCTCGGAAAGACGCAGAGCAGTCTCTTTATTCTTCGGCGTAAACGGCAGTTCCCCGAACGTCTCCATGCATGCAGGTCCTGCAAATGCTGCAGCCTCCTCCTTCAATTTTTCATAGGCATTCCGATAGCTTTCCAGCTTGTGGCTCATAAACGCTTTGTTAAAAAACAGCGCTTGGTCAAATCTGTGGTCATACTCAAACTGGGGGTTTGGACTTGTGGAAATGTACCCGACTTTTGACATCCCTCTTGTAATCACACCCGTAGTGCCCCGGTACAGAATCGGAGTCAGCCCGATCTCTTGAAACTGCAGTGCAGCCTCCCTGATGATTGGTTCGAACCCGAGATGATACCGGATATTTACGGTTGTTTTTTTTGACATATCAATGTTGTTGATAATAAAGCCATCGTGATATCCGTCCACAAAAGTTTTGGCAATCTCTTTCATCCGTTCCTTAGGAAGACTGTTTAAAAAAGAAAGCATCTTTGTCTCATTTTCTGAGACATACTCACCATACAGATATAGAACATCCGTATTGTCCAGATCCTCCTTCATCACAATATCTGACGCAGAAGACACACACGGATCCAGCTGCTCCCTGACACGGTTATAGCAGAGTTCCTGGCTGTAATCTCTCATATGGTCAAAGATGACCTGTTTTGCCGTCTTTCTCTGTACATCCCCTTCCAGAAACAGCTGATAGATTTCTAAAAACAGTTCATTCATAATTGTCAGCTCAAACAGCTGTCCTTCCACCGCATAAACAAAGCAGCCCTGGATTTCTGCATACAAAAAGCACAAAATATCCCCGAACTCTTCCCCAAAAACATTCCGGGCGTAGTCCGGATTTCCATAGCATACATCATACTCAGACGGCAGAATTTGCTCATACCACTCTTTGTTCCACTCTTTCAGCTGAAACAGCTGTTTGTCTTTTGTTCCATATACTTCGTCGGCAAATAAAAGCCTCTCCGCCATTTTTCTGAAATAATCCAAAAAAGGCTCTTTTACAGAGTCTTCCTGTAAAATAGCCTTGAGCCTTTCCTGGTTCAGAAAATGGCGTTCCATTAATAATTCATCCACGTTATAAGCTCCTTTTAATATTTCCGTTTTCTATATTTTTCTCAAAAACTTCCTGAATATACGCCCAGAGTACATCAGATCCCTGACTGGTATACTCATTTTTGCTCATAATCTGGTCAATGCAGACGTCATGTTCTCTCCAGGCCCTTCCCTCTGTGGCATCATTCAAAAGAACCGGCTGAATCCGGTCCAGTGTATTCGCAAACTTGGATTCCGGTGTTTTACGATCCTCAAATTCCTGCCACAGTTGAAACAGCTCTTCTGCCTGATCTCCGGGAAGAATGTTGAAGATCCGTTCCGCCGCTTTCTGTTCTCTTGCCGCTTTCGTACCATTTCCGGCTTCGTCGTACAAATAAGTGTCTCCTGCATCGATTTCCACCAGATCATGGATCAGAACCATCTTGATCACCTGAAGGACATCCACCGGTTCCTTTGCATATTCAGATAGAAAAACAGCCATCAGTGCCAGATGCCATGAATGCTCCGCATCATTTTCTTTTCTTTCCCCATTTGTCAGATTCGTCTGACGAATAATGTCTTTGAGCTTATCCACCTCTATGATAAACTCCATCTGTTTCTTAAGTCGTTCCATAACTCCCTCCTAAATCAATCCGATCACAAACAAAGCAGCTGAAAACAAAAGCACCGCTCCGTTTGTAATACTTCCGACCACTTTCCAGACCCTGATGGATGCCGTATCATGATAGCTGCGCACTGCCAGCATCATTCCAAAGACAGAGATGCCAAACAGCACCCACGCAGCTGCGCCGAGCAGTATTCCCCCGTTTCCGGCCGCCTGAAAGGAAGCTCCGACTAAAATAAGATAGCCGAAAATTCCTATGGCTCCGAGAATACTGGAAACTGCTGACTCCCTGGATACAACGTGATCCGACGGACGATAGGCCTGACGTTTCTTTTTATTAACCCGCATATTATTTCCTCCGGTAAATCGTGACGGAAATTTTGTAGATGATATAACCGATCAGTCCGCCAATCGTGTTTAACAGTAAGTCGTCCACGTCAAAGACCCCAACCTTAAAAATATACTGGCAGCTTTCAATGATCAAACTGAATAAAAATGATCCGAGGACAACTTTTATCAGTCCCCGTTTTTTCTCTGTCATGACAGGCAGCAGAAATCCAAACGGACTGAATGCAAAAACATTTCCGACCAAATTTGTTATAAATGCCTCCGGGGTAAGCAGGGATCGATACATCCAGAACCGTTTGATCTCTTTAAACAATTCCAGATTTACATGGGATGTATCATACCCAGTCTCTCTGCCGTAACGCTCACTGAACAGCACAAAATAAAACATCACAATGAGATACAAATAAAATAAAATCCGGCAGCCAAACCTGGCTGCCCTTTTCTTTTTTCTTGTCACAAATAAACCCTTCTTTATTGAACGCCATACTTCTCATAGTATGCGTCAATAGCTGCCTTTAATGTATCGTCGATAATAACTTTTCCATTATAAGGTTTATTATACAAGTGTTCCACCACTTCCTGCATCGTTACGATGGCCGTAGTTTCCAGCCCGTAATTTTCACGGATCTCTTCCAGGGCGCTCTTTGTTCCCTGTCCCCGTTCCATCCGGTCCACAGAAACCACGAGCCCCAATACATCCACATCACCCTGGGCTTTCACGATCGGAAGTGTTTCCTGGATGGAGGTTCCGGCTGTGGTCACGTCTTCAATGATCACGACCTTATCTCCGTCTTCGATCGGACTTCCAAGCAGGATTCCTGTGTCCCCGTGATCTTTTACTTCCTTGCGGTTTGCACAGTATTTGATATCCTTCCCATAGGTTTCAGAGATTGCAATGGCGGCGGCTACACTCAGCGGGATTCCCTTGTATGCGGGTCCGAACAAGACATCAAAGTCAAATCCGAATTTCGCCTCAATGGCCTTTGCATAATAAGTTCCAAGCTTCTTTAACTGGGCACCGGTCCGATAAAATCCCGTATTTACAAAGAACGGCGTGTTTCTTCCGCTTTTGGTCACAAAATCTCCGAATTTCAAAACGTTGCAGTCGATCATAAATTCAATAAACTCTTTTTTATACTGTTCCATCATGTTCCTCCTTATGTTCAGCCTTCTGATATTCTCTGTAATAAAACCCGATCACATCTTTTCTTGTGACGATCCCAATAAACCTCTGTTCATCGTCGATGACCGGAACAAAATTCTGGTCTTTGATCACATCCACCAGGTCATCCATATCTGTATTGATTGTCACGGGCCTGTTGTCCCTTCTGCGCTTCATATCTTTTAAAAAGATCAGTTCTGCCTTCTCAAGGTCAAATCCGGCATCATCCGTCATTGCCCATAGAAGGTCCCCCTCCGTCACGGTTCCCACATACTTTCCGTCGCCGGTCAATATAGGAACTGCCGAGTATCCATGGTATTTCATTTTCTCCAGCGCCTGTCTCAAAGTATAATCTTCCGGCAGATATGACACATCTTCCTTCGGCGTCAAGAAAAATAATATATTCATGCTGACCTCACTTCCGTCATCTTTTGCAGTTTACTTTACACATCCGATCAATTCCCGGATATCTTCTATGTTATGGCGTTCCATGTAAGACTTTATCCCCTCGATCACTTTGACAGTCGCGCACGGATCCGTAAAATTCGCTGTTCCTACAGCTACCGCAGCGGCTCCGGCCATGATAAACTCCAGGGCATCCTCTGCAGTAAGGATTCCTCCCATTCCGATCACCGGAATCTTCACCGTACTGCACACCTCATATACCATTCGCACTGCCACCGGCTTGATGGCCGGCCCTGAGAGTCCCCCTGTTTTATTTGCCAGAAGAAAATCCCTCTTCTCAATATCAATTTTCATTCCGGTCAGAGTATTAATCAGAGACAGCGCATCACTTCCCGCAGCCTCTGCGGCCTTTGCCATTTCTTTAATATCTGTCACATTGGGACTCAGTTTCATGATAATCGGCTGCTTTGCCTTTGCCTTTACTGCTTTTGTAATCTCGTACAATGCTTTTGGATCCTGACCGAAAGCAATGCCTCCCTCTTTCACATTCGGGCAGGAAACATTGATCTCCAGAAGATCTGCGGGCTGGTCAGACAGCCGTTCCACTACCTCAAGATAATCCTCGGTAGTTTTTCCGCAGACATTGACGATCACAGTGGCTCCTGCCTCCTTTAAAAACGGCAGATCTCTCTTAATCATCACGTCAACACCCGGATTCTGAAGTCCTACCGCATTGAGCATACCTCCGTAGGTCTCAGCAACTCTCGGCGTCGGATTGCCCGGCCAGGGCACATTGGCAACACCTTTTGTCGTCACCGCTCCAAGGCTGGACAGATCGACAAATTCACTGTATTCCTTCCCGGAACCGAAAGTCCCGGAGCCTGTGGTCACCGGATTCTTTAAAGAAACTCCTGCGATCTCTACTCCCAAATTCATCAGAGTTCTACCTCCTTTGCGTCAAATACAGGCCCATCCTTGCAGACCCGCTTATTATGGACATGGGTATGCCCATCCACTTCTTTTGATTTGCAGACACACGCAAGACACGCACCGATGCCGCATGCCATTCGCTCTTCCAGAGAAATCTGGGCTTCCAGCCCCATTTCCGCCGCATAAGCTTTGACACCTTTTAACATAGGTGTCGGTCCGCAGGCATAAATGACAGCACCCTGTACCGCCTGTTCTCTGACGGCATCAATCACATTTCCTTTTGTCCCCAAAGAACCGTCTTCTGTTGAGACATAGACATCGCCGTATGGCTCAAATTCTTCCTTTAAAAAAGTATCCTGATCCCGATAGCCGAGCACGATGCTTTTCTCACAGCCCAGCTGTTTTGCAAGTTCCAGCATCGGAGGAATCCCAATGCCTCCGCCGATCAAGATCGCTTTTTCTTTTTTCATTGTAAATCCATTGCCCAGGGGACCCAGCACGTTTATCCGGGTTCCTGCTTCATAGGTACTTAAAAGTTCCGTTCCCCTGCCCGCAATCCGGTATACAAGCCTGATTGTGCCCTGTTCTCTTTCAATACCACAGATACTGACCGGTCTCGGCAAAAGTTTGCTTCCGTCGTTGACGTAGACAGATACGAACTGACCCGGCACAGCCTCCCTGGCCATATCTCCAACATTCAGCGTCATGTCAAAAATATCTGCGGAAAGCTTCTTCTGGCTGAGGATTTCAGCCTTTATGTTCTGTTTTCCCATATACTTCTCCTTATTTTACAAATGCTTTTTTCAAATCTTCTTTCATATCCAGCACCGCCTGTCTGGATGCATCTGCATAATTCTCAGCCCCAAAGCTGCTGTACTGTTCCTGTTTGTACGCACAGATGATGCCTCTGGAAGAATTGATGATGGCTCCCAGCCCGTCCTCATTAAAGAACGGTTTTAAGTCCTCTGCTTTCCCTCCCTGCGCACCGTATCCCGGAACCAGAATGTAGTTTTTCGGCATGATTTTTCTTAAGACTTCTCCCATTTTCGGATAAGTTGCCCCTACGACGGCTCCGATATAGCTGTAATTGTCTCCCATATGGCTTTCGCCCCACACAGCCACTTTCTCTGCCACCAGTTCGTATAACGGTTTTCCATCTACAAGCTGATCCTGAAATTCTCCGCTGGAAGGATTGGACGTCTTGACCAGAATAAACAGACCCTTCTTCTCCTCTTTGCATACATCAATAAAAGGCAGAATACCGTCACTGCCAAGGTATGGATTTACCGTCAGAAAATCCTCATCGAATCCGCGGTATTTTTTGCTGCCCACCTGTACTGCTCCGGCATGTCCCACCGCATAGGCCGCTGATGTGGAGCCAATATCGCCCCTCTTAATATCGCCGATCACCACAAGTCCCTTTTCCTTTGCATATTCACAGGTTCTATGAAAAGCAATGAGGCCCTCCACCCCGAACTGCTCGTACATAGCAATCTGAGGCTTTACCGCCGGAATCAGGTCGTATGTAGTGTCAATAATTCCTTTATTATACTGCCAGACTGCTTCCCCGGCACCCTTCAAAGTTTCACCGAATTCGTCAAATGCTTTCTTCTTTATCTGGTCAGGCACATAATCAAGCATCGGGTCCAGTCCCACCACGATCGGTGCATCCAGCTGTTTTATTTTTTTTACTAATTCATTGATCATGTCAATTCTCCTTTATATTAATGAAAATGGACGAGATGGACATAGTTTCTTCTGGAAAAAGCCGACGAATAAAGAAATTTTACTTTGAATAGTCCATTTTATTCGAAGAATACCTTTCCAGCAGACATTATGTCCATTTTCTACATGATTGGAGTGAGGCATTCTAAGAGCCGAACGGAAATCATGTGGAAAATGTCATACTTAACTGAAATCATAACATAAAAAGAAGGAGAAAAAAAGAGACGATCCAAAAAGGACCGCCTCTTTTAGGCTAAAAAATAACTGCAATTTTTGTTCCCCTGCCTACTTCACTTTCCACTTCGATCTTTGCGCCGTGGTATTTTGCTCCGTGTTTTACGATAGAAAGTCCAAGTCCCGTTCCTTCCCTCTCGCTGGAGTGGCTTTTATCTCCCCGGTAAAAACGTTCAAAAATACGGTCCGCATCTTCCGGCGGAATGCCGATACCGTCATCTTCTACAATCACGGCAGCCCGCCCTTCCATGACAGCGGCGGTTACAAACACATGACCTCCCCTGTCATTGTACTTAACTGCATTTTCCATGAGATTATACAGCATTTCGTATAAGATCTGGCGTACCCCTGAGACTTTACACGGTGAGCCGAGAACCTGAATGTCAATTCCTTCCTCTGCCGCTTTCATAGAAAGAGAGTTTTTGATCTCCAAAGCCAGCTGATACAGATCAACCTCTTCTTTTTCCTGTATAATCTGATTTTCATCCAGTCTGGACAGTTTGATGATACCCTCTATCATGGAAATGAGCCTTCTGGCCTCTGTGTAAATCTTTTCCGAGAACCGGCCTACATCCTCCTGCTTTACGAGTCCGTCTTTCATAAGCTCCGCATATCCCGAAATCGTCGTCAGCGGAGTCTTCAGCTCATGAGATACATTGGCAGAAAATTCTTTTCTCAGTTCTTCTCTTTCTTCTTTTTCTGTCACATCAATCATCATCAGCACCGCTCCTTTCACTGCGCCTGATACCGTCACCGGATTGGCCATCAGCAGGTACTTGCGCTCGCGAAATTCCATCACTTCCTCAAAAGCCTCACCATTCAAAGCTGCCTCCACCGCCCTGCGGAATTCATGGCTGCGGTTAATGGACAATACATTCTGGTTGCTGCACTGATCTTCCCTGATGTCAAGAATCCGAAGAGCACTCGTATTGTAAGAAAGCACCACAGATTTATCATTGAGGATCAGAAAGCCTTCGCTCATATTTTCTGTAATCGTCGTAAACTCGATCTGCTTTTCCTTGATCTCTCTGATCTTTTCTTTGATCGCTTCATTCTGCCGGTGAATCCTCACCAGCAGAGGTGACAGCTCGTCATAGGTATTTTCATCTTCCGGATGCTCCAGGTTGATCCGGTTGATCGGCTCAATAATCCTTCCGGTGAGGAGTCTTGAAAGGGCCAGCGCCAAAACAAAAACCACTGCCATCATTAAAATCAGAACAGGCAGTACGCCCTCCACCTGATTAAAAATAGTCTGAGTCTCCCGGCTGAGCCGTAAGACACTGCCGTCCGAAAGCTTTACAGCATAGTAATACGTTTGTTTTTTGAGGGTCTTAGAAATCCTTGTACTCTCGCCGGCCCCATTTTTTTCCGCTTCTTTGAACTCTTTTCTATTTCTGTGATTGCTCATGGACTTTTCTTTTCCCGTACTGTCATACAGGACTTTCCCGTCCGCAGCGATCAGCGTGATCCTGCTGATCGTGATATCTTTGTATGCATCCAGACTCTGGTTCTCATGCTGGTTCAGGGACTCCGCCATATATCCGGCCTCGTTCTGAATTCCCTCTTTTACCTGGGACATATATCTTCCGTAAGCGACCACAGATAAAAATACCGTAGTGCACACCACCGTGATCAGGGCAATGTAGCTCATATTCAGAAATATCTTACGCTTCATTCATTTCCTCCAATGCGGTAACCGATCCCTCTCACAGTTTCGATCATAGATCCGCATTCTCCAAGCTTCTGGCGCAGGGTACGGATATGGACATCCACCGTCCGGGTCTCGCCGTCAAAATCATAACCCCAAATATTTGTGAGAAGCTGGTCTCTGGTGAGCACATTGCCTTTGCTCTCCATCAGCATACAGAGCAGGCGGAACTCTTTGTAGGTCAGCTCCACCTTTTCACCGTCTGCCAGCACCTTATGCTTTCCCACATGGATATAGAGATTTCCTGCCGAAAGTTCTTCCGTCGGCTCCTCTTTTTTTACCCGCCTTAAAACCGCTTTGATCCGGGATACCAGTTCCATCATGCCGAAAGGTTTTGTAATATAATCGTCCGCTCCGCTGTCTAAGCCCAGCACCTTGTCATACTCGGCGCCCTTCGCCGTCATCATGATCACCGGGATATGCTTTGTCTCAGGATTGCTCCTGATCTTCCTTAAAATACTAATGCCGTCTTCCCCAGGAAGCATAATGTCCAGAAGCACCAGTTCAGGAATCTTTCCAGCCGAAAGATCTTTAAAAAAGCTGATGCCGCTTTCATATCCCCCCGCATCAAATCCTGTACTCTGAAGAGTATAAATGACAAGTTCCCGTATGTTCGCATCGTCCTCGACAATATAAATCACAAACTTCCTCCTTTATATTCCCCGGTCATAGAGAATTCTACCCATTCGGCGATATTGCTGGCGTGATCGCCGATCCGCTCAAAATACTTGGCAATCATGACAATCGCTACACAGGCCTCTCCTTTTTCCGGGTCCTCATGAATCAAAGAGATCACTTCTTTTTTCACCTTTGAGAACAGAGCGTCCACCTCGTCGTCTGCTTTGATCACCTCATTGGCCGCATCCAGATCTTTTTTTACAAAAGAATCCACAGCTTTTGTGACCATGGCGAGCGTTCTTGCAGCCATCATCAGAACATGGGTGTGATGATTCATCACAGTCACCACATCACTCTTTTTTACAATGCCCGCGATATCCACAGCCTGATCCCCGATCCGTTCCATATCAGAAACCATTTTAAGCGCTGCTGAAATCACCCTCAAATCCCCGGCCACCGGCTGCTGCTGGAGCAGAAGCTTCATACATCGTCTCTCTATGTCCCGCTCTTTCTGATTGATCTCTTCTTCCAGATCATTGATCCTTGAAATCATCTCTTTGCTCTTTGTATCTACCAATTTCCCTGCCAGATGAATCATATCCTCACAGAGGGCACCCATCTCGATCATTTCAATATTCAGCTGTTCAAGCTGTCTGTCAAACCGATTTCTCATATCAACCAAACCTTCCTGTAATATAGTCTTCTGTTCTTTGATCTTTCGGCATGGAAAACAGTTGATCGGACTTTCCATACTCTACGACTTCCCCTAAGAGGAAAAATGCGGTCTTATCGGAAATACGGACGGCCTGCTGCATATTATGGGTTACCATAATGATAGTATACTTGGATTTCAGTTCTGCCGCAAGGTCCTCGATCTTTGAGGTGGAAATCGGGTCCAGGGCAGACGTCGGCTCATCCATCAGGAGCACCTCCGGCTCCACTGCCAGAGCCCTGGCGATACAGAGTCTCTGCTGCTGGCCTCCCGAAAGGCCCATGGCACTTTTTTTCAGTCGGTCCTTCAGTTCATCCCAGATTGCCGCGTTTCTCAGAGATTTCTCCACGATCTCATCCAGCTGCGCTTTGTTCCTGACTCCATGTGTCCTCGGTCCGTAGGCTACATTGTCATAGACACTCATAGGAAACGGATTCGGTTTCTGAAATACCATACCCACCCGTTTCCTGAGCAGATTAATGTCCATATCTCCGTAAATATCTTCTCCGTCCAGAGTGACTTTTCCCGTAATCTTACATCCTTCCACCAAATCATTCATACGGTTTAATGACTTTAAAAGTGTAGATTTTCCACAGCCGGACGGACCGATAAATGCCGTGATCTCATTCGGGGAAATATCAAGATTGATCGCTTTGAGCGCTTTAAAATCCCCGTAATATAAATCCAGATTCTGTACTTTGATTTTAGATTCCATGTTCTATCCTTTCGTTATCCGCTTGGCAATAAATGTCGACACCGCGTTAATGACGATCACTACGATCAGCAGAACCACCGCTGTGGCGTAAGACTGATTGACGTGCAAACCCTCGCTGGAGAGTGCATACATATGGACTGATAATGTTCTCCCGGAACCCATCACATTGGATGGTATCTCTGCCACTGTTCCGGCTGTATACATCAGCGCCGCCGTCTCTCCTACGATTCTTCCCACTGCCAATATGACTCCGGACAAAATGCCGGGCACCGCAGACGGAAGCACGATCTGAAAGACCGTCCTAAGTTTTCCCGCTCCAAGCCCGAAGCTTCCTTCCCTGAAAGAATCCGGGACAGATTTTAATGCCTCCTCGCTGGTTCTCATCACAGCCGGCAGAATCATAATCGCCAGTGTTGCGGCTCCCGATAAAATGGACAGTCCCCATTTTAATGTGGTCACAAAGAACAGCATACCAAACAGTCCATATACAATCGACGGAATTCCTGAAAGAGTTTCGGCAGTAATCCTGACGATCCCCACAAGCCGGTTTCCCTTCTTGGCATATTCCACAAGATAAATCGCAGAAAAGATTCCCAGCGGCACTGCAAATAAGAGCGCCAGTGCTGTCATGCTGACCGTGTTGACCATGGCCGGAAAAAGTGATACATTCGTCGATGTGTATTTTAAAGAAAACAGATCTTTTGTAAGATACGGAACCCCATGCACCAAAATATATCCGATCAGATAGATCAAAATTCCCGCCGTAAAGACCGTGGATATCAGCACCAGCAGATACAGAAGCAGAGAGAGCGGAGTTCTTTTGTAAGAAGAAAATCTCTGTTTCCTTGTGACCTTATTCACCTGTTTTATACCGTTTAATGGCTTTGCTGTCATCGCCTCCATCAGAATTCCTCCTTATGTTTTAATGCAGAAAAAGAAAGGTTAATCAGCAGGATAAAGACAAACAGCACCACAGCCGTGGCGATCAGCGCTTCTCTGTGCAGATCCGTGGCATATCCCATTTCCAATACGATATTCGCCGTCAGTGTCCTGACTCCCTTAGCAAGTTCCATCGGCATCCTGGCCTGGTTTCCCGCAACCATGACAACCGCCATAGTCTCTCCTATGGCTCTTCCAATCCCTAACACCACACCTGCCAAAATACCGGATTTCGCCGCAGGCAGTACTGTAAAAAACACACTTCTCTCGTGGCTCGCCCCCAGGGCCAGTGAACCTTCGTAATAGCTGTCCGGCACTGCACGGATGGCACTCTCAGAAACACCGATAATCGTCGGCAGAATCATGATCCCTAAAAGCAGTGACGCCGTAAGAATACTGTTTCCGTTGCCGCCAAAAATATTTCTGACCATCGGCACCAAAACGACCATGCCGAAGAAGCCATAAACCACAGATGGAATTCCTGCCAAAAGATCCACTGCCGGCTTCAGTATTTTATAAAGCTTCCCGCTGCAGAACTTTGCCATGAAGACCGCCGTAAAGATTCCGACAGGGACACCCACGATGATGGCTCCCGCTGTGATATAAAGGCTTCCCATGATCATTGGGAAGATGCCAAAGAATCCATTCTTTGGCATCCATCGCTCTCCGACCAGAAATTTTACCGGTCCGATCTCCCCAATAGCGGGTAAGCCGTTCATGAACAGGAATGCACATATCAGTATGACTGCCAGTATGGAAGTACAGGCTGCGGTCAGGAATACGCCTTTCATGATCTTTTCTTTGTACTGTTTCATCTTTATTTCCCCACTATCTCTCTATTTGCACTATATAGCTTTATTTCACGTCGCCCCAGGAAATCACTTCACCTGTAAAAATACCTTTTATCTGGTCACTTTTAAGTTCAGATACCTCGTTTTTCTTGTTTACGATCACTGCGATTCCATCCTGTGCGATGACTGTAGGCTTCACGCCTTTTTTCACCTCGCTGTCTGCAAGTTCTCTGGATGCCATCCCGATGTCGCAGACTCCGTCCACTGTGGAAGTCACTCCTGTTGTAGAATCACTCTGCTGAACTTCGATCTTTACATCTTTGTTCAGTGCCGTATAGGCCTCTTTTAACTTTTCCATGACAGGGGTAACAGATGATGATCCTGCCACAACAATCTTGCCTTTTGCCCCGGCTGCTTTGTATGCGGAAGCCTTGTCATCGACCGTAATATATCCATTGTCTGCGACCACTTCCTGGCCTTCTTTGCTCATTATGAATTTCATAAAATCTTTAGCCTGGTTACTCAGCTTCTTCTCATTTGTCACAATGTTGAACGGACGCACGATCTTATAAGTCTTGTTTTTTACATTTTCGGTACTCGGCTCTGCTCCGTCAATCTTCAGGGCTTTTACTGTATCATTTAAGGACCCTAAAGATATGTATCCGATTGCTGCCTCATTCTCGGCGATTGTCGTCATCATAACGGAAGTAGAGTTGGTGATCATTGCCTCCGTTGTCGTGTTATCTATCTTATTTCCGTCACTGTCTTTTTCTTCGATCCCAAATAACTCAATAAACGCTCCTCTTGTGCCGGATCCGTCTTCTCTGGATACAACGGTGATATCTTCACCTGCTGCTTTTTTACCTTCGTCTTTGCCTCCGCAGCCTGCCAGTAAAGTTGTCGCTGCCACTGCTGTCAGAAGAACACTTAAAATTCTTTTCCTCATCTTTCTCATAATAATCTCCTTTTGGCTTTTCATCGCTACAAGTCATATCTTACTTGTCCAATGTAAAATTCAAAAGACAGGTTATGTTAAATCTGAGTAAAACTTCACAGAAAACATATCGGTATTTTACTTTTATGAAAAAAACAAAAAAGAACCTATGGATCAGCTCATAGATTCTTTTTTTCCTTCTTATTCTCAGATCAATACTGATACAGCCAATAAGACCCATTTGTCTGTCTTCCTGATTTTGCGACCTTTATATAATAAGTGCCTTTGCTGCCCTTAAAACTGAACCGTTTGATTTTTTCTCCTGACAAAGTCAGAGATTTTACAGGCTTTTTTCTGCCCTTTTTATAGACAGTAAACCTGATCTTTCCGGAGTTCATATAAGTTTCTGCTTCCATTGATATCTTTTTCCGTTTCTTCGGAACTGAAATTCGGTACCATCTGGACGCTCTTTCTGTTACTGTATACAAATCATACTGTTCCCGAAATCTTTTTAACGTCTTTGCTTTTGTTTTCTTCGTCTTATACTTTGCCGGGATAAATGTCTTGATCACACAGAGTGAATATCCCTGTTTTATGTCTGCCTTTGCTGCAATCCGGTAGGTTCCCCTCTTCAGTCCATAGACAACCGTTCCTGTATCACTGGTAAAATAAGACTTCTGCTGCCGTCCTATATTCTTCCAGCGTCCGTCTTCTCTTCTCTGGACGTAAAATACAACCGGAGTTTTCTGTTTCACGATCGGAGATGCTGTGATATCCGCTGTCCCCCGTTTTGCCATGGTAAAGGAGTGATACGTGTATTTTCCCTGTCCGCTCTGAATGTAGGAAACCTCATTGGATAGCTTACGCGGGTTATCTTTGATGACAAACGGTGCGATAAAAACCGTGGTAAAGTCTTTCGGCAGCCTCACATAATAGGTTCCCGGTTCTGCTTTAAGTTTCACGGCCCCATCCGGTATCCGCTGTCCCACAGGCTGCTTCTGACTATCCAGGAGAGACGGCATCTGTGCGTTGTCTTCTTCCTGAAAAGATACAAGGATCAAACTTCCCGCTTCCTTCACCCTGAGTTCGACCAGTCTGTCACTGTGATCTCTCAGATAGGACTGGGTAAAAGTATACATGCCGTCTCCGTACATCATATACATGGAAGCCTCATCCATACTGCTGAACCGGCTCGCTTCCATATTTTCTTCATTCATTCCGGACGCTTTAGCACTTCTTTTTATTTTTACGTCCGCTGAGATATTTCCCGCACTCTCAGGCTCATTGGCAGAAACAGATACCGGAAATCCGATGAGTTCTGCACACAGAACAACAGCTACAATGATACTTGTAAAACAGATACCGTATCTTTTCATAAGACACCCCTCCTTCGTATCTGCCCTGTCAAAGCGGCTTTATATGATCAGTCAGAAATTTGTTTATAGTATCATTATATCATGCAGATATCTCAGAACTATGACATTAACATGAAGTTTTTAATCTTGTGACAGATCGTAAACATTCCCTTTACAGATTGTGTAATAAATCTTGCCGAAAAGTTTCCAGCCTTTGAACGGTGAGTTTGAGGCCTTGGAATAAAACTTCTCTACAATATACTCCTCGTCCTCTTTAAACAGAACCAAATCTGCCGGTTTTCCCTCCTGTATTCTTCCCTGTTCCAGGTGATAAAGTTTTGCGGGATTGACCGTCATTTTTTCCAGGAGTTCCATCAAAGTTAAATGTCCTTCCCTTACCAGTTTTGTAATACCAAGTCCCAGAGAAGTTTCCAGTCCGGTAATACCGCTCGGTGCCTTTTCAAGGCCTGTTGCCTTTTCTTCCACAGAGTGAGGCGCATGGTCTGTGGCGATAATCTCTATGGTGCCTTCCTTCAGTCCCTCGATAATCCTCTCTCTGTCTTTTTTTGTCCTGAGCGGCGGATTCATCTTGGCCAGGGAGCCGTAAGTGAGAACATCCTCTTCTGTCAGCGTAAAATGATGGGGTGCAGCTTCCGCTGTCACATGAGCACCTTTCGCTTTGGCATCCTTTACAAGATCAACGGCTTTGGCAGAACTGATATGCTGGATATCCACAGATGCCCCGGTTTCCAGCGCCAGCCGGCAGTCTCTCTCTACCATCACCGCCTCCGCTTCGTCAGAAGCCCCGCCGTACTCAAGCTGTTCGGCAACCTTTCCGGCATTGACTCCCGGGCGCTTAATATATTTCGGATCTTCCTCGTGAAGACTGACCGGAACATCAAGTTTTGCCGCAGTCTCCATAGCCCTACGGACGATCTCTTCGTCCATGAGCGGAAGACCGTCATCTGTAAATCCCAATGCCCCATGGGCTTTCAGCACCTCCATGTTAACGAGTTCTTTCCCTTTAAATCCTTTGGATACCGCCGCAGTCTGGACAAGCCGGACCGGCAGTTTCTGTGCCCGTTTCAGAATATCATCCAGAATCTCCGTGCTGTCCACCACAGGCTTTGTATTTGCCATACAAACCACCGTGGTGACACCTCCGTGAAGGGCCGCCCGGCTCCCGGTCTGCATATCTTCTTTGTGTGTAAATCCAGGGTCTCTGAAATGCACATGGACATCGATCAGACCAGGAGCCACAACCATACCTTCTGCATCTATGATCTGCTCAAAATCTGCTGTTTCTGTATTTCCTATACTTTTAATCTTTCCACCAGAAAGAACAAGATCAGTCACTTTATCAAATCCGGTTTCCGGGTCCATGACTCTTCCGTTTTTAATTAAAATCATATAAATCTCCTCCTGCTGATTTTATTTTATCATAACATATGAGCCTGAATACGGGCAATAAAACAAAGCACAGAGAAAAACTTCCTGCCGCCCGGCTAAAAAGGAATTCCTCTGTGCTTCGTATAAATCTTTGATGTTGTATTTAGTTTAACTGGTCCTTTACCGCCTCCAGTGCGTTCTCCACATCTTCCTCAGTAATCTTCTGAGCCGATTTGACCTTTACGACATAGTTCTTATTTTTCACTGTGATTCCGCCGATGGCCTCATATGCAGTCTCATCGTTGATCTGCTTGATCACCGGGATAAACTCACTGTCTTTGGCGGACAAGGCCTCGCCGATCTCGTAGGTATGTCCCTTTTCCTCCAGCGCCATAATCTCCTCTGAGATATGTTCGTCGATATCTTCTTCCAGAATTTCTTTGGAAGTTCCCTCGCACTGTTTGTACTGAACGCTCATATTCTGAACAAAAATGCTGTCATCCGCAGCTTTTGTATTCATCCTTCCCTTTACAAAAAAGCATCCGCCCACTGCCAGAACAATCCCCACTGCGGCCAAAAACTTTTTATTGAATACCAATTTTCTCATAGTTTCTCCCTTCCTGTTGCCTGATATGATTTAGTATACCAGAAAAGTATGATAAAACTATGCAGAAAATATTACAAATTTCTTAGGATAATAAAAAGATCTTCCCCCAGCGGACAACCGACCGTTGATTCTCTTCTACCCGTATATCGATTAGACCCCATTCAATCAGCTTTTCCATTGGGAACCTGGTATTTGTTTTCTTCGGCATATTGTTTCCGTTTCCTCACAAAGGTCGGCGCTGTCATCCCCAGGCTTAATGCTGCATCCCTCACATTTCCAAATGTTTTATAAGCCTGTTCCATATACTGAAGTTCAATTCTGTGAAGTTCAGATTTCAGGTCGATGGATGTACTCTTTTCTTTTTTCCGTTTTTTTGCTTTAAGTGTTCTTTCCCCTGTCTCTACAGGGATACTCTCCGGTCCGATCAGGTCCTCATTGCTGATGATCACAGCCCTCTCAACCAGATTTTTCAATTCCCTGATATTCCCCGGCCATCGGTATTCCTTCAGCAGTTCCAAAGCCTCAAACGTAAACTCCTTCCGAAATCCGTATTTCTTATTGAGCTGTCCCAAAAAGAGCCTGGCAAGCGGCTCTATGTCTTTTCTTCTCTCTCTCAAAGGCGGGATGTGGATCGGAAATACCATCAGACGGTAAAACAGGTCTTCCCTGAATGCTTTTTGTTTCACCATTTCTTCCAGATTCCGGTTTGTGGCCGCAACAATTCTCACATCGATCTTTACCGGCCTGCTCCCTCCGATGCGTTCCACCTCCTGCTCCTGCAGAACCCGCAGGAACTTGACCTGCATATCAAACGGCAGTTCCCCGATCTCATCGAGAAAAATGGTTCCTTTATCTGCCAGTTCAAACAGACCGAGCTTTCCGTTTTTACTGGCGCCCGTGAATGCTCCCTTTTCATATCCGAACAATTCACTTTCCAACAGATTGGGAGGAATTGCACCGCAGTTAACTTTGATAAAACTTCCGTCTTTCCGCCTGCTGTTCTGATAAATATATCTCGCGAACTCTTCCTTTCCGACTCCGGTCTCCCCAAGCAGCATGACCGTTGCATCCAGCCCGGATACTTTGTCTGCCCAGAACAAGGCATCCAGGGTATTTTTATCCTGGGCCACCATACAGCTGCCGAAAAATTCCCCCTGGACGTGCCGGAGCTTCTGCCGGAGTTTTTCTTCCTCCTGTTTTTTCCTTCCCATTTCTTCTCTCAGATGATAAATCTCAGTCAGGTCCCTTACATTTGTGACGACCATGATGATCTGCCCTTCCTTGTCGCAGATCGGGCTGCTTGTTATGACCGCCTTTTTTCCTGTCTTAAACTCCTGCTCCAGGGTCACCACTCTTTTTTCCCTGATAGCCATAAGAGAACCGGACACGGAAATTACATTCCCGCGCTCCAGTTCCTCCATGTTTTTCCCGAGCATATCTGCTCTGTCAAGTCCGGTGATCGTCTCATATGCCCGATTGACTTTGATTGTGTTTGCCCTGCCGTCCGTGATATAAATGCCATCGAAGGAATTCTCAATGATAGCATCCAGCCGCTCACTGGCTTCCTGTATATTTGAAAAAATCTGAGGTTTTTCCTGCTTCCCGTCCATTCTCTCTCCTTCTCTCAAAAGAATCATTCGTTGGTTTTATTTTAACACACCGGGCAGTTTCGTCCAAGTTTACGCGGCTCATTTGTTTCATATATGGAACAGACAGTGTTTTATCCCTATCTCCATGACACCCCCTGCTTTCCCGAATGGCTCATCAGTTTTTTTGCCATTTCGATAAGGTCATCACTTACCTCATTCACCAGCACTACATCCTTTACCTCAGGTATTTTCTTTTTCACCGCTTCTGCAATCAATTCTTCGGTTGTCAGGGCTGCGGATGGACATCCGGAGCACTGTCCTGTCAGGCGGACTTTCAAAATACCTTCTTTATATTCTGATATCCGGACATTTCCTTCATGTTCGAGCAAATATGGACGCACATCTTCTTCCAGCACCTTCTCTATTTCCCTTAACATCACAATCACCTCCTGATATTTATATATAGCAAATACCATGCCAACCGGCATCTCCTGCTTTTATGCACAATCTCCCATCTATTGTTCCAAAAATAAAATAATCACTGTTTTTTGTTCCATTTCTTGAACACAAAAGATATTTTATCTTGCTGAAAAAACAGACATAATCTCTGTCAGGTATGTCTCCAACGATTGCTTTTCAGTTTCCCAAAAACTTGGCACATTTTTTGCTATATACTCTGATGTCAAACTTATTTTCGGGAGCAGAAAGCTTCCGCCGTTTATGAAAGGAAGGTAAGATCATATGGCTTTAATGACAGGAAACGAATATGTGGAGAGCATGAGAAAACTGAATCTTCAGGTTTATATGTTTGGGGAAAAAATTGAACATCCGGTGGATGATCCTATTTTAAGACCGTCCCTGAATTCTGTAAAAGCGACTTATGACCTGGCACAGATGCCGGAATATGAGGATCTGATGACTGCAGTTTCTTCTGAAACAGGAGAAAAGATCAACCGCTTTACCCATATCCATCAAAGCGCCGGGGATTTGATTAAAAAAGTGAAAATGCAGAGACTGTGCGGCCAAAAAACCGCTGCCTGTTTCCAGCGCTGTGTAGGTATGGATGCGTTTAATGCAGTTTACAGTACTACATATGAGGTGGATGAAAAATACGGCACCAGCTACCACGAAAACTTTAAAAACTTCTTAAAATATGCACAGAAAAAGGATCTGACCACAGACGGCGCAATGACAGATCCAAAAGGAGACCGCTCCCTTGCTCCTCATGCTCAGGCCGATCCTGACCTTTTTCTGCATGTCGTGGAACGCCGGCCTGACGGGATCGTCGTCCGTGGAGCCAAAGCCCATCAAACCGGAATTATCAACTCACATGAAGTGCTGGTCATGCCTACCATAGCCATGGGCGAAGATGACAAAGACTATGCAGTTTCTTTTACAGTGCCGACAGACTCTGATGGCATTTTTATGATTGTCGGACGACAGTCCTGTGATACAAGAAAATTAGAAGGCTCTCAAATGGATGTAGGAAATTCCGAATACGGAGGAATGGAAGCTCTGGTTGTGTTTGATAATGTCTTTGTGCCAAACGACCGTATTTTCTTAAATGGGGAATATGATTTTGCCGGGGTTCTGGTGGAGCGTTTTGCCGGATACCACAGACAGTCCTACGGCGGATGTAAAGTTGGTGTTGGCGATGTCCTGATCGGTGCGTCTGCAGCTGCAGCAGAATACAATGGAGCGGGACGTGCCTCCCATGTAAAAGACAAGCTGATCGAAATGACCCATTTAAACGAAACCCTGTACTGCTGCGGCATCGCATGTTCTGCCGAAGGTGCAGCCACCAGGTCCGGAAACTATCTGATCGATCTGCTTCTGGCCAATGTATGTAAACAGAATGTTACCCGCTTTCCATATGAAATCGCACGTCTTGCAGAAGATATCGCAGGAGGTCTGATGGTTACCGCTCCTTCCGAAAAAGATCTGAAAGATCCGAAGCTGGGCGCTTATGTTGAAAAGTATCTCCGCGGAGTGTCAGGCGTCTCCACAGAAAACAGACTTCGCATCATGAGGCTGATTGAAAATCTGACTCTTGGAAGCGCAGCCGTCGGATACCGTACAGAATCCATGCACGGTGCGGGGTCACCGCAGGCACAGCGGATCATGATCGCACGCCAGAGTAATCTCACTTTGAAGAAAAAAATGGCTAAAGAGATCGCCAAAATAAAAGAAGAATAGAAAACAATCGTTGGATAGCCCCCTTTGTTCGATGGATGCTTCTCCTATAAAATTTATGTTCATTTTCCACATGATTAGAGTGAGGCATTCTAAGAGCCGAACGGAAATCATGTGGAAAATGTCACTCTTCCTCTTGTGTCGTCTCCAGCTTAAAGATTACCGGGCGCAGCCCGTCATTGCAGCTGCATATGGCAGTGCCCGGCTTTCTGATCCAGTCTCCGTAATAGAACACTTCATTTCCCGCTCCATGGGCCAGTGCAAATACATACTGGTAAATAGCCTTCCACGCCTCATCGCAGAGTCCTTCCGGTTTTGCATAGTCGGCGTAAAACACTTGACCCTCCCTGTGAAAAGGACATGCTGCAAGCCCTTCTGCACCGTACTCGGCAGCCAGGTCCTCATTAAACATGGTTCTCAAGACTGTAATTTTTACTTTTTTCATTTTTTAATCTCCTTCCTTTTGACTCATCAATCATTTTTGATACATTAGCAAAAAAGTGTTAAAATAAAAAAACCACTTTGAGCAAAAGGAGGTCTTTGTATGCTTACCCCTCGGTACTTTTTTGCCAATGATTTCAAACAGTTTTACAGTTACTTTCTCACTCAGCCTCATAAAAAACGTTTCTTTCGAAAGGGTGAATTTCTGTGGGAGAGCGGCGAACCCTTCCAAAGAATTCATTACATAATCTCAGGCGCTGCCCAAAACTATATGGAACACGAAAACGGCCACAGGAAAATTATATCCTTCCACGGGGAGGGTACCGTGTTCCCTGGTTATCACCAGCATGACTATAAAATCGAACAATCTCTCATAACTACAGCAGTTTCGGATATGAACGTTCTGGAATTTACAAAAGAGCAATTCCGGCAGATGTTTGAGACAAATCCTCAGCTGAGCGCCAATATTGTAGATTGGTATTCCACGTATGTAAATCGTCTGCTCTATGAAACAGCACATCAGGAATACAACAGTTCCTTAACCCGTCTGTGCAATCTGCTTTACCTGCTCACAGGAAACGAGACGGATCATCCGGATCTGTACATCGACATGACGCAGGATGATCTTTCCGATCTTCTTGGAATCAGTCGTATCCATGTAACCCGCGGTCTTTCACAGCTCCGGGAGCAGGAAATTATTCTCACCCGCCGGAAACAGATAGAGATCAGGGATCTGCCTGCACTAACGGAATACTGTTCGCTGGAAACTCTTTGAACCGGCCGGACTGTATCTAGAATTATAAATTCATCCCCATGATTTGTCTGCATCAAAAGATACACAAAACCAAATTTATTACTTTTTAAAGGGAAAGGAATCTATGATGAAAATCCAGAAATCCAGAATCGAACAGCTGAATGAAATCATGGCTCTCTATTCTGGTGCCAGGCTATTTATGAAACAGCATGGAAACCCGGATCAATGGGGAGAACATTATCCGGAAGAGTCCATGATCCGCATGGATATAGAAGCTGGAAATAGTTATGTATGCATAGAAAACGAACAAATACAAGCTGTCTTTTTTATAAAATGGGGCAAGATTTTTCTTATAAAAAAATTTATGACGGTAAATGGAGAAATGAAAGCCCTTACGGTGTTGTACACAGACTTGCTTCCAAAACAACACAGAAAGGATGCGCTTCTTTTTGTCTTTCCTGGGCTCTGGAACAGTGCGGAAATTTAAAGATCGATACCCACCGTGACAACAAGGTCATGCAGAATCTGCTCAAAAAAAATGGTTTCTCATACTGTGGGATCATCTGTCTGAACGACTGCAGTGAACGTCTGGCGTATCAAAAATCCATGTAAGTTGATTCCTGCATGATCGTGCAGAACCCATATTGACAGAATAGAAAAACCGGCTGGATAACAAATCCCGCCGGTCCAATTATTTGATAGTTTTTAATAGTCAAACTTCTTCTCAAAGTATTCTTTCAGATCTTCGATCTTCACCCGTTCCTGTTCCATTGTATCACGGTCTCTGACGGTTACTGCTCCGTCTTCTTCGGAATCGAAATCGTATGTCACACAGAACGGTGTTCCGATCTCGTCCTGTCTTCTGTATCTCTTTCCGATATTTCCGCGCTCATCGTACTCACAGTTGTAGTATTTCGCAAGCGTCTCATAAACTTTCCCTGCCCCCTCAGCTAATTTCTTGGACAGAGGAAGCACCCCGATCTTCACCGGTGCGATAGCCGGGTGGAAACGAAGGACGGTACGTTTGTCTCCGCCTTCCAGTTCTTCTTCGTCATAAGCGGCGCATAAGAATGCAAGAGTCACACGGTCGGCTCCGAGAGACGGCTCGATTACATATGGAATGTAGCGCTCTTTTTTTTCATCGTCAAAGTAAGTCAGATCTTCCCCTGAAGTATTCTGGTGCTGTGTCAGGTCATAATCTGTACGGTCAGCGATACCCCACAGTTCTCCCCATCCGAATGGGAATAAAAATTCGATATCTGAAGTTGCCTTGGAGTAGAAAGACAGTTCTTCTTTTCCATGGTCACGGACTCTCATCTGGTCATCGGTGATGCCCAGTGTCTTTAACCAGTTGATACAGAATTCTTTCCAGTAGGCAAACCATTCAAGATCTGTATCCGGCTCGCAGAAAAATTCCAGTTCCATCTGCTCAAACTCTCTTGTACGGAACGTAAAGTTTCCAGGAGTGATCTCGTTTCTGAAAGATTTTCCGACCTGTCCGATACCGAACGGGATCTTCTTTCTGGATGTCCTCTGCACGTTTTTAAAGTTTACGAAAATACCCTGAGCTGTTTCCGGGCGCAGGTAAACTGTATTTTTTGCATCCTCGGTGACACCCTGGAACGTCTTGAACATCAGGTTGAACTCACGGATATCCGTAAAATTTTTCTTTCCGCAGGACGGGCATACGATGTCATGATCATTGATAAAATCCACCATCTCTTCTTTGGTCCATCCGTCCACAGAGCCGCCCTCAATCTCCATGCCGTGTTCATCCATATAATCTTCGATGATCTTATCTGCGCGGAAACGTTCGTGGCACTCTTTACAGTCCATCAAAGGGTCGGAAAACCCGCCCAGATGTCCGGAAGCAACCCAGGTCTGCGGATTCATAAGTATCGCACAGTCCACACCTACATTATACGGGCTTTCCTGAATAAATTTCTTCCACCATGCTTTTTTTACATTGTTTTTAAGCTCCACGCCAAGATTTCCATAATCCCATGTATTTGCCAATCCGCCGTAAATCTCAGATCCGCTGTACACAAAACCTCTGGCCTTTGCTAAATTTACGATTTTCTCCATTGTTAATTCCATATTGTTTCTACCTCACCGTTTCTTCATTTCCTATAATCTGTTCTATTGTAGCGTGTAACCCCTCTTTTTTCAAGAGATAAGCTAAAAAAGTCAAAGCAGTTCCAAAAAATCCAGAGACTTGAAATGATGGCTGACATACTGTTTTAAAAATGACTCGCTGACAGAATCAAGTTCCTTCAAAACTTCCTTAGAGACCCTGAACGTATACAGCTTCTCCGGGGGGCTGCTTATAATAAACTGAAGCGTATATACCGCAGATCCGGATATATGTACTGTACGTCCCCCGGATTTTGTGCAGTTTGAGCAGAGAATCCCTCCCGAACCGCTGTCAAAGTAACTGAGGTCCTCTGTACTGCCGCACTGGGTGCAGCAAAATACTTCCATCCCCTGTCCGTAGAGAGCCATGAGTTTAATTTCATACACTCTGCGTATGAGCTTCGGATCTATGGTCTTTTTTTCAAGTGCTCTAAGACTCAGGTAAAGAAGCTTCAGAATCTCTTTTTCATCATTGTTTTCTCTTGTAAGATAAGATGCAAATTCACAAAAATAACTGCCATAGGAAACCAAAAGAAGATCTTCCTTGACGCCCTCAAAATAATGGCCTACATCTGCCCACATGAGATTAAAGGAGCTTCTTCCTTCATACAGTGAAAACTCTCCGAATGTCAGAGGCTGACAGGCCGCGGCATATGGACTGGTGGCTTTTTTCGCCCCTCTCGCAAACGCCGTGATCCTTCCCCGTTCCTTTGTGAGAAGCGTGACTCTCTTATCAAATTCTCCGATATTTCCGGCGTTCAGTACCAGACCGGTTACTTTGATCTCCTGACCCATTTTTTATACTTCTTTCTTGTTGTACCCGTAATTTTTGAGAAGCATGTCACTGTCACGCCAGTCCTTTTTCACTTTCACCCACAGCTGAAGATTCACTTTGATATCCAGAAGGTTTTCCATCTCCATCCGGGCCTGGCTTCCGATCTTCTTTAACATACTGCCCTGTTTTCCGATGATGATTCCTTTATGAGAGTCTCTCTCGCACACGATCGTCGCATCAATATCGATGATATGGCCGTGTCTTCTCTCTTTCATGGAGTCGATGACTACCGCAATCCCATGCGGAATTTCCTGATCCAGAAGACGCAGCGCCTTCTCTCTGATCAGCTCCGCGCAGATCTGCCGCTCCGGCTGGTCCGTGACTGTATCTTCATCAAAAAACATCGGCCCCTCCGGAAGGTATTTGAAAATGCTGTCTGTGACATCATCCGTGTTCTGTCCCTTCAGCGCGGAAACCGGTATGATCTCTGCAAATTCACATACATCTTTGTAGGTGGTGATCGCTTTTAAGATCTCTTCGTCCTTCACCGTGTCCGTCTTGTTGATCACCAGGATAACCGGGGTCTTCACCTTGCCCAGCTGTTCGATGATATAGCGCTCTCCGCCTCCGATAAAGGTAGTCGGCTCCACCAGCCATAAAATAAGATCCACCTCGTTAAGAGTCCTCTCGGCGACTTTCAGCATATAGTCGCCGAGCTTGTTCTTTGCCCTGTTGATCCCCGGAGTGTCCAAAAATACAATCTGTCCCCTCTCGTCGGTGAATACGGTCTGGATTCTGTTCCTGGTTGTCTGGGGTTTTTTCGAGGTGATCGCGATCTTTTGTCCGATCAGCTGGTTCATCAGCGTAGATTTCCCCACATTTGGCCTGCCGATCAATGTCACAAATCCCGATTTCATTCCTGTGTTCATAAAATTCCTTCCTAAAATACGTGTTTAATTTCTTTAAATTTATCCTCAGCTTCTCTCAGTTTATCTTCATTTCCGATAGTACAATTATTTCCCGCATCCACCACACAGCGCACATACGGTGCCAGCGAACGGATCGTCTCCTGACTGCAGGACAGCACCTGGTCTCTGTACTTCTGAAGTTCTTCTTCTGTCCTTCCAAGAAGATAAGCCTGGAAGCTTCTCTCTCCCAGATCATCCGGCTCCAGCGGGGTATCCATATTGCTGATCGTTCCGATGATATATTTTACCATGTCACGGTCATCGATATCGAAATGCTCCACAAAATCAGCCGCATTTTCGTAGACTTTGTAAGTCTCTAAGAGATTCGGGTCCCGATAGGATACAAACATACTGTCTCCCTGAGGCATAAAGCTGCACATGCATCCGTAGGCTCCGCCTTTTACACGGATATTAAGCCAGAGATACTCGTAAGAAAAGATTACCTGGAGAACATTTAAGGCTCCCGTATATTCATAACCCTGCTCAGCAAAATTTCCTGCACAGGCCACATACTGGACACCGCCCGCCGTAGCGAAGCCCTCCTCCTTTTTCTCCGGAAGAATTTTTGTCTCCTCTTTGGCTAATTCGCCGGTAAACATGCGTGCTGAGAACTTGTGCACCGCATCTTCCAAAAAGGACGGTTCTTTTTCTTTTCCTGTGTAACTCACCATCATATGTTCCTTCCGGAAAATATATCTGCACGCCTCTCTCATGCTGTCAATGATCTTTCCGCTCTCCTGCTCAAAGGATTCATACCAGTCCTTTACAAACTCAAACATGGAAACGCCCTGGATCTGTTCTTTATACCTTGCATAAGGAGAAAAATAGGACATGGCGCGGTTGGATGCCGTTTTGTGTCCGGCTTGTGTAAGATCTGTCTTCATATTAGTGTAAATCTGCCCGATGATCTCTTTCAAACGTTTCTTGTCCTCCAGTTTGCTCTCAAACAGGATCTCTTCCATGAGTTCAAATGCCTTTTTTGCATTTTCATAAAAACACTTTGTCCTGATGACAAAATAACTTTTTACACCTTCAGCACCGGCCGGCAGAACGTCCATCGTCGTCACCATGCCTCCGGTCTCAATACCGATTTCATTTCCAAGCTCAAAGTAGCTGTGCTTCTTAGTATCTACGCTTCGGAATACTTCTGACATGAGAGACACATAAGGCACGAGCCTTGCCGGAACCTCTGACATGTCGAATACGATCTTCAGATAGCAGATACCATTTGTAAAATATGGATGCCAGATCACCTTAACTCCGTCCACTGATACTTCTTCATTGCAAAGAGGCCGGATCTCCTTCTTGATATCCTTAATATCCAGAAGCGGGATCTTTTCAAGGTCCTCTTTCGGAGTTGCCGCCTCCTGATATTCTTTCAGCTCTTTTGTAGCCTGAACGAGCTGCCTGATCTCTTCTTCTGAAAGACTTTCTTTGAATTCCTTCAGCTTCTGCGCCGTCTTCTGGTCCTTCCGGCTCTGAAGGCCCCTCTCCGGCTTCAGCACCACAATGGATTTATGTGTATTGGACAGAAGATAAGTTTCAATCAAATCCGTAAAATAACTTCCGTCCAGCTGTTTTCTCAAAAACTCAAACACATCGTTGGTCTTGATATGCATAAACGGCTCATGATCGTCATAGAGCCAGCTGTCATACATCTGAAGTCCATACATCAGTCCCTTTGGAAATCTGCCGAAATTAGCCTCTTTATACTGGAACTCATAATAATTCAGCGCAGATTCCAGGCTTCGTCTCTGAATCCCCTCTTTAGAAATCTTACGCAGGGTGTCCTCGATGATGCGCACAAAGTCTGCCTCTTTTTCCTCATCTGCCTCTTGGGCCACCACGGAAAACACAGGCTGTTCGATCCCATTGTCATAGGAACTGCTGATGTCCTTGCCGATCCCGGCTTCCATCAGAGCCTTTTTCACCGGCGCGCCCTGCATAGAGAACAGTGCCCTGTCAAGAATCTGAAATGCGATATACAGTTCTTTATTAAGACTTGTCCCTATCACTGCATTATAGGAGAGAAACGTTTTGTTCTGTATCTCATCCTGCTCGCTGACCGGATATACTGCCTCCACTCTCTTTACTTCTTTAAAGGCTTCCTGGGGCTTCCAGGATGTGTCCACCTGCTTCTTTTCAAAATCAGACAGATAATGTTCGTCTATGAATGTCAGGTACTTTTCCGCATCCATATCCCCGTATAAATAAATATAGCTGTTGGACGGATGATAGTAAGTCCTGTGGAAATCCAAAAACTGCTCATAGCTGAGTTCCGGGATCGCTTCCGGGTCGCCTCCGGATTCAAATCCATACGGAGTGTCTGAGAGCAGGGACTTCTGGATCAGACGCGCCAGCTGCTGATCCGGAGATGAGAACACACCCTTCATTTCGTTGTAAACGACGCCGTTGTAGATTACGGGCGCATCTTCTGATTCAAGAGAGTGATGCCATCCCTCCTGTTTTAAGATTTCGGGTTTCGTATAGATATTCGGGTAAAATACCGCATCTAAATACACATGCATCAGATTAAAAAAGTCTTTGTCATTGCAGCTTGCCACCGGATATACCGTCTTATCCGGATAGGTCATTGCATTCAAAAATGTGTTCAGGGACCCTTTGACCAGTTCCACAAACGGGTCTTTTAATGGAAACTCTCTGGAGCCGCAGAGTACAGAGTGTTCCATGATATGAGGAACTCCGGTGTCATCCTTCGGCGGTGTCTTAAATCCAATCTGGAATACCTTGTTGTCATCTTCGTTGGATACTACCACAACCCTGGCCCCTGTCTTTTTGTGGCGGTACACATACCCGGTTCCATTCAGCTCTTTGATCTGTTCTTCTTTTACCAATTCATAATTCTTCATCATAGCCTCCGAAATTCGTTCTTTATTTTATGCTTGATCCGCCGTGCACACAGGCGGAAAATATTTCACTGTTCATGATAAATTATACCACATTTGCTGTTTTCTTATTAATGCGTTTTTTTTCATTATTTTCGGTGTGCCCGGACTTTCTGCCCAAATCCGTCTCCGAGATCAAAATCGCCGCCATCACCAGGGCAAAACCGATCAGGATCTTCACCGTCGCCTTCTCACCATAAAAAATCACGCTGAAAAGCACACCGAACACGGACTCCAGACTCAGGATCAGAGATGCGGAAGATGAACTCACCCGGCTCTGCCCTATACTCTGAAAGGTAACAGCCACAGCCGTACACATGATCACCAGATAGGCCAGGCTTCCTGCCTGTCCGACCGTCCAGTGGATAGCACTGATGTCTTCGGTAAATACAGAAATCCCTGCACCCCAGAGTCCAGCAAATAAAAATTTCACGATCGTCAGCAGCACCGGATCTTTCTGACCGCTTTTCATGCCAAGATAGGCAATATGAAGGGAAAATAAAAGGCCTCCCACCAGAGTCAATCCATCACCGATTCCTATACTAAGGTTCCCATCCAGTGAAATCAGTCCAATACCCGTAATGCAGATCAATGCGGCCAGGAAGTTTTGCTTTGTAGTCTTCTTCTTTTGCCATATCCATGTGACAAAAGGGACTGCCACACAGTAGATCGCCGTTAAAAATGCATTCTTTCCGGGCGTCGTGTGATACAGTCCTTCGGTCTGGAACCAGTAAGCCCAGAACCAAAATCCTCCCAGCACAAATCCTGTCTTAAAGTAACTTTTATCTATTTTCCCCAGTCTCTTATGAAAAAAGATACACAAGAGCAATGCCCCTGCTAAAAATCTTGTCCCAAGCAGAAAATTTTCCGGGACATTAGCAATGGTATTTTTCATAATAAAAAAGGAACTGCCCCATATCAGTGCAGAACCGAACAACGCTGCCTTGCCGAGCTTCGTTTTATTTTTTTGATTCATACAAACCCTCATCCTTCTGAATTGTTTTTCCGTTAAGTATAATAATACCATTTACCAATACATTGCCGCAACTTCTTTTCACCCGAACTTTTGTTCTTTTCCTCCTTGCTTTTTATATGGCACTATGCTAGAATAAGAGAACAAACATTCGATATTGTGAGGTGGATTATGGAAACTATCAGTCCTTCCCTGTCATTGCAGGAGAAGCTAACAATTCTAGCAGACGCAGCCAAGTACGACGTAGCCTGCACGTCCAGTGGAGCCGACCGCAGAGGTGAAAAGGGAAAACTGGGCAACGGAGTGGCTGCAGGCATCTGCCACAGCTTTGCATCCGACGGCCGCTGTGTCTCCCTTTTAAAGATACTTCAAAGTAATGAATGTATCTACGACTGCAGGTACTGCTTAAACCGCTCGTCCAATGACCGGGTGCGCACTACGTTCACCCCGGAAGAAGTCTGCCGCTTAGTCATCGAGTTCTACCGCCGAAACTATATCGAAGGGCTGTTTCTAAGTTCCGGTGTGGTAAAGAGTCCTTCCTATACGATGGAACTCATGTGTCGGACACTGTCTATGTTAAGAAATCAGTATCATTTCAACGGCTATATCCATGTGAAAGCCATTCCCGGAGCGCCGGAAGAACTTCTGGAATCCATCGGATATCTCGCGGACCGCGTCAGCATTAATCTGGAACTGCCCACACCGGAAGGACTGAAGGATCTGGCCCCTCACAAGACACAGAAAACGATCTTAAAACCCATGGAACAGATCCGTTCCGGCATCGCAGATCACCGGCTGTCCATCGGCAAGGACCCTATGATGGAACGCTTCGGCGGCAACCGCAGTCTAAAGCACACGATCTTCGATGATGTCCGATCCGGCCGCATCGAGGAGCACAGACAGCTGGCATCAAACTCTTTCCTCCCGCCCGCTAAGGACAAGAATGCACCCTTTGTCCCCGCCGGGCAGAGCACTCAGATGATCGTTGGAGCTACCGCAGAGAATGATCTTCAGCTTCTTTCTGTCACTCAGCAGCTGTACCAGAAGTTTGATCTGAAACGTGTCTTCTTCTCAGCCTATGTCCCGCTCAATGAAGATTCCCGCCTTCCCTCCCTGGATACCGCCCCTCCTCTGTTAAGGGAACATCGTCTCTATCAGGCCGACTGGCTGCTGAGGTTTTACGGCTTTCATGCAGAGGAACTGCTGAGTACTGACAGGCCCAACTTCAATATCATGCTGGACCCCAAGTGCGACTGGGCACTGCGGCACCTGGAGCTTTTCCCTGTGGAGATCAACCGCGCCAGCTACGCAGATCTTCTGAGAGTTCCCGGCATCGGCACCAAATCCGCCTACCGTATTGTCAAGAGCCGCCGACAGCGCTCCCTGACATTTGAAAACCTGAAAAAGATGGGGATCGTCCTGAAACGGGCCAAGTATTTTATAACCTGTAACGGAAAGATGATGTTTCATATCCCGATCGAGGAGAACTTCATCACCCGTCAGCTGATCGGAGAGGATTACAAAAAGTCCTGGGAGATTGATCATCCCCAGACCTATGAACAGCTGTCCCTGTTTGACGATAAGAATTTTGCATCGGCCCCCTCAGCCGAAGATACCTGCAAGTCTCTGAGCGGACAAATATAAAAACCAGTAACAGTTTTAATATTTGCCTGAAAAACGGCCGACTGAAAATAATGGAGAAAACGCATGACCATTTTCACCTGCAAAGATACGTTTGAGGATATGATGTCCTGTATATACACTGCCTGGGCATCCCGCTTAGGCCACAAAAACATCCGATTAAAAACTGAACCCATAGGGAATCTGGAACTGTTCTGTGATTACCGCCATGTAGATCACGATCCCGATCAGACCGCCAGTGTCATCCGTTCCATCCAAAAAAAGATCTCTTTTCGCGCCTACCAGATGGTATACCGCGCTGCCATGTCTTTTCAGGAAGAAAAGCTGGATATGATCTACCGGTTCCTGATCTATGGGTTTCACTATGGGCCTGCCGTTGTCAATATGCTGCAGGAGCCTGCTGTGATGAATTTGTTTGAACTGGACCGTAAAGTTATGAATGAAGCTCACTTATTCCGGGAGTTTCTGCGTTTTTCCGAAATAGATCATGTTCTTATCTCCCATATTGAACCCAAGTGTGATGTCCTGACCATCCTGGCTCCCCAGTTTACGGACCGCATGCCCTCCGAGAACTGGATGATCATCGACGATAACCGGAAAACTGCCGTCGTTCATCCCTGTGATCATGATTACTATATGACCACCCTCTCAGAGGATGAATTAAACCGTCTGAAGACCTCTGAGATTTCTGATCTTTACACAGATCTCTGGAAAGTATTTTTTGAGACGATCGGTGTAGAAGCCAGAAAAAATCCCCGCTGTCAGAGAACCATGATGCCGCTCTGGTACCGCAAACACATGACAGAATTCCTTTAATCTATTTTATCTCTTGACTCTCACGCAGCGTGATAGGCTATTCTGTACTTACCAGGAGGAGGAGACCAAGATGAAAACAGTAAGAGAAGTAAGCAGATTAACCGGTATCAGTGTGCGCACTCTCCACTATTATGACGAGATCGGACTTTTATGTCCCGACCGTGTCACGGAGGCTGGCTACCGGCTGTACGGCACCAAAGCTTTGGAACGCCTTCAACATATTTTACTGTTCCGGGAACTTGAATTCTCATTAAAGGACATCAGAGAGATCCTGGATCGTCCGGATTTTGACCGCCAAAAAGCATTAGATCAGCAGATACAGCTTTTGAGGCTTAAAAAGGACCGGCTGGAACATCTGATCGACTTCGCTCTTGGAATTCAAAAGTTAGGAGTGGAATCATTGAATTATCAGACATTGAACAAAGAAACGCTGGAAAGCTATAAATCCGAGGCCAGAAAAAGCTGGGGCGGTACCGATGCTTTCCGTGAATATGAGCAGAAAGCAAAAACTTATACAGAGGAGGACTGGAAGGTCATGAATACCAAGTTTATGGCAAACTTTGCGGAATTTGGCCGTCTCATAAACGAAGACCCGGCCTCCGAACCGGTGATGCACCAGGTTGAGCTCCTCAAACAGTCTATTACGGATCAATATTATACCTGTACAGACGATATTCTGGCCTCTCTGGGCGAAATGTACGTCTGTGATGACAGGATGAAAGAGTCTATAGACCGTGCCGGCGGAGAGGGAACCGCCCGTTTCGTCTCAAAGGCCATTCATATTTACTGCCAGACCCTATAATACAGAAGGAGAGAAACCAGCTTGATTTCTCTCCTTCTTATATCTTCTAATGATGGAATAAACGGATTCCCGTAAAACACATCACCATGTTATATTTATTGCATGTGGCAATGACATGGTCATCTCTGATGGAGCCTCCCGGCTCAGCCACATAAGAAACGCCGCTTTTGTGTGCCCTTTCGATATTATCGCCAAACGGGAAAAACGCATCTGATCCCAATGCCACACCCGTCATCTGATCCAGCCATTCACGCTTTTCTTCTCTCGTAAACACTTCCGGTTTTACTTTAAAGATATTTTCCCAAGCCCCGTCGGCTAAAACATCCATATAGTCGTCTCCGATATACAAGTCAATGGCATTGTCACGGTCCGCACGTCGGATACCGTCCACGAACTCAAGTCCCATGACTTTCGGAGCCTGGCGCAGATACCAGTTGTCCGCTTTCTGTCCTGCCAGACGGGTACAGTGGATTCTGGACTGCTGTCCCGCACCGATGCCGATGGCCTGTCCGCCCTTTGCGTAGCATACGGAATTAGACTGGGTATACTTTAATGTGATCATTGCAATCGCCAAGTCAATTTTAGCAAAGTCAGGCAGTTCTTTATTCTCTGTCACGATATCGTTAAAGAAATCCTTGTCAATGTTCAGTTCATTTCTGCCCTGCTCAAAAGTAACACCGAACACTTCCTTGCGCTCCACCGGAGCCGGCACATAATCCGGATCAATCTCGATCACGTTATAGTTTCCTTTTTTCTTTTCTTTTAAAATTTCAAGAGCGTCTGCGTCATATCCCGGTGCGATAACCCCGTCAGACACCTCTCTTTTTATAATTTTGGCTGTTGCCGCATCACACACATCGGAAAGTGAAATGAAATCTCCGAAGGAAGACATACGGTCAGCCCCCCTCGCCCTGGCATATGCATTGGCAAGAGGAGTAAATTCCATATCCATGTCATCTACCCAGTAAATCTTCTTTTCCACATCAGTCATCGGAAGCCCTACCGCAGCGCCTGCAGGAGAGACGTGCTTAAAGGAAGCTGCCGCCGGAAGCCCGGTCGCTTTTTTTAGTTCCTTCACCAGCTGCCATCCGTTTAATGCATCGAGAAAATTAATATATCCCGGTTTGCCGCTTAACACTTTGATCGGCAGTTCACCGTCTTCCATGTAAATTCTTGACGGCTTCTGATTCGGATTGCATCCGTATTTTAATTCTAATTCCTTCATGGTCTCCTCCTATCGATTCTTGTTCACGATCCTTGTTTCATATTCTCCTGTTTTGATATCAATGTAGCGCACAAACAGAGATACTTTGTTGTCTTCATTCAGGCTTTCCCACACACGGCTTGTAAACGCATTAATATCATCGTCTAAACCGATTAATTTAGGCTCTCCCTCAAAACTCGGAAGCGGATCTCCGTCCTGCATATAGGTATGAATGAAATGTCCCTCCCCGCTTACCGGATTCTCATAGGCAAATGTATACCGGTTACATGCATCCGGATTACCGTTATTGCTCTTTAAAATAGACATTGCATAGTTGTAGGTTCCGTTTTCCACATGCATAATGCCTGAAATACGCGGAGTATAATTCGGTGCATCCGGCTCAAACTCTCTCGTCCTCAATGCCTGTTCAAATGTCTGCTGTTTATCCATGAGCTCGTAGATCGTATCCGTCTGGTCTCCGTTGGTCACGATTGTTTTATTTCCTAATACCTTGACCGGAGCATAGATGATAAGGCTCGGATCACTCAGCTTTGACGGATCAAAAGCCTGTGTCCGGATACCTTTTCCGTCCTCAATAAACACACGGTTTCTGCTGTTTTCGCTTCTTCCCATGATAAAATATGCAGTCACTGCATAGGCCCCGTTTGGTGACTTCCCGATCACAATTCCTCTTCCAGGGTATGAATTCCCTTTTAACTCGTTTTCTAATGACAACATCTTCATTGTCCTGTATCCTCCTTTTGTATCTGTGTGCAGCTTCGCAGAGAGATTTTCATTCCATACGAAAGGTTCGCAGACCTTTTTTATGTAAAAATAAGCCGCCTGGGCACACTAAATAAAAGTTGCCCAGGCGGCCGGCATTTCTGCTGCCGTGCTCCCCGTGGTTTCTCCACTATCCGCCAGTCGCACAGCTTTCAAAATAAATATACACTATGATCTGTCATTTTTCAAGTCAAAATACTCAGTCCTGACAGTTTAAAACATTTGAATCATCAGTTCTGCCGCCGCAGTGTTGGTGACTGCCGGTACCTTGTGCACATCACAGACACGAAGCAGTGCAGACACGTCCGGCTCATGGGGCTGTGCAGTCAGTGGGTCCCGGAAAAAAACAACCAGTCCGATCTTTCCCTCTGCAATTCTGCCTCCCAGCTGCTGGTCTCCTCCATACGGTCCTGACAAATATTTCTTCACCGGAAGTCCTGTGGCTTCCTCTACCCGTTTTCCGGTTGTACCGGTTGCGACCAAGTCATATTTTGCTAATGTTTCTTTATGCTTCTTTGCAAATTCCACCATCTCGTCTTTTTTCTTGTCATGTGCGATCAATGCAATAATCATATCTTTATCCTCCTGATGTTTAATGACTGTAAGGCTAATCTACACTAAAGAAGCCACTTTTACAAGAGGAATATCTTTAGATCACCGCTTAAGAGATTTTACTTTAGAAAATTTACTGTAAATTTTCTTTTTCTTTACAGTCTGATACGATCTGACTTTAAAATAGTACCTTTTTTTCTTTTTTAACTTGCCTTTTGTGTAAGATGCTTTTTTTGCAGATACAGTTGCTATCCTTTTAAAACCGGAAGACTTTTTCCTGGACATGTAAATCTGATATTTAGACACGCCGGAAATTTTTGACCAGCTTATTTTAATCCCCTTTGATCCGCTCTTCTTCAGCTTCTTTATTTTATTCGTCTTTGGGATCACCGTAATTTTGCAGGAAGCCTTTTTTCCATTTCCTGTTCTTCCGGTGATAACCGCTGTCCCTACCTTTTTCGCCGTTACTTTGCCTGACGAACTGACCGATGCCACAGACGAACTGGAGCTGGACCACTTAACTGAAGGATAGGAGTTCTTAGGTTCTATGTAACTTTTCAGTGTATAGTAGGAACCTTTCTTCAGCGACAGGGACTTTTTATTCAGTTTGATATTTTTTGCAGGAATGCTGCTGATCAGGAAGTTTATATCCACATTTCCTCTGATGCCATTGACCGTTCCTTTGTTAGTACACTGCCACATAACATAGTTTCCGGAATAAGTACACAGATTGCTATATTGTGCAACCCATTTTGGATATTTTTGAAATGTCTTATTCGTCAGTTTCTTCTCAAACCAATTTTTATTTGCATATATTCCTACTTTGCTATAACCGTTTGCCTTTAATCTTCCGGCAAATGCCTCTGTAATCTGTGCCAATTTGGAATTTGAAAGCTTTAATAAAGAATCATCTTCCAAGTCGTAATAAACAGGATATGATAATTTTTTATCCTTAATCAGACGAATAACATGATCTGCCTCACTTTTCGCCTTCTCTACTGTGTCTGCATAGGAATAAAGGTAAACTCCATAGGGAATGCCCAGACGCTCACATTCTGATACATTCCGCAGCCATTGATCATCGTCTTGGTCTGTTTGATCCATTCCATACCCACACCGGATAACAGCAAAATCAATCCCTGATATTTTCACCATCTCCCAGTCAATCTTTCCCTGATGCTGACTGACATCTATCCCCTTTTTCACTGCTCCCGGAATCGGATTCCCCAGATCATTGACAAACATGCCGTTGACTTTATTCCAGGCATTTGAATATGGTTTTGAAGCTCTGCTGAAAGACTGTCCGGGATAGATCGGTGTACCGTTTTTGTAACGCCAGCTGTTCTCTGCTCCCTGTCCTTCCTTCTGTTTAGGTTCTGATTGGTTACCGTTTACGAGTACCGGCAGTGCAGCCGACATCAAACTGACAGTCAAAAGTACCGCGAAAACTTTCTTTGCCGCTCTTAAAAAACTTTTCTTCATCCCTGTCCCCTTTCGATAATCCTACATTTGTAGGACTATTATATCACAAGTTGTCCGCCTGTGGGTATAAATTTTCATTCTCCTGTGATATAATTAAAAAAAACAAACGACAAAGGATGGGGTTTATATGAATCGTTTAAGAGGGAACAAAAAAAGGATTTACTTTAGTTGAATTAATCGTCGTGCTGGTTATTCTGGCGATCCTGATCGCTTTGCTGGTGCCGACTCTGACCGGGTACATAGACAGAGCCAACAAACGCTCGGCCCATGCGGATTTAAAGCTGATCGCAAACGCTGCTACTTCTGCCTATGCGGAGGTTTATGCTGACAACAACAGTAAAAATGGTGAAGTAATCTATTCTTCGGGAGCCGACTGGAGCCATGAGCAGGGTACCACCATAGATACCGATTTTAAGGATTCCTTCATGCATTATTTGGGAAGTGACATTGACTTTAGTAAAGTCCAGTATTTATACATCAGCCCGGACCGCCTGACGATTATCTACAAATATAAATCTAAAAACTATACTTATCAGAGATACGATAACACCGTCACCATTAAATAAATCATTCTTTAGTTTCGATATTCAAAAGCAATAAAAAAGATCCTTTTCAGGATCTTTTTTATTGCTTTTTATTCCTATCTTTTTATTGATTTGATTGGACTGTAGCTGCTGTAATACTTGGTTTTTCCAACTGTTTTATAAGAACGTATTTTAAAATAGTAACGTTTGCCTCTCTTCAGTCCTTTTTTGGTAAAACTGAATGTTTTAGCTGATGCAGTTTTTACCCTTTTATATCCGGAAGATTTCTTTTTTGACATATAAATCTGATATTTTGTAGTACCGCTAACTTTTGACCAGGTAACCTTAATGCTTTTCCTTCCCGATTTTTTAAGCTTTTTAATTTTGTTCGTCCTGGGCCGTACCGTAACCTTGCAGACTGCCTTTTTCCCGTTGGATGTCTTCGCTGTGATCGTTGCTTTCCCCACGCCCTTTGCAGTGATCTTTCCCCCGGAAGAAACAGCTGCCACTTTTTTATTGGAACTGGTCCATGTCACCGTTTTGTTGGAAGCATTGGATGGCGCGATTGATTTTTTCAATGTATAGGAAGAACCGTTCTTAAGCTTCAGGCTTGTCTTATTCAGCTTCATTGACGAAACAGCTGTCGTCTGCAGTGCATTGACGTTCCATGAGCCTATTTTAAAATTCAGATCTACATTTGTACCGATTCCACTGACCTTTCCTGAATCTGTACTCTGCCACATATGATAAGTTCCGTCATAATCACAGCGGTAATTATACTGTGCAACCCATCTTGGATATTTATCAAATACACTGCTTGTCAGCCGTGAAGTAAACCAGTATTTATTTGCATAAACACCGACATTCTTATAACCTGCGCTGTCCAGTGTCTTTATAAAAGTATCGGCAATTTCTCCTAGTTTCTTATTTGACAATCCTCCCTGAAATTTCTCATCTTCCATATCATAATAAATCGGATAGGAAAGCTTCTTACCCTTGACCAGGCGTATCACGTGTTCTGCTTCGCTTTTTGCTTTCGTCGTATTAGTTGCATACGAATATATGTATACGCCATAAGGCATCCCGATTCTCTCACATTCGGATGAATTGTATGCCCATGTTGGATCATCCTGGCTTTTAAGATTTTCTCCGTATCCCACCCTTAGAATGGCATAATCAACTCCGTCTGCTTTGACTTTATTCCAGTCAATTTTACCGTCCCATTTGCTCACATCGATTCCCTTTGCAGTGGCATTTGGAATTGGATTCCCCAGGGAATTCAAAAATACACCGTTTACATTTTTCCAAGCATTTGAAACTGCCCTGCCTCCTCTGGCTGATATGGATGGACCTATCGGCTCCTGCTGTTTTACCGGTTTTCCATCTTTAAACCGCCAACTGTTGGCCGGATCATGTTCTTCCGCACTTTTTTCTTCCGCAAAAACAGAAGCATGGCTGACGTAAGAAATTCCAGCCGCCAATACGATTGCTGAAACAAATACTGCAAGTTTATTCTTTACCCCTTTTACTCTCACTTGTCTCCTCCTTTTTCTATGTCAGTAGTATAACATCTTTCCGCTCATTTTCAAAACCCAATCACACAGAAAATTTTTCCATGAGTCTTCATGTAAAACAAAGTTTTCCTTACGCATCTGTGGACAGCCCTCGGAGATTTTGTATTTCATAGAGAAGGTCGTAGAACTTTTCTATGAAATGAAAAAGCCGCATCAGGACTTCTCCCATGCGGCATTCTCTTTTTCACTGATCAGACACACCCCATCCGGGACATCTCTCTCTTTAATCTTTTAATAATCTTCTTTTCCAATCTGGATATGTACGACTGGGAGATTCCCATTAAATCGGCAACCTCTTTCTGTGTTTTCTCCTCCCCATCCTTCTGGTTGATGCCGAATCTCAGCTCAATGATCTTTCTCTCCCGGTCAGAGAGGATCTTCATGGCATTCAGCAAAAGCTTCCTGTCCACCTCATGCTCCAGGTCCCTGTAAATAATGTCTTCGTCTGTTCCGAGTATATCCGAGAGCAGAAGTTCATTTCCGTCCCAATCCACATTCAGCGGTTCATCGATGGACACTTCCATCTTCGTCTTGTTATTTCTTCTCAAATACATCAGAATTTCATTCTCAATGCATCTGGAAGCGTAGGTAGCAAGTTTGATCTTTTTGGCCGGATTAAATGTATTGATGGCTTTGATCAGTCCGATCGTCCCAATGGATATTAAATCTTCAACACCGATCCCTGTATTGTCAAATTTCTTTGCTATGTAGACTACAAGCCGCAGATTCCGCTCAATTAATTTTGCCCTGGCTTCCGGCTCCTCCGCTGTCCCGAGCTTATGTATCATCTTCTCCTCTTCCTTTGCTTCCAGAGGAGCCGGCAGAATTTCTGCACCCCCTATGTAGTGGATTTCTTTTCCTTTCGCTAAAAAAGTCCTCTTTTGGCATGTCACATTAAGTTTCAGCACTGTACAACCTCCCATTACTTTATCTGACCAGATCCGGATGGAGCAGTAACTGATAGTGGCCGTCCCGGGAAAGCGGGTGCTCTGACAGTCCTATCAATCCTCTTTCTGCCATCCATGTCTGGCTGCTATTCTTGATTCTGATATTAGCTACAAGAATCCCCATCATCAGGCCGTTTTCCCTGCCAACCGTCCTGTATGGAATCATTCTTATATCTTTTAGCTTATGTTTTTCTATTAAAATGGTTAATGATTCATCTAAATATGGATTCAGTGCCTGTTCCTCCATGACGGAAACCGGGATCTTTTCTATAGGTTCGTATAAAAAATTCCCCGTATCCAAATAGGCAGTGACTCTGACCGTCCTGCCAAGGAGTTCAAATGATACCTGGTATAAGGAATCTTTCTGGCTCCTGATATTTTCCCAGACTGCACAATACAAAAAAGCCAAGAGGAGAAACGCCGCAAAACAGCCGAAAATCCAGATATGGATAGATAAACGGTATTTCACGAAGCTCCACAGTCCGCCCAGCAAGGCTGAGAGTGCAAATAAATATCCGGAACATATCAGACTTTTTCTCAGAGAGAGCGGAAATGCAAGCCAGGAGGTCGCTCCGATGCTTGCCGCGAGAAATCCAAGCTGGACTGCCTGATTTCCTTCCGCCGCCCATGCCGTCAGACACCCGAGTCCGCTTCCGGCCGCTGATGCCAGCAGGATACGCCAGACAGAACTCTGTGATTTCAGCGAACTTCTTAAAATAAGCAGCAGCCCCAGGAGGACCAGCCACTGTTCCAAAAACATCATCAAAAAAAACATAAGCTTATTATAAAAAAAGAGGTGCACGTACTTTGTCAAAAAAGAGAAGTGGCAGATACGTTAATTCTACAAAAAAACCCGTATCCTGCCTTACGGCAAGATACGGGCTTGTCCCACGTTTATTTTATTTTCTTCTGCTCTTTAATAAAAACTCCGGAATCACGATCTTTGAATCATGATCCTCTACACTGGCAGTCTCCTGTTCTTTGCTCCCATATGTAGATTCTGCTGTTTCAGCAGGCTCACTTTTCGGCTGACTGCTGTAGATAGGCTGTCCGGAAAAAACGGGAGGAGGAGTAATGCTTTTCTTCTTAAATCCTGCTCCTCTGGCTCCTGCCTCAGACTGGATCCCCGTGGCAACGATAGTTGCGCTGATCTGGTCACCCATATCAGAGTTGACAGTGCCGAAGATAACGTTGACTTCTTGTCCAGCCGTATCCTTCAAGTACTCTACTGCCTGCTGTGCCTCCAGCATACCCACATCACCTGAGAAATTGACGATGATATCGGTCGCTCCGGAAACTGTAGTTTCCAGAAGCGGGCTTTCCATGGCTGCCTTGATTGCTTCCAATTCCTCATCCGCAACACCCATACCGATGTGTGCAATACCCTTATCGCGCATAACCGTCTGGATGTCTGCAAAGTCAACATTGATAAGACCAGGATTGTAGATCATATCGGTAATTCCCTGAACACCCTGCTGAAGCACTTCATCAGCTTTTTTGAGTGCGTCCGGAATGGTTGTTTTCTTCTCGCAGATCTGAAGCAGCTTGTCATTCGGAATCACGATCATCGTGTCCACCTGATCCTGAAGACGCGCCACTCCCGCGACAGCATTATTCATTCTTGGCTTTCCTTCAAAAGTAAAAGGCTTTGTGACAACACCGACGGTCAAAATACCAAGAGACTTTGAAATCTCGGCAATCACCGGTGCTGCTCCGGTACCTGTTCCGCCTCCCATACCGCAGGTGACAAAGACCATATCGGCACCCTGTACCAGCTGTGTGATCTCATCCCGGTTTTCTTCCACCGCTGCCTCTCCGATCTCAGGTTTCGCACCGGCACCGAGACCTTTGGTCAGCTTTTCTCCTATCTGGATCTTCGTAGAGCACTTGCATAAAGACAGGGCCTGCCTGTCCGTGTTAATTCCTACAAGTTCCACTCCCTGTATATTTTCGTCAACCATGCGGTTCACTGCATTGTTGCCGGCTCCCCCGACTCCAATGACTAAAATTCTGGCTTGTGTGCTTTCTACATTCGGCATAATCTCGACCACGATGCTCCTCCTTCAATCTCTATCTCAAATTTTCTTATACTCATCCACATTATCATTTCATGTTATCTTCTTACATGATACAGTTTTTCAGTTAAACTTTCAACTACTTTTTCTTCTTGAAAATCGCTACCGGATTGTCCTTTGTAAAATATTTCATCGAGATGGTACCCTTCTTGCCTTTCATCTTAGGAAGGATACCTGTAAGCTCTGTAAGCTTCAAGTCCAGCTCCCGGCTGTTCCACAGATTAATCGTTAAATCTCCGCTGATCAGAAGGGCTTTCCCTTCTGCATTAAAATGGATCTGGCTTACCGGAAGATCATACTTGTCGATGGCCATGGTAATTTTTAGTATCTGCTCAAATACGGCAGTCTTCTTCTCCGGTATTTTTTCACCGAGAGCAATTTTTTTATAATTCAGCCCTGTGACCAGCGGCACATCATCATAGTGTTTCTCATAAATTTCCAGCGCATAGCCTTCCTTATCGAAATAAACATATTTCCCGTTATAATTCAGACACCCTGCCCGTTTTTTCTCATTGACCTGCACCGTCACCTGATTCGTCCCCTTAAGAGTTATCGTTACAGAATCTACGAACGGAAGCGTCTTTACAGGCGCAATCTTATTTCTCAGAAACAGGATCAGCCCGTTGCCCGTGTATGTATTGTCCTTCAGTGCGGCCGCTATCTCACCCTCTGTGTAATGGCTGTTCCCTTTTATGACAATCTTTTTCGTCTGGAATACTGCAAATAAAATAATACAGAGAAGAAACAGCAGGCCGGCAATGCAGCCGATAATTTTTTTCTTATTCCCAAGGCCCTTCTGCTGTTTTTTTGCCTGACTGATTGTAATTATTTTTTCATTTTTATCCATAATCAGTTCCTCTACATACGTATCTTCCTGGATACCGATAAAACCAGCCCCATCTCCGCCATAACGACCAGGATTGAAGTTCCGCCGTAACTTATAAACGGCAGAGGGATACCGGTCGGAGGGATCGTATTTGTTACAACCGCTATGTTAATAAATACCTGCACTCCGATATGAATCATAAATCCGATCACGATCAGGGACCCGAACAGATCATCCGAATTCATAGCGATCAAAAGCATTCTCCATATTAAAAGCATAAACAGAAGGATCAGACAGACAGCGCCGAATAAGCCCAGCTCCTCACAAATGATCGAGAAGATCATATCATTGTGGGATTCCGGTATGAACCCCATCTTCTGCATGCTCTGGCCAAGGCCCTTCCCAAACAGGCCTCCGGAACCGATAGCATACAGTGCCTGCATCGTCTGAAGTCCTTTCGGGTGAGTCTCCGGATTTTTCCATATCGCCACACGTTCGTTCCGGTAACTGTTGGAAAACGTCAGATAAAGCACTAATCCTGCGACACCTGAAAGGGCAATTCCCAGAAGCTCTTTGGTTTTCGGACTTACCACAAAAATCATGACCCCGACCATTGCTGTCAAAACGATCGCCGTACTTAAGTTCTGATAGGCAACCAGTCCGATGATCGGCAGACATCGGATGATAACTTTTACAGCAGCAGCCATCGTACGCATCCGATGGGCATTCTGTGATAATATGTATGCCAGATAGATCACAAGGAAAATTTTTGCGACTTCGGAAGGCTGGAACTGGAATCCTCCGATAGAGATCCAGCGCACAGCTCCTTTTTTAGCGGCACCGATAAATAATACGATGATCAGCAGTGCTACACTGAGTCCGTAGCAGCCATAGGCAATGATCTTTGCGTTGAGAATCCTGTAATCAAACCATGTGAGTGCTGCCATAAAGACCGCTCCCACTCCAACTGCAAAACACTGCCTGATGAGCCAGTGATACGGATTCCCAAAGTTCAGTGTACTCTTATATGAACTTGTACTAAAGATCATAACCAGGCCGAATCCCACGAGAAACATCACGATAAAAAGCATCGGATAATCGAGATAACGCCGCTTTGGCATGTATTTTTCACTGACTCTGCTTTTTTTCAAATCTTAGCGCTCCTTTAATTTGTTTACATACTCCTTGAAGCGGTCGCCCCGTACCTCATAGTTCGGGAACATCCCCCAGCTTGCGCAGGCCGGAGATAAAAGAACTGCATCGCCGGAAACTGCATGCTTTGATGCATACTCCACTGCTTCTTCCAGAGTATCTACATATACAATTCGGGAAAAACCATGGGCCTCGGCTGTTTTACCGATCTTCTCCGCCGTCGCGCCCAAAAGGATCAGTTCCTTCACTTTGCCGTCAAAGGCCTCGATCCAGTCATCATATTCTGCCTTCTTATCGTACCCTCCCCCGATCAGGAACGTGGGACGGTTCATGGCCTTGATCCCTTTGATGGCTGCATCGGTGTTGGTTCCCTTAGAATCATTGTAGTATGCAACATCTTTAATGGTATCTACATATTCTATGCGGTGTTCCACTCCTTTAAAACCAGAAACTCCCTTTCTGATCTGCTCTGCCGGAACCCCCATATAGTGGGATACCGCGATCGCCGCCAAAATATTTTCATAATTATGCCCGCCCAGAAGGTTGATATCGGCTTCTGTACATATGGTCTGTACTGTTTTGTTTTCTGCAAGCATGAAAGATCCGTCTTTAAAATAGACTCCTTCTTCCAGTTCATGATCCAGGCTGAAAAATACGACCCTGGCGTTTGCCCTCTCAGCCATATTTCTGGTCACTGGGTCTTCATAGTTCAGAACCATAACCTGATCTCCGGTCTGGTTCTTTCCGATGGATTCCTTTGTCTTTGCATAGACTTCCACTGTCCCATGCCGGTCCAGATGGTCCGGTGTAATGTTTAAAACGGCTGAAACCTTAGGGCAGAAGTCCTGTATCGTTTCCAGCTGAAAACTGCTGATCTCGGCCACAATAATGCTCTCGTCTTTTGTATCCAAAGCAACGCTCGTATACGGCGTTCCGATATTTCCAACCACATACACGTCACTGTAAAAACACTTCATGATCTCTCCCACCAGCGCTGTGGTCGTTGTCTTTCCATTCGTGCCTGTGATAGCCGCAATCTGTCCCCTGGAAACCTGATATGCGAGTTCAATCTCACTCCAGACAGGCCTGCCGGAATCCATAAACTGCTTTGATACCGGAGCATTGACAGAAATTCCTGGGCTAAGTACTAAGAGATCAAACTCCTCCTCTGCTCCCGGTGTGAGTTCTCCAAGAATCAGCGGAATCTCTTTTTTTCCCTCCAGTTTGTCATAAATATCCCGTGCCTTCAAGTGTTCATTTCCGTCATACAGACTGACAGATGCCCCGGAACGGATCAGGAGACTGGCAGATCCTATTCCGCTCTTCCCCGCTCCCGCAACTAAAACCTTCTTATCTTTTAATGTCATTTCCTGCTCCTTATCTAAATGGCGATCAGGCCGATCAGGCATAAGATTGCTGTGACGATGGCAAATATGGCAACAACTTTTGTCTCCGGCCAGCCGGACAGCTCAAAATGATGATGGATCGGCGCCATCTTAAAAACTCTTTTCCCTGTTTTCTTAAAATAAACGACCTGTATCATAACCGACAATACCTCGATCATGTAGATAAAAGCCACAAGCGGTACGAACAGAGGGAGCCTCAGCATAACCGCTGTGGCAGCCACGAACCCGCCCAGTGCAAGGGACCCTGTGTCTCCCATGAATACTCTCGCAGGGTAAACATTAAACACGAGAAATCCGAGCAAAGCCCCCACCGTGGCACAAGTGATGGGCCATAATCCCGGATCATTTCCGGAGATACCCGCTCCGATGGCTACAACCGTAAAAAAGGTAGCGATCAAAACAGTGACACTGGATGCAAGACCGTCGAGTCCGTCCGTAAAGTTGGCCCCATTGACAGTTCCCAGCAGGATAATAAAGATAGCGGGAACAAACAGTGCTCCCAGCTCCAGATATTTTCCGTGTGAAAAAGGGATCAGCATGGAGGTTCCAATATCCGTATGATTGATCAGATAGTATGCAAACACTCCGGTCACAATGATCTGTCCAAGCATCTTCTGCCAGGCCCTGAGTCCAAGATTTCTCTTCATCACGACTTTGATATAATCATCGATAAAACCGATGAAGCCGAATCCGAGGGTAACAAAGAGAACCGGTATAATGTTCGGATAATCTTTCACATAAAACAGAGAAGCCACAATGATGCCAAGCAGGATGATCAGTCCTCCCATCGTCGGGGTCCCTGACTTCTTCAGGTGGGACTCGGGTCCCTCGCCCCGGATGAACTGGCCGAATTTCAGCTTCTGTAAATATTTAATCATCATCGGGCTCAGCACCACGCTGACGAAAAATGCAATTAAAATAGGTTTTACGATACTATAATTCATGTTTTCACCTCATTTGTTTTTCTTATCTTTCCAGTATATCTTTATTTCTTTGTTTTATCAACCGTATAATCCTTGGAAATTCCAAGATAAGGAAGTGCAACTTTAAATACCTCCCGTACCACCGGCGCTGCGATGGTTCCTCCATAATAAGTGCCCTTCGGCTCGTCGATCATGACCAAAGCCATCACGGTTGGATGTTCTGCCTTTGAAAAACCTAAAAATGAGGAAATATATTTCCCTGTTCCGCGGGGCAGTTTTTCACTGGTCGCAGTCTTCCCTCCAATGGAATATCCTTCAATCTTACAGTTCCTTCCGGAACCTTCTGACACCACTGCCTCCAAAAGCTCCCTCATTGTCTCAGATGTTTCTTTTTTAATCACGTTTTTCTTTTTCGCAAATTCAAAAGTCTTCACTGTCTTTCCCGATGAATCCACTGCCTTCATGCCAAAATGAGGTGTCACCAGAGTTCCTCCGTTAACTGCGGCACTGGCAGCTCTCATCAGCTGCAGAGGAGTAATCTGGAAGGACTGCCCGAAAGACATCGTGGCAAGCTCCACCGCTCCCACATTCTTTTTGTTATGCATAATGGAATTTGCCTCACCCGGAATATCGATGCCGGTCTTTTCAAACAGGCCCATCTGGCGGAATATCGTATACATCCCGTCTACTCCTACCCTGGCTCCAACTTCCATAAAAACCGGGTTGCACGAATTCATAACACCCTCCTTAAAGGTCTCGGCGCCGTGCCCCGTGGTTTTATGGCAGCGGAGCTTTCGGCCCTTCACCCTCCCGGCCATGATTAT